>LNFM01001084.1_pt1 | contig 124069 bp, 129 predicted proteins | sample 596031 | NCBI WGS metagenome assembly LNFM01 (sample SAMN04254537, study PRJNA301005) | activated carbon metagenome | isolation source: dual media filters at the Ann Arbor, Michigan drinking water treatment plant | place: USA: Ann Arbor | reverse complement strand
ACGCCTTCGATTCCGTCCTTGAGGCCGGGGAAGGTGGTGCCTTCTGGAACGGGGGTGCCGGTCTTTGCGGCGCGGATGGCGCGGGCGGCCTCGGTGTAGATGTTGGCGAAGCCTTCCAGGTAGCCCTCGGGGTGGCCGGGGGGGATGCGGCTCATCCGGGCGGCTTCGGGGCCCGATCCTGCGCCGCCGCGGGTGATCAGGCGTTTGGGCTGGCCGAAGGGGGTGAACCAGAGGTAGTTCGGGTCCTCCTGCGCCCATTCAAGCCCGCCCTTGGTGCCGTAGACGCGCAGGCGCAACCCGTTCTCGTTCCCCGGCGCCACCTGGCTGCACCAGAGCATGCCGCGGGCCCCGCCCTGGTAGCGCATCAGCACATGGCCGTTGTCGTCGACGCGGCGGCCGGGGACGAAGGCGGTGAGGTCGGCGGCAAGGGTGTCGAGGGTCAGGCCGGTGACGAAGTTCGCCAGGTTGAAGGCGTGGGTGCCGATGTCGCCGGTCGATCCCCCCGCGCCGGACCGCGCCGGGTCGGTGCGCCAGTCGGCCTGCTTCTGGCCCGAGGCCTCGACCGCCTCGGTCAGCCAGTCCTGCACGTATTCGACGTTGACAAGGCGGAGGTCGCCCAGGTCTCCGGCGGCGATCATCGCCTTCGCCTGCCGGATCATCGGATAGCCGGTGTAGTTGTGGGTCAGCGCGAAAACGACGCCCGATGCCTCGGCGGCCTTGGCCAGCTTCTTCGCCTCAGCCAGGGTCGCGGTCAGGGGCTTGTCGCAGATCACATGGATGCCGCGCTTGAGGAACTGCATCGCGACGGGGGCGTGCATGTGGTTCGGGGTCACGATGGCCACCGCGTCGATGCCGTCCTTGCGGCGGGCTTCCTTGGCGGCCATCTCGGCGAAACTCGTATAGGCCCGTGGCACGCCAAGGTCGGCGGCCGAGGCGAGGGCCTTCTCGGGGTTCGAGGAGAAAGCCCCGGCGACCAACTCATACTGGTCGTCGATCCGGGCGGCGATGCGGTGGACCGCGCCGATGAAGGCGTCACGCCCGCCCCCCACCATGCCAAGGCGGAGACGGGGTTCACGGGCGGTATGGGCGGCGTCGATGGGCATCACGAACCTCTTTCGTCGTTCATCTGTCTCTAAATATCCCACGGGGGTGCGGGGGTGTGAAACCCCCGCTCCGGCGCTCAGTCCAGCCCCAGCATCCGCCGGTTCGCGGCGCGGTCGGTGCCGCTGTCGGCGAAGTCGTCGAAGGCCTTCTCGGTCACCCGGATGATGTGGGCGTTGACGAAGTCTGCCCCTTCCCGCGCGCCGTCCTCGGGGTGCTTCAGGCAGCATTCCCATTCCACCACCGCCCAGCCGTCATAGCCGTACTGGGTGAGCTTGGAGAAGATGCCGCCGAAGTCGACCTGGCCGTCGCCCAGGGACCGGAACCGGCCCGCGCGGTTCACCCAGCTTTGGAACCCGCCATAGACGCCCTGCCGACCCGTCGGGTTCAGCTCGGCATCCTTGACGTGGAACATGCGGATCCGGTCGTGGTAGATGTCGATGTGCTCGAGATAGTCCAGGTGCTGCAGCACGTAGTGCGAGGGGTCATAGAGCATGTTGGCCCGGGCGTGCCCCTTCACCCGGTCGAGGAACATCTCGAAGGTGACGCCGTCGTGCAGGTCCTCGCCGGGGTGGATCTCGTAGCAGACGTCGACGCCGCAATCCTCGGCATGGTTCAGGATCGGGGTCCAGCGGCGCGCAAGCTCGTCGAAGGCCTCCTCGACCAGCCCCGCCGGGCGCTGCGGCCAGGGGTAGAGATAGGGCCAGGCGAGCGCACCCGAGAAGGTGGCATGCGCGGTCAGCCCAAGGTTCTTCGAGGCGGTGAGCGCCTTCTTCACCTGGTCCACCGCCCACTCGGACCCGTCGAACGCCGTGTCATAGGCCGGATGCACCGCGACCAGCTGGCCCTGCAGGTGGGTCGACAGCTCCGTCACCTCCAGACCTGCGTCCTTCGCGATCCCCCTCACCTCGTCGCAATAGGCCTTGCTGCTGGCCGCCTTCTCCAGATCAAAGAGCCGCCCGTCCCAGGACGGAATCTGCACCCCGACATAGCCACAATCCGCCGCCCATTTGGTGATCGACCCCCAAGAGTTGAACGGAGCCCCATCCCCCGCAAACTGCGCCAAAAACAACCCAGGTCCCCGCATCGTCTTCATCAGATGTCCTCCCTTGATACTGCCCGCCGCCTTTAGCGCAGGCCGATGGTCTTCAGATGCCGGGCGATATGCGCGTAGCCGTCGCGATAAACCGCCTCCGGGCTTTCGGCAAAGTCGCGCCAGACCTTTGTAGCCGCGGCCAGATCGGGCAGCCCGCGCCCGAAGGACTCGATCGTCAGCCAGTCGTCATAGCCGATGTCGCGGATCGCGGCGAAGGTCTCGGCCCAGGGGATGTTGCCGCGTCCCGGCACGCCCCGGTCATTCTCGGACAAATGGATATGCACCACCTCGGCCCGGTTCCGGGTCAGCGCACCGATCGGATCGGCTTCCTCGATATTGGCGTGGAACGTGTCATACATCGCACGGATGCAGGGATGACCGACCCGGCGGATGAAGGCAGCAAGGTCGTCCATCGTGTTCAGAAGATAGCATTCGAACCGGTTCAGCGCCTCCAGCCCGACGGTCACACCCAGACTGGCCGCGTGTTCGCCGATCTTCCACTGGCTGTCGGCGGCTCGGGACAGTTCATCCCCGGTCGGCCCCGTGCCGGAAAACTGGCCCAGGACCGAATGCAGCGGTCCCGACACCCGGTCCGCCCCCAGCGCCGCGGTGCAATCCAGCACCCAGCGCATCCGGTCGACGCCGGCCTGCCGGACCGCCGGATCGGGCGAGATCAGGTCCAGCGCCGGATCGCCGATGGCCGACACCGCAGTCCGGTCCAGGCCCATCGCGTCCAGCCGCTGCCCCAGCGCCGCATAGTCGCCGGGCGCGCCTTCGAAGACCGGGATTTCGACCCCGTCAAACCCCGTCGCGCGGATGTCGGCCAACAGGCCATCGTGTTCGGGTCCGACGCGTGTCGTCCAGAGGAACATGCACATTCCGATCTTCACGGCAGCCTCCACGCATCATCCGATCTGGTCTTACCAAAGCAGGCCGCCGATTTCCAGACTGTTGTTGGCTGCCGCCACCTCGAACCGCCGCAATTGGCCAATCAACGGCATGTTTGCCCAAGATGAGCGGAATCCCCGCATGCGACTCGCTTGACCGCCTTTGGAAAGCAGCGCAATCTGGTAGAACCAGAATGACAGGGCAGAGCCTGCAACCGGCTCGCTGGACACAGCCGAAAGGGACAAGGGATGCATCTTTCCACGCACAACTGGATGCGGGCCGAACCGCTGGAAACCACAGTACGGCGAATCAAGCAATACGGCTATGAATCGATCGAGATCTCTGGCGAACCCACTCAGTACAACACGCGCGACACGCGCAAGCTGCTGAAGGACAACGGCATGCGCTGTTGGGGGGCGGTCACGCTGACGCTGGGCGAACGCAACCTTGCCGCCAAGGACGAAGGCCAGCGCGCGCGGTCGGTCGATTACGTGAAATCCGTGCTGACCATGGTGTCGGAACTGGAAGGCGAGATCATCACCCTGGTTCCGGCAACCGTGGGCAAGGTCACGCCGGATGCGACGCCGGAAGAGGAATGGAAATGGGTGGTCGATGCCACCCGCGAATGCTTTGCCCATGCGCAGAAGGTCGGGGTCCGGATCGCGGTGGAACCGCTCAACCGGTTCGAGACCTATTTCTTCAATCGCTGCGCCCAGGCGCTGGCGCTGGCCGATGCCGTCAGCCCGGACTGCGGTGTCTGCCTTGATGCCTATCACCTGAACATGGAGGAATCGAACATCTACGACGCGATCCGCCTTGCCGGAAAGCGCCTGTTCGACTTCCACATCGCCGACAACAACCGCTTTGCCGCGGGTCTTGGCCATCTCGACTGGGCCAAGATCATCGGCACCCTGCGCGAGATCGGCTATGACGGGGCGGTGACGAACGAATTCGTGGCCCCCGTCGACCGCACCCCCGCCGCGATCTACCCCGACATGGTGGAAAAGAACCCGGTCGACATCTCGCCCGAGCAGCTGAAGTTCATCCAGGACCACGGGTCCAGCCTTTTGACCGAGTCGTTCTACGCCGATCAGATGCGGATCACTGCCGAAACCATCCTGCCGCTGATCAAGTGAAGGATGCGGATCAAAACGGTTCAGGCCTGGTGGGTGCAGATTCCGATCGAGGAAGCCCGCCAGCACGTCAGCGACTTTGGCCGGTTGCGGACCTTTGACGCGGCCATCCTGCGGATCGAGACCGAGGATGGCATCGTCGGCTGGGGCGAGGGCAAGAATGCTGCGGGCAGTGCCGGGAACTATGCCGCGCTGGTCCATCTTCTGAACCACGAATTCGGCCCGCGCCTGATCGGGCGCGACGCCAGCCAGATCACCGCGATCTGGGAAGACCTGTACAACGGCAGTCGTGCCAAAGCTTCGGCCGCGCGCGGTCATCCCCTGCCGGAACTGGCACGCCGGGGCCTGACCATTGCTGCGATCAGTGCCATCGACATCGCGTTGTGGGACATTCGCGGCAAGGCCCTGGACCAGCCGGTCTGGGCGCTTTTGGGTGGGCGAACGGCCGATCGGCTGCCCACCTATGCCTCGGGCGGCTGGGCCGATGCCGAGGGGATCGGGGCGCAACTGCAATCCTATGTCGACGCTGGCGGGTTCCGCGCCGTGAAAATGCGGGTGGGCTCGATGGACGACCGGCCGCATGTGTCCGCCGCCCGGGTCCGCGCCGCCCGCAAGGCTCTGGGTCCGGATGTGGAGCTGATGGTGGACGCCCACGGCACCTTCACCGTGGCCGAAGCCAAGCGGTTCGCCCAACTGGTCGAAGACTGCGACCTTGCCTGGTTCGAGGAACCCGTCAACGCCGACGATCGTGCCGGGATCGCAGAGTTCCGGGCTTCGACGATGATCCCGGTTGCGGTCGGCGAATCCGAATGCACCCGGTTCGACTTTGCCGCCCTGATCAGCGCACGCGCCGCCGACATCCTGCAGCCCGACCCCGCCTTCTGCGGCGGCATCACCGAGGCGATGCGGATCGCCGCGCTCGCGTCGTCCTTCAACCTGCGACTCGCCCCGCATCTCTGGGCCGGGGCTCCCTGCTTCTTTGCCGGTCTCCACGTCCTCGCCGCCGCACCGGCGGGCTATATCGTCGAATTCTCGCTGGGCGCGAACCCGATGATCCACAATCTGTCGCGTGCGCCCGTTATCGTAACGGATGGCACGATTGCCGTCCCCGAAGGTCCGGGCCTCGGGCTGGAGATGGACACGGAAATGATCGCACGCTACGCCAGAAACTGATGCTGCGGGGGCCAAGCATGCAACAGGAAGAGTTCCTTCCGACATTGACCGCCCTCCTGATGGAGGCGGCTCGGAAGAACGATGGCAAGGCGCCGTCGGAACGCGATCTTGCCGAACACTTCTCGGTCAGCCGCGGCCAGGTGCGCGAGGCGCTGGCCATTCTGGAAGCCATGCAGGTCATCGAACGCCGCGCCAAATCGGGCATCTACGTCAACGGCGGCTCGGGCGGGATCGAGGCGATGTCCTTCTTCGCCCGCTTTGGCCTGCCGCTGGAAAACCGCCAGATCTTCGAAGCCGTCGAGGTTCGCAAGATCCACGAAATCAAGGCCGCCGAACTCGCCGCCTCGCGCGCGACGGATGAAAACTTTGCCCGCCTGCGCGACATCCTTGACCGGTCGGAGGCCCGTCTGCAGGCGGGCGAGGGGCTCGACCAGCTGGATCAGGAGTTTCACCTGGAAATCGTCCGCGCCACGCAGAACACGATCTTCCTGAACATTTGCACGTCGTTCTACGCCCTCAGCCACAACCGGCTGAAGGTTTACTTCCGCAGCCCCGAACGGAACCGCCGCTCGCACGAAGAGCACCTCCAGATTTTCGAGGCCCTGCAACGCCGCGACTCCGCCCTGTCCTCCGCGCTCATGGTCTCGCACCTGCGCGGCGCGATGAGCTACTGGAGCGAGCTTCTGGAACCGGCAACGGAAACCTGACCGGTGATCTTCTCGACCCATCCGCTGCACCCCGAAGTGACCGCTGACCTCCAGGCGCTTGGCGACTACCGGGTGGCTTCGGCGCCGACCGCGCAGGCTATCACCGACGAATGCGCCGGGGCCGAGATCATCGTGGTCCGCGCGCCGATCCCGCTTGGCATCGCCCCGCGTGAGCAGCACCTCCGTGCGCTGATCCGCCACGGCGCGGGCCTCGACATGATCCAGGTCGACGAGGCGACCACCGCCGGGGTGCTTGTTGCCAACGTTCCCGGCGCGAACGCAGTGACGGTGGCAGAGCACGCGATCTGGTCGGCGATGGCGCTCTTGCGCCGCTATCCTCAGGTGACGCGCGACCTGCATGCCAAAGGCTGGGCCGCCGCCCGCGCCCATTCCGACCACGGGCGCGAGCTGTCCGGCCGGACGCTTGGCATCCTCGGCTTCGGCAACATCGGCCGCACGCTGGCTCGCATCGCGCAGCAGGGTTTCGGCATGCCGGTCCTCACTCACACCCGCAGCCCGGTCACCGAGGCGGGGGTCGAACCCGTGTCCCTGCCCGACCTCCTGATCCGCGCCGATGTCTTCGTCCTCTGCGCCCCACTCACCGACCAGACCCGCGGACTGATCGACGCTGCGGCCCTGGGCCGGATGAAGCCCGGCGCGATCCTGATCAACGTCGCCCGCGGCCCGCTTGTCGTCGAGGAGGCGCTGATCGGCGCGCTGGCATCGGGCCACCTTGGCGGCGCGGCACTGGACGTGTTCGACACCCAGCCGCTGCCTCCTGACCATCCGCTCTTGCAGCTGCCCAACGTCATCCTGACCCCGCACATGGCCGGGATCACCGAGGAAAGCATGCTGCGCATGGGGCAGGGTGTCGTGGCCGAAGCCCGGCGCATTCTTGCGGGTGACCTGCCGCAGAACCTGGTCAATCCGTCGTCCGTGCAGCGCTACCGCAGCCGATTTCCGGTCTAGACCCCGCTGCCTTCGCGGCCCAGATCAGGCGAGTGCCAGGTTCGCGCCGCTCTCCACATCGAAGGTCACCACGCGGTCTGCCTTCCAGCCGAACCGCACCACTTCGTCACGCTTCACATGGGTGCCTGCAGGAACGGTCACATGCAGCCGCGCCTCACCCATGTCCATGACCAGGATCTTCACCACGCCTTGATCTTCGATGTCGAAGATCCGCGCCTCGCCCGGCGCGCCGGGGGCCAGCACCACGTTCTCCGGCCGGATGCCGAAGGTCACCGCACCCTCGCCCTTCGCGTTGGCCGCGACCGGCAGCTGGAACCCGCCCAGATCCGCAATCCCCCCGCTCAGCCGCCCATTGATCAGGTTCATCGGCGGCGACCCGACCGACCGGGCGACAAAAGTGTTCAACGGACGGTCATAGATATCCGACGGAGTGCCGACCTGCACCAGTCGACCCTGCCGCAAGACGCCGATCTTGTCGCCCATCGACATCGCTTCGACCTGGTCATGCGTCACGAACAGGAAGGTCGCGCCCAGATCGCTGTGCAGCTTCTTCAACTCCACCCGCAGGCTTTCGCGCAGCTTGGCGTCCAGCGCCGACAGGGGTTCGTCCATCAGGAAGACCGCCGGCTGCCGCACGATGGCCCGCCCGATCGACACTCGCTGCATCTCACCGCCCGACAGGCGTTCCACCTTGCGGTCCAGAAGATGCGTGATCTGCAGCGTCGTCGCGGCCTTTTCGACCCGCGCCGCGATTTCGGCTTCGGAAAACTTCCGCCCCGGCGCGCGCAGCGGAAACTCCAGGTTCCCCCGCACGGTCAGGCGCGGATACAGCGAGTACTGCTGCAGAACCAGCGCCACATCGCGCTCCGCTGCCGTCCAGCCGCTGACATCCTTGCCACCGATACTCACCGATCCGCTGTCCGGCTTCTCCAGCCCGGCGATCATCCGTAGCGTCGTGGTCTTGCCCGCGCCGGTCCGGCCCAGCAGCACGACGAACTCACCATCCTCGACCACCAGGTTCAGGTCGCGCAGGGCCCGCGACCCGCCATAGGTCTTGTTGATCCCGCTCAGTTCGATCCGTGCCATCAGGCCGTCCTCCGCAGCGCCATGCCGGATTCCCCGTCAAAGAAATGGGCCCGCTCCGGGTCGATCCCGACCCAGACCTTCTGGCCGTCTCCGATGAACCCCGGCTCGACCCGCGCCCGCAGCGTGGCATCCCCTAGCCGGACATCCACGATCTCGTGCGACCCCAGCGGCTCGATGTTGGTGGTCTCGGTCTCGACAAACCCCGGCTCCGGCGCATGGCGCAAGAGCACCGCCTCTGGCCGGATGCCCAGCTTGACCGCGCGCTGCCCCGGCAGATGCCCGACATGGCCGCCCGCCACCTGCAAGCCGGTTCCCCGGCCAAAGGACAGCACAGCCGACCCCGCACCACCCTCGACCGCGATGTCGGAGACATTCATCACCGGAGACCCGACGAACTGTGCCACGAACAGGTTTGCCGGGCGGTTGTACACCTCTTCCGGCGCGCCGACCTGCTGCAACAGGCCCGCATGCATCACCACGATCCGGTCGGCGAGGCTCATCGCCTCGATCTGGTCATGGGTCACATAGACCGAGGTGGAGTTCCGCGCGATGTGCAGCCGCTTGATCTCGGCCCGCATCTGCTCGCGCAGCTTGGCGTCCAGCGCGCCAATCGGCTCGTCCATAAGCAAGGCCTTCGGCCGCCGCACCAGCGCCCGCCCGATCGCAACCCGCTGCATGTCGCCCCCCGACAGGGCCGAGGGCTTGCGCTGCAGAAAGCGCTCGATCCCCAGGACCTTCGCCACCTCCGTCACGGCAGCATCGCGGTCGGTATTGCTCATCCCCACGGCGCGCAGCGGGAAGGCGATGTTTTCCTGTACCGTCATATGCGGGTACAGCGAGAAGGACTGGAACACGAAGGCGATGTCCCGGTCGGCAGCCCGCAGGTCCTGCACTTCCTTGCCGTCGATGCTGATCGTGCCCGACGACACCGTTTCCAGCCCGGCAATCGCCCGCAAAGTGGTGGTCTTGCCGCAGCCCGATTGGCCCAGCATGACGACGAATTCCCCATCCTCGATGGTCAGGTTCACATCCTTCAGCACCTGAACGGCACCAAAGAACTTCTGGATATTCCTAAGCTCGATCCGTGCCATCAGACCAGTTCTTCCTCTTCTTCCTCTTCGGCCTCCGGCTCGGGAGGAACATGGGACGTGATCATGAACGCGATCAGCCCGATGACGATCACCGTCAGCCCATAGCGGTGCAGCACCTCGACCCAGGGCTGGCACAGGAAGATCACCCCCAGGATCATCGCCCACTGGGCGGCGGGTTCGTAGTACTTGGCATTCATCTGGCGGAAGGTCATTTGCGGATCGCTCCGAAGCTCATGCCGCGCAGCAGGTGGTTGCGCAGAAGGAAGGTGAAGATCGCCACCGGCAAGAGGAACAGGAAGGCGCCTGAGGCGATCACCGTCCAGTCAGACAGGCCCGATCCGACCTGGCTTGGGATATAGGGCGGCGCCGTCTGCGCATTGCGCGACGTCATCATCAGCGCGAAGGCATATTCGTTCCAGGCGGTGATGAAACAGAACACGGCCGTCGCGGCGATGCCGGTCAGGGCCTCGGGCAGGACGATCTTCCGGAAGGCCTGCAGCCGGGTATAGCCGTCGACCAGCGCCGCCTCTTCGTATTCGCGCGGGATCTCGTCGATGAAGCCCTTCATGATCCAGACCGCGAAGGACAGGTTGAAGGCGGTATACAGGATGATCAGCCCGACATGCGTGTCGTATAGCCCGACCGCCCGATACATCAGGAACATCGGGATCGCGACGACGATGGGCGGCAGCATTCGGGTGGAAAGGATGAAGAACAGCCAGTCCTGCTCCCCCGGCACCCTGAACCGCGAAAACCCGTAGGCCGTGATCGTCCCCATCGACACCGCCAGAAAGGTCGAGACGATCGAGACGATCAACGAGTTGAGGTAGCGGCTGGCATAGCCGGACGTGGTGACTTCCTGGGTCTTCTTGTTGCGGACGATCTGTTCGCCGCCGTCGTAGACCAGCTTTTCCCACCAAGGAGCGGCGTCGTAGGTCGCCTCGTCCACCGGCTCGCGCAGCTGACTGCGCTTGGTGAACAGCTTGGCGAACGGCGCGACCGTGGGCTCGAACAGCACCGTCGGCGGCGCCGTCGTCGCCAGGTTGCGCGGCTTGAACGCCGTCGCCGCGATCCAGAAGATCGGCGTCAGCATGACGACCAGCGCGATCAGAACGGCAACCACTGCGGCGCGGTTGAAGATCACTTCGCCTTTTGTCTTGACCTCGGCCATGTCAGCGCGCCTTCGCCTTGTTGAGATATTTCACGTAGATGTTGGTGATCGCCACCACGACGATCAGCACGATGTAGGCGAATGCCGAGGACATCCCCGTCTGCCACTCCAGGAAGGCCATCTTGTACAACCGGATCGCGATCAGCTCGGTCGTGGGCTGGGTCGACAGGATGTAGGCGTGGTCAAAGGTCTTGAACGCTTCCATCGTGCGGAAGATGATCGCGATCATCAGGATCGGCGCCACCAGCGGCAGCGTGATCCGGAAGAAGGTGTAGAACGGCCCGGCGCGGTCGATCTCGGCGGCCTCGTACAGGTGCTTCGGCACTGCCGACAGACCGGCCAGCGACAACAGCATCACGAAGGGCGACCACATCCAGATATCGACAATGGCCACGGCATAAAGCGCCATCTGCGGGTCGGCCAGCCACTCGAATTTCCCAAGGCCGAGGAAGTAGTTGATGATCCCGAAGGACGGGTCATAGAGCAGCTTCCAGAACAGGCCGACGACAGCCGGGGACATCATCATTGGTAGCAGCAGCAGAGTGGTTATCAGCCCTTTCAGCGGGATCGGGCGGTTCAACAGCATCGCCAGGCCAAAGCCCACGAAAACCTGCCCGGTGACCGAAACCACCACATACTTCGCGGTGATCGTGAAGTTCCGCCAGATGTTCGGATCGCTGAGCAGTTCGCGGAAGTTGTCCAGCCCGATGAAGTTCGCGGGGGCCGAGGTCGAGGCCCGGTAATCGGTGAACGCCGTGTACAGCGAATAGATCAGCGGGAAGACGTTGAAGATGATCAGGAACGCGATCGTGGGAATGATGAACAAGTTACGGATCGAAAGGTCGGACAGCCCCCGTGCCGCCGCACGCGTATCAGGCTCCAGCCGGGTCATCACGTCTGCCACGGTACGTCATCCTGCATCTTGAGAAAACGATGGGCGCCAGGTGGGGCGCCCATCGACAGAGAGTTGAGGCCGATTACTGAACCCGACCGTACTTCTTGAACGTCTCGGTCCAGTCGGCGGTCAGGGCATCCAGCACATCTTTCGCCGTGCCTTCACCGCCCACGATATAGGGATAAAGCCGCGTATTGGCTGCGGTCAGCAACTCGGCAAACTCCGGCACCGCCCAGAAGTCCTTGACGATGAACATCGTCTGGTAGAAGGCCTCGTTGTACGGCGTTGCGTTGCGGAACGCTTCGCTTTCCAGCGTTGCGGCATGGGCGGTATAGCCGCCAAGCTCGGCCCAGCGCTTCTGGGTTTCTTCCTTGATGAACCATTGCAGGAACTTGAACGATTCCTCCTGGTTCTCGGAATAGGACACGATCGAGATGCCCTGCCCGCCAAGAGCGGCGTACTGGTCGCCGTAAGGTCCCTTCGGGTTGGCGAAGAAGCCGGTATTGGCGGCATTCGGGTTCGTGGCCGGGTTCACCAGCGCCGGGAAGAAGGCGAAGTAGTTCATCGACATCGCGGCCAGGTTTTCGGTGATCGCCTGGTTGTTCTCGACGAAGAACGCCTTCGACCAGCCGGGTGGCGTAAAGCCGTAAAGCTTCTTGTAAGCCTCCAGCGCCTCGACGGCCTTGTCCGAGTTCAGGATGCCGTCGACCTGGAAGGTCTGAAAGTCGCCCAGTTCGGCCCCGTAGGAAAAGAGCGCGTTCTCGACCCCCATGACCAGCGCGTCATAGGAGTTGTCGGTGTAGATCGCCACGCCATAACGGTTCTCGTCGGGGCGGTGGAAGAACTCGGCGATGTCGATCAATTGCTTCCAGTCTGCCGGTGGGGCAAGCGGATAGCCGTACTTCGCCTCGAAGGCCGCCATCTCGGCCGGGTCCTCAAACCAGTCCTTGCGGTAGGACCAGCCAACCGCGTCGCCTTCGGCCGGAACCGCCCAGTACTTGCCGCCATACTCGGCATAATACTTGACCGTTGCCGGGGCCATGATGTCGGCAACCCCGTTGTCAGCGAAGAACTGCGTCAGGTCGACATAGTGTCCCGCTTCGGACGCCGCCCCCAGCCACTGGCTGTCGCCGACAATCATGTCATAGGCAGAGCCCTGGGCGTTGAATTCGGTGAAGGCCTTGGTCTGGAAATCGCCCCAGGGCGTGGTTTCCACGGTGACCACGACGCCGGTCTCGGCCTCGTATTCGTTCACGAGCTCCTGCAGATAGTTTGCAGGGTCCCATTCGGCCCAGAAGATGGTAAGCTCTTGCGAAGATGCCGCTGATGCGGACAGTGCGATTGCCGCAGCTCCCGTCAGCAGCCGGTAGTAAGATCTGTGCATGTGACTTCCTCCCGCTATCGTTGATTGGCAGCCCGACCCTGGGATCACGCGTCACCCAAGACCCTTGGGGCCACTTTCGCCTCCTCCAAGACTTCAAAATTGGTAATACCAGATACGCCTGCCTGTCAATCATCCATTCCCGATCTCAGTGCCTTTCCTTGCGGGCATTCCGGCGCGATAGCAAAGAAATCAGGGCCGAAAACGGCTGGAATGGCGGGAATCCGGTGCGTAACCGCGTTGTCGGCGGATTCGAAAGCTCAGTGGGCACTTGCAACTCTGGCCAGACCAGAATCGCGGATTAACCTGTGTTGTCTCCGGCCTCTCGCAGGGCCGCCTGCAAAAGGGCCTGCGCCGACCAGATGGCAACCTCCTCGGCCTGACGGTCATCCAGCCCGCAGATATCCTTCAGCACGATCATCGCTTCGATTCCAAAGGTCAGCGACAGCGCATGCACCAGCCTGGCCGATTGTTCGGGCGACAGGCCGCTGTCCCCGATCGCCCGCAACAGCAGCGACAAGCGATGGCCACGCCCCAGCGTCTTGTCGCCAGGGACATTGACGCTCGGCTCCAGCGACTGCCGAATCGCCGCGCGAAACGTGGCCTCATGTTCGGTCAGCCGCCGGAAGGTCTTGCCGTACAACGACCGCAACCGGGCGCTGCCCTGCGCGGCCGGATCCTCCCAGGTCAGGATCGGCCCCAGCGCCTGGGCAACCACGGCGCGCAGCATGTCGGCAAGGGTCGGGAAATAGCGGTAAGCCGTTGACCTTGAAACTCCGGCGGCCTCGGCCACTTCGCTGACCGAGGGCGACAGACCGCGCCGCATCATGTCCGACGCGGTGGCCACCATCAGCGCCCGCGTCCGCGCTGCCGCACCCTTGGGCGGCTCAAAGTCATCGTCAGGTGCAGTGGCTTGAAATGGAACTGGCATCCCAATATGATACTACAGTCTCATTTGTGTTCAAGCCGGATCGCTGACGCCATCTGACATCCGTCCCTTCAAGGAGAGGCCCTCGTGCGAACGATCCATGTGGCGGGAACTTGCGACACGAAGGGCGAAGAGATCGCCTATCTGCGCGACCTGATCCTGGCCCGCGGGCAGTCTGCCACGGTCGTCGACCTCGGGACCCGTGCCCCGACCATTCGCCCCGACATAAGCGCCCGCGACGTCGCCGCCTGCCATCCGGACGGGGCCGATGCCGTCCTGGGCGGCACCGACCGGGGCCGTGCCGTAGCCGCCATGGGCCAGGCCTTCGCTGCCTGGTGCAACGCCAGTGCCGACCGCATCGCGGGCATCATCGCCGTGGGCGGCGGCGGCGGTACCTCAATCGCCTGTGCCGGCCTGCGTGAACTGCCTTACGGCGTGCCCAAACTGATGGTCTCCACCCTCGCCTCCGGTGACACCGCCCCTTATGTCGGCACCTCGGACATCACCATGGTCCCCTCCGTCACCGACATCGCCGGGTTGAACCGCCTATCCCGCGTGATCCTGTCGAACGCAGCCCATGCCTTGATCGGAGCAACCACCGCCCCGCCTCCCGCCATCGACACCGACCGGCCCGCCATCGGCCTGACCATGTTCGGCGTCACCACCCCTTGCGTCACCGCGATCAGCGACCGCTTGCGCGACCGCTTCGATTGCCTGGTCTTCCACGCCACCGGCACCGGCGGCCGCGCGATGGAAAGACTGCTGGACCAGGGCGTCCTCTCCGGCCTGATCGACATCACCACGACCGAAATCGCCGATCTTCTGTTCGGCGGCGTCCTGCCCGCCCGGCCCGACCGGCTGGACGTCGTCGCCCGCACCGGCGCGCCCTGGGTCGGGTCCGTCGGCGCGCTCGACATGGTGAACTTCTGGGCCCCGCCCACCGTGCCCGACCGCTTCCGCGACCGGCTGTTCTACCACCACAACCCGAACGTCACCCTGATGCGCACCACGCCCGAGGAAAACACCCAGATCGGCCGCTGGATCGGCCACAAGCTGAACGCCTGCAAAGGCCCGGTCCGGCTCCTGTTCCCCCAGAAGGGCATCTCCTCCCTCGACATCGAAGGCGGCCCGTTCTGGAACCCCGAAGCCGACGCCGCGCTTTGCTCTGCGCTGCGCGAAACCATCGCCGACCCCGCGCGGCTTGTCCCACTGCCGCTTCACATCAACGACCCGGACTTCGCCCGGATCGCCTCTGACACCTACATTTCCCTCTCGGAGCAATGATGCCCGCCATCCCCCGCAAGACCATCCTCGACCGCTTCCATCAGATGATCGCCGCCGGTCAGCCGATCATCGGCGGCGGTGCCGGCACCGGCCTCTCCGCCAAGGCCGAAGAGGCGGGGGGCATCGACCTGATCATCATCTACAACTCCGGCCGCTACCGCATGGCCGGGCGCGGTTCGGCGGCGGGGCTCCTCGCCTATGGCAATGCCAACGAGATCGTCAAGGAAATGGCGGTCGAGGTCCTGCCTGTCGTGAAACACACCCCGGTCCTTGCCGGCGTGAACGGCACCGACCCCTTCATCCTGATGCCGCAGTTCCTGGCCGAGCTGAAAGCCATGGGCTTCTCCGGCGTGCAGAACTTCCCGACCATCGGCCTGTTCGACGGCCAGATGCGGCAAAGCTTTGAAGAAACCGGGATGGGTTTCGGGCTGGAGGTCGACATGATAGCCGAGGCGCACCGGCAGGACCTCCTGACCACGCCCTACGTCTTCAACCCCGACGAAGCCGTGGCCATGACGAAAGCCGGTGCCGACATCATCGTCGCCCATATGGGCGTGACCACCGGAGGCAGCATCGGCGCAACCTCGGCCAAGACGCTGGACCAATGCGTCACCGAGATCGACGCGATCTCCGCCGCGGCCCGCAGCATCCGCCCCGACATCATCCTCCTCTGCCACGGCGGCCCGATCTCGATGCCGGAAGACGCCGCCTATGTCCTCGCCCACGCCGACCGGATGCACGGCTTCTACGGGGCCTCCAGCGCCGAACGCCTGCCCGCCGAACGCGCCATCGCTGACCAGATCCGCGCCTTCAAATCCATCCCCGCGAAAGGCTGACCCCATGACCGACGTGAAAGACCTGTTCCGCACCCCCACTGACGTCGATGCCTTCGGCTTCGACTGGGGCCACCTGTCCGTCGTCCTCGGCCCCAAGGTGAACGGCGCGCAGAAATTTTCCGCCGCCGTCGTCACCGTCCCGCCCGGCAAAGGCCACACCCGCCACAACCACCCCGGGGCCGAGGAAATCATCTACATCCTCGAAGGCTCGGGCGAGCAGATGGTCGAAGACGAACTGGGCAATCCCCACACCCAGCAGGTCGCCCCCGGCACCTGCGTCTTCATCCCTGAAAGCCGTTTTCATTCGACCTTGAACACCGGCGCCAACGACATGAAGATCTTTGTCGTCTATGCTCCCCACGGCCCGGAGGAATTCCTTCGCACCCTCCCCGATTTCCGCCTGATCCCCAGAAAGGCCTGACCGATGGACGCAGCCCTGACCGCCGCACTGCCCTACAGTTTTGCCAAGTTGGACGACCTGATGGAGAAGGCCGGGATTGACGTCCTGCTCGTCACGTCGAAGCACAACACCCAGTATCTCCTGGGCGGTTACCGTTTCATCTTCTTCTCGGCGATGGATGCGATCGGCCACAGCCGCTATCTGCCGGTCATCGCCTACACCAAAGGCGCGCCCGACAAGACCGCCTATGTTGCCAACAGGATGGAAGGCGGCGAACACGCCAACCACCCGTTCTGGACCCCGCATTTCCACCCCGTCTCCTGGGGCTCGGTCGACAGCATCACCGAGGCCGTCCGCCACGTCAAAGACCACGGCCCCGCCTCGCCCCGCATCGGGGTTGAACCCTCCTTCCTGCCGATGAACAGCGCGAAGGTCCTTGAATCCGCCTTCCCGAACTCACCGCTTGTCGACGCCACGGGCCTTCTGGAACGCCTCCGCGCGGTGAAGACCCCGGCGGAACGCGCGCTGCTGAAGCAGGCCTCCGAAGCAATCAGCGACTCGATGCAGGCCACCATCGTCGCCGCAAAGGAAGGCGACAGCAAGTTCCAGATCATCGACCGCCTGCGGCAAGAAGAAACCGCCCGGGGCCTCCAATTCGAGTACTGCCTTCTGACCCTCGGCGCCTCGCACAACCGCGCCGCATCGTCCCAGACCTGGAACAAGGGAGAGGTGCTGTCCATCGACTCGGGCGGCAATCTCAAGGGCTACATCGGCGACATCTGCCGGATGGGCGTGCTGGGCGAACCCGATGCCGAACTCATCGACCTTCTGGGCGAGATTGAAACCGTGCAGCAGGCCGCCTTCGCCAAGATCCGCGCCGGGGCGGTTGCTGGGGACCTGATAACTGCCGGACAGGAAGAACTCGCCCGCCAACCCAACCACGCCTGCACCGATTTCTTCGCGCATGGCATGGGCGTCATCACCCACGAAGCGCCTTTCCTGATGACCAACCACCCCGTCGCCTACGAGGGCACCGATGCCAGCAGCCCGCTGGAAGAGGGGATGATCCTGTCGGTGGAAACCACCATGCTCCACCCCCGTCGCGGCTTCATCAAGCTTGAGGATACGCTGGCCGTGACCGTCACCGGGTATGAGCTTTACGGCGCAGAAGGTCGCGGCTGGAACCGGGGCGGGACCGCCTAGCCCTTGATCCCCGCCGAAAGGGTAATCGCCTCGGTCACCTTGCGCTGGAACAGCAGGTAAGCGACCGCCACCGGCAGGCCCGCCAGCACGGCTGCCGCCAGCTGCCTGGCGTAGTAGACCCCGAAAGCATCGTTCACCTGCGTGATCCCCACCGGAACCGTCATCATCTCGGTCTTGGTCACCGACAGGAACGGCCACAGGAAGGCATTCCAGGTCCAGATGAAGGTCACGATCGACAGCGCCGTCGTCACCCCCCAGTTCATCGGCAGATAGATCTTGAACAGGATGCGGAACTCACCCGCATTGTCCATCACGGCGGCCTCGCGGAAATCCTTGGGGACCTGATCGAAGAACTGCTTGTAGACGATGATGATGACCGGATGGATCAGCTGCGGCAGCATGATCCCGGCCCAGGTGTTGATCAGCCCCAGCTGCGAGGTCAGCACGAAATGGTTGATGATCAGCGCCTGCGTCGGCACCATGAAGCTGGCCAGGATCAGCCACCAAAGCGCCTTGCGCCCCGGGAACTTCAGCTGCGACAGCGCATAGCCGCACAGCATCGAAGTCGCGATGGTGATCACCGTCACCCCCACCGCCACGGCGATGGAGTTGATGTACCAGGTCACGATCTGCGTGTCGAAAATCGCCGTGTAGTAGTGGCTGAAGGTCAGGTTCTCGGGCCAAAGCTCGATATAGGGCCTGACAACCTCATCCTCCGGCTTCAAGGACGAGATCACGCCCCAGTACAGCGGAAACGCCCAGATCAGCGCCAGAAGCACCGTCAGGACCGTGATCACCCCGCCCCAGAAATTCATACGTTGCATGCCGACGGTGGTCATCTGCGGCCTCCCGCCAGTCGCAAAAGCTGGAACTGCAGGACCGACACAACGACGACCAGCACGAACAGCGTGACCGCAACGGCAGCTGCCCGCCCACCCTGGTCCTGCTGGAAGGCGCGCTGGAAGACGTAGTAGACCAGCACCATGTTTTCGTTCGGCCGCCCACCCTGCGAGAAGAGATAGACCTGGTCGAAGATCTTCAGCTGCGCGATCAGCTGGATGGTGAAGACCAGGCTGGTGACCGGCCAGAGAAGCGGCCAGGTGATGCGGCGGAAGGTCGTCCAGCGGCTGGCATTGTCCAGCGCGGCGGCCTCGTAGATCTCGACCGGGATCGACCGCAGGCCAGCAAGGAACAACAGGATCGAGAACCCGGCGGTCCACCAGATCGTCACGATCCCCACCGCCGGCATGAACCAGGTACGCGACTTGGTGATCGGGACGCGGTCGATGCCCAAGAGGTCCAGGATGTGCATCGAAATCCCGAACTGGAAGTTCAGCACCCAGTCCCAGATCAGATAGACCACCGACACCGGCAGGATGTAGGGCAGGAAGAACAGCGCCAGAATCGTCGACTGCAACCGCCCCTTCAACCGCGACACGCCCAGGGCGATCAACAGCGCGATGATCGTGCCCGGCAGGACAGTCAGCACCACGAAATAGGCGGTGTTCCAGGCGGCGGTGCGGAACCGCGGGTCCTTCGGCAGCTTTTCGTAATTCTCGGTCCCGACCCAGTCGCCCGACCCGATCAGCGGCGCATTGGTGAACGAGATGCCGAACATCTGAATCGTCGGCCAGACAAATACCAGCAGGTAGATCGCCAGGAACGGCGCCACCAGCACGGCGGCAATCCAGGCATCCTTGCGGCGGTTGGTCAGCATGCACCATGTCCCCGAACAGAACCGGGCCGCCCAGGGAGCATGGGCGGCCCGGCCAGTTTACCAGATCAGAGCGCGTTCAGCTCTTCCTTGATGGATTCCACGGCTTCTGCCGGGTCCATTTCGCCGTTCAGCGTCGGGACAAAGTAGGTGGACATGACGTCGAAGATCGGCCCGGCCACGCCCGCAAGCGGGGATTTGGGATCGAAGATCATGTTGGCCGTCAGCGACGAATAGGTCGCGTTCGGCTCCATCGCCTTGTACTCGGCCGAAGCGGTGACCGCCCCGTTGGCAGGGATGTGACCGGCAGTGGCCCAGAAGAGCGAGTTCTTCGAGATCCAGGACATCACCTCAAGCACCGCTGCGCGCTTCTCGGGGGTCATCTCCTTGCCCTGGTTCGCCGGGATGGCGAAGGCATGGCTGTCAGCATAGGTCGCCGGCTTGTCGAAGATCACCGGCAGTTCGACCGCGCCCCAGTTGAAGAGCTTCCCTTGCGCGTTGAGGTCGGTCATCGTCGGGACTTCCCACACGCCGTTGATCATCATCGCCGCTTCGCCCGAGGTGAACAGCGCGACGGTGGCCGGATAGTCGGTATAGGTCGACTGAAGTCCCGCCGTGGTCCATTCCGCCAGCACGCCAAGCGCATTGGCCAGCTTCTCGCCGTTGTCCCCGGCGAGGAATTCGCCGTCGGTCATCAGCTCGCCGTTCTGCTGGCCGACCAGCGAATAGATCGTGCGGAACATGAAGTTGCCGTCGGCGGTGACAGAGCCCAGCGGGAACTTGACGCCGCTGTCCTTCAGCGCCTGCAGCGTGGCGGTAAAGCCTTCGCGGCTGTCGAGGCCCTTGGGCTTGCCGGCCTCATCCAGCATCCCGGCTTTTTCCAGAAGGTCCTTGTTGTAGTAAAGGACGATCGGGTGGGTATCCAGCGGGACGGCATACTGCTTGCCGTCGATTGTCACCGCATCCCAGGTGGCTGGCGCGAAGTCGGCCGAGCCAAGGCCCATCGCCGTCCAGTCATCCGCCGTGACTTCCTGCAGCACGCCCTGCTGCACCGCCAGCGGGATGCGGCTCGCGTGATAGGTCATGATGTCCGGCGCCTCGCCAACGGCAGCCGAGGTCTGAACCTTGGCATAGAACGGGGTCCCCCATTCCAGCGTGGTCGCGTCGATCTTGATCGCACCTGCATGGGCGGCGTTGAAGTCCTCGATCAGCTTCTTCATCCGCACGCCGTCGCCGCCGCCCAGGAAGTCCCACCAGACGACAGTCTCTTCTGCCCGCGCAACCCCGGCAAAGCCGATGGTGGCGACGATGGCAGCCTTCAGCATTCCACTTATGGTCATCATTTCCTCCCTTTTGGCGGCGTGGTTCGCCGCGTCTCCAGTGTTAAGCGTATCGCCTTTCCCGATTCGATCAACTCAAACCTGATACATATCCAGAAGTTGGATATTAAAGGCCGACCCTGATCATCGAGTAGGAATGCGGCGGCAGCGTCAGCTGCAGCCCCTTGCCCCCCAGCTTGGCGCCGCTGCCCTTCTCTGGGGCGACATTGTCAGGCTTCGTCTTTGAGTTGCGCGCCTCAAGATCGGCGTGTTTGATCAGCGTGTGCTCAACCGTCTTCGCGGCAAAACCGTCCAGGGCAAGGTCCACTTCCATCGGCTCGGACCCGTTGCGGTTGATCGCAAAGAACGTCAGCGTGCCTGCGTCGTCATCCCGAACCCCCGCGATATCCAGCCATGGCACGTTGGCCGCGACATCGGCGTCGTAGCTCGCAACTTCGACCGCCAGATGCATCGCCGTGCCACGCCCGTGCTTCGAGGCGAACAGGAACGGCCAGTAGATCGTCTGCCGCCAGGCAGCACCCCCCGGTTCTGTCATGATCGGCGCGATCACGTTCACCAGCTGCGCGATGCAGGCGATCTTCACCACATCGGCGCGGCGGATGAAGGTGTTCAGGATGCAGCCGACCTGCAGCACATCCTCGAAATTGTACTGGTCCTCCAGCAGCACCGGAGCCTCGGGCCAGTCCCAGGTCCGCATCCGCTCGGCATCGGCCTTGCGCTCGTGATACCAGACGTTCCACTCGTCGAAACTGATCGTCACCTGCCTTTTCGACCGCTTCTTCGCCTTCACATAGCCGATGATCCCCGCGACCGTGCCGATGTAGTTGTCCAGCTTCATCGGCAGGGCGAGGTATTCGTTCGGGTTCTTCTCGTAGTTCTCGAAGTACATGTGCAGGCTGATGTGGTCGACCTGGTCGTAGGTCTCTTCCAGCACCGTGGCCTCCCACTGCGGGTAGGTCGGCATGTTGGAATGGGACGACCCGCAGACCACCAGCTCCAGCGTCGGGTCCAGCCCGCGCAGAGCCTTTGCGGTCTCGTTCGCCAGATGCCCGTATTCACCGGCCGTCTTGTGGCCCACCTGCCAGGGTCCGTCCATCTCGTTGCCCAGGCACCACAGCCGGCAATTCCAAGGCTCCTTGCGCCCGTTCTTCGCCCGCAGGTCCGACCAGTAGGTCCCGCCCTTGTGGTTGACGTATTCGACAAAGGCCCGTGCCTCGTCCAGGCCGCGCGAGCCGAGGTTGACCGCCAGCATCATGTCGGTCTTCGCCTTCTCGGCCCAGTCGGCGAATTCGTGGATGCCGACCTGGTTCGACTCGGTCGTGCGCCAGGCCAGGTCCAGCCGCTTGGGCCGCTGATCCTTCGGTCCGATGCCGTCTTCCCAGTTGTAGGCCGACACAAAGTTGCCGCCGGGATAACGGCAGATCGGCGTATCCAGCGCCCGCACCAGCTCCAGCACGTCGCCGCGCATGCCGCTGGCATCGGCGGTCGGGTGCCCGGGTTCGTAGATGCCGGTATAGACCGCCCGGCCCAGATGCTCCAGAAATGACCCGTAAAGCCGCTTGTCGATGTCCGCGATCGTATAGGCGCTGTGCGCCGTGACCCGTGCCTTCATCGCTTCCTCCCGCCGGAACCGTACGAATCCGCTTTGCCGGTTCATACCAGATTTTCAGGTATAGTTCACCGGAGAGAGCCGTCAGGTCAAGCGAAAACCTCAGGCGCGGATCAGCCGCAGCGTGATTTCCTGATCGTGGTTGCCAAAGCCGCGGCCAAAGATGTTCATCCCGCCGGGATGGCGCGCGTCGTCCTTCACCCCGATCCGCACCCGGATCGACCGATGGTCCCCCAGCTCCAGATCGCCCAGCGAACAGTCCGAAATCTTTGCCCCGTCGAGGAACGTCCCGGTCGAAGTCACCTCCCACCGCTTCAGATCGCCATACTGCGACCCCGCCAGCTTCCACCAGTCCGGCGTGAACTTGCCCCGCTTGTCGCCATAGTCGCCGGGCGAGGTCCAGGTGCCAATCTCATGCCCGTTGATCGCCACGGTGATGTCCGACGGCCAGTCCTTTGACGTGCCCGGCACTTCGGACGACAGCTCCACCGACAGCTCCAGCGATTGGACGGATTCACCCGCCAGCTTGGCATTGTTCGGGAACTGGTATTCAACGAAGCCCCTGGTAAACCACAACAATCCCGCCCGCATCCGGTCGGGGTCAAGAAAAGTGTCAGGCACGTCCAAAAGCCCGATCACCCCATCCGGCGAACACAACCCGCAGGGTGCACTGACCTCGCAGCGGGTATACAGCCCGATCGGCATCGCCACCTTGATTGCATTGGCGTTCTGCGTCGGCGTCGTGTCCTTGAACGCGATCAGAAGCTCGGTGAAGGTCGACAGGCAGATCTTCTGGCTGCCCTTGCGGCCCTTTTCCGACCGGGTCTGCACCAGCCCCGCGTCGATCAGGATCTGGATGTTCGACGACACCGTCGACTGTGGCAGGTCCAGCTCTTCGGCGACCTGGTTCACGTTGCGCGGCCCTTGCCGCGTCAGATGTTCCAGGATGCGGACCCTGACCTCGCTGGCCAAAGCCCGCAGGATGTCTTGCCGCTCCAGCGGGTCAACGACGATGATCTGGTTGGTCATGATCGCACGATTGTCTTCTTCATGTGATCTGTATCAGGATGTCTGATCCAAATAAACCGGGATCGTGTCGCCCCAAGGCAGGCGTTTTCGTCGCTCCGCCCGTCTAAAGATTTACCGCCCGACCTTCCGCGTCGAACAGGTGCAGCGCACTGGTGTCGAAGGCCAACCCGATGCTCTCTCCCGCCCGGACCTCGGATTTGCCCACGTCCTGCGCGATGACCTGGGTCCCGTCCGCTATCCGCGCGTAGACCAGCGTCCGGTCACCCAGCCGTTCCACCACCGTCGCTGTCGCCTTGGTCAGCCCGTCCACCGCCACCCGCAAGGCTTCGGGCCGGATGCCCAACTCCCACGGCCCGTTGCCACCCGGAGCCCCCGGCAGGGGCACAGTCGCCCCGTCACCCAGCCGCGCCGCCGCCCGGTCGCCCTGTCCGGTCAGCGTGACCGGCAGGAAGTTCATCGCCGGCGACCCGATGAATGCCGCCACAAACCGCGAGGCGGGATTGGCATAGACCTCCATCGGCGTGCCGACCTGCTCGATCCGGCAGTTGTTCAGGATCACGATCCGGTCGGCCAAGGTCATCGCCTCGGTCTGGTCATGCGTGACGTAGATCATGGTAGAGCCGAGCCGCTGATGCAGCTCCGCCAGTTCGACCCGCGTCCTGACCCGCAACCCGGCATCCAGGTTCGATAGCGGCTCGTCGAACAGGAACGCCTTCGGCTCTTTCACGATCGCCCGCCCGATGGCGACCCGCTGCCGCTGCCCGCCCGACAGTTCCGCCGGACGCCGCGCCAGAAGCTTTTCCATCTCCAGCATCCGCGCGGCCTCGGACACGCGGCTGGTGATTTCCGCCGATGGGAGCCCAATGTTCTTCAACCCGAACGCCATGTTCTCGGCCACGGTCATGTGCGGATAAAGCGCGTAGTTCTGGAACACCATCGCCAGATTGCGCTGCCCAGGGGCCAGCCCCTCGGACCGCACCCCGTCGATCATCAACGCGCCGGAATCGATGGTCTCCAGCCCGGCGATCATGCGCAACAACGTCGTCTTCCCCGACCCCGAGGGACCAAGGAACACCACGAACTCTCCCGCGCCGATATCAAGGCTCAGGTCCTTGATCACGTCGACCGAACCGAACCGTTTGGACACCCGTTCAAGGGCGATTCCAGTCATGCTGGCCTCCTGCCATTTGCATCATCATTTCGGGTATGTATCGGAAGTCAAGTCGCAGATCGCGCGCGGGCTGAAAGAGACGCGTGTTTTCCGCGCCGCCGTCTCCGCAACGGCGGTTCACCAGCACCAATCGACGCCACGCGAAACGCGCGGCCCCCGTGCTCAGTCCGTCTTGGGGAAGGGTGGTTCAGCCGCCCACCGAACGTCGCCCCGCGCAAGGCGCAGGGGCCGATGCCGCAGCCGCCAGTGTCAGAGCCGGATCGTCTGCGCTACCCGGCGCAACTGGATTCGGGCCAGTCCCAGGTTGGCCGCCTCGCGGTCCAGGGTCACGCAGACCAGATAGCGCTGCGCTCCGTCCAAGGGTCTCAGGATGTGGAAATGCCGCCCCAGCGAGATCTGGATGTCCTCGACCTCCTGATCCGCCCCCAACTCGGCAGCAGCCTGCAGGTTGGCCCGCGCAATCGCCAGCGTGGTCCGGAGCGTCGCTTCCACCTCGCCCGTCCCGACCTCACGCGCCATCACCTGGCCGGACAGGCTGTCCATCAGACAGCCGCCCTGAAACCCGCTGATCCGCCGCAGGCCGGACATTTCGACATCGGCCACCCGCGTCGTCGGACGCCGCGGACGCAAGCTCGGCTGCGGGGCAGGGGCCAGCGCGACCGGCCTTGCCACCGCCACCGGCGGCACCTCGACAAGCGCCATCGCCCGTACCGGCGTCTCGACCGGGGTCGGCACGACCCGGCGCACCAGCACCACCTTGCGATCCGCGCGGGTCTCGATCTGCGGCAGCGCCTTCAGCCACTCGCCCGCCGTCTGGTACCGCGCCTTGGGCACCACCGCCATTGCCCGGTCAATGGCCTCCAGGAACCCTTTCGGATAGCCCACGACCGATCCCGCCAGGGGCTTGCACAGGTCGGGCCGCTTTTCCGCCATGGCCGCCAACCGGCTCTGGCAGTTCGGCGGCGCCACGCCCGCAATCGCATGATACAGCGACGCCGCCAGCGCGTAGATGTCGCTCCACGTCCCGCTGTTCCCGCCCGCCGTATACAGCTCATGCGGCGAATAGCCGTCCTTCACCACGCTCAGGCCCGAGTACTTCTCGACCGCGCCCGTCGCCGTCCGCCGCGCCGCGCCGAAGTCAATCAGGATCGGCTCGCCCGCCGGGGTGACAAAGATGTTGTCCGGCGAGATGTCGCAATGGAGAAGCTGGTTGTCGTGGATATAGCCCACCGCCGAGATCAGCTTTGCCGTCATCCGCACGATCATCTCGGGCGTCAGCTCGGCCCGGTTCTCCTCGATGATCTCCAAGAGGTCATGGCCGCGGATATAGTCCATCGCCATATAGGCAGTGTCATTGTCCTCGAAGACCTGATGCACGCGGACGATGTTCGGATGCGTCAGCCGCGCAAGGCTTTGCGCCTCGTTCAGAAAGCTTTTGACGATCTTGCCCATATGGTCGCGCGTGCCCGAAGACCGGGCGCGGACCCGGGTCTGCGACCGCCGGCAGAAGGTCGACGAGAAGCATTCCTTGATCACCACGTCCCGGCTCAGGCTGTCGGTGGCCAAATAGGTGATGCCGAAACCACCCGAATTGATGAACCGCGTGATCTTGTAGGAATCGTGGAAAAGCGTCGTGCCGGGCAGAAGCTCGTCGCCGAATTCAGTCTGGGCGAGCATCTCGGACGTATCAAATGCCATGATTTAACAACAAGCCCCCTTCCCCGGTAGAAGCTTAGGGTGATGCCAGGCCAGTGCAGCGATTCTCTGGCGAGTCTCTCACCCTTCATACAACCTTAAGTTGTGTACCGATTCGGGCGGGATTGAGGCGAACTCTTGTCGGAATTGCCACAATTCATTCAACCCCGGCCTGATCAGCCGGGGTTGACCTTGGGGAAGGTCAAGCTTTTACCGTTCTTCGACCAGAATCTCGCGCTTGCCGACATGGTTGGCGCGGGTGACGACGCCTTCGTCTTCCATCTGCTCCACCAGTCGCGCGGCCTTGTTGTAGCCGATGCCCAGTTTCCGCTGGATGTACGAAGTGGAGCATTTCCGGTCCCGCGCCACGATCGCCACCGCCTGATCGTACAGCGCATCGTCCGATGCCTCGCCCGAGCCCAGGCCGAGAACCATGTCGATATCCGACGCCGCGTCTTCCTCCGGCCCTTCGACAACGCCCGACATGTAGACCGGCGGGCCGAAACTCTTCAGGTGGTTGACGATCTCTTCCACTTCCTCGTCCGACACGAACGGCCCGTGGATACGGGTGATCTTCGCGCCGTTGCCCATGTAAAGCATGTCGCCGGCGCCCAGCAGCTGCTCCGCCCCCTGTTCGCCAAGGATCGTGCGGCTGTCGATCTTCGACGTGACCTGGAAGGAAATCCGCGTCGGGAAGTTCGCCTTGATCGTACCGGTGATCACGTCGACAGACGGCCGCTGCGTCGCCATGATCAGGTGGATACCGGACGCCCGCGCCATCTGCGCAAGCCGCTGGATGCAGGCCTCGATCTCTTTCCCGGCGACCATCATCAGGTCGGCCATCTCGTCCACGATGACGACGATATAGGGGAAGGGCTGCGGCGCGAATTCCTCGGTCTCGAACACCGGATCGCCGGTTTCCTCGTCAAAGCCGGTCTGGATCGTGCGCTTGAACATCTCATTCTTCGACAGCGCCTCACGTACCCGGCCATTGTAGCCCTCGATGTTGCGGACGCCCATCTTGGACATCTTGCGATAGCGTTCCTCCATCTCGCCCACGACCCACTTGAGCGCCACGACGGCCTTCTTCGGGTCGGTGACGACAGGGGAGAGGAGATGCGGGATGCCGTCATAGACGCTGAGTTCCAGCATCTTCGGGTCGATCATGATGAGGCGGCATTCCTCGGGCGTCAGCTTGTAGAGGAGGCTCAGGATCATCGTGTTGATCGCGACCGACTTACCCGACCCCGTGGTCCCCGCGATCAAGAGGTGAGGCATCTTGGCAAGGTTCGCCACCACAGGCTCCCCGCCGATGTCCTTGCCAAGCGCCAAAGGCAGCCGCATCTGGCTGTCGCCAAAGTCGCGGGCCGACAGGATTTCCCGCAGCACCACCTTCTCGCGGTGGGCATTGGGCAGTTCGATGCCGATCACCGAACGGCCCGGAACGGTCGACACACGCGCCGACAAGGCCGACATCGACCGCGCGATGTCATCCGCCAGCCCGATCACCCGGCTGGCCTTCAAGCCCGGAGCCGGCTCCAGTTCGTACATCGTGACCACAGGACCCGGCCTAACCGCCGTGATCTCGCCCTTCACGCCATAGTCGTCCAGCACCGACTCCAGCATCCGCGCATTCTCTTCCAGCGCCTCGTCCGACAGCTGCATGCCCTGCACCTTGATCGGCGAGGACAGCAGGTTCAGCGGCGGTAGCTCATAGACCTGCGCCTGCTCCTCGAACCGCAGCGCGGGCTGGCTTTCCGCCATCGCCTGCCGCGACGGGGCGGCCTTCTTCACCGCATGCTGCACCACCGCGCGCCGGTCCGGGGAAAAGGCCATCGGTCGCGCCGGGGGCAGCTCGTCTTCCAGGTCGTCCAACTCGTCCAGCGCATCCATCTCGTCGCGGGCATAGTCCTCGGGCAGGGTGTCCCAGGCTGCGTCCTCGGCAAAGACATTCGCCGGCAGGTCCTCATCCGCCGCCCAATCCTGCGCTGGCGACGGGGCCGTCACCGGCGGGACCGAGGTCCGGGGCAGGGGCCGGGTATCGGCCATCAGCACCACAGGCCCCTTCGGGCGCATAACCGGCGGTTCCACCCGCGCGGCCGTCGGCAACGGCGTCGGGGCCACCGGGAAATCGGGCGACCGCTGCACACGGGTGCGGATCACGTCGGAAATCCGCGCCTTGATCCGCTCGTCCTGCGGCATCCCGGGGTTCCACGACGGCTCCAGCTCGATCAGTTCCGGCTCCGGCTCGGGCTGGGCCTTGCGGCGCAGCCGTTCCAGAAGACCCAGCTTTTCCTTGGCCGGGGCCGGGGCGTGCTCCGGCTCGGCATAGCGCGGCTCGGCGTGACGCGGCTCCGCATAACGCGCGTCGGGCCGCAAGGACCCCGGCATCGCCCGCGACGTGCTTGCCCGCAGCGGCTCGGGCGCCATGTCGGCGGTCAGCGGCGGGACGCCGCGCCGCGTCACGGCCACGTCGCCGCGCATCGCGACCGGAGGCTCGTATCTCTGCCCCGCAACCCGCGCTTCGGCCCGGCTCCGCGCCCGGTCCTGCAGTGCCGCGGCCCCGGTCAGCGCACCCCGCGCCCCCGCACCCAGACCCTGGCGCAGCGTCGCATAGCCCATGACCGACCCCAGAAGCAGAAAGCGTTGGATCGTCTTCAACTCGTCCAGGTCAAAGCCGCAGACGAACAGCATCATCGCGACCAGTCCGGCAAAGGTCAGTAGCGACAGGAACTTCAGCCCAAATCCCGCCGACCCCGGCAATACGCCCAGCAGCGATCCGGTGACGGTATCGCCGAACAGCCCGCCCAGCCCGAAGGTATGTGTCCAGGCATCCCCCGGCACCAGCGTGGCGCAGTGAACGGCGGCAAAGGCCACCGCGATCACTGCAAAGACCACCCGGCCAAGCGCCCGCTCCCCGCCGCGATGCGTCATGAAGCGCACACCCCAGGCCGCGCAGATCATCGGGATCGTCCAGGCGCCCTTGCCGATCAGGATGATCAGCGTCGATGCCAGCGCCGCCCCGAACCGCCCGAAGATGTTCTGCGCCGGTTCCTCGGTCGCGACCATCCAGCCCGGGTCCTCCGGCGAATAGCTCCACAGCATCAGCGTGAACCCGAAGCCCACCAGCAGCAACACCAGACCCAGAAGCTCGCGCCCCCGGCGTTCCAGCATTGCCTGCGTGCCCTGGTCCAGAAGCGGATCGCGCTGCCGTGCCTGATACGAAGCCATTCGTCCCTCACTCACCCATAGATGCAGTCGCGGAGCATCGTCAGCCCGCGCTGCGTTTCTTCTTGGGGGGCCACAAGGGCCACCCGGATATAACCCTTGCCGGGGTTCTGGCCCCCGACATCGCGCGACAGGTAGCCGCCGGGCAGAACCCGAACCCCCGTCTCGCGCCACAATTTCAACGCGGCCGCTTCGCCATCCTCGACCGGCAGCCACAGGAAGAACCCGCCCCCGGGCGCTTGGTAGCCTTGAAGGCCCGCGAAGATCGCATCCGCATCCCGGAACTTCTGCTGATACAGCGCCCGCGATGCGGTCACATGCGCCTCGTCCTGCCAGCACGCCTCGGCCACCCGCTGCAACGGCAGGGGCAGCGGAGCGCCCGCAAACGACCGCAGCTTGCGGATGCGCAGCATCGACTCCGGTCCCGCGGCCACAAAGCCCGACCGCAGCCCCGGCAGGTTCGACCGCTTGGACAGCGAATGGAACACGACCGCCCGCTCGGGGTCCGCGCCTTGAGCGTCCGCCACCTGCAACAGACCGGGAGGCGGCGTCTCCCGCCAGATTTCCGAATAGCACTCGTCGGCGAGCACGCGGAAATCATGCTTCTCGGCCAAGGCCAGCAGGTCCGCCAGATACTCCTTCGACGCCACCGACCCCTGCGGGTTGGCGGGCGAACAGATATAGGCCAGCGCCACCCGGTCCAGCACCTCCGCAGGCAGGCTGCCATAGTCCGGCAGGAAGCCATTCGCGGCAGTGGCCGGCACATAGACCGGCTCGGCCCCTACGGTCAGCGCGGCGACGGCATAGACCTGATAGAACGGGTTTGGCATCAGGACGACCGGCTTCTTCCCGGCCTTCTCCTCCGGACACAGCGCGATGCAGGCGTTGAACAACCCCTCCCGCGTGCCGTTCAGCACCATCAGCCGGTCCTCGGCCAGGGTCACCCCATACCGCCGCGCAATCCAGCCCGAGATCGCCGCCAAAAGCTCCGGCGTACCGTCATTCGGCGGGTAGACGCCAAAGCCCGACAGGTTCGCGGCAAGGATCGGCCCCACGAAATCGGGCATCGCATGGCGCGGCTCGCCGATGGTCATGGCAATGGGCGCGCCACCCGGAGGATGCGCGTCCAGAAGCTTCCGCAGACGCGGAAACGCATAGTCCGGCAGGTTCGAAAACCGCTCAGGAAACGCCATTACTGCCTCAATCGCAGGGTCTATTCGCCCCGTTTGACCGGACGATAGCCAGTCACGCGCGAGAGGTCCACAAAAAACCCTGCATGGTGAGAGGCTTGGGCCGGTGCTGTGGCTTTTCGGCTTGGGTCGGAAACCTGGGCTATTCGTCCACCTTACGCCTGCGCAAATCCTACGCCGATTGCACCAGCTGGACCGTCACGGCGGCATAGAACACAGCGCTCGCGGCCAGCACGCAGACATGCCAGATCGTGTAGTGAAACGGCAGCCGCTCCCACACACAGAATCCCACACCCACCGTGTAAAGCACCCCACCAATCGTGATCAGCACCATCACCGGCGTCGAAAGCACGGCGAAAAGGGCGCCCCCTCCGATCAGCCCCGCCCAACCCATCCCCAAGGCCAACGCGATGGCGGCAAGCTTCAGCCGGTCCGGCGCGAAAGCCCGCAACGCGGCCCCCAGCAGCGCAGCGGCCCACAGCGTGACCAGAAGCCCTGTCGTTTCGGCCCCCGAAAGCAGCACGAAAGGCGTGTAGGTCGCCGCGATCAGGCACAGGATCGCCGTGTGGTCCAGACTGCGGAAAATCCGCCGCAACCGGGGCTGTGTCGTCAGGTGGAACAGCGCCGAGAAGACCAGCATCGTCACCAGCGCCAGCCCGTAAACGATGGTCGAGGCGACAGCCGACGCATCGCCGCGCAAGGTCACGGCCAGAGCGATCAGGATCGGCACGCCAATCATCGCTGCCGCAATGCCCAGCATATGGACCACTGCGTCGCTCAGCCGCTCGGCGCGGGTATAGTCGTGGCGCTGGGGCAAATGGAACATGCGCTTAGCATAGCCGATTTCCCCGATGCCCGAAATCGCCCCCTCCATCACGCTCAGGTGACTTGTGCCACGTCAGCGTCGCAGCGCGATTTCGCGCAGCGGGCTACCGCCATCAATGAAGAACCGCCCACCGGGGACAAGCGCCGCAGCGATCCGCGAAAGCGCCTGTTGCTCCAACTCCGGATGCCGGCCATCCAGCGCCCCGACCCGCATCGCAAAGGCCAGGTCAAACCGCGCCTCGCCCGCCTCAAGCGCGAAGTCCTCGACCGCGCACTGCCGGACCATCATCAACCCCGCCGCAATCTCCGCCGCCGACGCGGCCTTGGCCTGGGAGACGGCAGTGACCGACCGGTCAATCGCCAGCACCAGCCCCGGCGCGACCCGCGCCGCGACCAACCGGGCGGCGACACCCGGGCCGCAGCCGATCTCCAGCACCCGCAGGCCCGGTCGCAGCGGCAAGGCCTCGACGAACTCCCGGATCCGGTCCGAGGCCCGCATCTTCAGGCACCGGACTTCGGGTCCGTCACATTCTCGCGGAAAGCCACCTCGAAAGCCGCCTTCTTGCCCGCATCCGCCTCGGTCTGGTTCTGCGCAACCCAGTCGGAATAGGGCATCCCGTAGACCACCTCGCGCGCCTCATCCTTCGTCATCTCGATCCCGCGTTCCGCCGCAGCTTCCTGATACCAGCGGCTCAGGCAATTCCGGCAGAACCCGCCCAGGTTCATCAGGTCGATGTTCTGCACGTCGGGTCGCTTGATCAAAAGGTGGTGCATCAGGGCACGAAAAGCGGCGGCTTCAAGCTCGGTGCGGGTGTTCGGGTCCATCGGGGCTCCTCCTCCGGCGAAGGTGGGCGGTCCGAAGGACAGGGTCAAGGGCCGGGTCAGGCGGCGGGTGCCGTCCAGGTGATGGCGCAGATCAGATCGACCAGCCAGGCCACCCCCATGTCCTGCAGCGCGGCCCGAGAAGTGACGGCAAGCACCGAGCTTGCGGCAACCTCGAACGGCAGGGGCGTGCCAACCAGGCCAAACCGCGTTCCATGCGCCCGGACCAGGCTTTCGGGCAGCGACACGACAAGATCGCTTGCCGCGGCAAGGAACAGCGCCGACGAAAAGTTCGGCGCGGTCATCACCACCTGGCGCGAGCGGCCGAGTCCAGCCAGCACGGCATCGGTCGCCGCCACCGGGTCCCCCCGAACCGACACCACCAGATGGCGCGACCGGCAATAGGTCTCCAGCGTCGGGTCGCGGGCATAGGGATGATCGGCCCGCGTGGCCGCGATCAGCCGGTCCGCACCGCCCGGCACCTCGCGGGTGGCAAAGCGGGCCGGCCCCGTCAGCCAGGGCAGGATCGCCACGTCCAGCTCACGGCTTTCCAGCATGGCCAGGACATGGTCCCAGGGCCCCTCGTCCAGCGACTGGCGGAACGACGGCACGATATGCAGGACCGCAACCCCCACCTGTGGTGCCACGGTGGCAAGCCGGGTCGCCAGCGTCGGCCCGGCCGTGCACAGGAAGGCATCGCCCACCCCAAGGCGGAAGCGCCGGGTCGACGTGCCAGGGTCAAACGGCTGCGACCCGGCCAGCACCGCCCGCACCCCCGTCAGCACTTCGGCGATACCGGGTGCCAGTTTCAGCGCGCGCTCGGTCGGGATCACCCCGCGCGGCGTGCGCAGGAACAAAGGGTCGTTCATCAGCCGCCGCAGCCGCCCCAACCCATGGCTCACCGCCGACGGCGACAGGTTCAGCGCCGAAGCCGCCCGCCCGACATGCTGTTCCCGCAGGACGGTCTCGAACAGCACAAGCAGGTTCAGGTCGGTGCGCGAGAGATCAATCTGATTCAGCATATCGGTGAAATCGTATCACTGGATTCAGTGAAGGGAAGCGGCGATAGGGACGCCCTCTACCGCCGGGCGGCTTTCTGCCCAGGCAACCACACACAGGAGCAAACCTATGGCAATCATCATGACGTCGGAAGTCGCCGGGCAAACCCTTCAGGGGTATGACGGCCTGTTCAACGCGGTTACTTCCGCCCTGCAAAACGCTCCAGGGTTCGTGTTGCACGCCTCGCACCCCTTGGAGGGGGGCTGGCGCGTGATCGAGATCTGGGAGTCGCGCGAAGACGCGGCGCGGTTCTTCGCTTCGTCCATCGCCCCGAACCTGCCCGAGGGCATCCACCCCAAGCTGACCTTCGAACCGTTGCACGACGTGCTGCGACCCTGACCCACCCCACGGCATTACCGCCGTATTCAACCAAGAGGTTTCACGATGTTCTTTGACACGACACTTCAAACCCGGCTGCAAGCGCACCTCTCCGCGCCCGACGCGGTTGCGGATTTCTGGGCGCCGCTGGGCCACGCCGTCTGGTTCGGCAAGGACCCCGCCTTCGACCAGCGCTTCCGCAAGGCCTTCGCCCTCCAGCATGGCGCTGCGGCCCGCGGCGAGCTGATGCCCTGGCTCGCGACCCCCAAGGGCGCGCTGTCGCTGGTGGTTCTGCTGGACCAATACCCACGCAACGCTTTTCGCGGCACGGCGCGGATGTATGCCACCGACACCCTGGCCCGGATTGTGGCCGATGCCGCGCTGCATCAGGGCCATGACCAGGCCTTCGGCCCCGACCTGCGGGGGTTCTTCTACCTGCCGTTCGGGCATTCCGAGCATCTGGCTGACCAGGAACGCGCCGTCGCCCTCTGCGCCGATCTGCCCGAACCGGGGCCAAGCCATTCGCGCGGCCATCGCGACACTGTCGCCCTCTTTGGCCGGTTCCCGCACCGCAACCCGATTCTCGGCCGCCCGATGACCGAGGAAGAAGCCGACTGGCTCGCCGCCGGCGGGTTCGCGGGATGAGAAGGGGGCAGGACATGCATCAGATGACATACTCCCCGTATTCCATAGACGCCCCTGGCCGCGAGAACCTGACGGGTCGCGGCCGGACCGGCTCGGGTGGAAAACGCCTGTCGCTGCGGATCAGCGACTTCTGCTTTGTCGTGGCGGCCCTCGCGGCGCTGGGCGGCATGGCCCTCGGCATATTCATGGGAATCGCGCAGGACTTCACCCTCGCCCCTGCGCACGCGCACCTGAACCTTCTGGGCTGGGTGACGATGGCACTCTACGGGCTTTACCATCGCGGGGCCGGACGGACCTCGGGCGTGCCGGGTTGGCTGCAGGTTGGCACCGGGGCGCTGGGAGCGCTGTTGATGTCGGGTGGCCTTGGTCTGTATCTGGCGGGCGTGCTTGACGATGGTCTGGCGCCACTGGTGATCCTGGGGTCGCTGATGGCTGTCGCATCAATGTTGATGTTCTTGGGCCTCGTCATCGCCGACCTTCTCCGGGCCTAAGCCCGGCGACAAACCCCTCGTCGGGGCCTGCCCGCGTCAGGCCCCGACCTCCTCCAGCACTTCGGTCAGGATCACCGCCAGCCGCCCCGCCCAATGCGCCTGCTCGGCGGGCGTACCGATCAGGTCGTTCCTCACCTCGATCAGCGTGTTGTGCCGCCCCAGGCGCAAGGCGTGCCGGTCAATCGCATCGCCCGGCAGGTGCCCCGAATAGGGCTCGTTGTCGCCAATGCAGAGGTCGGTTTCCGCCATCAGCCGCGCGATCAGCGGCTTGGAAAACCGCTCGTCCAGATGCGAATACAGCACCCCGACATGCCAGGGCCTGGGCGCGCGGCCCCGCAAGGCCGGCGTGAACGAATGCACCGCCACGATCACCCGGTCCGGCCGCAACGCCGCCAGCCGAGCATAGGCCGCGTGATAGGGTCGGTACAGCCGGTCCAGCCGCTCTTCCACCCCCTCCGGCCCGATATGCCGGTTCGCCGGGATGATCGTGCCGTCATACAGCTTCATCACCAGCGTTGGGTCGTCCTCTCCCCGGTTCGGGTCGATCACCAGACGGCTGAACTCCGACAGGATCACCGGGCTGTCCAGCAACCGCCCCAGCTCGGAAGCCACCCCCGCCGCGCCCACATCCCAGGCGATGTGTCGCGCCATGTCCTCGGCCGGAATCCCCAAGTCGCCGCCGTTCACCCACTCCGGCACCCGGTTCGACGCATGGTCGCAGGTCACCAGCCAGCGGCCCGTGCGACCCTCACCCTCGATCCTGAACGCCATGCCTGCCCCCACTCTCCCCCGGTTTTAGCCTTGCTTGCCGCCCGATGCCAGCAACCCCGCCCACCCGGTCCCCACCGCAAAATTTTTCGCCGAAAAATTTTGGACCCCCCGCACGGGAACCGGGCGTTGCGGGATGGCCCGACTTGGTCCATAACGCACGCGGCCCACATGACCGGAACTTATCAGCAGGAGGATGGCGATGCGCCGTCACCGCAACGTAAAGATTGTGGCCACGCTTGGCCCGGCATCTTCGACCTACGAGATGATCCGCGCCCTGTTCGAGGCGGGGGCCGACGTGTTCCGCCTGAACATGTCGCACGGGGTCCACGAAGACATCCGCAAACGCCATGAAATCATCCGCCAGGTCGAAAAGGACCTTGGCCGCCCGATCGGCATCCTCGCCGACCTGCAGGGCCCGAAGCTCCGTGTCGGAGTCTTCGCCAACGGGTCCGAGGAACTGGTCGAAGGTGCTGCCTTCCGCATGGACCTCTCCGCCGCCCCGGGCGACGCGAAGCGCGTGAACCTGCCGCACCCGGAAATCTTCGCGGCGTTGGAACCCGGAACCTCGCTTCTGGTCAACGACGGCAAGATCCGTCTGCGGGTCAACGCCTGCGGCAAGGACTTTGCCGATTGCACGGTGGAAGTCGGCGGCACGATCTCGAACCGCAAGGGCGTGAACGTCCCCGACGTGGTCCTGCCCGTCGCCGCCCTGTCCGACAAGGATCGTACCGACCTCGAATTCGCTTGCGAGCTTGGCATCGACTGGCTGGCCCTGTCCTTCGTGCAGCGCCCGGAAGACGTGATCGAGGCCCGTGGCCTAGCCAAAGGCCGCGCCGCGATCCTGTCCAAGATCGAGAAACCGGCGGCGGTGAAGGCCTACGACGCCATCCTGCAAGTCTCGGACGGCATCATGGTCGCCCGCGGCGACCTTGGCGTGGAACTGCCTGTCACCTCGGTCCCGCCGATCCAGAAGCGTCTGGTCCGTGGGGCACGAGCTGCGGCCAAGCCGGTTATCGTCGCCACCCAGATGCTGGAATCGATGATCGAATCGCCCGTCCCGACCCGTGCTGAAGTCTCGGACGTCGCCACCGCGATCTACGAAGGCGCGGATGCGATCATGCTGTCGGCAGAATCCGCCGCCGGTAAGTACCCGATCGAAGCCGTCCGCACGATGAACGACGTCGCGATGAGCGTTGAGAAGGACCCGACCTTCCGCTCGGTGATCGAAGCCAGCCGTGTCGTGCGCCGCGAATCGGTGGCCGACGGCATCGTCGCCGCCGCCCGCGAAATCGCCGAGGCGACCAACATCAAGGCGATCTGCTGCTTCAGCCAGACCGGTACCACCGCCAGCCTCGTCGCCCGCGAACGCCCGCATGTGGCGATCCTCGCGCTGACGCCGCTTCTGTCCACCGCCCGCCGCCTGGCGCTGACCTGGGGCACGCACTGCGTCATCACCCCGCCGCAGGACCGCTTCAAGGGCGCGGTTCTGGCTGCTGTCGGGGCCGCCCGGGCCGATGGCTTCGCGACCGAGGAGGACCAGATCGTCGTCACCGCCGGTGTGCCGTTCAACGTCAAGGGCACGACGAACATCCTGCGCGTCGCCCCCTGTGACGAGCGATTGATCTCGCGGGTTGACCCAGAGTAATCTGGCCCCGCGCAACAGAGCGGGCGAGGGGTCATGGACGCCGATGTCGATCTAGTTCTGACGGCCGGGATCATCCTGCTGGTTCTGGCCATCCCCTCGCTTCTGTCCGCCTGGGTCGAAGGCCGCGCCCCGCGGTTGGGGTCGGTCATGACGATCGCGGCCCTCGGGATGATCGTCTACGCCCTGGTCACCAGGCCGGGCGGCTACGCCTTCAACGAGGTGCCCGGCGTGATGGTCAAGGTGGTTGCCGGCTTCTTCCAATAGCTTTCGGCCCTTGCACCTTTCCGGCGCTGCCCCTATAGGGGCGGCTTCTTACCCGCACGGCCGGCCAAAGTGGCATGCCGAGTCGACCAAGTCGGCGGCGAAGAAGCGTTTCAGCTTCACGGCCTCCGGTCGGGTGAAGGCCGGTCCCGCCGGCAAGCGCCACGGCATGATCAAACGCACGGCGAAATTCGTCCGCAACTCGGCCGGGACCATGATCCTGAACGACAGCGACGCGAAGATCGTCAAAAAATACATGCCCTACGACCGGTAAGGAGAGCACCCGATGTCCCGCGTTAAATCCGGCAAGGTGACGCACGCCCGTCACAAGAAGGTCATCAAGGCCGCGGCTGGCTACTATGCCGCCCGCTCCACCAACTTCCGCACGGCCACCCAGGCCGTCGACAAGGCCCAGCAGTACGCGACCCGCGACCGCAAAGTCCGCAAGCGCCAGTTCCGCGCCCTGTGGATCCAGCGGATCAACGCCGCCGTCCGTCTGTTCGACGCCGAGATGACCTACTCGCGTCTGATCAACGGCCTGTCGAAAGCCGGGATCGAGGTTGACCGCAAGGTCCTCGCCGATCTCGCCGTGCACGAGCCCGAGGCGTTCAACGCCATCGCTGGCCAGGCCAAGGCCGCACTGGCCTGATCTTCGGATCCATGAATTGCAAAGGCCCTGCGGCAACGCGGGGCCTTTTGCGTTTCAGCGCCGCCGCAGCCCGTCGATCAGCAGGTCCACCATGCGATGCGTGTGTGCAGTCCCCTCCGCATCTGCGGTGACGGACAGGTTCCCGATCGCCCGCAACAGGTCATAGGGCGCCACGTCATCCCGTACCGCCCCCGTCGCGGCGGCTTCAGCCAATAGGCGGGCAAGGGCGGGTTCGAAGCTGGCGCGGAAATAGTCGGGCAGGGCGGCATAGGCCGGATCGCCGGAATGCAGCGCCGCGGCCAGCCCCTTCTTCGTCGCGATGAACCCGGTATAGCGCTGAAGCCATAGCGTCAGCGCCACCTCCGGCGGGTGGGCCGCCGACAGCGCAGCCGCTTCGGCAGCACAGGCGTCCACCTCGTTGCGGAACACGGCGGCCACCAGGTCTGACCGTTTCGGGAACCGCCGGTAGACCGTCGCCACCCCGACCCCCGCCTTCGCCGCGATGTCGCGCACCGTCGCGTCGACCCCCATCGCGGCAAACAGCTCCTTCGCCGAGGCCAGCACATCATCCTCGTTGCGCCGGGCATCGGCGCGAATCCGGCGGTCGGGGTCAGGCTCGACAGTCAAGGCGCAGATGCTCCCTTGATAAACGGAACAGTGTTCCGTATATGGTGATGACAAGCGGAACAACGCTCCGCTTCACCGATATAGGCAGGCCAGCCCGGCTTTGCCAGCAAAACCGGAGTCCCCCGATGAACGACCTTGTCCACGATGCTCGCCATATCCCCGTCTCCGACCCCACCCCCGCCCTGTCGCTCAGCCGCGTGACCCTCCCGGCGCCGGGAAGGGGCCGCCCGCTGGAGCTGCGGGTGACCGCGCCCCAGACTGGCACTGCCCTGCCGATCATCCTGCTGTCGCACGGCCACGGCCCCTCGCTTTATGTCCCATCCAAGGACGGCTACGCCCCCTTGGCCACCTTCTGGGCCGAACATGGCTTCGTCGTGATCCAGCCGACCCACGCCAATTCCAAAGTCGCCGGTCTTGGCCCCGACGTCCCCGGCTACCCCTTCCACTGGAAATCCCGCGTCGACGACATGCGCCTGATCCTGGACCACCTGGCCCGGATCGAAGCCCAGGCGCCCTTCCTCACCGGACGGCTCGACCCGCAGCGAGTCGCGGTGGCCGGTCATTCGCTGGGCGGCCAGACCGCTGGCATCCTCCTCGGCGCCGGGCTGACCGACACCGCCGACCCGGCCGCACAAGGCGTCCGCCTGCCCGATCCCCGGATCAAGGCCGGGGTCCTTCTTGCTGCGCCGGGCAACGGGGGCGACAGCCTCAGCGACTACGCACGGACCAACTACACCACGCTGAACCCCGATTTCAGCACGCTGACCACGCCCACACTCATCGTTGCCGGGGACGCGGACGACAATCCGCATCTGACCGTGCGCGGGCCTGACTGGCACGTCGACCCCTACACCCACGGCCCCGGCGCGCGTGACCTCCTGACCCTGACCGGCGGCAAGCACGGGCTTGGCGGCATCGCGGGTTATGACGCCAGGGAAACCGACGACGAAAGCCCCGAACGCCTGGCGGTCACCCAGCGCATGACCTGGGCCTTCCTCCGCTCGGCCCTCTACCCGGGCGATGACAGCTGGACCAAGGCCCGCGCGGCACTTGCAGACCACGCCAGCGCACACGGGCACGTTCAGCAAAAGATCGGCGCCTGACCAGCACTCACGGCGTCGCTGTCACCCCTTACGCCCGACCGCGACGCCCGTTCCGCTCTGCCGTTCCAACTCGGCATAGGGGCACACATCGGCGTCAAACGGGACATGCCGCCGCCGGAAGGGCTTGCCCTCCACCAGCTCCGGCCCGCTGATCCGGTCCATCCGGAAGTGGCGAAAGTCGCTCCGCTGCGGGTCCCAGGCCACCAGATACCACAGCGGCGGCAGGATCAGCAGGGCCTGCGGCTCGACCTCGCGCTCTGTCTCGGCTCCGCTGGCGTCGCGGTAGCGAAACCGCAGGCCCACCTGCTGCAGGAACGCGATCTCGAATGACGGCAACAGCCCGGCATCCATCGGTCCCATGTCAGACAGGTCCTGCAGCGGCGACAGCGCCCCGATGTGCAGGCAGGCCAACAGACGGCGCAGGTCGCGCACCTTTTCCGCAGGCAAAGTCCTTTCGATCTTGGCCAGCCCTGCGTCGGCAAGCCCGGCAAAGGGCAGGGCCCGCGCTGCCCGCATCGCCGCGACGCTAATCACCAGGGCGAAGACCTCGGTCACCGAAATCCGCGCGGTCCCCTGCATCGCCTGCGGGTCCAGCTGCACTCCGCCACCGCGGCCGCAGTCCGTCTGGATCAGATAGCCCTCCTCGCGCAGCGCCCCGATGTCGCGCAGCACCGTTCGGCGCGAGACACCGACTTTCCCGGACAGTTCGTTTACCGTCGCAGTTCCGCTGCGGCGCAACAGGCGTAGGATGGCTTCATGTCTCAGGCGCAGGGTCATGGATCAAGCCTAACATGAACAGTGACAGAATATGGCACCGTTTTCCCCTAACCGGCTTGGGCTGATCCCAGACAGGAGCCTGACCATGACCCCCCAGCCATCGCCCTTATCCACCCCCCAGATCGTCAACCCGCCGCATCTGCATGACCCAAGGCCCAACGGTTACAGCACCGCCGTCGTCGCTCCGGCGACCGGGCGCCTGGCCTTCATCTCGGGCCAGGGCGGCCAGGACGCCACCGGAGCCCTCTCCCCCGACTTCGCCGCCCAGGTCGCGCAGGCCTACGCCAACCTCGCCGATGTGATCGCGGCCCTGGGCGGCCGTCCCGATCAGGTCGTGAAGCTGACGGTCTATGTCGTCGACCACGACATGGGCAAACTCGGCCCGCTGACCGAAAACGTCATCCGGATGTTCGGCGACCGCTTGCCGGCGCAGACCCTTGTCCCGGTCCCGAAACTCGCCATCGACCCGATGCTGTTCGAGGTCGAGGCAGTGCTGCTGCTGGACTGACTGCACCGTAACACGCGTCCGGGGCGCACAGCCTTGGCCGCAAGTTTGGCGATTTGACAGCCGGCAAGGCGACGGATCAGTGGATAGTTCTCGTCCTGCGAAACCTTTGGAACGCAATCAAATAGAAGGCAGCCACGGCAATCGAGGTGGAAACGAAAAAGATTGCGCCATAGCCAAGGAATGTCGGCGACAGAAGTGCCCCCAGGCCGCTCTGACTCACCATGATTGATCCGAACAGAAGGCAATAGCCCGCCAGGCAGGCCAGAGCGAACCAGACAAACGGAAGCTTCCGCATCGGATTCAGATGTCGGAAGTACAGGATGTAGGCAGGGACCCCCAGTGCCGTCGCAAACAGGTATCCAACCACTGCGCCCATGCCGAGAATGAATTCATAGAACACGACATCGTCGAACAAGACGCTGCTTCCCAGTGCCAGAAGTGCAGGCATCATCGGGGCAATCAGGAACGCGGCGAACAGTCTTAGCTCGGATATCATTCGGAGGACTTCATCAGTTTCGCGTCATCCGTAAGCGTAGGCGAAGATTCTGACTTTTTCGAGGATCGAAAAGGTCGCGCCCCTATGACTAACGGTTGAACACACGGGAGGGGTGCAACTCGCCCCCCCGATAATGCCCCACTGCCACCGCCTGGCCGTCCAGACTGGCCCAACCCTCGGTGCCCCAGTCGGCGTGCCCGATCACCTGCCCAGGATTGCCGTTGCGCAGCCGCGCCGCCCCTTCCGGGGTCGCGGTGAACTCGGGCAGGTCCTGCAACCCCAGCTCCAGCGGCAGCAGCCGGGCATCCAGTGCCTCGGTCTTCGCTTCGGCCTCGACCTCGGCCATCGTCACGCCCTGATCCGCCTGGAACGGCCCCGACCACGTTCGCCGCAGCCACTCCACATGGCCCAGACAGCCCAAAGCCTGACCCAGATCGCGGGCAATGGACCGGACATAGCCACCCTTGCCGCAGACCATTTCCAGGTCGACATGATCCGCATCCGGGCGGCCTAGCATCACCAGCCGCTCCACCCACAAGGGCCGCGCCGCCAGGTCCATCGCCTCGCCTTCGCGCGCCAGGTCATAGGCCCGCTCGCCATCGACCTTTACTGCCGAATACTGCGGCGGGACCTGTTGGATGTCCCCCCGGAACGCCCCCAGCGCCGCTTCGATCTCTGCATCCGTCGGGCGCACCTCCGACCGCGCGATCACCGCCCCCGAGGCATCATCGGTATCCGTCGCCGCCCCGAAGCTCACCCGGAACCGGTAGCATTTCAGCGCGTCCGTGATGTAGGGGATGGTCTTCGTCGCCTCCCCCAGCGCCACGGCCAACACCCCGGTCGCATCCGGGTCCAGCGTCCCCGCATGCCCCGCCTTCTGCGCCGAGAACGCCCATTTCACCTTGTTGACCACCGCAGTCGAGGTCACCCCCGCCGGCTTGTCGACGATCAGCCACCCGCTGACCGCCCGGCCCTTCTTGCCCCGCGCCACCGTCTATCCCTTCGGAACCACGGTGCCGACGATCGGCCCCATCGGAAAGCCGCCGTCATGCCGCGCCAGCTGCGGCGCATATAGCCGCGAAATGTTGCCGTCGAAATACAGCGCATCCGACAGCGAAAGCTCGTCCCGGAACAGCCGCGCAAAGCTGTGAAAGTTCACCGCCACGTTGGAGATCGCGAACACCGCCCGGCTGCCGTCCTCGGTGACGCCCACGCCGTTGCGGATGTACCGGCTGTCGCTGCCCGGCAAAAGCTTCGGATGCAGCTTGCCCCCGATCACCAGCATCGGCCCGGACTGCGTCGCATACCGGCAGTCCGGCTGCGTCTTCTTGAACGTCCGGCTCTCGATCACCCGAAAATCGCCGCCGATGCAGAACACCCCGTTCGGCAACAGGCCAAAGTTCCCCGGCCCGTCGCTGGTGACAATGCCCGACACCTCGACCCCGTCCTCGACATAAAGCCCGACCGGAGCCAGATCCCGGTGATACATCCCCGCATTCATCGCAAAGCCCAAGGCCTTGCCCTCGGCGGACAAAGCCTCATCAACCTTGCGGAAACTGCCATAGGCCCCGTCCATCCCCGAATGGAACAGCCGCAGATCCTCGCCGACCGAGACTTCGCAGATCGTGTAGGACTGCGCCTCGAAGGTGATGTCCCGGCACTCCCCCGCCTGCGCCGCCAAGGGCGCGAGGATCAGAGCAACCGCCAGCCGCAGCATCATTCTTCGTCCGGCGCGTCAAGATCGCGCTGGACCGCCGGGTCGGCAAACAGCCGCCGCGTCTCGTCCAGCCGGTCAAACGTCTCGTCGGGCCGGAACCGCAGGTCCGGCGCGTATTTCAGCGTCAACCCGTCCACCACCCTGTGTCGCAGCTCTGCCTTGTTCCGCGCCAGCGCCGCAATCGCACTTTCGACCGGGACCGACCCCATCAGCGGCATGACATAGACGGTCGCGACCTTCAGGTCGTTCGACATCGACACCTCGCCCACCGTGATCGACATGGCGTTCAGCTCTGGGTCATGGATCTCGGCCCGGTTCAGCACATCCGACAGCGTGCGGCGGATCAGTTCCCCCACGCGCAGCTGGCGTTGCGTCGGGCCGGACCCGGTATTCTGGCGCTTGTTCCCCATTCCGCCCCTTTATGCCGTTTCGCCCGCGCCCGCAACGCCGGGCTTTCGTGCCCCGCCGGAAGCCGCTAGAGGATGTCAAAACGCGATAGGTGCAAGATGAGCGATCAACCCGGTCTGGTGATCACAGGGGCCTCCGGGCGGATGGGGCAGACCCTGATCCGCCTCTCACAGGCCTCGGACAAACTCCGCCTCGTGGCCTGCGTCGAACGCGCCGGCCATCCATGGATCGGCCGCGACGTGGGCGAGGCGATGGGAGGGGCCCCGATCGGCGCCAAGGTCACCGACGACGCGCTCGAGGCCTTCTCCAAGGCCCAGGCCGTGATCGACTTCACCGCCCCCGCTGCCACGGTGGAATTCGCCGCCCTCGCCGCCCAGGCCCGCGCCGTCCACGTCATCGGCACCACCGGGCTGGAGCCCGACCACCTTGCCCGCATCGAATCCGCCGCCCGCCACGCCGTCATCGTCCGCGCCGGGAACATGTCGCTTGGGGTCAACCTCCTCGTCCGCCTGACCGAAAAGGTCGCCAAGGCTCTCGACGCCGACTGGGACGTGGAAATCGTCGAATCGCATCACCGCAACAAGGTCGACGCCCCCTCGGGCACTGCCCTGATGCTCGGCAAGGCCGCAGCCGAGGGCCGGGGCGTCTCCCTCGACAACTCCCGCGTCTCGGGCCGTGACGGCATCACCGGCGCGCGTCACAAGGGCACCATCGGCTTCTCCGCCATCCGCGGCGGCGACATCGTCGGCGAACACGACGTGATCTTCGCCGGCGAAGGCGAACGCGTCATCCTGCGCCATGTCGCCACCGACCGCGCCATCTTCGCACGTGGAGCGCTCCGCGCCGCCCTCTGGGGCCAGGGCCAGAAGCCCGGCCAGTACGACATGATGGATGTGCTGGGAATCTGACTGTCGCATCTGCCCAGTGATCCACCACCGGCCTCCCCGCGTATGATCCAGACTGACGTCGGGGGACCTCATGCTGCGCCAGATTGCCATTGTTCTGATTCTGACCCTTCCCGCACCGCTTGCGGCCGCCGCTGACGAGTTTGAACCCGTCACCGAAAAGGACCGCTTCCTTGACCTGATCAAGGACCGCGAGCTTCGGATCGGCCTTTACAACCTGTCGCTCAACGTCCTGCCCGACGGGCGCATCGACGGCTCGGCGATGGGCTGGGACATCACCGGCAACTGGTCCTGGAAGGACGGCTACTTCTGCCGCGAGATGGACTGGAGCGGGATGGACATCGGTTACAACTGCCAACTGGTCGAGGCGCAAGGGGCCGAGAAACTCCGCTTCACCGTCGATCAGGGCAAAGGCGACAGCGCGACCTTCCGGCTGCGGTAAGGCCAGCCGCCCGCTTTCACGCCTCGCCGCCCGTGAACGAAACCTGTCACCCCCGCGAAGGCGGGGGCCCAGCCGCCGCAACCCCCACGCAACCCCGCTTCCTCCCCAAGCCGTCCCTCCCGCAATTTGCAGCCCGCAAGACCAGCCCTGTCCCTGCCGCCCATTCCTGCTACGCTCCGGTCAATCCCAGCTTCGGAGCCACAGATGAACATCTACCCCGCAGGCCACGCCCCGTCCCGGCCCGGCTCCGCCGACTGGTTCACCGGCCGGGTCCGCCTTGACCCGCTCTTCAACCCTGACGCCCCCGACCGCGTGCAGGGCGCGCTGGTGACCTTCGACCCCGGCGCCCGCACTGCCTGGCACACCCATCCCTTGGGCCAGACCCTGATCGTCACCGCAGGCCTTGGTCTCTGCCAGTCCGACGGTGGCCCGATCCGCATTATCCGCCCCGGCGAAGTGGTCACCTTTGCCCCCGGCGAACGCCACTGGCACGGCGCCGCCCCCGACCGGGGCATGTCCCACATCGCCATCCACGAGGTCCAGGACGGTCGCAGCGTCGACTGGCTGGAGCCGGTCAGCGATGCCGACTACGGCGCTCAGCCGCAGACCTGACGGACGCCACGGTCACGCAAGCCTCTTCCATCCAAGAAAGCCATGTCCCACTTCGCGCCTCCCCTCCTTCCGCGTGGGGAGGGGATGGGGGAGGGGGCTCTATTCGGAAGACCTCCTGCTCCGGCCCGCCCGCCGGGGCTCCGTCTGGGCAGGGGAACACGGATCAGATCTGCATGAAATCACGGCCCGCCAAGGCGCCGTTTCCAGGCACCGGAAAAGCCTTACCAAATCCCTAACGACCGCAAGCAAGATACTGATACTGTGGCATAATCCGAAAATGTCCACCGTGGACACCCAGCAGAGGCATCCCCCCAAGGCACCCCTCAGAAGTCGATCGCCAGCCCCTTCTTCTCCCAGTCGCCATAGCGAACCGGCTCCGGCCCGTTCCGGCCCCCCAGTTCCTTCGGCAGCGGCTCCTTCGCCTCGGCCGCCTTCCGCCGCGCCTCGGCCTCGGCCAGCGCCCGCTTGGCGGCGGGTGGCAGATCGTCGTCCATGATCGACCCCTTCCTTGTATGGCCCTCTAACCTGATATAGGCCCCTCCCCGAACCAGCAAGGGGACGGCAATGGCCGAAGGGGTCGTGGCGCGCGCCACAGCAGTGGCAATCCTGGACGGCGTCCTCGGCGAAGGCCGGATGCTGTCCGACTTTTCGGGCGACCACCTCGCCCCCGCCGACCGGGCCCGCGCCTTGCGGCTGGCCGAGACGACCCTCCGCCACATCGAGCCCGCCGACAAGCTCCTCGACAAGCACCTCCGCAAGTCCCCGCCCCTGACCGTCCGCAACACCCTCCGCCTCGCCGTGGTAGAGCGTGCCGAGGGCGCCCCCGCCCATGGTGTCGTCAATGCCGCGGTCGAGATCACGCGACAGGGCGGCAAGCGCACCGCCCACCTCGCGGGCCTCGTAAACGCCGTCCTCCGCGCACTGCCCGAGGACCTGGCCCTCCCGGTCCAGAAGCTCCCCCGCTGGCTCCGCCAACCCCTGGTCCACACCTTTGGCCGCGACACCGTCACCGCCATCGAGACCATCCACGCCAAGGAACCCCCGCTCGACCTCACCCCGCGCGACGGCTTCCCGCATCCGGAGGGCGAGCTTCTCCCCACCGGCAGCCTCCGCCTCCGCACCCCCGGCCAGCTTTCCACCCTGCCGGGCTATGCCGAGGGCGGCTGGTGGGTCCAGGACGCCGCCGCCGCGCTCCCCGCGAAACTCCTCGAACCGCAGCCGGGTGAGCGCATCCTCGACCTCTGCGCCGCCCCCGGCGGCAAGACCCTGCAACTCGCCGCCGCCAGAGCGCACGTCACCGCCCTCGACATCTCCGCCCCCCGCATGGCACGCATCGAAGCCAACCTCGCCCGCACCGGCCTCACCGCCACCCTCGTCACCGCCGACGCCCTCCACTGGCAACCCGAGGGCCAGTTCGACGCCATCCTCCTCGACGCCCCCTGCTCCGCCACCGGCACCATCCGCCGCCACCCTGATCTGCCCTTCGTCAAGGACGGCTCCGAACTCCCGTCCCTCACCACGCTCCAGTCCCAGCTCCTCGACCGCGCCCTGACCTGGCTCAAACCCGGCGGCCGGGTCGTCTTCTCCACCTGCTCGCTCCTGCCCGAAGAAGGCGAGGCCCAACTTGCCGCCGCCCTGAGCCGCCACCCGACCCTGACCGTGGAACACACCGCTCTTGCAGGCATCGACCCCGCCTGGTGGACCCCCGAAGGCGCCCTCCGCCTCCGTCCGGACTATTGGGCCAACCAAGGCGGGATGGACGGCTTTTTCATGGTCCGCCTGCGCAAACCGGACTGACCGCGCAGCACTTGCTCTTTCTGCAAATACTCTCCGGGGGTTTGGGGGTGGAAAACCCCCAACGCCGAGCCGGTTGCGCGTTCTTCACGCGCAGAGGCGAGACAAGAGGCTTGCGCCGCAAGGCGCTCCGTTCACGAACCGCCCCAACCCGCGACCCATCTGAAATCCGGGAGGCGCCAGCCCCCCTTGCGCCTCCCCTCCCCGCAAGGGGGCAGGGCCGGGAAAGGGGCAACCACGCGTTAAGAAACCCCTAACGCCCGCAAGCAACCCATTGATTCAAATAAAGCAACGAAGCTTGTCCACCGTGGACAGCTACCGCAGCAACTCCAGCACTTCGAGGCTTGGATACCCATCCGGCACCATGCCTCGGGATTTCTGGAAGGCCTTCACGGCGGCCACCGTTTTCGGACCCATCCGCCCGTCGACCCCGCCCGCATCGAACCCCGCACCTGTCAGCAAATCCTGCAACTCACGTCGCTCTTCCAGCGTCAGCGCCCGCAACTCGCGCGGCCAGCCCGACTGGATCCCTGGAAGGCCCCGCAACCGATCCGACAAGGACCCGATTGCCACCACATAGGCGTCGGCCGTGTTGTATTTCTCGATCACCTGGAAGTTCGGCCAGATCAGGAACGCCGCCCCCCGGTGCCCCCCCGGCAACAGGATCGACCCCGGCCCGTGATCCGGCAGGTCGGCCCCTTCAAAGGTCCGCACCCCCATCGCCTGCCACTCCGCAACGGGCTTCACCACCCGCTCGGTCGTCTGGTCGTAATCGAACCCCTCGGGCAGGCGCACCTCCACGCCCCAGGGCTGCCCCTTGGTCCAACCCCAGTGCCGCAGGTAGTTGGCGGTCGAGGCCAGCGCATCCGCCGGATCATCCCCCCACAGGTTCCGCTTCCCGTCCCCATCGAAATCGACCGCGAACTTCTCCCACGACGACGGCATGAACTGCGTGTGGCCCGACGCCCCCGCCCACGAGCCGACAAACCGCTCCACATGCCCGCCCTCGACGATCCGCAGCGCCGCGATCAGCTCGGCCTCGAAGAAGGCCCCGCGCCGCCCCTCATAGGCCAGCGTCGCCAGCGACCCGAGCACCGGCAGATCGCCCCGGTAAGTCCCGTAGGCGCTCTCCAGCCCCCAGACCGCCGCCACGACCTCAGCCTCCACGCCATATTCCGCCTCGATCCGGTCCAGGAGTTCCCGGTTCTTCTCGATGGCCGCCAGCCCGAGCGCCACCCGGTCCTCTGAAACGGCGGTATCCAGGTAGTCCCAGATCGTCTTCGAGAACTCATTCTGGTTCCGGTCGCGCTCCACGACCTTGGGGTTGAATTCCACTCCGCGCAGCGCAGCGTCGAAGGTCGCGGCCGGAATGCCCGCCGCAAGGGCACGCGGACGAAACTCGGCAATCCACGCCTCCAGCCCGGACTGAGAGCCCATCTTCTCCTCCACCCCTGCCACCGGATCGGGCAGGATCGTCTGCGCCGTTGCCAGGCCGGGCACACCACCGACCGAAAGCGCGACCAAAATCCTTCGAAGGATTTTGCAAAACTTTTCGAAAAGTTTTGCCGCTCCCCTCATCGCCGCTTGCGCACCAGCCGCCGCTTCGCCGCCGACTGCGCGGGCTTCCTAGGGTTGTACTTCCCTCCCGCCCGCCGCGGTGGCCGCACAACTGCGCCCTCGACTGACAACAGGTCCAGGATCAGCCCGCCCGTCACCGGCACCGCCTCGGCCAGCCGCACCATGACCCGCTGCCCGATCCCCAGCACCAACCCGGTCTCCGACCCGATCAGCGTCTGGCTGCCTTCGTCGTAGTTGAAATACTCCCGCCCCAGCGCCCGCACCGGGATCAGCCCGTCGGCCCCGGTCTCGTCCAGCCGGACAAAGACCCCGAAGCGCTGGACACCCGAGATTCGCCCGGCAAATTCCGCCCCGACGCGGTCCGCAAGGTAGGCCGCCAGATAGCGGTCGTTGGTATCCCGTTCTGCCGCCATGCTGCGCCGCTCGGCTTCCGAGATCAGCTTCCCCGTTTCCTCCAGGTTCTCTTCGTCCCAGACCGACAGCCCGTCCTTGCCCCAGCCGTGCGCCGAAATCAGCGCGCGGTGGACGATCAGGTCGGAATAGCGCCGGATGGGACTGGTGAAATGCGCATAGTTCCGCAGCGCCAGCCCGAAATGCCCGAAATTCTCCGGGTGGTAATAGGCCTGCGTCATCGACCGCAGGGTGGACAGGTTGATCAGCTCGTCAAACTCCGTCCCCTGCGCCTGCGACAAAAGCCGGTTCAGGTGCTTGGTCTGCAAGACCTGACCCTTCGCCAGGGTCATCCCCGCGCCTTCGGCCACCTCGCGCAAGCTGTCCAGCTTCAGCGGCGACGGTTCCTCGTGCACCCGGAACAGCAAGGGCCGCTTCAGCCGGATCAGCTCCTCTGCCGCCGCGACATTGGCAAGGATCATGAACTCTTCGATCAGCTTGTGCGCGTCCAGCCGCTCCTTGAAGGCGACTGACGCAACCTTGCCCTCGGCGTCCAGCTCGATCTTCCGCTCCGGCAGTTCCAGGTCCAGGGGCTGCCGCACTTCCCGCGCCTGTTTCAGCGCGGCATAGGCGGCGTAAAGTGGCTTCAGCACCGGCTCGACCAGAGGCGCGGTCTTCTCATCCGGCGTCCCTTCCACCGCCGCCTGGACCTGCGCGTAATGCAGCGAGCCCTTCGAGCGCATCATTCCCCGCACGAAGCGATGGCCCCGCTTGTGCCCTTGCGCGTCGATCACCATTCGCACGGCCAGGCAGGCCCGGTCCACGCCTTCATGCAGCGAGCAAAGATCACCCGACAGGATATCGGGCAGCATCGGCACGACGCGGTCCGGGAAATAGGTGGAGTTGCCGCGCTTCCGTGCTTCACGGTCCAGGGCGGACCCCGGCGTCACATAATGCGCCACGTCGGCGATCGCGACCCAGACCACGAAGCCGCCCGGATTGCCGGGGTCGCTGTCCACTTCGGCATAGACCGCATCGTCCCGGTCCCGCGCATCGACCGGGTCGATGGTCAAAAGCGGCAGGCCCCGCAGATCCTCGCGGCCCTTCAACCCCACCGGCTCGGCCCGGTCGGCTTCCTGGATCACCGCGTCGGGGAACGCGTCCGGAATGCCGTGCTGGTGGATCGCAATCAGGCTCGCCGCACGCGGCCCCGCCGGATCGCCCAGTCGCGCCACGATCCGTGCTGCCGGCAGGCCCAGCTTGCGCGCCCCGACCGCCTCGGCCTCGACCAATTCGCCATCCTTCGCGTCCAGCGTCATGTCGGGCGAGACGCGCCATTCCTTGTCATCGCCCTTCTCGATCGGCACGATCCGCCCGCCCTGAGACCCCAGACGGAACACCCCCAAGACCTTGCGCGGGTTCGACCCCAGCCGCCGGATCAGCCGCGCCTCATAGGTGTAGTGGTCCAGGTCGACCTTCGCCAATCGCGCCAGGATGCGATCCCCAGCCCCCAGGGCCGGATCGCCCTTCTTCGCGATGATCAGGATCCGGGGGCCTTCCTCAACCCCTTCTTCCAATGGCTTCGCATAGAGGTCCCCGGCTGCATCCGGCGGCAGGACCTGCAGCACGGCCACCGGCGGCAACACACCCTTTTCAAGGAAGCGGCGACCGGACTTCTCGACCACCCCTTCGCCCTCCAGCTCGCGCAACAGGGCCTTCAACTCGATCCGCGCATCGCCCTTGATGCCAAAGGCCTTGGCAATATCACGCTTGGCCGAAAGGCCGGGGTTCTCGGAAATCCACTGCCGGATTTCATCCTTGGAGGGCAAAGCTTTCATGCCGCAAGGCCTAGCACGAGCCACCGTCAAAGGCTACCCGACCCCGATTTGCCCTTTTCGCAAATACTCACCTTCGCCCGAGCCGTTTTGCGTCCTTCACGCAAAACGGCGAGACAAAAGACTTGCGCGTCAGCGCTCCGCTTGAAAACCGCCGGTCAGAGGGCGCGGCGCATGTGGCGGTGGGGAATCCCAGCATCCAGGAACTCCTCGCCTTCCACGGCAAAGCCCAGCTTCTCGTAGAACCCCGTCGCATGCGACTGCGACCCGAGATAGGCCTCGGTTACCCCAGGCGTCCGGCCCAGCTCCTCCAGCGCCGCACCGATCAGCGCCGCCCCAAGGCCCGAGCCCCGCACTTCCGGCAGCACGCAGACCCGGCCGATCTTGCCTGTCGCGCCCTTGACCAGAAGCCGCGCGGTGCCGACCGGACACTCCCCGTCCCAGGCCAGAAGGTGGATCGCGCGGCCATCCAGCCCGTCGACCTCGTCTGCCTCGCTCACCCCTTGCTCGTCGATGAACACCACCCGACGCAGGGCCTGGCAGGTCGGGACGTCTTCGGTCACTTCGATCTTCAGGGCAGCAAGGCTGGTCACGCGAAATACTCCCGCAGGATGCGGCCATAGATCGCCTTCAGCTGGTGGATATGCGCCACTTCCACCCGCTCATCGACCTGGTGCATGGTCTTGCCGACCAGCCCGAACTCGATCACCGGGCAGTGGTCCTTGACGAACCGCGCGTCCGACGTCCCCCCGCTGGTCGAGGCGACCGGCTTCTTCCCCGTCTCGGCCTGCACGGCCCGCGCCACCAGCGCCGACAATTCGCCCGGCGGGGTGAGGAACGCCTCGCCCGAGACGGAAATCTTCAGCCCGATCTCGCAGCCCGAAGCCTCGGCCATCGCTTCCGCCTCATGGCGCAGCCAGGCCGACAAGGTATCGCCCGAATGAGTGTCGTTGAACCGGATGTTGACCGCTGCCGTCGCCTGCGCCGGGATCACGTTTGATGCCGGATTGCCGCAGTCGATCGTGGTGATCGCCAGGGTCGAGGGGTCGAAGTGTTGTGTCCCCCGATCCAGCGGCTCGGCATCCAGCTTCGCCAGCAGCTTCACCAGCGCCGACAAGGGATTCTTCGCCCGGTGCGGATAGGCCGAATGCCCCTGTACACCCGTCACCGTGATCCGCGCGGTCATGCTGCCGCGGCGACCGATCTTCATCATGTCGCCCATCTCGTTCGGACAGGTCGGCTCGCCCACCAGGCAATGCGTCATCCGCTCGCCGTTGAAGGCCATCCAGTCCAGGATCGCAACCGTGCCATCCTTGCCTTCGCCTTCTTCATCGCCGGTGATCGCCAGGATCACCGCGCCATCGGGGGGCGTCAGCCGCACGAAATCCACCGCTGCCGCCGCAAAGGCCGCAACGCCAGACTTCATGTCACAGGCGCCCCGCCCGTACATGACACCATCCTTTACCTCGGCCCCGAACGGATCGAACTGCCAGGCTTCGGCATCGCCCACCGGAACCACATCGGTATGCCCGTTGAAGCCGAAGGCCTTGTTCGCCCCCTGCTTGCCCCAGCGCGCATAAAGATTGGCGATCCCGCCCCGGTCCACCCGGGTGCAGGCAAACCCGGCCTGCTCCAGCAGCTCGGCCAGCAATGCAATCGCGCCACCCTCGGCCGGGGTCACGGAAGGACAGCGGATCAGCCTTGCGGTCAAGTCCACGGGGTCTACAGGGTCGAAAGGCATCATCTGGTCCAGAACCGGGGTACAAAGGGCATCCCTATCCGCTTGACCCCGCCCCTGCAACCGGGAGGCGTATGGATTGCCGGGACGATCCGGTCAGTCAAAGAACGGCGTGATCTCGGCCACAATGACCGAGTTCTCCTTCAGCGCCCGTTCCATCAGGAACCGCTCCTCGTCGTCGATCTCCTCGCCCGACTTGGACCGCTCTTCCAGCGTGCCCAGACCCTGCACCTCCAGCGGCGACAGCTCGGCCTCTTTCAGGATCGCCACCGTCTCGCGCACCGCCTCGGCCTCGTCCACGCCCGAGGCATAGCACAAGAGCGCCGCGCCCGTGGCCTTGGGCGGCAGACCGTCGCCCTCCTTGCGGCCGACCTCGACGATCAGCGAATAGACCTGCTGCGGCCGCTTGGGCTTGGGATCGTCCTGCATTGCGCGTCTCCGGATGGGCAGGGAAGCCATAGCGCAGGCCCAACTCTCGCGCCAGCCTGCAGGACGCGCGGGCAAGAATGACCGTCCGGAAACCCATCTCCGCTGCGGAAATGCCGTCAGTTTTAGTCATTTTCGATTGGCCCCTTAACCGTTCCTGAGATGTTCCGCACCAGCCTGCCCGGACGAGAGGCCGCACACGAGGGTGCCATGCCGGTGGCAAGCGAACTTCCGATCGACACCAATGTCAGTGCGATGCAGCTGGCCGAATCCATGTTCGGTTCCGGCATCCAGATCGTCAACGCGACCTACACGGGTGATCCGAACTCGGCGGGGATCTACTCGCAGGGCGATACGATCGCGCCCGAAGTCACCCCGTCGGATACCGGGGTCATCCTGTCGACCGGGCGGGTGGCGGATTTCACCAATTCCTCGGGTGAGGTGAACCAGTCGGCAGGAACCTCGACGAACACGACCGGTGTCGATGGCGACAGCGCGCTCAACGGTATCGCCGGGGCGCAGACCTTTGACGGGGCGATCTTCGAGGCTGATTTCATCCCCACCGGATCCACCCTGACCATGCAGATCACCTTCTCGTCGGAAGAGTATCTGGAATACGTGGGCTCGGGCTTCAATGACGCGATCGGTGTCTGGGTCAACGGGCAGAAGGCCCAGCTGACCGTCGGCGACGGCGACATTTCGATCGACAACATCAACCCGGGTCGGAACGGCAACCTGTATGTTGACAACGCGAACGACCTCTTCAACACCGAAATGGACGGGTTCACCGTCACGCTGACCCTGAAGGCGCCGGTGATCCCGGGTCAGGTCAACCACATCAAGATCGGGATCGCCGATGCGGGGGACGACGCCTATGACAGCAACCTTCTGATCGCGGGGGATTCGATCCAGACCGCCGTTGTTGCGCAGGCCGATCAGTTCACCGTCGGGCTGAACAACCAGACCACGGTCAACCTGCTTGCCAACGACACCAACACGACCGGTGGCACGCTGAGCATCACCAAGATCAACGGTGTGCCGGTGGCGGCGGGCGACCATGTGCTCCTGCCTTCGGGGCTTGAGATCGTGGTGAACGCCGATGGCACAATCACTGCCGTCGCCGAATGGGACGACCCGACAGGCACCACCAGCTTTTCCTACGAGGTGACGAACCAGGACGGCGTCACCGATGTGGGCTTTGCCACCGCCGAAGTTGTCCCCTGTTTCGTTTCGGGCAGCCGGATCGAAACCGACCGTGGTCCCTTGCCAGTCGAAGGGATCAAGGTCGGGGACATGGTCCTGACGCTCGATCACGGGTTCCAGCCCGTCGTCTGGCACGGGGTGCGCACGGTGCCGTCCTCGGGCCCGATGGCCGTTGTCCGCATCCCGGCAGGCACCTTCGGCGACCACGGCGCGCTTGCCGTGTCACCGCAGCACCGGCTGCATTTCTCGGGCTGGCGGGCGCAGCTTTACACGGGCGAGGATGAGGTGCTGGTCAAGGCGATCCATCTCGTGCGGGCAGGGCGCCTGTCACAGGACCTGTCCGGCGCGCCGGTGACCTATCACCACCTACTTTTCGCGCGCCACGAGATCATTCGCGCCGAAGGGCTGTGGAGCGAAAGCTACTATCCCGGTCCGGCCACCCTTGCCGGCCACGACCCCGAAGTGCAGGAAGAACTTCTGTCTCTGTTCCCGGAACTTGGCAGCAAACCCGGCAGCTACGGCCCGTCCGCCCGGCCCGAAGTCCGGCCGCATGTCGCCGCGCTTCTGGTGGCGTGACCTAGTTGCAGCGCTCCAGCTCGCTGATCGTGCCGTCCTGGATCATCGCCAGCCGCTCTCCCAGGGGCATGAACATCACGCGGAAGCCGTAGGTTTCGCCCTCGCCGGTGCATTCCGCGTCAAACAGCATTGCATTCATCCCGTTGACCGGGGTCGGGCGCGTCAGTTCGCAAGCGCTTTCAACGCCGTAAAAGACACCGTCCCGGATCGACAAAGCGCCGCCGTCCGACCCGATCGAAGTGCAATCCCAGGACGAACCCGCAGGCCGGTAGACCCCGTCAAGCGACGGATCAGCCGCTGCGGGCAGGGCGAGGAAGACAACGGCAAAGGCCAGCCGCATCGGTCAGTCTCGCAGCAGTTCGTTGATCGAGGTTTTCGACCGGGTCTGTGCATCGACCTTCTTCACGATCACCGCGCAGTAAAGGTTGATCCCGCCCTTCGACGGCATCGACCCCGCGACGACAACCGACCCCGCCGGGACCTCGCCATACATCACTTCGCCGGTTTCCCGGTCGACAATCTTGGTCGACTTCCCGATGAACACGCCCATCCCAAGGACGGAACCCTCACGGACGATGCAGCCCTCCACGACCTCGGACCGCGCGCCGATGAAGCAGTTGTCCTCGATGATCGTCGGGCCCGCCTGCATCGGCTCCAGCACGCCGCCGATCCCCACGCCACCCGACAGGTGCACGTTCTTGCCGATCTGCGCGCAGGACCCGACCGTGGCCCAGCCATCGACCATTGACCCCTCATCGACATAGGCCCCGATGTTCACGAAAGACGGCATCAGCACCACGTTCTTGGCGATATAGGCCGACCGCCGCACGATCGACCCCGGGACCGCCCGGAACCCCGCAGCGCGCCACTGGTTCTCGCCCCAGCCCTGCCACTTGGACGGGACCTTGTCCCACCAGTTCGACCCGCCGTTCGAGCCCGAAATCTCGTACATATCCGTCAGCCGGAACGACAGCAGCACCGCCTTCTTGGCCCACTGGTTCACATGCCAGTCGTTGCCCCGCTTCTCCGCCACCCGCAACGTCCCGCTGTCCAGCGCGGTCAGCGTCGCCTCGATGGCATCACGCACCTCGCCCCTGGTCGCGGGCGAGATCGCCTCACGGCCCTCCCAGGCGGCTTCGATGGCGGCTTCCAGTGCGGCGTTCGACATGGGCGGGTCTCCTCTTGGTCCGGCCCTCCATATCCACGCGGGGCCGCTTGCGCAATCACTCCGGCCAGTCCGCCATGCTTCGCCGCAGGGTCCGCAGCATCACCGCATGCAGGGCCGGATTGGTCCGCCGGTAATAGGGCGCCGCCATCACCGCCTTGGAAAACGCATAGGTCCGCCCCCGCGCCCAGGTGGCCTCGTCCACCGCCAGAAGCTGCCGGAACAGCGCCCGACCACGGTCGCCCAGCACCGTCCAGCCGCAGATCAGGTCCAGCGCCGGGTCCCCCGCCCCGAACCCGCCCCAGTCAATGACCGCCTCCAGCGCGCCCTCCCGCGTCAGGAGGTTCAACGGATGCAGATCGGCATGGACCGGCACCGGCACGCCCGCCCACTCCGGCAAGGCCAGCGCCGCCTCCCACAGCCGGGTCACCGCGCCCGGGTCCGCCTCATCCGTCATCCGCCCGATCATCTCGCGCGTGAAGGAATCCCGCGCCCGCAGGGGCTGCCGCTTCTCCGGCATCCCTGCGGGCACCGCCTGCTCCCGCAACGCCGCGACGAACCCGGCCAAGGCCCGCGCCGCCGCCAGGTCATCGCCCGGCGGCGCCATCTGGGCGTCCTGCCCGGGCATCCAGCGCAGCACCGCCCAGGGGAACGGATAGCCGCAACCCGGTCGCCCCTCGGCCACCACCTCCGGCACCGCCAGCGGCGACACACCGGCCGCCCAGCCCAGCCAGCGCAGCTCCGTCTCCAGCGCAGCGGTCGCCGAGGCCAGTCGCGGAAATCGCAGCACCAGCCCCGCGCCAAGCCGAATCATCACGTTGTCGCTGCCGCCTGCGCCCACGGACCCCAGCTCCAGCCCGGCCCAGTCCGGGAACTGGTCGGCGACCAGCCGTCCGGCCAGATCCGTCGAGACGACGATTTCCTCTGCATGCATCCCGCAGGTCCCTCAACTTCGGGTGGCGGCCATGATCCAGTGCCGATAAGCCTAGGGTCAACCCGACGCAATTGCCGAGTGCCCCATGAAAGACGAACCCCGCAGCCACCCGTTCCGCGACAGCGTCGAGGATATCGCGGCCGCAAAGCGCATCCCGGACACGCCGCAGACCCGCGCGCCGGCCTATCGTCTGGCCTTCGCCGACCGCGATTTCATGACCCGGGACGAACTGCGCCCTGTCCGTCTGCAGCTGGAACTTCTGAAGCCCCAGCTGATCATGGACGAACGCGGCATCGTATCCACCATCGTCATGTTCGGCGGCGCCCGCATCCCCGCGCCCGAACACCGTGCCACCGCGCGTACTCAGACCCTCGCCGACCTGTCGCACTACTATGACGAAGCCCGCCGCTTTGCCCGCCTGATGACCGAACGCAGCCTGGCCACCTACGGGCGCGAGGATGTCATCTGCACCGGCGGCGGCCCCGGCGTGATGGAGGCCGGCAACCGCGGCGCGGACGAGGCCGGGGGCCAGTCCATCGGCCTCAACATCGTCTTGCCCCACGAACAGGCCCCGAACGTCTATGTCACGCCCGACCTGTCGTTCAACTTCCACTACTTCGCCATCCGCAAGATGCACTTCCTGATGCGCGCCCGCGCGATCTGCGTCTTCCCCGGCGGCTTCGGCACGATGGATGAGCTGTTCGAGTCGCTTACCCTGATCCAGACCGGCCGGATGAAGCCGATCCCCTTTCTCCTCTTCGGTCGCGACTGGTGGGAAAAGGTGGTGAACTGGAACCACCTGGCAGACGCCGGAGTGATCGCGCCCGAGGACCTCGCCCTTTTCGCCATGGTCGAAACGGCGGAAGAGGCGATCAGCGTGATCGACGGCTGGGCGGTCCCTGCCTGATGCCGGCGTAGGGTGCGTTACTGCGCGCCCGCCTTTGCCGGTTCCTTCGCCTCCAGCCCCCGCAATGACACTTGACCGTCGCGCATCTCGCCGGTGACCAGCATGTCCGGCCGGGCGACATCCGGATAGCGGTCGGTCCAGTCCCGATAGCGGTCGTTGGTTACGATCCGCGCCTTCAGGTCACGGGCCGTCTCCAAGAGGAAGGGGTCGGCTTGCTGGCCCTTCGGCACCACAAGGATCTGATCCCTCGGCAAGGACAAGATCCGCGACAGGTCCCGCTCGCCCATGAACGATCCGGTCAGCTTGTAGCCGACGTTTGCATCGAAAACGACGCCCGGTTTCAGCCCTCGTTTCTGCAGGTCGCGCACCACCTGCAGCAGCGGGGCCAGTTGCGGCGTATTGTCCAGCCAGTAGATGACGTTCGACCCATCGACGAGGACGGTCTGCCGGTCATCGCCCGCCGACTTTGGTGCGACGGCAGGACGCCCACCGCGAGGGCCACGCTTCGGACGACGTGCCCGTTGCGGCGGTCTTCGGAACTCCTTGATCAGAAAACCAAGGATGGAAAGCAGCAGCACAGCCAGGACAAACGCTATCACCAAAGTCGCCGACGGCATGCCAGGGTTCGAGGCCTGATAAGTCGGTGCGGATACAAAATTCTGAAGAAGCGGAAGACCAAACATGCGGAAAGTTTTTCTGAAACGCCGGCGAAAGGCAAAGCCCTTTTCAGCGCAATCTGAGGATTTCAGCAAAGCGAAAGTGCTTTCGGCCGGCGCACTTCCAACCCGGTCGAACCGATTCGCACCGAATGGTTAACGCATTCCGGTCTGCACGCGCGTATGCATGGAATGCATACGCTTTTCATACGCATTGAATACGGTCATTTTCCCTCTGGATGATCGGATTACTACAGCGGTCTCAGACACTTGGCCGTGCCAAAGTCTCCCGCTCCCACCCGTCCAGAAATTCCACCCTGTCGCAACCCGAGAATACCGCCAGCCGCCCCAGTTCCCCCTCCAGCTTCGCCCGCCGCGCCTTGGTCAGCTTCACCCCGGCCTCCGGCCAGAACGCCTTGACCCGCAGCGCACCCGCATCGCGAAACGCCTTCACGTCGATCCGTCCGACAAGACGGTCGCCCTCCAGCACCGGGAAGACGTAGTAGCCATATTGCCGCTTCGGTTCCGGCACAAACACCTCGATCCGGTAGTAAAAGCCGAACAGGAACTCTGCGCGGTCGCGATCCCGCAGCGCCGGGTCGAAGGGCGACAGGATGCGCAGGCGGGGGGTGGGTTCGGGCGGCACCTCCTGAAGAATATCCGGGAAAATGAAGACCTTGCGCCGCTGGCCCAGCGAGCTTTCGACCTCGGCCTCGATGATTTCCCCACGGGCCAGGGCCTCGCGGCACCACAGTTTTGCAGCCTCCGGGCTCACCGCGTTCCAGTAGGCCGCGATCTCGCCCGAGGTCCCGAAGCCCAGGTGCCTCAACGCCGTCCGGCAGGCCCAGTCGCAAACCTCCTCTCTAGGCACCGGCGCACGATGTGGCTCCGGGATCACCCGTTCGGTCAGGTCGTAGATCTTGGCGAAACCGTCCCGCCGCGTGATCGCCAGCTGCCCGGTCCGCCACAGCCATTCCAGCGCGGTCTTCGACGGATGCCAGTCCCACCAGCCGCCCTTGCCCCGCACCTCTCCCTCGCCCACATCCGCAGTCCCCACCGGCCCATCCTTGGCTATCCGGTTGAGAATGCTGTCAAATTGCGCCTCATACCCTTCCCGGAACCAGCTGCGCCAGTTCTTCTCCAACCGCACCGCATCGCGCTGGAACCGGTGCTGCCAGACCCCATGCAGCCGCACCGGCAGGATCGAGGCGTCATGCGTCCAATGCTCCCAAAGGCTCCGGTCCCGCTCCAGCAAGCGCTTAAGCGCCGGGGGCCGGTAGGACTGCCGCCGCGACCACAGGATCATGTCATGCGCCCGCGCGACGGTGTTGATGCTGTCGACCTGAACAAAGCCGATCCGGTCAATCAGGTCATGCAAGGCCTGCCCCGAGGCCGCCCCCACAGGCGCTTCGGACAGGGCATGTCGATCAAGAAACAGACGGCGGGCGCGGGGGTTCGGGATCAGGTCTGGCATCCCCAACCCCTAACATTGCAGACTGTTTCGGCAAATGGAGGAATTGTGACCATAAGGATCGCAACCGCTGTTGCAATGCCGCGTCCAGTACCTACTATCCCATTGTCTCCTGACACTTTTTACCCGACCGCCATTGGCCAGGCCATCATTCCGAGGTCTTGGCCGGAAAGGACCTTTCAGGATTGCCCCACGAAACACCCCTGATCTCGATTCTCGTCGCCGGCTTCGGCCTGGCCTTCATCTTCGGATTGCTGGCGCAGCGACTGAAAATGCCGCTGATCGCCGGTTATCTCCTGGCTGGCGTCGTCATCGGCCCCTTTACCCCGGGCTATGTCGCCGACATCGGCCTTGCGGCAGAACTTGCAGAACTTGGGGTGATCCTGCTGATGTTCGGGGTCGGTCTGCACTTCTCACCGCGCGACCTCATGGAGGTGAAGGGCATCGCCGTTCCGGGGGCGTTGGGCCAGATCGCCGTGGCCACGATTTCGGGCATGGGTGTCGCGCTAATCATGGGCTGGGGCATCGGGGCCGGTCTCATCTTCGGGATCGCGCTCTCGGTCGCCTCGACGGTCGTTCTCTTGCGGGCCCTGCAAGACCGTGAGCTGGTGCAGACCGAAAAGGGCCGCGTCGCGGTCGGCTGGCTTATCGTCGAGGACCTGGTGATGGTCCTTGCCCTCGTCCTGATCCCGCCGCTTGCCGGCCTGTTGGGTGGCACCGCGATGCCGGTAGCCGAAGAGGCCGAGATGGTTGCCGAGGTCGGTATCGGGATCGGGCCGATTGCCGCTACCGTTCTGATAACGCTGGTGAAAGCCGCAGCCTTCGTGGCGTTGATGCTGGTGATTGGCAGGCGTGTCATCCCTTGGATTCTGCACTTCGTCGCCCACACCCACTCGCGGGAGCTTTTCCGGCTTGCGGTGCTGGCCATCGCGCTTGGCGTGGCCTACGGGGCCACGCATTTCTTTGGCGTGTCCTTTGCTTTGGGCGCATTCTTCGCGGGCATGGTGATGTCGTCCTCGACTTTGTCGCAGCAGGCGATGCGCGAAACGCTGCCCCTGCGCGATGCCTTTGCGGTCCTGTTCTTCGTGTCGGTCGGGATGCTGTTCAACCCTGGCATTCTGCTGTCGCAGCCCTTGGCCCTGCTTGCGACCGTCGCGATTATTGTGGGCATCAAGGCGGCGGCCGGGTTCTACCTCGTCAAATTTCTGGGCCACGGTCGCGATATGGCGCTGACCATCGCGGCCAGCCTGGCGCAGATCGGTGAGTTCTCGTTCATCCTGATCACGATGGGTGCCACGCTGGAAATCGTCCCGCCCGAAGCCCGCGATCTGGTGGTGGCGGGGGCAATGATTTCGATCCTTGCGAACCCGCTCCTCTTCCACCTTCTCGACCGGCGCGAGGCGCGCAAGGCCGCTGCTGCCGCTGCGAAACCCCCTGCGCCCACCGAAGGAAGCGACGTCAGATCGCCCGACCCTGCAGCAGCTTCGGCAGCTCTCCCGTCAACCCCGCCGCCTGCCGGATGAACCCGCGCCGCAGGCCGGGCAGGGCGTTCACCACGCCCATCCCCAGGTCCCGGCCCAGACGAAGGAGCGGATTGTCGCTGGAGAAGACCCGGTTCACCGTGTCCATGCCGAGGGCCAGAGCCGTCGCGTCAAAGCGCCGCCAGCGCTGATACTCGTCCAGGGCCGCCGGGCTGCCAGGCTCCTCACCCCGGCGCCGGGCGAGGATCAGCACCTCGGCCAGGGCCGCCACGTCGCGCAGGCCAAGGTTCAGCCCTTGTCCCGCGATCGGGTGCACGCCATGCGCCGCGTCCCCCACCAGCGCGATGCGCGGCGCGGTGAACCGTTCGGCCAAGGACAGCGACAGCGGATAGGTAAACCGTTCTCCTGCCAGCGAAATCTCGCCCAGGAAATCGCCGAACCGGGGACGCAGAGCCTCCAGATATTCGGCATCGGGCAGGGACTGGATTGCCGCCGCGGTCGCGTCGGTCTCGCTCCAGACGATGCTGGAATGGTGCCCGCCTTTCAGCGGCAGGATCGCCAGCGGACCCGAGGGCATGAAGAATTGCTGCGCCACCCCGTGGTGGTCCTTCTCGTGCCGGATCGCCGTGACCAGCGCGGTCTGGCCATAGCCCCAGCCCACCCGGCGGATCCCGGCCCGCGCCGCCACGCCCGAACCGCGCCCGTCGCAGCCGACCAGAAGCCCCGCCGTCAGGGTCCGGCCCGAGGCCAGCGTCACCGTCACACCGGAGGGCGTAGCCTCCTGCGCGACCACGGTCACGCCGGACAGAAGAGTCACCCCCGGGGTTGCCTGCATCGCTTGCAGGAAAGCCGCGTAGAGGTGCCGGTCTTCCAGCATGAAGCCCATCGGGCCTTCCTCGATTTCGGCATGGTCGAAATGCAGGAAGAAGGGTGCAGCACCCTCGCCCGCACGGCCGTCCGAAGCCTTGATCTCCAGCATCGGCTGCGCCTTGTCCGCCAGCCCTGTCCAGACCCCGATAGCCGTCAGCAGCCGGACCGAGGCGACGGCCAGAGCATAGGCCCGCCCGTCAAAGCCGGCTTCGGCCCGGGCAGGCGCCGGGCGCGCGTCGATCACCGTCACCCGGAACCCGCCTTGGGCCAGGGCGAGGGCCAGGGCGGGACCATTCAGCCCACCGCCTGCGATCAGGATATCGGCGTCGCGTGTCATGCGTCTTACATACGCCGCGCGGGCGGATTGTCCATGCGTCGCCAAGCCGCTACCCTTTGCGCAACATGGGGGAACAGATGACCGGAACCTGGGCGCATATGACGGCCGCCGACCTTGGGCGCGAGATCGGTAAAGGCCGCATCCACCCGGTCGAACTGACCGAAGCCTTCCTCGACCAGATCGAAAGCCACCCGCTTGCCCCCCGGATCTATGCCCGCGCCACACCTGCCCGTGCGCGGGGCGAGGCGATGGCCGCCGCTTCCCGCGCCAAGGCCGGGCTGCGTAAGGGTCTCCTCGATGGGGTGCCGATCAGCTGGAAAGACCTGTTCGACAGTGCCGGGGTCGCGACCGAGGCTGGGTCGGCGCTGTTGAAGGGTCGTACCCCCGACCGGGATGCAACGGTCCTGGAGACTGCGACGCTGCAGGGCCTTGTCTGCCTGGGCAAGACCCACATGTCGGAACTGGCCTTCTCGGGGCTTGGCCTGAACCCGGTGACCGCGACACCGCCCTGCCTGAACGATGACCGCGCTGTGCCGGGGGGGTCGTCCTCGGGCGCGGCGGCTTCGGTCGCCTTTGGTCTCGCCCCGGCGGCGATCGGGTCTGATACCGGGGGGTCGGTCCGGATACCTGCTGCCTGGAACGACCTTGTCGGCCTGAAGACCACCGCCGGAAGCCTGCCGCTGACCGGGACGGTCCCGTTGTGCGAACGGTTCGACACCATCGGCCCGCTGGCCCATTCGGTCGAGGATTGCGGCTTGCTGCTGCAGGCGATCAGCGGCGGCCCTGCGGTCGATCTGGCCGGAGCCAGTCTGGCGGGTGCCCAGCTGGCCGTACTGGAAACCATGGCACTCGACGATCTGCGCGACCGGCCCGCGAAGGGTTTTGACGACGCGGTAAACCGGCTTGGCCGGGCCGGGGCCAGGATCACCCGCATCTCGCTGCCAGAAGTTGCCGAGGCGATGGGCCTTGCCGCCACGCTGTTCACTGCCGAGGCCTATGGCATCTGGCGCGACACCATCGAGGCCGCACCGCAGAAGATGTTTCCCCGCATCCTTGAACGCTTTCGATCGGGCGCGGGCTTCAGCGCGGTGGACTATGTGGCGGGCTGGCGTCGACTTGAGGCGATCCGTCAGCTTTGGGCCGAACGGACCTCGGCGTTCGACGCGGTGCTATTGCCGACCTCTCCGATCCTGCCGCCCGATGCCAACCGGCTGATGACCGATGACGACTACTATGTGACCGAAAACCTGCTGGCCCTGCGCAATACCCGGATCGGCAACCTGATGGGTGTCTGCGCGCTGACCTTGCCGACCTCGCAGCCGTCCTGCGGGATCAGCCTGATGGGGGCGGCCGGGCAGGACGCGCGGCTGTTGCGGTTGGGCGCGGCGGCTGAACGGGCGCTGCGCTAGACCCGATGATAGGGCGATCCGGCCAGGATCGTCGCGGCGCGATAAAGCTGCTCGGCCACCATCACCCGCACCAGCATGTGCGGCCAGACCATCCGGCCAAAGCTGATCGCCAGATCGGCACGGGCGCGCAAGGCCGGGTCGATACCATCCGCGCCGCCGATCACGAAAGCTGCGTCCTGCCGACCCGCATCGCGCCACAGGGCTAGGGACTGCGCAAACTCGGGGCTGCTGAGCGTCTTGCCGCGTTCATCCAGCACACACAGCGCCGCACCTTCCGGGATCGCGCGGGCCAGCAGCACGCCCTCGGCTGCCATCCCGCCGCCCTTCTTGTCCTCGACTTCATGTTCGGAAACCGGGCCCAGTCCAAGGGGTCGCCCGGTGCGGTCAAGCCGCGCAAGATAATCGACCACCAGATCACGCTCGGGTCCCGCCCGCAGGCGGCCCACGGCGCACAGGTGCAACCGCATCAGGCCTTGGCAGCGAGAGTGGAGCCCGCCGGAAGCCACATCTTTTCAAGCTGGTAGAACTCGCGCACTTCGGGGCGGAACACGTGGACGATGACATCGCCCGCGTCGATCAGCACCCAGTCGCCGGTCTCCTTGCCTTCCATCCGCACCGAGATCTTCATCTCCTGCTTCAGCCGGTCGGCCAGCTTTTCCGAGATAGCGGCCACCTGACGCGACGACCGGCCCGAGCAGATCACCATGTAATCCGCAACATCGGACCGACCGCGCAGGTCGATCTTGACGATGTCCTCGGCCTTGTCGTCATCGACAGACTTCAGGACAAGGTCCAGAACGGCTTGCGAGCTTTGCGCTTCGGGGCTGGCTGCGCCCTCGGCGGGCGTCGGGCGCGGACCGGTCGGCAGACCGGTGGCGGGATCAGAATGCGACAGGACCGGGTCCTCCAGAGACACGCGCGGAAAGGAAGTCAGACGACAGGCCCCCGCGCCGGGCCATGGTCCCAGACTAGCACCCGGGCGGGGCAATCTCAACCGAAGGCGGGCGCCTACGCCCTATTCCGCCCCTTGGCAAGGCTTGATCGCCGCCAGGGTCTCGGCTCCCAGCAGGTCGGCCAGCCTGCCGTCGGCGATCAGCGGCAGGAAGGGTGCGTCCTTTGCCATGCGGATCAGCACCGAGCCCCTGGCATCGGGCAAGGGGCCGGCGCCAATGCCGCAGCCGCCGATGCCAAGGCCCAAGGACCCTTTGGCGTCCCCCTCGCGCTTCCAAGCTGCAATCTTGGCCTGAACCAGGCGCATTCGCGCGACGTCAGGTTCGGCAAGCGCAAAATGGCGTGCGGTCGCACCTTCCGGCAGGGCAATCCCGGTTGCGATGGGGCGATCTTCAAGGCGAAAGCTCTCACCCAGCTGTTCCGCGCCCCGGCTTGCCCCGAGTTTCAGTTCCGCAGTTCCCGGACTGATCGCAAGTCCGGGTGGCAGGATCACCACCAGTTCGATCGCAGCGGGATCGGCGGTCAGCGGGTCAAGTGTCGCAAGGCGCGCTGCGGTCGTGGGCACGATGGCCGAACAGGCCGCCATGGCAAGGCTGGCCAACAGGGCTAGGGATTTTCGCATATGATTCTCCTTTGACAGCGATATTTTACTGTAATACGATAAATTATCGTCGTGAAAAGAGGCAATCATGCAAGACCAACATCGCCTGCAGACCCTGTCGGGCATCCTGTACTGGGTGGCCCTTGTCCTGTCGGTGGCCTTGCCGCTCGTCGTCCTGCTTTATGCGGGGAACTGGGTGACTGACCCGGCTTCGCTGGCCGGGAGATCGCCCGATCTGCCGCCGGAAACCCCTGTGACCACGTTGCAGGCCGGGTTGGTGGCCGGGGTGGCGCTGGTCTCAGTGCTGCCGATGGTGGCCGCGCTGCGCGGCATGGTCCGGCTCTTTGCGCGCTACCGCGAGGCCGACGTGCTTTCCGTCGAGAATGCCGAGACGATCCTGCAGATCGGTCGGGCGATGGTGCTCGTCGCCCTGTTCACCGTGATCACGCCGACGCTGCGGACGCTGATCCTTAGCTGGAACGCCCCGCAGAAGACGTTATCCATCGGATTGGACAGCGGTACGCTCGGCTTTCTGATGGCGGCGGGGCTCTTGACCGTGATCGGCTGGGCCATGCGTGAGGCGGCAGCGGTCAAGGCCGAGAACGCGGGGTTTGTCTGATGTCGCAGCCGACCGTACAGATCGTCGTCCGCCTCGACGTGATGCTGGCCCGCCGCAAGATGCGCTCACGCGAGTTGGCCGAGCGGATCGGCATCACCGAACAGAACCTCAGCCTGTTGAAGTCGGGCAAGGTGAAGGGCATCCGATTCGACACCCTCGCGGCCATCTGCGCCGCGCTGGGCTGTCAGCCGGGAGACATCCTTGAGGCGGAGCCCGCCCCCTAGGCCTGCTTGCCCAGAACCTCGTCCTGATGCTGCCCCAGCCGTGGCGCGGGCCGATCCAGCGCCAGGTCGGCGCCCGAGAAGGTCATCGGGCTGCGCACCCCCGGCACGCCTTCGGGCGCAATCTGCAGCCCCCGCGCCAGCACCTGCGGGTCGGCGAAAACCTCGGCCAGGTTGTTGATCGGCCCCGCGGGAACGCCTTCCGCCTCGCAGGCGGCAAGCAGGTCCGTCTTGGCCCAGGTCTTCGTCGCCGCCGTCAAGCGTTCGGTCATCGCCGCCCGGTTCGCGATCCGGTCGGCGTTGGTCAGGAAGGCAGGCTCGGTCGCCATCCCCTCCAGCCCCAGGACCTTGCACAGCCGCTGGTACTGCCCGTCATTTCCCGTCGCCAGAATCAGCCAGCCGTCCTTGCAATCAAACACCGCATAGGGCGCGAGGTTCGGATGTGCGTTACCCATCAGGCCCGGCGCCTTCCCCGAGGCGAGGTAGTTCATCGCCTGGTTCGCCATGACGCTGGTGGCCACGTCCAGAAGCGCCATGTCGATCTGCTGGCCCACACCCGTCCGCCCGCGCTGTACCAGTGCGGCCAGAATCGCCGTGGCCGCATAGACGCCGGTGAAGATGTCCGTCACCGCCACACCCACCTTTTGCGGCTGGCCATCGGCGGGGCCGGTCACGCTCATCAAACCCGACATGCCCTGGATGATGAAGTCATAACCCGCCCGGTGCGCATAAGGCCCGTCCTGCCCGAACCCGGTGATCGAGCAATAGATCAGTCGAGGGTTCACCTTCCGCAGTGACTCCCAGTCCAGGCCATACTTCGCCAGCCCGCCGACCTTGAAATTCTCGATCACCACATCCGCATCGGCCACCAGCCGACGGACGGTTTCCTGTCCCTCGGGCGTGCGGAAATCGCAGGTGATCCCCCGCTTGCCCCGGTTCGCGGAATGGAAATAGGCGGCGGTCCGTTCGCCCCCGACCTCAAGGAACGGCGGCCCCCAGCGCCGGGTATCGTCGCCTTCGGGGGCCTCGACCTTGATCACATCGGCACCTAGGTCGGCCAAGGTCTGCCCGGCCCAGGGGCCAGCCAGAATCCGCGCCAGTTCGATGACGCGGATGCCGTCCAGCGGTGCCGCCATGTTACTTGGCCAGTTCGGCGTCGAGGATGGCCTTCAGGTCCTCGTAGGCCATGTTCGAATGCTTTGCGCCGTTGATGAACAGCGTCGGGGTGCCCTCGACCCCGTCAGCTTCGAAATTGGTCTGGAACTGCTTGATCAGAGCCTCGGCGTTTGCGGTGTCGTTCAGGCAGGCATCCATTGCCGCATCCTCAAGGCCAGCCGCGCGACCGATGGTCTTCAGGTTCTCGACGACCTGCATTGGGTCTTCGGACGCGGCCCATTCCGTCTGCTTGGCAAACAGCATGTCGTGGATGCCGAAGTACTTCATCTCCCCGCCGCAACGGGCGACCAGCGCGGCCCAGAGACCGTAGCGGTCGAAGTAGACCTCGCGCAGGGTAAAATGGACCTTGCCGGTGTCGATGTAGTCGGTCTTCAGGGACGGCCAGACCGTCTCGTGGAAATGCGCGCAATGCGGGCAGGTGAAGCTGGCGTATTCGACGATCTTCACCTTGGCATCTGCCGAGCCGACGGAGTAATCGCTCACTGCAGGTGCAGTTGTGGCCGTCGTGGTTTCCTGCGCCAGTGCCGGCGTCATGGCCGCGGTGGCGGCGGCGGCAAGGGCAATCATCGCCCGGCGGTTCAGTTTCATCATGGGTCGGCGTCCTTTGTCAGCCCGATGTTCAAGATCGGGGGCGAGTTAAGATGTTTTGCGCCAGCTGTTCAAGCGCGCTGCGCAAACTTGGGTCGGCCACGCCCTCGGCCACGGCCTGCGCCTTGGCCTGCGTTGCCGGATCGGGGATCTGTGCGGCCTTTGGGGCAGAGGTGAACTCGGCCTGGCCCTCGGCAAAGCCGGTGGCCGCGGTCTGGGTCAGATGGATGTGGTTGATCGCGGCATAGCCGTAGACGGCGTTCACGCGCTCTTTCAGCACCGGCAGCGCCATCTGCACCATCGGGGCCTCGGCCGCCTTGACCAGCAGCGTCAGTGTCGCGCCCATGCCGCCCTTGCCGTAACCAATCTTCACCGGCCGGGTTTTCCGCGCCATTTCGTCGCCCGCGACCTCGGCCCAGTGGGTCAAGAGCCGCGCCACCGCAAAGCCGCGCGATTCCCCTGCGGTGCGCACAGCATCCTTCATCAGCCCGAAGGCCGGTTCGAACCCGCGCATACGGTGTTCGGCAGTAGGGCTGGAGAGTGGTTTGCGCGCCATTTGCCGGCATTCTATCGTGGCCAGCACAGCTTGCCAGTGGCCATTGCGGCTTGCGTCATAAAGATCGCGTGACGGCTGTTCGTGAACTGCCGAAGAATTTTCGCCAAAAATTCTTGGCCTCTGGCAACGGCCCGCTCGCCCGCTATCTTCGCCCCGATGGACGACCCCGAATCCCTCTCTGCCCAGCTCCTCGCCTGGTACGATGCCCATGCCCGCGCCATGCCCTGGCGCGTCTCCCCGCAGGACCGGGCCGCCGGGGTGCGTCCGGACCCCTATCGTGTCTGGTTGTCCGAGGTGATGCTGCAGCAGACCACCGTCGCTGCCGTGAAGGACTACTTCCACCGTTTTACGGCCCGCTGGCCGACGGTCGCCGCTTTGGCCGCCGCGCCGGATGCGGATGTGATGGGCGAATGGGCGGGACTTGGATACTACGCCCGCGCCCGGAACCTCTTGAAATGCGCCCGCGCTCTGGTGGCCGATCACGGCGGGCGATTTCCCACCACCCGCCAGGGCCTTCTGACCCTGCCCGGCATCGGTCCCTATACCGCCTCGGCCATCGCCGCGATTGCCTATGACGAACCTGCTACCGTGGTCGACGGCAACGTGGAGCGGGTGATTTCCCGGCTTTTCCTGGTTGAAACGCCACTGCCCGCCGCCAAGCCGGAACTGACCGACCTTGCCGCCCGCCTGACCCCGACGGCGAGACCCGGAGACTACGCCCAAGCCATCATGGACCTCGGCGCGACGATCTGCTCGCCCCGCTCGCCCGCCTGCGGCATCTGCCCCTGGTCCAATGCCTGTGCCGCACGGGCCAAAGGCGTGCAGGCCGAACTTCCCCGCAAGTCGCCCAAGCCGGACAAGCCCACCCGCCGTGGCACCCTCTGGCTTGGCCACCAGGACGGAGCGATCCTCCTTGAACGCCGGCCCGACAGGGGCCTTCTTGGCGGCATGCTCGGCTTTCCCGGTGACGACTGGGACGGGCAGGGCGGGCCCGCCCCTGCGAACGCCCTTTGGCAGGCAATCGGCGATGTCCGCCACACCTTCACCCATTTCCACCTGATCCTTGCCGTTCACGTTGCCCGGCTGGACGATCCACCCATCCGTGGCGACCTGATCCCGCGTCAGGCCTTCCGGCCCGCCGATCTTCCAACCGTCATGCGCAAGGCCTGGGACCTGGCTCGCGACGCGCTCGGCGATTGAAGGCATCAGGGTTCCAACGCATACTTCCGCCATCGTCAGTCAGGGTGACCGATGCCAAACCCGCCTACCAAGACCCTCGGTTTCCTGCAGGCGCTGCCGTTCTGGTTTGCCCTTGGCATGGTGCCCCTTGCGGTGATCGGGGCCACGCAGGGCAGCTGGTACACCGCTCTGGTGCCCTTATGTTCGATCATCTTCTACTCGATCCTCGACGCGGTGACCGGGCTGGATCAGGACAACGCCGATCCGCAGTCCACCGACAACCTGTTCTGGTACCGCGTCCTCACCCTGATCTGGTTCCCGATCCAGTTCGTCATCCTGTTCTGGACGATCTGGTATGCCACCCGCGCCGATCACCTTGGCCCGCTGGAACTGGGGGTTCTCTTCTTTGGCATCGGCATCCTGACCGGGACCGTCGGCATCAATTACAGCCACGAGCTGATGCACCAGAAGTCGCGGCTTGAGCGCTGGCTGGGCGATCTTCTGCTTGCCTCGGTCCTGTATTCCCACTTCCGCTCGGAACATCTGCGGGTGCATCACCTGCATGTTGGCACCCCGCGCGACCCGGTGACCGCGCGCTACAACGAAGGGTTTCACCGGTTCTTCCCCCGCGTCCTGCGCCAGTGCCCGCAATCGGCCTTCAAGGCCGAAGCGGCGATGCTGGCCCGCAAGGGCCTGCCCTGGTGGCACCGGTCGAACCCGTTCTGGCTGTATGCAGGCTTGCAAGTCGGGATGCTGGCGCTTGCCGCAGCTCTTGGCGGCTGGCTTGGCCTTCTCCTCTTCGTCTACCAGGCGCTGGTCGCAATCTGGCAGCTGGAGGCGGTGAACTACGTCGAACACTACGGCCTGACCCGCCGGCATCTGGGCGACGGCAAGTACGAACACGTCCGTCCGCATCACAGCTGGAACGCCGCGCACACGGCGTCAAACTGGCTACTGATCAACCTGCAGCGCCACTCGGACCATCACTACAAGCCCGACCGTCGCTTCCCGCTGCTGCAGACCTATTCCCAGGACGAGGCCCCGCAGCTGCCGCTGGGCTATCCGATCATGGTGTTCATCGCGATGGTCCCGCCGATCTGGAAACGGGTGATGAACCGCCGTGTCAAGGCCTGGCGCAAGTTCCACTATCCCGACATCAAGGACTGGCACCCCTACAACAAGGCGCTGAACCCGGTCGCGGGTTGACTTGCATACCAAATGGTATGTAACTGAGCCTCACCAGTGGGGAGGCCAGGATGAAGCTTTACTACTCACCCAACCTGAACCCCCGGGTCGCCGTGGCCGTTTCGCGCCATCTCGGTTCTCCGGTGGAATATGTCGCCGCTTCTCCCATGGCCCCCGACCAGCAGGACGCCTTCCGCCCGATCAACCCGAACACCCGCGTCCCCGTGCTGACCACCGATCAGCGCAACTTCTGGGAAGCCGACGCCATCGCCTGCAAGCTTTCGGCCCTTGCCGGGTCAGATTTCTGGCGCACGGGCGACAGTCAGCCCGAGATGATCATGTGGATCAGCTGGGCCACCCACCACCTGAACCGTGCGGGAGACGTGTTTTACTTCTGGAAGCTGATCGCGCCCCAGTTCATGGATTTCCAGCCGGAACAATCGGTCTTCGACGACGCGATGCGCGACTGGCGCCAGTTCCTCGGCATCCTTGACGGCCAGCTTCAGGGCCGGACATGGCTGGTGGACGACCGGCTGTCCTACGCCGACTTCCGCGTTGCCACTTGTTTCCCATTTGCCGAGGCTGCCGGTCTGCCGGTTGCCGAGTTTCCAGAAGTCCAACGCCTTGCAGATCAGCTGAACCACCTAGACGCCTGGCGCGACCCCTTCGCGGGTCTCGCCTGAGCCTCATCAGGCCTGCTTCAGTTGCCAGACCACCACCGACTGCCAGCCCAGCATCACCTCGCCCGCCTCTTCGCGATCCACTGCGATCGGGTTGGTGGCCGTGTCGATCCGCCGCAGCCAGCGGCCCTTGGGCAAGGAAAAGGCTGTGTCATCTTCCGGGTTGAAGGCAATCAGCACATCGCCACCAGCCTCGGCAGCACGATGGTAGCGCAGGGCCAGCGGCCCGCCTTCCGCCCAGCCGTCCACGCCCATCTGCACCGACGCGTTCCACCAGGTGACTTCCGGCCCATCGCCTTCTGACGGAGCGCGGGAAAAGCGCGAGTCAGCCAACCCGAGGTCCTTCCGAAGTGCTGAAAGCGTGCTGACCGCCTCGATCAGCCGTTCGTCGGCCTTGTTCCAGTGCAGCCAGGAAATCTCGCTGTCCTGGGCGTAGGTGTTGTTGTTGCCGCCCTGCGTCTGGCCGAATTCGTCCCCCGCAAGGATCATCGGCACGCCCTGCGCCATCAGCAGCGTCGCCAGCATCGCCTTTGACCGACGATGCCGCGCCTCAAGGATGCCTTGGTCCTCGGTGGGACCCTCCGCACCCATATTGTGGCTTAGATTGTGGTCGTGGCCATCGCGGTTGTCTTCGCCGTTCGCCTCATTGTGCTTGCCGTCGTAGCTGACGACATCGCGCAGGGTGAAACCGTCATGGGCCGCCAGGAAGTTGATCGACGAGGTCGCCGGTCGCTGCGAATGGTCGAACTGCACAGGAGAGCCAAGCAGACGTTCCGCCAGTGCTCCCTTCAGGCCCGCATCGCGGCGCCAGAAGGCGCGGATGTCGTCGCGGGCCTTGTCGTTCCATTCGCGGAACGGGAAGGGGAAACCGCCCACCTGATAGCCGCCCTCGCCGATGTCCCAGGGTTCGGCGATCAGCTTCACCTGCGACAGCATCGGGTCCTGCCGCACAGCCGCAAAGAACGCGCCTTCTCGTTCAAAGCCTTCCGCCTCGCGCCCCAGGGTCGAGGCGAGGTCAAAGCGGAAACCGTCGACGTGCATGACCTGCACCCAGTAGCGCAGTGAATCGATCACCATGCGCATCACCATCGGATGCGCCACGTTCAGCGTGTTGCCGCAGCCCGTCGTGTCGAAGCAATGTCGCTTGTCTTCGGCCAGAAGGTAGTAGGATGCGTTGTCGATGCCGCGGAACGACAGGGTCGGGCCAAGCTCGGACCCTTCGGCGGTGTGATTGTAGACAACGTCCAGGATCACCTCGATCCCTGCCTCATGCAGGCGCCGGACGGCCGATTTCATCTCTTTCAGATTGCCGGTCTTCAAGTAGGCCCGCTGCGGAGCGAAGAAGGACAGGCTGTTGTAACCCCAGTAGTTCTTCAGCCCCTTGTCCAAGAGCATCTGGTCATGCAGGAACCCGTGGATCGGCAGCAGTTCGACCGCCGTCACGCCGATCCGTTTCAGATGCGCGATCACCGGGTCCGAGGCGAGGCCCGCGATGAATCCGCGGTCGGCTTCGGGAACCTCGGGATGCAGCATGGTCGCGCCCTTCGGATGCGCCTCCCAGATCAGCGTGTCTTCCCAGCGATGGCGCAGGGCGTTGTCTGCTTCCCAGTCGAAATCCGGATCGACGACCACGGCCTTTGGCACAAAGGGCGCTGAATCTCGGTCATCCCGGGTCAGGTCGTCGCCGTCATGACCAAAGACCGCCGGGTCCCAGACCAGTTCTCCGCACAACTCACGGGCATAGGGATCAATGACCAGCTTCGCCGGGTTGAACCGGTGGCCGTTCTCCGGCTCCCACGGGCCGTGGACGCGGTAGCCATAGACCTGTCCCGGACCGACGCCCGGGACGTAGCCGAACCAGATCCCGCCCTGCATTTCCGGCAGATCAAGCCGCGCCGTTTCGGTCGCGCCGTCCTCGGAGTAGAGGCAAAGCTCGACCCGCGTGGCGTTTTCGGAAAAGAGCGCGAAATTCGTGCCCTCGCCATCAGGATTGGCGCCCATCGTGTCGGGGCGGCCCTTGGTGGCGTCGAAGGCCACGGTCAGTTTGCGTTCGTGGATCATGATACCCTCAGGGTCTTACGCGAAAGGCTTAGGCCGCGCGGGAAGAAGGAATGCAGCGTCGACCGAAGCGCACCTCGACGGGCAAGCATGGCCGAGGTGACAAGCGTGGTCTGACCGGCCACACGGAACCAGCGGGAATCCTCAACCGGGTCCTCGCCGATCTGCAGGCCCTGCGGAATGACCGCACCGGGCCCCACGATGACATTGGTCAACTGGACACCGGGCGAAACGAGCGCACCGGGCATCAGCACCGACCGGTCAAGCGTGGTCCAGCGACGGGGATCGTTGGTGCCGACCAGCGGTGACATCAGACGCAATCCGCCCAGGTTGACGCTTGCCTGAAAGGCGTCGCGCTGGGTCAGTTCGCGAGGAAGCTCGATCGTCATGCCGGGCACGAAGGGCCGATGGCAGGGTGGTGGCGAAGACTGGAAGTCAAGCCAGCTGTCGCGCAGACCATCCAGCGTGCCCACGTCGCGCCAGTAACCGCGCCACCGCCAGACGGCCGCTTCGCCCCAGCCCACCGCCAGCGGAATGACGTCTTCGCCGAAATCCGTCACTGACGGGTCCCGCAGGACTTCGCGTAGCCACGGCCAGTCGATGACATAGATGCCAAGCGAGGCCAGCGACTGCGTCGGATCGCCGGGAATCCCGGCCGGAGCGTTGGGCTTTTCGGCAAACGACAGAATCCGTTGACCGGGCCCTTCGGTGACGACGCCGAACCGGCCTGCGTCCTCGCGCGGCACGGGCATCGCGGCAAGGGTCAGAGGCGCGCCACTTTCGTCATGGGCGGCCAGGAAGTGCCGATAGTCCATCGCATAGATGTGGTCGGCCGCCACCACCAGAATCCGCTTCGCACCCATCGCGTCGAGGGCCGTCGCATTGGCGCGCAGGACGTCCGCCGTCCCGGCATAGCCCTTTCCCGGCGCAGCCTCCTCTCCTGACCGCAGCATCAGACCACCGACGGGAAAGGCGGGGGACCATACATCCTGCAGGTGCGCCGTGAGACCTTCGGGCCGGTATTGCGTCGCGACCAAGACGCGGCTGATGCCCGAACGTACCAGCGAGGCCATGGTGAAGTCGACAATGCGATGGTAGCGCGCGAACGGGACGGCGGGCTTGCTTTCCTTGGCGGTCAGCTCGAACAGGCGGGTTCCCTGACCGCCGGCAAGCATGATCGCGACAGTGTCAGTCTTCTCGGGTGCGTCGAACACGGGCGGCCTCGCTTGCTTGGTTGGAAGATTTGCGAAGGCAACTCCGACCGCCCGACCCGGTTCCGGCAAAGCGGGTCACGAGCTTGTAAGTGTGCGACAATTTTCCCCAACGCACGGCAAAATGAAAAAACCCCGCCAGGACATCCCGGCGGGGTAAAGGTGTCTCCGAGGCGGTCCCGGAGACAGGCGTGTTCCTGAATCTCAGTGCGTGCGGCTGCCGTCGGCCTCCATCTCGGCCCGGATCTGCTGCCGCAGGATGTCGATCGGCACCATCTTGCCGTCGCGCTTGAAGTGCCAGTAGGTCCAGCCGTTGCAGGACGGTGCCCCCTCCATGGCGGCCCCCACCTGATGGATCGAACCCTTGACGTCGTTCCCGATCAGCGTTCCGTCGGCGCGGACCTTGGCCTTGAAGCGGTTCCCGAGACTGAACAGTTCTTCGCCCGGTCGGAGCATCCCGCGCTCGACGACCTGCCCGAACGGCACGCGCGGCTCCGCCCGCTTCGACCCCGAGACTTCCAGCGCCGAGGCATCGAACCGCCGTACCCGCTCGATCCGGTCTGCTGCGGCTTTCCGGTATGCCGGTTCCCGTTCGATTCCGATGAAGTCGCGGCCCAGCATCTTGGCCACAGCGCCCGTCGTGCCCGTGCCGAAGAACGGGTCCAGCACCACATCGCCTGGATTGGTCGTCGCCACGATCACCCGATGCAGCAGCGCCTCGGGCTTTTGCGTCGGATGCGCCTTGTCGCCGTTTTCGTCCTTGAGCCGCTCATGCCCGGTGCACAGCGGGATCACCCAGTCCGACCGCATCTGGATGCCGTCGTTCAGGGCCTTCAGGGCCTCATAGTTGAACGTATACTTCGCCGCCTCGTCCCGGCTGGCCCAGATCAGCGTCTCGTGGGCATTGGTCAGCCGCTTGCCCTTGAAGTTCGGCATCGGGTTCGACTTCCGCCACACCACGTCGTTCAATAGCCAGAACCCCTGGTTTTGCAGCTCGGACCCAAGGCGAAAGACGTTGTGGTAGGACCCGATCACCCAGATGGCCCCGTTCGGCTTCAAAAGCCGCTTCGCTGCCGCCAGCCATTCCTTGGTGAAAGCGTCATAGGTGGCAAAGCTGGAGAACTGGTCCCAGTGGTCATCCACCGCATCGACCTTGGAGTTGTCCGGCCGGTGCAGCTCACCCTTGAGCTGCAGGTTATAGGGAGGGTCCGCGAAGATCAGATCGACGGACCCTGCAGGAAGCGAGTTCATCACCTCGATGCAGTCGCCCGCAAGTATCTGGTTCAGCGGAAGCAAGCCCTCCGCCGCGGTCTTTCTGATCGTCATTCTCTGCCTCTGCCCCCGGCATCATTGGCGTGCCGTTGTTGGCAGAATCATGAGTCACAGCTGATTCGCCGTCAAATTCTTTTTTGAATCAACAGGTTACAGAATTCCCTTGATACAATATGTTGTGGACCGGCTTGAACGAACGTCTATGCCAAGCGGTCACACCTAGAATCTGCAACGCTTCCAGATGTGCCTTTGTCGGGTAGCCTGCATTGGCTTCCCAGCCGTAACCGGGGTGCTGTTGCGCCAAATCCACCATGATCCGGTCCCGCGTCACCTTGGCCACGATCGACGCCGCCGCGATGGACAGGCATTTTGCGTCGCCTTTGACGATCGCCGTGGCAGAGCATCCAAGGCCACGCGGTAGCAGATTGCCGTCGATCAGTGCGTGGTCCGCCTTCAGGCCCGCCACCGCACGCACCATCGCAAGGTGACTGGCCCGCAGGATGTTGAGAGCGTCAATCTCTTCGACCGAGGCATGGGCGACCGACACTTCGGCAAGTTCCATGATCTCGCAAAACAGCGCTTCGCGTCGGAGCGGTGTCAGCATTTTGGAATCGCGCAATCCTGTCGGTATCCGATCCGGGTCCAGCCGCACGGCGCAGGCCGTCACCGGACCAGCCAGGGGGCCACGTCCGACCTCGTCCACGCCCACAATCCGTAGAGCGCCGGCCCCAAACGCCGCGTACTCATGAAAGAAGTCTGGAAGGATGGCCGCCATACCCTCGACTAACCCGGAATGGGTTCTGGAAAAAGGGGGTGGGAGCTGCTCACCCTCCCACCCCCTCAGAAAGAAGCGGGACAGGGCGGACCCGCTTCGGTCAGGAACGCCTCGGCGTCCCTTGTGTTCGGACAAAGGGCCTTAGCGACCCGTCACCCGGAACCCCGCATCGCGCAGGCACTGCGCCGAATAGACCCGGTCGCGTTCGCCGAAGATCGTGGCGCTGTTCGCGCAGCCGCGCGGCAGGCGGTAGTCGAAGCCCTCGGCGCGCAGGCAGCTTTCGGGATAAAGCGTCACGGACCGGTCCGCCCCGTCGATGGAAATCGCGCAAACCGAAGGGACGCGCTTGGACCGGACAGGCTCGGGTTCGGGCAGGGGGGCGGGTGCAGGCTTTCTGTTGTCCTTCAACTCGTGAGCGATCGCCCCGACGACCAGCGCCGCGATCAGCGCCTTGGCCAGATCGTCCTTCTTGTCGGCCTTGGCCGGAATTGCGGTGGCCAGAACCAGAGCCAGCGCGGCGGCGCCCCCGGTCAGCATCGCCGCGAACCGGCGCCCCGAAAGCGTGGTCTCAGAGATCCCTTGCGAGCTTATGCGATGCGACTTGCTTCTGAACATTACGGTCATGGCTGCCTCCTGATGCGGATGTCTTGGTCTTGGCGGGCCGGCCGTCCTGTGGCGCAACCCCGATGACCAACCCTCGCCCCCGGTCAGCGCCGTAAGCAATATCGCCCGTCCGCTAAGGCATAACGGTGTGGGAAAACCGACTTGCTATCCGATAACAAAGCGGCAGAATCCGGCGTGATATTGAATATCAACCTGCGCACGCGCATTGTCCGACCGCAATCGAGCAGCCTCCTTTCCGGAGCGGGAAAATGAAAAGACTGATCACCTCTGCCGCCCTTGCCCTGGCCCTTGCGGGTCCGGCCGCGGCGGAGTGTTATGCGGACTACAAGGCCAAGCGTGACGAACCGTTGCAACTGCATTACGGTGTCGCGCAGGTGTCTGATGGCAACTGCAGCCCAGGCGCGGCCGAAGGCGAGTTGGCGCCGAGACTGGCGTCCGATGGCTGGACGCTTCTGAACGTTCTGTCCACATTCGGACCCGAAGGTCTCGAAGAAAGGAAAGCGAGTGCCGGAGATTACTTCCTCCGTTACTGAAAGCCTGAAAGCCGGCAACCGCGTCGTAGCCTTCGGAATTGCTGCCATCGTCCTCATCCTGTTGGGTGCGGCGCTTTTCCTGTTTCTGAACCTGCCAGATGCGAACGCCTTCAACGCGCGGGTCGAACGGATCTTTGTCGAGAACAACGATCTGACCTCGAACACGCAGATCAAGCTTCTGGAAATTCTCGCCCAGTCCGGGACCTCGTTCTCGGAAGTGTTGACCAGCTATCGCAGCGTGATCTTCGTTCTGCTGGTGTTTTCCACAGCCCTTCTGATCGCGGCGCTGGTCTTTCTGGTGATGATCATCGCGCTGAACCGGCGTATCTCGGCGATCCAGCGGTCAGGCATTCAGGTCGCCAGTCTGATGATCAGCCGCGAGTCGCGGGCGGTCTACATCAACGATCTTGAGTTCGCCCTGACCGAGGCCGCGCTGGAGACCCTGTCGGTTCTGGCCGAGGCGCGGATGGATGACGAAGTCCTGACTGGCGCACAGATCGAGGCGGTGATCTCGGGCCGGAACGAGGCCGACTGCGACGAGGCTGCCGGGGCAACCCGGGTCAAGCGTCTGCGCGATGCGCTGGGGAACCAGCTGGTGTCCGAACTTCTGGTCAAGACCATCGCCCGCCGCGGCTACATGCTGGCCGTGGGCAAGGACACCATCAAGATGATCTGACCGGGCTTAGACCCCGGTCACTGCCGCCCAGTCCAGGTCAAAACGTGCCAGGTACTTTCGCAACCGGTCGGCATCGTTCTGGCTGGCCTTCTCTTGCCGGGACACCGCGAAGAGCGCTCGCCCGGCGGCAGACAGGTTGGCACTGTCCCGACAGACCCGGATGACTGCGGCAAGTTGCGCCTGGTCAAAGGCGTCCAGCGCGGTCGGGTCCTGCAGAACACCCGCCAGAAGACTTACATCCGTATCGACCTCTGCCGCGCGCCACTGGAATTGCAGCGTGGCAATCTCGGCCTCGACCATTGCAGCCGTCACACGGCCACGCTCGGCCAATACGGCCATCCGATGCGCCGAAGCCTGAAGATCGCGCAGATTGCCGGTCCATGGGGTCGCCGGATCCTGGGCAAATCGCAGGTAGATTGACCAGGCATCGGCATTGAAGCCCGTCTTGGTGCCAAGGGTGCGTTCGCTGTCCGACATCAGCCGCAGAAGCAGCGGGCCGATGTCCCCGCGCCGGTCCTTCAGGGGCGGCAGGCGGAAGACCCACTGCGAAAGGCGCGCCAGAAGATCCGACCGAAGCTTGCCGCTTCGGATCAGCTCAGACGCGTCCATCCCCGCGGTCGCAACCAGATGGAACCGTGCCGTCACTTCGGCGTCCGAGCCGAGAGGACAGTAGCGCCCGGTTTCCAGCACCTGCAGCAGTGCCGCCTGCTCCTCTGGTCCCAGGTCTTCGATGCGGTCAAGGAACAGCACCCCACCGTCCGCCTCACGGAACAGTCCCGGTCTTTCCGTGCCAGCCTGGCCCATCACCCGCCGCTGCCCATAAAGCGCCGCCAGCCCTCCGGCGGCATGGACGGTCGCGCAGTTCACCTGCACCAGACGCCCCTTCACCCGACGCCGCACCAGCTTCAACTCATGCAGCCGCGCGGCGAGTTCGCTTTTTCCGGTGCCGGGCGGGCCAAGCAGCAGGATCGGCTCATCCGAAAGACCGACGACGCGGTCCAGTCTTTCGGCCAGGTCGCGCAGATCGGCCGAGGTGGTCTCGACCCCGCCGAGGAGCAGCGCCGAATGCTCGCGCGCCGCAGCCTCGAACCTGCGCTGGATCGCATTGTAGCGCGCCAGGTCCAGATCGATCAGGTCCAGCGTGCCATTCGGGAACTTCTCGCCCCGTGGCGGACCCGTCTGCACCAGACGCGCCGGAACATGACGGCTTTCTGCCAGGAGGAACCAGCAGATCTGCGCCACATGCGTCCCGGTCGTCAGATGGATGTGATACCGCTCGCGATCCTCGTCAAAGCCGTAATCGGCCGCAAAGTCGTACAGCTTGCCAAAGACCTCCTGGAAGTCCCAAGGGTCGGCCATGTCGATGCGGACAAGTCGGACTTCGGTGTGCGGCGAGACCTGCGCAATGTCCGCCGCGACGTTGCAGGCCAGGTGGTAGTGACGGCCATCATGGATCAACTCGAAGCGGTCAACCGGAAAGTCGGGATGCGCACAAAGCTGGACCGAAGGCCGCCACTCCTTGCGCCGTCCCATGTCCAGCTGCGTGCCGAGAAATCCGATGACAACGTTGCGCATGATATATCCAGGAAGATAAGGCACTATACCAAAGGATAGCTCCTTGACCAGAGACCTGTGATCCGCCTTGTCTAAGGCGCTGAATGAAAAGAGAAAAGTCAGAATCCCGATGATGCTTTCCAGATGATGCCCGGTCAGGCGACAAAGGGCCTGTGACCAAGGGACCAGGAAAAGGCGCGAACAAATCCGTGTTCGCGGAAAGGCAAAGGGGCGGTTGGCCCATTCCAACCGCTCCGACCTGGCCCCGGGGCACGTTGCGTAGATGTGAGACTGAAGATGACCAATGATGTTCTTGCCCCCGTGACCGGGGACCACCTGATCGGCTGGGGACACCGCCCCGGCCCCGAATTCCCCGCCCTGATTGCCCGGGCGAACGCAGCCCTCGCCGAAGGTGCCGACCTGGACGCAGTCCGTGGCCTCTTGGTCCCCGCATTGAAGCCTGCGCCACTGGACCTGCATCCGTCCGGCGCGGTCCCGCTGGAGATCAACATCCGTGCCGAAGAGCCGGACGAGGAAAAGAACCTCGCCGACGTGCTGGCCACGATGCGCGAGGTCCTGAAGACCCCGACCGCCGTTGCAGGTTCGGTCATGCCGGATGCCTGCCCCGCAGGTTCGCTGGGCACGATCCCGGTCGGTGGCGTGGTCGCCACGCGGAACGCGATCCATCCGGGGATGCACTCGGCCGACATCTGCTGCTCGGTGATGATCACCGATCTCGGCCATGTCGACCCGAAAGCCGCATTGGATGCCGCTACGGCGATCACCCATTTCGGTCCCGGCGGGCGCGAACAGGGGAACCGCTATACCGTGTCGCTCGACCTTCTGGACCAGTTCCGCGAGAACCGATTCCTGAAGGACGGCCGGATGATCCACGCCGCGCAGGCCCATATGGGAACGCAAGGCGATGGCAACCACTTCCTGTTCATCGGGCGCAGCCGGGCAACCGGACGCGTGGCGATGGTCACGCACCACGGTTCGCGCGGACCCGGGGGGCTGCTTTACAAGTACGGGATGGAGGTCGCCGAACGTTTCCGGCGCGAGCTGTCTCCGGCGACGCTGAAGCAGAACGCCTGGATTCCGGCGGATACGGCCGAGGGGCGCGACTACTGGGAAGCGCTGCAGATCATCCGCCGCTGGACCAAGGCGAACCACAACGCGCTGCATCAGTCGGTCGTGGAAAAGCTGCGCGCCAGCCCGGGAGACCGCTACTGGAACGAGCACAACTTCGTCTTCCGGCGCGGGGACCTGTTCTACCACGGCAAGGGGGCGACTCCGGCCTGGGACGGGTATGCCGACGATGCCAACGGGCTGACGTTGATCCCGCTGAACATGGCGCAGCCGGTTCTGGTGGCGCGGGGGAAGAACGCGGATCACGCGCTGGGCTTTGCGCCGCATGGTGCTGGCCGCAACTTCTCGCGGTCCGAACACAAGCGCCGGATGGGGTCGGTAACGCCCGACCAGATGCTGGCGGCCGAGACGAAAGGCCTCGACATCCGCTTCCATTGCGGTGGCGTCGATGCTTCGGAACTGCCGTCCAGCTATAAGCCGGCGGATACGGTGATCCGCCAGATCGGCGACTACGGCCTGGCCGAGATCGTCGACTGTATCGACCCTTTCGGCTGCATCATGGCCGGGGACGTGCCGCCGGTCTGGAAGACCGATCGCCGGCGTCGGCGTTGATCGCAACGAAACCCTGGACCGGCCGTGCCAAAAGCGCGGCCGGTTCGTCATTGGTGATGACAAAGCTGGAGGTCAGGAGACTTGTGGTGAGCCGGACAGGATTCGAAACGGTGACCTCCACCGCAGAATGCTTCCGGCGCAAAGACCTCTCCTCGACGACCTGCATCAAATGGCGCGCACACGATTGTTGCGTGCACCATGCTCAAGTTCCACCAGCCCCAGCAATTCCATCACCGGTGTCACGTAATTCGCAAAGCGTCCGCGATAGCCCTTTCTCAGGCCGTAGTACCCGCCAACCGGGTTGGTCTCGGAACGGGCCCAATGCTCCAACGTATCTGCAACGGTCGGCTTTCCCTCGTCCGCATTGCCAAGCGCCATCCATTCGCCATGCGCCTTCAGCATTGCGTATGTGTCGTCCAGGGCCCGCAACTGATAAGACAGCCGAGTGGTGCCTACCTGCACAACAAGCGCAGGAGGGTTCTGCGTCGAATCCTTCCAGACCTCAAACTCGGAGGACAGCGACGGTGTCTTCAGTTTCCACGGGTCATCCTGGCTGCCCGAGCCATATGTGACGACATTCATCACCTCTAAGCCTCCGTTCTGAGTGCCGCTGATCTCGTGAGTTGACGTCCCGGCGTATAGCAGGCCTAATATGACATCTTCTGTCATGTTTGAATCGTGCGATGCGCGCAGCCCGTCTCTTGCGGATCATGTTGCTTCTCCAGAACCGGGGACGCCTGACCTCCACGCAACTGGCGCAAGACCTCGAGGTGACAGCCCGCACGATCCTTCGGGATGTCGATGCCATGACCGAAGCCGGGTTGCCGATCATAGTCCACCAGGGCAATCGCGGCGGGATCGAGCTTGGTTTCAACTATCGAACGCGGCTGACCGGGTTGGCGCAGGAAGAAGCGGATGCGCTGGGACTGATCCTTGCTGCAGAAAACCCCATGACACAGACCCTTGGGCTGGAAAAATCGGCCCAGGCGGCCAGAACAAAACTTATCGAGAGTTTTCCGGACAGGACAAGAGAGCGTGTGTCACAAATGATGGCGCGCTTCACCGTCGTCGCGGATGATCCGATTGATGATCCGATTGATGATCCGCGTATCCGGGCTCTTGCCCAGGCTGTGCGAAAGCAGATTGCGGTCCGGCTGCGATTTGGTTCAGCGACGGAACAGTTGATCCATCCGGTTGCCATGGAAATGCGCGGCGAAACCTGGTCGGTTCATGACGACCTTGCGAAGACCCGCATCGAGATCGGAATGTGGGGCCGGGTGAATGTCTCGGCTATTCGGTTTTCAACGGCCCAGGTCCCGAAGTCTTGATCGAATTGGGATGAAGACTGCAGAGCACTCCGGTTGTCCGGGCTGCGGGGCACACCTCGCCAAGGACTATCGCGACGGACCCTGGGTGGTCATTCCGATCCGGCATGGGCTGACGCCAAAGCAACTCCGGTTGGTCGCGCTGTGCGGTCGATCCGGACGCCCGTCTGGCCGTCAAAGACATGGACCTGGTCCGCGTCGAACGTGATCCCGACGGAAGTGCCGGGCGCAAAGCCGGGGCGGGTGTCGGTCACTAGGCTGAAGGGGATATCCTCGACCGAAAGGTTGCACAGCCGCGCCGCGCCCAGTTCCTCGACGATATCAAGCCGCGCCTCGATCATGCCCCGGCCTGCGGCGGTCAGCACCGCATGCTCGGGCCGGATGCCAAGCTGGACGAGTTGGCCGTCGGTGATCCCGCCCTCACCGCCAAGCGGAACCAGTGCCCCGCCTTCCAGGAGGACACCACGCCGGGACGCGCTGTACTGACCCGGCAGGAAGTTCATGGCGGGGCTGCCGATGAAGCCCGCCACATAGGTCGAAGCGGGGTGATCATAGATTTCCGACGGGGTGCCGACCTGTTCGATGGTGCCCTTGTTCATGACCACCAGCCGGTCGGCCAGCGTCATGCCTTCGTGCTGGTCATGGGTGACAAAGACCGAGGTTGCCTTGATCTGATTATGGATACGGCGGATCTCGTGGCGCATCTGGACCCGCAGCTTGGCGTCCAGGTTCGAGAGCGGCTCGTCGAACAGGAAGACCTTGGGCGAGCGGATGATCGCGCGGGCCATCGCGACGCGCTGGCGCTGGCCGCCGGACAACTGGCCGGGCTTGCGGTCAAGGAAGTCGCCAAGACCAACGGATTTGGCCGTCGAGGCCACCCGCGCCAGACGTTCGGCCATGGCCACCCCAGCCACTTTCAGCGCATAGCCGATGTTCTCGGCGACCGTCATGTGCGGGTAAAGCGCGTAGTTCTGGAACACCATCGCGCAGCCGCGCTCGCGGGGTTCAAGGTCGTTCACGACCTGCCCGGCGATGGCGACCTCGCCAGCGGTGATCTCCTCCAGCCCCGCGATTAGGCGCAGAAGCGTGGACTTCCCGCAGCCCGAGGGGCCGAGGATCACCACGAACTCACCGTTGTGGATGTCCAGCGACACCCCCTCCATGATCGTGGTCTTGCCATAGGTCTTGGTCACGTTTCGGATGTTGATCTCGGCCATTGGGTGCCTCACTTGTCGGTGTTGATCAGGCCGCGCACGAACCAGCGCTGCATGAGGATGACGACGGCGATGGGGGGGAGCATGACGACAAGCGTCGCGGCCATCGCCAGGTGCCAGGTCGGGGTCCCGCCGCCGGTGGTCAGCTGGTCGGGGACGAGGTCGGAAAGCTGGACCACGACCATCCCGTAGTTGGCGCGGTCGGTGACGACCAGAAGCGGCCAGAGATACTGGTTCCAGGCATAGACGAACATGATCGTGGCCAGTGCCGCGATGTTGGTCTTGGACAGGGGGATCAGGATGTCCCACAGGAACCGCAGCGGCCCGGCGCCGTCCATTCGCGCGGCCTCGACCAGCTCATCCGGGATGGTCAGGAAGAACTGGCGGTACAGGAACGTGCCGGTGGCGGTGGCGACCAGCGGCAGGATCAGGCCGGTGTAGGAATTGAGAAGATTCCATTCGAGCGCCACCTCGATGCCGGACACAGCGTTGAGGAGCCAGCTGATGCCAGTCCAGTCCATGATGGTCTGGAACGGTGTCAGCGCGTTCGCGGCCACGGCATAGGTGGGGACGATCCGGACCTCCAATGGCAGCATCAGGGTGATGAAGATCATCCAGAAGATCAGCATCCGGCCGCGGAACTGGAAGAACACCAGTGCAAAGGCGGTGATACAGGCCAGCGTGATCTTGCCCACCACCACCCCGATGGCGACGATGAAGGAGTTGACGAACTTCTGCCCGAAGTCGGACTGCGCCCAGGCCACTTTCAGGTTGGGGACCAGCTGGTCTCCAGGCCAGAACTCCACCGGGGCCGAGTTGACGGTTTGCAGCGTCTGGGTGGCAGCAACGAAAGCCAGCCAGATCGGGACCAGGATCAGCACAAGGCCAACCGCGAGGATCAGGTGGGTTGCGATGTTCAGGACGGGGGTGCGTTCGATCATGGGTCGGCCCTCAGGTGTAATGCACGCGCCGCTCGATGTAGCGGAACTGGACGAAGGTCAGCGCCATGACGAGGCACATCAGGATGATGGATTGGGCGGCGGCACCGGAATAGTCGAAGCCCCGGAAGCCGTCGGCGTAGATCTTGTAGACCATGAGGTCCGTGGCCCGGAACGGCCCGCCCCCGGTCAGAGTGTCGACGATGCCGAAGCTGTCGGTGAAGCTGTCGGTGATGTTGATGACCAGAAGGAAGAAGAAGGTGGGGGTAAGGAGCGGCAATTGCAGGTCCATCATCCGGCGCAATGGGCGCGCGCCGTCCATCGCGGCGGCCTCGGTCAGGCTGCGGGGGATGGATTGCAGCGCGGCGAGGAAGAAGATGAAGCTGTAGGCGACCTGCTTCCAGGCCCCCGCGATGACGATGGCGGTGACGGCCTGCCAGGGGTATTTCGACAGGTCCCACCAGCCGGGGGCGATGCTGTTGATGAAGCTGAAGATGCCCGCGCCGGGGTTGAAGACGAAGTTGAAGGCAAGGCCCACCGCCGGGGCGGCCACGGCATAGGGCCAGATGATCCCCACGCGCCAGACCCGGTAGCCCGCAAGCTGGCGGTCGACAAAGAGGGCAAGCGTCAGCGCCATGCCCATGGCCAGCACTGTGGTCGCAAGGGCGTAGGTCACCGAGACCCGGACCGAGCTCCAGTAATAGGGATCACTCAGCACCTTCTTGAAGTTCTCGAAGCCGACCCATGTGTTCCCGCCGCCCCAAGGTTGCTCCAGCGTGAAGGCCCAGTACAGCGCCTGCGCCGAGGGCCAGTAGAAGAAGGTGAAGATCACCAGTAGCTGGGGGGCCAAAAGAAGCGGCACGATCCAGCTGAACTTGAAATGGGCGCGGCGCATGGGTCATCCCTTGAAAGGAAGCGGGGCGCGACCGGCTGGCCGCGCCCCAAGATCAGGTCAGGGGAAGGACTTGCCCGCATAGGTCTGGGCAAAGCGCGCCAGCTGCTCGTTCCCGCGCGACGCGGCGGTATCCAGCGCCTCTTTCATCGTCTTCTGGCCCGCCAGAGCGGCCTCGACCTCGGCGGTCCATTCGGCGCGGATCTGGATCATGCCGCCCAGACGGATGCCGCGGGTCAGCGGTCCCGGCTCGGTAAAGGTCAGCGACTTCATCGCGATGTCGCGGTTGATGAAGGGCTCTTTCGCGTAGAAGCCTTCGGCCTTCAGCGCATCATAGGTCGACTTCGTCACCGGGATGTAGCCGGAGTTTTCCAGAAGGAACTGCTGTTCTTCCTTGGTGGCAAGGAAGGCGAGATAGTTGGCGGCGGCCTTGTATTCGTCATCGGTCTTGCCCGACAGAACCCAAAGCGAGGCGCCGCCGACGACGGTGTTGTGACGTTCAACCCCTTCATAGGTCGGGATGATCTGCACGTCCCAGCCGAAAGCGGGCTTCAGCTTGTGGATCGTGTTGTGGTCGGCGATGGACGAGAAGAACACCGCGCATTCGCCCTCGACAAAGCTGTCGCGCGAGGTCTTGCCGGCGGCCTGGGTACGGACCGTGGCGATGCCGTCGTCGATCCAGCGCACCATGTTTTCCATGTGCTGGACGTGGAGCGTGGTGTTGAACAGAAGCTCGGTGTCCAGCCCGTCATAGCCGTTGTTGTTCGACGCGACGGGGATGTTGTGGGCAATCGAGAACTGCTCGAGGTCGATCCACGAGGACGGCGCATAGGCCAGACCGCAAGCCGCACCCGACTCCTTGACCTTCACGAGGGCCGCTTCCAGCCCTTCCCAGGTCAGCGGGGCCTCGGTGATCCCGGCCTTCGCGAACATGTCCTTGTTGAAGTAGTAGACCGGGGTGGAAGAGTTCCACGGCATCGAGAAGAACTCGCCCTTGGACGAGGAATAGTAGTTGGCGATGCCGGGGAAGTAGTCGGCCCAGTCGACGGTGACGCCAGTGTCGGCCATCAGCTGGGTGACCGGGTAGAACTCGCCCGACAGCATCAGGTCGGCGGTGCCCGCGTCAAAAGACTGCAGCAGCGTCGGGTGCTTTTGCGCCCGGAAGGCAGCGATGGTGTTCTGCACGGCCTTCTCATAGCCGTCCTGACCGACGCAAACGGCCTCATACTGGTCCTGGGAGGCGTTGAAGCGGTTGCAGGTCTCGGCCACGACTTCGCCGAGGTCGCCGGTCAGGCCGTACCAGTATTCGAACTTGATCTTCTCGGCCGAGGCCGAGCCAGCAGTGGCGGCAAGCACCAGCGCGGCGGCAGCAAGTTTCTGGGTCATCTTCCCTGTCTCCGTTGAGGGGCTGCGTTGAGGTGCAGCGCGGCGCCCTTATGCGGGGATTCTATGAAGATTAGACGACGAAGAGCGAACAAAAATATTTACAATCAACAGGTTAGGCGACATGCGACGGCCCGCGCAGACGGGGCCTGCGCGGGACTGACGTCCAGAACTGCGGTCGCCCGGGCCTAGTGGAACAGGCCGGGTGCCAGGGTCAGGTGACGTTCGCCATGGTCCTGGAAATGCACCGTGACGCCATCCGGCGAGGTCAGGACCACCGCCATCTGCGCCGGGCCCTCAAGCTGCACCTGGTGACCCGGCACGCCCGGCACATGCGGGCTGACCGAGTAATGCGATCCTGCCAGCGTCGTCATCGGAATGCCGCGCCAGACCGCTGCCGTGGGCAGGTGGACGTGGCCTGCGATCACCTGACGGACATCCGGATGCCGCTGCAGGACAGCCAGATAGTCGCCAGCGTTTTCCAGGATGATCTCGTCCACCGGCAACGACAGTGGGTTGGCGTGGTGGTGTTGTACGATGACGACAGGACGATCCCTTGCCTCGTCCAGCCGTGCGTTCAGCCAGTCCAGCCGACCCTGGCAGAGCCGCCCGCCGACCAGGCCGGGTTCGGACGTATCCAGAAGGATGACCCGGTAGCCATCTGCGTCGACGGTCTTGGACACCCTGCCCTGCGGGTCGTCGTGACCTGCACCGAAGACAGACAGAAAGGTCGGGCGGTCATCGTGGTTGCCAAGGGTAGTGTGGACGGGCATCGGCAGGGGTGCCAGAAGGTCGTGCAGATGGCGGTAGGCCGCAGCCTCGCCCCGGTCCGCAAGGTCACCGGCCACAAGGACGAAGGCGGCATCGCCGTGGTCGCGCCGGATCACGGCAACGGCCTCGGCGACGCGCGCGCCGGTGTCGAGCCCGTTGACCGGCTGGCCCGGCGCAGAGAGATGCAGGTCAGACAGGACGACGAACTTCATTCGGCAAGTCCCAGCGTCTTGAGATAGGCCGCCGAAGGAAGCACTCCGGCCTTGTCGCGCAGCTCCAGGATCAGGCGCGGATTTGCCCCGGTCTGGGCAATCGCGGCGAAGACGGACTGCCACAGGATCGTGCCGTGTCCGATCTGCCAGTGCCGGTCGGCAAAGCCGTCGGCATCCTGCAGGTGGATGTGGCCCAGACGCGACCCGGCGGCACGGATGTAGAAGTCCACCGGCGGCGCGCCCGTCGAGACATGGGCGTAATGCGCATGCCCGGTGTCCACAGACAGCTCCAGCGCCTGCCAGTCCAGCGCCTCGCACAGCATGGCGCGGTCGGAGGGTTCGATGTCCTCGATATTCTCAAGGACGAAGTTCACACCCATGTCACTGGCCCGCTTCAGCGCGGCGCCGAGGGTGTCGCGGGCGGCCGAGAGCATCCGGTCGGTATCGGTAGGGTAAAGGCCGCGATGGTTGTAGCCCCAGGTGGTGAAGGGCGAATGGATCACCACATGCGTGCCGTTGACGGCGGCGCAGACATCCAGCGCCTGGTCCATCCGGCGCGCGACGATGCGGCGCACCTCTGGATCGTAGGACGCGATGGTAAAGCCCCAGAACGGCCCGTGGATGCCCCGGCGGCCCTGATGGCCGTCGAGGAGGCCGTTCACCTCGGCTGCAAGACCCGACCAGTCACCGTCGAGGATCTCCGCATCGACGAAATGTTGCAGTTCAAGATCGCGCGGTGCTTCACGCAGCCAGTCAACGTGGGTGGCAAGGCTGTTGCGGCAAAGTGCTGCGCCAAGGATCGGAAGAGTCATCGGTCGGCATCCCCTGTTGGTTTCGCGGGGATGCTGAAAGGCGCAAGCGACAGAACCGTTCAGGTTCGGTGAAAGATTCACGACGGTTCGACGACGGGACACGCCTCAGGCGGCCGCGTCGTCGACTTGGACTCGTCAGACGGCAGGCTCTGCCGCTGGCTTGCGCTTGCGTCGGGCTGGCTTTGCCGGTGCTTCCGCTACAGCCTCGGCCGGGGGGGCCGCATCCGCGACCGCGGGCTCGGCAACCGCCTCGATCGGGGCTGCAGCCTCGGCTGCCGGCGAATGCTGGGCGACCCACCTAGGCCGCTGGGCATTTCGCTGTTGCTGCTCGGCGCGGTCACGGTCGTCATGCGGCAAAGCAACCCGTTTCCTCCGGATGCTCTGCAGAACCTGCGGTCGGCCCTTATCCTGGTGATTGGGTCAGTGGCCATCAGCGGTACTATTGCGAGCCTGACGAAGAACATGATCGGCCGCGCACGGCCCTCGACGGGCGACCCCCAAGTGTTCGAGTTCGTCTTCATGTCCTTCCGCGCCGGTTGGGCAGCCTTCCCGTCCGGCCATGCGACAACGGCAACAGCCTGCGCCGTTGCATTGGCCATCGCGTTTCCCAGGCAGGCCTTCGCATGGTTATCCATCGGGCTGATCGCAGCCCTGTCCCGAGCGTTCATCGGTGTCCACTGGCTGACTGACTGCCTGGCAGGAATTGCTCTTGGGGTCCTGGTCAGCCTTGCCTTGCGCCAATGGATGGAAAAACACGGGCACGCTTTCCGGACTGAACCGATCTTGCCAGCGAAGGTGTTGGCCAAAGGTGGAATCATCTGTCTTTCCCGTGGCTGGCTGGTCGTTGAATACTTGGTGCGACAGGCAAAAGGGCAGTTCCCTTGGCAATTCCTTTCACGGAAACCATGACGCCAGCAGTTTGGCAGGCGTTGTCCAAAATACGCAGATCGAGGGCAGCACCCTGACCAGAGGGGGCCATACCTGAGAGGCGTTCCAAACGCAGCCCGACGGCCAATTGTGGCGACAGTGTGAACCGAAGATAAACGCGAGGTTCGCGGCCAGTTAAACAACCCTGAGTCAATGTGAACCTGCAAAAAGTCGGGAATCGTCGAAAAGAACGACCGACCTCATGAAGGATGTGGGGGAAAACATGCTGCGTTCTACTGCTGAAAAATCGCGCCTGTATCTGACCGCCGAATTGCTTGAGGTGGAAGTTCTGCCCGCTTCCAGGAAGAGCACCGGCCTCTTCACCGCGGACATCAAGCGGTTCCCACCGGTCGAGGACGTGGTGACGATCTTGGACCGCATTGCCTCGCGCGCCTTCGCCCCCTGAACCTTCCAGAGCAAAGAAGTCCAATTTGAAAGGCCACCCGATCGAGGTGGCCTTTTCCATTTTTGCCGTGTCCTCAAAGCACGCGGTCAAACCAGCGAGCTAGGTGAGACGGCCGGCGACACCAGGATATGGCAATCCTGCGTGCCGCCGGCCGACCCGGTTGGTCAGAGCCCCAGAAGCTTCTTGACCGCCGCCTCGACTGCGTCGGTCACCGGCTTGTTGGACGCCGCTTCCAGAAGCGACCGCTCCAGTTCCGGCTGATCCTCGACCTGCTGAGCAAGTCCGTCGACCTCCTCGCTGAGCGTCTCATAGGCGACCGCATCGTCGTACTCGGTCTGAAGCACCGCTTCCGCGGTTTCGGCGATTTCAAGGTCGGCCCTGGCTGCAGCGAGTTCAGCTTCGATCGCTGCGTCCACGCCACCAGCATCGGCCAGAGCCTGCTCAAGGTCGGCTACAGTGCCGGCCAATTCGTCGGTCTCAAGCTGAGCCGTCGCAAGTTCGGCCTCCACAGCCGTCGACTCACGGGCAGGCGGCGTGAGGGCATCCAGCTCGGCCTGCTTGGTTTCCAGATCGGCCCTAAGCGCTTCACCTGCAAGGACAGAGTCGCGATAGGCGGCGATCCGGCCGACGCGCGAATTCGGGGACGCGTTCTTCAATGCGTTGGGGTTGGCGTGCGCGGCATTCAGGGCGCCAAGTTCGGACGCGCTGACGCCCAGCTCATCGGCCAGCGACTTCTTCTTGGTCGTGACTTTCGCCTTGGTCGATGCGCCAGCCTTTTCCTTGGAGGACTTGGAGGATTTTTCGACGGACCCGCCGTCGGATTTGGCACCGTTACCGTTGCCGCCGCCATTGCCGTTGCCGCCGCCGTTACCGTTGCCGCCGCCATTGCCATTGCCATTGCCGCCGCCATTGCCGTTGCCGCCGCCATTGTCGTTGCCCGACTTGGCATAGGCTGTGTCAGGCATCGCGACCGCGGAGACAAAAGCAGCCGAGCCGAGCAGCGCGACCGACAAGGTACATGCCTTCAGAAGCTGATGAGATGAGAGTTTCACGTGGTGTCCTCTTTCTGCCGTTGGGGCGGGCGAGAGCCGCATTCGGTGGGTTTTTCAACCTGCGAACGAGTTCCAAGGCACATGGATTCGAATCGCGGGTTCGATCAGGACTAGACGCGACCTGCCTTTAACCTTGGGAGAACCAGCTGTTCATTCTGCGTTCATTTCGAACTTGGTATGACTTCAGTATGAAGATCGTGCGTTCCGCTATTCTGCTTGCGCTGCTGGCGCTGTCCAACCCGGGACAGGCGGCGACCGTGCGCGAACTTGATGCAGCGGAACTTCGCCAGGCCGTGCGGGCAGGCGACATCCTGAGCCTCAAGAGCGTGATCAAGGCGGTGGCCAAGTCGACGGGTGGTGAGCCGCTGGAAGCCCGCGCGTTCGAGATCGACGAACTCTATTACCGAATCGTCGTGAAGAAGCCGAACGGAGCGATCGCGAGTGTGATCATCAACGCCCGGACAGGCGAGCAGCTGTCCAAGGGGTCCAGTGTCGGCCGTCAGGTCGCTGCTGCGGCGGAAACCGGATCGACGTCGAAAGGCAAGAGCCAGACAGCAGGTGCCAACGGCAAAGGCAACGGCAACGGGAACTCCGGCGGCAACGGGAACTCCGGTGGCAACGGGAACTCCGGTGGTAACGGCGGCGGCAACGGTGGTGGTAACGGCGGAGGAAACGGGGGCGGGAACGGCGGTGGCAACGGCGGCGGGAAGAACTGAACGCGCCTTAATTGTTGCTAAATTTGCTGCTAATCCTCTTGCATCATGCGTATCCTGCTAGCCGAAGACGAGCCGGTCCTCAGTGACCAGATCAAGAAGCTTCTGACCGCCGATGGGCGGATCGTCGACGTCGTGTATGACGGGCAGGAAGCCTGCTTTCGCGGCGCCACCGAACCCTACGACATGATCATCCTCGACATTGGTCTGCCGCTGCGCGACGGAATTTCGGTGTTGAAGGAATGGCGCGCCTCGGGGGTTGCAACCCCGGTCCTGATCCTTACGGCGCGGGACGGTTGGTCTGACCGGGTGGATGGCCTGGATGCAGGCGCGGACGATTATCTCACCAAGCCGTTTCACCTGCCCGAGCTTGCTGCCCGGGTGCGTGCCACCCTGCGGCGTAGCGCGGGCCGGGTCAGCCCGCTTTTCGAACGCGACGGCGTGGTGTTCGACACGCGCTATGGTCGGGCCACGCTGAATGGCGTGCCGGTGGACCTGACCTCGCAAGAGGTGGCCGTGCTGTCCTATCTCGTGCACAATGCCGGGCGGCTTATCTCTCGTACCGAACTTTCCGAACATATCTACGAATATGATGGCGACCGGGATTCCAATACGATTGCCGTGTTCGTCAACCGCTTGCGCAAGAAGCTTGGGTCAGAGCTGATCCAGACCATGCGCGGGCGCGGGTACATGGTCGACGCCACCTGATGCTGTCGCTGCGCAAACGCGCCTGGATCAGCGGAGGCCTCTCCGCGCTGGTCTCGCTCAGCGTGGGCGCACTCCTGCTCTATTCGTTCCTTAACCAGCGCGTGCTGGATCGTTTCGACCGGGCGCTGGTCGAACGGCACACCCAGATCGTCGCGGCGCTCAACTCGGTCGAAGGTAACGCTGAGCAGCTTGATGTCCTGCTGTTCGATCCCCAGTATCAGACGCCCTTCTCCGGGCGCTATTGGCAGGTCACTGCTGCCGATGGAACGATTGTCGGGTCAGCATCTCTTCTGTCCGCAACCCTGCCAGATCCGCGTGCCCCGGACACAAGGCTGTCCTTGGCAGACGGCCAGAATGAAGATGTCGAAAGGGTTCGGATCGCCGAACAGAAGATCACGTTGGAGGACGGCAGTGTCTGGACAGTGACTGCGGCCGAAAGTCTGGCGCAGCTCGACCTCGAACGCAGCGCCACGCGGCAGGGACTGGTTCTTGCCTTCGCCTTGGTCGCGCTGATCGGACTGGCCAGCGTCCTTTTCCAGACGGCGGCAATCGTCCAGCCCCTGACCCGGCTGCGTCGCGATGTCTTGCAGCGTTGGGAACGCGACGAAGACCTGAAGGAAGTGGACTATCCCGAAGAAGTGGCGCCGCTGGTATCGGACATCAACCGGTTGCTGATGCGCAATCGGGATATCGTCGTCCGGTCGCGCCGCCAGGCAGCAGACCTCGCTCATGCTCTCAAAACGCCATGTGCGATCCTGCGGAACGAGCTAAGCGTGCTGGCCGAGGGTTCGAAGGACATGGGCAAGGCTCTGGATGCCCTGGATCGGGTGGATGCGCAGCTTGGACGGTCGTTGGCGCGGCTGCGGACATCCAATTCGGGCGAGGCAGAGCAAGCCAAGACCGACCTGTCCCATTCCGTCGATCGCTTCGCGCGAATGTTCGCCAAATTGGCGGGGCGAGAGGGGAAGGACTTTCAGGTCAGTTGTGACAGGGGGCTGACGGTTCGGATGGACCCGCAGGATATCGAAGAGGTGCTCGGGAACCTTCTGGACAACGCCTTGAAATGGAGCAGGACGAAGCTTGCGCTGACGGTGGTCCGAAAGGCTGGCGAAATCGAGGTGCTGATCGAGGACGATGGCCCGGGAATCCCCGAGGGGGACCGGGCAGTTGCACTACGCTCCGGGGCTCGACTTGACACCTCGAAACCCGGAACTGGCCTCGGGCTCGCCATCGCAAGTGATCTTTTGGCGGCTTACGGCGGAAAGCTTGCGCTTGAAGACAGTGCCAGCCTGGGCGGGCTGGCCGCACGCGCCACACTGCCCGGTCAGGGCAAGAGGATGGGAAACCAGGTCATTTGAGGGTGCAGCCCGATTGCGTCTGTGCCGGATTGGCTCAGACGAACTTCGGATGCGTTGCACGGGCGTTGAAAGTCGCTGCTGATTCATATCGGGCGTTCAGTCGAGCGCGTGCGAACGAGCCTCCATTACCCCAGCCCCGCCTACCAATCATTCACTGAGACGGCCGCGCCGCTCGGCAAGACTGGCGGCAAGCGTCAGCTTGCAGGCATTGCAATCATGGAGATGGCGCTCCGTTGGGCGGCTCCACTATGAAGTGCCCGTATCGTCGACAGGTGCGACCAGACCGCGACGCATCTGTTGCGCAACCTCATAAGCCAGCACCGGCGCGGTCTCGCGGCAGCCGCCCTGCATCCAGCTTTCCAGCACGGCAAAGACCCCGCCGGTCAGGAAATCGAGGTCAAGCGGGCTGACCTTGCGGCCCTCGGCGTTCAACGCAGCGGCAAAGCGGTCGCGCATCTGGCGGCGGAACCGGGTCATGATCGCGTGCCCGGCAGATGACCCCTGCAAGCGCCGGTGAAAGGCGGCACCGGTCGCCAGATGCTCGACCAGCCAGAGAAGGGATGCATCCAACCCGCCACCCTGTGCCTGCTGGGCCAGCTGCGCTTCGCCAGTCGCAAAGACTTCGTCCAGCAGGTCCTGCTTGGTCTGGAAATGGGCGTAAAATGTCGACCGCGCCACGTCGGCCCGGTCGCAGATCAATTGAACCGAGATCTCCGCCCAGTCGGTCTCCTGGATCAGCTGCCACAACGCCTCCGCCAACACCCTGCGGGACCTTCGGGCGCGGCGGTCATCTGGAACAGTGTCGGACATTATCGGGCCTTCTGTCGGTTAGGGGTCAGGAATCTGCCGGTCTGTCGTGGGCGGCACGCAGGTCCCTATGCAACAGCTATCCGTTATCGGACAGGTGTCCGCCAAGTGGGAGCATAACGAATGACCGAAGACACGCAACAGCCCGGACCCATCGAGACCCGGTTGCGCAGCCTTGTACGCTGGGGGCTTTACCCGGCTTCATGGGCGGTCCTCCTGGTGGGCGTCACCCGCATCGTGACGACGGACGCGGGTCCGGGCTCGATCTGGGCAAGCTCGGTCGGGTTCCTTGTGCCGCTTTACCTTCTGATCGAGATCACGCTGCCCTATCAGAAACGCTGGTCGATGACCTGGGCCTCGTTTCTGGCGGACCTGAAGTTCGTGGTCACGAACGGGGCATTCGGCGCTGCGATTTCGGCCGGGCTGGCGTGGTTTGCCATCACCACGGCGGGGGATCATCCCGGTCCTGCCACCGACTGGCCGCTGATCGTGCAGGTTGTGGCCGCCCTCCTGATCTTCGAGGCGATCAACTACGCCCTCCACCGCGCCATGCACGAGTTGGGCGGACCGCTGGGACGGTTCTTGTGGCTGTCCCACGCTGCACACCACCTGCCGCCGCGCCTGTATCTGATCATGCACGCGGTATTTCACCCGGTGAATGCGATCTTCATTCAGGGCCTCGCGATCATCCTGCCCTTGTGGGCGATGGGCTACACAGCGGAAGCGGTCGCAATTTTCTCCATGATCAACGGGCTGCACGGGCTGATCAGCCATTTCAACGTCGACGTGCGGATGGGCTGGCTGTCCTATGTCTTCTCGGGCACCGAAACGCACCGCTACCACCACTCGGCTGACGTGAACGAGGCGAAGAACTACGGCGCGACGCTGATGATCTACGACATCCTCTTTGGCACCTTCGTCTACCGCCCCGGCGTGCCGCCTGCAGAGCTGGGGGTCAGCCCGAAGACCGGCCTGCCGCCCTATGAAAGGTTCTTCCAAGTGATGGCGCTGCCGATCCGTGCACGTTAGCCGAATGGCTCAGGCAGCGCGGGGCCAGCGGCGGTGCAGATCGTCGATCATGACAGCATGGGAGTGGTGCGGGCCATGCTCGACCAGATGCGGGTGATCCGGCGGCAGGTCCGGTTGGTCATGCGGCAGCACGCCGGTGTCTTGAGCAGGCCAGATGCGCAGGACGGCAATCAGTCCCAACGCGCCGATCCCGGCCAAGACCAGCGCCGCCACCGACAGCCCCGCGCCAACGCCGATCAAGCCTGCCAGGGGATAGGTCACCAGCCAGCAGGCGTGGCTAAGCGCGAACTGCGCGGCGAATACGGCCCCCCTGTCAGCTTCATGCGCCGACCGGCTGATGATGCGCCCGATGGGGGTTTGGGTCAGTGAAAAGCCAAAGCCGATCAGCGCCCAAAGTGCGATCAGACTTGCCAGCCCGCCGACCAAAGGCACCAACGCCACGCCTGCCACCATCAACGCCGCCCCACCGATCATCACCGGCCGGTCGGCCAGTCGGTCGAGAATGCGCGGCAACAGGAACGCCGCCAGCATCGACCCCGCGCCAAAGCCCGCGAAAGCCAGCGCGACGGACTCTTCGCCCAGACCTAGCTGGGCCTGCACCAGAACCACCGTATTGACATAGACCATCGCCCCTGCTGCAGCGACGGCGGCCTCCATCACCATCAGTCCGCGCAGGCGCGGGGTGGCGGTGTAGATGCGCACGCCCTTGGTCACATCGGCCCAGAAATGCCCCGGCTCGCCCTTGGCCCGGTCCGGCAACCGCGCCGTCACGACCAGCAGCGCCGAAGCGACGAAGCCCACCACTGTCCCCAGAAACAGGACCGGGAAGCTGACCACTGTCAGCAGGAGCGCCGCGATCATTGGCGAGGCCAGCTGCTCCAGATCCTCGGTCAACCGCAGCAGCGACAGGGCATTGGTGTAGTCGTCCTCATCCTTCAGCACGTCCGGTATCACCGCCTGAAACGCCGGAGTGAACCCGGCCGAGGCGGCCTGCAGGAAAAAGATCAGCACATAGATCTGCCAGACCTGATCGACAAAGGGCAGGCAGGCGATCACGCCCGCGCGGATCAGGTCCAGCGCCACCAGAAAGGCCCGCCGCGGCAGGCGTTCCGCGATGGCAGCGGCGACCGGAGCCAGCGTGACATAGGCCACCATCTTGATCGCAAGCGCCGTGCCAAGGACCGCGCCCGCGTTGTCGCCCGCCAGTTGCCAGGCCAAAAGGCCAAGTGCCACGGTGGCAAGCCCGGTGCCCACCAGCGCGACAAGCTGGGCAGCGAACAGGTGGCGGAACGTCGGATTTCCCAGCGTTTTCAGCATCTAGAGCAACTTCGTCAGGGATTTGATCTCAGCCAGATCGTGATCCGGCGCATTGGTCAGGCAGTGATCGATATGGTCATGGATCACCGCGCGCTTCGCCTCGGCCACTGCCCGTTCGACGGCGTGCAGCTGGGTGGCCAGATCAAGGCAGGGCCGTCCCTCCTCGATCATCGCGATGACGCGCCGGAGATGCCCTTCGGCACGTTTCAGCCGAGTGGCGATGGCCGAGTGACTTGCATGGCGGTGCGGTTCTGTCATATGGAACGGTTAACCCCCCGGGGGGGATAAGACAATGCCGCCCAAACGGCGCACAGGCAAAAGCGGATGACCGGCCTTAAGGCTACTCTCAAGCGGGCAATGGTCGTGCTGGTGTTCCTGGGACTGGCGCTGGTGCCGATACCGAAGGCCGTGACGCATGGCCCCGCCGCCTTCCTCGTCGAAGCCGGCCATGCCGCCTATCACGCCGAACAGGGTCACGTCTGGCAAGCGGACGGCGACACGCCTCACGATGCCATCGACCATGACCACTCAACGAGCGTGATCCTTCCGGCTGCGGATGACCCGGCCCCGCCACCAGGTGATGAAGTTCAATCCCTGCGCCATGTCAGCCTTGCGGGCATCGCCGGAAACGGCTTGCGAAGGCCCCCGCGCGGTTTGGTCTGATCCGTTGAACCGGACGGCACTGCCGTCCCGAACAGACCCTCAAGACAGGACCGTCACATGGACATCCTCTCCCGGGCGCCCAGGCGCGTCTGGCTTCTTCTGGCCACACTGGCTTTTGATCTGGTCTCGGCAGACATGGCCCTGAGCCACGCCGTCACGCTGGGCGACAGAGGCTATATCCAGGAGATCACCGGCCCGCAGGTGATCCCCTTCCTCTACCTCGGTGCCAAGCACATGGTCACCGGGTATGACCACATCCTCTTCCTCTTCGGGGTGATCTTCTTTCTCTACGGAATGAAAGAGATCGGCATCTACGTCACCCTTTTTGCCATCGGCCATTCGGTGACGATGCTGGCAGGGGTGTGGTTCAACTTCGGCATCAACAGCTACATCATCGACGCGATCATCGGTTTCTCGGTGATCTACAAGGCACTGGACAACCTGGGTGCCTTTCGCGCGTGGTTCGGGGCGCAGCCGGACACCAAGGCCGCCACCCTGATCTTCGGCTTCCTCCACGGCCTTGGCCTGGCGTCCAAGATCATCGACTACAACATCTCGCCCGACGGGCTTCTTACCAACCTCATCGCGTTCAACGTGGGTGTTGAGGTCGGACAGCTGACCGCGCTGGCCGCCATCCTGCTGGTGATGAACCGCTGGCGGGCAAGCCCCTCCTTCGCGCGACAGGCCTATACCGCAAACGTCATCATGATTGGCCTTGGCACCTACCTGATGGGCTTCCAGCGCATCGGTCTGGTCATGGCCTGACCGGAGACCCCTGACATGCAACAAAAATTCGACAACCACCGCGCGGCGCAGACCCCTTTGCGCGCCGAACGCATTCCTGCCCGCGGCATCGTGACCGAAGACGCGGGTGGCCACATCCGCGCGATCGAGGCCAACCCCGGCGGCCTCATCCGCTCCACCCTGATCGCTGGTGGCGCAGCACTTGGCGTGCTGGCGGTGTTCTATCTGCCGTCCGAATACGGGATCGACCCGACGGGGCTCGGCAGCGTCCTCGGCCTGACCGAGATGGGCCAGATCAAGCAGCAGCTGTACGCCGAGGCCGAGGCAGACGCCGCCGGGCTGGGTGCCACGGTTTCACCGGACCCGGAGGTGCTCGCCCGGCTTGACCGGATCGAGCTTCAACTCGCCGCCATCGCTGCCGTGATCGGTGCGCCGGTCGCCGACCCCGGCGCCGCAGCTGCCCCGGAACCCGTGCCGGAGCTTGTAGTCGAACCTGTCCCGGAAGCCGCAATTGAAGCCGCAGTCGCCGAAACCAGCAAGTCTGACTGGCGCGACGAGGTCAGCTATACGCTCGCACCAGGAGAGGGCATCGAAGTCAAGCTGGTGATGAACGAAGGCCAGACCGCCCGCTTCGAATGGACTGCCAACGGCTCGGTGGTGAACTACGACACCCACGGCGATGGCAGCGGGCAGAAGGTCAGTTATGAGACTGGTCGCGGCGTGCCAGAGCAAGCGGGCGAACTGACTGCTGCCTTCACCGGCAACCACGGTTGGTTCTGGCGTAACCGCACCGAAGTACCGGTGACGGTGACGATAAGAACCGCTGGCGACTATGCCGAGATGAAGGCGCCCTGAAGCCCGGCGGTCTGGCGAGTGCTTCCATACTGCCGGACCGCCTTCAGAAAGGCGACGTTTCTGCCTGTCGCCACCCGCTCGTAAGCCATCAGCCGCCGTCTTGCCGCCAGATCCGCCCCTGTACGCACGGGCGTCAGGTTCGGTCGGCAGGTACATACGGACCGAGTCGCGGCCTACCCGGTGCTTACCTGGTGAGCCGGACAGGATTCGAACCTGTGACCCGCTGATTAAAAGTCAGCTGCTCTACCAACTGAGCTACCGGCCCCACGAGGCGGCTGATTAGGCAAGGGCGGCGTGGGGGTCAAGGGCAAAAGCGTGCAGCACTGGCAAAACTTGGACGGCAGGCGTATATGGCTTTCGATAATGGATACCCAGGCACAAACCGGCCTGCCGTTCATGAAAATGCACGGTGCAGGCAATGACTTCGTGGTGATCGACTCGCGCGGGGGCGGGCCGGTGATGACGGCTGGCTTGGCAAGGGCGCTGGGCGACCGGAACCGGGGCGTCGGGTTCGACCAGCTGGCCGAGATCACCGATTCCACCGATGCCGATTTCGGGCTGGTGTTCTGGAACAGCGATGGGTCTCAGGCCGGGGCCTGTGGCAATGCGACCCGCTGTGTCTCGGATTTCGTGATGCAGGACCTGGGGACCGACAGGGTCTCTCTGGTGACCGCGCGCGGGGGTCTGCGGGCGGAACGGGCGTCCGATGGCCGGATCTGGGTCAACATGGGTCTGCCGCAGCTGTCATGGCAGTCGATCCCGCTGGCGCATGAAGTCGATCACCTGCATCTCCCGTTGCCCGGCGATCCGGTGGCGATCGGCATGGGCAATCCGCACTGCATCCACTTCGTCCCGGATGCCGAGGCTGTGAACCTGGCGACGCTCGGCCCGCAGATCGAGCACGATCCTCTCTTCCCGCAACGCACCAACGTGGAGTTCGCGACGCTCCTCTCGCCCTGCCGGATGCGGATGCGGGTGTGGGAGCGCGGCACGGGCATCACGCTGGCCTGTGGCTCGGGCGCCTGTGCGACGGCGGTGGCAGCGCATCTGCGCGGGATGATCGGTCCCCGTGTGGCGCTTGAGGTGGACGGCGGGGTGCTTGAGGTCGACTGGCGCGACGATGGCGTCTGGCTGACCGGCCCCGTGGCGCGGGTCTTCAACGGGATGCTGACCCCTGACTACATCGCGGCCAACAGATGAACTTGGTGCAGAAGCCGCCGGTTTTCGCGACGCTCGGCTGTCGTCTGAACGCCTACGAGACCGAGGCGATGAAAGAGCTTGCGGCGGCGGCGGGCCTGGAGGCGGCGGTGATCGTCAACACCTGCGCCGTGACGGGCGAGGCAGTGCGGAAGGCCAAGCAGGAGATCCGGCGGCTGTCGCGCGAAAACCCTGGTGCTGCGATCATCGTGACGGGCTGCGCGGCCCAGACCGAACCCGAGACCTTCGCGGCCATGCCCGAGGTGACGCGGGTGGTGGGCAACCACGAGAAGATGCAGGCCGAAACCTGGCGTGGGTTGGCCGCGCCGGATCTGATCGGCGCGACCGAACGGGTCCAAGTCGACGACATCATGTCGGTCCGCGAGACGGCGGGGCATCTGATCGACGGCTTCGGGCGGCACCGGGCCTATGTGCAGGTCCAGAACGGCTGCGATCATCGCTGCACTTTCTGCATCATTCCGTTTGGTCGGGGCAACTCGCGGTCGGTTCCGGCGGGGGTGGTGGTCGAGCAGATCAACCGGCTGGTGGATCGCGGCTTCAACGAGGTGGTGCTGACCGGGGTGGACCTGACCTCCTGGGGCGCGGACCTTCCGGGTGAGCCACGGCTGGGCGACCTCGTGCGGCGGATCCTGAAGTTGACCTCTGTGCCGCGCCTGCGGATTTCGTCGATCGATTCCATCGAGGCGGACCCGGCGCTGATCGAGGCGATCGCAACGGAGGGGCGGCTGATGCCGCACCTTCACCTGTCGTTGCAGGCGGGGGACGATCTGATCCTGAAGCGGATGAAGCGGCGGCACCTGCGGGACGATGCGATTCGGTTCTGTGAGGAGGTTCGGGCGTCGCGGCCAGAGATGGTCTTCGGGGCCGACATCATCGCAGGATTCCCAACCGAGACGGAGGCGATGTTCCAGCGCTCGCTGGACCTGGTTCAGGACTGCGGGCTCACGTTCCTGCATGTCTTCCCGTTTTCGCCCCGGAAGGGGACGCCCGCCGCCCGGATGCCGCAGGTCCGGGGGCCGGAAATCAAGGAGCGGGCAGCTCGGCTGCGGGCTTTGGGCGACCGGGTTCTGGGGGCGCATCTGGCGGGGCAGGTGGGGCGCGTTCACCGGGTGCTGACCGAAGGGGCCCGGGTCGGGCGGACCGAGGGCTTCGCCGAGGTGGCCTTCGGGGCCGACCAGCCGGAGGGGACGATCCTGGAGGTCCGGGTCACGGGCCATGACGGGGTGCGGCTGATCGCCTGAACCTGTCCACGGTGGACAGAGTCCAGGACGGTATTGAAATCAAAGACTTGGTCGCGGACGTTAGGGGTTTCTTAATCTCTGGCCGCGGCCCCTCACCCCGGCCCTCTCCCCCGCGGGGAGAGGGGGCGCGAGAGGCTTCGGGCGGTTCCCGGATTTCGGATGTGGCGCGGGTTGGGGCGGTTTGCGAGTGTCCTGATTTCTGGTCTCGGCCCCACACCCCGACCCTCTCCCCCGCTGGGGAGAGGGGCGCGAGGGGGCTTGCTGATCAGCGTCTTTGGATGTGGCGCGGGTTGCGTCGGTTTTCAGATTGAGCGCTGACGCGCGAAGACCTTTGGTCTCGTCGTCGGGCTGCGCCTCCTCCTCGGTCATTGGGGGCGCTTCGCCCCCCAAACCCCCAGAGAGTATTTTCCCAAGGGCAAGACTGGAGTGGGAAGGGCGGGTCAGCCGAGTGCGACGAGGTGGTTGTCCCACTGGGTTTCGTCGGTGGCGAGGGGGGTGAGGCCGCGGTCACTTGCGGACCAGACCGCGCCCTGGCCGTCGGTCACTGTGAAACCAGCCCTGCCCGTCGCCGCGCCGCAGAGGTCGGGGCGGTGGTGGGTGGCGATGTGCGCTCCGCGGGCGTCGAAGAGCATCAGCGCGCCGCCCTTCGGCGAGGTGATCAGGATTCGGTCAGGCGTGGCGGCGATGGAGCCGGCGTAGCCTTGCATCGTGAAGGCCTCTGCCTCGGGCGGGGTGCAGAGGGTGGGTGCGCTGCCGGGGGTCCAGAGGCCGAGTTGCGGGACGGGCTCGGACGGGTCGCCTTCCCATTGCATGGCGAAGGCGATGGTGTCGCCCTGGAGTGCCAGGTGGCGGATCGAGTTCTGGTGGAGGTCGGGCAGGTCGATCTGGTCGAGGAGGGTGCCGTCTTCCGCAAGGAGCGTCAGGTTGGGTGCCATGTCCGGGATGTTCAGCTTGGTCCGGTCCACCGGATCGGTCTGGATGCCGCCGTTCGCCACGGCTAGGCGGCCGTCTGTCAGCCGCTTGATCTCGTGCGGGCCGATGCCGTGGCTGGGCCAGTCGGTCAGGCGGGTGTAGCGCGCGGTGTCCCACAGGCCGATGCGGCCTTCGGACGTGTCGGCGATGACTTCGGAGGTCATCAGGAGCGAGCCGTCCAGCGAATAGGCGCCGTGGCCGTTGAACTGCATGCCGTCGGGCGGGGTCAGGCGGTGGCGCGTCTGTCCCGTGGCGCAGTCGATCACCAAAGCGAAAGTGCCGGGGCGGCGGGCGAAGGCGACGGCTTCGGCCACGGTCGGGTGTGCGGCGGCGGCGTGGCCGCGTCCGGGCAGGGGGATCTGGAACAGGCTGGTGCCGGTGGTGGTCAGGCCGTGGAGGTAGAAGTCCTCAGCCCGTTTGCCCGCGGCAAGGAAAGCAGGCGCACCGACGTCGGCCCAGGTCAGGCGGGGCGTCAGCGCGGCGGCGAGGGTGGCGAGGAAGGTGCGGCGCTGCATCAGTCGCCGTCCTGGGAGTTGAAGCCAAGCTCGACCCCAAGGGCGGGGCCAAGTTCGGCGATGGCGGTGTCGCGGGTGGCGCGGACCGCCTGCTGCAGGATCTCCAGTTTCAGCCAGGCCTGCGGGTCGGTGATCCGGTCGATGTCGGGGTTCAGCCCTTCGGCCAAGGCGATGGCATGGTCGAAGGCGGCCCGGGTCTTGGGGCTGTCGGGGTCAAGCGCCAGCGCGAGGTCCTTCAGCGCGACGAGGGACAAGGCGATGTTGCGGACGGAGCGGGTGGAGGCGTGGGCCTCGGCCAGATCGGGGCGGGGCTTGTCGAAGGTGCCCAAGGGGCGGCCGATGCGTCGGTCGGCGAGGGATTCGAGCCCGGTGGCAAGCTGGGTGAATAGTGCTTGGGTCGCCTCATCGGGTTTCAGGAAGCGGATGTTGCCGGACCGGCCAGCGGTGAGGAGGAGATCGCCATAGGGGCCCCAGTCCTGCGCCAGCGTGGCGGCAGTGGTGGCCATGTCGTCGGCGGTGGCCTGGATCAGGGGGCAGGGAGTTGCCAGGGGTTCTGCCGGATAGAGGAGGCGTTCCAGCGCCGGCAGGCCACGGGCGGCGACGGATTGCTGGGCCATGTCGGCGGCCGTGGGTGGCGCGGCGAGGAGGGCGCGCTGGGCCTTCCAGCCGGAGCCCTTGGGGTCGGGCCAGAACAGGACGGCGAGGCCGTGGCCGTCTTCCTCGGCCGGGCCGAGGGGCAGGTGGGCGACCTGCATCCAGGCGTCATAGGCCGCGTGGAAGGCAGGGCGAAGGGTGTCCGGGTCGCAGGTTTCCAGTGCGGCAAGGGCAGTGGCTGCGTCGGCGAAGGCGGTGAAGCCGGGGCGGATGTGGTCTTGCACGACGGCTGCGGTGTCGGCGCTGGCGGGCGTGGCGGTCGCGAGGGCGGCTGCGGCGAGGAGGGACCGGGCGGTATGGCGCATCAGAGGCTTCCCAGGAAGGCGAGGAGGGCCTCGCGGTCTTCGGTGGTCATGGCGGCAACGGTGTCGCGCTGGGACTGCGCCTCGCCGCCGTGCCAGAGGATCGCCTCCAACAGGCTGCGGGCGCGGCCGTCGTGGAGGTACTCGCTGTGGCCGGAGACTTGCGGCGAGAGGCCGATGCCCCAGAGGGGTGGGGTTTTCCATTCCGACCCCGTCGCGAGGCCTTCGGGGCGGTTGTCGGCGAGGCCCGGCCCCATGTCATGCAGGAGAAGGTCGGTATAGGGCCAGATCAGCTGGAAGCTTTGCTCGGGCTGGTTTTCCAGGCGGTTGGTGACGTGTTTCGGCGTGTGGCAGGTCTGGCAGCCGGTGGTGTAGAACACCTCCTTGCCCTTCAGGACTTGGGGGTCGTCGACGGTGCGGCGTTCCGGGACGCCGAGGTTGCGGGAGTAGAAGGTGACGAGGTCGAGGGAGGGGCCGTCGACTTCGAGACCGTCGCGTAGCCCTGGTTCCTGGCCGTGGGGGGCGTCGATGCAGGTGGCTTGGGCTGGTGTGCAGTCGCCCCAGGGGTCGGGGTGGAGGGGCGTGGACAGGCCCATGTCTCCGGCGAAGGCCCCGGCGGACTGTTCGCGGATGGTTGGGGCGCCGGCCTTGAGGCCGAAGCGGCCGAGCATGGGGGTGCCGAACTCGGCGGAGGGCACGATCTGCGGGCGGCCGGAGATGCCGTCGTTGTTGGTGTCTTCGGGGTCGGCGAGGGCGAGGATGTCGGCGGCTGGGATGGCCTCCAGAAGGCCGAGGCCGATCATCTGGGGGGCTACCCGGGGGGAGATGAGGAGGCCGGGCGAGGGGGGGCCGTAGGCAGGGTCGGCGAAGGCGTAGGTGGGTGTGCGGAGCGAGACGGTGGTGCCGTCGGGCAGGGTGACGGGGGTCTCGGTCCAGGTGACGTCCATCCGGCCTTCGGCGGGGTGGCCGGGGGCGGCGAGGTCCTGGAGTTGGCCGCCGTAGGTGGGCTCGGGCGAGGTGGCGATCCAGTCGGCGATGCCTACGGGGGAGGGGCCACCGGGGACGGAGAGGCGGAGCAACATCGAGACGCGGGAGGCGTCGGGCGTGCCGGGGGTGTGGCCGCGGCCGTCCTTCAGGTGGCAGTCCTGGCAGGCGCGGGCGTTGTAGAGGGGGCCGAGGCCGTCGGAGGCTTTCGTCGAGGCGGGGGCGGCGACCCAGGTCTTGCGGAAAAGCGCGTTGCCAAGCTTGAAGTCCATCTCGCGCGCGAACGGCATGTTGGCGGAGTGCTGCGAGAAGGCGTCGGCGGTGGTGATCGCGCGAACGGTGGCGGCGCCGGCGGGTTTGGCCTCGAAGGGTTCGGGCTTGGAGAAATCGGTGGGGGCTGCCAGGACGACGGCGATTTTCGCGGTGTCCTCGGGGGTGCGGGGGATCACGGGAAGATGGCGGTCGTCCAGGGTCTGCGCGAAAGCGGGCGCGGCGATCAGGACCGGGAGGAGGGCAAGGCGCATGGGGAGACTCCGTTGCTGATGTCATACGCCTGGGTTGTTGACTGTTTCAATCGGAAAATGTGGGGCGCATCCCCGCAGAGACGGTCGAAGCTTGTAGCGGACCGACGGCCTGATCGTACTGGCACGGGACTTGGGCACCCAGATTGGGCGGTGACGCGGTGGCCTGACGGGGCTTGCTGTGGCATTTCAGGCGCGTCCATACAGCGCGGCAGAAGATTGTCCTGCGGCTTCCGAAATCGATTGCGTAGCGCCCGGGCTCACTGCAAGATTGCACACCTGTACGGTGCGCGTAACTCGTTGCCGGGTTAATCCTTGCACCTGGGTCCGACCGCAACAGCGGTCGGACCACCATCTAGCAAGGTCCAAGAAACTCTGAGAAATCGGGGTGTTCGACCTCTTGCATGGGCGACAACTCAGGGCTGCGGATTGCGTGCAAGACGGCGCGCGCAAGGAAGTCTGCAGCGCGTTGGGCGTTCTCTTCAATCACGCAGATGCCGGGGTTCACCATGCCAAGCAACTGGCGAGAGCCTTTGACGATCAGGTCAACATCCTTGCCAATGGTCCGACCAGCCTCGATCAGTGCCGAGTTCACGGCCAGCGCGGCCACGTCAGATGAGCAGACAAAACCGTCGCAGCTCGGCTGGGCGGCTACATAGCGCCTTGCGGCCGTCTGAAGTTCGGCAAGCGAACTGCTGATGTTTGCACCCGGGATTTCCTCAAAGCACAGGCCAAGGCTGGTGGCCGCTTCGGCAGCCCTCAGAAAGGTGTCGACCCCATACTGCCTTTCATGCGGCGGTCCAAAAAGTGCCAGCTGGCGGCGCCCCCGATGCCGCAAAAGTTGCGCCGCCCCGTCGGCAAAGGCGCCGTTGTCGAAATCGTAATGAGAGTGGAGATGCGACAGATTGCTGCGACCATGGGTCACAAAGGGAAAGCCGCACTCCAGCAGGTAGGCAGTGCGCGGATCGTCGATCAGGGTCTCGTTGAAGATCACCGCATCGGCCATTCGCTCTTCGACCACTTGCCGGATTGCCTGCAACCCATCCTCATGCGACAGGGCCGGAGTGATGGTGATCTGGAACCGCGTGGACAAAAGCGCCCGCGCGATCGAGGGGATAAGCCGGCTCATCTGATCGTCGGGCGAGATGCGGAAGACCAGACTGATCGTAAAGGTTCGCCCGGTGCGCAGACGCTGGCCGGCCCGGTCGGGGACGTAGCCTACCTCTTCCGCGATCTGCCGGATGCGCCGCTTTGTCTCCTCGCCGATTTCGTGCGAATCGTGCAGGGCACGGCTGACCGTCGGGACCCCCAACCCGCAAAGGTCAGCGATGGTCTTCAGCGTCGGCCGTAGTCCTGGACCCTTTGCTTCCATGGCGCACATCCCGATCGCCCTTCGATTTCCAACCCGTTGAGCACCTCACGGTGAAGGCGCGGACTATAGGGTCAAGTGCCAGCTCGGCAAAGTCGAATTGGCCTTGCGCGCATCCCGTCGACCGCCGTGCGGATGTCAGGGCCGGAGATGGACTGGCAGTGGCCGACGATCAAAGCGTCACTGGAAAACGGCGTTCGGGTTGTCGAGGCTGTCCGAGCCTTCGAAGCTGACCTTCGACAGGCCCAGGGCCGTCACCGCCCGGTCGATAGAGGCGGTCTGGGTCACCAGCGCGTTGACAGCGCCCATGATCAGCGCCTCGCCCTTTGCATCGCCTGCGGCGATCATCTGGTCATAGGCAAGGCCGGCCTCGGCGGCCTCTTTGACCGCACCAAGGGCTGCGACCGAGGCGTCGAGTTCCGCCTGAAGCTGGCTGTCCACGGCCGGGTCGGCGGCGGCCACAAGATCGGAGAGCGAGGGGCCTTCGACGACGGAACCGTCCACGCGGGTGTACTGGCCAAGGTAGACGTTCCGGATGCCGAGGCCGTCGTAATAGTGGCTGTTGTGGGTGTTGTCCGAGAAGCAGTCATGCTCTTCCTCGGGGTCGTTCAGCATGAGCCCAAGCTTCATCCGCTCGCCGCCAAGCTCGCCGTAGGAGAGGCTGCCCATGCCGGTCAGCATCGCCAGAAGTCCGGCCTGCGGATCGGCGGTGACCGCCTCGCGGGCAGCACCGCCGTCTTCCCAGTTGGCGGTCATTTCCTGCAGGTCGGCGACCAGAAGGTCGGTCGCGGCCTGCAGATAGGCGGCGCGGCGGTCACAATTGCCGCCAGTGCAGCCCTCACCCACCGCAAAGTCGGTATAGGGCCGCGCGCCAGCCCCCGGCCCGGTGCCATTGAGGTCCTGTCCCCAGAGCAGAAACTCGATGGCGTGGTAGCCGGAAGCAACATTGGCTTCGACCCCGTCTGCTTCATGCAAGGTGTCGGCAATCAGCGCTGGGGTGATGGTGGAGGCGTCGATCTCGGTGCCCGACAGCGTGAATTTCGGGGTGGCGATGACGTTCAGGGTGGCAAGGGCGTTTTCCTCGTTGCCGTAATCGGCCGAGACGTAGTCGATCAACCCTTCGTCCAGCGGCCAGGAGTTCACCCGGCCCTCCCAGTCGTCGACAATCGGGTTGCCAAAGCGGAAGGCCTCGGTCTGCTGGTAGGGGACGCGGGCGGCGATCCAGGCGGCGCGGGCGGCCTGCAGGGTGTCTTCGGACGGGGTCGCGATCAGGGCCGCGACGGCGACCTGCAAGGCCTGCGCGGTGGAAAGGCTGTCCTGGTAGCCCGCAAGCGCGAGGTCGGCGTAGGTCTGCGTGACCTCTTCCGGTGTGGCGGCGATGGTGGGGGCGGCAAGGGCGGTCGACAGGGCCAGGGCAGCAAGGAGGCGCATCGGGAAACCTTTTCAGTCAGGATTTCCCGAATGTCTGACCAAAAGACTTTGTTTTGTAAAGCCTGATTCTTTTGCTTGGGATTTTGGCGGATGAGGTTCCAAGAATTTTCGTCGAAAATTCTTGGGTCAGGGGAGGTTGGCGATGATTTCGCGGGCAGCGGCGGCGGGGTCTTTCGCTTGCCAGATCGGACGGCCGACGACGATGTGGTCGGCCCCGTCGGTGATCGCCTGATGCGGCGTGGCGATGCGTTTCTGGTCGCCGGTCGCGGCTCCGGTTGGCCTGACACCAGGGGTGACGATCAGCTTGCCACATGCTTCCGGCAGGACGCGGATCATTGCGGCCTCTTGCGGGCTGGCGATGACGCCGTCGGCCCCGGCGGCAAGTGCGCGGGCGGCGCGTTCCAGCGTGATGTCTTGGATGTCGCCGGGCTTGATGAGGTTCGCGTCGAGGTCAGCGCGGTCAAGCGAGGTAAGGACGGTGACAGCAAGGATCTTGAGGTCCGTGCCGCCCTTGCCGGTGGCGGCGGCAGCGACGACCTGCGGGTCGCCGTGGACGGTCAGGAAATCGAGGTCGTACTGCGCAAGGCCCCGGACGGCGGCTTCGATTGTCGCGCCGATGTCGAAAAGCTTCATGTCGAGGAAGATGCGCTTGCCCTGTTCGTGCTTCAGCTCGTTTGCAAGGGCGAGGCCCCCGCCGGTCAGCATCCCGAGGCCGATCTTGTAGAAGCTGGCGGCGTCGCCGATGCGGGCGACGAGGTCGAGGCCCTGCACCACGTTCGGCACGTCAAGAGCGACGATCAGGCGGTCATCTGCGGGCATGGACTGTCTCCGGGGTTTCGGGCGGTTTGACGGGGCGGGGAAGGGCTGTCAAGACTGGCGGAAAAATGGGGTGAGGGATGATCCTGGCGTTGGACATCGGCGGCAGCCGGATCAAGGCGGCAGTCTGGGACGGGGCGTTGCGGCCGTTGGGCGAAGTGGCGACACCGTCGGGCGACAAGGCGGCTTTCACGCGGGCGATTGCGGGTTTCGTGCGGGGGGGAGAGACCGGGATCGCGATCTCGATCGCCGGGGTGGTCGATCCGGCGACGGGTGTGGGCAAGGTGGCGAATATCCCGGCGATTGATGGTTTGGCGCTGGCGGCCACGCTGGAGGCGGCGACCGGCCTGCGGGTGCTGGTCCTGAACGATGCGGACTGCTTTGCGCTGGCCGAAGCCAGCCATGGGGCGGGACGGGGCCACGCCTCGGTCTTCGGGGTGATCCTGGGTTCGGGGGTCGGCGGCGGGCTGGTGAACGGCGGGCGGGTCGTGACGGGGGCGGGCGGTTATGCCGGGGAATGGGGACATGGGCCGGTGATCCGGGGCGACTTCGCGTTCCAGTGCGGCTGCGGGCAGGTGGGCTGTGTGGACACGGTGGGGTCCGCGCGCGGGCTGGAGCGGCTGCACCGCAAGCGCACGGCGGAGCTTTTGGGGTCGGAGGCGATCATCCTGGGCTGGATGGCGGGCGAGGCCGAGGCGGGCGAGACGATGTCCTTGTGGCGCGACCTGGTGGCGGGGCCGCTGGCGATGGTGGTGAACGTGGTGGGCGCGGATGTGGTGCCGGTGGGCGGCGGGCTGAGTCGCGCGCCGGGGCTGGTCGCCTATCTCGACGAGGCGGTGCGGGTGCGGATCCTGCGCAAGGCCCGGGCTCCGTTGCTGGTGCCGGCGGAGTGCGGGGCGGATGCGGGGCTTCTGGGCGCGGCGATGGCGGGGATTGCTGCATGGGCGTGACGCTGGAAGTTTGCGTCGACACCGCCGAGGGGCTGGCCCAGGCGGTCGCGGGCGGGGCGGACCGGATCGAGCTTTGCGCTGCGCTGGCGGTTGGGGGGCTGACGCCCTCGGCCGGGTTGATCGGGTTGGCGGCAAGCTGTGGCGTGCCAGTGGTGGCGATGATCCGGCCGCGGGCGGGGGATTTCGTCTGGTCCGAGGCCGAGGTCGCGATGATGGAGGCCGAGATCGCGGCCGTCCGCGCGGCAGGGCTGGCGGGGGTTGTGCTGGGGGCATCGCTGCCGGATGGGCGGCTGGATGTGCCGGTGCTGAGGCGGCTGGTGGCGGCGGCGGGCGGGATGGAGGGAGACCGATTTCTTCAAAGAAATCGGACCGGAGCCTTTGAAGGCTCCGTGCCGGACTTTTCGAAAAGTCCGTTTGCCTTTGAACTGGTGCTGCACCGCTGCATCGACCTTGCGCCCGACATGGGCGTGGCTTTGGAGGAGGCGGTGACGCTGGGGTTTCATCGCATCCTGACCTCGGGTGGCGAGACGACGGCAGAGACAGGGGCGGAGCGGATCGCGGCGCTGGTTGCGCAGGCGGCGGGGCGGATCACGGTGATGCCGGGCTCGGGGGTCAATCCGGGAAATGCAGCGATGCTGAAGGGGCTTGGCATCACCGAGATTCACGGGTCATGTTCGACTGCGGTTCCCGTGACGGGCCGGGTGGTCGAGATGGGCTTTGCACCCCCGGTCTGGCGGCAGACTTCGGCGGATCAGGTACGGGCCTTGCGGAAGGCCCTGGAGTAGGAGCGCTACATGGACATCAGTCTGAATTTCGAGCGCCCCGAGGACGGGCCGGAGTCCGGTCCGCTGACCGTCGGCTGGTTCCTGGCGACGGACAAGGGCGCGGTGATGTATGACGCGCCCGAGCGGGTGCTGATCCGTCCGCCGAACAAGGCGCATGCCAAGTCGGCCAGCCGTTGTCCGGCGGTGATCCAGCTGGAAAGCCGGTATTTCATGGTGAAATGCCCGTTCGACCTGCACATCGGCTTTCAGCGCGACGACAAGGGCAAGCCGGTGCTGGTGAACAAGGCCGGGGCGGCCTCACCCATCCGGTCGTCGAAGCTGAACGAGGTGCTGACGCTGGTGTCCGAGGCGGAATGGCGCTTTCCGGATCGGCCCACGGTGCAGTTGCACCTGCCCTACTACTTCATCGCCGACGAGATGGTCTACCTGTCGCAACTGTCGGCCTTTGCGCATTACCGGCCCGATCCGCTGCCTGGCACGATCTTTGGCGGACGCTTCCCGATCTCGATCTGGCCGCGCCCCTTGATGTGGGCCTTCGAATGGCACGAGCCTGGCAAGGACCTGATCCTGAAGCGCGGCGAGCCGTTGTTCTATGTCCAGTTCGAGGGCATGGACCCCTCACGCCCGGTGCAGCTGGTCGAGGCCGAGCGGACGGCCGAGGTGCAGGCCTATCTGGAGAAGGTCTCGGGCGTGGTGAACTACGTCAACCAGACCTTTTCGCTGTTCAAGGCGGCGGAGGCGATCCGACCGAAGAAGCTGTTGGTCGCGAAGAGCCGGGACTAGGCTCTGCATGGCTGCCCCCGGGGGTTTCACACCCCCGGACCCCCGTGGAGTATTTGGGTAAAGGGCAAGCGAAAATTTGAATTGAATTGAAAGGGTTGGGCCATGCGGAGCATCATCGAGACCTATGAAGTGGCTTCAGGCCGGGTGACCGAAGTGCTGGCGGTCGAGGGTCGGATCGAGGCGCCGAACTGGGCGCCGTCCGGGGACTGGCTTCTGGTGAACGGCGACGGGCGGCTGTTTCGGGTGCCGTTGGACAAGCCCGCACTGGTGCCGGTGCCTTCGGGTGCTGCGGTAAAGTGCAACAACGATCACGGGATCAGCCCGGATGGAAAGACGATCATCCTGTCCTCGCATCACGAGGGGGCCGGGTCACAGGTCTATGTGATGCCGGTGCAGGGGGGCGAGCCGGTGAAGGTCTCGCCGGACAGTCCAAGCTGGTGGCACGGGGTGTCGCCGGATGGGCACGTGCTGGCCTATGTCGCGGCGCGAGGCGGGTCGCGGGTGATCGACGTCTATACACTGGTGCCGGGTCAGGCGGAGACACGGCTGACGCAGGGCGAGGGGCATTGCGACGGGCCGGACTTCAGCCCGGATGGTGGCCGCATCTACTACAACTGCGACCGCACCGGACATGCGCAGATCTGGGTGATGGCGGCGGATGGGTCGGGACAACGGCAACTGTTCGAGGATGGCTTCGTCAACTGGTTCCCGCATCCGTCGCCCGACGGGCGGCAGCTTTTGTACCTGGCCTATCCGGCCGGGACGACGGGGCATCCGGCGGATCTGCCGGTGGCGCTGGTACTTTGCAATCCCGAGGGCGGCAACCGGCGCCGGGTGCGCGAGTTCACCGGCGGGCAGGGCAGCATCAACGTGCCCTGCTGGGCGCCGGATTCCAGCGCCTTTGCCTATGTACGGTATGACCCTTAGGCCGGGCGCAGGCCGCTGAGGCCTTTCGGCGTCCGGGCCTTCGGTTCGGGCACCGGCGGCGGCAGGTCCACGGCGGCGAGGATCGGCTGCAGGTGGCGCGGGTCGCCCCAGACCGAGATGTAGACTTCGGGCGGGTAGCCGTTCGCCAGATGCTCGGGCGTCAGGTCGATGATCCGCACGCGCAGGTCGTCGCCATGGGCGAGGGACGGCGAGATGATCTCTTCGGCCACCGGGCCGAGATGTCCGACCAGCCCTTCGCGATGATGCGGGATCAGGCCGAGGATCGGCTTTTTCAGCCGGGCAAAGACGCCGATGCGGCCGTCCGACAGCCGGTCCAGCCGGGCCTGATCGCCGATGGCAAGGCCGGTGCGGGCGACGTGGATTTCCAGCCCCTCGACAGGGGCCTTGTGGATCAGGGGGAGTTTGGCGTCGCTCATGGGCTTGGGCCTTTCGTTCGGAAGCTCCAAAGATGTGGAGGCCGGGAGACCGGGTGCAAGCGAAGGTTGACCGTGGGTGGTAAGGCAGGCCCGATACCGCCGATGGCCTGACACGGGATCGGCAAGGAAAGGCCGACATAGGCCCCTGCGACAGGTTTTCCGGGCCTGTGGTTTTTGCGCAAGCGGGGATTGCAAAGTTTTCGGCGCGCGCCCAGATCATGGGCAAGGCCTTCACGGGGTGTGCTGGATGACCGGGCACCGCAGGCAGGGCGCTTTACATGAGGAGAATGCCGATGAATTTGGAGAAATTCACGGAACGGTCGCGCGGTTTCCTTCAGGCCGCCCAGACCATCGCGATGCGGGAAAGCCACCAGCGCGTGCTGCCCGATCACCTGCTGAAGGCGCTTATGGATGATGACCAGGGCCTGGCGGCGAACCTGATCCGCAAGGCCGGGGGCTCGCCCGAACAGGTCAATGCGGCGGTGAATGCGGCGATTGCCAAATTGCCCAAGGTTACGGGGGGCGATGCGCAGACCTATGTCGATCCGCAATTGGTGCGGGTGCTGGACGAGGCGGAGGCCGTGGCGAAGAAGGCCGGGGACTCGTTTGTTCCGGTTGAGCGGCTGCTGACCGCGCTGGCGCTGGTCAACACGCGAGCAAAGGACGCGCTGACGGCGGGGGCGGTGACGGCCCAGGGGCTGAACACGGCGATCAACGAGGTTCGCAAAGGGCGGACGGCGGATTCGGCTTCGTCGGAAGACACGATGGAGGCCTTGAACAAGTATGCGCGCGATCTGACCCAGGCGGCGCGGGACGGCAAGATCGACCCGATCATCGGCCGGGACGAAGAGATCCGCCGCGCGATGCAGGTGCTGTCGCGGCGGACGAAGAACAACCCGGTTCTCATTGGTGAGCCGGGCGTCGGCAAGACGGCAATTGCCGAGGGCCTTGCCCTGCGCATCGTCAACGGTGACGTGCCGGAGTCCTTGCGCAACAAGAAGCTGATGGCGCTGGACATGGGCGCCTTGATCGCCGGGGCCAAGTACCGGGGTGAGTTCGAGGAACGGCTCAAGGCCATCCTGAAGGAGATCGAGTCGGCGGCGGGGGAGGTCATCCTGTTCATCGACGAAATGCACACCTTGGTCGGTGCGGGGAAATCCGAAGGCGCGATGGATGCGGCGAACCTGATCAAGCCAGCGCTTGCGCGGGGCGAGTTGCACTGCATCGGCGCGACGACGCTGGATGAATACCGCAAGCATGTGGAGAAGGACGCGGCTTTGGCCCGTCGCTTCCAGCCGGTGTTTGTCTCCGAGCCGACGGTGGAAGACACCATCAGCATCCTCCGTGGGATCAAGGAGAAGTATGAGCTGCACCACGGGGTGCGGATCACCGATGCGGCGCTGGTCGCGGCGGCGACGCTGTCGCATCGCTATATCACCGACCGCTTCCTGCCGGACAAGGCCATCGACCTGATGGACGAGGCGGCCTCGCGTCTGCGGATGGAGGTGGATTCCAAGCCCGAAGAGCTGGATGCGCTGGACCGGCAGGTCCTGCAATTCCAGATCGAGGCCGAGGCCTTGAAGAAGGAAGACGACGCGGCGTCGAAGGACCGGCTGGAGAAGCTGGAGCGCGAGCTTGCCGACCTGCAGCAGAAGTCGGCGGAAGTGACGGCGAAATGGCAGGCCGAACGCGCAAGCCTTGAGGCGGCGCGGACGCTGAAGGAACAGCTGGACGCGGCACGTGCCGAGTTGGAAGGGGCTAAGCGCGAGGGTAACTTCGCCAAGGCGGGTGAGCTGCAGTACGGACGCATCCCGCAGCTGGAGAAGGACCTGGCCGAGGCGGAAGCCAAGGAGGGTCAGGCCTTGGTCGCCGAAGCTGTGCGGCCTGAGCAGATCGCTGAGGTTGTGGAGCGCTGGACCGGCATCCCGACGACCAAGATGCTTGAGGGCGAGAAAGAGAAGCTTCTCAAGATGGAAGAGGAGCTGGGCAAGCGCGTGGTCGGCCAGCGGGCGGCGGTCGAAGCCGTCAGCCGTGCCGTGCGGCGCTCTCGCGCTGGGTTATCGGACGAGAACCGGCCGCTGGGCAGCTTCCTGTTCCTGGGCCCGACCGGTGTGGGCAAGACCGAGCTGACCAAGTCTTTGGCCGAGTATCTCTTTGACGATGACTCGGCGATGGTCCGCATCGACATGTCAGAGTTCATGGAGAAGCACTCGGTCGCCCGTCTGATCGGCGCGCCTCCGGGCTATGTCGGGTATGACGAGGGCGGGGTCTTGACCGAAGCGGTCCGTCGCCGCCCGTATCAGGTGGTCCTCTTCGACGAGGTCGAGAAGGCGCATCCCGACGTGTTCAACGTGCTGCTGCAGGTCTTGGACGACGGTCGGCTGACCGATGGCCAGGGCCGGACGGTGGACTTCAAGCAGACGCTGATCATCCTGACCTCGAACCTTGGCGCGCGGGCCTTGTCCGAGCTGCCGGACGGGGTGGACGCCAGCGGGGCCAAGGCCGAAGTGATGGAGGCGGTCCGGCAGCATTTCCGGCCCGAGTTCCTGAACCGTCTGGACGAGCAGATCATCTTCGACCGGCTGAACCGGGCGGATATGTCGGGCATCGTCGAGATCCAGCTTCGCCGCCTGGAAGCGCGGCTTGCCGCGCGGAAGATCGCGCTGGAGCTGGACGCGACCGCCAAGGCCTGGCTCGCGGATGAGGGCTATGACCCGGTCTTCGGCGCGCGGCCCCTGAAACGGGTGATCCAGCGGCAGCTGCAGGACCCGCTGTCGGAAATGCTGCTCGCGGGCGAAATCCTGGACGGCACCGTGATCCGCGTCACGGCGGGGCCGGAGGGGCTCATCATCGGCGACAGGGTGGTGCAAAGCCGCCGGGAACGGCCGGCAGAAGCCATGGTGCACTGACGATCCGAAGTCGGGCGAGATTGCCTGCTCTGCTCAAAAATGGAGAACGGGGGCCCTGCGGCCCCCGTTTGCATGTCAAACGGACCGCGGTTCACGCATGCTGATCGGCGGGAACTCACCCTCGGGTGTCGCCTGGTCAACCGCCTCGGGCAGCGCGGTCGAAAGCCGCGACAGAAGCTCGTCACGGCTTAACCCGGTCTTTTCGATCAGCTCGGCAATGGTTTCCTCATCCAGTGCCTCTTCCAGCTCGGAGGGCGCCAGGGGAGCGTTCGGGCCGCTCTGCACCCAGCTGTCCACCTTCGTCCGCTGGTGCGGCGTGGCGAACCTGTCGAACAGCTCTGACAGGCCGCCCAGCAATCCGCCGCCGGTGCTGCCCTGCCGAAGGCCGTCAAGCAGGCCGCCCTGCCCGGGCTCACGTCCCGGCTCACGTGAAGGGTCCTCCGTTGCGCGGCCGTTCAGCATTTCGCCAAGCTTGTCACGGTTCTGGAACCCGGCGACGGCAAGAAGACCGAGGAGGGCGACGAGGGAGGGACTGCCTTTGGCCATATCGAAATCCTTTCTGGATGGGGGTCAGGCGCGACGGCGGAGCGAGCCGTAGATCGCAAGGACGATTATCGCGCCGATCACGGCCCCGATCAGCCCGGCGCCATCCTCGGGTCCGTACCAGCCGAGGGACTGACCAAGGAAATTCGCCACGAAGGCGCCGATGATGCCGAGGATCGTGGTCAGGACAAAGCCCGACGGCTCGTTCCGATCACCGGGCATGATGAACTTGGCGATGACCCCGGCCAGGAAGCCGATGACGATGGTCCAGATGATACCCAAAATACGTCTCCATTGCTGCCGCCCTCGACCTGTCGTCCCGGCGGAACCTGACTGCGGGCTAACCCGGCTTGACGGTTTGGGTTCCATCGGGAAGGCGTGAGGGTCAGAAAAGCGCGTGAAACGGGCCCACCTTTTGAACGGCTTCAGGGAACGGGCCTATGGAAAACTAGGTTACCGGGATACGAACGCCCACAACCAAGGTCTTGATTTCACGACAAGAGGCTTCTCTGCCCAGCGTGGACAAGGTGGGCTCCAAGCCCTGGTTCCTCACAGGCTTGGGCTTTCTGACTCCGGAGCCATGGATCTTCGGCGGGATGCGGCTGCCCCATCCGCACGGGGGCACTGCTGTTACCTGGCAAGCTGCTGCGGTGTCACCGGGAACCGCAGGCAGGCCTGAGCGTTTGGCTTCTGAAACGCGATGCCTCCGCAGCCGCCCAAAAAAGGATGACCCCGATGACCCTCGTCAGCGATCACATGAACACTCCGAACCCCACCCCGTCAGAACCCGCAGGCGAGCCGATTTCCGCGGACCGGGTCTGGGAGATCATCAAGGCGATCGACATCTCGATGCTGGTGACGCGCTGGTCCGATGGCTTGCGCGGGCGGCCGATGTCGACGATCCCGACTCCGGAAAAGGGCCTGATCTACATCCTGACCGAAAGCACCTCGTCCGCGGCCAAGGACATCCGGGTCGATGGCTCGGTGTTCCTGTCCTATCAGGGGCGCGGCGACCACGTTGCCCTGCAAGGCAAGGCGCGGGTCAACCCGGAGAAGGGTCTGGTCAAGGACCTGTGGAACCCCGGCGCGCAGCTGTTCTGGCCCAATGGACCGGAGGCGCATGACGTCGTCGTGCTGGAGATTGATCCGGGCCATGCCGATATCTGGGATGGTCCGGGTCTTCTGGGCGGCCTCGCCAGCATCGTGAAAAGCGCGGTGAAGGGCGAATCCCCCGACATGGGGACGCGGGGCGTGGTCGATCTGTAAGGTCTATCCTGGGGCGGTCCGCTGGAGCGGGCTGCCCCGTGCCGTTTGCTCTACCCCCCTCAGATCGAGCGCAGTCATGCCCGTCACCTTGCCGAACATCGCCATCGTCGGCACCGGACCGACGGGCATCTACGCGTTGAAATCCCTGGTACGGCAGGACACGCCGCTGGTCTTGACCCTGTTCGAGGCCGGTGCGCTTGCCGGGGTCGGCCAGCCCTACAGCCCGGAATCGGCGCAGGTCGCGATGCTGGCCAATATTGCCAGCATCGAGATCCCGGAATTGACCCGCACTTACCTGGACTGGCTGGAAATGCAGCCTGATCCGATCCTGCAGCTTTATGGGGTTGACCCGGCCACGCTGCATGACCGGCAGTTCCTGCCGAGGCTATTGTTGGGGAGCTGGTTTCGCGATGAACTGGAGGCGCTGATCGAGGAAGGTCGGGCGAAGGGCCACATGATTTCGTTGCGAGAGGGCACGCGGGTGACGGATGTCGCGCCGGTGGGCGAAGACATCCGCATTGGTTTCGAGACGCGCGAGGGTGCGGACAGTCTGATCTTCACCCATGCGATCCTTGCGACCGGGCATGACTGGCCCGATGATCCCGAGGATGACCCGAGTCTCTTCGTCTCGCCCTGGACCGGGCTGATGGAGGCCGAGGTCGGGGCGGTGGCGGTTGGGATCGTGGGAACCTCGCTGTCCGGGATTGATGCTGCGATGGCGGTGGCCTGCCAGCACGGGCGGTTTGTCGAGGGCGAGACCTTGGGGTTCACGCTTTATCCCGGCAGCAAGGCGCTGAAGATCACGCTGATGTCGCGCAATGGCATCCTGCCCGAGGTGGATTTCTATTGCCCGCTGCCCTACCACCCGCTGCGCCACTTCACCGAAGCCGCGCTGGCACGTGCGGGGAAGGAGGGGAGCGAGGGGCTCTTGGATCGGCTGTTTGCGCTGTTCCGTTGGGAAATTGCCGAGGAAGATCCCGACTGGGCGGAGGCCTCGGAGCTGTCACGCCAGACCCCGGAAACCTTCGCCGACCGCTATTTCGCGCCGCGTCTCGAGGCGGACACCTTCGACTGGGCAGAACGCAACCTGCAAGAGGCCGAGCGCGATGCAAGGGCGCGGCGCACCGTGGCCTGGCGCTATGCCATCCTGCGCATGCACGAGCCGATGGAGCGGATGGTGGCGCTGCTGGACGAGGGTGACCGCGCGCGGTTTGCCGGGCTGAAGCGGGTGTTCGTCGACAACTATGCCGCCGTGCCGCCGCAGTCGATCCGCCGGATCCTGGCCTTGCGCCGGGCGGGCTGCGTCGAGGTGCTGGCGCTGGGCGACGACTACCAGATGGAACGCGAGGAGGGTGTGACGCGGGTGGTGACGTCCGAGGGGCAGGAGAGCCGCTTTGCCGTCCTGATCGACGCAAGGGGGCAGCGCGCCCTCAAGGCCGCAGACCTGCCGTTCCAGACATTGCGCCATCTGATCGAGGATGCGGGCACGGGCGGGGAGGTCCCGATGGATGCAAGCTTTGCCGTGACCTTTCCAGGGTTTCCCGAGGCCCGGGTGTTCCTGCCGGCGGCCCCGTATCTGTTGCATCGGCTGCCCTTTGTGCAGGGCATCACTGCCAGCGCCGACCTGGGCGAGACGGTGGCGGCGCGCATCCTGCAGGATCAGGAACTGGCTGGAGCGCGCGCGGCCTGAGATGCAAAAAGGGGGCGCAGCCGCCCCCTTTCGTCTTTGTGTCGGATGTCGACCCGGTTACTTCGGCAAAAGAACCTTGTCGATCACGTGGATCACCCCGTTCGACGCCATGATGTCGGCGGTCGTGACGCGGGACTTGTTCACCTTCACGCCGCTGCGGCCGTCGATGTGCACGGTCTGGCCCTGCACGGTGGCCACGTCCATCCGCTTGCCCGCCAGTTGGTCCGAAGTCACGGCACCCGGCACGACGTGATAGGTCAGGACTTTGATCAGCTGATCCTTGTTTTCCGGCTTCAAGAGGTTCTCGACCGTGCCTGCGGGCAGGGCGGCAAAGGCGGCATTGGTCGGGGCGAAGACGGTGAACGGGCCATCGCCCTTCAGCGTGTCGACCAGCCCGGCGGCGCTGACGGCCGCGACGAGGGTCGAGAAGTCTTCGTTCGACGAGGCGATGTCGACGATGTCGGGTTCTTTCGGCGTCGTGACGCAGGCGGAAAGCAGGGCTGCGACGGAAACGGCTGTGGCAAGCCGGAAAATTGAGCGGCGGTTCATGTTGTGTCCCTCTGTTGGATGGAATGCGGGCGTGGCCCGGAACGGAATGGGGAGCGCCACCGGCACCCCCCGTACTGCCTTACATCGGCGGCAGGATGACCGAGTCGATGACGTGGATCACGCCATTCGACGCGGCGACGTCCGGTGCCGAGATGACGGCGCCGTTCACTTTCGGGCCACCGTCCAGGGTGATGGTCACTTCGGCGCCGTTCACGGTAGCGGCTTTCATGCCTTCGGTCAGGTCGGTCGACATGACCTTGCCCGGCACGACGTGGTAGGTCAGGACTGCGGTCAGCTTGTCCTTGTTCTCGGGCTTCAGCAGGTCCTCGACGGTCCCGGCCGGCAGAGCGGCAAAGGCCGCGTCGGTCGGCGCGAAGACGGTGAACGGGCCTTCGCCCTTCAGCGTCTCGACCAGGCCCGCAGCAGTCAGCGCAGCGGCGAGGGTGTTGAACGAACCAGCCGCGACTGCGGTGTCGACGATGTCTTTGTCCTGCGCGAAGGCAGGCATCGCAAAGGCGGTGGCGGCGGTCAGAGCAAGAAAGGTTCTGCGGATCATGTGGTGTCACTCCCGTTATGATCGGTGTGCCGTCATTGGCGAGGGTGATAGGCCCGGGGCGCGGCATCGGATCACTGCGACAATTTCGTGAGCAGCGCTTGACACATGGGCAACAAGGGCTAAGCCCCGCCGATTTGTGATTTCCAGTAAAACGTCTGTGAAAAGAGTTCAGCCCGCGTGACCGATCTGAAGCAATGTTTCAGGGGTTTGGCGCACACGTGACGCGCTTTGTTTTGCGTTTCATGCATATTGGCGCATCTTTCGAGCAACCCGAAGCGGAGTCTTCAATGCGCCTGACCTGGTCCGATGTGACGCCAAAGCCGATGTGGCTGAACCGCCGCCAGCTGATTGCCGGTGCTGCCACGCTGCTGGCATCGCCCGCTCTGGCCCGGATCGAGGCGGCGCCCAGTGCCTTTTCCACAACGGAAGAGCCGAACAGTCTGGAAGACATCACCGGCTACAACAACTTCTACGAATTTGGCACCGGCAAGGAAGATCCGGCGACCTATGCGGGCGGGCTGACAGTGGATCCCTGGTCGATCGTGATCGACGGGCTGGTCGACAAGCCCGGCACCTATGATCTGGCCGATGTGATGAAGGATCAGCCGCTGGAGGAGCGCATCTATCGTTTCCGCTGCGTCGAGGCCTGGTCGATGGTGGTGCCGTGGATCGGGTTCCAGCTTTCCGGCCTGTTGAACCGGGTGGGCGTGCAGCCGGGGGCCAAGTTCGTGGCCTTCGAGACGCTGGTGCGGCCGGATGAGATGCCGGGCGTGTCCTCGCCCTTCATCGAATGGCCCTACCGTGAGGGCCTGCGGCTGGACGAGGCGATGCATCCGCTGACCATCATGGCGACAGGCTTGTACGGCGAGCCGATGCCCAAGCAGAACGGTGCGCCGATCCGGCTGGTCGTGCCGTGGAAGTACGGGTTCAAGTCGATCAAGTCGATCGTGCGGATTTCGCTGACTGACACCATGCCCCAGACGACCTGGAACATGTTGCAGCCGTCCGAGTATGGTTTCTATTCCAACGTGAACCCCAAGGTGGATCACCCGCGCTGGAGCCAGGCCTCGGAACGCCGGATCGGTTCGGGCCTCTTCGGCGGCCGGCAGGACACGCTGATGTTCAACGGCTACGAGGCGGAAGTCGCCTCGCTGTATGCGGGCCAGGACCTGGCCAAGGATTACTGATGGACTGGCTGAACAAGCAGGCGCGCCGGGTTCCGACCTGGGTGGTCTATCTTCTGGGGCTGGTGCCGCTGGGATTTCTGGTCTGGGGCGCGATCTTCGGCGGCCTGGGGCCCGACCCGGTGAAAGCCATCGAGCGCGGCCTTGGCGAACGTGGGCTGCAGTTCCTGCTGGCCTCGCTCGCGATCACGCCCCTGCGGCGGTTGGGGCTGAACCTGTTGCGGTTCCGGCGGGCGCTGGGTTTGCTGTCCTTTATATACGTCACGCTGCATCTGGTGGCCTGGGTCTGGCTGGACATGGGCCTGCGTTGGGGCGAGATGCTGGCGGACCTGACGAAGCGTCCCTTCGTGATCGTCGGCATGATCGGTTTCCTGGTGATGGTTCCGCTGGCCGCGACCTCGTGGAACGGCGCGATCCGTCGCCTGGGCGCAGCGACCTGGAATCGGCTGCACAAGCTGGCCTATGTCGCGATTCTGGCGGGCGCTGTGCATCTCGCGCTGTTGTCCAAGGTCTGGACGACTGAGGTTCTGGTCTACTTCGGCCTGGCGCTGGGCCTTCTGGCCGTCCGGCTCATCCCAAGGGGCGGGATCAGGCGCCCGGCCTCGGCCTGAACCCGGGACAGGCGTTGCTGCAATCGCAAGAAAATTGCCGCAACGCCGCGTCCGTTGTGGGCATTCTTGCGCCAACCACCAGATTTTGCGGTGTTTTCGGATAACTGCAAAATTTTTGCGACAGAGGTGTTTTTTGCTCTTGCGGGTTCCGCGCCCCATCCGTAAATACCGCCTCACCGAAGCGGAGACGTGACGGTGACGGACGGAAGCGGACGGGAACGGAAGCGACGGTTCGGAAAATCTGAAGGCAAGGCGCGAAGGGATACGCCAAGGAATTGGCGGATCGCACGTTTTTTGTCTGACGATGGCTCTTTGACATTGCTGGAAGATGAAGGGATATGCGGGCGGTTTGGGCGCATCGGCGTCGGAGACGCGCATATCGGCCTACTAGGGGAAACCCG
>LNFM01000316.1_pt1 | contig 124086 bp, 117 predicted proteins | sample 596031 | NCBI WGS metagenome assembly LNFM01 (sample SAMN04254537, study PRJNA301005) | activated carbon metagenome | isolation source: dual media filters at the Ann Arbor, Michigan drinking water treatment plant | place: USA: Ann Arbor | reverse complement strand
ATATCGGCCTGTGCCTCGCGGCCGCCGGCGCGAGCTACGAGCACGTCGTGAAGATCACGACATACGTGGTGAACTACAAACCGGAAGATCGCGCAGTCATCGGCAAAGCCCGCACGCCGTTTTTCGCAGACCGGCCGCCGCCTGCGAGCACTCTTGTCGGCGTGAGCGCGCTGGCAGCTCCGGAGTGGATGATCGAGATCGAGGCCGTCGCTGTCGTCGACTGAAACGAACGCGATAGCCACCTGACGTCATCGTGGGCCAGGCGGATGCACTCAGCGCCGTCTGGCCCTTTCAGTGACGTCATTCGCCGCCGTCGATAGTCGCCGCAAAACGCCGGAGCGGTTGACCTAAAAGGAGCGGAACACCTCCCAGAGCCCCAGCGTTGGAGAACCAAAAAGGAGCCCAACGCATGAGCTTTGGTAAGCGAAATCCTACCGTCCAGCCCGCTCCGGAACGCCGGGGCGCGCCACGCGAGAAAGCCGACGCGATCGGCCACATCCACGAGCGCGGCAAGACGCCGGTGCGCTGTGTCGTCGTCGAGTATTCCACCACAGGCGCAGAGCTGCAGATGCCCTCGATCTTCGGTATCGGAAACACGTTCGAGCTGAGCGTCTCCGGTCGCACACACCACGCCCGCGTCGTCCGCCGCGCACCGCGGACGTTGTTTGTGGCGTTTAGGTAGGAAGCGCCCGCCGCATCACTTGGTCGGCTTTTTAATGATACTTCGCGCGATCCTGTCGGTTAAAAAGGGATTTCGTCGTCGAGCTTCCTGTTGAAGCCCCCACGTGATTTTTTCATGTTCAGCTTATCTGCGTTCGCAGTAAGCCAATCCCATCCGATGGCGCTGATCAGATACCCCTCGATGGTGTGACCATCCAAATTCTCGTAACTGTCGTTGCCGATCATCCTTTTGTTCAATAGGCCTCGTAGGCCGACATTGCAGGCGATCTTGTTGAAACCCGCCTTGTCCATCGCCTGCTCAATCGACCAGAACGTCACAATGTCCCCAATTCCACTAGCCTCTCCGGCAGCGCACGCCAACGTCGCTAGCTCAAACTCGGTGAGACCAGCAGTTGGCGTATCAACGGTCACGGCCTGGATACTTGCTCTACCTTGCTGTTGTTGAAGGATAGCCTCGATACGTTTGGTGATCGCTGTTCCAAGCTCCGTAAAATCACGAGCTGCTTCTGACGCATACTTGATTATCGAGCGATGCTGAATATCGAACGGGTACTTCACCCGCTCCTTCTCGCAGACCAGGCAAAGATCCTTGCCTGCTGCGATAGCGAACCCCAATTCAAACCATACGTTCGGATTGTCGGCGGTGATATCAACGAACACCGCTGCGGCTTCTTTGATACCTTTTTCTACTTCATCGATCGGAATAGAGGCGCCTGGATCTCTGTCGACCCGATATGGTTCAAGGCCCGCCTTGCGTACGGCTGGCGCGAAGGTGTCATCGAAGCGCTTGTCGTATTTGCCGCCATCAAAGGGCTGCACCATGAAGCACCGGCGTTCCATCGCTTATCCCCAGCCTTCCCGTCGAACCGACTTCATCTGCGCCACACTAAGGGTATGCCACGATTACAGGTGCGATCAACATACCGCACGAGCGCAATAGCAGCTGAGATATCGGCTCCTACTGTGCCTGTAACGGCGGCATTCACAACAGCCCGGTGCAAGCCGGGTTTTGTGATTTGCAACTTTCTTGGATGAGCTTTCGTCGCGCGAGTTTACTCAGAAACTGGCCGCAACTTCGTGTGCTGATCTAAAGCGGGCGCTCTGACCTCACCCCTGTCAACGCCCGACCTCCTCAGCACGTGAGGCAACTTCACCGACGACACGCAGTGCTAAGGGAGAGCATGAGTGTCCGGTATCCAGGTCCCATACAACAACAATCCGTCTCGCGATCGAGGCTGGAGGGATGAAGAGGGGTGTTGTCCGAGATTTATGGTGCTGCCAGAGGGGCTCGAACCCTCACGCCCCTTCCGGGGCACGAGTTTATTAGAAGGCCACATAGTAGCCTCCTAGGTAAACTCGCGCGTCTACCATTTCCGCCATGGCAGCCGAAAACCACTCTACCGACACTTCCTCTACAAACCGTTCAATTCGAGAGTTGCTGATCTGCCTCAAGCTACAACACGTCCGCGCGCAGCACGCAGGCCGGCATGTGCCCAGAGCAAAACAGCGATTTCGGCTAACCCATTGGTGCCTCAGGAGGGACTCGAACCCCCACACCCTCGCGGATAACAGATTTTGAGTCTGTCGCGTCTACCGGTTCCGCCACTGAGGCAACGGCGCGGCACTATAGCCACGGACCTCCGGCCGTCAATGCACCGGCAATCCTTCAGCCGCCTAGCCCCGTGCGCCGTCCGGCTTGAGGGCCTGAGCCGTGCCGATCATGCTGTCGCGCGTGGCGAGGCTGGCCAGCTGTTCCGCGCTCCAGCCGTCCGTGCCCTCGGGACGCATGGGCAGCACGAGATAGCGGCAGTCGGCCGTCGAATCGACGACACGCACCTCGACGCTATCCGGAAGCTCGGTGCCGAACTCGGAGAGCACGACGCGGGGCTCGCGCACCGTGCGCGTGCGATAGGCGCGCGACTTGTACCAGAGCGGCGGCAGGCCGAGGATCGTGCGCGGATAGCAGGAGCAGAGCGTGCACACGACCATGTGGTGCACTTTGGGTGTGTTCTCGAGCACGACGAGCTTCAAGCCGGGCACGCTCATGCCCATTTCCTCGACTCCGGCATTGCCGTCAGCCAGGAGGCGCGCCTTGAAGGCGGGATCGGTCCATGCACGCGCGACGATGCGGGCGCCGTTCTCCGGCACCTTGCCGTCCCAATCCTCGATCATGTCCTCGACTTCGCGCGCCGTGATGATCCCCTTCTGGATCAGCAGCTCGCGCATGGCGATCTCGAGGAATTCCCACTCCTCGCTCGGCTCCTTGATGTCGGGCTGGAAGGGGCCGTGATCATGCGGATGGTCATGATCATGGTGATGCCCGTGATCATGATCGTGGTCATGCTCGTGATCGTGGTCATGATCGTGGTCATGATCGTGGGTCATGCTGCCCTCCGCGCGCTATCGTCCGGCTCGAGCCAGTGTTCGTAGATCTCGACGACGAGGCTGTCGCTCGGGCCATACGTGCCGTCGCCAGCCCATAGCTCGTCCATGGTGAAACGGACCCAATAGAGCGTCACTTCCGGCGTGTCGTACTTGCCGACGGCCAGATGCTCGGGATTGTGGAACTCGCCAAAGCGCCGCTCGACGACACCGTGCTTGCCGCGCAGGTACCACGGCGTGCGGATGTGAATGGGTTGCGGCTGCAGTGGATGCTCATCGCGCACGCGGACTGCTTGGCCGACCTCGAATGCAGCCATCAACACTTCTCCGACTGCTCGGCGATGCGTGCCTTGACCTCGGCGAGCTTCGCGTTCATCTCGGCTTCGGTTACGACGCCCTTCTCGATGAGCAGGCCCCGCAGCGCATAAGCCCATTTCTCGTAGTAGCCTGCGGCGTTGTAGTGCTCGGGCGTCAAGCTCTCGATCGTACGACGCATCTCGTCGACGACCCAGTAGCTGCGCGGATTGGAGCGCATGAGCTGCATCAGGGCATCGACGCGGCGTTCCGACAGGGTCGGCACATGCTCATGGTTGTCGACCGGTCCGCCCGGCTCGCCGCCCATATCGTGCACGCCACGCTCGGCCATCGCCGCCTCCTTTTGCCTGCTTAACCAGCATCCTTGCGGCGGGCGGAGCGGCCCGTCAACCACATTGGATCAAAATGACATAACCTGTCGCACGGGGGTCATTGTCCGGCCCATGAGTTGCATACTAAATCAGGCTCTGCACACGGGTAATGATCGAGGGACCATGCTTCGCAGAATGTACGACTGGACCATGGCGCTCGCGGCCCGCAAGACGGCCGAATACTGGCTGGCCTTCATCGCCTTCGTCGAGAGTTCCGTCTTTCTCATTCCCGCCGACGTGCTCTTCGTGCCGATGGCGCTCGCGCGCCCGGAGCGGGCCTACAGATACGCCATCGTCGCGACGGCGTTCTCCGTGCTCGGCGGCGTCGCAGGCTGGTACCTCGGCTATTACGCTTTCGACGCCGTCGCGAAGCCGGCGCTCGAGTTCTATGGCAAGTTCGAAGCCTTCGAACGCCTGCGCCAGTCGGCCGACGCCGATCTCGTGCTGCTACTGCTGGTGACGTCCGGCCTCTCGCATCTGCCGCCGATCAAGGTCGTCACGATCCTCTCCGGCGCGCTGCACGTGAACATCTGGCTGTTTATCGTATCGGCGATCATCGCCCGCGGCGCCCGGTTCCTGTTCCTCGCGTGGCTCCTCAACCGCTATGGCGAGCCCATCCGCCATTTCATCGAGGAGCGTCTCGGCACGCTCGCCGCCCTCGGCTGCGCGGCGCTCATCGGGCTGTACGTGGCGGTCAGGTATTTGACGTGAGAGCAGCGGCGCCCGTTACTCGTCGTCGAATATCAAGCCCATGAGCTCGGATTGCGAAAGCCGCTCACGCGGCTTTTTGGGGATCTGACCACAGAGTGCGGCGGGATCACCCTTTCCGTACCTCCGAAGGTCATAGGCGATCGGAAATACGTCGGCGATCGGCAGTCCCAGAAATGCCGCAAGCGCTTTGGGATCCCTCGATATGGCATCGATATCGTGATAGCGCGCGAGATGGAACCATTGGCCATTGCGCGTGATCGACATCGTCAAAAAATGCTCTGTCATGCGCGGCTTCGTCGGATGGACATTCCCGATAAGCGCCCAGACGCGTAGCCCATTCGCGAGCGTCACTTCCGTACCAATCAGCTTGCCGTCAAGCTTCGAGACAGGCACCCGCTTCAGCGGCCGCACATAAGTTTCATCGGGAGCATCGGAGCCGGTAAACTGCCACACGGGATGCGCTTGCAGGTCGGCCACGGTTAGCGCATCGGCGGGTTTGGCTTTGTCGTTCATCACAATCCACTGCCGACTAATCGCTTCAGAAGGTCTCCCGATACTCGAGGAACGCGATATTCGTGAAAAGACGTTCCTCAATGAGTCGCTTCACCGGATCAGTGCACAGGATCATGGCGTCCAATTCGATCAGTCGGAAGATCGCCGCGCCCTGCAGATCCCGCTCATCGACGTAGAAGCCCTTACCGGCCGTTCGGGCAGTGTGCGCCCTCATAACGCCACTGCGCTCCTCATTCAAATCCAGCATCGTCTCCTCGACACCCTCGATATCGTGCTCTCTCCCACCACAGACTCTGCATTCCTCCATCTGCCGGACGCTGGATCTTTCAAAGTTCAAATGCACCCGCTTGGTGACCCAAAGCTCAAACAACGGCTGGCCTTGATAAGGCAGCCACACGCGGGGTTTGCGGACGCGGGCGGGATTCGTTGGTGGCTTTAGACCCTTTCTCTGAAACATCTCAATCGCGCCGACTTCGAAGCCAAGGAAGTCCTTTAAGGACTCGGCCACTTCATCCGTAACTGCGATATCTTCTCCAAACCCCGTGATCGTAAAATCGCCAACCACGTTGGAGCCCGGTTCCCACTCTAAAATCATCGGCTGGATTCGGTGTTGGCGCGATCTTGTGCACGCCGGACAAAGGCCGAAATCTTGCGACCACGTCCCAAGGCGCGACGCCCGCGCGTACCGATCGTCATCCGGATCGGTGAAACACCAAATTTTCATCGTGCTCGCCGAAGTGCTCCAATCCGGAACTATTATGCCACATCGCCTTAAGTCAGCACCACCAACCCATCCACCGCAACCGCACCCTGCCCCTTCGCGCGCACGATGACCGGATTGATCTCGGCCTCGGCGATCTGCGGCGTATCGGACAGCGCGAGCTGCGAGATAGCGACGACAATCGCGGCCAGCGCTTCGAGATCGCCTTCGGGCAGGCCACGGAAGCCACGCAAAGGTGCGAAGCCCTTTACCTCGGCGATCATGGCGCGGGCCGCGGCGAGATCGACCGGCGCGGGGCGCACCGCGACATCGCCGTAGACCTCGGCGAGAATGCCGCCGACGCCGACCGCAACGAGAGGGCCTACGCGCGGATCACGGCGGAAGCCGACAATGGCCTCGCCGAGGCCCTTGATCATTTCCTGCACGACCACGCCGTCGATGCGCGCTCCGGGTGCCTTCCTCGGCACATCGAGAAACAGCGATGCAATGGCCGTTTTCAGTTCGCCGACGTCCGTAAGCCCGACCCTGACGCCCCCGACCTCGCTCTTGTGGGCGATGTCCGCCGAGAGGATCTTGGCAACGACAGGATATCTAAGTTTCAGCATGTCCACGCCGGCAGAATCGGTCACTTGCGCAATCGCGGGCACTCTCACGCCCAGCGCCTCGAACAGCTCCAGCGCCCGCTGCTCGTTCAGAGTTGCAGCGCCCTTCGCGCGATCGAGACATGCGCGCGCCGCCGCCGGCAGCTTGATTTCCTCGCGCGCACGTGGCGGCGTCCAGTCGAGATAGGCGGCGAGCGCATCGGCGCAGCATTCCGGCGTACGGAAACCTGCGATGCCCGCACTTGCCAACAGCTCCAGAGAGCGCGTCGCATTCGGCAGCAGGAAGGCGACGATCGGCTTTTCGGCGTTCGCCCACTTCGCGAGCGGGGCGACGGCCAGCTCTGGAAAATACTCCGCCGATGAGCCGACACCGACGACCACCGCATCGACGCGCGGATCGGCCATGAAGCTCGACATGACCGTGTCGACGACTTCCGGCTTGGTGCCGGCCATGGTGAGATCGGCGATCGGCGCACCGGGCGCTACATCGATCTTGAATGTCGCGAGGTTCGCGCTCAACTCTTCCGCCGCCGGCACAACCTCGATGCCACGCGATCCCAGATGATCCACCACAAGCGCTGCCGCGCCACCTGTCGTGGTGGTCACGGCGACGCGCTTACCTTTCGGCGGCTTGCGCCCCTTGAGCAGCAGCGGCGCTTCGATGAGGCTCTCGAAATGATCGAGGCGCATGATGCCGCAATCGGCGAGGAAGGCATCGAGCGCGCGCGTCTCGCCGACCATGGCACCCGTGTGCGACTGCGCGAGCGCCTGGCCCAGATCCGAGCGGCCGAGCACATAGGCCATGACGGGCTTGCCGACCGCGTGCGCCTTGCGTGCCATGTCAGCGACGCCAACCGGATCACGCATGGTCTCGAGGAAGAGCAGGATGACATCGGTATCGGGATCGTCCACGAGCATGGACGCGATCTCGCCGACGGTTAGGTCGCACTCGTTGCCGATCGAGACGAGCGTCGAGAAACCGATGCCGCGTGCCTCGCCGCGACTGACCAGCGCGCCGATCATCGAGCCCGACTGCGAGACGAGGCCCGTGCGACCTTTGGGCAGCCGTTCGCGCTCCAGCACGGCGTTTGCCGAAAGCGTCAGTGGCCAGTGCGTGTTGATCACGCCGAGACTGTTCGGGCCGATGAGGCGCACGCCCCCCTCGCGTGCCGCCGCGATGAGCGCCATTTGCCGCGCCTTGCCAGCCTCGCCGCCTTCCGCGAAACCGCCCGCGAAGATGGTCGCCGCCGCGACACCCGCCCTGCCGCAGTCGCGGATGGCCTCGACGACCGAATTCGTGCCGAGCATCACATAGGCGTGGTCCGGCGGCTCGGGGCACTCGGCGAGCGAAGCATAGCAGGGCTCGCCGAATAGCTCCTTGTAACCGGGGTTGATGGGATAGATCGTGCCGGTGAAGCCGTGCTTGCGCAGATAGCGCTGCGGGCGCGAGTTGTTCTTCTTCACGTCACCGGACGCGCCGACGATGGCAACGCGCTCCGGGCGCAGTAAGCGATCGCCAAATGACCTGGCCATAAGCTCAATACCTCCCTCACCAGCCCGCAATTCATTCTGCCGAGCCGCTTGTTCGGGGTATGTCTAGCTGATGCTATCGCATTCCGCCATATGTCCGGACATCGCAGAGGTATGACGTGACTACAAACGTCGAGCGCTACCAGCGGATCGCCCGGTTCTACGACCTCCTGGATGCCCCCTTCGAGAGGAAGCGATATCGCGCACTGCGCCCGCTCCTTTTCGAGGGCCTGTCGGGGCGCCTGCTCGACGCGGGGATCGGCACGGGGCGGAACTGCGAGTTCTATCCCCCTGAGGCCGAGGTCTCGGGCATCGACACCAGCACGGCCATGCTGGAGCTGGCGCGCGAACGCTGTCCAACGCTGGCGGAAGGGGGCCGGCTCTACCAGATGGACGTCACCGCACTCCAATTTCCGGCGGCATCATTCGACAATGCCGTTTCGAGCTTCCTATTCTGCGTCCTGCCGGACGATCAGCAGGTGCCGGCGCTGCGCGAACTTGGGCGCGTGGTCAAACCCGGTGGTCTTATCCGCCTGCTCGAATATGTCCGCCCGAGGGGCCGATTGCGTCGCGCCATGACGTACATCTGGCAGCCCTGGATTGCCTGGGCTTATGGCGCGAGCTTCGACCGTAACACTGAGCAATACATCCCCACGGCCGGCCTCGAACTCGTCGAGAGCCAGTTCGTCTTCGACGATCTCATGAAAATGCTGACGGTACGCGTCGTGGCGCACCCTGCCACCTAGCTGATGACCGATCCGTCGTTCGCGCCGTATTTGAGCCGCTGGCATCTGACGCCGGACGACGAGGCGATCGTCACGCCCGCCGCACGCCTTCTGCCGGTGATCGCGTGCGGCACGCCGGCCATACTGAAAATCGTGGCTCTCGAGGAAGCAGGCGCGGCAGTGAATTGCTGGCGTGGTGGTGCGGCCTATCGGCTGCTTGGCTCCTCATCGACGGCATGAGCGCCGACATCGACCTCGCCGTGGCGCAATTGGCCCTCTCGGAACTGGCGGCCTGAACCGGAAAGCCGTCCACAGGACCCCAAATATGCGACACTAATATTGACATGAGATGTTTGTCTCATTAACTTTCTACCGTCTAACGTCGAGAACAGGAGATCGCGCCATGGCGTTGAGCCCGCAGCAGATGGATCGGATGATGGACGAGCACTTCGCCTACGAAGGTCGCGATGACGTCGAAGGCGTGCTCGCGACACTGACGGAGGACGTCGAGCATGACATCGTCGGCTGGCCGCTCGGGCCGGCACATAGTCGCGACGGCGCGCGCCAGTTCTACGAGACGATGTTCGTCGATCTCGCGGACAGCTCGGTGAGATGCGTGAAGCGCCTCTATGGTTCAAACTTCATGGTCGACGAATCCATTTGGAGCGGGAAAGCCCCCGGCCGGCCGTTCGGGCTCGAGGGACGCAATCGTCCGCTCGAATTCCGCCTGCTCCATGTCGTCGAGTTCGCGGACAACGGCGCCATCAAGCGCGAGAATGTGTGGATCGACCTCGCCGCCATCATGCAGCAACTGCCGCAGGACTGACGTGGCAGGCACGGAAAAATCCGGTCGCGCAAACCAGAAGACGCGCACACGCAAGGATCTTCTCCAGGCTGCGGCCCGGCTCATGAAGGAAGGGCGCAGCGTCACTCTTGAGGAAGTGGCCGAAGCCGCACTCGTCTCGCGCGCAACGGCCTATCGCTACTTTCCGAGCATCGAGACGCTGCTCGTCGAGGCTGCTGTCGACGTCGCCGTTCCCGGACCGAGCGAAGTGTTCGGCGACGTGACATCGCGCGAGCCTGTCGAGCGTCTGCTGCGCGCCGAAACGGCACTCTACGACATGATCGCTGCGAACGAACCGCTCCTGCGCACCATGCTCGCGCACACCATCCAGCAGGGCGCGCGCGCTGACGACGACGGCAAGCTGCCCAAGCGTCAGAACAGGCGCACGCCACTCATCGAGGCCGCACTCGAGCCGGCGCGCCAGGAGTTCAGACCCGCGGCCCTGCGCGAGTTGACACGAGCACTGGCGCTGATCATGGGTCCGGAAGCCTTCATCGTCGTCAGGGACGTGCTGCAGCTCGATGATGCGAAGACGCGAAAGCTAAAGCTCTGGGTCATTCGCGCGCTGGTCGAAGCGGCGAAGAAATCGGCCGCGCGAGACTGAGTTCGGCACGGTGACGAGCGCCCACGAAGAGTATTACGATCCAGGTTCATACCGGACGCCTAGCGGCTCATCGTGGCGACCGCTTGGCATTAAACACAGCTTTCTGTTCTGCCGGGAGATTGCTACGTTAACGAGTGAAGTGCGGATCAAGAAATCTGTTCGGAGGCAGGCATGAAGCTCGCGGGCAGCGTCGCGCTGGTCACTGGGGCCAATCGCGGTCTCGGCGCGGCGTTTGTCGAGGGGCTCGTCGCTCGGGGCGCCAAGGTCTATGCGTGCGCCAGAGAGGTCGCAAACCTTGCGCCGCTCATCCAGCGCGCCCCAGATCGGATCATCCCCCTTCAACTGGATGTGACAGATCAACAATCCATCGACGCTGCCGCGGTCCGCGCCTCCGACACGACGCTTCTTGTCAACAACGCCGGGCGGCTCGATCAGCTGAGCCTTGGCGAAGCGGGCGATCTCTCCTCACTCCGTGCGGAGATCGAAGTGAACGTCTTCGGCATGGCCGCGATGTGCCTGGCGGTCGCTCCCGTGATCGGTCGTAACGGCGGCGGGGCGATCGTGAATATGCTCTCGCGGGCCGCCATCGTGCCACCGCCGCACTTCGGCACCTACGCCGCCTCCAAGGCTGCAGCGATGTCGCTCACGCACTCCATGCGGTGGGATTTCGAGCCCCTTGGCATCAGGATGATCGGCGTCTACGCGGGCCTCATCGCGACGGAAATGGTCTCTAATATCAACATGCCCAAGGTTTCGCCGGAAGCCGTTGTCGGCCGCGTTCTCGATGGCATCGAAGCGGGTGAGAACGATATTGCCGTGGACGAGCCGAGCACGCTTCTTCGAGCTCAGTTCCACGCCGGCCTCGAGGAAGCACTTCAAGCCGCACGCGATCGATCCACCTATATCCGCGCCAATTTCCCGACGACGCGCCCGCGCAAGGAGCGGACTTGATCATCGCGTCCTGCTGATGAACGCCGGCCACTCCCCTTTCTGATGCACTGCGAAGCAGCCGCCTAGCGGGCGAACGCGCCAGCCCCTATTGTGCCGCGCACTCAATAAAAGCTTGTCCGTCTGAAAATTCGAGATCAAGGGGAGCGCCTATGCGCCTTGCTATTGCTGCACTTGCCGCGATGACCTTTACGACCGGCGCCGTCGCGCAAGGTACCGCGCCGCTTTTTGCGACGACCAAGGTCGAAGGCACCGACAACGTCTATATCTTTCGCTATCAGGGCCATCAGGCGATGTTCGTCGTGACGCCGGCAGGCGTGATCGCGACCGACCCGATTGCGTATGGCCGGCCTCAGGCTGCCGTGACGTACGTCGATGAAATCAAGAAGATCACCAAGGCGCCCATCAAATTCCTGATCTACAGCCATCATCACTATGATCACGCAGCTGGCGGCAAGCCCTTCAAGGACGCGGGCGCTACCGTGATCGCACACAACCAGGCCAAAGCGCGTCTGACAAAGCTGAAGGGCAAGGACGTCGTAGTTCCTGATCAGGGTGTCGGCAACAAGCACACGATCAGGCTCGGCGGAACGGTGCTCGAGCTGCATTACACCGGGCGCAACCATTCCGACTCGTCGCTGGTGATGTTCCTGCCGAAGGAGAAGATCATCTTCGCGGTGGATTTCAACACGCTCGGCGCGGTGCCTTCGCGGCTTGCCGTAAACGACTCCTACCCAATCGAGTGGGAAGCCTCACTCAAGAAAACGCTCGCCCTCAAATGGGACCGCCAGATTCCGGGGCATCCGGGACCGAATGGACGGCTCGGCACGCGTCAGGACATGGAGCAGCAGCTCGCCTTCATGACCGCGCTGTCCGATGAAATAAAGAAAGCGTCCGATGCCGGGAAGTGCTTCTCGCCGGCCGACGCCGAGGTCAAGCTGCCTCAGTATTCGACCATGACGGGCTACGAGCAGAACCTACCTTGGAACCTCCATCGCTGGTGCGGTTACTGGGGCCGCGGAATCTGATTAAGTCGGACTAAGAGCCGTCGACAAACGTGGTCCAAGCAACGGAGTTGCTTGGACCTTTTGCTGCGCGAGCGCAGCAAATCAGGGTTGTGCCGGAAACATCTCGACATGGCTCTCCGCTGATCGGCCGTAATAGACAGCACGGCGACCGAGGAATGATACCGTGTAGCTCGCGCAACCCGCTGCACGGACCTTCGCGCAGAAGCCCAGATACGTATAGCCCGGTGCTTTCGTCTGCGCCTCGCGAATGGCCGCTTGGATTGTCTCAGAATCGAAGCTTTTCGCGACCGCCCCTTGCACGGCGACGGCTGGAAGCTCGATGCTTTCGCCGTGGGGCGTGTAATAGATCGCCGTGCCACGACGAAAATCGATCGTGTAGCTCTCGAAGCCCGCATCCGCGAGCGTCATCACGATCTGAGGAAAATCCATCGTGCCGTTCTCGGCAGCGTGCAGGCAAGCTTCGGCGATGGCGGTCTTGTCGGGGTTCATAGTCCGGCACCTTGTCTACTCCAGCGATCATCATATACGCGCATAGAGCCCCCATCAGCCCGCGCTTTCCTGAGCGGACGCGGAATCTGATGTGCAGATCGGCATGTCTTGCTCTCTGTTTGACGCCCCTCCCCTCCCCGTGCCAGCTTGCGGCAACCAAAATCCGCATAAGCGTCAAGAGGAAAGGCACCGACGATGGCTGGCTGCTTGGAAGGTAAAGTCGTAGTCGTAACCGGCGCAGGCCGCGGCATCGGCAGGGGCATGGCCATGCTCGCCGCTCAAGAGGGCGCGAAGGTCGTCGTCAACGACCTCGGCGCCACGGTCGACGGTGAAGGCGCCGCCAGCCAGCAGCCCGCCGAGGAGGTGGTCGAGGAGATCCGCAAGGCCGGCGGCCAGGCCGTCGCCAACTTCGAGAGCGTCGCGGAACCGAAGAGCGCGGAAAAGATCGTCCAGTGTGCGCTCGACCACTTCAAGCGCATCGATGGCGTGATCAACAATGCCGGCATCCTGCGCGACCGCATTTTCCACCGCATGTCGATCATGGACTTCGACCAGGTCATCAAGGTGCACCTCTACGGCGCCTTCTATGTGAGCCGCGCGGCCGCGAACCACTTCAAGGAGCAAGAGTCCGGCGCGTTCGTGCACTTCACCTCGACCTCGGGCCTCATCGGCAACTTCGGTCAGGCGAACTACGCCGCCGCCAAGATGGGCATCGTCGGCCTTTCACGTGGCATTGCTCTGGACATGCAGCGCTACAACGTTCGCTCGAATTGCATCTCGCCCTTTGCCTGGAGCCGCATGATCGGCACCATCCCGACCGAGACGCCCGAGCAGCAGGCCCGCGTCGAGCGCATCAAGAAGATGACGCCCGACAAGATCGCGCCGCTCGCCGTCTTCCTGCTCTCTGACCTCGCCAAGGAGGTCTCGGGCCAGATCCTCGCCTCGCGCATGCACGAGATCTATCTCTTCAACCAGACCCGCCCGATCCGCAGCGTGCATCGCGCCGAGGGCTGGACGCCACAGACCATTGCCGAGCAGGCCCTTCCGGCCATGCGCTCCTCTTTCACGCCACTCGACCGCTCAGGCGATGTGTTCTCGTGGGATCCGATCTAAGATGAACACCACGACGGGCGCGCCATGCGGCGCGCTTAGTCGTTCATGAGCCCAACGACAGAGAGAAACAATGGCCGCCTTCCCTGCCCGCAAAGACACGAACGTGCTTTTCGCGCACGTCGCCTACGAGTTCACCGAGCCCTTCACCGCGCGCAAGACCGGCATGAACTTCGAGATCGCGCGCAACTACGACGAACTCGTCGCGAAGCTGCCGAACGCCGACGTACTCTCGGTCTCCATGATGTGGAAGAACGAGCTCGCCGCGAAGAGCCCGCGCCTGAAGCTCATCCAGTCCATCAGCGCCGGCACCGACCAGTACGATCGCGAAGTGTTGAAGGCGAGCGGCATCCGTCTCGCGAGCGGCCACGGCGTGAACGCCAATGCCGTCGCCGAACACGCCATCGCACTCATGCTCTCGCTCTCGCGCCAGCTCCATTTCCTGCGCGACCTGCAGCACGTGAAGTCGTGGCGCGGCATGCAGGGCGATCGCACCGTTCGCGAGGACGAGATCGAGGGCAAGACCGTGCTCATCGTCGGCGCGGGGCGAATCGGCCAGCAACTTGCAGCCTTCTGCAAGGCTTTCGGCATGAAGGTCATCGCAACGCGGCGGAACGTGGCAGCTGGCGCCGGCGCGGCCGACGAGGTCGTCGCCGACAGCGCGTTGATGTCGAAGCTGCCCGAGGCTGATTTTGTGGTTCTTACCTGTCCGCTGACGCCCGAGACGACCAACCTCATCTCGGCACCGCAGATTGCGGCCATGAAGCCGACGGCCTTTCTCGTCAACGTCGCACGCGGCAAGGTCGTCGACGAGCCGGCGCTCATCTCCGCTCTTCAAGCGAAGAAAATTCGCGGCGCCGGCATCGACGTGACGGTCGAGGAGCCGCTGCCCGCAGCTTCCCCGCTCTGGTCCATGCCGCACGTGATCGTCACGCCTCACACGGGCGGCGAAACTGTGCGCTATGAGGATCGCGTCATCGACCTGCTCATCGAGAACGCCGATCGCCTCGCGCGCGGCGAGACCAAGCTCGTCAACGAGATCGTGTAGCATTCATTATCTTTTTGTTTGCCGCGGGCTGCTGGAAAGGGGTGCTGTCGCATTCAAGCGCAGTGCAATGGCCGCGGCCGCCATGCGGACAGGTCGAGCACGTGGCAACCGGCAGGGGACACCCTCCCGGACCCACCTGCATTTATGATTTGGATCAGCGCGGCCCGGCGTTCGAGAGCGGAAGGGCCTCCAATTGCGCCATCGTGTCGGCCAGCGTCGCAACCTCGGCCCAGCCGACCTTCATCATCTCGATTGCCGGATCGTGCAGATGCGGCAGCGTCGTGCCAGTCGCTTCCTCGACGACGATCGGCGCGTAGTCGCGGAACATCGCGTCCTTCGATGACGCGGCAACGCACTGGTTGGTGAGAACGCCCGTGAAGATCACGGTCTCTGCCTTGAGATTGCGCAGCAACGTGTCGAGGCTCGTATTGTAGAACGCACTGAGGCGAACCTTCTCGACGTACCAGTCTTCGGGCAGCGCACCGAGAGGCTCGTAGATCTCGTAGCCCCACGTGCCCTGGCGCAGCCCGCCCTCCTTGAGGAACGGCCGCTGGCGCATGAACGTGCCACCGTCGATCAGGCCGCGCGTACCATGCCGCGTCCAGATGACCGGCACGCCGCGGCGGCGCGCCTCGACAGTCAGCTGCCTGATGGGCTCGATCGACCGGCGCATATGCGAGATGTCGATGCCGGAATTTGCATAGTGCCCCTCCGGACTCAGAAAATCGTTCTGGGCATCGATGTGGACGAGCGCGGTCCGGCCCGGAACCAGGTCCGTATGAATGGGCGCGAATGGCACCGTGCCCGTAGCTTCGGCATCTGAGCTCACGATGTCCTCTCCACTGGGGTGGTCGTCGTCAGATAATTGTCGGCCGGGCGCGTTCGCGCGGTCAAGCTTCAGGGCCAAGCCTATCTCCAGACCGACCAGGAGACGGATTTATCGGCCTCGCACGTTTAAGTTCCCGGGATCGCCCTTGCAAGCGCCGGTCCCCCTCTCCGAACGGAGAGGAGGTGAGGGGCGGTCGCAAGCAATCCACTCCACAGGGCCGCCCCTCTCCCTGCCACCAATAGTCAGTTTCCCGTTCGATCCGGGTGCCTCACGCGCAGTCGCAGATGTACCTCTTCGATCTCACCCTGCGCAAAGCGCCGCCGTGGCGGCTCAGCAAATGACAGCTCCACCCTGCCAAGTGGCGTGCATTCCGCCTCCAAAGCGATGTCGGGCGGATCGAGCTCGATCGTGCGCTGTCGCACAACCATGTAGGCCGGCGATCCTGCGCCGCGCACCATCAGGACATGATATGGGTCGGCGGTCCGCTCTCCGATGTATCTTTCGCGGAACCTCCAATCGCGAAGCAGCTCGGACAACTCGCGCCGGCTGTCCACGAACGGCTCCAAGCATACGAACTCATAGCCCTTGGCGGAAAGAGCGCGGGAGATGTCGCCCGAGCCCTCATCTTTGAAATCGCTCATCATCAACTGGGAGGATGGAGAGAATTCGTAGAACGATATGATCACCAGTCCGCAGAGGACCACAGCGCCGATCGCGATCGCGGCCCTACGCATGATCTGCACGCCCCTGCGATGTCGGAGTTTCTACCTCAACACCGCACGGATCAGTGCCTTGGCTTCGGGCGTGTCCCATTCGGCGGGCCCGACGAGGCGGCCGACCTCATTCCCCTCGGCATTGATCAGCAGTGTTGTCGGCAGCCCAATCGCTTTCAATGTCGTGGCCATGCGCGCGCTCGGGTCCGAAAGCACGGCGAGGCGGCGGACACTGATTTGATCGAGGAACTTTCTCGCGCCCTCGATGCCCGTGCGGTCGACGCTCACGGCAACCACCTCGAACTTGTCCGAGCCGAGCTCCGTCTGCAGGCGATCGAGGCCCGGCATCTCCTTGCGGCAGGGTGCGCACCACGTGGCCCAGAGATTGAGCAGCACGACCTTGCCCTTCCAGTCGGCGAGCGTGACTTCACGTCCCTCGGCATCGACGAATGGAGCGGCGGGCAACTCCTCGGGTACGCTCTTGAAGACGAACGCGGCCATCTGGCCGGTGCTCAGGGCATTCCGACCCGGCCCAGCCGGCAGCGGCGCATCTGACTTTGCCACGGGAGCCGACGGCGGCACGGGCGCGGAAACCACGGCCGAGCCTTTGCGATTGTCAGGGTCCCCCAGGGTCACGTATACCGCGCCGAATCCGATCAGGGTGAAGACGGCGGCGACCGCGATATAGGCTATGAGGGGCAGACCTCCGGCTGCAGCCTTGCCGGCCCCGCCGCTGCTCTCGTCGCTGCTCATGATCGTACTTTCGACTTCCCGAAGCCCATGCCCGTGACTGAAGAGGCCCCGCCGTGACCCGTTCCGATGCCAATAAGATGTGGGGTGGCCGCTTCGCAATGTCACCCGCCGATCTGATGGTCGAGATAAACGCCTCCATCGGCTTCGACAAGGCCATGGCGCCGCAGGATATCGCGGGTTCCAAGGCTCACGCCGAGATGCTCGCGCGCCAGGGCATCATCTCGAACACCGATGCGCGGGAGATTCTGAAGGGCCTGGAGCAGATCCGCGGCGAGATCGAGCGCGGCGAATTCGCCTTCTCGCAGGCCCTCGAAGACATTCACATGAATGTCGAGAGCCGGCTCGCTGAGCTGATCGGTCCTGCCGCCGGACGCTTGCACACGGCTCGCTCGCGCAATGATCAGGTCGCGCTCGACTTCAGGTTGTACGTGCGCGACAGCCTCGATGCCTTCGACAGCTTGCTCGCCGGCCTCCAGCAGGTGCTGGCGACGAAGGCCGAGACGCACGCCGATGTCGTCATGCCGGGCTTCACGCACCTCCAGCCGGCGCAGCCCGTGACCTTCGGCCACCATCTTCTCGCCTATGTCGAGATGCTCGGCCGGGATCGCAGCCGCTTCGCCGATGCCCGAACGCGCCTCAACGAAAGCCCGCTCGGCTCGGCGGCGCTCGCCGGCACGTCCTTCCCGATCGACCGCGACTCGACCGCCGAAGCCCTCGGCTTCGATCGCCCGACAGCAAATTCCCTCGATGGCGTCTCGGACCGCGATTTCGCGCTCGAAACCCTCGCTGCATCGGCGATTTCGGCGATGCATCTCTCGCGGCTCGCGGAGGAGATCGTGATCTGGATGACGCCGCAGTTCGGCTTCGTCCGCCTCTCCGACAAGTGGACGACGGGCTCCTCCATCATGCCGCAGAAGCGCAATCCGGATGCGGCCGAGCTCTGCCGGGCCAAGGTCGGGCGCATTGCCGGCGCCTTCCAGAGCCTCTTGATGGTCATGAAGGGCCTGCCGCTGACCTATTCCAAGGACATGCAGGAGGACAAGGAAGTCACGTTCGACGCGCTTCGCGCCTTCGCTGTCGCGGCGGCCGCCATGCGCGGCATGATCGAAGACCTCGAGCCTGTGCCGGAGACCATGCGGGCCGCGGCCGGCCGGGGTTATTCGACCGCCACGGACCTCGCCGACTGGCTCGTGCGCACCTTGGGCCTCCCCTTTCGCGAGGCGCACCATGTCACGGGCACCATCGTCAAACGGGCCGAGAGCAAGGGCGCAGCGCTGGAGGACCTATCGCTGGCCGAGATGCAGGCCGTCGAGCCCCGGATCACAAAAGACGTGTTCAGCGTCCTATCCGTGGACGCCTCTGTCAGGAGCCGGACGAGCTATGGGGGAACCGCGCCACAGAACGTCCGCAAAATGGCGCGACGCTGGATAAAGCGTTTGGAAAAAGCTTCGGGGAAGGCCTAGATAGGTCGCTGTGCACGATATTTCGTGCGCCGGCCTGGCCGGAGCCGGGCCCCAATGAACGGATGGACATGATCGCACGAGTTGCAGGGATCGGCATGGTGCTGGGCTTGCTGGCGACTTCGCTGGCGGGCTGCGGCGTGCGCGGTGCGCTGGACAATCCGTCGGCCAACGGCAAATCGGGCGCCACCACCACCGCTGCGGCCGCGAAACCCGGCGAGCCGGCGCCGAAGCCGCCGCACAAGGATTTCTTCCTGGACGGCCTGCTCCGCTAAAGCGACGGTGTCGCATTTAGGGTCCGACGCTTCAGTCACCCGCTGGCGCGCGCGCATTTCCCAATGTAATTGAGAGCTTCCGCGGTGCCGGAGCGCGTCCCGCGCTATCCTGACCCACCGCAAGCGCTGTCCCGAGCCTCAGATGCACCACTTCACCTACCAACACGGCCGGCTTTTTGCCGAGGACGTCGACATCGCGGCCCTCGCCGATGAAGTGGGGACGCCCTTCTACGTCTATTCGACGGCGACGCTCGAGCGCCACTACAAGGTCTTCGCCAAGGCTGTCGGAGCGCCCAAGTCGCGGGTCTTCTTCGCCATGAAAGCGAACAGCAACCTCGCCGTGCTGAGCACGCTTGCCCGTCTCGGTGCCGGGGCCGACACAGTATCTGAGGGCGAGATCCGCAGGGCGCTCGCCGCCGGTATGCCGGCCAACGCCATCGTTTTTTCGGGCGTCGGCAAGAGCGACGCTGAGCTTGCCTTCGCGGTCGATGCGGGCATCTACCAGATCAACATCGAGACCGAGGGCGAGCTTCACGCGCTCTCGCGCATCGCCACCGCCAAGGGCAAGCGCCAGAACGCCGTCTTCCGTATCAACCCGGACATCGGCGCCGGCGGCCACGCCAAGATCACCACCGGCTCCGACGACAACAAGTTCGGCATCAGCCTGAGCGAGGCGGAGCGCCTCTATACGGTCGCTGCAAACCTGCCCGGCGTGCGCATCCTCGGCCTCGCGACCCACATCGGCAGCCAGATCCACATGCTCGATGAATTGCAGCTCGCCTTCGGCCGTCTGCGCGAGCTGACCGAGCGTCTCTCGAGCCTCGGGCACCGCGTTGAGCGCATCGACCTCGGTGGCGGGCTCGGCATTCCCTATGAAATGGCCGAGGCCGTCGAGCACGGGCCGGGCCTGATCGAGGACTATGCCGCCATGGTCGCAAAGACCTTCGCCGACCTCGATCTCGAACTCGCTTATGAGCCGGGCCGCCTCATCGTCGGCAATGCCGGCATTCTCGTCACCCGCGCCCTCACGCTCAATCCGCGCGCGGGAAAGACGATCCTCGTCGTCGATGCCGCCATGAACGATCTCATACGTCCCGCCATGTACGATGCCTTTCACGACATCTGGCCCATTCGCGAGCCGGTGCGCGGCGGCCCCGAGCGCCTCTATGACGTGGTCGGGCCGATCTGTGAGACCGGCGATACGTTCGCTACGGCCCGAACGCTTCCCGAGACGCAGCCCGGCGACCTCATCGCGCTCATGACCGCCGGGGCCTATGGCGCGGCCATGTCATCGACCTACAACTCTCGGCTCCTGGTGCCCGAAGTCCTGGTCCGCGGTGCCGAATGGGCCATCGTCCGCCCTCGGCCGAGTTATGAGGAGCTGATCAAGCTTGACCGCCTGCCGGGATGGCTCAGCTGATCCCGCCGGCCACGATCCCGCCGCACTGCCTCCGCACGGTACGGTTGAACGCAAATTGATCGGGATGCTGGATCGTTTTGCAGCGCGATTAACGTGAGGCGTGTTAGGAACTAACGTGCCGGGGCGTGGGTACGACCGGTACGCTAGTGGAAGTATGCCCACGCTGAATGTTGTGCACGAACGCCGAGTGCCGCGATCACGGGCTGAATTCGCCCCGATCCGCCGATTCGCAGTAAGGTGCGCCCTATGGCTGATTTGACGACCCCGCCGCGGTCGAGCGCCACCACGGTGTTCGAGAACAAGATCCGGTTGAGCCGCTGGGCCCAGCTCTTCGAACGGCTTTGGCCGCGGACCTGGGCGTTGCTGGCCGTCATTGCCCTTTTCGCGCTGGTTTCGCTCGCGGGCCTCTGGCCGCGCCTCCCCGAGAGCGCCCACTATGCGCTCCTCGGTCTTTTCGGCCTCGCGACTCTCGCCGCCCTCTTCTGGATGGCGCGGACGCCCTTTCCGAGCCGCGAGGAGGCGCTCCGCCGCCTTGAGCAGCGCTCGTCGATCGCTCATCGGCCCGCATCATCCTACGAGGACACGCTCTCGGCGCCGGATGTCGGCGGCGCCACCGAAGCCCTCTGGCAAGCCCATCGTGCTCGCCTCGCCGCCACCCTCTCCAAGCTCCGCGTCGGTACGCCCTCGCCGCGCGCGGATCGCGCCGACCCCTGGGCGTTGCGTGTCGTGTTGCTGATCGGCGTCGGCGTGCTCGCTGCCGCGGTCGGCGATGGCTTCATGGACCGCCTATCGCAGGCCTTCCGCTTCGGCACGCCCGCGACCACCGTCAGCACCGCGCGGCTCGATGCCTGGGTGACACCGCCTGCCTACACAGCCCGCCCGCCGCTCATGCTCGTCGACGGCTCACGCGCAAGCGCGCCGCCCGTGCTCGGCGAGGCCACCCCCGCTTTCGAAGTGCCGACCAAGAGCGCGCTCACCGTACGCGCCAGCGGCGAAGGCGCTGGCTCGATGACCCTCGAGGTCACCGACGAGGCCGGCAAGGTTGAGATCCTCACACCGAAGAAGGCACAACTCCCGCCCGGCCTCACGACCACAACGGAAGTCGCAGAGATCCGCGTGGAGCTGACGCGCCCCGTCACGGCGCGCGCGCGCGGCGTCTCGGGCGAGCCGCAGTGGGCATTTCGCATCATCCCCGATCACCTGCCGAAGATCAGCCTCACCAAGGATCCCGAGCGGATGCCCCGCGGCTCGCTCAAGCTCTCCTACAAGGTCGAGGATGACTACGGCATCGCGAGCGCGGAAGCGCGCATCACACGCGTGCGCCCGAAGCCCGGTGATCCCGCAACGAGTTGGGCGCGTCCGAAGAAGCTGGGTGCACGCCCGCCACTCGAAAAGCCACCCGTGTTGACACTGCGCCTGCCGCGCACCAACGCGAAGCAGGCGGAGGGCACGAGCTATCACGAGCTCTCCGGCCACCCGTGGGCGGGAATGCGCGTTCGCATGGTACTCTCGGCCAAGGATCAGGCCGGCCAGATCGGCAAGAGCGAACCCGTCGAGTTCATCCTGCCACAGCGCCGCTTCGACAATCCGATCGCGCGCGCCGTCGTCGAGCAACGCCGCTATCTCATCGAGGATCCACGCAATCGCGAGCAAGTGCTCGTTGGCATCGACGCCATTGCCGCCGAGCCCGAAGGCTTCTTCCCGGACTACAGCGCCTACATCAGTTTGCGCGGTGCCTACTGGCGGCTTATGCGTGATCGCAGCCGCGATGGCATGAAGAGCGTCGTGGATCAGCTCTGGCACGTCGCCCTGCGTCTCGAGGACGGCAATCTCTCGGAGGCCGAGCGGCGCCTGCGCCAGGCCCAGGAGGATCTCGCCAAGGCCCTGCAGGAAGGTGCGAGCGACGAGGAAATCCAGCGTCTCATGAACGAGCTGCGCCAAGCGCTCAATCAGTTCATGGAGCAGCTCGCACGTCAGGCCGAGGGTCAGCCGCCTCAGCCCATGCCGCAGGGCCAGCAGAACCAGATGCTGAGCCAGCGCGATCTCGAGCGCATGATGCGCGACATCGAGAACATGGCGCGCCAGGGCTCGCGCGATAACGCGCAGCAGATGCTGAGCCAGCTTCGCGACCTGCTGGAGCGGCTGCAGTCCGGCCGCATGGCGCGTCAGCAGGGCCAACAGAACCAGCAGGCCATGCAGATGATGGACCAGTTCGGGGACATCATCCGCCAGCAGCAACAGCTTCTCGACGACACGTTCAACGAGCAACGCCAGGCGGGCGAGGACGGCCAGGAAGGTCAACAGGGGCAGCAGGGTCAACAAGGCCAGCAAGGTCAACAGGGCCAGCGCGGTCAGCGTGGGCAGCAAGGCCAGGGGCAGCAGGGGCAACGCGGCCAGCGTGGGCAGCGCGGCCAACAGCAAGGCCAGCAAGGGCAGGGCCAGGGTCAAGGCGAGCTGAGCCGCCGCCAGGGCCAGTTGCGCGACCGTCTTGGCCAGCTCGGCCAGGGCATGCAGCAGTTCGGTATGCAGCCGCCATCTCAGCTCGGTGGGGCTCAGCGCTCCATGGAGGAAGCCGAGGAGGCCCTTCGCAACGGCGATCTCGACGGCGCCGCCCGCGCCGAGCAGCGCGCGCTCGAACAGCTTCGCCAGGGCGCCCAGCAAATGGCCCAACAGATGCTGCAGCAGATGCCCGGCCAGTTCGGCCGCTCCGCTGACGTGCCGCTCGATCCCATGGGACGTCCGCAGCGCACCGAGGGTCCCGATCTAGGTACATCCGTCAAGGTGCCCGACGAGATCGACATCCAGCGCGCCCGCGAGATCCTGGAGGAGCTGCGTCGCCGCCTCGGCGATCAGCAGCGCCCCCTCCTCGAACTCGACTACATCGAGCGCCTGCTCCGTCGGTTCTAGTCAATAAAGGCGGGTGGGTTCGGGAGGGTGTCCCTCCCGATAGAGCGCGAGTCTAGTCTCGCTCGCGCCGCAGGCGCGAACAGGGCTGCCGCCCTGTAACCCGTCCCGGGGGACACCCCCGGAGCCCCCGTTTTTTATGGACTTGTTGCCGTGTTCGGCGATGCGTTGGGAGCGGCACGCCGCGGGCTTCCCTGCCCGGATCGGCCCGACGCGATCGCCTGGTGCAGCGCCAGCACGGGCAGCAGCCCGACCAGCACGATCGCCAGCGAACCCGCGCCTGCGCTCTCGAACAGCTCAAGCGAAGCGAGACTGTAGACGTGCGTTGCGAGTGTCTCGAAGTTGAAGGGCCGCAGAAGAAGCGCCGCCGGCAGCTCCTTCATGGCATCGACGAACACGAGGAGGCCGGCACTCCCCAGCGCCGGAAGCAGCAGCGGCAGGTGCACGCGCACCATGGTCGAAAGCGGCGTCGCACCGAGCGTGCGTGCGGCGGCATCGAGGTTCGGCGAGACGCGCTCCATGCCGGCCTCGATGGCACCGAGCGAAACCGCGAGAAATCGGATCGCAAAAGCCAGCACCAATGCCGATAGCGTTCCCGTCAGCAGCAATCCGAGCGGCAGCCCGAACAGCGCCCGCGACAGCGCATCGAGCCGGTTGTCGAAGGCGGCGAGTGGAATGAGCAGGCCTAGCGCCAGCACTGTTCCGGGCAGCGCATAGCCGACACTCGCGAGGCGCACGGCAAGCCGAATGAAGGCCCCACCCACAATGCGGCGCGCATAGGCGAGGATGACCGCCAGCACGACCGTCACGATGGCCGCGAGCACGGCCAGCAGCACGCTGTTCCAAGCGGCCTTCGAGAGCGCGGCCCAGCCTGCATCATCGGTGAAGTGGATGGCGTTGTAGGCAAGCACGAGGCACGGCAGCACGAACCCCGCAATGAACGGAATGAGGCAGACGACGATCGCGCCTACCGCCCACCAGCCCGAAAGCGCAGAGAACGGGATCGAGCGGTATCGCCCTGTCGTGTGATGGAACTGTCGCCGCCCGCGCGCGTGACGCTCGATCGCAAACAGGATCAGCACGAGGGCCACCGCCGCGAGCGCGATCTGCGCCGCCCCACCGAGGCTCGATCGCTGCAGCCAGGTTGCATAGAGCGCCGCCGAAAGCGTCTCGACGCCGAGGTGCTGCACGGCACCCAGATCATTGAGGCATTCCATGAGCACGAGCGCGACACCGGCCGCGAGCGCTGGTCGTGCCAGCGGCAACGCCACGCCGATGAACGCACCCCAGGGCGTGCGCCCGAGCGTACGCGCGACCTCCAGAACGCAGATGGACTGCTGTACGAAGCTCGCGCGCGCGGCGAGATAGACATAGGGGTAGAGCACGCTCGAAAGCAGGAAAATAGCGCCACTCGTCGAGCGGACGTCGGGGAACCAGTAGTCGCGCGGCGTTCGCCAATGGAAGTAAGCTCTCAGCGCGCCCTGCACGGGGCCCGCATAGCCGAGCAGATCGACATAGCAGTAGGCGACGATGTACGTCGGCACCGCGAGCGGGATCACCAGAAGCCGATCGAGGATCCCGCGCCCCGGAAAGCGGTACATGGTGATGATCCAGGCCGTCCCCGCGCCCACGATGAGCGTGGTGACGGCGGCGCCGGCCATGACAGTCAGCGTCGTGCTGAGTGCATTCGGCAGGATCGTCCGAACGAGGTGCGGCCACGTCTCGAAGCCCGACGAGAGGGCAAGCACAGCGATTGCCGCGACCGGGAGCGCGACCAGTGCGACAATGAGACCGACCGCAATCGTCCAACCCGGCGAAACCTGACGCCGCCCGCGCCAGGCGCTGAGCTTATGCCCCCACCATCTACCGCGCTCTGTGGATGTCGAAACGTCGCCACTCTGCATTGGCTGCCGGGCTCTCCGCCGCCCACTTGGGGAGAGGCTCCCCAAAAACGCCGCCCGGGCGGCTGGTCAACCACGTCATTACCCTTCTAGACCTCCGCGGTCGAGTATCTAGGCTGACGCACAAAGCACGCCCACGATTTTGCGGCAGCGCACAATGGCCCCAAAGCACTCTCAGATGAATTGACCGAACATAGTCAACGCTCTGGCCAGTTTGCCCCCCGTCGGCTAGTAGTCATCCTAAGCGCTTAAATGACAATCGGCGCCGAGATGGATGATGAGCAGGGAGGTTGCATGGCCGCCACGAGCCAAACAGCGAATGGCCTGATCCCGGGCGCCGGCACGCCGGTACAGTTCACCCGCGATGAAGAGCTGACCGCCTATCGCGAGATGTTGCTGATCCGCCGCTTCGAGGAGAAGGCGGGCCAGCTCTACGGCATGGGTTTCATCGGCGGCTTCTGCCACCTCTATATCGGGCAGGAGGCGGTCGTCGTCGGCATGCAGATGGCGATCAAGCCAGGCGACCAAGTGATCACCACCTATCGCGATCACGGCCACATGCTCGCAACGGGCATGGACCCGAAGGGTGTCATGGCCGAGCTTACCGGCCGCCAGGGAGGCTATTCCCGCGGCAAGGGCGGCTCCATGCACATGTTCTCCAAGGAGAAGAATTTCTACGGCGGTCACGGCATCGTCGGTGCCAACGTACCGCTCGGCGCGGGTCTCGCCTTCGCCAACAAGTACCGCGGCAACGACAACGTCTGCCTCACGTACTTCGGTGACGGCGCCGCCAACCAGGGCCAGGTCTACGAAACCTTCAACATGGCGAAGCTCTGGCACCTGCCGGTGATCTTCATCATCGAGAACAACCGCTATGCCATGGGCACGGCGATCGAGCGTTCATCGGCGACGACGGATTTCTCACGCCGTGGCGCCTCATTCGACATTCCCGGCGAGCAGGTCGACGGCATGGACGTGCGTGCCGTGCGCGCGGCCGGCGAGCGCGCCGTCAAGCGCGCCCGCGCCGGCGAAGGCCCCTGCATTCTCGAAATGCTGACCTACCGCTATCGCGGCCACTCCATGTCCGACCCGGCCAAGTATCGCACACGCGAGGAAGTGGAGCGCGTGCGCGAGGAGCGTGACCCCATCGAGCGCGTGCGTCGGCGCATGCTCGAAGCGGGCATGATCCAGGAGGACGATCTCAAGAAGATCGACGGCGAGATCCGCACGATCGTCAATGCCGCTGCCGACTTCGCGCAGCACGATTCCGAGCCCGATCCGTCCGAGCTTTGGACGGACGTGCTGCTCCCGGCGTAAGGGCCTGCGATGGGTGAGACCTTGCGCCAACGAAATCTCGACGCGGCCTTCGGCCAGCTCACGGACTTCTGGTCGCCCCGCGTCGTCGCGACGACCAATGGACAGTACGTGAAGGTGGCCAAGGTCAAGGGCGAGTTCGTCTGGCACGCCCACGCCGGCGAGGATGAATTCTTTCTCGTGCATCGCGGCGCGCTGACCATACGCTACCGTGATCGCCCGGATGTGGTTCTGCGTGAGGGAGACTTTCACGTCGTGCCGAAGGGCGTCGAGCACAATCCATTCGCCGCCGATGAGTGCTGGGTCGTGCTCGTCGAGCCGGCCCAAACCAAGCATACCGGAGAGACCGTCTCCGACATCACGAAGTCGATTGAACAACAAGCAGTGCCTCTCGGCTGAAGCGACGCCGACGGAAGCATCAGGGACGAACCGACCACCATGGCCACTCAGATCCTCATGCCGGCGCTCTCTCCGACCATGGAAGAGGGCAAACTTGCCAAATGGCTCGTGAAAAGCGGCAGCCGCATCAAACCCGGCGATATCATCGCCGAGATCGAGACCGACAAAGCGACCATGGAGGTCGAAGCCGTTGATGAAGGTACGGTGTCCGAGCTGCTGATCGCCGAAGGCACCGAGAACGTGAAGGTCAATACGCCTATCGCCGTCGTGCTCGGCGAGGGCGAAGGCAACGGCGCCGGAGCGCCGAGTGCGCCTCCAAAGGCAGCACCGCAGCAGGCCGCTCCAGCCGCGCCCGTCAATGCGGCGCCGGCAGCACCTCCCCCACCGGCAGCGCCAGCACTTGCCGATACGAGCATCGCGCCCGGCACGGAGATGATGACGCAAACCATGCGCGAGGCACTGCGCGACGCCATGGCCGAGGAAATGCGCCGCGATCCGGACGTCCTCCTCATGGGTGAGGAAGTGGCGCAGTATCAGGGCGCCTACAAAGTGAGCCAGGGCCTGCTCGACGAGTTCGGCGCACGCCGTGTGATCGACACACCCATTACCGAGCAAGGCTTTGCCGGTATCGGCGTCGGTGCCGCCATGGCCGGACTCAAACCGATCGTCGAGTTCATGACGTGGAACTTCGCCATGCAGGCGATCGACCAGATCATCAATTCCGCCGCCAAGACGCTCTACATGTCGGGCGGCCAGATGGGGGCGCCGATGGTGTTCCGCGGCCCGAACGGCGCCGCTGCCCGCGTCGCCGCCCAGCACTCGCAGTGCTATTCGTCGTGGTACGCGCATGTGCCGGGTCTGAAGGTGGTGTGCCCATCGAACCCAGCCGATGCCAAGGGACTTCTCAAGAGCGCGATCCGCGATCCGAACCCCGTGCTCGTGCTCGAGAACGAGCTTCTCTACGGCATGAGCGGCCCGGTACCGAAGGTCGAGGACTGGCTCGTACCGATCGGCAAGGCGCGCATTGCGCGTGAAGGCACGGATGTGACGATCGTCTCCTTCGCGCGCGGCATGCATTACGCACTCGCCGCTGCCGAAAAGCTCGCGGAAGAAGGTATCAGCGCCGAGGTGATCGATCTCAGGTCACTGCGCCCGATCGATTGGGACACGATCATCACGTCGATCAAGAAGACGAGCCGCATCGTCACCGTCGAAGAAGCATGGCCCGTATGCTCGATCGGCTCGGAAATCTGCGCGCAGGCAGCCATCCAGGCCTTCGACTATCTCGACGCGCCGCCGGCCAAGGTGAATGGTGCCGACGTTCCCATGCCCTACGCCGCCAATCTCGAGAAGCTCGCGCTCCCGAACGCCGACCAAGTCGTCGCGGCGGTGAAGTCGGTGATGGCGTGAACGCACTGAAAGGCCTGTTGCTCGAATGACCACCACGGCAAAGCCACGCAAGAGACCGGCGACCTACGCCGATCTCGAAGCCGTGCCCCCGAACTTGGTGGCGGAGATTCTCGGCGGCGAGCTGGTGACGCATCCACGCCCGCGGCCGAGGCACGGCGTTGCTGCCAACTCACTCGGCTACGAGCTCACCGGCCCTTTTCAGAAGGGCGCGGGTGGGCCTGGCGGTTGGATTTTTGTTACAGAGCCGGAACTTCACCTTGGCGAGAATGTGGTGGTTCCGGATTTGGCTGCTTGGCGCCGTGAACGGCTTCCGACTATGCCCGAGGAGGTCGGCATCACAATCGCGCCCGACTGGGTCTGTGAAATCCTGTCACCGAACACCGCAATCTACGATCGAACCGTCAAGTTCGATATCTATCAAGAGTTTGGCGTCGGCCATCTCTGGTACCTTGATCCCGAGTACAAGACACTCGAAGTGTTCGGACGCGGCGAAGAGCATTGGCAGACACTCAAGACCTTCGGTGGCCACGATGACGTGCGCGCCGAACCTTTCGATGCCATCTCCTTCTCGCTTGGCGCGCTCTGGCCCTACGATCCGCCGCCTGCAGCGGAGGGAACGTGAGCCATGGCCCGGTCCGCGACACGCACGGTCACGATCAAGAAGCGCGGCGAAGCGGCGCCTATCGAGCTGCGCGCCGGCGAGACAACACTCGGCTCGCTTCGCAGCGTCACGGGTGCGATCGGCAGCAATGAAACCATGAGCGGCACCTTCACGCACGCACCGGCCTACGCCGACTTCACCGAGCGCTTCCTGACCATGACTTCGGCACTCAACGCTGGTGATGCCGCGGCGGCCGCGGCCATACGGGCCGAGATCGAGAAAGCGGGCGTGCACGTCTATCATCTTCAGCACGAGATGCGCATAGATCGCCCGGCCTCCGTGCAGGTCATTGGCGGCGAGGTGCGCTTCTCGCCGAATGATGCCTATCTGATGATGCGCACAGGGGGCCTCTAGAGCAGAGCTGGCCACGCGCCCGAGGTAGACGGCGCACCACGTTCTGATCGAGAATGCCGACACAAGAGCAACGAGCGACGAGCAGGAAACGACCATGCCCACCGAGATCCTGATGCCCGCCCTCTCCCCGACGATGGAGGAAGGCAAGCTCGCCAAGTGGCTCGTGAAGGAAGGGCAGAAAGTGCGCTCCGGCGACATCATTGCCGAGATCGAGACCGATAAGGCCACTATGGAAGTCGAGGCTGTCGACGAGGGCACGGTTGGCTCGCTGCTGATTGCTGAAGGCACCGACAAGGTGAAGGTCAACACGCCGATCGCGGTGCTGCTCGGCGATGGTGAGAGCGCCAGCTCCGTCAAATCTGCTACTCCGGCGCCGAAGCCTGCTGCGGCACCCGCCGCCGCGCCATCGCCCGCCCCCGCAGCAGCCGCGCCGAAAGCGCAGCCAGCACGGGCACCGGCAAGCGCACCGCCCTCGGCAGCAACCCCTGCGCCCGCAGCAAAGCCCGCTGCAAACGGTCATGCTCCCGGTGCTCGACTTTTCGCGTCACCGCTTGCGCGTCGTCTCGCAAAGGAGGCAGGGCTCGACCTCGCGCGCGTTGCCGGCACCGGTCCGCACGGCCGCATCGTGCGCCGCGACATCGAAGCCGCTGCGAAAGGTGGTGCTGCAAAAGCCGCTCCCGCACAGAGCACGGCAGTCGCAACCACTGCAGCCGCCACACCGGCCATGGCCGCGCCGATGCCGGATTCCAAGATCCTCGCGCTTTACGAGCAGGGCAGCTACGAAGTTCTGCCGCACGACGGTATGCGCCGCGTCATCGCCGAGCGTCTCACGCAGTCCAAGCAGACCATTCCACACTTTTATCTCTCGCTCGATTGCCGGCTCGATCAGCTCCTCGCCGCACGCGAACGCATCAATGCCGCGGCACCCAAGGAAGGCCCGCGCGCCTATAAGCTCTCGGTCAACGACTTCGTCATCAAGGCGCTCGCGCTCGCACTTCAGCATGTGCCAGGGGCGAATGCCACGTGGACGGCCGAGGGCATGCTCCGCCATCGCCACTCGGATGTCGGTGTCGCCGTCGCGGTCGAGGGCGGACTCTTCACGCCCATCATCCGCCACGCCGAGCTCAAGACGCTCGGCGAGATCTCGAACGAGATGAAGGATCTTGCGGGCCGCGCCAGAAAGCGTCGCCTCGCCCCGCACGAGTATCAGGGCGGCACGACGTCAATTTCGAACCTCGGCATGTACGGCATCACGAGCTTCGACGCGGTGATCAATCCGCCCCACGCGACGATCCTCGCCGTCGGCGCCGGCGAGAAAAAGCCTGTTGTCGTGGGCGACCGCATCGAGATTGCCACGATCATGAACTGCACGCTTTCGTGCGATCACCGCGTCGTCGACGGCGCCCTAGGTGCCGAGCTGCTGAACGCGTTCAGGGCCCTCATCGAGGACCCCGTGCGAATGCTGGTCTGAGGTTCCTGCCACCCGGCTGTCAGCAACTGTCTGTGACATGTGCACGCCGACTGATTGTCGCGCTTGGGCGGACTGGGCCGGCGTGCTAAGCACGCGTCAAACCTCACTGAGCGAGGATCCAGACGATGACCGTGAGCAACGGCCGACAGTTCCTGTCCATTCCCGGCCCGACGAACATTCCCGACGAGGTCCTGCAGGCCATGAACCGGCCGGCGATCGACCTCTACTCGGGCAGCATGCTGCAGACCACCTACAGCCTGCTCGAAGATCTGCCGAAGCTCTTCAAGACCGCCGGGCGCGTCTACATGTACGCCGCCAACGGGCATGGCGGCTGGGAAGCTGCCTACACGAACGTTCTCTCGCGCGGCGATCATGTGCTCGTGCTGGAGAGCGGCCGCTTTGCCATCGGCTGGGGCGAGATGGCGAGGCTCATGGGCGCGGAAATCGAAGTACTCGAGCAGAGCGGCCGCAAGGCCGTCGATCCCGCAGCGGTCGAAGCGCGCCTCAAGGCCGACACGAAGCACTCGATCAAAGCGATCTTCGTCGTCCAGATCGACACGGCCACCAGCGTCGTCAATGACCTGCCGGCCATCCGCAAGGCCATCGACGCGGCGGGCCATCCCGCGCTGCTGATGGTCGACACTGTCGCCTCGCTGGGCTGCATGCCCTACGAGATGGATGCCTGGGGCATCGACGTCACCATGTGCGGCTCGCAGAAAGGCCTCATGACGCCGCCGGGTCTCGCGCTCGTCGCAGCCGGCCCACGCGCCATGGAAGCGCACAAGTCCGCCAACATGCGCACCATGTACTGGGACTGGACCTTCCGCGACGGCCCCGAGCACTATCAGAAGTACTGCGGCACGCCACCCGAGCACACGATCTTCGCCTTGAGGAAGGCTGTCGATCTGCTGTTCGCCGAGGGTCTGGAGAACGCGCACCGCCGCCACGCGCTGCTCGCGGAAGCGACGCGTCGCGCCGTCGCCAAGTGGTGCGAAGGGCAGGTGCTGGCCTTCAACATCATCGACCCCACGCAGCGCGCGAACTCGGTGACGAACGTGCTGACGAACAGCGTCGATCCGCAGATCATCCTCGACTACTGCCGCGAGAAGTGCGGCGTCGTACTCGGCGTCGGCATCGGCGATCTCACGGGCAAGGCCTTCCGCATCGCGCACATGGGGCACACGAACGCGCCAATGGTGCTCGGCACGCTCGCCGCCGTCGAGATGGCGCTCAAGGCGCTGAAGATCCCGCACGGCTCGGGCGGCGTGCAGGCGGCCATCGAGTATCTGGGAAGTGAAGTAGCGCCCTGAGTAGCGCTACTCGATATCCTCGACGTCCACCGCGCCGCCCTTCACGCGTTGTGCGAGCGAAGCTTCGATGAATGGATCGATATCGCCGTCCAACATCGCGGCGATGTCACTCGTCTGCACACCCGTGCGCAGATCTTTGACCATCTGATAAGGCTGCATGACGTACGAGCGGATCTGATGACCCCAGCTGTTGTCCGATTTGGATGCAGCCTCGGCCTGTGCCTTCTGCTCGCGCTTCTGCAGTTCCAGCTCGTAGAGCCGCGCCTTGAGGCGCTTCATGCCCGCATCGCGGTTCTGATGCTGCGAGCGCCCTTCCTGCGAGAAGATCACGATACCCGTGGGCTTGTGCACGATACGCACCGCCGATTCAGTACGGTTCACGTGCTGACCGCCCGCGCCGCTCGACCGCGTGAATGACACGTCGATCTCGTCCGGCTTGATCTCGATCTCGATATTGTCGTCGACGATCGGATAGACCCATACGCTCGAAAATGACGTGTGCCGGCGTGCGTTCGAGTCGAACGGCGAGATGCGCACCAGGCGATGCACACCCGACTCGGTCTTCAGCCAGCCATAGGCATTCTGCCCCTTGATCTCGAGCGTCGCCGACTTGATGCCTGCTTCTTCGCCCGGGCTCTCGTCGATCAGCGTCACCTTGTAGCCGCGTCCCTCCGCCCAGCGCATGTACATGCGCAGCAGCATCTGCGCCCAGTCCTGGCTCTCGGTGCCGCCGGAGCCGGCGTGAACTTCGAGGTAGGTGTCGTAGCTGTCGGCCTCACCCGAGAGCAGCGCCTCGACCTCGCGCCGCTTCACCTGCGCAAGCAGGTTCTTCAGGGCTGTGCCACCTTCCTCGACGGTCGCGGCATCGTTCTCGGCCTCGCCGAGCTCGATGAGGGTCACGATATCGTCGAGCTCCTGCTCGATCTTCTGGTATCCCTTGACGGCCGTTTCCAGCGTCTGGCGCTGGCGCATTACCTTCTGCGCGCGTGCGGGATCATTCCATAGTGCGGGATCTTCCGCCTGGCGATTGAGATCGCCGAGACGCATGTCGGCTGTGTCCCAGTCAAAGAGACCTCCGGAGCAGGGCCATGGATTCCTTGATCTCGGAGACGAGAGCATTGTGCTCGGCGCGCATTTGAGCCTCCTCAGGCAAATTCAGGTGTTGGGCGCGGTTTATAGGGAGAGCCCGACGCATTGTAAACGCGAAGAACTGGGGCCCGACGCGGCACGGCTTCGGCAAGCCACAATTGGGGTGGCCCGGTTCTGTGAGCGACGTTTCTGCCAGTCGCCTTCAGTCCGCTCCCATGCCACTTGTTGAGCGATAACCACCGCCCGCCCCTACGCTGTTTCTGGAGCCCAACGAATGGAGTTCGCCCTCTTCAACCTGATGTCGCTCAACCACGCCAAGGAGATACCGGCGGAGGTGTTGGCGACGACCGCGGAAGCGGTGCAGCTCGCGGATCAGATCGGTTTCGATATCGCGTGGTTCGCCGAGCACCATTTCTCCAGCGCGTCGATTTGCTGCTCGCCGCTCATGATGGTGGCGCATTGCGCACCTCTCACGCAGCGCATCCGCCTTGGTCCGGCTGTCGTCGTGTTGCCGCTGTACCATCCGCTCAGGGCAGTGCAGGAGATCGGCATGGCACAGCTCATGGCGCCCGGGCGGATCGTTCTCGGCATCGGCTCGGGTCACCAGCCGCACGAGTTCCGGACCTATGGAATCGACCTGTCCGCACGCACGCAGCTTCTGCACGAAGGCTGGGATATTCTGGAACAAGGCCTGACGACCGGCCGCGTGGCATACGACGGCAAACACTACCGCATCCCGGAAGCGCCGCTCTGTCTGCCCGCCACCATGCCGCCGCTCCACTTGGCAGGTAACGATCCCAGCCTGATTGCCCGGGCCGCGCGCGCCGGCGCAACGTTGCTGGTCAGCCCTGGGCTGCGTTGGGGCAAGGAGGCGCTCCCGGCGAAGGCCAAAGTAGAAGCGCCCTATCGCGCGGCGGGTTTCCAGGGCGCGGACATCCCGCTGGGCCTTCAACGCTACATTTTCGTCACCGAAGACGCCGCCGAGGCGCGCCAGGCCGCCGAAGGACATCTGAAGTTCTTGCGCAACACGATCGCTTTGCGCACCGACTACCCTCCGCGCGAGGGCGCACTGCTTCAAGTCCCTCCCCAAGAGGGCGAGCCTAGTCTCGACTGGTTGCTCGAGCACGCGCCGATCGGGCCGGCAGACAAGGTCATCCGCATTCTTACGGAAGATATCCAGGCCCTACGCCCATCCCATTTCAGCCTCTATTGCGGCTTCACGGGTCTCGGCAAGGGAGCGACGCTCGCCGCCATAGATCGCCTCGGTCGCCAAGTGCTGCCGGCCCTGCGAAACGTAGCCGGCGCTCTGTCCTAACAGCGCGCAAATCAATTCTGGAGTACGCCCATGCCTCGCTTCGTTGCCGTCTACACCATGAAACCGGCGGACATCGCCGCCTTTCGCGCGCGCCCCAAATCCGAGCAGGAAGCCATCGACAATGCCGGCCTGAAGGCGTGGGGGGAGTGGCGCAAGCGCAACGCCGCCGCCATTGTCTCGACCGATATCATGGTGGGCAAGACCAAGCGCGTCACCAAATCCGGCATCGCCGATGCGCGGAACCATATCGCGGGCTTTCTGATCGTCGAAGCCGCCGACATCGCTGCCGCAGCCAGCCTTTTTCAGGACCACCCACACATCACCGTATTTCCCGGTGATGGTATCGACGTCATGCCGGACGTCACGGGGCCACCAGAGGACTAGCTGCAATGAAGCGGGCAACAGCCAGGGCTGCCGCAAACTGGCGCCGCCTCTATGCCATGCCCGTCGCGAACATCTATCCTTCTTATGTTGCCAAGGCTGAGAAGAAGGGCCGCACCCGGGCCGAGGTCGACGCGATCTTCCGTTGGCTCACCGGCCACAGCCAGGCCTCGCTCGAAGCGGAATTTGCGAAGAAGACGAGCTTTGAGGATTTCTTCGCGCGCGCGCCGAAGATGAACCCGTCTCGCTCTCTGATCACCGGCGTCGTATGCGGCGTCCGCGTGGAGGAGATCGAGGAGCCGATGATGCGCGAGATCCGCTACCTCGACAAACTCATCGACGAGCTCGCCAAAGGCAAGACGATGGAAACAATCCTCCGCAAATAGCCCTGCGTGGGAGTGGCCTGATGGCGCTTCTTCAACACGTCGAACTACTCTGGCCTCACCCCAGACGCGCCGCTGCGATCTTCTCGTCGATGGCGAGAGCGCGCTGGCGAGCCGGCCGAGCATTGAGACGCGCCGCGTATTTCTTGAAAACCTCGCGCTCGGGAAGAAGCTCGAACTGCAGTCCCCACGAGATCGCAGAGCCGACGTACACGTCCGCCGCCGAGTAGCGCTCACCCAGGAACCAGGGCCCCTTCTCGACAGCCCGCTCGAGGGCTGCGACGGCAACCTCGTACGTGCCATAGGGCATCATCCCACGCCGTCCCGGCTCGCGCTTCAGCGCACGGTCGACGATCGCGGGCTCCAGCGCGTTACCCTGAAAGAACATCCAGCGCAGGTACGTTCCCCGCAACGGGTCGCCGATCGGCGGCGCCAGCCCGGCCTTCGGGAAGGCGTCCGCGAGATAGGTGCAGATCGCGCCGACCTCGGTGACCACGGCGCCCTCGTATTCGATGGCCGGCACCTTGCCCATGGGATTGATCGCGAGATACTCGGGCCGGTACTGCTCCTCTTTCTGAAGGTCCATCACCTTCAGCTCATAGGGCGCGCCGATCTCCTCGAGCATGAAAAGAACGGTCGATGAGCGACTCGGCGCCGCGTGATGCAGGATGATCTTGCCGCTCATGTCAGCCTCCGTTCGCTTTACTCAGTATCCGCGCGCGCGATCCACCACATTCTGCAACGGCTCGCCGCGCTCGTATGCTTCGATCTGCGCCACCACGTAGTCCGACACCGCCTCGGGATCGCTGTCGGCGGCATTGTGTGGCGTGATCGTGGCCTTGGGGTGACTCCACAAGGGGTGCTCCGGCGGCAGTGGCTCCGTATTGAACACGTCGAGCGTGACGGCACCGAGGGTACCGTCATTGAGTGCTGCGACGATGTCATCCTCGACCTGCAAGCCACCGCGCCCGGCGTTGATAACGACTGGCCCACCGAGCACGCCGTCCCGTGCCAGCTTCCGGAACGATGACGCATTGAGGATGCCTTTGGTTTCCGGCGTGAGGGGCACGAGCACCACCAGAATGTCCGTCCGCGCGAGAAAGGCCGGGAGCTGATCCATGCCCGCATAGCAATCGACACCCGGCACCTCACGCTTCGAGCGGCTCCAGCCCGCCACCTGGAAGCCAAGACGTACGAGCACCTCCGCACTGTCACGGCCAAGCTCGCCGAGGCCCATGATGCCAACGCGCAGCGCCGAGGCCGCGCGCTGGTCTGGCGTGTCCCATTTCTTCGCGCGCTGCGCGGCATCAAGGCGGCGCTGCTGGCGATGGTGCATGAGGACGTGCAGCACGACGTACTCCGTCATGCGCTTGGTGAGATCGCTGACGGCGACGCGGACCAGCGGCACATCGGGGAGAGTTGCATCCGCGACGAGTGCATCGACACCCGCGCCGAGATTGAAGATCACCTGGAGATTGGGGTACGTCCCGAGCAGACCCGGCGGCGGCTTCCACACAGCCACATAGCGCACGCTCTCGGGTGCCGGGGTGTCCTGGGGCCAGAGCGCCACGGGCATGGACTTGAGACGTGCAGCAAAGCGCTGCCGCCATGGCTCGGCGGTCCAGTTCTCGCCCGCCCCCTGCACCACGATGAGAAGTGTCATATGTCTGTCCCGGCCCTGGATTGATCCTCTGTCAAAAGGCCGGCCGAGGCTCTGCCGTCAAGTGCAAAGGCCGGGTCGCAGGGCATGGTTTCCGCGGCGTGACGTTCGCCGCAAGGCTCCGCAAGCGCATTACGGCCGTCCGTATCCGGCTGATCCCCGATGACCCCACCGCCCGAAGCCTGACACCTGCCCGATTTGCAGACAGGACGGCACCTGTCATGCAATGGCCAATCGCCAGGGCAATTGCTATGCTTTCGCCAGCATCGGCCGCGAACCGGCCCGCCCATTCCCGCACCTGTTCCGGACGCGCGGCCAAAAGCCCAGCGCGCCGCCCGAGAGGAGGCCTGCCTTGTCCACGAACCACCTGATCGATCTCTATAGCGACACCCAGACCAAGCCCTCGGCCGGCATGCGCAAGGCCATGGCCGATGCCGAGGTCGGCGACGAGCAGCGGGGCGAGGACCCATCGACGAATCTGCTGCAGGAGCGCGTCGCCGAGCTGCTCGGCAAGGAGGCAGCGCTGTTCCTCCCCTCCGGCACCATGTGCAATCAGATTGCCATGCTCGTGCACTGCCGTCAGGGCGACGAGATCATCGGCGCGGAAGTCACGCACCTCTTCACGTCCGAGGCGGGCGGCGCGTCGGCCCTCGCGGGCGCGCAGACGTGGCCTATCCGCTGCGAGCGCGGCATTTTTAAAGGCGCCGACGTGACAGCAGCCGTCCGCGCGCCGGGCCGCCACAACCCGATCTCCCGCGTCGTCATCATCGAGCAGACGGTCAACCGTGGCGGCGGAGCGATCTGGTCCATCGATGAGATCGCCGATGTCGCTGCGGCCACGAAGCAGCACGGCCTCGTTCTGCACATGGACGGCGCGCGGCTGATGAATGCTGCCGTCTCGTCCGGGGTCGCGGCCGACATCATGACGACGCATGTCGACACGGCATGGACGGACCTGTCGAAGGGCCTCGGCTGCCCCGTTGGCGGCGTGCTCGTTGGCTCCCGGGCCTTCATCGACGAGGCCTGGCGCTGGAAGCATCGCCTTGGCGGCGCGCTGCGCCAGTCCGGGATTCTTGCCGCGGCGGGACTTTACGCGCTCGACCACAACATTCAGAAGCTCGCCGAGGATCACGAGAATGCCGTCGCCCTCGGCAATGCTGTAGCGGCTATCGAGGGCCTCAAGCTCTTCTCGCCGCGCATCGAGAGCAACATGGTGTTCTTCGAGTCGACGCTGCCCGAGATCAGCTCGCGTCAGATCTTCGAGACCCTGCTCGCGCGTGGCGTGCGCATGGGCATGACCTACGGCAACATGATCCGCGCGGTGACCCACCTCGACGTCTCGAGCGACGACATCACGCGCGCCGGCGAGATACTCGGCCAGGTCGTGGCCGATCTCAAAGCCGGCCTGCGCAAGGCCTCCTGACGGCAAGAGGCTCCGGCCTCACCGTCCTTTCGTCAATCCTAAGCACCGACCCAGGAAACTGCCATGCCCTTCGAGCCTGCGAGCGACGTGCTGTCGCAATACACCGTCCTCGACCTCACCCGCGTCCGCTCGGGGCCGACGTGCGTGCGCCAGCTCGCCGACTGGGGCGCCAACGTCATCAAGATCGAGGATCCCGAATCCGACAAGATCGGGCTTGGTGGCGCTCGTTCGGGCTCGGATTTCCAGAACCTTCACCGTAACAAGCGCTCGATGACGCTGAACCTCAAGTCGAAAGAGGGCATTGCGATCTTCCTGGCTCTGGCGAAGAAGGCGGACGTGATCGTCGAGAACTACCGGCCCGACGTGAAGCGGCGTCTCGGGATCGACTATGACGCCATCTCGAAGATCAACCCGCGCATCGTCTATGCCTCGATCTCGGGCTTCGGCCAGGACGGGCCGCTCGCCAATCGACCGGGCTTCGATCAGATCGCGCAGGGCATGGGCGGCCTCATGTCCATCACTGGCGAGCCGGGCAAAGGCCCCATGCGCGTCGGCATTCCCATTGCCGATCTCACTGCCGGAATCTTCTGCTCGCAGGGCATCCTGCTGGCGCTCATGGAGCGCGAGCGCTCGGGCAAGGGCCAGTGGGTGCAGACGTCGCTCCTGCAGGCTCAGGTCTTCATGCTCGACTTCCAGGCCTCGCGATGGCTCATGGACAAGGAAATCCCGCCCCAGGCCGGCAACGACCATCCGACATCGATCCCGACAGGCGTCTTCAAGACCTCCGACGGCTACATCAATATCGCCGTCGCTGGGCAGAAGATGTGGGAGAAATTCAAGTCGCTGTTCAACGACCCGGGATTCGACAGTCCCGACTATGTGGAGGCCAAGGGTCGCTCGAAGAACAGGAAGGCTCTCAACGCGCTGATCGAGAGCCACACCGTGAAGAAGACCGCGGCCGAGTGGATCGCCATCTTCAACGAGGCGGGCGCGCCAGCGGGTGAGATTAACGACATCAAGCAGGTCTTCGATCTCGAGCAGGTCCGCCATCTCGGCCTCGCGCAACCCATGGTGAGTCAGGAGCGCGGCGCGACCGAAGTTCTCGGCCAGCCGATCCTCATGAGCCGCTCCAAGGCCTCGGTCCGCCGTCCCCCGCCGACGCTCGGCCAGCACACGGGCGAGATCCTCGGCGAGATCGGGTATGGTGCCGAGGACGTGAAGAAGCTCGCCAAGGACGGCGTGATCTGACATCCGGCACAAACGAACGAGGACAATAACATGAGCAATCCCGCCGTGGCCGAAGCACCGGCCGAAGAGAAAATGCTCGGCCTGAAGAACGGGCCGGTCGCCGAGATCGTGTTCAATAATCCCGCGCGCCACAATGCCGTCTCGCTCGACATGTGGGAGCGCATGACGATGCTGCTCGCGGATTTCGCGGCCGATCCGAGCGTGCGCGCCCTGGTCGTCAGCGGTGCCGGCGGCAAGGCGTTCGTCTCAGGCGCCGACATCTCCAAGTTCGAGAGCCAGCGCTCGACGGCAGAGGGCGTCGCCCACTACAACGCCGTGGGATCCAAGGCCTACGAGACGCTATATAATTTCCCGAAGCCGACGATCGCGAAGATCCAGGGGTACTGCATCGGCGGTGGCATGAATGTCGCCACGTGCTGCGACGTCCGCATTGCGACAGACACCTCGAAGTTCGGCATTCCAGCAGGCAAGCTCGGCCTGGGATATGGCTACGGCGGCGTCCACCGGCTCTCCGAGATCATCGGTCTCTCGAAGGCCATGGAGCTCTTCTATACGGCGCGCCAGTTCACGGCTGCCGAGGCCGAGGCCATGGGCTTTCTCAACCAGGTCGTGCCGGCAGAAGACCTCGACGCGGCCGTCGCCACGATGACCGGTCAGATTGCCGAGAATGCGCCGCTTACCATCGCAACCATCAAGGCCGTCGCGCGCGAGATCGGCCGGCCGTCCGCTGAGCGCGACCATGCCAAGCTCGACCGCATGGTCACCGCCTGCTTCGCCTCCGAGGACTACATCGAGGGCCGCCGCGCCTTCATGGAAAAGCGCAAACCACAGTTCAAAGGACGCTGATCCCCAGCTCGCGCGGCCTGCTTCTTGAGTTCGCCACACTATTGTTCAAGTACTGGATAACCCGGTATTCCACCATTTATCCAAAGTCTTGAGCACCCAGGGCCGCGCGGGGAGATGCGTAACACCATTGCCATCATGAACACCAAGGGCGGGGTCGGAAAATCGACCATCGTCCTTGCGGTAGCCGAGACGTTGTCGGTCTACCATGGCAAGAACGTGCTCGTGATCGACTCGGATGCTCAGGCAAGCATCAGCACCATGCTGATGGCGACGGACAGCCTGAGGAAACTCCAGAACGAAGGCCGCACGATCGTCGACTATCTCGTCGCTCAGGTGCTGAAGGGCACGCCTGCGGAGTGGACGGAGTTCGTGGTCGGCGGCGTGTCCGATATCGACGATGCCCGCTCGGTCTATCTCATGCCGAGCGACATGCAGCTCACCCTCCTCGAACGGGAGGTCTCCAAGGAGAGCCAGCACGCACGCCTGCGCACCGCCATCGGCGGCCTACTGAGCCGCGCCCGCATCGTATTCGATATTGTGCTGATCGACTGCCCGCCGGGCCTCTCCGTGCTGACCGAGAGTTGGCTCCGTGAAGCGGATTTCCACGTCTCGCCGACGAAGCCCGACTATGTGTCCGTCTGCGGCCTCGATGTCTTCCGGCGCTTTCGCGACCTGAACCCCGAGATGGGCTTTGCCGAGAACCTCGGCGTCGTCGTGAACATGAAGGATGGTGCCGCCCCGCTCGAGGAGGAGTATCACCGCTGGCTCGCGGCGGACGCGAATAACCGCTGCTTCAAGCACGCGCTGCCGCGGATTCATGCCATGCAGCAGGCCGGTCATTTCCAGCAGAGCGAGCGCTCCTACATCGCCAAATACCCGGGCGATGTCGGCGTGGCCGTGCGCGGGCTTACCGACGAAATTCTCGCCCGCATTGCTGGCGCTGGCGCGCAAGCGCCCCAAGTCCAGGCCGCCAGCGGGCGGGGCGGCTGACCGCGCTCAGTGCGCGCGCGCGATGCAGAAGGCGACCGCCTCGGCGAGCGCCGAACGTGCCGCGCTTTCGGGGAAGATCGCCAGCGCATCCGAGGCAATGGCGCCGTAGTGGCGAGCGCGCTCGAGCGTTGCTTCGATCGCCTTGTGGCGCCGCATGAGCCCGATGGCGTGCTCGAGATCGCCGTCGTTGATCTCGCCGTTCGAGAGCGTGCGCTGCCAGAAGGCCCGCTCCGTCGGGTTGCCGCGCCGATAGCACAGGATCACGGGCAGCGTGATCTTGCCCTCGCGGAAATCATCGCCGACCGACTTGCCGAGGCGGGCGCTGTCACCCGCGTAGTCGAGCGCATCGTCAACGAGCTGGAAAGCCACGCCGAGATTGCGGCCGTACGAGCGCAGCGCAGACTGCTCGGCGGCCGGGCGCCCGGAAATGGCCGGGCCTACTTCCGCCGCCGCCGCGAACAGCGCCGCTGTCTTGGCATTGATGATCGCGAGATACTCGTCCTCGGTCGTGCCCATGTTCTTGGCGGCCGAGAGCTGCATAACCTCGCCCTCGGCGATGACCGCCGCAGCATTGGAGAGGATGCGCAGCGCGGGCAGCGAGCCGACATCCACCATCATGCGAAAGGCCTGCCCCAGCAGGAAATCCCCGACCAGCACGCTCGCCTGATTGCCCCACAACCGCCGCGCCGAGGCCTTGCCGCGGCGCACGTCACTCTCGTCAACGACGTCGTCATGGAGCAGCGTCGCCGTGTGCATGAACTCGACGGTCGCCGCCAGCCGAACATGCCCCTCACCGGCGTAGCCCGAGAGCTTGGCTGCCGCGATCGTCAGCATGGGACGAAGCCGCTTGCCGCCGGAATCGATCAGATGATGGGCGAGCGTCGGAATGAGCTCGATATCCGAGACCGCCTTGTCGAGAATGATGCGATTGACCCCCGCCATCTCCTCGCTGACGAGATCGAGCAGCGGCTGCAGGCTAGCTGCCGGATCGCGTGCGCCGTCTATGGAGACCACAACGCCCAAAGTGCCGTTCCTTGTTCAGCTTCCGTCACCTCAACGGTCATAGTCCGTTCATGGACCAGCCCGGTCAAGCCGCATTCTGACGCTGCATCCGCATACGCCCTATCGTCCAGCGCTCCTTGACGGCCAGCGGCCGGGCGGGCACGAAGGGACGAACGGCCGATCCTCTCTCGGGGGACAAAGACCGTCTGTCAAGATGATCAGGGGATGCGCCATGGACGATCGCTATTTACGCACCGGGGTTTTTCTCGCCCCCTTCCATGCCCTCGGCGAAAATCCGACACTGGCGCTCGATCGTGACATGGAGCTCGTCGTCCATCTCGACCGGCTGAACTATCACGAAGCCTGGATCGGCGAGCACCATTCGGGCGGATTCGAGATCATCGCCTGTCCGGAGATGTTCATTGCGGCGGCCGCGCGCGAGACCCGTCACATCCGCCTTGGCACGGGCGTCGTCTCGCTCCCCTATCACCACCCGTTCACGCTCGCGAGCCGCATCATGCAGCTTGACCACATGACGCGCGGGCGCGCCATGTTCGGCGTCGGCCCCGGTTCGCTCATCTACGACGCCGAGAAGATCGGCCTCAAGGCTGCCGACCAGCGCCGCCGCATGGACGAAGCGCTCGACTGCCTCATGCAGCTCATGCGCGGCGAGATGGTGACGAAGAAGACGGACTGGTTCACGCTCCAGGAAGCCAAGCTCCAGCTTGTTCCGTACTCGCGTCCACACATCGAAATGGCCGTCGCGTCCTCGCGCTCGCCGGTCGGCGCCGTCGCATCCGGCAAGCACGGCATCGGCATGCTCTCGATCGGCGGCACCTCCGATGAAGCCCTTGCCGCGCACGCTAAGAACTGGGCCATTCACGAGGATGCCGCGCGCGAGGCCGGTGCCACCACGGACCGCTCGCGCTGGCGTATCGTCACCTTCGCGCACGTCGCCGAGACCCGCGAGAAGGCGCGCGCCGACATGGCCTTCGGCCTCGCCGACTTCAATCGCTACTTCAACGAGGTCGCGACCTTCCCGATTGTCCCGCCGGGCATCGAGGATCCGCTCAACTACCTGACCGAAAGCGGGCTCGCCTGCATCGGCACACCCGACGACTGCATCCGCCACTTCGAGCGCCTGTGGAAGGGCTCCAACGGCGGCTTCGGTGCCGTTCTGCTGCTCGCCCACAACTGGGCTGACTGGGATGCGACCAAGCGCAGCTACGAGCTCATGGCGCGCCACGTTCACCCGCATTTCCAGCGCGGCGCCAACAGCCTTCGCCAGTGGAGCTACGACGACGCCAAGACCAAGCGTGCCGGCGCCGGCATGGAAAACCAGGCCGCCATTCAGGCCGAGATCGACAAATACAAAGCACGGAAAGGCGGCTGACCGCCTCGACCGAATGATGGACGTGAGCCGGGAAATTCCATGACTGCTGATGTTGAAACCGTTGTCGTCGGCGCTGGCGTCGTCGGGCTCGCCATCGCGCGAGCGCTGGCCATGGCAGGCCGCGAGGTCATGGTGCTCGAGCAGCACGATATCATCGGCTCGGAAACGAGCTCGCGGAACAGCGAGGTCATCCACGCCGGCATCTACTATCCCCCTGGCTCGCTGCGGGCGAAGCTCTGTGTCGAAGGCAAAGCGCAGCTCTATAGGTTCTGCGCCGAGAACGGCGTCGCGCATCAGCAGATTACCAAGCTGCTCGTCGCGACCAACGAAACGCAGGTACCGAAGCTCAAGGCGATTCAGGAAACGGCGATCCGCAATGGCGTGACTGACCTGCAGCCGCTCATGGGCAACGAAGCGCGCGCGATCGAACCCGAGGTCTCGTGTGTCGCGGCTCTGCTCTCGCCTTCGACGGGCACGATCGACACGCACGCTTTCATGCTCGCGCTCGAAGGCCACATCGAGGCCCATGACGGCAACGTGGTGCTGAACACGCCCGTCGAACGGGTCGGCCGCCGCGTCGATGGCCTTTTCGAGGTCGTGACCGCAGGCGAGGCACCGGCCACCATCACCGCCAAAGAGCTGATCCTCTCGCCCGGTTTGCACGCGACGAAGCTCGCGCGCACGCTGAGCTTTCCCTCGGGCTATGTCCCCCCGGAGACCTACTACGCCGTCGGCCAGTACTACGCCTACACGGGCCGCTCGCCGTTCGCTCGCCACATCTATCCCATGCCCGACGGCGCCTGGCTCGGCTTGCACGTGACCGTCGACCTCGGCGGGCGCTGCAAATTCGGCCCCGACATCGAGTGGATCCCCGAGATCGACTACACTTTCAAACCGGAGAAGCTCGAGAAGTTCTTAGGCTTCATCCGCACGTACTATCCGGGTCTCGATCCTGATCGGCTGCACCCCGATTACACCGGCATCCGCCCGAAGCTCTACCGCGAGGGCGAGCCCGTGCCCGATTTTGTATTCCATGGACCCAAGCAGCACGGCGTCGATGGCCTCGTCATGCTCTTCGGCATCGAGAGCCCTGGTCTGACCTCCTCCCTCGCCATCGGCGACCTCGTGGTTGGGATGCTGTAGTTGCGAGGCAGCGGCAAACGCTGAGGTCTCGAATGTGCTGCCCCTCACCCTTTCTCCGCAAAGGCGGGGAGAGGGGATGATCGCCCCCGCCCGCGTAGCGGCACTTGATCAGCAACCGCCCACGCGGGCATGATACGCCTCACAACACGCCAGCTACTGAACCTTCGGGGAATGACATGCAGCAGACCAAAATCAAGCGGCTCGGCCTTGCCGCAGCTTTCCTCATGGCTGGCATCGGCTCGGCGGCGGCGCACCACCCCATGGGCGGTGTGACACCCACGACTTTCATGGAGGGCTTTCTCTCCGGCATCGGACATCCTGTGATCGGCATCGACCATCTGGCCTTCATCATCGCCATCGGTATCGCCGCAGCGTTCGTGAGCGGCGGCATCGGCATCATCGCCGGCTTCATAGCCGCTTCGTCGCTCGGCGTGCTCGCGCATGTCATCGAGCTGAACGTGCCCCTCGTCGAGATGCTCGTCGCAGTGAGCGTGATCGTCGCCGGTGCGGCGCTGGCCATTGGGCTAACCTCAGCGCGTGCCGGCTGGGTGCTGCTTGCCGTCATTGCCGGCCTCTTTCACGGCTATGCTTTCGGCGAGGCGGTCGTTGGCGCTGAGCGTACGGTGATTGGCGCCTATCTGATCGGCCTCGCGGTCATCATGGCGGCGATCGCCACGGTTGCCATGCTCGTGTCGCGCAAATTTCTCGTCGCGGCTGAGGCGAACCCGATTGGTCTGCGCGCGGCCGGTGGTGCGCTCGCCGCTCTCGGCGTCTTCCTCCTCGTCATGGGTCTTGTGGAGGCCTAGTCGGAATGACAACGCTGACAACACTCGATGCCACAGCCGGGCGCGTGATCGCGCTCTTCGAGCGCCTCCCCGCGCTGGTCGGCGGCAACGCCGATCTGCTGCGGCGCGGCCGCTTCCTGACGACCGACTTCGCCATCGTAGTCGGCGCGACGCCGCTGCTCGTGCGCGTCGATGGCGGGCGCGTGACGTCGATCACGCGCGGCCCGTTCCTGCTGAGGCCATGGGCATTCTCAATCACGGCCGAGCCGGAGACATGGCTCAAGCTCTTGAAGCGCGTGCCCGATCCTGGAACGCATGACCTCATGGCACTCTCGAAGGTCGGCCTCGCGCGCATCGAAGGCAACCTGCAGCCCTTCATGGCGAACCTGCAGGTCATCAAGGACATCGTCACTGCGCCGCGCGCGCTGACGTGAGGAAACGCGCCCCATGAAAGCTACCTTCGAGCCGATCGTCGGCCGCTACGCTCATCTGACGCTCTCGGGCCGTCCGCACCGCCTTTACATCGAGGAAGCCGGCAGTGGCATTCCGCTCGTCTGTCTGCACACGGCCGGCGCGGACGGTCGGCAGTTCCGCCACGTGCTGAACGACCCGGCGATTACGCGCGACTATCGCGTCATCGTGTTCGATATGCCGTGGCATGGGAAATCGCTGCCGCCCGTCGGCTTCGAGACCGAGGAATACAATCTCACGACCGCCAACTACACGCAGATGGTGCTCGACGTCTGTGATGCGCTGGAACTCCAACGCCCCGTCGTGATGGGCTGTTCGATCGGCGGACGTCTCGTGCTCAATCTCGCGGCCGAGCACCCGGAGCGCTTCCGCGCGCTCATCGGCCTCGAGTCCGCCGCTCATCAGCAGCCCTGGTACGACACCGAATGGCTCAATCGGCCAGACGTGCACGGCGGCGAAGTCTGTGCCGCGCTCGTCTCCGGCATGATGGCGCCGCAGAGCCCCGCCGAGAGCCGCCACGAGACGCTCTGGATGTACAAGTGCGGCGGCCCCGGCATCTTCAAGGGTGATCTCTATTTCTATCGCGTCGATGGCGACCTGCGCGAGAAGATCGCTCGCATCGATACGAAGCGCTGCCCCCTCTACATGCTGACCGGCGAGTACGATTTTTCCTGCACGCCGGACGATACAAAGCGGACGGCCGCGCAAATCAAGGGCGCCGAGGTCACGATCATGAAGGAGCTCGGCCACTTCCCCATGAGCGAGAACCCGGCGCAGTTCCGCCGCTACATCATGCCGGTGCTCGAGAAGATCAAGGCGGGGAAATAGCCTCACGCATCGGAGGCCACCATGGCGCGTCGCATCGTCGATCTCTCTGTCGCGCTCGAAGCGGATATCGCCTCCGATCCGCCCGGCAACGAGCCGAAGATCACTTACGTCGCGCACACGGATCCGGCGGCGCTCTCACGCATGCTCCCGCATTTTCCGGGGCTCACGGCGGAGGAGCTGCCGGGCGGCGAGGCCTGGGCCGTCGAGCAGCTCACGGTCTCGACGCACAACGGCACGCATCTCGACGCGCCCTATCACTTTCATTCGACCATGGACGGCGGCAAGCGCGCCTGGACGATCGACGAAGTGCCGCTCGAGTGGTGCATGAGCCGCGGCGTGAAGCTCGACTTCCGACATTTTCCCGATGGCTACGTGGCGACGCCGGCTGATGTCGAGGCAGAGCTCGTGCGTACGGGCGTCACGCTCCAGCCGTTCGATATCGTGCTCGTCAATACAGCCGCCGGCGCGCGCTACGGCGAGACCGACTACGTCTCACGTGGCTGTGGCATGGGCCGTGCCGCCACGCTCTGGCTGACCGAGCGCGGTGTGAAGATTACCGGCACGGATGCCTGGAGCTGGGACGCCCCTTTTGTTCATACTGCGAAAAAGTACGCCGCGACGCGCGATGCCGCGCTGATCTGGGAAGGCCATCGCGCCGGCATGGAGCGCGCCTACTGCCACATCGAGAAGCTCGCGAATCTCGAGCAGCTCCCCGCGACCGGCTACACGGTGTGCTGCTTCCCCTTCAAGATCAAACGCGCCTCGGCCGGCTTCACGCGCGTTGTGGCAATCTTCGAGGAGTGAGCAGGCGCACAAATATGTGGCGCTTGCGCATCACACTTCCGAAAACCTCCAGACATCGGTACGTCTCACCTCTGGATTTTGCTTTAGCGCAAGGTGCGGCCGCAATCGGCGCCTGAGAGTTGGCTATACTGCGCGGCGATTCGAGATGGGGACGTCTCGCGTCGAAGGGCAGATAGTTCACTTCGCAGGGAGCAGGGTGACATGAACAGGATTACGACGGGCGTTGCGGCGGGGCTTATCGGTATCGGTATTGCGGCTGGCTTCGCAACCGTCTCAACGACAACGGCAGACGCCCAGTCCGCGCGCTCGCTCATCGGCACGCTGACCTGCAAGGGCGGCCCGCATGTCGGCATGATCTTAGGCTCGCAGCAGACGCTGGAGTGCTTCTACCAGTCCGTCGGCGGCAAGCGGCCGCGCGGCTACACCGCGACGATCACCAAGGTTGGCGTGGATATCGGCTTCAAGAACGAGACCACCCTCATCTGGCAGGTGATCGGCTCGACCGACGTCAATAGAGGTCCGCTGCTCGTCGGTGACTACGGCGGCGTCTCGGCAGAAGCCTCCGTCGCGCTTGGCGTCGGCGCGAACGCGCTTGTGGGCGGCAGCAACAAGTCGGTCGTGCTTCAGCCGGTCAGCGTGCAAGGCCAGACCGGCCTTAACGTAGCCCTCGCGGTCACAAGCATGGTTATCAGCCGATAAGGCGATCGGCCGTCATAAAAGCGCGAACGGCCGGCACCTCGGTGCCGGCCGTTTTCGTTGGTGCCGTTGAGCTCAGGTCGCGTAGTTCGTGAAGGCCGTCGTCGTCGCGCGCGCATTGTGGTCCGTGATGACGCAGACGAGTGCCGGCTTGCCCGCCTTCACAGCCTTCATGGCACGCTCGAGCGCCGGGCGGATATCATCCGGCTTATCGACCCACTCGCCATGGCCGCCGAAGGCCTCGGCGAATTTGTCGAGGCGCGGATAGCCGAGGTCGCGGCCGGGCTTCTCCTTGTTGGGATCGCCCGTCCAGCCGCCGTTCTGGCTGATGATGGTCAGGATCGGCAGGTTGTGACGGACCGCCGTGTCGAACTCCATGGCGTTCATGCCGAACGATCCGTCACCATGCAGCACGATCACCTGCTTGTCGGGCAGCGCAACCTTGGCACCGATACCGAACGGCATACCGACACCCATGGTGCCGAAGGCGCCTGAGTTGACGCGGTGGCGCGCGGTGTACTGCGGGATGGCCTGGCGACCGAAGTTCAGGATCTCCTGCCCGTCGACACAGAGCACGCAGTCGCGGTCCATGAAGTCGCGCACTTCCTTGCACAGGCGCAGCGGATGGATGGGTGACGCGGGATTCGAAAGCGCCTGCTCGGCTTCAGCCGTCTTCTGGACATTGCGGGAGCGGAGGCGCTCGCGCCATGTCTCGTAGGTCGCCGGCGTGACCTTGCCGGCAACGGCCGCTGTGAGCTGCTGGAAGGCCACCTTCGCATCCGCGATCACGCCGACCGCGAGATTGCGCGGCGAGGACGCGATCTCGATCGGATCGATGTCGACGCGCACGATCTTCGCATTGGCATTCCAACGCGGCGGCGCGGCATGGCCGATGATGTAGTTCATGCGCGTGCCGACGACGAGGATGAGGTCGGCATCGCGGAAAGCAGCGGCGCGCGAGGTGAGATAGCAGTACTTGTGATCCTCGGGGATCACACCGCGGCCCTGTGGCGTCGTGTAGAAGGGCACACCTGCCGCCTCTACGAAGGCCAGCATCTCGCGCTCGGCCTCGGACCACTGTACACCCGATCCGGTGATGAGAACGGGCTGCTTCGCCTTGGAAAGCAACTCGACAATGGCCGAGAGATCATTGGCGTTCGCGGCGGGACGCGGCCGCTTAGCGTGGTCGTAGGGATCGGGATACTCGATCTTGGACTCGTCCACCTCCGCATAGAGGATGTCACCGGGACAATCGAGATAGACCGGACCCGGTTTGCCGCTCATGGCGTGCTTCACCGCGAGATTTATCAGCTCGGGGATGCGCTTCGTGTGGTGCATACGGTCGGACCACTTCGTACAGGGCTTGAACATCGAGAGCTGGTCGATGTCCTGGAAAGCACCGTGATGCCACGTCACGACCGGCGCCGCGCCACCGAGCGCGATGACCGGCGTGCAGTCGGCCCAGGCGTGCGCAATGCCTGTCACGAGATTGGTCACGGCCGGACCCGAGGCCGCCATGCAGAACGCAGGCTTGTTGAGAAGGCGCGCGTAGGCGAAGCCGGCCATTGCCGCCGCCTGCTCGTGGCGCACGTCCACGCCGCGCAGGCCGAGCTTCATGGCGGCCTTCTCCACGGCCATCATGGGCGCGCCCATGATGTAGAAGAAGTCGCTCACGCCTTCGTTCTTCATTGCCTTGGCAATGATGTCGGAACCAATAGCCATCGGGTGTTCCTCTCTAATGTGTTCAGTTTCTGCGAGCAGGCGGAGAGCTAGATGACCTGCTCTTTCTTGAGTGCATCGAGATCGCCCTTCGACAGGCCGAGCCAGTCGCCGTACACATCGGCATTGTCCGCGCCGAGGATCGGCGAGGATTTCACCGGCACGTAGCTGTCCGAGAGCTTCACCGGCCAGCCGGGGATGACGACCTTGCCGCGCGCGGGATGATCCACTTCCACGAAGATCTCGCGCTCGCGCATGCTCGGCTCGTTCATGAGTTCATCGGTATCGAGCACCGCACCGCACGGCACACCCTGCTCACCGAGGATCTGCATGGCCTCGTGCTTCGTGTAGTTCTGCGTCCAGCTCTGGATGTAGCCGTTGATCTCGTCGACGATCTTGACCCGAAGCTGCGGTGTCGCGAAACGCTCGTCTGACTTCAGATCCTCGCGACCGATCACCTTCAGCAGGCGCTCCCACTGAATGTTGTTGGCGCGGCTCGTGTAAATGTAGACGTAGTCGTTCGGCCCACCCGGCTTGCACTTGAACACATCGGACGGTGCGTTCGTACCGAGCACGACCTGATTGCCCATGCGAGGGCAGGGCTTCTTGTGCAGGAGCTGCGACGCATAGGCAATGCGGCAGTAGTTGACCATCGCATCCTGCATCGCGACCTCGACCTTCTGGCCGCGGCCGGTGGCCGTGCGCTGGTAGAGCGCCGCCAGCACACCGATGCACGCATGAAGGCCGGTGCCGGTATCACCGAGCGTGACGCCCGGCTTGATCGGCTTGCCGTCGCTGTCGCCTGTGATGCTCATGACGCCGCCCGCGGCCTGCGCGATCATGTCGAAGGCAAGGTGCTTCTCGTAGGGACTCCCTTTTCCGAAGCCCTTGACCGTCGCGTAGATGATGCGCGGATTGATGCGCGAGACTTCCTCATAGGAAAAGCCGAGCTTCTCGATAACGCCCGGCGCGAAGTTCTCAGCAAAGATGTCCGCCTTTGCGATCAGCTTGCGCAGCATGTCCTTGCCGCGCTGATCCTTGAGATTGAGTGTCACCGATCTCTTGTTGGCGTTGAGCAGCATGAAGTAGTAGCTGTCGACGCCCTTGATGTCGGTCGAGGCCCCGCGGCCCTGTTCGCCGCCGACCGGATTCTCGATCTTGATGACGTCGGCACCGAGCCACGCCAGCGTTTCAGTGATGGACGTGCCGGCCTCGAACTGCGTGAGATCGACGACCTTGATGCCTGCAAGCGCACTGCGCCCGGCTTCTTCCCTGCTTGGGGACGACATGGCTCCTCCCGGAAGCTCGTTGTTTTGGCTACCGGAGAGTTTGCGTCGTGCGCGGAGCGTGCGCAAGACTGCAGCGCACCGTGCATGACAGGTAGACGGCAGAGAAAAGGGCCTCGAAGGCGACGCAGGCTCAGTTGCGTCGCTTATTACCCTCCCAATCGACGATCCAGAGCGAGAAGGCGGTGGCCGCGCCGTAAATGGCCATCGCGAAACCGACGAGCGCAAAGAGCATCCACGCCGGCGCATCGATGCTGACGAGCCAGAGTCCGCCAATCAAAACAACGACGAGCCTCAGCGTGCCCGCCAGAACAGGCCCGACGACACTGCCCGAACCTTGCGCTGCAAAATAAAGGCAGAGGCCGAGACCAAAGAGACCATAGAACGGTCCGGCCCAGCGGAGATAGCTACTTGCAGCCGCAAGCGTCGCCGGGTCTTTCGTGAAGATGCCCGCCCAAAGAAGCGGAAACACGGCGACGATCAGACCGACGATTGTCAGCAGGATTGTCGCGACCGCACCCGACGTCCAGGCGACACGACGGGCGCGCGCAGCGTTCCCGGATCCAATGGCGACGCCGACCATCGGCACGCTCGCGACGCCGATCGAGAACGTGATCGGAATGAGCAGGAACTCGAGCCGGGTGCCGAGGCCATATCCGGCAAGAGCCTCCGTCCCGAAGGCCGAAACCAGGCGCGTGAGTATCAGGATCGCTAATACTGTCTGGATCGACGAGATACATGCGACGGCGCCGACCTTGCAGATATCCCGCAGCATCTCCCAGGAGAGCGACATCTTCGAGAGTCGCAGCGTGATGCGCGCGCGACCCGATGCAAGATGCCAGTAGAGATACAGGGCACCCATCGTGAACGCTACGGCCTGCCCCATCGCGACGCCCGCCATGCCCAGGCGCGGGAACGGCCCGAGACCGAGCCCGAAGCTGCCACCAATGAGGATCTGCGCGCCAGCGACCGCAAGGAGGACCGCCGACGGCACGATCATGTTTCCCGTGCCGCGCAAGATCGAGGCGAATGTATTTGCCAACCAGATAGATGGCGCGCCGAGGAAGACCACATTCGAGTAGGTCAACGCCTCGGCGAGCACGCCGTCACGCCCGCCGAGTGCGCGATAGATCGCGGGGCCGGCAAGCAGGTAGAGCGCCAGAAAGAAAAGGCCGGCGGTGGCTCCGATCACGAACGCATGCTGGGCGAGAGCTGCTGCGCGCGCCGTGTCGCCAGCTCCGAGCGCGCGGCTGATGGCCGAGGAAATGCCGCCGCCCATGGCGCCTGCTGACATCATCTGCTGCAGCATGACCATCGGGAACACGAGCGCGAGCCCGGCGAGGGGAAGCGTCCCGAGCTGACCGACGTAGGACGTCTCCGCGATAGCAACGAGCGCCGTCGCCACCATCGCGATGCTCGTCGGCAAGGCAAGACGCAACAGCGTCGGCAGGATGGCGCCGTCGAGGAGAGGATTCGGCGCAGCGGCAGGCCGCGGAGCGGAGCCGAACGAGGTTGCGGTCATGGTTTGGCTCTCATGCCTTCGCGGCCGATGCAGCGACGATGCGCGGTACTGGCTGCTCTTTGATCGGCCAGTTGAGCAGCGCCGAGATCACGCCAAGCGCGACCGAGATCCACCACATGGCGTCATAGGACTTGGTCATGTCGAACAAGCGCCCGGCGAGCCATACGCCGAGGAACGAGCCGACCTGATGCGAGAGAAAGACGAAGCCGAACAGCATCGACATCCACTGCGTGCCGAAAAAGGTCGCGACGAGACCGCTGGTCGGCGGAATGGTCGAGAGCCAGAAGATGCCGAGCAGCCCACAGAGCACGATGACCGTCACCGGCGTCAGCGGCAGAAACAGAAAACCGAGGAAGATGACCGCGCGGGCCAAGTAGATGAGGCTCAGCAGGCGGCGCTTCTCGATGTAGCGGCCCGACTGTCCCGCAAGGAACGTGCCGATGATATTCGCGATACCAACGACGGAGAGCGCGAATGGCCCGACCCAGCTCGGCAGTCCCTGGTCCACTGCGAAAGCAGGCAGGTGCACGACGATGAAGGAAACGTGGAAACCGCACACGAAGAAGCCCGCCGTCAGCAGCCAGTAGCTCGGATGCCGGAAGGCTTCGCCCAGCGCTTCACCGAGCGTCTGACTGCGCACCGGCCCATCCACCTTTGCGGGCTTGCCGCCAATGGGCCACGCGAGCGGGATGAGCAGCGCTGTGATCGCCATGAGCCAGAGCAGGCTCTGCTGCCAGCCGACGATCTCGATGAGGAAGTGCATAACGGGCAGAGCGACGAAGCTGCCGATGCCGGCCGCCATGCCGATCGAGGCAATCGCCTGGAGGCGCTTCTCCGATGGTGCGAGCCGGCCGATGGTGCCGACGAGCGACGTCACGCCCGTGCCGCTCACGCCGATGCCCATGAGAATGCCGGCAATGAGCAGATCGGTCGAAGTTTGCGCGGCATACATGAAGTAGAGGCCTGCGATCGTCGCCAGGACACAGGCGACGATGACGCGGCCGGCGCCGAACATGTCGATCAGGGCGCCGGAGAAGGGCGCGCCAACACCCATGAGCAGTTGCGATGAGGCAATCGAGAGCGCGAAGGCCTCGCGACCGATATTGAGCGCCGACGTAACGGGCTGAAGGTAGAGGCCCATGGACTGGGCGCGCCCCATGGACACGCCGACAATGGTGCCGACGATCAGAATGAGCAGCCAGAGCGGAAGAACTGCTTGAGACGAAGACGTGCGCATAGTGCTTGCCCGTAGAAATAGAGGGATGTGTCGGTACGTCGGAGCGACCGTCAGCCCGCTGGAACCTGCATCACGAGGCACGTCGTCGTGCCATGTGCGTAGAGCTTGCCTTCGGCATCGACGAGGCGAGCTTCCGCTGTGGCGATCCGGCCGCCCACGTGAATGACCTTCCCCTCGCACCTGAGCTTGCCTGTGCTCTGATGCACGGCGCGCACGAAGCTGATGGCGAGATCGACCGTCGTGTAGCCCTGGCCAGCCTTCAGCGTCGAATGCACGGCGCAGCCCAAGGACGAGTCGAGCAGCGTCGTCATCCATCCGCCGTGGACCGTACCGAGCGGATTGCGGAAGCGATCCGACGGTATGCCCTCGAAAACGGCGCGCCCCGGCTCGGCTTCGACGAGGATGAAATCAAGCGTCTCGCATATCGGCGGCGCGGGAAGCTTCCCGCTCATCATCGCACGCAGGAATTCGATGCCGGGCATCGCAGTCGCCGATTTGGAATCGGTGACGCCAAAGCTCACCGCTTGGCCCGCGAGTCGCTCCACCGCGCTCTTATGTGTGCTCATGGTCGTTTTTCCATTTGCTGCATATGCAGATAGAGGATCGTCAAAAAACGAGGCTATTCGGCGAAGCGCTCCAGCACGTAATCGAGCGTGTCGTGAAGTGCGGCAGTCTCTTCCTCACCGATCAACTTGCGAACGTGCTCCTGCGCTTCGCGCCACGCAGGCCGCGCGCGCTCGAGAGCTTGCCGCCCGGCATCAGAGAGACTTACCCAACGCACGCGTCGGTCGCGCCGATCGGATTCGATGACCACGAGGCCCTCGCGCTGGAGCGGCTGCAGGTTGCGCGTGAGAGTCGTCGGATCCATGAGCAGCTGCTCGGCCAGCGGCCCGATCGCCATCCGCCCTGCCGTCAGTAGACTGGCCAGTACGCCGAACTGCGTGATCGTCAGGCCGGCCGCCTCGAGGTGGCGGTCATAGATCTGCGTGACCCGTCGCGCCGCCTTGCGCAGGCGCATGGCCGTGCATCCTCGCGCCCGACGCGGCTGATCCGGTGCATTCTGGTCCATAGTCGCCGTATATCTGCATATGCAGGCAATGGCAAGTCCGCGGCGAACACATCTCCGTGCAGAAAGCCCGGCGGTTTCAGGAGGACGAGGCCTCTCCACGAGTTGCTTCCGGCGGTGTTTCGTCCGCGGCAACAACGAGATAAGCGCCTTCGACTGCAACAATGCGGACCCATGTTCCCGCTGCGCAATCCGGGCCACGCGCACGCCAGACCGTATCGGCGACGCGCACCCTGCCTTCTCCGCCCGCAATCGGCTCGCTCACGCACACCACGCGCCCGATGTGCTGTGCCCCCCGACGGTTGAGGAGTGGCTGCTCGCTTCCCGGCTGCGACTGGTGCACCCAAAAGAATGCCAGAGCGAAATCGAGCACCAACATCGCGACGCCGATCGCCAGCAGCCACCATCCGATCGCATTGCTTCGGATCGCCAAATACAGACCTATCGCGGCGAGCGGAACGCCGATCCACGGCAACAGCAGGTCCAAGAGCCCTATGAGCCACGCCAGAGGACCCGGATCTTTCTCAGGCCGATACACGCTCCACCATCAGTACGGCATCATGTACGTCTTTCACGCGAACGCGCGTGCCTGCAGGCACGTCCTCGCCCTCGGCCTGCCACAGCGAGTCGCCGACACGCACACGCCCGCGACCACCCTTGATGGCTTCGGCGACGACGAACTCGCGCCCGACATACTGATGGCTGCGCACATTCAGATCGGGGACATCGGTGATGTTCACGTGCGCGCGCGCATACTTCCGGACGGCAAAGGCGGTCGCAATCGAGATCACCGCGAAGATGACGAGTTGCCAGGGCCACGAAATGCCCGTCGCGAAGACGACAAGCCCGACGACGAGCGCGGCCGTCCCGAACCAGACCATGTTGACGCCGGGCACCACGGTCTCGAGCCCATAGAGGATCAGCGCGAGAATGAGCCAACTCCAGGCTCCGAGATCGAAAAGAAAAGAGACCAATGACATGGCGCCAACCCGGATTGAGAATCTGATCGCGAAGGACAGCTGCAGCGGAAGACGCTGCACCCACAGGATACAGCGAGAATGAGCAGCAAGGTAGGCGCCCGGCAGTCACACCGGGCGCCTCAGTACATCATGCTCCCGCGCGCGGGACGCTGCTTGCATTGGGTCGGCCACTCCCCGTGGGCCGCGGCGCCGAGCCGTCCCGGTTGCCGAAGGCAGCTCCCGCGATCTCGGCAATGCCCGCGAGCGAGCCGATAACCGAGGACGCCTCGAGCGGCATCATCAGCACCTTCTGGTTGGGCGATTTCGCAATTTGCTCCAGCGCCTTCACGTAGTTGTTGGCGACGAAGTAGTTGATGGCCTGTACATCGCCGGCCGCAATCGCCTGCGAGACCATTCTAGTGGCTTCCGCCTCCGCCTGCGCGGCGCGCTCGCGGGCCTCGGCCTCGCGGAATGCCGCTTCTTTCTTGCCCTCGGCGGCCAGAACGGCAGCCTGCTTCTCGCCCTCGGCCCGGAGGATGTCAGCCTGCCGTTCGCCCTGGGCCTTGAGGATCGCAGCTTCACGCAGACCTTCCGATTCGAGGATCTGGGCGCGCTTCTCGCGCTCGGCCTTCATCTGGCGGGCCATCGAGTCGACGAGGTCGCGCGGCGGCGCAATGTCCTTGATCTCGATGCGTGTCACCTTCACGCCCCACGCCTCTGTCGCGTGATCGACGACGTCGAGCAGCTTCGCGTTGATGGCGTCGCGATTGGAGAGCAGCTCATCGAGATCCATCGAACCCATGACCGTACGGATGTTGGTCATCGTGAGGTTGATGATGGCGGACTCCAGCCCCTCGATCTCGTAGGCCGCCTTGGCCGCGCTGAGCACCTGGAAGTAGGTCACGCCGTCGACGCGCACCATGGCGTTGTCGCGGGTGATGATATCCTGGCTCGGGATCTCCATCACCTGCTCTTTCATGTTCATCTTGTAGCCGACGCGCTCCATGACCGGGATGAGGATGTGCAGGCCCGGCGTCAGCGTCCGCGTGTAGCGGCCGAAGTTCTCGATCGTCCAGTTGTAGCCCTGCGGCACGATCTTCACAGTCGACCACAGCGCCACCGCTGCAAGGACGATCAGCAACAGACCGAAGATCTCGAAACCACCAAACGGTTGCATTGGGCAGGTCCTTCCATGAGCGCTGCACTGAAATACGCGCGAATCTCTTCCCGTTTCTCCTGTCTGAAACAGTCAAAACAAGGTAAATGAACAGTAAACCGCCCATTTGGAAAAGTCAGGCAGACCAAAATAATCGCCGAGGGTACTTAAATGTACCCGCAAAGCTGCTTTATAACCGGTCACCAAAATTGCGAGCAACAGCGAAGCGGTATTTTCTCAGAGCCAGCCCTGCAACTCGCGGCGGACAACGTTCGCGATCACAGACATGCCCTCGGGGTCGTCATTGAGGGCCGGGAGATAGGCGTATTTCTCGCCACCATTCTCCATGAAGTAATGGCGGTTTTCGACGTCGAGCTCTTCCAGCGTCTCAAGACAATCGGCCGTGAAACCCGGGGCCACGAGCGCCAGCCGCCGCACACCCTCTCGCGCCAGCCGCTTCACTGTTTCGTCAGTATAAGGCTGGAGCCATACGTCATTTCCAAAACGGGATTGAAAAGTCGTGAGCCACTGCGCCTCGCTGAGTCCCATTGCCGCGCGAAGCAGACGCGATGTCTTCTGGCACTGGCAGTAATAAGGATCGCCCTGCTGAAGGTATTTTTCGGGCATTCCGTGAAATGTTGCGATAATCCGTTCAGGCTCGAAATCGAGTTTTGCGAGATGCCGGCGCATGGATGCAGCGAGTGACTCGATATAGACGGGATCGTCGTGCCAGGGAGGCGCGACGCGGATCGCCGGCTGCCAGCGCATGTCCATGAGGGCGCGAAAGGCCTGATCGCACGCCGTTGCCATTGTTGCAGCGGCGTACTGCGGATAGAGCGGCAAGATCAAAATGCGATCGCAACCCTGTGAGAGCAGCCATTCGAGGCGGCTCGCAGTCGTCGGGTTCGCATAACGCATGGCCCAGTCGACAACGACGCCAGGCGTGTCCGCGAGAGCAGCGGCGAGCTTCTCAGCCTGCGCGCGGGTGATCGTCTTCAGCGGGCCTTCGTTGCGCTCCTTGTTCCAGATGGAATCATAGTCGCGCCCTTTGGGTCCCGGCCGCACGGTCAGGATGATGAAATTGAGGATCGGCCACCACTTCCAGCGCGGCTCCTCGATGACACGCGCGTCGGACAGGAACTCCTTGAGATAGCGCCGCATGGACCAGTAGTCGGTCGCATCGGGCGTGCCGAGGTTCAGAAGCAGCACGCCGACCTTGCCGTGCGCCACTTTCGGATGCGCGGCCGGCAGAGACGAGGCTGGGGTCTCGCGTTGCATGGGACTCACTTCACTCACAGCGGGCGTACGACGCAGCCGCTAGGATGCGCGCTGCTCAGAGCCGACACCGAGCGCACGCAGCTTGCGATGAAGCGCCGAGCGCTCCATGCCGACGAACTCCGCCGTGCGCGAGATGTTGCCGCCGAAGCGGTTGATCTGGGCAAGCAGATACTCGCGCTCGAAGATCTCGCGCGCCTCGCGCAGCGGCAGCGACATGAGGTGCTCCGCGCCGCCGTTCACGGGGAGCGGCACGTTCGAGCCGATCTCCTCCGGCAGCATGTCGGCCGTGATCACGGTCCCCGGATCGCCACCCGCGAGAATCATCAGGCGCTCGATGTTGTTCCGGAGTTCGCGCACGTTGCCGGGCCAATCGTGGGCCTGAAGCACGGCGACAGCATCATCGCCAATGCGGCGCGGCGAGAGCCCCGAGGCCGTCGCTATCTGCTGGACGAAGAAGTCGATCAGCGCCGGAATGTCGTCGCGCCGCTCGGCAAGGCTCGGCACGCGCAGTGGCACGACATTGAGGCGATGGTAGAGGTCATTGCGGAAGCGCTCCTCCTGCATCTCGCGCTCGAGATCGCGGCTCGTCGATGAGATGATCCGAACGTCCACCGCGACCTTGGGACCGCCGCCGATCCGCTGGAATTTCTGCTCGACGAGCACACGGAGCACCTTGCCCTGCGTCTCGAGCGGCATGTCGGCGACCTCATCGATATAGAGCGTGCCGCCGTGTGCTTCCTCGAGCGCGCCAACCTTGCGCGGCCCCGAACGATCCTCGGTGCCGAACAGCTCCTCTTCGACGCGATCCGGCGCCATTGCCGCAGCGTTCAGCACGACGAACGGCCCGTCCGCGCGACCGGACTTCGCATGAATGACGCGGGCGGCAAGCTCCTTGCCCGAGCCCGAGGCACCGCGGATCAGAATGCGGCTGTTGGTCGGCGATACCCGCTCGAGCTGGTTGCGGAGCTGATTCATGGCGGCCGACTTGCCGACCATCTCCGAGCTCTGCACCGTGCGCTCGCGCAGTGTCTTGACCTCGCGGCGGAGCTGAGAGGCCTCGAGCGCCCGCAACGTAACGAGAACCAGCCGGTCGGCCTTGAAAGGCTTCTCGATGTAGTCGTAGGCACCGCGCCGGATGGCCGTCACCGCCGTCTCGATGTTGCCGTGGCCGGAGATGATGACGACCGGCAGATCAGGATGCGCTTTCTTGATCGCCGACAGCATTTCGAGGCCGTCGAGACGGCTCCCCTGCAGCCAGATATCCAGAATGACGAGGTGCGGACGGCGCTCCTCGATGGCCCTCAGCCCTTCATCGGCATCGCGCGCAAGACGTGTGCTGTGGCCCTCGTCCTCGAGGATGCCCGAAACGAGATCGCGGATATCCGCCTCGTCATCGACGATCAATATGTCGGCTGCCATCGCAACTTCCCTCGAACTTATGTGCTCTACGCGGTTTGGCGCTGGCGCAGATCATCGGTCTGCTCCGGCGTCGTCGTCTGGTGGTCGCTCGTCTGGTGATCGCTAGTCTGGTGGTCGCTCCGGGCCGCCGGGCGGCTCAGAGGTAGCGTGATGGAGATCCTGGCGCCAGCCTGCACCCCGTCAGGCCCGACCGGCGCATCATCGAGGACGAGCGTTCCCCCGTGCTGCTCGACGATCTTCTGGACGATCGCGAGGCCGAGCCCCGTTCCCTTGCGCCCCTTGGTCGTCACGTAAGGTTCGAGCAGACGCGAGCGGTTCTGCTTCGGCAAGCCCGGACCATTGTCGATCACTTCGATAGTCACGCGCTCGCCATCGCTGGTGACGATCGCGCGCACGCGTCCGCGGAAGCCCGCTGGCGCTTCGGAAGATTCAGCACGCGTCTGGACGGCCTCGGTCGCGTTCTTGACGAGGTTCGTGAGCGCCTGCGCCAGTAGCCGTCCGTCGCAGGGAAGGACGATCGGCTGCGCGGGCAGATCCATCTCGTACGTAACGCTCGCATGCGACTCGCGATACTGGATCATCGGCTCCTGCACGACCTCGCGGATGTCCTGCGGCGCGAACGTCGGCTGCGGGACACGCGCGAAGGCGGCGAACTCGTCGACCATCGTCTTGATGTCCCCGACCTGGCGGACGATCGTGTCCGTCAGCTTTTCGAAGGTCTCGCGATCCTCGTGAATCACGCGGCCGTACTTGCGGCGGATACGCTCGGCCGAGAGCTGGATCGGCGTCAGCGGGTTCTTGATCTCGTGAGCAATGCGGCGGGCGACATCGCCCCAGGCCGAGGTGCGTTGTGCGGCGATCAGCTCGGTGATGTCGTCGAACGTGACGACGCTGCCCTGATCCTCTCCACCCTGCGCCTGCTCCTTGGTCATCTGAACCGCGAAGACGCGTTCCTCATCACCGACCATCATGGTGATCTGGCCATGGGCGCGGCTTTTGCCGTGGAGCTGCTCTGCGGCTTCGGCGCAGTGCTGGCCGAGTGCCGGTATGGCCTCCGCGATCGGCCGGCCGAGCATGTCATCGGCGTTGATGCCGAGAAGACGCTCGGCAGAGGGGTTAGCAATGCGGACAACCCCGGCAGCGTCGAGGCCGATGACACCGGCACTGACGCCCGACAGCATGGCTTCCATGAACCGGCGGCGCTCATCCAGTGCACTGCGTTGGCGGTGCAATTCGCGCGTCATCAGGTTGAAGTCATTCGAGAGGCGACGCAGATCGCCCTCGCCGCGATAGAGCGGCAGCTCGACGCTCAAATCACCCGTGGCCACTTGCTGCGCGGCGCGGATCAGGCGACGGATCGGGGCGACGAGCTGGCTCGCGAACCACAAGCCCACCCAAATTGCCGCGAGCACGCCGGTAAGCGAAAGCATGAAGTACATGAGGCCATGTACGAGCTTGAGGCCGCCACGCGCCTGAAGCAGCCGCTCGTATTCGGCGACGCCGGCCTCCGTGCGCTGCAGATGCCCGACGACGCGCGGACTGACGCGCCGTGCGCCATAGAGATAGTGTCCGGGATAGCGGGTGAGCTTCGCGACGGCGGCAATGCGGTTGTTCTCGGTCGACATTAGAAGCGGAATCTGTCCTGCTTCCGCCTGCGCGATCACGTTGGCCCGCGGCGGCTCGTAAGCGACCCCACCGTTCATGTCCGTCGAGAAGACGACCGTGCCCTTGGCGTCGATCACCGAGACGAGCGCCAAGTCGCGCAGGCCCGCCTGGGCGAGCACGAGATTGCGCCATGCCTGGTCATTGCCGGGATCCGACGAACCGGGCGTGACCGCCTCGTCGAGATCTTTGGCCATGTTGACGATGTCGGTGCGGATCACCTGACCGTGCTCGGCCACGTACGCACGAGCCACGTCGAGCGAGTTCGCGACGATGGTTCGCGTCCGCGTCGCAAACCAGTTGTCGAGCGAGCGCGAGAAAGTCGTGGTCGCGGCGAGCGCGAGCAACAACGCCGGCAGGGCCGAGATCAGTGCGAACAGGAAGACGATGCGGATATGGACGCGAGCACCCGGAAGCCGCCTCCGCCACGCGCGCCAAAGGCCGTAGGCTTGCGCGCCGATCACGGCCAGCATGGCGATGATCACCACTACGTTGACCAGCAGGACCAGCAGCACGACGTCGTTACGCGGCGCGATCGGCGTCAGTCCAGTAAGAATGAGATAGGTCGCGAGGCCCGAGACGAGCGAAAGCACGACGATCGCGAGACCGAACCAGAAGGCGCGCGGACTCGATCCGGGCAGCCCCGACTCGGGCACGCCGGAAAGAATCGAGCGGCGGTTCGTTGTGTCTTGCGTGCCCATGCTCACTTCTGTTCCGGCTGATACCGCGGATTGCCTCGAAGGCATGTGTCCCGCCGGAAGCGGCGGCGCGGCAACGGCGCTCGGAGTAATCCTCCGTGGTCGCCGGAGGTTCCCGGCGATCCTTGATATTCAACCGATCTCAAGCACTTGGATCCGGCTCGTGCCGAGCAGCGCGGGACTCGCCCCGCCGCCGATGTCACAGCCCCAGCACCATGGCTCGAAGTCGTGTCAGCCAATATGACACAAACTGTGTCTTTCTGGCGACAAGCCCTGTCACACCTTTATGTGACCGGCCGTGAGCGGCATTTCTGTGGATAGAGCAAGGACGGGACGCCGCGTGCAGCGCAGCACGTGCGAGGCGGCCGTCATTGGAAGTTTTCAGTCCCTCAGCCTTGTGGGCCCTTGAAGACCTGGATGTCGAGGCTCTGGATCTTCTCGCGGAGCGTATTCCGGTTGAGGCCAAGCAGTTCGGCCGCCCGGATCTGGTTGCCGCGCGTCGCCGCGAGCGCCGCCGTGATCAACGGCATCTCGACCTGCCGCAGAATGCGCCGATAGAGACCTGGCGGCGGGAGATCCTTCCCGAAGCCCGCGAAATGACGGCCAAGATAGCCCTCTACCAGCTCGGAGAGCCCGCGCGAGGTATCCGACGTCGTATCCGGCTCGTTGGGCGCCGGCGCCAGCTCGGCAAGCTCGCCGTCGACGATCTCGGCGCTGATGGTGTCTTGCGAGTAAAGCGCGGCGAGGCGGCGAACGAGGTTCTCGAGTTCACGCACGTTGCCCGGCCACGCGTGCTTGCGTAGGCGATCCAGCGCGCCCGGCGCCAGCGTCTTCTGGCCGAGCCCTTCGCGGGCAGCAATGCGCAGGAAGTGGCGAGCAAGGTCGCCGATATCCTCGGCGCGCTCGCGCAGCGGCGGCAGGCGCACGGGGACGACGTTGAGGCGATAGTAGAGATCCTCGCGGAAGGCGCCCTGCTGGATCTGCTGGCGCAGGTCGCGGTGCGTCGCGGCGATGATGCGGACGTTGGTCTTGATCGGCGTGCGTCCGCCGACCGTCGTGTACTCACCCTCCTGCAGCACGCGCAGCAGCCGGGTCTGCGCCTCGAGCGGCATATCGCCGATCTCGTCGAGGAATAGCGTGCCGCCCTCAGCCTGCTCAAAGCGGCCCTGCGTGCGCACCTGCGCGCCCGTGAACGCACCCTTCTCGTGGCCGAACAGTTCGCTCTCGATGAGCTCGCGCGGAATGGCCGCCATGTTGATCGCGACGAACGGGCCCGTGCGCCGCTTGGAGAAGTCATGGAGAACGCGCGCGACGAGCTCCTTGCCGGTACCGGACTCGCCGGTGATCATCACCGTGAGGTCGGTCTGTGTGAGCCGCGCTATGACGCGATAGATCTCCTGCATGGCCGCCGAACGACCGATGAGCGGCAGCTCCTCATTATCACCATCGTTGCTGCGCTCGCGCTTGCGACCGGGCTCCGAGAGCGCGCGACCGACCACGCCGACAAGCTCCGACAAATCGAACGGCTTCGGCAGGTATTCGTAAGCGCCTTTCTCAGCCGCAGTGATCGCCGTCATCAGCGTGTTCTGCGCGCTCATGACGATGACCGGCAGCTCGGGCCGCGCTTTCTTGATGCGCGGGATCAGGTCGAACGCGTTCTCGTCCGGCATGATCACGTCGGTGATGACGACGTCGCCCTCACCTTGCGAGACCCAGCGCCACAGCGTTGCGGCATTGCCGGTCGCGCGTGGCGAGTAGCCGGCCCGCGCCAGTGCCTGGTTGAGGACGGTGCGAATGGCCGCATCGTCGTCGGCTATGAGGATGGTTCCGCGTGCCATCATGGGCCTCTCTTGGTGAGGTCGCCCGCGCGTTCCTGCATGGGCAGGAGTACGCGGAAGACAGTCTTACGGGGCTCGCTGTCGCACTCGATGATGCCGCCGTGATCGCCGACGATCTTGGCGACGAGCGCGAGGCCGAGACCGGTGCCGGTCCGCTTGGTGGTGACGAAGGGATCGAAGAGGTGCGAGCGCACCGCTTCGGCAATGCCTGGGCCGTTGTCCTCGATCTCGATCATGAGCGGGAGCGCGACGCGCGCCCTCGAGCCGGGAACGGAGAGGCGGACACCCGGCCTGAATGCCGTGGTGAGCACGATGCGGCCGCCGTCGTTCGACTCGGCCAGCGCTTCGGCAGCGTTCTTCACGAGATTGAGGAAGGCCTGGACGAGCTTGTCGCGATTGCCGGGGATCGGCGGCAGCGAAGGATCGTATTGCTCCTGGATGCGGAAGCCTCGGGCAAAGCCGCTCTCGGCAATGCGCTTCACGTGATCGAGGACATCGTGAATGTTGACGGGCTCGGTCGCGAGCGGCCGCTCGTCGCCGAAGACCTCCATGCGGTCGACGAGATTGCGGATGCGATCCGTCTCCGCGCAGATGAGGCGCGCCAGTGCGCGATCCTCGTCGGAGAGCGAGGGCTCGAGAAGCTGCGCGGCGCCGCGTATGCCGGACAGCGGGTTCTTGATCTCATGCGCGAGCACGGCCGCGAGACCCGACACGGAGCGAGCTGCCGCGCGATGCGTGAGCTGGCGCTCGATCATCTGCGCCATCGAGCGCTGCTGAAGCATGAGCAGGACGAGGTCGGGCGCATCTGGCAGCAGCCCACCGTAGATGTCGACGAGGCGCGGCGCCTGGATCTTCGGTGTGGAGATGAGGACGCCGTACTCGTTGACCGTCGAACCGGTGCGGACGACCTGGCGGGCGAGCGCGATCAGCGGACAGTCGTCGCTGACGATTGAGCCGATCTGCTGGCGCTTCAGGACGGCCTGGCTCGACTGGAAGAACGTCTCGGCCGCAACATTGGCGTAGATGACCCGCTCGTCGGCGGCGAGAACGAGGATCGGATGCGGCAGCGAACCGACGAGCACGTCGTGTTCGATGTGACGCCGAGTCGTGAGCGGCGGCACCAGTGAGGCGCGCTCGGGCGTGCGGTCTGCACTCATGCGGCCGCCCCTTCGAGGTGCGGAACCGACGCATAGAAGCGCGCCAGCCCCGCAAGCAGTCGTGCGGGGTCTGTCTCCGTGCACAAGCGCTGGCGGTTGGCCTTCACCACCGCAGGGGGAGCGCCGCTCGACTCGAGATACCAGCCGATGTGCTTGCGCGCACTGCGCAGTCCGAGAAATGCGCCGTAGTGACCGAGCATAGCCTCGACGTGGGCCAGCGCGATCTCGCATTGCCTGTCGAGTGTTGGCGCGCCGGGATCAACGCCGGTGGCAAGGAAGGTCGCCGTCCGCGCCGGCAGCCAGGGCGCACCATAGGCGCCGCGCCCGATCATGACGCCGTCGGCGCCGGAAGCAGCGAGTGCAGCGCGCGCATCCCCGGGCGTGCAGATGTCGCCATTGACGATGACCGGGATCGAAACGGCGTCTTTGACGCGACGTACGAAATGCCAGTCCGCCTTGTCCTTGAAGAACTGGCAGCGCGTGCGGCCGTGCACCGTCACAAGCGCAACGCCGGCGGCCTCGGCGCGGCGTGCAAGCTCGGGGGCGTTGAGACGCGCGTGATCCCAGCCCATGCGCATCTTCAGCGTCACGGGCACTTGCACCGTGCCGACCGTAGCATCGATCAAGCCGATCGCGTGATCGAGATCGCGCATCAAGGCGCTGCCCGAGAGCTTGCCTGTGACCTCGCGCGCCGGGCAGCCCATGTTGATGTCGATGATGTCGGCGCCGAGACCCTCCGCGATGCGCGCCCCTTCAGCCATCCAGTGCGCCTCGCGTCCTGCGAGTTGCATGACGAAGGGCCGCTCGCCCGCGAATGCCGTGCGCCGCAGCACGTCGGGACGCTCGCGCACGAGCTCCTCGCTGGCGACCATCTCGGAAACGACATAACCTGCGCCGCAGCGTTGCGCGGCCTGACGAAACGGCAGATCGGATACGCCGGACATCGGTGCCAGCATTACCCGGCACGCAATGGATATGCGGCCGATGGTGAGGGCGGGCACGCCCAGATCGGCCACAGGCAAACCGCCCGTAGCTTCACCCCTCAGCTCGAAGTCTGGCCGCCCGTTCATTGCCTGCCCTATTTTTGAGCAAGATTACACTCTGCCCAATAATTATTCAAACTAGAGAAGGATGCTGGCCTTCGCAAGTGCGAAATTGCACTGCAATCCCCAGCCATTGCATAGGTCGGGCAGCAGGCCTATGACCCTTTGCACAACTTTTGGATATGGTTGGATTTTGACAGCGGGCCGGCGCGCCAGCGGCCGCACAAATCGGGGGCAGGGCTATGCCAACCATAGCCATAATCGTTGCAGCAGGACGGGGCAGCCGGGCCGCCGGAAGCTCCGGATTGCCCAAGCAGTATGCCGACCTGGGCGGCGTGCCGATGCTCACGCGGACGCTGGAAGCCTTTGCCAGCCATCGCGATATCGACCACGTGCTGGCGGTCATCCACCAGCACGACATGCTCCGATATCAGGCAGCCGCGCAGCGCGTCTCGGGCAAGCTGCTCCCGCCGGCGATCGGCGGCGCAAGCCGGCAGATCTCGGTGCACAATGGCCTCGAGGCGCTGTTTCAGCTCAATCCGACGCGCGTGCTCATTCACGATGGGGCGCGTCCGTTCGTGTCGCACGGCCTGATCGATCGGGTCATTGGGGCACTCGCGTCATCGACGGGTGCGCTGCCCGGGCTGCCCCTCACAGATACGCTCAAACGCGCCGATGCTGCGGGCAATGTCGCCGAAACCGTGGACCGTGCCGGTCTCTGGCGCGCCGAGACGCCACAAGGCTTCCGCTATCCGGAGATTCTCGCGGCACATCGCGCCGCCGAAGCGTCCGGACGCAACGAGTTCACGGACGATTCGGGCATCGCCGAATGGCACGGCATCGTTTGCACGCTCGTCGAAGGCGAAGCGCGCAACATCAAAATCACGAGCGCGGAGGACCTGACCTTGGCCCAGCAGTCATTCGGCCGCGCCGCGCAAGCTATCACCGACGTCCGACACGGCACCGGCTTCGACGTGCATCGCTTCGGGAACGGCGACCACGTATGGCTCTGCGGCGTGTCGATCCCGCATTCGCACGCCCTTGAGGGCCATTCCGACGCCGATGTCGGCCTGCACGCGCTTACTGATGCCCTGCTCGGCGCCATCGCCGACGGCGATATCGGCCAGCACTTCCCGCCGAGCGACATGCGCTGGAAGGGCGCGCGCTCCGAGATCTTTCTCACCGAAGCTGCACGACGCGTCGCGGCATCCGGCTACCAGATCGGCAACATCGACGTCACGATCCTCTGCGAGGCACCGCGCGTCGGGCCACATCGCGATACCATGCGCAAGGAGATCGGTCGCATCCTCGGAATTGACCCTGGTCGCGTTGGCGTCAAGGCGACGACCACGGAAACGCTCGGCTTTACGGGGCGCCGCGAAGGCATTGCCGCCATGGCGAGCGCAACGATTATCCGGCGCGGCTGAGAACCATCCCAACGAGGCCGTGTGCAGGTCGCCTATCTAAATTTATAGCCGAAGCGGATGCCGGCGCTGGTTATGCCGCTGTTGTGCGAACAGAGATCCGCGTTCGACATGTGGGTGACTGTGGCATAGACGGTCCAGGACTCGTCCAGCGCATAGCCGAGCGATGCCGACTCGCGGAAATTCACCCGGCAGCCATAGCGATCCGCGGCACTGCCATCGAGCGGCCCGTCATGCCAGGCGCCACCGAACGACGCCTCGAGGGAGAGCCTTTCGGTGATCTTCAGATCCCAGGTGAAGCCCGCATAGATCTGGCTAGTATCGCCGATCGTGTTGATCGCGGCGCCGACGTGAACGCGCGGCCTGAAAAAGAAATCGGCCACCGAGTGGCCGAAAGAAATGGCGGGACGCCGCAGAAGCAGCTCGAGATTGACGTCGGCACCGTCCTCGGAATGACCGCTTTCGATGCTGTGGGCCATGACCCCGAAGCGCAGTTCATCGAACAGCGGCGATTGGGCGCTCGCGGGCGACCCAATCAGGGCACCGACCGCGACCGCCGTAACAGCGGCATAGCGCTTAATTCCCCAATGCCTAGCCCGCTCCATGGCGCGCGTCCCGCATCTATCCGGCGATATGTATCGCACATTCTAATGACGAACGCAGGGCAACCGATGCTGCACGCAAACAACTTTAGATGGATGTGGCCCGGTGAACACGCACAATCACACGTTGTCGGCAAGTTTTCACATCAACCCGTGGCCGCTTTGCCGGCCTCCTCGATCTGATGACGCATCGGCAGCTCGATGATGAAGGTCGCGCCTAGGCCTGGCTGGCCGTCCGCGTCGATCGAGCCGCCATGACGTTCAACGATCTTGCGAACCGTGGCGAGGCCGACGCCGGTTCCTTCGAACTCGAGGCGGCCATGCAGCCGCTGGAAGATCGTAAAGATCTGCTCCTTGTACTTGTTGTCGAAGCCGATCCCATTGTCCCTGATCTCGATCCGCACGTGCGGCGGCCGGTGACCGGTCTTCGCTCCATCGACCGAGCACGTGATGCTGATTTCTGGTTTCACATCGGGCTTGCGGAACTTCAGAGCGTTCGCCAGCACGTTCTGGAGAAGCTGGCGCATCTGCGTCGCGTCCGCATCGATCGCGGGAAGCGCCTCCGACCTGATGACGGCGCCCGACTCCTCGATCCGGATTTGCAGGTCCGAGAGCACTCCCGTGAGCACCTCGTCGAGCACGACTCGTGTAAACGGCTTGGCCTTTGTCGTCACGCGCGAGTAGTCGAGCAGGTCATTGATGAGACGGCGCATCCGGCCGGCCGCATTCTGCATCCGGTCGAGGAACATGCGCCCGTCGTCGGGCAGGTCCTTGCCATAGCGGGTGACGAGGCGATCGCCGAAGGCCTCGATCTTGCGCAGCGGCTCCTGGAGATCATGCGAGGCGACATACGCGAAGTCCTGCAGCTCGCGGTTCGACCGCTCGAGCTTCAGCGTATACTGGTGCCTCTGCTCGGCGTAGCGCTCACTTTCGGAGACGTCCATGCAAGTGGCGATCGTCCCGCCGTCCTGCATCGGCTCGCTGACCACGGCGATCACGCGGCCATCGCGCAGATGCTGCTTGAACGTGCGGCGCGTCTTTTGATGCCGCGTTTCGTGCCGCTCCGCCAGAACGCGGCGCGCTTCCTCTTCGGTATAATTGCCGACGCTGGCGCTGTGCATCATGACATCGCTTAGAGAAACACCCGGCCTCACGACCTCAGGCGAGAGGCGATACATTTCCAGGTAGCGGCGGTTGCAGATGATCAAGCGCTGATCATCGTCGTACATGGCGACGCCCTGCACCATGTTGTGCATGACCGCGTCGAGCTGCATGTGCTGTGTGGCCAGCCGTGCGTTGAGGCTCTCGCGTTCCGTAATATCTTCATGCGTACTGATGAGGCTGCCATCCGGCATGGGCTGACGCACGAGCGATATGGAGCGCCCATCGGACAGCCTCATCACTTGGGAAATCTGCTCCCCGAAGGTAGCACCACCATCCCTGACGAGTTGCTGACCATCCTCGCAGGCGTAGAGGCCCGTCGCTGCCCGTGTCTCCAGGATCTCCTTAAGGCTCGTACCAGGCTTGACGCTGTCAGGATTGAGACCATAGATCTCGGTGTAGCGACGATTGGAGAAGACGACCCGCTGATCCGCATCGAACAGGCAGACACCCTGAGACATGTTGTCCAGGAGAATGTCGAACATCGCACTGCGCGAATGCAGCTCACGGCTCAGCCGAACTAGGTCGGCCTCGCGCTGCTTTAGCTGGGTGATATCGGTACGCGTTTGAACGATTTCCCCGTTCGACGTGCGCGTTTCATTGACCAGATGCCAGCTGCCGTCGGCCAACCGAACCTCGGTCGGAATGCCAGGATTGCGATGGCGCTTCAGGGCAGCCGCGAGATACATCTCGGGCGGGCGGCCCCTCAGATCAAAGCCGCCACGACGCAGCTCTTCCTTGAGCAATGCCTCGTACGACGCGCCGCGGACTATGAGCTCCGAAACGAGCTGCCGGCATTCCACGTACTTGCGATTGAAGACCACGAGCTTTTCGTCGGCATCGAAGAGGGCGAAACCCTCCGCCATGACATCGAGCGCGTGGGACATGCGCTGACGTGCATTAGCGGCGATCTGGGCGAACTGGACATTGAGATCCGTCACGCTCGTCGTGGGCTCGAGTTCGCGGACGGTCTCGACGAGCGTGCCGCTCGGGAGGCACGCGCGGTTCACCTCGATGAGCTTGGCGCTCGGCGCGACATAGCGGAAAGTATCCTCGGCGCCGGGGACGACGCGTTCCATGGCCGCCTGCATACGGGTGGCGATCTGCTCGTCTGAGAGCTCCAGGCGCTCGAGCACGCGGCGGATGAGATCCTCGAGAGACGCGCCGGCGACCAGTTCGTCCGGCGTATGACCGCGCAGGATGCGATAGGTCTCGTTGCAGGCAAGAAGCCGCAGATCCTTGTCGAACATGGCGAGGCCGACGCTCGCGCCGGCAAGCAGGGCCTTGGTCGCATCCGCGGGTGCGGCCTTCGAGGCCTGCTCGTCACGGCCGGGCATTTCCAGCCCCGACAATGCCAATAGCCCAGCCTGAGCGGTCGTCATGCCTCTCCCCCTCGACTCGCGGTCGTATCCCCAGGGTCCGATACATGGCACAAGGCCGATTAAGAACTCCTAAGCGAACGCATGGCCGAGCACCGAAAGGCACCTGAAGACACCGCCACGCAAAGAGCCGCGGATCCTGCAGATTGGGATACAATGGCTCTAACCCTCGGAAAGAGCGTGCATTTAACCGCGCGGCGGCGCATTGAGCTGCACGCCCCGCTGACTGACCATCAAACCAGACGAGCTTCAGGCCGCCCCACCGCCAGAGGTCATGTGCCGCCACCGCTGGGGTCGCTCGCTACAAATCCGCTAGCTGCGAACCCGCCCCCACGCGGCGCGCTTCATCCAGCTTTGCGCTTTGAAGCTCGCGACGAGTGCCTCCGGATCATAGACGGCGTCCAGCCATTCGGCGAACGGCATGGGGGATCGGGCATCGTGCTCGAGATACTGATCGAACAGATGATCGAGTATGCCGGTCTTGGTCATGCGGATATGGCCGTAGCGTAACGATAGCTGGTGACGCGCCTGGATAACCGGAACACCCTCGCGCAGGATGAGATAGAGCGCGCAAAAGAGGCCGGTGCGATCGGAGCCGGACTTGCAGTGAACGAGCGTCGGCTGATCGATGGTCGCGATCAGCTTGCGCATATCGGCAATGTCATTGCGCGAGGGCGCTGCCCGCGACCTCATGCGCAGGTCGACGAGGTCGAGACCGAGGCGCGCGCAGGTCTCCTGCTCGAGCCAGTAGCCACCGTGCGTCTCCTCGCCACGCAGATTTATGACACGACGTACACCGCGTTCAGCAGCCGCGCGGAGGTGGCGCGGCGCCGGCTGCGCCGAACGCCAGAGGCCGTCGGTCACCTGATGCAGATTGCCGTAGACTTCGCGTAGAACACCGTAGTCGATCAGCCAAAGGTCGAGATGATTCACGGCCGGACCGAAACGGCGCACCATCCACGGCGGCAGTGCCGCGGCCGTGCTCGCCTGCCACGCGCGCAGGCCTCTGCGAAAACGTCGCCGACTGCCCTTTGCTATCTTCGCCATCAGCAAACCGCGACAAGCCTTTCATTCCATCCGAAGCGAGCCGCCGGCTGAAAAGCCGTGTCATTGCACCGGCTTTTCCGCAACCCGACTCCTCTCACCCCTTGGCGAACGTCCTTATCGCCTGTAACGATGACAGGCAATTGCGGCTGCGATCGCCTTGCTGGTGCCCGCGCTTTCGGGCGAGGAGAGGGCGCCGAGCGCGGCGATATGGCGCCGGACGGGGGCCACCATTTGCGTCTAAAGGGCTGGTGGTCTCGTCGGTCCGATGCCCTGTCGGCGGCGCTGCCGCAGCAGGCCGAAGCGCCTGGCGCGGCTTAGGGCCGCATCGCCGCTGACGCCCCGTGCTTGGAGAGTTTCGGTTGCAGGTCGATGTTCCGGCTGGAATGCGGTGCAATTCGCGGCGTGTGCGCGCGCCAGGCGCATCGGTCTTTGTTCGCGCGCGGCGCTGCATCGCCGTGAGGAGCGCGGCAACATGAGCAGCCAGGCGGCGGCCGGCGGCCATCAGTCCCTGCCCCAATCACTTCCTCTTGCCTTGCGCACCTACCGCGCCGTCATGTCACTGGCACGCCCGGCATTGTGGCTGGTACTGCATCGCCGGGCCGAGCGCGGCAAGGAAGACCACATGCGCCGCGCGGAGCGTTACGGCATTGCTGGCATTCCGCGGCCCGACGGCGATCTCCTCTGGCTGCACGCGGCGAGTGTCGGTGAGACCAACGCGGTGCTTCCGCTGATCGAGCGCCTGCTTGCCGCACGACGCAACCTGACGATCCTTCTCACCACCGGCACAGTGACTTCCGCCGGGCTCGCGGCCAAACGCCTGCCGGCCCGTGCGCTACATCAGTACCTGCCGCTCGACTCCGGCCCTTATGTACGCCGCTTCCTCGATCACTGGCGGCCGACCATCGCCGTGCTCACCGAGCAGGAGATCTGGCCCAATCTCATTCTCGAGGCGCACGCGCGCGGCATCCGCCTCGCACTCATCAATGCCCGCATGTCCGGCCGCAGCCTGGCGCGCTGGCAGGGCAAGCCCAATGTTGCCAAGGCGCTGTTCGGGCGGCTCGACGCGGTGCTTGCTCAGAACGACCAACTCGCGCGGGCGATCGCTTCACTCGGCGCCGTCAACACCACGGCAGTCGGCAATCTCAAGCTCGACGCACCGCTGCTGCCGATCGACGAGGCGGCCGCGACGGCCCTCGACACCGCACTCGCCGGGCGGCCGCGCTTTGTTGCAGCAAGCACGCACGCCGGCGAGGAAGCGATCGTCGCAAACGCACATCGTCTCATGCGTTCGGCACAGCCGGAACTCTGCACGATCATTGCGCCGCGTCATCCGCATCGCGGACCTCAGATCGCCGCCGATCTTGCCGCAGCAGGCCACACCGTCGCCGTGCGCTCGCGTGGCGAGCTGCCACACGCAGGCACCGATATCTACATCGCCGATACGATTGGCGAGCTTGGCACGCTTTACTCCATCGCGCGCATTGCCTTCATCGGGGGCTCGCTGATCGATCGGGGCGGCCAGAACCCAATTGAAGCCGCACGTCTCGGCGCCAGCGTTCTCGTCGGACCGCACCAGTCGAGTTTCACCGACATCTATGCGCCGCTGATCGACGCCGGTGGGGCTGTCGAGATCCACAGTGCCGATGACATGGCGCGCCAGGTGCTGGCATGGCTGCAGGCGCCCGCGAGCCGCGACCAGGTGGCCGCCATTGCAACCCAAACGCTCGAGCGGCTTTCCGGTGGCCTAGAACGGACCACGCAGGCAATCATTCACATGCTCAGCAAGCCGCGCGGCGCCTGAGAGTCCTAGCAGACGCGCCTATGCGTGCCCGGCTTCGCTGTGCAGATGGGAGAGCTCGACACCGATCTTCGAGAGTGCCCGCACGTATTTGAGCTCGAGATCCGTGTCGAAGATCAGGTCGCGGTCGGCCGGACAGTGCAGCCAGCCATTGGCGCCGATCTCCGCCTCGAGCTGCCCCGCCGCCCAGCCCGAATAGCCGAGGGCCAACATGGAGCGGCGCGGTCCCTGGCCGGCAGCGATGGCTTTCAGGATCTCGATCGTCGCCGTCAGGCAGATGCCGTCGCTGATGGCGAGCGTCGCCTCGTCGGCGAAATAGTCGTTTGTGTGAAGCACAAAACCACGCTCGGTCGAGACCGGGCCACCGTTCAGAACACTCTGCTCGAGAAATGTTTCGGCGCCGCCCTCGCCAAGCCCGAGTTGATCGACGAGATCGCCGAGCGAAACGTCGGGCGAGCGCTGATTGACGATCAGGCCCATGGCTCCTTCGGACGAATGGGAGCACATGTAGATGACCGAGCGGCGAAAGCGACGATCGCTCATCGTCGGCATGGCGACGAGAAGCTGGCCACTGAGATAGCTCGGGCCCGAGACGCGGCGTTTGCGTGCCTGTTCCATCCGTCGAGACTAACGCTTGCCGATGCCTGATGTGAAGCCGTGATTTGTCCGGCAACGAAAATCCCGCATCGTCGTTGCGTTGAAAGTGCCTTCCGATCTCATTTGCACCAAAACTTGATCCGACGAGAGCAGAACGTCACTTCCCATGACGAGGCGTCACGCTACGATGTATGCTGTGGAGGCCTATGTGAACACCAAGTTGCAGCGCATCCTGCCTATCCCCGCCGCGGGATTAATACTGTGCGCGATCGCCCAGAGCGCAGCCGCCGATCCTCCGGCTTTTGCTTCATCATGGGTCAAGGAGCCGCACGCTCGCGCACGCCTCGTTGCCGGCGGACGGGCGGCGGATATCCCGGCCGGCACGATTGCTGCCGGCATCGAGATCGAGCTTGCGGACGGGTGGAAGACCTATTGGCGCAATCCCGGCTCATCTGGTGTGCCGCCGCTGTTCGACTGGTCGGCGGCCTCCAATCTCGCCTCGGTCGAGGTGCGCTATCCTGCGCCCGCCAGGCTGGCTGATCGTGGTGGCGACACGATCGGTTACAAGCAACGCCTCATTCTGCCTCTCATCGTGCGGCCAGCAGATCCCAAGCGTGAGATCACCCTCACGCTCTCGCTCGAGTATGGAGTTTGCAAGGACATCTGTATTCCAGCGCAAGCCCGCCTCGAGTTGGTGCTTCCACCCGGTGCCGAGAAGGAGCCCATTGCAAGCGATCTCGCGCGCGCGCTCGACCGCGTTCCTCGTTCGCCCGGCACGCGACGCCCGTCCGATCCCGAGTTGAGCAACGCGACTGTTGTGCTTGGCGGCGACAAACCCGAAATCCGGCTCGACGTCACTATCCCCGGGGGTGCCGAAGGCGCTGACCTCTTCATCGAAGCGCCAGATGGCGCATGGATCCCCATGGCCAAGCCGGAAGGCCCGCCCAAGGGCGATCGCGCCAGCTTCCTCGTCGACCTCTCGGAGGGCGCCGACATTGCCGATCTCAAGGGCAAGACCGCACGCATTACGATGGTCTCGCCGCGCGGCCAGTCCGAGGCGATGCTGAAGCTCGAATGACCGTCGTTTTTCCGGTAGCGGGCACGCTTGCGCTTAGGTAAGTCGCAAGATATGGTCCGCGCGCCGTTTGAACCGGAGCCTCAGCGAGGCGCAGGGACGCGGCTCCGGAGAGGTGGCAGAGTGGTCGATCGCGCCGCACTCGAAATGCGGAGTACGGGCAACCGTACCGGGGGTTCGAATCCCTCCCTCTCCGCCAGTTAACCACAATAAACGGCTGAAATTACGCGATTTTTTCGACAATCCCCCTCGTCGGCATAACCGTGGGCATAACATTTTGGGGATGCCGAAGTCCACCCAAGATGCGGGTGGCTGTGGACAAGTCAAGCGGCCATCTTGAAGGCGCCCGACGACATCCCAACTATCCAGCCACGGAATAGTCGAGGCGTGCAGGGGGCACCGGGTAGACTACTAAACATCCCGAAAATCCCCACGCTGGCTCAACGCGCGATGTCGACTAAGTTAGGACCCCGCGCACGATGATAGGAGCCACCTCATGGGTGTGTTTCTTATCCTCGAGGCCAGTCAGCCGAGCGGCGCGCGCTACCGTCTGACCTTTGGATGCCTAGTGCATCCGAGATGGGCTTCGATGGTATCGGCGCTGTCGCGGTTGATTTGAACGAAGGGCGCCTCGGCAACGGGGCGCCCTTCTTCGCACTTCATGTTGGGGACATCAACGGGGTCAATCTGATGATTGATATTGGTTCTCTGGCGAGCCTTGCTGGTTCGCTTAAAACAGCCGGCGACATTGCACAGACGCTTGTGGGCCTTCGAGATGCCAACCTAATTCAGCAGAAAGTCATTGATCTCAATCGGGAGATTATCGCTGCTCAAAGCAGCGCAATAACAACTCAATCTCAATACGCCGCACTGACTCAACAGGTGCGTGATTTAATCGCTCGCATTGCCGAGCTAGAGGCATGGGAGCAAGAGAAGCTGCGCTATCAACTGACTGACCACGGCGGCGGCACGTTCACATATGCTTTGAAGGCGGGGATGGAAAACGGTGAGCCGTTCCATCGCATCTGCGCGCATTGCTATCAGGTGCGGCGCAAGTCGCTGCTACAGTCGCATGGGAACATTGTTGGCGGGCGGGAGAAGGTCACTTGCCATGCGTGCAATGGCGAGATTCTGCTCGGTGAATACCGCAGGTCGCCGACACCAAGCAGCTACACGGATTCTTGGCGCGCTTAGGTGCTCGCGTCAAACGAACAGGCTGGCCTGCCCAGGCACTTCGACTCGCGCCCGCTTCGTCGAATACTCCTCAAAAGGCTTGTGCATATAGTCGCGCGTTATCACCCACCGCTGAAGTCGCTTCAGCGTCGGATAGAGTGGCGACCTCTTGCGCCGATCGTCGCCGCCGAACACCATTGGATAGGGTCGAATGCCGCGCTCAACCATCCGATTGAGGCGGTGCATGACTCGCTCAATTGTCTCGCGAGGATCATAGCCAACCAGCATATAGGCAAACACCCACGTCGACTTCCATCCCGCGTGCTCTAGCCTGTCGATGCCGTCGAAAAAGACGCGCTCGTCACCAATGTTGTCCCAAGCCGTATAAAGGCGGCGCCGAGAAAATCCATCGTCCCACGGCGCCATTTTCACGATCGCGGTGGCCTGCTCATCGTCGAGAAGGCGCACGTTGATGCCCTGATTGATGCAGACCTTGAAGCCTCCATCGACTATATCGTCGACACGATCGCGCCATTCTGGATTTCCGAAAAAATCGTTGTCGAGCAGGTGGAGGTGGCGCGGATAATCGTCGCCCCGCCAAATTTGCGCGATCGGTGAAGCCGCGCGAGCCTTACCCTCTTGCTTTGGAACGATGCAGAAACCGCATTTGAAACGGCATCCGCGCATTGTGTAACCTATGCTGGCGGTGAAGTCAGGATAGCCGGAATAGTCGAGCGCCGTGAATTGCGTTGGCACGATCGCCTCAACGCGCAACGCCGAGTCGCCGCCGCTCCCACCAACAATTGCGCCGGGGAAGTTGGCGCGGAATACCTCAACTGCCTTCGCGCTCGTTGCAAATATCGCCGAGCCATACACGAGGTCGTAGGCTGGTTCCATAAGCCCCGGCGAGACTCCGCGCTCCCATCGCACATCGTCGCCTTGCGCGCGATGCCAAGCGGCGAGGCGCATCAATGCGAGGTTCGGCAATTTGCCGTCTATTTGGGTAATGCGAACGATCATTTCTCGGCCAGCCGCCTATAGGCCCAGCCGATGAACCATTCGTGGTAGAGGTTGAGGCGACCACTATCTCGATCGTCCTCAAGTCCAGAATCGCCATCCTGTAGCGGAGCAAGGCCGGTGTCGGCCTCAAACTGACGGCGTTCCGCCGGATTGCGCCAGAGGCGGTCAATTTCGATGCGATACTTCATAACCCTCTAAAATCACAGCGTCGTCCCCGCTGCGTGGCTGTTCGGGTGGCCTTGCTTATCGGGCCGGGGGGTGGACTGCGCGCCTGTCGGAGAGGTTGCGTCCCACCACCGGCACGCACGATTCATCCAGCCGCATCTCGCCCAGACCGCATACGCGGCAGAGGTCGAGAACGATATGTCCGTTACGGTCTTTGATGACGCTCGGGGCGTCGGGGTCGCCCTGGCGATAGAGAATGTGAGCCACGCAAAATTCCTTCCAAAAAGAACCAACAAATCCGACAGCGGATTCATAGCTTCGTCAGTGCAATCTCGGCATAACCGTGGGCATAACATCGGCCGAATGCTTGAATATCTAGGCACCACGGGAACTTAGGTGCGAAACGGCAAAATTTAACCAATTAATCAAGGACTTAGGCGCAGTCAGACGGAGTTTGGCGGAGCACCTTCGAAATGGCTCCCTCTCCGCCACACCCCAATCCGCCACCCTCCCCTAAAGTCCACACAAATCCCCGATTTTGTTGATCTTTTCGCCCTTTTTGGTGAAAGGGGCCGAGGGCATTGAAGCCCCGAATGTTATGCGCGGGTTATGCGCGCGGTTATGCGTGAAAACGTGGTTCATCGACATTCCGGCCACAGGCATGTGGCGCTCAGGCAAGCGAGACTGTGGACAACCGGCGGCACGCCCGGTGAACTCGCTGTTGTCCCGGAGCACATTGGCGCGCCAAGTCCCGAGGAGACCCGTCGTGTCGAAGATGCCCACGGTTCATTCGCCCTCCCACCACTTCACGAACATCGCAAGCGCTTCGATGAAACCGAACACACACGCGCACACAAACAGGACGGCGCCTGTGCCAAGGATAAACTGCTCGAAGCCGGTTGGAGTCACAGCAGCCTCCTCATGAGTATCCTCGCCCTACGTCGGCAACGATTTGAGGATCTTGTTGAGGGTAAGGGGGTAGTCGCGTATGCGAGCACCGCACGCATTGTACACCGCATTCGCCACCGCGGCCCCAGCACCGCATATGCCGAGCTCACCGACACCCTTGGCTTTCATCGGCGAGGATTTCGCATCGACTTCATCGAGGAAGACGACCTCCTGATGAGGTATGTCGGCATGCACAGGGACCAAGTATTCCGCCATGTCATGATTGACGAAATAGCCGCGCTTTTTGTCGACGACGGCTTCTTCCATCAACGCCGCGCCGACGCCCATCGACATCGCTCCGATGATTTGGCTGCGGGCGGTCTTCGGATTGAGGATCCTGCCTGCTGCAAACACGCCAAGCATCCGGCGAACGCGCACCTCACACGTGTGCCGGTCGACGCCTGCTTCCACAAAGTGCGCGCCGAAGGTCGCTTGAGCGTAGCGTTCGCTGAGATCGCCGAACTCAATGCCGTCATCAACCGTGATGCCCTTGTCGCCCGCGGCCTCGGCGAGTGACACCACGCGCGTACCCGAACGCAATTCGCCGTTTTCGAACACGACATCCTTCGAATTGAAACCGACCTTCTGGGTGATGGCATCACGAAGCGACATGCAAGCGGCGTATACGCCAGCGGTCGAGCTGTTGCCGCCCCACTGTCCGCCAGATCCGGCCGATACGGGAAAACTAGAGTCGCCGAGCTGCACCGACACGCGTTCGATCGGCACGCCCAAGAGTTCCGCCGCAGTCTGCGCAATGATGGTGTAGCTGCCAGTACCGATGTCGGTCATATCCGTTGCGATCGTGACCATGCCGCGCTTGTCGACACTGGCGCGCGCGGCCGACTTCATCGTGATATTGCCGCGAAACGCCGCGGCAACACCCATGCCGATGAGCCACCGTCCATCACGAACCTGACCGGGCGTTGGATTGCGGCGGCTCCAACCAAACCTGTCTGCGCCCAATTGGAGGCACTCGACGAAGCGGCGTTCCGAGAACGGCACACTCGGCCCCTTTTCCGGATCGTATTGCGTGTCATTGACGATCCGTAGTTGTACTGGGTCCATGCGCAGGCGCTCCGCCAACTCATCCATCGCGATTTCAAGCGCAAGCATTCCGGCCGCTTCACCAGGGGCACGCATGGCATTGCCCTCCGGCAGGTCGAGTGTCGCGAGCCGATGAGCGGTCAAGCGTGCTTCGCCGGCATAGAGCTGGCGCGTTTGCTTTGCCGCAATCTCGACATCGCCGCCTTCGAGATCGCCGGACCAGCTCTCGTGCGCGATCGCCGAGATACGGCCGTCTCGGGAAGCACCGAGGCGAATACGCTGAATAGTCGCCGGGCGGTGCGTCGTGTTGTTGTAGGCTTGAGGTCGAGTTAGCGCGACCTTGACGGGACGTCCCGTGGCACGCGCGCCGAGCGCCGCCATCACGGCATCCGCCCGCACCCAAAGCTTCGAACCAAAGCCGCCGCCGATGTAGGGCGAGCTGACGTGTATCCGCTCGGGTGGAATGAGAAGTGTCTCACTCATATCTCGCACAGCCCAAGCAATCATCTGGTTCGACGTCCAGAGGCTAAGCTTGTCGCCCTCCCACGCCGCTATGGTCGCATGTGGCTCCATCATCGCGTGGCACTGATCGGGGGTCGTGTACGTTTCGTCGAGTTGCACATCGGCCGCCGCAAACGCGGCGGCGAAATCGCCGACGGCGGTGTCGGGGGTATCACCCTTTTCCTGCGGCTTCACCGCTTTATCTCGCTGGCCGGCGAGATCGAAGCGTCCTTCCTCGCGCAGATAGTCAACTTTGATCAGATGAGCCGCAGCACGAGCCTGCTCGAATGTTTCAGCAACGACGATGGCGACCGCCTGATCGTAGTGCTGAACGCCTGGACCTGCGAGCATCCTGGCCGTATGCGCCTTTGCTTTGCCGAGCTTGCCGGCATTCTCGTAGGTTACAATGGCCAAGACGCCAGGTGCTCTTCGTGCTTCCCCGACATCAATCGTGCGGATCGAACCCTTGGCGATGCTCGCGCCGAGAATGTAGCCGTAGGCAGTTCCTTTCGCGACGTCGTGCCGCTCGTAGGCATAGGGGGCTCGACCCGTTGTCTTCAATGGTCCGTCAATGCGGTTGATGGGCCGCCCGACCACCCGTTCCTTGTCGATGAGATTGGCTTCTGCGGGAATGTCGAACTTCATCATGTGCGCATTCCTCCTTGCTCGAGCACCGACGCCAGCGTGCGTTCGGTCAAGCGAAGCTTGTAGGCATTGTCCGACGTCGGGCGGGCGTCCGCGAGAAGACGTTCCGAAATCGCCTTCGCCCCGCTATCCGCTAGCTTCTCTGCGGATTCTACGCGCCAAGGCTTCGGCGCAAGACCGCCAAAGGCCACCCGTACGGTGCGATCTGCCGGGTGAACGATCGCTGCGATTGATACCGTCGCAAATGCGTAGGATGCGCGATCTCGGACCTTGCGATAGAGCTGAGTACCGCCAATAGGCTTCGGAAGTCGAACTGATTTGACGAGCTCACCTTGCTCTAGGGTAGTCTCGATATGCGGCGTATCACCGGGCAGCCGATGCAGGTCAACAATCGGAATTTGGCGCTCGCTTCCATCGGGCATGAGAGTTTCCACGACTGCATCCAGCGTCCGCAAGGCGACTGCCATATCCGAGGGATGGGTGGCGATGCAGGCCTCGCTGGTACCGACCACACCGAGATTTCGGCTGAAACCTTCCGCGGCGCTGCAGCCACTGCCGGGCACGCGCTTATTGCAGGGCTGATTGGTGTCGTAGAAATAGGGGCATCGCGTCCGCTGAAGAAGATTGCCCGCGGTGGTAGCCCTATTGCGAAGCTGCCCGGACGCGCCCGCTGCCAGCGCCCGCGCCAAGACGGGATAGTGCTCACGCACGCGCTGATCCGCCATCAAGTCAGTATTCCTGACCGTGGCGCCGATCCTCAAGCCGCCGTCCGGCAGCACATCGATTTGATCTAGTGGCAGACGGTTGATGTCGACGAGATGGTCTGGTGCTTCTATCTCATGCTTCATGAGATCGAGAAGGTTCGTGCCACCGGCGATAAACCGCCGGCTTGGCGATGCCGATACGATATTTGCGGCAGCGCGAGGATCGCTCGCCCGTTCGTAGTTGAAGGGTTTCATGTCGCTTGCCCCGCTACGTCCTGAATGGCGTCGATGATGTTGGAATAAGCAGCGCAGCGACAGATATTGCCGCTCATACGCTCCCTGAGCTCATCGGCGGTCGGTGAATATGGGCCTGCGAGATCATTCGATACGTGGCTCGGGATGCCGTCCTTGATTTCGTCGAGGACCGCGACGGCCGAACAGATCTGCCCGGGCGTACAGTAGCCGCACTGGTAGCCGTCATGGTTGACGAACGCCTCCTGCATAGCGTGCATTTTTTCAGGCGTGCCGAGCCCCTCGATGGTTACGATCTCATCGCCGTCGTGCATGATTGCGAGAGAAAGGCAGCTATTTATACGCCGCCCGGCGACCAGCATGGTGCAGGCACCGCATTGACCGTGATCGCAGCCCTTTTTGCTGCCAGTCAGTTTGATGTGCTCTCGAACGGCATCCAGCAGCGTGACTCTGGTGTCGACGTTCAGCTCGTGCTGCTCACCGTTCACGATCAGGCGGACGGAGTTCATTTGCGGCTTTCCTTGTGCGGTTTCAGTCGGTGACTGCGCGCGAGCGGGCACCAGACGATGTGCGGTGACGGCGGCGGTGCCGACCAGCACACCGCGACGCGACACGGGAATGGTTGGAAATCGGCGCATCTGCTCGCCTCCGAACATGGACCATGGCAAGCGCTGATCAGTTCCGAGCGCTTTGTCGATCAACTCATCGGGAGTGAAAAGGCTCCGAATAATGTCCAATTCGGCCAGCGAAAGAGAGAAAATGTGATCTACGCCCCGATGGGCAGGTGTTGGCTTCGCCGCCTAAAACCCCCGGGAACTTCCTTTGGCCGGCGCTGTTAGGGCAGATAATCGGCACCTCTACAGCGGAGACCAGCAATGGCAAGCAAATCGAAGACTTTGGACGATCTCTTTCACGACACGCTTCGGGACATCTACTACGCCGAGAAGAAGATCCTGAAGGCTCTACCCAAGATGCGCCGGGCCGCCCAATCGAAGGAGCTGAAGGCGGCCTTTGAGAAGCACGAGGCACAGACGGAAAGCCAGGTTGAACGCCTCGAGCAAGTATTCGAGATGATGGGTAAGGCTGCGCGTGGCAAGACATGCGATGCTATTGAAGGTATCATCGCGGAAGGCGAAGAGATCGCCGAGGAGTTCAAGGGTACGCCCGCGCTCGATGCGGGGCTGATATCGGCGGCGCAGGCTGTCGAGCACTATGAGATCACCCGTTACGGCACATTGAAGCAGTGGGCGATCGAGCTTGGCATGAAGGATGCTGCAGCCTTACTCGACAAAACTCTGCGCGAGGAGGCGATGACGGATGAAGATCTGACATCGCTTGCCCAGTCGCTGGCCAACGTGCGCGCGAAGAAAGCGGCCTGAGCGGAGGCTCTCGGTGTCGGTGCGCAGACCGGGCGCTCCAGCAGCGTCCCCGCGCCCGACAACCGAGGCGCTACATGAGTACGATGTCGCGCTTTGTTTCTCGGATCACCACCAGGCTCCCGCGCCCTGGAAGGTGACCGCCTATCTCTGCTTGGTCGCTGAGTTGTTCGCCAGCGCGCGCGGCCCGAAGGATGCGCCGATCGGTCCCTCGCCCCGTACAGCCCGTGTCGCTCCCGACGAGGGGCTTGGATGAAGTGATGCGGGAATTCAGCTCCGCAAGAGTTCGCGGCGGGTCATTGTTGGCCGCATCCACAGGCTGCTCTTGCGCGATCGTCATCACCACCTCGTAGCCTTTGCGCCAGACTCCTTCAATTTGCGTGCTTGGGCGTCAGTTCCAAGGAAGCCGTTCGTCGGTCGGAAGTTCAAAATCGGCTGGCACAATATTTGCTTAATTTTATGCTCGTCAGGCGATCCTGTCTGGTGCGTTTGCAGCGACGGAGCACAAATGCCCAAGCCGTTTCATCTCGCTTGGTTCCTTCAAGGTTCGAGCGCACAAGCCTGGGGCGAAGCATGGACTGGGCATATCGGCCAGACATGGATGCAGCCCGAGCTTTTCCTCAACATGGCACGCGCGCTCGAGCGTGCCTGCTTCGACTACATCCTGCTTGAAGATTCATCGTACGTTGGCGAGAGCTTCGGCGGATCGACGGAGATTTATCTCAAGAACGGCCTATCCGTTCCACGCCAGGATCCATCAGTCATCGCTGCGCTGATGACGCAAGTGACGTCGCGCATCGGCATCGTTCCGACGTTTGGCACCTACGCGTATCACCCTTATCTCCTGGCCCGCCTCGTTGCGACGCTCGACCAGGTATCGAACGGCCGCATTGGCTGGAACGCGGTGACGGGCAGCTCGGATTTCGCCGCCATGAACTTCGGCTTGCCGGGCATGCCGGAGCACGACCTGCGCTACGATATGGCGGACGAATATATGGAGGTCTGCCGCGGACTTTGGGGGTCGTGGGAGCCGGGCGCGATCATAGCCGACCGCAAGACCGGCGTGCTCGTGGACCACACCAAGGTTCATGCCATCAACTACAACGGCAAGTACTTCAAGACGCGCGGGCCGCTGAACTCCGGACCGGCGCCATCGGGCCAGCCGGTCATTGCACAAGCCGGCGGCTCGCCGCGCGGGCGCAAGTTCGCAGCCGCCCACGCCAATACGATCGTCGTCAATGCCAAAGGTATCGAGGCGATGCGCGCCTATCGCGAAGACGTGCACAAGCACATGATCGCGGCCGGCCGCAACCCATCCCACTGCAAGGTGCTCTACCTCATCAATCCCATTCTCGGCGACACGACGACTGATGCCCTGGAGCGCAAGAAGCGGCGCGCCGCCACTGCCGCAGCACGCATCGAGGAGCGGCTCGCGCACTTCGGCAAGGTGACCAATATCGACTTCGGCAAGTTCAACCTCGACAAGCCCTTGCCGGACGACGTCACGACCAATGGGCACCAGCAGAACCTCGAGCAGTTCCGCAAGCTCGCAAACGGCCGCTCCATCCGCGAGACCATGGCGAGCTACAACGCTGTAGACCTATCCGTCGAGTTGTGCGGCACGCCTGACGCCGTCGCCGCTCAGATGGGTGAAGTGATGCAGGCCGTAGGCGGCGACGGCTTCCTCTTCTCCATGCCAAATGTCAATCGGCGCACGCTTGCAGAGATCGAGGACGGTCTTGTGCCCGCGCTGCAGGATCGCGGCCTCATGCGGACCGCCTACGAGCACAAGCAGTTCCGCGACAATCTCTTAGCATTCTGATCAACCAGCAGGAAGGCAGGGCAGCCATCATGCGCAGATTTCCATCTTCCAAGCATTTCAGCCGCCGCACGGCCATGGGCCTCATCGGTGCAGGCCTAGCCGCGCCCTATGTTCGCCCGAGCTACGCTCAGGGCGCATGGCCCGAACAGACAAGCATACCGGACATCCTGAAGGGCAGTGGCGAGCTCCGCATTGCCACCTTCGGCGGCACCATGCAGGAGACTCAGGTCAAGGCCTACTTCGAGCCCTTCGAGAAGATCTCCGGCATTAAGGTGCGCTACTTCCCCGGAACGAGCGCGCCCAAAGTCAAGGCCATGGTCGAGACGGGCAATGTCGAGTGGGACGTGGCACAGCTCAGCCGCGGCTCGATCATGAACCTGCAGAAGCAGGGCGAGTACTTCGAGAAGATCGACTACTCGCTGATCGACGATGGCGTCGGTAAGGAATTCCGCTTCGAATACGGTATCGAAATGCTGGTGTGGGCGCAGGTGCTGGCGTATCGCACCGACGCCTTCAAGGGCGCAGTGCCCAAAGGCTGGGCGGATTTCTGGGACACCGCCAAGTTCCCCGGCGACCGGGCCTTGCTCGGAACGACGGGCGGCGGATGGCCGGAGCTGGAATTCGCGCTGATGGCGGCCGGCGTTCCTGCCGATAAGATCTACCCCATCGACATCGATAAGGCCTTCGCGAGCTACGACAAGATCAAGAAGTCCGTCGTCAAGTGGTGGGACACGGGCGCCATCCCGATCCAGCTGCTGACCGATCGCGAAGTCTCCATGACCTCGGTCTGGAATGGTCGCATGGCGGCCCTTCAGGCAGCAGGCGTCCCGGCTGACATAAGCTGGGGGCAGGGGCTGTCGAAGCGCGATGCCTGGGGCATACCCAAGGGCGCCAAGAACGCAGCGAATGCCATGAAGTTCGTGGCCTACTCCACCATGGCGATCCCACAGGCGCGCGTCGCCTGGGGCATTCCCTATGGCTCGGTCAACATCAAGTCGAACGAGTTCATTCCGGAGGCTCGGCAGGCCGTCCTCCCGAGCGCGCCCGCGATCAAATCGCAGCTCGTGAACTACGACTACGACTGGTGGATCGAGAACCGCGAGGCGGTCATCGGACGGTTCAACAAGTGGCTGCTGGGCTAGAAGCCAGATTGGGACACGAGCGATGATGAACGGCGTTGGACGCGGCGCATCTGTGTCGCTCAACGACCTGCAGAAAAGTTACGGCGGCGTGACCGCGGTGGCTGGTGTGACGCTCGACATCCGCTCGGGCGAGTTCCTGACTCTATTGGGCCCCAGCGGGTCAGGTAAGACGACAACCCTCACGATGATCGCCGGCTTCGAGACACCGACCGATGGCGACATCGCCATTGACGGCAAGTCGGTCGTTGCCATGCCGCCCTATCGCCGCAACATCGGCATGGTCTTTCAAAACTATGCGCTCTTTCCGCATCTCACGGTGGCTGACAATATCGGCTTTCCCCTGAAGCAGCGCGGGGTTCCCAAAGCCGAGCGGACAAAGCTCGTCGGCGACGCGCTCGAACTCGTTCAATTGCCGGGTTACGGCGCGCGCTATCCGCGGCAGCTTTCCGGCGGTCAGCAGCAGCGTGTCGCACTCGCGCGGGCGATCGTGTTCAAGCCGCGCTTGCTGTTGATGGACGAGCCATTGGGGGCGCTCGACAAGCAACTGCGCGAAACCCTCCAGCTCGAGATGCGCCGTCTTCATGCGGACCTCGGCATCACCTTCATCTACGTGACGCATGATCAGGAGGAAGCCCTGACCATGTCCGACCGCATCGCGGTCATGAACGAAGGCCTCGTCGCACAGGTCGGGCGCCCCGAGGATCTCTACGACCGGCCGGACAATCACTTCGTCGCGGCCTTCATTGGGGAGTCGAACTTCCTCCCCGCTGTAGTGCGTGGCTTCGAAGACGAGGTCGTCGTTGCCGAATACAACGGCTCGCTCATACGAGCCATCTCGCCGAGCAAGCAGCGAGACGCCGGCATGAAGGTCATCCTGTCCACGCGACCTGAGCGCATCCGCTTCGCCGACGGCGCTGTGGAATCGCCAGCACCGCAGAACCGACTCAACGTCACCGTGACTGAGGCCGTATTTGCCGGCGAACGCTGCCGATATATGCTGCGGACAGGCGACGGCAGCTCGATCGTACTGAAGGAGCCGTCGAGTGCGGCCATTCGCCGTCGCGAAGTCGGCGAACGGGTAGAAATCTCTTGGTCTGTCGCGGATACGATCCTTGTCTGAAGCCGTCGAGATCCCTTCCGGAACACTGACCGTCACGCGGCCGATCGGCGTGCAATTCTCCTGGAGGAAGGCCATACCGTGGCTCCTGACCGGGCCGCTCCTCCTCTTCATGCTCGCATTCTATGCTGTACCCGTGGTGGCGATGCTTTTGCGCAGCGTCAATGATCCGACATGGACACTCGCGCACTTTCACGCTCTGGCCAGCGACACGGTCTTCTTCAAGGTTTTCTCGAACACGCTTTACACGGCATTCACCGTCACGATCGGGGCCCTGCTCTTCGGCTATCCCTTAGCTCTCGCGCTCGTGCGCACACCCCGCTGGGCGCCGGTCATTCTGATCATGATACTGCTGCCATTCTGGACGAGCGTCCTCGTGCGCAGCTATGCATGGATGGTGCTGATGGGGCGGCACGGCCTCATCAATGAGGCGCTGCTCGCGTTAGGCACGATCGAGCGGCCATTCCGCATCCTCAATACGCCGCTCGCGACGCAGATCGCGATGATCCACATACTCCTCCCGTATATGGTTCTTCCGATCGCCAACGCGCTTCGGCAGATTGATCCTTCGCTGCCGCGCGCTTCATCAGGTCTTGGCGCCACGCCGTGGGGCACGTTCCGCCAGATCACATTGCCGCTCTCCATGTCCGGCGTGGCCGCAGGAATGCTGCTCGTGTTCGTGTTGGCTCTTGGCTTCTACATCACTCCGGCCATGCTGGGCGGTCCCCGCGAGATCACGCTGTCAATGCTGATCGATCTGCAGGTCGATCAACTCAACTGGGCCTACGCAGCTACCCTTTCGGCTGTGCTGCTTGCGACGACGCTCGCCATCATCGGCGTCTTCTATCGTCTACCCGGCGTCAGCAATGCTTTCCGAATGGGGGCACGATGACGGCCATGCGCGCGCTGTCGACGACGGTCGTCGGCTTGATCCTTCTCTTTCTCACGCTGCCCATCATTATTGTCGTGGTGGTCTCCTTCTCGTCCGCAACCTATCTCACGTTTCCACCACCCGCTCTCGGTCTGCGCTGGTACGCGGCATATTTCGGCAGCGAGGCTTGGCTGCAATCGACATGGCTGAGTATCTGGGTGGCGGCTGTCGTCGTCGTGCTCGCAACGATCCTCGGCACGCTTGCCGCACTTGGCGTGGCCCACCTGCCGAAGCCGCTGCGCGTGCTCGCCTCCACTCTCATCCTGTCCCCGCTGATCGTACCGGGGATCATCGTCGCAATCGGGATCTACTACGCCTTCGCACAATACGGCCTGGTCGGCTCGCCGGTCGGCCTCATCCTCGCCCACACATGCCTTGCCGTGCCCTTCGTGGTCACGAGCGTCAGCGCGAGCCTCGCCGGCATCGATCCGCGCCTGGAGCAGGCCGCTCTCAGCCTCGGCGCCACGCCCACGGGAGCGTTTTTTCAGATCACTCTGCCGCTCATCCGACCGGGCGTTCTGGTCGGTGCGCTGTTCGCATTCATCACGTCGTTCGATGAGCTGATCGTAGCGATCTATATTTCCGGCTCTGGCGCAGTCTCACTGCCACGCCGCATGTGGGACGATCTGCAATTTCAGATCGAGCCGACTATCGCCGCAGTCTCGACCCTGACGATCGTACTGACGGCGGTCCTGATGGGCTGCGCGCATCTGCTCCAGCGGCGATCAGCGACCTGACAGCCGCTGGTGAGAAGATCTGGGTTCAGGGCAGTGTCACGTGGCCTAAATCGGGAAATACCCAGGTAGAGTCCGATGCCATGGCCACGGCCATGGCATCAGTGTCCTCGTATCGGCTTAGGCGATTAGCCCCACTTGGTGTCGGCGCCGACGAGCATGATCGTGATGTGGCCCATGGTCGAGTCGGCCTTGGCGCCGTGCCAATGGCGCTCACCGGCCTTGATGTGCGCGACATCGCCGACGTTGATCTCGCGCTGCTCGTTCTCCATCGCCACAATGCCGGAGCCCGATGTCACGATCAGGATCTGATCGCAGTCATGAATGTGCCATCCGGTATTGCAGCCTTGGCTGAAGTTCACGATCGAGCAGGTGAAGTCCTTCGACTCGCCCGCCTCGAGGATGGTCTGCCTGGTCCTTTCGACCGGCCCCGTCCAACCTGCGGTGCGCTCGGCCGCGCCCGGGGCCGGCAGGGTCGGGATATCCTTCAGTGTTACGACTTTCACGACGCACGCCTCCTTTGTTGGCCCTGAGGCCTCAATCAATACCCCTCGCCATATCACAGCCGGGCGTGATCGCAGTAGCATAGGGTGCAAGCAAACTGCGATATCGAAAGCGTCTTAGACTGCGCTTAGGCAAATGTCGGATCTTGCATAGCTTGCGGCTCGTTAGCCTCTCGGCTTCCCCGAAATGGCCAGATGCTGCATTCTGAAGGCAAGAGATATCAGTGAGGAGATTGCGATGCCGCTTGGAGTTCCGCCCATTGATCGCCGCGTCGTGCTACTTGGTCTCGCCGGCTCGACCGTTGCCACCTCAGCCGCAGCTCAGCAGGGCGGACATGCGCATCACGGAGGCATGTACGAAAGCCTAAAGCAACCCGGCCGCGTTGGCCTCCCGGCCGAAGCGGCCACTCAACATGTGACGGACAGCCCGGCGAAGCGAGCCGGAAATCCGGGTGCGTGGATGAGCAAGGCGCCGCTGCCCATTCCGCGCAGCGAGATGGCCTGGGCGACCGTCAAGAATGGTCAGATGCACCTGCTCGGCGGCTACGGCGAGCAGCGCGTCGACCGCAACTACCATCACATCTACGATCCGAAGTCCGACAAGTGGCTCGAAGGGCCGCCGCTACCCATCGGGGCCAATCACGTGGGTGTCTGCGTTGTCGAAGGCCGCCTTTTTGCGCTCGGCGGATTCGTCGAGCAGAACCGAAAGCCGCACGACCAGTGCTTTGTGCTCGATCCCGGCGCAACGCAATGGCGACAGATCGCCTCGCTACCAAAGCCATGTGGTGCGATCGGCACGGCGGACGCCGGCGGCACTCTGCATCTCATCGGCGGCGCAATCGGCGATACTTTCGCCGACAAGAAGTCGGTCGATTGGCACTACGCCTACGACGCCAAGGCCGACCGATGGGAGCCGCGCCGCCCCATGCCTCTCGGTCGCGACCATACCGGTGTCGTCTACGTCAACGGGCTCATCCATCTCATTGGCGGCCGGGTCGACAGTTTCCACACGAACTCAAATCTCCACCACGCCTACGACCCGAAGGCCGACAAGTGGGAAGCACGGCGGCCATTCCCGACCGCGCGATCAGGGCACGGCGCGGTGCTGCTCAAGGGCAAGATCTTCTGCATGGGTGGCGAGGGCACAGACCGCGTCTACGGCCAGAACGAAGCCTACGACGTTACCACGGACACATGGGAATCCTATGCGCCGATGCTGACGCCGCGACACGGTCTCGGGGCGGTCGCAATCGGCGACGCCATTTACGTAGCGGGAGGTGGACCCGTGATGGGCGGCGGTATCCAGAGTGCCATCAACGAGGCGTTCTCTTTGGGTTGACCGCTGCATCATTCGGCGATCATGGCCAGTGCGGCGCGGCGATCACCGGGCTTCAATCGGAGAAACAATTTGCGGGCTTGCGCGATGTCTCGCGCCGTGCCCGTTTCTTCAGCCGCCTTGAGAGCCTTCACTGTAGGATTATCGGCCCCACATATGAATGTGAGAGCTTTCGCGAGACGCCCCATGGTCTCGCGGTCGATTGATGCCTCGTCCATACGGAACTCCTGCAGGTGTTGTATCAGAGCGCGTCGCTTGCCTCTTCGGCGGACTTGTCTTCGCGGAGCCCCTTGAAGGCTGCATGACGCAGCAGACCATCACCGGTCAAGGCACGGTATTCCACTTGCGCGACAAGTTCGGGGCGCAGCCAGACCACGCCGCGGCGCTGCTCGGGATCGAGCTTGTCTGCAAAAGGCGGTGTCGCCCGGCGCAACGGCTGCGCAGTCTTCCACAACTCGGCCGCCGTTGTGCGACTGAAGCCTGTCCCGACACGCCCCATGTACCTCAGGCGACCGCGGTGATACCGCCCCATCACGAGAGCGCCGACGGCCTTCTTCTGCGCAGTCGAATCGAGATAGCCGCCGATCACGAACTCGTCCGTCAAATGGCAGGTGATCTTGATCCAGTCGCCGGTTCTCCCAGAACGGTAGGGCTTGTCCGCACGCTTTGAAATGATCCCTTCGAGACCGAACTCGCAGGCCTTGTCCAGCATCTGCGGACCGTCGACTGCGAAGTGTTCACTGAAGCGCAATGCGCCGGACTTGCGCCCCCTCAGAACCTTCGCAAGCACGCTTTTGCGTTCGACGAGAGCAGCGCCGCGGAGATCAATGCCCTCGAGATAGAGGAGGTCGAACGCATAGTAGACCATGCGCCCGCCTGTGCCGGCCTTGAGATCCGCGACCAGCTCGGAAAAGCTCGTCGTACCGTCCTCATGCTCGACGACGACCTCGCCATCGAGGATCGCCGTCTCGACATCAAGCGCTGTCAGCGACTTGGCTACTCGCGAAAAACGCTTTGTCCAGTCCAGGTTGTTGCGCGTGAGCAGCGTGACGTTCCCGTGCTCAATCCTCGCTTGCAGGCGATAGCCATCAAACTTGATCTCGTGCACCCATTGCTTGCCGTCCGGCACGTCCTTCTGGCGCTGTGCGAGGCAAGGCGCGATGAAATCCGGGAGCGGCGCGGCTTTGCCAACGCGAATAGGTAGCTTCTGAGTGCTGTGCTTCCGCAATGCGCGCGGCATAGAAAGCGACCTATCCAATCAGCTTCTTAATGGCGGCCTTCAATGATCGCGCGCTCGTGTTGTAGTCACGCCAAGCCGTCGAGCGAGAAAGCAGCTTAGGCGTCGTCCAGATTGTGAAGCGCTTGGGATCGAGGCCAGGACGCACCTGCTGCCAGGTCAGCGGCATGGAAACGGTGGCACCTGGACGCGCACGCGGTGAGAGCGGCGCCACGGCCGTCGATTTCGTGTCGTTTCGCAGGTAATCGAGGAAGATGCGCCCCCCGCGTAGCGCTTTCGTCATCTTGATGAGATAGCGCTCTGGCCGTTCCTCGGCCATGCTCGCGCAGATCGTCTGGGCAAACATCTTGGCTTCATCCCAGCCTATGCCATCGCGCGCCGTGACGCGCAGCGGCGTGACGACATGCAACCCCTTGCCGCCCGTCGTCTTGCAGAAGGCAACGAGGCCACAAGCTTCCACGCGCGATTTTAGTTCCCGCGCAGCCGCGACGACATCGTCGAAGGAAACGTCCGGGCCGGGGTCCAGATCGAAGACGAGTCGACCCGGCACATCCGGCTTGCCAGGCGCATTGTTCCATGGGTGAAATTCCAGCGTGCCCATCTGCCCCATGGCGACGAGCCCTTCGACCGTATCGATCTGGACATAGGGCTCGCGGTCGCCGGAAATCTTCACCTCCGTGATCTCGTCGAGCCCCAGCTTGGCGTGGCGCTGGAAGAACGTCTGCCCCTCTATGCCGTCAGGAGCCCGCAGCAGTGAGCATGGCCGCCCCTCGATATGGGGAAGCATCCATGCACCCACTTCGGCGAGGTAGTGGGCGAGATCGAGCTTAGTGACGGCGCGTGTATCACCCTCCGCCGGCCAGAGGACTTTATCCGGTTTGGAAATGGCAATGCCTAGCAATGGATCATCGCCTTTGGGCGCTGCCGTGCGCCTGGCGCTGCTGCTTGCGCGCGCTGCAGCACGCCGCACAGGTGTCGCGGGCTTATCGGTCGTGCTCCATACGGCATCAGATTTGAAGGTGCGTGCGCGCCCGCTCATGAACGCACTCGGGCTCTCGCCTTTACCCGCTGCGATCTGTGCCATTGTCCGGCCCGAGGCGACCGAACGATCCTTCTTGAGCACGTCAGCTTGCGTCTTCGCGCGGGCCCACTTGTCGCGATGCTTGATGAGCAGCCAGTTCGTGCGCTTGCCGCCGTAGCGATCGCCCGCCATGCGTACGAGCACCCAGCTCCCTTTGAGCTTCTCGCCGGCGACCACGAACTTCAGATCGCCATCGCGCAGCATCGTGTCGACGGATTTGTCGCCTTCGGGCATCCAGAAGCCGCGATCCCACAGCATGACAGTGCCACCGCCGTACTCGCCTTTGGGGATCGTTCCCTCGAAGTCACCATAGTCGAGTGGATGATCCTCCACTTCCACGGCGAGGCGCTTGTCGCTCGGGTCGAGCGAAGGTCCGCGTGTCACGGCCCAGGACTTGAATACGCCGTCGACCTCGAGGCGGAGGTCGTAGTGCAGGCGCGTCGCGTCGTGCTTCTGGATGACGAAGCGCGGGTACTGCGCCGGCTTGATCTTTCTCGTGCCGCTCGGCTCTGCAGTCTTCGTGAAGTCGCGGCGGGACTGGTATTCTGAGAGTTTTTTTGCCGCCATCGCTGCCATCCGCTATCCAGCGCGCCGGCGCGCCGGTTTCGCCTTCGGCCGCCGCTTTGGCTCCTTGGACGCTGGCTCCTTGGACGCAGCCTTTGCCGGCGTCTTCTTGCCACCACCTACGCTTTTGCGCAGGGCTTCCATGAGATCGACGACGTTCGAGCCCTTCGGCCGCTCTTCCTCCGAGTAGGCAACAATTCGCCGACCCTTGAGCTTGTCCTGGATCAGCGCCTTCAGCGCCGTCGCATAGTGATCTTCGAATTTCGAAGCGTCGAATGCGGAGGCCTTGCGACCGATCAGCTCGGCGGCGAGATCTACCATCTCCTTGTCCGGCTTCGTCTTCGGGATCTCGTCAAAGTAATCGCTCGCATCGCGCAACTCGTCTGCATAGCGCAGCATGACCATGACGAGACCATCATCGAGCGGCGCGATCGCGACCAGCCACTCGCGCCCGCCGATCGTCAACTGGGCGAGGCCGGCCTTGCCCGTCTTGCGCATGGCTTCGCGGATGACGGCATAGCCCTCGCCCGCGATCTTGTCGCCCGGGACGATGTAGTAGGGCCGCTCGAAGTAGCGCCAGTCGATCTCGGCGACATCGACGAACTGAGCGATATCGATCGTCTTCTTGCTCTCGAGCTTGACGGCATCTACCTCTTCGGGCTCGAGCGTGATGTACGTATCGGAATCGACCTCGTAGCCCTTCACGATGTCGCTGTTCTCGACCTTGCCGACACCGGGCACGACCTTCTCGTAGTTAATGCGGCGGCCCGACGGCTTATGGATCTGGCGGAAGGAGATCTCGGATTTCGATTCCACGGCGTTGTAGATCTCGACGGGAATGGAAACGAGCGAAAGGCGAAGAAAGCCTTTCCAATAAGCACGTGCTTGCTTCGGCATGACGCGGCACTCGGATGCAACAGCGCGCGGGAGGCGCGCAGACCTCTGTTATCAAACGATAACACGCGCAGGATAGTTCCTGGCACGGACAAACGTAGTGCCGATGGGTGCGCCGGTCCAGAGCCGCCGCACGGGAACGCGTCGGGAACACGGTCTCCGATTGGCGCCTAGGACGCCGCCGCGACGATCGCATCGCGCGTGATGGGCAGCGTTCGGACCCGAATGCCGAGCGCCCGGTGCACCGCATTGCCGATAGCCGCTGCCGTGGGACCTGTCGCCGTCTCGCCGACACCTAAAGGCGGCAACTCCGGCCGAACGATCAGGCTCACCTTGATCTCCGGCACTTCCGAGAAGCGCAGGATCGGGTAGCCCTCCCAGTCGCGCGTCGTGACGGCATCGCCTTCGAAACTCACGCGCTCCTTGAGCGTCCAGCTTGCCGACTGAACGATCGCGCCTTCGATCTGGTTTTTGATGCCGTCGGGATTGATGGCTTCGCCAGCATCGATGGCGGCCCACGCGTGCGTCAGGCGCACGCGCTCGTCACACACGACGCGCGCCACGACCGCGCAATAGGCACTGCGGTTCTTGTACTGGCAGAAGCCGATGCCGAGCCCCTCGCCCTGGACCTGAGGTCCGGGCCAGTCCGCCATTTCCGCCGCCTTGGTGATCACCTCGACGGCCCGCGCATCTGCGAGATGTTTGATCCGCAGCGCAACGGGATCAGCGCCGATCTCCGCCGCGACATCATCCATCAGCGTCTCGATGGCGAAGATGTTCGCGTAGCCGCCAAGCGCCCGCAAGGCCGAGGTGCGATAGGGCAGGCCACGAAGAATGCGCTTCGAGACGTGGATGTTTGGGAAGGCATAGATCGGCAACGCATTGCGGTCGGCGCCGCCACCGCGCTCCAACGGGACATCGGGTGGAGATCGTTTCTCCATGGGCGTTGCCAGACGCTCGGCAGCGACGAGATTGATCGTGCCGCCACGGCCTGGGCGCGATACGTGTGCCTGGCTCTGGGATTGAAGGGTGAATGCCGTGATGCGTCCGTCGCCATCGACCTTGACCTCGGCCTTGACGATCGCACCCGGCCCGAGCGGAGCAAGCGAGAAATCGGCTGCGCGCGACCACAACACGCGCACGGGACGCCCCGGCACTGCACGTGCGAGCATGGCCGCCTCGTAGGCAACATCATCCTGTCCGGAATGGCCGTACGTGCCGGCGCCAGGTACGTGGATCACCACGACTTTTCCGGCATCGATGCCGAGAGCCTTCGCGATCGGCGCGCGCATATCGTGCACGGCCTGGCTGTGCGAGTAGATCTCAAGTGCATCGCCACGCCAAATCGCAATGGCGCACGATGGCGCGATGGAAGCGTGGGCGATGTAAGGCCGCTCAATCTCGGTCTTGATGGAACGCCCACCTGCCGATGCTACATCGCTCTTCTCCATGACGAGCTCGGGCTCGGCAGCGTCGACGGCGATGGCCTCCCGCATGAGCGAGGGCACGGTGAAACCTTGCGACCACGTTGCGAGGCGCGCGGCGCGCGCAATTGCTCGCGCTGCCACATCCTCGCGGTCAGCGATGATGCCGATAAAGGAGCCGTCGCGGACCACCTGCACGCTTGGGAAGGCGCGCCTGAGCGCGTCTTCGTCGAATGTCTCGAGGCGACGGCTTGAGGCCGGCGGATCGAGCGTGCGACCATGCAGCATACCCGGCAGCTCGATGTCGTGAATGAAACTGGCCCCGGTCGCCTTGGCCGCCAGATCGATGCGCGGCATGGAGGTGCCGACAAGCCGTCGCTCGGTCGGGCTCTTAGGCTTTGCATAATCGAGGACCGGTACTGCGAGCTCCACGGAGGACGCGAGAGACCAGTAGGTGAGGTCTGTCTCGCGACCACTCACAAAAATGCGGCCATCCTCGACGGAAAGGTTCTCGGGCGGTGTCTGCAGGAGCTTCGCGGCTTCGGCGATAAAGATCGCCCGCACTGCGGATGCCGCCAGGCGTACCGCGCGACCACCAGTCTCGATGGACAGGCTGCTCGATGTGCCCGCTTCGAGTGGTCCCAGTGCCGTGTGGCCCGCAATGAGCTCGACGCTCTCCGGCGCCACATCCATCTCGTCGGCAGCAATCTGCACGAGAGCCGTGCCGATGCCCTGCCCGATCTCGACTTTGCCGGACTTGAGGACGACGGTGCCGGTGCGCGAAAGATCGATCCAGTCGCTGCAGTGCGGATTCTCGGTCAGGCTCGGCGATGATGCGATCGTGCTCATGCGCGGGCACTCCCGGCAAGTGCCGCCCGCTCGATGGCACGCATAATTCGGACATGCGCACCGCATCGACAGAGATGATCATCGAGCGCTGCGGATATGTCGGTCCGGCTCGGTGTTGCATTATGGTCCAGCAGCGCCTTGGCGCGCATGAGAATGCCGGCGAGACAGTAACCGCACTGGCCTGCCTGCTCCTCGAGCACGCTGTCGATCAGGGGGTGATTGGTGCCGTTGCCGACGAGTGACTCCACGGTTTCCACGCGCTGTCCGGCGATGGAACCGATAGGTACCATGCACGCTGTCTGCGGCCGGCCGTCGATCAGCACGGTGCAGCTCATGCATTGGCCTTCGACGCAGCCTGCCCGCGTCCCCCTCAGGCCGAGGTCATTGCGAAGGACATAGAGAAGCGGCGTATCGGGCTCGACGCGAACGTCGAGCGCCTTTCCATTGACGTGCAGACTGATGACTTCCATTGAGCGCGCCCATCGTGGTGAATGAGATGGGACGTTAGCTCAAGTTCACGGGGTTGCGCACCAATCAAGTTCAGGCCAGCACAGGCCCATTGCGAAGATAGATCGTTCGGACGAGCTTGCCCGTCGACGTCCCGTCGATCGTATCCTCGAAACTCGGCAGGCTGATCCATTCGCCGGTAGGCAGGCGCCGCTCGGCAGCATGGCGACGACCGGCCGTGCTTATATCGACGCGGATGCGAATATCGCCGCGCAATGCGGCATCGATCAGCTCCACGGCCTCGCCCGCGAGCGCAAACTCGTCGCGCCACTCGTCGAGCCACACCACATAGCGCCCACGAGCCGTCTGGATTGACATGGAGAAGCCGCCGGGCACCGTGCATCGGATGGAGATCTTATTCTCCGTCAGAACGAGCGGGAGCTCCGGGTAGTTTTCCGCAAGATGCGCGATCTCCTTGAGGACCCGCATGTGGAAGGCCTGGCCGATCGTCGCCTCGAGCGCAGCGCGCGAGGCACACTCCGCTGTGGCCGCTGACTGGCCGGCTTGAGTTGCGCCGGCATCATCAGTCATCAGCCATTCTGCATCGCCTCGGCACTCATAGTCGCGGGAAACGCCGCCCATTGTTGCCTCCGATCCGCCAAACCTTATCAAGGCCGAATTTAGGCGAAAGGCAATGGAGCGGTAACTGTCGCTCGCGCCAGCTGTCGCATTTGACAGGTGGCTAAATCCACTAACGCTGCAAATAGGATCGCGCTTAAGCGCTCTCTAGGGAACAAAAAGCTGCTGGGAAACCGCCTTTGCAACGGCCTGAGTGGTCGTTGCGCACTGCAATTTCTCGCGCGCAGCATTGAGATGAAACCGCACGGTTCGCTCGCTTATGCCGAGGATCGTACTGACTTCCCACGCCGTCTTTCCGGCCGCCATCCATCTGAGGCAGTCGATTTCCCGTGCGGAGACCATAATTCCCTTCTCGTTGCCGCGGCCGAAAATGCGCAGCATATGTTGATGGAAATATTGCCCCAGCGCGGTGAATTCCCGCTCAATCGTCGGCTTTCGGGCCGGCCATTCCTCGATCCCCTGCTCGGGCCGAACGATCAGACCCGCCACCTCACCGTGATGGCTGGTCAGGGCAATCGCAAGATCGCGGGTGCCGAGCTTGGGCGAGCAAGCAGGCGGATCGGAAGCCCGACGTTCATCGCCACCCGTTTCGAACAATGCCCTGAGGCCGAGACGCGCCACGTTGGCGCGCTCGCGGCTCGTTGCGTGGCGAGCCCAGGCATCTGCGTAATTGCAGTGGATGAAGCGCTCCGTCGTGCCGCTCGATATGGGGATGTTGACTGCGACGTAGATGACGGACGACAGCGGATAGGCTTCGCGCGCGACCCGAAGGAACGCCGCTCCCTGGTTCCGCTCCTGGGCATCGGTAGTGGACACGCCCAAGTTCTGAAGAAGATCTTCGAACATCCGTACACGCTCCCACCTCTCGCTTTAGCGCGGGCGCGACTACGGCAAAATTAAAACATTCAATAAAACTCGACCGAACTCGATCGAAGCCGGAACGTCTTGAATGAGATATTTCAAACGCCGCTCGAAACTGTCCGATCCGACAGTTTGATGAATTCATTGGCGACCAAAATACCATTTCTGGGACGGCTATCCCTTAGGAAGCTTTTGCTGCTGCCAGAGATTCGAACAATTGTTCTTCTTCTGACAACAAAATTGAAAGGCTTCCAGTTCAACATGACAATTGAGGAGATATGCCCCATGGGACAACCCATCGAGCAATACGCGCCGGCTCCTGAACCGCCTCCCGCTTCCAGCTGCGAGCCGGCAGCACCCCCTGCCTGTGAACCGGTCACGCCCCCAGAGGCGAGCCCACACGCAGAGGCGTCGGATACATCACTCAGCATCGACCTGACAGGCCTCCTCAGCAGTCTGTCAAATATCTCCGTCAATGGCGAAGTGGGCCTCACCTTGCCGCAGGTCAGTGTGGACCTGAGCAGCGGTGCTAGCCAGTCTGACAGCAATGGCGGTGAAGCCTGCGCGGATGACGTCTCGGGCAGCACCTCAGGCGGCATCAGCATCGATGTCGGCACTTCGGCGAGCACGGACGGGAGCGTCATGCCAATTCTCAGTCTCGACAGCGAGACGGATGGCGTCATCCACGTACCCCTGCTTGGCGAGAACGGCCTTTTTGGCGGTATCGGCGGGACCGCCGACTTCGGCAGCCTGCTGAATGCGGCCATGCTCGACGTCGGAAACGTCGACTCTATGAGCTCGGTCATCGGGGGCGACATCTACGACGGCAACGTCCCGCTCGCAGGCGACCTTTCTTCGGCACTCGGGTCAACGCTCGATCTGCTGACAACAACATCATCGCTGTTCGACGTACCTGCCCTGGACATCCTGGGTGGTGACGGACTGGACGGCTGAACCAATTGCACCGTCGCGCGGTGCTGCGGCACCGTGCGACGCGGCAGAAGAAAAGAACGGGGGGAAGCGCGAGCGGAGGCGACGCGATTCCTGTCGTCCTCCGTGATCTTGTGGAGGAAGGCCTATGCTCAGTGGAGACCGGGGTCGCGAGCTTGCTGCCGACGCCGCCAGCCGAGGCGGTGCAGCCATACACGGCCCTCAGCGCGAGCGAGGACTCTGGAGCTTTCTGACGTGGTCGTTCTTCCTTTCCCAGCTCGCTGCCGGAAACGCCTTCGCAGCCGGCGCGGCACAAGCCGGCAGTGCGACTGACCTGAACTCTCCTGATGGCACGGCCGACGCCGGAAAGATCGGCGCCGCTCTCCTTGGAACGCCTGACGCCCGTCCGCTTGGCGACCTGGAAGCCCAATCCGCGACGACATCGTCGGCGGGAGCGCCACTACAGAACACCTCAGCGCCTGGCGACGCCAATTTGGGCGGCATCGAGCAACTCGACCTGGCGAGCGACGCAGGCATCGCTCTTGAGGTCGCGGCAATACAGGGCACAACGGGATCTGAGGCAATGCTCTCGGATGCCGCGCTACCGGCTTCGGCAAGCGAGAGCGATAGCACGATCGCGCCCGATACGCCGACGATCGTGCTGCCAGACATCGAGCTGCCACAGATCGTTGAGTTGCCTCCTGTACTCGAAACTGTCGGTGATATCGCCGACGGCCTCGGCGGGACGCTGGACAACCTCTTGACGCCGATTGCCGAAGCCGTCGAAGACCTAGCCAGCGTTCTCGAGCCGACACTCGACAATCTCCTCGCGCCGGTCGCTGATCTCACTGCTGCTCTCGGTCCGACACTGGACGGCCTCCTGGAGCCGACCGTCGAAACCGTCGAGGATCTGGCCACCGTTCTCGGGCCGACACTCGATCTGGCACTCGCACCCGTCGAGGCCCTCACCGATGGCCTTGCGGACGCTCTCGAGACGGCGCTCGATCCCCTGCTTGCGCCCGTGGCGAACCTGACGGACGACGTGGGCAATCTCATCGAGCCCATCGGCGGCATCGCCGGGGAGATCATCCAACTCGCCGACCCTGTCATCGATATCGTCGAGCCACTCCTGGACCCGATCATGAATGCCGTCGAAGCCGCGCAGCCGGTCCTCGACCCCGTGCTCGAGGTTGCTGCACCCGTCGTCGATCTTCTCGAACCGACCATCGAGCCCCTGCTGCAGCCTCTGGCACCTGTCGCCGCGCCCGTGCTCGACCTCCTGCCGTTGAGCATGGGCAACGACGGCTTCCTCGGTGATCTCTTCGGTATCAATGAGCCGACCGATGCCGTCGGCTCGACCGGCACACTTGAGTTTGCCATCGATGTGGACGCGAGCCCTCATGATCTCATCGAGGCAGGCGCCTACACGGAGTTCGGTATCGAGCTGAACCTGAACCCGATTGGCAACGAAGGTGGCACTGGCGATCTCGTCGAGCATATCGCCGAATCCGTGAGCTCCCTCGTCGACGACAGCGACGATGCGGGCAACGCGATGCCGTCGTTCCTGGGAAGCTTGCAGCACGACCTTGGCCTGCGAGGATTGGGTGAAGGGCTGATCTGATGGCGACCGGGGGAATATCCAACGCCGGCAATACGCCGGCCCCGGACATGCGCGGGCGTCCAGAGACGCAAGCGATCACGAGTAGGCACGAGAAGCTTGCGAGCGCCGCTGCGTCGGACCGGGAGGGGCGGTTGGCGCGCCTCCCACAACTGCCGCGCATTGCGCTGCTTGCTCAAATTGCGCAGCTTGTTCGCTGGTCGGACTGGCGCGCCAAGTGGCCATTCTTACACCAAGCAGCCGACGACGCGGTTGAGGACGCGCAAGCCAGCAGCGATCCACTGACGCGCTGGCGCGAGATCGCGCGCAGCAACCTCATAGCCGTCGGCATCTTCTCGGTGTTCGTCAACCTGCTCATGCTGACGATGCCGATCTATCTCTTCCAGATCTCCGATCGCGTGCTCACGAGCCACAGCCTAGACACGCTGCTCATGCTGACGCTGGTCGTCATCGGCCTCATCGGCGTGCTCTCGTTGCTCGACACGCTCCGTCGGCAGGTGCTGAGCCGCCTCGCGACGCGCATGGAGACGATCCTCGGCGGCCCGATCATCGCCAGTATCATTGGGCAGGCCCCCGCGAGCGACGGCGGCAACGTCCAGCCGTTGCGCAATTTGCACCAGGTCCGTGGCTTCCTTTCCGGGCCGACCATGCTCGTGCTGTTCGATGCGCCCATGGCGCCGCTCTATTTCGCGGCGATCTTCCTGATCCATCCGCAGCTCGGCTACCTGGTTCTGATCGCGGGCCTGCTGCTGATCGGCATCGCAGTTCTCAATCAGCGCGCGACATCCATCCCGCTCCGGCAGGCCGGCGCGTACGGCTCGAAGGCCGATGCGCAGGCAGAATCGCTCGCCCGCAATGCCCAGGTCGTAAACGCCATGGGCATGCTGAACGAGAGCGTAGCGCAATGGGGCCGCGAGCAGGCGGCAGCACTGACCATGCAATCCGACGCGCAGGACCGCAGTGTCTGGATCAGCGGCCTCTCGCGCTTCGTGCGCCTCATCACGCAGATCGCGATCCTCGGCTGGGGCGCCTACCTCGCACTCAACGGCCACCTCACGGGTGGCATGATGATCGCCGCATCGATCATCGCAGGCCGCGCGCTGCAACCGCTCGAAGGCATGATCGAGGGCTGGCGCAGCGTGCTGCAGGCGTGGACGGCCTACGGCCGTATGTGCGCCGCAGTGCAGGCCCTGCGGAATGAGCCGCCGCGCCTGAAGCTGCCTAAACCCAAAGGGCATCTCGTCGCCGACAAGCTGCTCTATCTGCCTGCCGGCACCAAGGAGCCCGTGCTCAATGGCGTGAGCTTCGAGCTGAAGCCGGGCGAGTCACTGGCGATCGTCGGGCCTTCGGGATCCGGAAAGTCGACGCTAGCGCGGATGCTGGTCGGCTGTCTGCATCCGACCGCCGGCAAGATCCGGCTCGACGCGACGGAGCTGCGCAACTGGGACCGCCGCCAGTTCGGCGAGTTCACCGGCTACCTGCCGCAGGAGGTCGAGCTCTTTCCCGGAACGATCCGCGAGAACGTGTGCCGCATGCGCGGCGACCTGCCCGACGAGACCGTCTATCGCGCGGCTCAGCTGACGAGTGTGCACGAGATGATCTGTCATCTCCCGAGCGGCTACGAGACGGTGCTCGAGCGCAGTGGCGCGCCGCTTTCGGGTGGCCAGAAACAGCGCATCGCACTTGCCCGCGCCTTCTTCGGCGATCCTGCCCTCGTCGTGCTTGATGAGCCGAACTCCAATCTCGATGCCGTCGGCGAGCAGGCGCTCACCGAGGCCATGCAGCGCGCCAAGCAGAACCGCATTACCGTCGCCGTGGTCACGCAGCGCCCGGCGCTCCTCAATATCGTCGACAAGGTGCTGATCCTGCGCGGCGGCCGGGGCGACGCCTTCGGCACGCCGCATGAAGTGCTGCGCCGCCTCTATGCAGCCAAGAACCCGACGTCGCCAGCGCCAGCATCGACGCCGGCCGAGGCCGCCGAATAGAGACGGGGGAGAGCGCGCCATGAGCAACTGTCCGAGCATCGACCAATGGCACAAGGGCGTACCGACCGACAGCCGCGCCCCTATTCGCATTGGTGCGGCACTTCTTCTGCTCTGCCTCGGCGGCTTCAGCGTCTGGGCTTCCGTCGCGCCGCTCGAAGGTGCAGTCGTGGTCTCGGGTTCGTTCGTCGCGACCGGCCAGAACAAACAGGTGCAGCACCTCGAGGGCGGCATTGTCCGTGACGTGCTCGTGCGCGAGGGGCAACTCGTCGAAGCTAACCAGCCTCTCGTCCGACTCGATCCGACGGCGCCGGAGGCAAGGCTGCGCCGCCTGGTCCTGAGGCGCCATCGCCTCGTCATCCACAAAGCGCGCCTCGAAGCCGAGGCCAGGGGTGAAGAACACTTTGCGCTTCCCGATCTCGCGAGCTTTGACGAGAACCGCGAGGAGATTGCCGGCATCTATACGAGCCAGCAAGTCGAGCTCAAGGCGCGGCGCGCCAAGATCACCGACGAGGAGTCTGTTCTGCGTCGCGAGATCGCAGGATTGCGGGAAAGCATCGGCGGCTATCAGGCCCAGGCCAAGGCCACCCAAGAGCGCATGGATCTCTTCGCGCAGGAATTGAAGGACAAGTCCGAGCTGCTCGACCGTCAGCTCGTGCGCAAGACCGAGATCCTCGCGCTGCGGCGCGCCGAAGCCGGCCTTTCCGGCGAGCTTGCGAGCTTGGTCGCGCGGGCGGCGGATGCGCGCGAGCGCGTGTCGCGCGCCGAGCAACAGATCTTGCAACTGAGGTCGGCGGCTCTGCAGAAATCGCTCGAGGATCTGCGCGCGACCGAGACCGAGCTCGACGATGTCAACGAACAGATCCGCGCCGCGCGCGATGTCATGGATCGCATCGAGATCCGTGCGCCCGTTGCCGGCATCGTCGTGCGCCTCCTGCACAATACCAAGGGCGGTGTCGTTGCAGCAGGTGCCGTGGTGCTGGAGCTGCTGCCCGTCAACGACGAGCTGGTCATCGAAGCGCGCCTCAACCCGAACGAGGTGATCCACGTCAAAGAGGGGCTCAGCGCCATGGTCCGCCTGAACGCGCTCAACCAGCGCCTCACGCCGATGATCGAGGGGAAGGTCGTCTATCTTTCGGCCGACACGGTCTCGCAGCAGCGCGAGTCCTCCGGCGCACACGAACCTACGCGGCGCGACACTTTCGTCGTGCGAATCCAGCTCGATGACCGCAACATGCGCAGCAAGGTCGAGAACTTCCGCCCGATGCCCGGAATGCCCGCCGATGTCTTCATCAAGACCGACGAGCGCACATTCCTTGAGTACATCATGAAGCCGCTGTCGGACACGTTCGTCCGCGCCTTCCGGGAGCACTAGAGCGGCGTAGCCAAGCCAAACTCTCTCTCAAGCGCGCGCGGCCATCCCCGTCCAGCGCAGGTCGGGCGCGAGGCGGCCCGATGCCATGAGACGCTCCAGCGTCTTGAGGCGCATAAACGGCGAGTTGCGGAAGTCCTTGTCGGCGAAGCCCATGCTGATGAGGCCATCACGCAGCCGCTCGATGGATTTCTCGAGCGTGATCTGCGGCTGGCTTGCCGGCGCGAGCTTCTGATACAGCCCGAAATCCACCTTGTAGGAGCGCTTGTCCGGCGGCGCATCGGTGTTGATGCTGACCCGCGTGCCGGGGATCGCCGCCGCGACCGCGGCAGCAAGATCGCGCACTTGATAGTTCCACTGGTCGCTGCCGACATTCACCGATAGGAGCTGGCCGCCGTTGGATGCCGGCCGCTCGATAGCCCAGGCAATGGCCCGCGCCATATCCTCGACATCGATGAGCGGACGCCAAGGCGAGCCGTCGCTGAGCACGGTAATCTCACCGGCCGTCACCGCACAGGCGACGAAATCGTTGAGCACGAGATCGAGCCGAAGGCGCTCGGACATGCCGCAAGCCGTCGCGAAGCGCAGGAATGTCACGTTCATGGCCCCGACATCCAGGCGCCGGACGCCCTCCTCGGTGCCGATCTTCGAGCGGGCATAAGCCGTGAGTGGGTTGGTCGGATCGCCCTCCTTACGCGGACCACCTTCGGCATAGCCGTACATGCTGCAGCTCGAGGCAAAGACAAAGTGGCCGACGCCCACCGCAGCTGCCAGCCGCGCAATGCGCACGCTCGCCTCGGCGTTGATGTCGTTGGTAGCCGCCTCGAACTTGTTGCCCATCGGATCGTTGGAGATGGCAGCGAGATGCACGATCGCATCCACGCCTTTGAGCAGCTCCGCTGGAAGTTCGCGCACATCGCCAAAAACCTGGCGGTCGAGGAAGACCTCGGGGAGTGCCGATGCATTCGTCAGGCAGTGGCCGAAGAAGCTCTGGTCGTAGCCGATGATCTCTGCGTCCGGAAAGGTGGTGCGCAGGTAACGCCCGAGCACCGAGCCGACATAGCCCATGCTGCCCGTGATAAGAATCTTCATGGCACACTGCCTTTCCTAATCGATGAGTAGTATTCCGCCGGGAGACGCCAAGCGGTGCCGTTATGATCGTGCTTGCAGAATGTGCCAAGCCCCCGAAGGGCGCTAAGCCCGCCCATGGTAACCGCCAATCTGCCCCTAAGCCTCCCCTGCGCAAGCAAATGATATGCCATCCGCTTGGCCGCGCCGTCCATGCGTCAACCATACCAGAGCGATCGTAGATCCGGCGTGACGCCTATTCGGCGGCCGTGCGCACGGGGGCAGGCTGGGCCGGCTCGGCGGCAGGCTCCCCGGTCTCCGCGGGGGCAGCCTCGCGGCGCCCGGAACCGAGCTTGGTCCCGACGTCTTCGAGCAGCAGATAGACAGCCGGCGTGATGTAGAGCGTCAGAAGCTGGGAGACCGCGAGCCCGCCGACGACCGCGAGACCCAGAGGCTGACGCAGCTCCGCGCCGGCGCCCCAGCCGACCGCGATCGGCAGCACGCCGAAGAGCGCCGCCATGGTCGTCATCATGATCGGACGGAAGCGCAGGAGACAGGCTTCACGAATAGCCTCTTTCGGCTCCATGCCGCGCGATCTCGCCTCGACCGCGAAGTCGATCATCATGATCGCGTTCTTCTTCACGATACCGATCAGCAGCAGGATACCGATCATGGCGATGATCGTCAGCTCGGTGTCGAACACGATCAGCGTCAGCAGCGCGCCGAGACTCGCCGAGGGCAGTCCGGAGAGGATCGTGATCGGGTGAATGAAGCTCTCGTACAGAATACCGAGCACGATGTAGATCGTGAGCACGGCCGCCAGGATGAGGATCGGCTGATCGCGGAAGCTGTCCTGGAAGACCTGCGCCGTGCCGGCGAACTGGCCGATAATGCCGGCCGGCATGTTCACGTCGCGCTCGACCTCGGCCATGCGCGTGACCGCCTCGCCGAGCGTGAAGCCCTCGCCGAGGTTGAACGTGATCGTGACGGCCGGAAGCTGGCTCTGGCGCGCAACCGAGATCGGGCCCGAGCCGAGCGTCACGCGAGCGAGCGAATCGAAGCGCACGAGCTGGCCGCTGGCCGAACGCAGATACACGCGGCTCAGCACGCTCGGATCGAGCTGATAGGTCTTGCTCGCCTCGAGAATGACAGAGTAGTCGTTCGCCGGCGTATAGACGGTCGCAATATCTCTCTGGCCGAAGGTCGAATACAGCGTCGAGCGCAGCGTGTCCATGGACACGCCATAGCGGGCGAGCGCGTCGCGATCGACATCGATCTGCACCTGGCGGGCGCCGAGATCGAGATCGCTCGTCACGTCCGCGAAACCCGGCGTCGTCTTGAGGCGCTCGACGAGCCGGGTCGATCCCTCATAGAGGCCATTCCTGTCGACGCCCGTCAGCGTGTACTGGTAGGCCGAGGCACCGCCGCGAGCGCCGATGCGCAAGTTCTGAAGCGGCACGGGGAAGACGCGGATGCCGACCACGCCGGCAAGCTTGCGGCGCAAGCGATGCTGGACATCCGTGATGGTAGCGCGCCCTTCGCGCTCGGCGCGCGGCTTCAGCTGCACGAATATCGAGCCGCGATTGATCGTTGGATTGAAATTGGTGCGCGCCACGTTCGAGTTGATGTAGAGCACGTCCGGATCGGTCAGAACGGCGGCTGCCACCTGGCGCTGGCGATCGAGCATGGCCGGATAGGCAATGTCGGGCTGGGCCTCGGTCCGCACGATGATGATGCTCGTATCCTCGGTCGGCATGAAGCCTTTCTTGACCGCACCGAAGGCCCACACAGTCGCGACCATCGTGCCCACCGTAAGCAGCAACATGAGGCTGCGGTGGCGCAGGGACCAGTCAAGCGAGCGGCGATAGCCGCCAGCCATGGCCGCATATCCCACCTCGAAGGCCCGCGAGAGGAAATTCGGCTTGTCGTCATGGACGCTGTGATGGCTCAGCATGCGCGAGCAGAGCATGGGCGTCAGGGTTAGGGCAATGAACCCCGACAACATGATCGCGAGGCTGATCGTGACGGCGAATGAGAAGAAAAAACGCCCGACGACACCGCCCATGAGCAGGATCGGAATAAAGACGGCAACCAGCGAGAGCGTGATCGAAAGGACCGTGAAGCCGATCTCCTTGGAGCCCTTGATGGCAGCTTCCAGCGGCTTCATGCCCTCTTCGATGTAGCGCACGATATTCTCGAGCACGATGATCGCATCATCGACGACGAAGCCGAGCGCCAGCGTCAGCGCGAGAAGTGTGACGTTGTCCAGCGAGAAGCCGAAGTAGGCCATACCGGCGAACGTGCCGATGATCGAGAGCGGGAGCGCGAAGGCAGGGATGATGGTCGCGCGCCAGTTGCGCAGAAACGCCAGAATGACGAGGATGACGAGTACGGCCGTGATGAGGAGCGTAACCTCGACGTCATGAACGGAGTCACGGATCGATTCCGAGCGGTCCGACAGGATTCGCAGCTGCAAAGTCGGTGGCAGCTCGGCCTGGAACTCGGGCACCATGCCGCGCACAGCATCGGTAACGGCGACCGTGTTGGCATCGGGCTGGCGCCGGACTGAGACGATGATGGAGCGCTGGCCGTTGTATTCGGCATAGGCCTCGTTGTCCTCGACGGAGTCCGCGACCTCGGCCACGTCCTGCAGGCGCACGGGGGCGCCATTGCGCCAGGCGACAACAATAGGCTTGAAGTAGGCGGCCGTCGCTTCGGCGCTCTTGGTCTCCAGGATGTAGACCTGCTTGTCAGTACGGATGGAGCCGAGCGGGCCGACACCGGCAATGGCGGCAACGGCCGTGCGCAGCTCCTCGACGGAGAGACCGCGCGTCGCGAGCGCGTCGAAGTCATAGCGGATGCGGACGGCGCGCTTCTGGGCACCCTGGATGGTTACCTCGGCGACGCCGGGCAGCGTCGAGAGGCGCGGTAGCATGACCGTCTCGGCGAACTCGTTGATCTCGGGTGCGGGCGTCGTCTCCGAGGTCAGCGCGAGGAAGATGATCGGGCTGTCCGCCGGATTGACTTTACGATAAGAGGGGGGCGCCTCGAGGTCGTCGGGCAGGCGGCGCGTTGCGACCGAGATCGCCGATTGGACGTCGAGCGCGGCGGCATCGATGTTGCGGTCGAGATCGAACTCCAGCGTGATCGAAGTCGCGCCTTCGACGCTCGATGAGGAAATGTTCGAGATGCCGGCAATGGTTGCGAACTGTCGCTCGAGAGGTGCCGCGACCGATACGGCCATGGTGTCCGGGCTCGCACCCGGCAGGCGCGCCGAGACCGTGATCGTCGGTACGTCAATGCGCGGGATAGCGGCAATGGGAAGCTGGCGATAGGCAAAGAGGCCCGCCAGCAGAATGGAGGCCATCAGCAGAATGGTCATCACCGGGCGACGGATGCACAGCTCCGAGATCTTCATCGCCTATCCTCTGCCCTCGTGACCTCTCCGATACCCGATACAGCATCTGCACGCGGAATGTAGCGACGCACATCGCGCCTCACGTGCGCCCGCGTTCGCGTCCTGGCGCCGAAGCTGGCGTGTCGCGCGCTGCCGGTCCCGTACCGCGCTCGTCAGGCACCTTGCCTCCACCTTTCGGAGCGGCGGGCTTACTGCTCGGCGCCGCACTCGGCTCGCGAATGGTGATCGCGGCGCCGGGCGCGAGCCGCAGCTGGCCCTCGGTCACCACGCGCTCCCCAGCCGAGAGTCCATCGGAAAGATATGCGCTCGTGCCGATCACGCGGGCCAGCGCCACCGTGCGCGGCGCAACGCGTCCGTCGGCGCCGATGACCCAGGCGAGCATACCCTGCTGGGAGGGCAGCACAGCACTCGACGGCACGGCAACGAAGCCGGACCGCCGCTCCACGACGAGCTCGACCTCCACGGCCTGCCCCGGCCAGAGCACCTCATCCTCGTTCGAAACCTCGACCTTGCCCATCAGCGTGCCGGTCGACTTGTCCACCTGGTTGTCGATGAAAATGACCTTGCCCTTGGTCTCGATCGGCGTCTCGCCGGGCACGCGGATCGTCGCCTCCGAGCGCGCAGCGAGTGCACGGCGCAGGTTGACGAGATCGTGCTGAGGCACCGAGAAGGTCACGTAGATCGGCCGTGTCTGGTTGATGACGATGAGCGCGCCGGTGTCGGCCATGCGCACGTTCGAGCCGAGCTCGGCTTTCAGCGCACCCGTGCGACCGGGAATGGGCGCGAGCACCGTCAGATAATCGAGCTGCGTCCGCCAGGCTTCGAATTGCGCCTCGCCTGCTGTAATGGCGGCCTTCAACGACTCGACCGTGCTGCGCTGCGTCTCGGTCGCCTGCTCGGTGACGATGTTCTTCGTCACGAGTGTCTCACGCCGGCGCAGGATGGCTTCGGCATCGGTAAGAGCCGCCCTGTCGCGCGCGATATTGGCTTCGGCCTGCTTCATTTGCGCTTTGACGAGACGATCATCGAGGCGGAAGAGGACATCACCCGCGCGTACCTCGTCGCCCTCCTTGAAGGCGATCTCGGATATCTGGCCATCGACCCGCGGCTTCACGCCGACCGTCGCAAACGGCTCGACCGTACCCGGAGCCGAGAGAATGATGGGCATTTCTGCGGTTACGGCGATGCCGGCCATGACCGGGACAGGCGCGCCGCGTGCGCCCTTGGTCGCTGCGCCGGTTGGCGTCTTCGTCGCAGCCGTCTCTTTACTGGCCGGAGCGACAACATTACCTACATGACTAAGCACAGGCCATTGCCTGGACGGCGGGTAGGCGAACCATGTCACCGCGCCCGCTGCCAGCAGGACCACGGCAATGGTAAACGACCTGCGCATGCTTACCCCTTCTCGCTCGCCCCACCCGAATTCGGAGAACTCTCCCTTGAGCCCTCCTGGAACCGATACAGCCGTCAACTTCGTGGAAATCAGCTTCCTGAGGGGGTGACCCACAGACGGAAGCTCACGCCGGGAGTCAGCCGCAATCTACGACGGACCACCCCCGCGCGGGAAGAACGGCGCGCGCGCGTGGTATCCGTCGCTCGCCGGAGCTCATTTCTGAAGGCCCTGCCGAGGCGTTCAGTGCCTGTCGGAGCCGAGCCCGGCGGCCGTGCGCGCCGCCTCGACAACGGCCTCCTGGTGCGGAAATAGCACGCTCGGCGGCAGGCCGGCCATGCGCGCGGCCATGATGTTCTCAATTCCCGACGGCCGACCAGTCAGCTCCTCGAAAATAGGCAGTGCAAGGAATGGTGCGGTCGGAGCGCTGTATCCCCCTTCGTGCGCGAAGACGATCCGTCCGCCGCAGAGCCGGCGTGCTGCATCCAGGACGGCACGTGTCATCCAGCGGAAATCCTCAGGTCCCAGCATCATGCGCCCGAGCGGATCGTTGTTTCCTGCATCCAGTCCGCAGGCAACGAAGATGAGATCAGGCCGGAAGCGGCTGAGCGCCGGTAGTACGACCCGCTCGAAGGCGGCGCGATAGGCGGCCGTGCCCGAGCCCGGTGGCAGCGGAAGATTGATCGTCGCGCCACGCCCAGCGCCCGCACCTGTCTGCTCGACGGCGCCGCTGCCGCCGCGCGGAAAGTTGCCGTTCTCGTGGAGAGAGATCGCGAGCACGCTCGGATCATCATAGAAGCAGGCCTGCGTGCCATTGCCGTGATGGACGTCCCAGTCGACGACAGCAATGCGCTCGACGCCGCGGTCCACCTGGGCGTGGCGCGCAGCAATGGCGATATTGGCGAAGACGCAGAAGCCCATGCCGCCACTCGGCTCGGCATGATGGCCCGGCGGGCGCGAAAGAACATAGGCGTTGTCCGCTGCGCCAGTCAGAACCGCGTCGACGCCGGCGATCGTCGCACCTGCCGAGAGCAGCGCCAGCTCGTAGCCACCCGGACCGATGAAGGCGCTCACCCCGAGCTGCCCGCCGTATGCGCCCGACATGGTTTTCACTTTCGCCAGATAGTCCGGCGAATGCACGCGAAGGATATCCGTATCGCTGGCCCGCGCGGGCGTGATGACCTTCATGTGTGCGGTCATGCCGGTCGCATCGAGCAGGTTCTTGATGCGCCGCTTAGTCTCCGGGTTCTCCGAACTCTCGCCCGGTTGCACCCAGCCGCCGACCGGCATTGGCCCCGCGAAGGTCCCGGCGTCGAACCACATCAGTTTCTCGTGCCAGATGAGCGCGGTCGTCATTCAGGGCTCCACGGGTTCAGGGCAGCACGACCCTACCAATGGCCACCACCGGATTCAACGAAGGGTGTGTCGCCGCAGCAGCGGCAATTGTGCCTCGACGACGCACCTCCCTTGAATTGCGGGGCGAACTGCGCAGAATGCCCTCGGGAGCTGGAGATGTTGCGCCGATTGATGAGCTTTGTGGTGCTGCTGGGCGTGCTCGTGCACGCACATGCGCTCGTGCGCCACAACGGCGTGATGCTTGACGCACACCTGCAGCGAGCCACGCTGATCGCCGATCTGCTCGTCATCTGTCATCCGAGCGGCGCCGGCACCGTCGATGCAGCCAACCTGCCCGATGTGCCGCGGCCGACCGATGTCGATAACAATTGCCCGCTCTGCTCGGGCCTCGGTTCGGTGATCGCACTGCCGCCGCCGGACTTCGTTCCGTACTTCGTGGCATTCCATCTAGTGCACCCAAGCCCGCCGCCGGTTGTCCGCGGCGGCGAGTTACTGCGTACTTTCATACCCCCGGCCCGCGGACCACCTCTGGTCGCGTAACGACTGACTGAAACGTCGGGTCGCGGCCCTTATGCCGCCGGCCCGCTCGTCATTCGCATCCGGGGATATGCGTCAATATGGAAAGCCATCCACAGCGTCGGCCTGTCTATGCGTCAGCAGCCGCGCGCCCGAGAACAATACTCACGACATTGGTAGCAGCCGGCGCGCTCGGCGCCTTGGGAGGGACAGCGCTTGCCCAGAGCAACGCCGTGCCATTGCCGGGCCTCGTCGTCGAGACGAGCAAGGCGAAGGCAAAGGCGAAAAGTGCCAAGCGGCGTGCCGTTCAGAAGCAGACTCCAGCGCCAGTCGTTACAGAGCAAAGGCCTCAAAGCTCGCCAACCGGTGCTGGGGCCCCGATCCTGATCGAGGGACGCAACAGCCTGACGGTGCCAACGACGGCCGAGATCCAGGCCGAACTCGCCCGCATCCCGGGCTCTGTCGTCGTCGTGCCCGACACGGCTTACAAGCAGAGTACGCCCGCCACGACGATCAAGGATGTGCTCGACTACGTGCCGGGGATTTTCGTGCAGCCGAAGTGGGGCGAAGACTCCCGTCTCTCGATCCGCGGCTCTGGCCTGTCGCGCAATTTCCACCTGCGCAGTGTCCAGATCTTCCAGGATGGCATTCCACGCAATACTGCTGACGGCTACGGCGATTTCCAGGAAATCGACCCGAGCGCCTACCGCTACGTCGAGGTTTACAAGGGCGCAAATGCTCTTCGCTACGGTGCCAATTCACTCGGCGGTGCGATCAATTTCGTTTCGCCGACGGGCCGCGATGCAGATCGCATCGCGGCGAGTGCCGACGCCGGCAGCTTCGGCTTTCACCGTTTGCAATCGAGCATTTCCGGCACCAATGGCCCTCTCGACCTGTTCGTGACTGGTTCATGGCAGGAGCAGGACGGCTTTCGCGATCACAGTTGGGGTGAGGCGACGCGTGCCAGCGGCAACTTCGGTATCCGACTTTCGGAAGATGTCGAGACGCGCTTCTACTTCGGCGTCAGCGATATCATGCAGCGCATTCCCGGCAGCGTGACGCGCAGTCAGGCGCTCAACGATCCGAAAGCGGCTGCTTCTATCAACGTTACTAACGATTGGCAGCGCAACATCGATGCGTGGCGCGTCGCCAACAAGACCACTATCGCACTGGCACCTGGCACGGCTCTCGAGTTTGGCGGCTTCTACAACGATCGTCACCTCATCCATCCGATCTTCCAGTACCTGGACTACCAGTATGAGGACTACGGCGGCTTCGCGCGTCTCGTCGACGATCGCATCGTCAGCGGATATCGCAATCGCCTTATCGCGGGCCTTCAACTCCACAACGGCCGCCTGGACAACAAGCAGTTCTCGAACGGTCCCGGAGCGACGAAGGGAACGACCCCTCTCTCGAGCTCACTAGATCGTTCGGAGAACTTGGCAGCTTACTTCGAGAACTCGTTCTACTTCGTTCCCGACGTCGCGCTCGTGACCGGCACGCAGTTTCTGCACGCGACGCGCGACCGGACGGACAGAATCCTTACGAATGGCGATCAGGGAGGGAGCACCGACTTCAATCTTTGGAGTCCGAAGATCGGCCTGCTCTGGGACATCGATCGTACGTGGCAAGCGTTCGTCAATGTCTCGCGCAGTGCGGAGGTTCCGAGTTTCGGCGAAAGCTCGACTGCTGCAAGTATCGCCTTCACCGACATCAAGACCCAACGCGCGACGACCTATGAAATCGGCACGCGCGGAAGACGGCCCGACTTCACGTGGGATCTGGCGCTCTACCGAATGGAAATCGACAACGAGTTGATGTGCTACGACACGGCGCCATCGACAGGTAACTGCCAAGTCGTGAACGCCGACAAAACGGTGCATCAGGGTATCGAGATCGGCTTTGGCGCCGCATTAATGAAGGGGCTCGTCGCTTCTGGTCCGTCGCCGGACCGGCTGTGGCTCAACCTTGCCTACACGCTCAACGACTTCCACTACGACGGCGACGCCGACTTCGGCGACAACATCCTGCCAGGTGCCCCTCGCCACTTCGTGCGCGCGGAACTGCTCTACAAGCACCCCAGTGGCATCTTCTTCGGCCCGAACACCGAGTGGGTGCCAGAGGCCTACTACGTCGATAGCGCGAACACGCTGAAGACGGCCTCCTACGCGATCTGGGGACTGAAGCTTGGTTTCGACAATGGCGGACCGTTCTCCGCCTATATCGAAGGGCGCAACCTCTCGGACGTTGCTTACATCGCGAGCGCGAGCATCACCGACCTCGCGGCGCCAACCTCGGCGCTGTTCGAGCCCGGCTCGGGCCGCGCTGTTTATGCCGGCGTCAAATACCGCTGGTGATCAAAAGAGCGCTGCGGGCCTCTGCCGAGCAGCAGGTTCGCAGCGCGCCGAGCATCAATATGGAATGAGGAGCACCTCACAATGCACAACATCACCACTCTCCCCCTCGCAGCACTCCTGCTCGCCCCACTCGCAGGCCCAACGTGCGCGCATCCCTCGCTCGAGCGGCGCGAGGCTAGTGTTGGCGCACCATACAAGGCCATCATGCGCGTGCCGCACGGATGCGAGGGTTCGGCCACGACGCGCGTGCGCGTGCAGATCCCAGAAGGCATCATCGGCGTTAAGCCGCAGCCCAAGCCCGGCTGGACGATCGAGGCGACGCGAGGAGCTTACGCGAACACCTATCCCTACTATCACGGGGCCACGCTCACCGAAGGCGTGCGCGAGATCTCCTGGACCGGACGCCTGGCTGACGACTATTTCGACGAGTTCGTCTTCTCGGGATTTGTCGCAGCGACATTGAAGGCGGGCGACGCAATCTACTTCCCAACCATTCAGGACTGCGAAAAGGGAAGCTCGGCCTGGACGGAGATTCCTGGCGCAGGTCAGACAGCGCATGACCTCAAGCAGCCCGCCCCGGCCATCCGCCTCGTGCAGGCAAAGGGTCACGGCCAACACAGCGCGCAGCCTGCGTCGGATACGCGCGTCTTCAAGGCTGGTGATCTCGTTATCGAGGCACCATGGACGCGGGCAACACCCGGCAAAGTCGGCGCCGGCTACATGAAGATCACCAACAATGGGAAAGAGACCGACCGGCTGATCGGCGGATCAACGGAGATCGCCAAGGACTTTGAAGTGCACGAAATGAGCATGTCCGGCGATGTCATGAAGATGCGACGGCTCGAGAAAGGCCTCGAGATCAAGCCCGGCGCGAGCGTAGAGTTGAAGCCGAGCAGCTACCACATCATGTTCATGGGTCTCGCGCGGCCACCGAAGGTGGATGAGACCATCAAGGGTACGCTCGTCTTCGAGCGCGCCGGCAAAGTGGCGGTCGAGTATATCGTCAGACCGCTCGGTTCCCAGCCAGCGAGCGGCGGGCATAAGCACTGAGAGGGCACGAATGGACCGGCGCTTCTTGCGCCGGTCTTTCAGCGCTCCGCCGCCCGGATCTTCAGCTTGTCAGCCAGCAGCAGGTTCGACTCGTTCGGCCTGAAGCGATAGCCGATACCGAAGTCGATGCTCTGCGGCTTGCCACGCCGAAAGACCTCGGCGAGTTCGCGCTGGTAATTGTCCGGGAATACAGCGATCGGTCCGAGATAGCGACCGTATGGGCGAAGCTGCCAGTCCTCGGACTTGAAGAAGCTGACTGGAATGCCCGAGTCATCCTGGAGGAGGCGTTTCGACCGCTCGAGAAGATAGCCACGCACATCGGCGAAAGCGTTGGAGTGCATGAGGTAGGACGCGCTCTTGATGAAAGCATCGCCGGGCTCGAGACTCTCGCAGAAGGCTTTGAAGCCGCTCCTGCGCCAACCACCATTCGAGAGATCTGTACGCACATAGTAGAGCGTGCGCTGCTTGCCATCGGCGCCTTTGAACAGGATCTTCGCGACGCTCGCCGCGTCCCTCGGCATACCCGCGCCCGCAGCGACGAGCGAACCGTCCTCGTTGATGTCGTGGAAGGTGACCTCGTCGATCGTCTTGCCGCTGCGCGCGAGGAAAATGTAGAGGATGGGCAGCGTGCCACTGAACGTGTTTTCGCTCAGCGTCGTGCGCATCTCGCGCGTGCGGAAGAAGCTGAAATTCAGCACCGAATTGAGTGACGAGCGGAGCTGCGCTAGCCCATAGCTCAAGGACTCGCCGCGAGGTCTGCCAATCGACGGCAATGGCCCCGAAGGCTCGAGCGCCGCCATGACGTATGTCGTTGCCGAGGGAAAGAACGCGTCGGCATAGAGGAAGTCGGGGCCACTGAAGAAGTAGTAGAGCACGTTGCTCGGCGCCGTGAGCTCGCTTGCAGACCAGGCTCGGATCTTGCCGAGCTGCCGCGTCTCGATATTGGCCCATGCGGCGTCCATGGTCGCGGCGTGGCGCTGCCAAGTGCGCTCGCCCGCGGCACTGGCAAGAGGGGAGCCCTCGGATGGCTGGAGTCCAGCAAGAAAGCGTGCGACGTCATTTGGCGACGCACTTTGCGCCAGTGTTGCCGACGAACCTCCGACAAGGAGCAGCAAGGCGGCCGCAGCCAACATCGCCCACCGGACAAGTCCGGCCAACCTCGTGCTCATGAAAGTTCTGCTCCGTTCAACGGTTCGGGTTCGACCGCTTGGGCGACAAGGCATAAACCACGAGCCCCGTTGCCATCAGCGCCAAGCCGGCCAGCGACTGTACCGGCTTTTCGCGCACCAGATAGACCAGGATGAAGAGCGTCACCACTCCGAAGATCAACGGGGTTAACGGATAGGCCCAAACTCGGAAGGGACGCGGCAGGTTCGGCTGCCTGATCCTGAGTACGATGACGCCGATGACCGCCAGCAACGAGCATGAGAGCAGACTGAATTGAACGAACTCGAGCACACGCTCGAAGCTCTGTGTAAGCAAAAGGAACGTCGCCACTCCGAGCTGGAGGACGAGCGCCCGCGCCGGAACTCCCGCCGCCGACTTTTTGGCGAAGAAGGAAAGCGCGGAGAGATCCTCGCCCATAACCATGGTCACGCGAGGGCCGATCCACATCATGGCCGTGATGGCAGAGATAAGGCCGAAACAGATGAGCCCGCCGACGATGCGACCGCCCCCGGGGCCGAAAATATGCTCACCGGCGACCAAACCGACATTGAGCTGTCCGGCCAGGCGCTCCATCGGCGTCGTGTAGAGGAACACGGCATTCAACGCGACGTACAAAACCATGACGATGAGAACGCCGGCAACCAGCGCCGGTGGCAGCGTGCGCGCGGGATCCTTGATCTCATCGGCAATATAGGTCGCCGCGTTCCACCCCGAGTATGAGTACATCACGTACATGAGGCCGATCGCGAACGGCGCGCTGACGATGTAGCTCAAGTCGCTCGAAGAGGGCGCAAAGGAGATTGGCTGCGGCGTCCCGAAGACAAGGCCGCAGAAGATGAGGCCTACGATCAGAGCCACTTTGAGGAACGTCGCGACGTTCGTGAACAGCGCCCCTGGTTTGGCACCGCTCAATAGAACCAGCGTGACACCCCAAACGGATGCCAGCGCGAGCCACAACTTCGGCGCGCCGGGAAAGATGCCGGCGAAATAATCGCCGAAAGCCATGGCTGCGAGCGCTACCGGCGCCGCGAAGCCGACCGTCGCCGAGATCCAGCCGGCGAGAAATCCGAGAGCCGGATGATAGATGCGCGAGAGAAAGTTGTATTCGCCGCCAGAGCGCGGCAGCGCCGTCGCAAGCTCGGCATAGGAGAGCGCGCCGCAGAGTGCCACGATACCGCCCACCGTCCAGAGCGTGACGACCGAGAAGCCGGTCGGCAAATCGCGGACCTGAAAGCCGAGACTCGTGAACACACCGATCCCGATCATGTCGGCGACGGCAAGCGCCGTGGCTGTCGCGAGGGTTACGGTGGCAGGCCCGGCCTCGCCTATGGTGGCAGCCGGCTTGGAACTGTCAGAAGAGGCCATCGTTGCTCGCGTATGGGAGGCGGGTCGCCGCGCACTGTAACTGAGGGTATGAGCACTCACAATGAGTTACAGCCTCGGACTGCCTTACCGCGCGTTGACGGCTTCATAACCACGTTCTGGCCAAGAATGTGAGATTCTATTCAGGTTTGAGTGTTGCATCAGCATAGGGATGGCGCCGCCCCGTCACCGAACGGGCTGGAGAACTTCGACCGACGGTATGGGTACCGCAGAGATATCAGCGCTGGCAGTCTCGGCCATACGGCAGTCCCGCGTGGCAAGTTTGGCCGTGCGCCTCGTGCTGCTCGCAGGCCTGCTCGCGATTGTCACGGAGCCGGCTGCGGCGCAGCAGCACGCACGCCGGGTAGCGACCAGCGGCTGGGCCGTATCCGTCGTGCCGACCCCACATGCCGTCGTCTCCCGCCAGGGCCCACTGCCGAAGTCGGTCACGCGGCTCGCATCGTTCAGTGCCGCTCCGTTCCCCTATGCGGGCGTCGTGCCGGGTGCCAATCGGCCCTTCATCGAGGCCGACGAGACGGGGCGCCGCTTCCATCGCACGGCCGGCGGCCGCGTCTATTGGGAAGACGAGCGCTACAGCGACCCGCGCGTGCTCCTGCACATTCCGCGCGGCTTCGACGTTCGCCGTCCGGGCCTGCTCGTGTTGTACTTCCATGGCCATCGCGCCAACCTGCGCCGCGACGTGTTCATGCGCCAGCGCGTGCCGTGGCAGGTGTCCATGTCGCGATCCAACGCCGTGCTCGTAGCCCCGCAGTTTGCCGTGAACGCATCCGACTCGAGCGCTGGCAAGCTCTGGCAGCGCGGTGCGCTTCGTGACTTCGTTGATGAAACGGCCAGCCGCCTCGCCACCATGCACGGCGATCCGCGCTCCGAGGCGACTTTCGCCAACTTGCCGGTGGTGATTGTCGCCTACAGCGGCGGTGTCGGACCGGCCTCGTGGGCCATCCGCAATGGCGATCTCGGATCGCGGCTGCGCGGCATCGTGTTGCTCGACGCGGCCTACGGCGAGATGGGCGTGTTCGCCGACTGGATCGCGCGCACGCCCAATGCCTTCCTGCTCAGCACCTATACGGGCTCGACTGAGGCGCGCAATCGCGAGCTCAAGGGCCTTGTCGAGGCTCGCGGCCTGCAGGCTTTGGAGGCCGTGCCGCCGCGCATCGAGCCAGGCAACGTCGCCATCGTGCCGGCGGCGAGCGACGCCACGCACCATGACATCCTGCTGCGGGCCTGGGCCGACGATCCGCTGCGCGACCTACTCGCCCGCGTACGCGGATACCCGCGGATGTAGAAGCGGCTACTTCGCCTCTTCCTTCACGCTCTTGAACACTTCCGAGGCCACCATCATCGCATCGCGGATCACGGGTGCGCCGACGTAACCGATGAGGTGGAGCAACACCTCCGTCAACTCTTCCTCTGTCCACCCCTGCTTCAGGGCAAAGCGCAGGTGGATGTCGAGCTCGGGATAGCGCCCGGTCGCGGCATCCGACACGACGCAGACCAGCGTGCGCGTCTTGAGATCGATTCCGGGCCGTGTCCACAAAACGCCGAAGATACCCTCAGTCGCCACGTCGATGAATTTCTTCATCACCGGGTCCTTGGCGTATTCCGCCGTGTTGCGCTCGAAATCCTTATCTCCGCGTAACTTGCGGCGCATGGCCTCGCCGCGCTTGTAGACGTCGCTTGTCGTCATCGGGCATTCCTCCAATTTTTTGATTATCGGCTATTCGGCAGCGCGCGCGGCAATAGCGGGCGTATCGGGAACCGGCGTCCGAGCGACGATCGGCACGACCTCCTCGGCGAAGCGCCGCATCATGCGGTGGCGCGCCTCGCGCGGAACACCCGCTGTCGCATTCGACACAATGAAGTAGTCGAAACCGATACTGCGCAAGCGCGTGATCTGCGCCGCGATCGTCTTCGGCGTGCCGACGAGATTGCGATCGAGGATCGGATCGATCTTCTCTGGATCCGCCATCTCTTTCATGCCGCCGAAGATCTTCGCGAACTGCTGGTAGCCCTCGATATCGGACCAGGGCGTCGAGTCGACCGTATAGTGCTCGGCCTGGAGCTTGTAGTAGCGCGAGAGATGATCGCGAGCTTCGGCGCGCGCCTCGGCCTCCGTATCGCCGATGAAGCACTTACAGCTGATGGGAAGCGTCACGTCAGTCGCAAAGCCGTGCGATGCAGCACGCTCGCGCCAGCGCGTCAGTATCTTGAGCAGAAGATAGTCCGGGAATTGCGAGAGCGAGAGCGGAGGGAGACCGAGATCGGCCATGATCTCAGCGCTCTCAGGACTGCCGATCGCGCCGTAGAAATTTGGCCTGTTCGCGCCGAGCATGGGACGCACGACGATCTCGCGATCGAGCACCAGATGGCGGCCCTTGTAGCGAAACGGCTTGCCCTCGAGTGCAAGCTGCAAGACTTCCCAGCATTCGCGGAACCGCTCGCGCGCCTCGGTCATGGGCACGCGCATGGCGTCGTACTCGAGCTTGGCCGTGCCGCGCCCCATGCCGATGTGCAGCGGGCCGTCCGTGAGCGTGCGAAGCATCGAGACATCTTCGGCAAAGCGGACCGGGTCGTACCACGGCAGCACCATCACTGCCGTGCCGAGCCCGAGGCCCGGACAAGCGGCCGCAATGTGCGAGAGCAGCATCAGCGGATTGGGCGTCGGGTAGTAGTCGGAGAAGTGGTGCTCGACGAGCCACACGGCCTCGTAGCCGAGCTCCTGTGCCCGCCGCGCGTCACCAACTGCCTCGCGGTAGAGCGTCGCATCGCTGGCGCCTTCCGCATCCACGGCACCGATCTGCACCGCATAGCGCACTGGTCTGGCCATTGCCGCTCCTCTCTTTTGCCTTGACGTTTTCTCCCTGATCGCGAGGCTATCGCGGATTGCAGAGGTGGTCATCCCTCTCAATTCCATGTGCATGGGGCTATGACGTCCCAGCGCAGGTGTGTGGTGCCGGACGACGCGGAGAAGATCAGAATGACGATGCCAATGCTTTTCACGCCGATCACGCTCCGCAGCGTGACGCTCAAGAACCGCGTCGTCGTCGCGCCCATGCACCAATACTCGGCCGTCAAAGGACACGTCACCGACTGGCATCTCATGAATGCGGGCCGCTACGCCGCAGGCGGCGCCGGCATGGTCATGATGGAGTCGACGAAAGTCGCGCGGAATGGCTGCGGCACGGTTGGCGACACCGCGTTGTGGGACGACAGCTTCATCGAGGGCTTCGCGCGCTGCGCAAAATTCATCAAGGAGCAGGGAGCGACGGCTGCGATCCAGCTCGGACACTCCGGCCGCAAAGCGCGGCTTACGCGCCCGTGGGAAGGCGGCAAGCCACTCAAGGGCGACGAACCCGAGATCTACGATTGGGACGACTGGGAGCTCGTCGCACCGAGCGCGGTGCCGCACTCGGACAAGGCGCCGGTGCCGCGCGCACTCTCACACAACGAAGTCCGCGATTTCGTCGGCAAGTGGGGCGATGCTGCGATCCGCGCCGACAAGGCCGGCTTCGACGTGCTCGAGATCCATGCCGCGCATGGCTACCTGATCCATCAGTTTCTTTCGCCGGTCGCCAACGTGCGGACGGACGAATACGGCGGCAACGAGATGAACCGCATGCGCTTCGCGGTCGAGGTGGCCGAGCACGTGCGCTCGGTCTGGCCGGCAGAAAAGCCGCTCTTCATGCGGCTTTCCTGCGAAGACGATGCAGGCTTTGGACCGGCCGAGAGCATACGTCTCTCGCGCCTGCTCAAGGACAAGGGCGTCGACGTGATCGACTGCTCGTCGGGCGGCACGCTCAACTATTCGCCCATGGATGGCGAACGCTCCAAAAAGTATGGCTATCAGGTGCCCTATGCGGAGGCGATCCGCAAGGAGGCCGGCATCAAGACCATGGCGGTCGGACACATCGTACACGCGGACCAGGCCGAAGCGATCCTGCGCGAAGGACGTGCCGATCTCATCGCGCTGGCACGCGAGCTCATGTACAATCCCAATTGGGCCATGGATGCAGCACAGAAGCTCGGCGCCGACCCTGATTTCATGCTCGTGCCACCGCCAATGCGCTACTGGCTTGCGAAGCGCGCGAAGTCCGCCTTCGAAGGCAAGCCCTCGACGTGGTCAAAAGGTCTCGGCGATCACTAGAGCGGCAGTCAAATGCTGATTGCTCACCTCTCTGATCCGCACGTACATCCGCGCGGCGTTCTCTATCAGAACCTCGTCGACTCGAACGCAATGTTCGAGGCGGCAGTGCGCCATCTCAACAGCCTCTCGCCACGGCCAGATGTCGTGATCCTGAGCGGCGATCTCGTCGATTTTGGCACCGATGAGGAGTATGCGTTCGCGCGCGAATTGCTCGCTCCGATCCGCGAGCCGCTGCTCATGATCCCCGGCAATCACGACGAGCGGGAAGCCATGAGGCGGAGCTTCCCCGATCATGCTTATTGGCCGAAATCTGGACCGCTGAGTTTCTCCGCTACGGAGTTTGGCCCAGTCCGCATCATTGGCTTCGACATCACGGTGCCGGGCAAGCATCACGGCGACATGGATGATGCCGCCGTCGCGTGGCTCGACGCGACGCTCGCGCGCGAGCCCGATCGCCCGACGATCATCATGATGCACCAGCATCCGTTCGCGAGCGGCATTCCCTACATCGACAAATACGATTGCCGGCGCGGCGAGCGTCTCGCCGAGGTCGTCTCACGCTATCCAGCGGCCGTGCGCATTCTGTGCGGTCATATTCACCGCCACATGCAGTTGCAGTTCGGCGGGACGATCCTCTGCACGGCACCGAGCACGACGACGGCTATCGCGCTCCGTCTTGATCCCGCGGCCGCGCCGGCATCCTTCGTCGATCCGCCGGCCATGTTGCTCCATCACTGGCAACCGGACACCGGACTGATCAGCCACTACGTGCCGATCGGCGATTTCCGCGGACCTCTTCCCTTTGCCTGAGTGCAGGCGGCATCGGCAAGCTACTGCCGCGCGCCGACAGCCTTGACCTTATCGGTCAGTGCTTCAAGAGCCGCCCGCGCATGTACGCGCCCCGCGCCGAACTCATCGTCAGGTCCCTTGAGGCCGAGATCCTCGGAAGTCTCGGCCAAAACCCGCAGCACATCCTCGGGCCGAATATTCGGTGATTTCTCGAGAATGAGTGCCATGATGCCGGACACATAAGCCGCCGACATTGAAGTCCCTGACATGAACATGTGACCGTTCTTCAGTCCCGGAACGAGAATGTCGACACCCGGTGCGGCAAAGGAAATGTAGGAGCCGCGATTTGCGTACGTATAGAGCCGCTGGGCACTATCGAGCGCCGTCACTGCAATGACGTCCGGGTAGGCCGCTGGATACGACGGCGCGGCCTCCGGACCGCCATTGCCGGCCGCAGCGACCAGGATGACGTTGCGACGGGCGACCGCTGCAACCGCCCGCTCGATGACCGGATCGCGGCCACCGCTGAAGCTCAGGTTGACGATTTGCGCGCCGTGTTGGACGGACCAGTCGAGCGCCTTGAGCACGATGAAACTCGTCGATTCCGGCAGATCGCGCTTCGGCACGGCGAAGAAGGCGCGCACGGCAAGCAGTTTCGCATCGGGGGCAATACCCGAGACGAGGCCACGCGCGCGAATGATGCCGGCAATGGCCGTGCCATGGACGTCCGGCTTCGCGTCTTTGGTGCCCGTCGCGTCGTA
>LNFM01000824.1_pt1 | contig 124197 bp, 112 predicted proteins | sample 596031 | NCBI WGS metagenome assembly LNFM01 (sample SAMN04254537, study PRJNA301005) | activated carbon metagenome | isolation source: dual media filters at the Ann Arbor, Michigan drinking water treatment plant | place: USA: Ann Arbor | reverse complement strand
CCTTCGCCTACAAGCTGCACAAGGTCAGCGACTGGAGCAAGGGCAAGGACAGCGTGCTGAAGGTCGAGGCCGACTACAAGGGCATGTCCTGACGGGGCGGCAGGCGTCGGGCCTGCATCGCCCACCTCCGTGCCGCCGTAGCGGCGGCACGGAGGCTGCAGCAGCTCACATGTGGTCGATCATCACATGCAAATCGCGCCGCAACCCGCGTCGTTGCTCGCTCCGCCCCTTCTGACTTTTCCTATCTCCCGTCACGTTCCCCTCCATTCTCGTGGGACGTCGTGATCATAGGTAAGTACAGATGAGCTCCTGTCACTTGGCCGAACCCGTTGGCGGGCACAGCAAAACTCTAGCATTTCCCGCCACCAGATCAAGCCCTGGAGACTGGAACTGGCAACTGGCTCACCGTCGCTTCAGCCGTGCAGTGACTTCAGCGCCACCTCCGGCGCCGTAGACACGATCTTGAGCAGCGCCGCCGCCGGACCCGTGGGGTTGCGTCGGTGCTGCTCCCAGTTCTGCAGCGTCTTCACACTCACCCGCATGAGCTTGGCAAAGTCGCCTTGCGACAAACCCGTCTGTTCTCTCACGGCCTTGGCATCCGGGGCCGTTACCTCGAAACGCCGGGACGGCTTGGCACGCCCCTTGGCGATGGCCTTGGCTTCCTTGAGGCTGCCCACAAGTTCTTCAAACAGCGTCTTGTCCATGTTCACAGCTCCTTGACCAGCTCGCGCAAGATGGCCGTCTCCTTGTCGCTCAGGTCGTCCTTCTTGGACTTCGGGTAGACGACAAGCATGTAGATCTGGTGCCGATCCTTGATCCAGTAGTAGATGGCACGAACGCCCCCGCTCTTGCCCCTGCCCTGCACCGCATGGCGAACCTTGCGGATACCGCCACCGGCCTTGATGAGATCCCCGCTCTCGGGGTTCTCGGCCAGCGTGTTCTGAAGTCCGCGGTACTCCTCGTCGCTGAGCAACTCCTGCACCTGGCGCGTGAACGTCGGCGTCTCGATGAACTCCATCGACGAAGAGTATACGCCAATGGCGGATAGCATGAGGCGACCTCTAGACTAGGAGCGTTGCTGTCTGCCAGCGCCCTCACACTGGCTTCTGAACGCGCAACTTTGGCAGTGGCCCGCCTCCGCCGCGTACCTTGGAGAGATCCGGTCCGCGAGGATCGCTTCCCTTCGCCGGACCAGCACAGCCACCTGATCGACGGACAACAGGTCGACCCGGTGCGCGACGGGCGACCGCCGAGCACCAGGCCGCTCGATCAGCACGAAGGCCTCGGCTGCAACGGTCTGTCCGGTGGCCGCCGACAGCGCCACCCGCTGCGCCGACAACTGGATCACGTCCGAGAGGTTCGGCCCACCATTCCATCGCGTCTTCAGTTCCAACAGCACCAACTGTCCGGACGGCAGCCGATAGGCGCGATCCAGCTTCGCGGCGATGGGGACCGGGCTGGTCGTCCTGAACGTCTTCTCGACGTAGGCGAGTTCGGCGTCCCGCAGGGCGGCCGGTCGCGATCGGCGTTCGACGCCCCTGGCCTGTCGTTTCCTCAGGTGCAGCAACAGGCCGAGCGCAACCGCACCCCCGACAGCCGCGCAGCCAATGTCGACCAGGAGATCGCTCATCTCGGTGCCGCTCCACCCAGCATCAGCCTCACCCCGGCCGCGAAGACGCCGAGCACCGCTCGAACGGGCCGGCGCATCACCGGCCAACGCTCCAGACCATCGCACACCCTGGGTGCGCCACGGTAGTAGAGCCGGATCAAGCCACGCCCCCATCCTCGCGGGCGCAATACCTTGTCCCTGAACTGACGAAGCGCCTGGGTCTGCCAGGCCTCGCCGAAGAGCAGACTGGCGACAAAGCATCGTCCGGCGTGGCGCAAGCCGGCCGAATGACCGGCCAAGCCTTCCTTCTCGAAGCGCTCATGGGCCGCGAGACCCCGGTGTCGTGCGGCCTCCTGATGCGGCAGTCTGCGCTGACCCTGCCGATGCTCGAACACGACGAGTTGTTCGCAGCGTCCCATCTGGGCGAGTTCGGATGCGCTGACGGTCGCGTCGGCTCGGCGACGCTTGTTGCAGTGCTTCATACACCACCTCAGGCTTCGATGGCGGGCGCAAACAGGTCGTTCGTGACCGCGCTGGCACCCTCCTCTGCCCCGGCACCATGGCCGTCGGCGCGCGCGGCCAGGCCGTCGCTTACCAGCACGCCGTTCTGCGCCAGCAATCCGTCGTAGGCAAGCAAGCGCAGCCGGCTCACACGCTTGGCACCCTTGCGGAAGCGGATCAGTTCGTCGTACAGCCGCGGATGCTCGGCGCGTTCCAGCTTGAAGACCAAGCGGATTGGAAGGGGCTCCTTGGGCAGTGGACCGTGGGTCATGCCGCACCTCCAGGCTCGGTGGCCGTGCGGTCGCGCTCGCTCGTCATCACGCTGCGGGCGTAGTTCTGCCCTGCCAGCTGGAACCCGCGCACGTTGGCGAACATGGGCTCCTTGACCTCGTGGATCCGGTGCCTTGGAAACGCTGCCTTCACCGCCTTGCGGAAGAGGAAGGCGCCACCGCCCACGAGGATGATGTTCTGCAGGCTGTGCGGCGCCTCGAGCCACTCCTTCATGCTCGACACGGCCTGGTCGGCCACCGACTCCGCCAGCGGCATCAGGTGTTTCATGTCGTAGGGCTTCTGGAAGATCACCGGGGGCTTGCCCGTGCGCAGCGCCAGGTCGATGGCGTCGTAGTCCCGGTAGGGCGTGCCGATGTCCTTGGTGATGGCATGCGCGATCAGGCGCAGCACGTCGGACATGCCGCGGTTGATCGAGTGGCTCTGCTTCTGCACCAGCCGCATGCCCTGGGCAACCAGCCAGTCGAAGGTCCGGGAGCCCGGGTCGATGATCAGGCTCTGCTCCTTGCCGATCTCGGCCATCTTCTGGTGAACACTGGCGTAGTGCACCAGCGCGCCCTGCGGCTGCGCGACCGCCAGCGCCTTGGCCACCGTCACTGTCTTGCCGTCGCCCACGTCGTGCTTGCCGGTCATGGCCTTTTCCAGCGCGGCCTTCTTGACCGCGAACAGCGCCACCGGCAGGCCGACCACCAGCAGATCGATGTGGCTGACCTTCATCATGCCGAGCGCACCGCGCAGCAGCGCCATGTACTCGGGCGACTCGGTGTACTCGTCGTGGAGTTGCTTGGCGCGAAACGTGTCGGCGGCCAGCGCCACCTCGGGCCCCACCTCGTAGAACAGCGCGCCGATGGGGATGAACGTGGTTTTCCTTCGATCACCGGACGGCCACGACGGCAGCCCGTCGCTCGACGGATAGGCCACCGAAGGAAAGCTGACGCAGCGGATGTCGGCCCCGCTGGCCGCGGTTACGAACTTGGTGTTGCCCGATCCGACATCCACCGCCCTGACGATCAAGTCCATGAGAAGGCTCCGAGTTGGTGTTGCGCGTGATCAGGATCGACAACGCGACCCGATCCCTCCACACGGAATGCCCCCTGTATGCGGCCGATTTCGTCATCGGCAGCGTCGGCCTGTCATCGCAGACGGTCTGCGCTGACACACCGGTGACGCTGGAAATCAGCACGCGGCTGAGGGCACTTCGTGCGTGTCACCACGCTCGCACCCAAAGTCTCGACGTCAACCCCTGACGTCGGATCGCGCCGCGCGCCGGTCCCGCGCTCGCCAGCCATGCGAGTACCCCGCCTACGGACCAGAGGCGGCAGATTCCCTTGTCAACCCCGCATAGATCCTCGCTCTGCGGCGCCTCGGGACAATAAACGCGGCTCACGCCAGACTCGCACACCCGAAAACGCCACCTGCAAGTGCCGCCGCCGGCCGGCGCTTGCGAGAAGGCGTCCGTCAGGCGCCTTGACCGATCCGCCCCCACCGGCGTCAACTACGGTTTCCCGATGGCCGTCCTGGCCATGCTCCTTGCGGAGCCAAAGGCGTCGCAGTCGTTACCTGCCCTTCAAGCCCCGGACTCGGTCCGGTGCAGCCGTCGCCCGAGAGGCGGCGGCCCCGAGGTCCCATTCGTAGTGCATTGCCTGCAGCCATGCCAGCGTTGACCGCTGGGCGCTCCCTGAAGCGCGCCAGGCACGACAGAACAGCCGGCCGGCACCCGATGCCGCGCACCGTTCCCGCCCTCCTTTGAGCACGCGTTCCACGCAGCACGCGGTTGTGTTTGCCTCCATGAGGCTCCCCGCGCGCCCACGCTCATGAACTCGACACCGCCCTGGACTTTCGGTCAGGGGTGGACCCATGCGAGTGGATGGCGATGCGAATCCAGAACTGATCCACCAGTCACGCGCGAGGCCTGACCTCGTCGCCGATGCCGACGCCATGCACCGGAGGCTGGCCGGCGTCACCAATCCCCATGGTTGCAGAAATGCACGGATGGGTCGGATCAACACGTTTCACTTTTAAGACCGACCGAGTTGGCTCGCGCGCAGGCGCCGGCCGACGAACCCACCGGGTGGGTGCCGCGCAGTGGTGGTCGCGCGCGGTGCCGACGATCTCGACCACGTGCCGACCGGGACGACGGAATCCGTCCCGGCGGTTGCTCGAAGCGATTCCAGGTTCATCGACAACACGGGCCGGCCGATCGGGCGGCGGGCCACAAACCACGGAGTGATCTCATGTCCGATCGCATTCGCCACCGTTCGTCTCGCCGCCGGGTGCAGCTGCCGTCCAGCCCCGGCCGCAACACCAAGCACGAGCCTGCCCGCCGCCAGAGCTGGGCTGGCCTGTCGACCCAGGAGATCCTGGCTCGCTACAAGCCCGGCACAGCGCCGCCGCTGAAGGTTCTGGACGTCCTCATCGAACTCTTCAACACCTTGCACACGTCACTGGAGAAAACGGTATCTCACAAGACACGCCAGGAGCGGGCGCAGTTCCTGCGCCGCTTCTTCCGGGACCTGAGCCTGAAGGCGGGGTTCAAGATGGCGCCCGACCCGCGCAACCTCGGGCAGAAGCACATCCATGCGATGGTTCAGGTGTGGCATGACGAGCACTTGGCGCCGGCCACCATCCAGACCTACCTGAGCTTCCTTCGGGGTCTTGCGATGTGGATGGGCAAGCCCGGTTTCGTGCGCGGGCCCGCGCACTACGGGCTGAGCCTGGAGGAGTACCAGCGCCACGAGAACGCCCGGCGCGACAAGAGCTGGTCGGCCCAGGGCATCGCCACCGACGACGTGCTGGCTCAGGTCTTCGCCTACGACCCCCTCGTCGGCGCGTCGCTGCGGCTGATTCAGGCCTTCGGGCTGCGCCGAAAGGAATCCGTGCAATGCCGACCGTTCGAGCATGTCAAGCCGTTCACCGAAACCGGGCTGGCGGTGGAGCAACAGCAGGCGGATCAGTATCTGTGGGTCAAGGGCAAGGGCGGCCGGGTGCGCTGGGTGCCGCTGGCCACGCCTGTTCAGCACGCGGCGCTCGAACTGGCGCAGCAGGTGGTCGCCAGCCGAGACTCCCACATGGGCGCGCCGGACCGCGACCTCAAACGCAACCTGCGCCGCTTCGATTACGTACTGGAGAAGTTCGGCATCATGCTGCGTGAGCGCGGCGCCACGGGGCACGGGCTGCGCCACGAGCGCCTGAACGACGCCTACGAAGGCATCACCGGGGTGCCCTCGCCCGTGCGCGGCGGTGGTCCGGTGTCGTCGGAGCTGGATCGGACGGCCCGGCTGGCGGTGTCTCAGCTCGCCGGTCATGCGCGCCTTCGCGCATCCGGGGCCTACCTAGGTGCAATCCGACGGACGAGCGGCCGGCGGGGACCTCCGTCCGATCCGCCAACCAGCCCGAAGCCGGGTAACGATGACCCGGCACCCGTGGAGGCCTGAGCGGCCGACAGCGCAAGGCGACGCCGGATGGATGTCCCGCGCTGCCTCCTGCCGCGTAGGCCCAGGCCTCAAGCCGCGAGCGCGGATGCTTCTTCGTCGTTGCTTGCCCTGCTTTGAGCCGCTCCGGTGTCCGAGTCTCTGGTGCTTGCCGTTCGCAGGCAGTCCGGCAACCAACGGGCGCCAGACAGAGCACGCTCCGCGCCTGCCACGACCGCGTCCTTCTTCTGGGCGGCCAGCGGGCTGGCGGCACTGGCGTCGACGGCTTCGGCAACGACGTCGAGCACGCGCGCCTTGGACACGTGGTTGAAGTAGGAATCACCCGTAGCCTTCCACCACCGGTTCATGTCCAGACCGAGTGCCTGGGCCAGCGGCTCGTTGCTCTGCCGCTCGGGCTCGGTGCCGTAGATGCCGTTGACCGTGACCGCGGCCAGGAAGGTCAGCAGCTGCGACACCGTCGCCTGCTCCTGGGCCAACAGCCACGGAAACACCTCATCGGGCTCCTTGGGAAGGCGTTCGATCCAGGCGCTGCGCTCTGCCTGCAACCGGGCGCCGGCGGCGCTGGCTTCGAAGTCCTCGGCAGCCGATCGCAACTCGTGCAGGCTGTCGGTCGCGCTGATCGCCAGGACGTTGGCGGACCGATAGGCGCCAGGCAGCGCGTCGCGCAAGACCTTCTGCGTCAGATGAGCAGTGAGCGCGGCGACTGCCACATCGGGCCGGTCCAAGAGTTCGGCCTGCACGGCGGCCACACGATGAGCGGTGAGACGCCGCAGCAGCTTTTCCGAATGAACCGGGCGAGTGTTCGGCGTCGGCAGCGAGACGACCGAGTCGCTCGCGCTACCTCCCTTGGCCTGCCGCGCAGCCTGCGCCACCTCGCTGCGATCCTCGGGCCGGATCAGACCGTGCTTCACGGCGGCGGTGCCGTCGGAGTCGACATGGACGACACAGCCGGCCTGGGCCATCCACTCGGCCGGCCAGATGCTCAGCGCGACGTCGATGTCCTTGCGGCGGTCCTGAAGAGCTTCGGCCTCGGTGTCGAGGGCCAAATAGGCCTTGTCGTTCTCGTCATCATCGGCCAGCGCCTCCATCTGCTCGTGAAGCGCTGCGATGCGCGCGTCGAGTTCCTGGATCGCTGCGGCTTCGTCGGCCGTCGGCTCGCGGCGGGTCTTGCGCAGTTCGCCGTGCTTCACGTAGTCGTCGTAGGCGTAGCGCACGCGAACGTCGACCCACTTCCAACCCTCGGCCAGGACCTGCTTGGCGCGCTTCTGAAGCTTGTCGATCGCCAGCCGTTCCAGCAACGCCGGGTCCAGCAGGAAGGCCTTCTTGTCGTCGTCGCTGAAGAGGTCGCGACGCAACGCGCCACCGGCCTTCTCGTAGGCCTTGAGGGTCACGTACCTGGCCACCGGATCGCGGTCCGACTCGATTTCGCCCTGGGTCAGCAGTTGCCGCAGATGCTCGGGACGCTGGTTCCAGGTCGGCAATCCGGCCCAGGCCTGTTCCTGCTGCTGGTGGTCATCCACGGATGCCAGCACCATCAGGCAGTCCAGCCCGATTTCGTCCTGCCGGTACAACGCCATCAGCTTGGGCGACACGGCCGCCAACTTCATGCGGCGCTTCACCACCAGCGACGACACGCCGAAGGCTGCCGCCACGTCCTCCACCGACTTGCCCTGCCCGATCAGCTTGGCGAAGGCGGCGAACTCGTCGGCGGGATGCATCGGCACGTGAAAACAGTTCTCCGACAGGCTGGCGATCAGCGCCTTGTCGGCCGGCACGATGAGCACCGGAACCGGATAGTTGTCGGCGATGCCGCCGTTGCGGACCAACATCGCCAGCGCGGCCAGTCGGCGACCGCCGGCGCAGACTTCGTAGCGGCCCCGGTCTCCCTGGACGACAACGAGGTTCTGCAGCACGCCGCTGTCCTTGATCGACGCGGCGAGCTCGGCGAGGGTCAGCGCCGGCACTGTGCCGCCGCTGCGCGCTTGGTGATCCTCGGAGAGGACCAGCTTGTTGAACGGAACGAAGGTGCGAGGCGACGCTTCGATGATCGCCTCGACCTCGGCTTTTGAGAATTTCATGAGGGCTCCTGAACGGTTGACGTGGACGGCAGTCGCACCGGTCCACGCGTTCAGAATCTCATTGGTTGTCGCGCTTTCAAGCCCCGGGCGAAGGGATCACCGACGGTCGAACCTCGAGTCGCACGCCGGTTGCGGCGGTCGGGAGGCAGCACCGATTCTCGATGGTGCCCCTGATGAACCTGCACATCGATCCGCCCAGCAAGGTGCTGCTGGTAGCGTTCGCGGAAGTGGCCAGGTCGGTCGCCGAACGTCGAGAGCAAAAGGGATAACGGAATGGCACGGTTTGTCGGCGTGGATGGATGCCGCTTCGGCTGGGTGGCGGTCGCGGAGGAAGCGGGTCGGCTCGAGTACCGACTCTTCGGTGCCATGAGCGAAGTCCTTGCTGCGCACCCGGATGCCGAGCGCATCCTGGTCGACATCCCCATCGGACTACCGTCGAAGCAGTGCCCGGTCAGGCCGTGCGACCTGCTCGCGCGCAAGCTCCTCGGGGCTCCCCGCGCGTCAAGCGTCTTTCCGCCGCCAAGTCGCGCGGCGTGCAGGGCAGCCAGCGTGGCAGAGGCCCGACGAATCAACCTCTCCGAGGTCGAGCGGAGTCTGTCGGAACAGGCTTGGGGAATCTGCCGCAAGGTCGCCGAGGTGGACGCACTGCTGCTCGCGCAGTCGGCAGCTCGCAAGGTGGTTCGAGAGATGCATCCGGAGGTGTGCTTCTACGGTCTGAACGCGCGGAGACCCATGGCACACGCAAAGCGCGCCAAGGCCGGCGTTGCCGAACGCATCACGGTGCTGACGGCGCACGAGCCGCGGACGCGTGCGCTGCTGGAACGACTTCTTGGGGAGCACCGCAGAAAGGACGTGCAGGCCGACGACTTGCTCGACGCCCTGGTCGGCTATGTCACTGCCCGAGCGAAAACAGCCGCGATCCAGCGCGTGCAAGGTTCGCCCGCCTGCGACGATCGCGGGCTGCCCATGGAGATGCTTTACCTTGTTTGAAGCGATTCAGCCCGACCTGGATGTTCGGGGTCGCAGAAGAACGCGAGGCCGGGCGCCTCGCCGCCCCGCGAGTCGGTGTCCCGGTCGCCCTTGACGCCAACCGCGGCGATGATCCGTGAAGCCGATGAGATCGGAGAAGTGAAAGATCCATGCCTCAACTTCCATCGCTGATCTGTCCGAGTTGCCACTTGCCGATCGCAGGCGTCGAATCCGCAGGCAAGGTTCCCGTGGCGACCCAGTTCGATGATTGCCTACGCCGCTGCGAGCCGTGCGGCATTGGTGCATCGAACGCCTCCGACAGGGGTGCGGTGACTTTCATACACCGCGACCCGCTCGGGAACATCCCGGTCGAGAGCCGCGAGGGTGCGAGCGAGGCACTGGCCCAGGCGCTCAACATTCGCAACCGCGAATCCAAGCGGCGACGCTTTGGCTTTTCGACCTCGGAAGACGCCGTGACCTGGGTGGTCTTCATGCACCTTCTGCGCTCCGGTCAATTGCTGGGCTCCCTGCGGCAGGCCGGATTGATTACCGACAGCGCCTTGATGGCAACACCGACCCTCCTCTTGTGGGGCGCACCTGTCGACGCCGGTGCCCGCGGAAAGGAGATCCAAGGGCGTTTGCGCGAGCTGTGCGCCGGCCTCCGAGAAGACCCAATTTCGTTTTCCGAGCCTGACGTGATCGTCGATTTCGGCGAGCACGGCGTCATGTTCATCGAAGTCAAGCACCAGAGCGGCAACGACCTCAAGCCTGTCGACTACGCAGGTTGGCCCAGGTATGCCTCGGCGGCGCCATTTGCCTGGCGGATCGAGTACGTCAAAGGCTCGGGCTGCTATGAACTGGCCCGGAACTGGTGTCTCGTCAGACTTCTCTCCGACGGCCGTCCTGCGACCCTGGTCAACCTGGGTCCCTCCCGACTGTTCGGCGGTGCCGAAGGCGCACGCCTGGATCGTTTCGTGACGGCGCTGGACACCGACGACAGGTCACGTTTCGCGAAGGTCGCGTGGTCCGATCTCCTGACGCAGGGGCTCGCTGACGCGCCCGGCTGGTTTTCGCGGTTCTGTCGGGAGCGAGGCCTCATCGTTTTAGCTGCTGCGAGCCGGTGCCGCTGTAGGGGCGGAGCACGCCTTCGCCAGTCGTACACGCGCAAGGAACCCATGCACTCGCCCGACGGAACGGCTCTACGCGGCCGCCATCCGTTCGCCACCGCCAAGCCACCAGAATTGACGGGCCTTGCGCCGAGCTTCGCAACGCGCTTTGCTTCGGCTCGTTGAAGCATCACGGTGTTCGCTCAACACTTGCAGTGCTCTTTGCGGACATCGCGTCTGCGCAGCCTTCATCGGCGGGCCTGCTCGCCCTGAAGTCCAGCTTCGCTGGCGTCGCAGTCGTTACCTGCCTTGTGGATCCCCGGCCTCGGTCGGGTCCGGCCATGCCCATGGCCGAGTGTTCCGTTCAGCCGTCAGGCTGATCTGTGTGCCCCACCGCTCGACGCTCGGGTCGAGCGGCGACCTGCATGCCGTGGATGCCATCGCCTCGCGCGCGGGCTGACATCGGCGTCGAGCGAAGGCCCCGTCCGCAAGGGCCGTGGGCCTTCTTCCTGTGCGCGCCACCCGGCGCGCCACTGAGCCGCTCTGCCGTTCGCGGTGGAGCATCCCAAACGGGGAACCCCATGTTCCCCGCCAGGGATGGGCGTTCCCCTTCCAACCGAAGGAGAACCCCATGCTCGCAGTCCCTGCGAACCGAGACTCGCGCCCCGTCGGTGTTTTGCTGGGTGGCTCCGGGCTTGCCCGGATGTCCACTCTGCGCGCACCCGTCGTTCCGGCGCTGTTGAAGCCATTGCCCTGCGCCCTCGGGCGGTCCGGCATGGCACGTGAGCAACGCATCGCGGGATGCTGACCATGGTGGTCAGCCTCTACCGCAGACGCGTTGCGGCCACCGTGATCGAGCTGGCCAAGGACGACCCGTCCCTGGTCAAGGAAGTGATTGCCCGTCTTCGAGCGGCGGGCGAGATCGAGCTCGACGACCTGGTCTATCTGGACCGGATCGCCGACCGCTGGATCAGCATTGCCGAAGGCAACAGGCACAAGGCCAGGTCAGCGCACCCGCGTTAGTCGCGCGGGCAAGTGGACACCTTTGGTCTTGGCCAGTTCCGCTGCAATCCTGTCCAGCAGATCTGGGCGTTCGTCGTTCAGTGTGTCAGCCCAGCGGGTCAGCACCTGTTCGACATCGTCCTGTGTTCGCGCCCCGTCGAAGTCGAGTCCGAGTTTTCGGAACCCCTCGATTTCGTCGGGCGTGAACCGTAGGGTGTGACCTGCGCGAAACATCGTGTGGGCACTCGTCAAGGGCGCCGGCGCAGCTTAGCGCCAGACCTTCGGCCCGTCATCCAAGCAACCCCCGGGGAGTCCACCGTCTCCCCGTTCGGGGACAGGGTTTCCCTTTGCTCACCACTGGAGAACCACCATGTCCCCTGAGAAACCCCGCCCTCGCGCAAGGCGCTGCGGCATCGAGTTCGAAGAAGAGCGCGCCTGGGTCGGCTTCTACAAGCGTGTCGGCCGCGACCCGGCTATCGCCGCCGAGGTCATGGCCCAACTCGAGGCCGACGTCGACATGAAACGCACGCACCTGGCGCTGTACCTCTGCTGCAAGGAATCCCTGCGGGTGCACAAGGCCCGGCAGGCGCGCAACAAGCGGATCGGCCAGTTCGTTCGTGGACTGGGCCATGCACTTCTCGTGCAGCCGATGCTCGGGCTGCGTACGCGGTTGCGCCATGGCGGCGACATCGCCGTGGAGTGCCTGCCTGACACCAGGAAGGAGCCTGCGCTTCAGCAGGTCCGCCGACTGGGTAAGGACGCCGAGTTCGCAGCGGCGCAAGCCTCCTTCGAACACCAAGGCAATTCGACGGTGGCCGTCACGACGACGACCGACGCGTCAGCAGTCCCGAAAGCGTCAGCCGCGGCGGCCTGAGACAGCTTGCAGAACAACGTGCCCGCGGGCACGTTGTTCGAAGCAGCACCGGTACTACGCCGCCTGACGACACTGGGCGGCTTCTCGGTCGATGAGCCAGTGCAGGAAGCGGGTCTCCTTCGACACGCCCCAGTAGTGCGCCTTGCAGCGCGCGATGTAGGCCTCCAGGTCGTCAATCGTGCGGACGCCCACCGGCTCGATGTCGGTGATCTTCAAGAAGCGCTCGACCTCCCGTCGGGAGAGGCGGATCTGTGAGCCCAGGCGGATCATGGTCGGTCGGTTGAGTGCACTGCCGGTCATCTTGGCTGGAAATCGGCGAGCTGGCGCAACGATCGGAGGTCGTGCGATCGAAATTTCTGCAGTGATCCTGGAGTGACGCTGCAGTGCCATGGGCGCCGGCCAGACGCGCCAAAACGCGACGACGACGTCGGAGATTGGCAACACGACCACAGCGCCCGCTTCCCGACAGCTGGGCACCACCTCGAAGCCGGCCTGATTGCCACCGGTTGAGCGAGGCTCCCTGCTCGCCCGCTTGAATCTTGCCGCCTGTTGGGTCAGACTTATCAGGCTTTGTTGTACTCACTCTTGGAGTGCTGTCCGGCGAACATGCCGGCGTCGCAGTCGATACCTGCCTTTGCAACCGTGCCGACACACCCGTCTGCACTTTCTTCCCGCGCGGGGACCTCGTCCCCAGCGGGAGTGGCGTTCCCGCCTTCTTTCCCTTAGAGAGGAGAACGCCATGAATGTGACTGCCCTGTCCCGTGAGGACCTGGTCAGCGAGATGCTGGCCCCGCTGCTACCGACCTTCGCGGCCGGAGCGCTGCGTGTCAGCGATGCCGACTTGTCGGCACCCCCGTCACCGGAGTCCCTGCTGGCCCGTCGGCTCAGCGTGGCCCGCGAGTTGCTGCTGCGCGACCTTCGCGAGCAGATGCACAAAGGCCCCGTGATGACTTCCCCGCAGATCTTGCGCGACTGGCTTCGGCTGTACTGCGCAGGCCTGGAACACGAGGTCTTCCTCGTGCTGTACCTGGACGCGAACCACCGTCTGATCGAGCCCCAGGAGCTGTTCCGCGGCACGCTGACCCAGACCTCGGTGTACCCCAGGGAACTGGTGAAAGGTGCGCTGGCGCGCAACGCGGCAGCACTGGCGGTGGCCCACAACCACCCCAGCGGCCAAGCCGAACCCAGCCGTGCGGATGAGTTCCTGACTCAGACGCTGAAGTCCACGCTGAGCCTGGTGGACGTGCGCATCATCGACCACTTCGTTGTCGCCGGTGACCAGGTCGTCAGCTTCGCCGAACGGGGACTGATCTGAGGTCATGCACGAGGTCCACCCTACGTGCCGTGTTCAACCCCGAGGGGCCAGTCAGCCCCGTCGGGGCGGCTGGCCCCTTCCATCCACAGAAAGGGCCGCCATGTCGGCGAGAACCCCACCGCCCTGCCCCCTTTGTGCTGGCCACGGCGTGCCGCTGGGCGCGCTGGGCCACCTGCACTGGTTCCGTTGCCGCGACTGCGGCATGACGTTTGGCCGCATGAACCGTCAACGCAAGCGCGCGCGCCAGGCGTCCGAGTCACCTTCCACTCCTGGAGGAGTCCACCATGGAAACACCATCCATCGCGGGCCTGCGCCAGCAGGCCGAGTTGTTGGCCGCCCTGTCGATCAACCATCTGACGTCAGCCACCCGAAGGAGACTGGCCGATGACGATCTGTCGGTCAATGCCTACCCGACCGATGCCGGCGGCTTCGTCTACGTCGGCACCCCGAGGTACCGCATTCCTACGGAGCCGGATCTGGCCGCAATCTTCGAGGCCGCGGAGCAGGCCGGCGTCGCCTGGCTGATGTTCGACCGCGAGGCGGCCGTGGTCGATGGCCTGCCCGTGTTCGAAGTCGCGCAGCCTGGGCCATGAGTCACCGCGGCGCCGACCAGCCGCCGGAGAACTTGCCGACCCATTGATCAGCCGTTCCCGGAACAGTGATCCTGCACCGCGGGGCGTCGCGCCGACAAGGCCGACGCCCTGCTCCGTTCCTCCCTCGCCGCGATTTTTCGTGGCCGCAACTCACGCGGCCACGACGCTGTCGCGCGCAGCAGCAAATACCTCCAGGTCGATCACGGCGTCGGCCATGGCCGTCAACTCCGGCGTCTGCGACACGAAGAACTCGCGGGCATAACCACCGAGCTTCAGCACCTCCCGCTTCATCGCCATGAACATGCGCTTGCGCTCGGGATCGAGCGGTCCATCGGCCTCGTCGGAAAACAGCGTGTCGTACTGCCGCCCGGTGTGCTGCGCGAGGTACAGCGCCACCGCCCGGATCAGGCACTCGTTGACGAAGACCCTCTCGCCGCCGCTCATCAGGCCGACGCTCTTGCTCTCGCCGGACTCGCCGTCGTGCACGACGATGTCGAAGCCCTCCTTCTGGTCGCCCTTGCCGGTCTCCACCAATGTCAGGATGGAGACCGTGAAGCGGGTGCCGTAGCAGGCCAGCAGCAGGTCGTTGGCCAACCCCGACAAGGCCGGCCCCGCGTCGTCGATGGCCAGCGCGATCAGCCCGTCGTTGCTCATGCACCGGGCAAACAGGTTCCAGTTGCTCAGGTCGGTCTCGACACGGGCGATACGGCTCGCCGCCCGGGCCTGTCGCGTTGCCACGGCCGCCGCCTGCAGCGTCAAGCCCGCCAGCGCCTCGGCATCCCGCACCGCGTCCAGGTGAGTCCTTTCGGCTGCAACCGCCGCGCGCGCCGCCTGGTCCATGGCCGACTTCGCTGCGGTCAGTCTCTGCACATCAAAGGCAGCGGGCATGGTGCCCAGCGCCGCATGCAGTCGGTCCAGCGTGGCGCGAAGTTGGTGCGACTGCTGCTCGATCTGGTTGGCGATCTGCTGCCGCGTGGCGCCGATCTGGTGGCGCTCCGCGTGTTCCTCGGTCGTCTCCACGGGTTGCCCATCGGCTGCACCGGGCGATGCAGCCACAGCCAGTTCCTGGTCGATCTCGGTCAGGGCTGCACGCGCCTGTGCAATCTCGGTGGACTTGGCGGACCATTGCGCGAGCCGTGTGGCCCGTGCGCGAGCGCGTTCACATTTGACTTCGACCCGTGACAGGGTCATTGGCGCGCCGGACAGCGCCTCCCGTTGCGACCGCAGCGTCGCCAGTTCCGCGTCGATCGATGCCTTCTCGCGCGCCAGGCGGGCCATCGCGGCCTGGGCGCTCGGGATCAAGGTACTGGCCTCGCGCGCATCACCCAGCAGTTGGCATTGCCCCTGCAGGTCGGTTCCGGCGCAGGGCACGGCATTCGTCAGACCGAAGCGACGCGCCAGGTCGTCCGCCCTGATCGCTGCCTGCCCCGCCTCGCGCAGGGTCGCCGCGAGCTTCTGTTCGGCCGTGCGAACGGCGCCCTGGCACTCGGTCAGGCACTGAACCTGCCGGCGCCAGGTGGTCACCCTTGCGGCCCGTGCCGCGAGGACGATCTCGGCCAGCGGCAGGCGCCTCTCGGCACGCCGCACGGCCGCCGCCTGCTTCAGGGCGTCGAGATACTTGCATCGGCGATCCTGCAGCGCGCTCCAGCGGCTGCGTTCCTGCGAAGTGCGGTGCGCGACGCGCTGCTGCAGGCGATCCAGCCGCTGCTGCTCGCCCCGGTCCTGCGCCTTCAGCGCCTCGATGGCCTGGACGCTGGACTGGTTGGCGGCAACACACTCGCCCTGCAACTGCGAGCGGCGCGCTTCGGTGCTTCGCGACTGGTCCTGCTCGGCCAGCAGTTGCGCCTGCTGCTGTCGCACGACTTCAAGGGTTGCCTGCGCCGCCTGTCGCTCAGAGAGGCGCCGGGCCACGCGTTCCCCGGCTCCCTGCAGTCGGCCCCGCTCGTTCGCAATGCGGAGCGCCTCTTCGTCCACGCCGGCCGACTCCTGTCGCATGGCGCCGAGGCTGGCCTTGAACAAGCGCGCTGTCTCTGCCGCCCGCAGTCCCTGCGTCCGTATCGCTTCCTGCCCCAGCAGGTCGGCCAGCAGGGTCTTGATCTCGCCGTTGCGGTAGGCGCTCAGCTGCCGCTTGCCTTGCGCCGAGAACACGGAGGTGAAGAACGTGTCGGCACTGCCGCAGATGGCCTCGACACAGCGGGTGTAGGTGTCCACCTTGCCGTCTGACACGGTGCCGTCGTCCAGCACGACCGGCTTCCACGAACCTTCCTGGTCGAGCGCGAACAGGAACGCCTCGGTCTTGCGCCGGCCGTTGGTGCGGACGACAACCTGCGACCGGTAGCTGCGGCCAGCGTGAGCCCAGGTCAGGTCCTTCTCGCTCTCCGGCAGGCAGACATGGTCGTAGTACGAGAAGCCGCCGGGGCCTGCGACGGCTGCTCGTGACGGCATCGTCAGGTACGGATGCATGTTGTCCATCACGGTGGTTTTGCCGCGACCGTTAGCACCGGCGATGACGACCAGCTCGGCACCGTCGGCCAGCCGTTCGAGGTCCAGGGTCAAGGAATCGCGCCCGAGGCCGTCGCGGATGCCCCGGAAGCCCTTCAGCGTCAGTGAGAGTGGTTGCATCCTTCTGCTCCAACGGAATGAACGACCAGTCTGTCCTCGCTTCGTTCGTCGTCAAGGTCCGACTCCGCCGACGCCTCGTCGAACCGGAGCGCCTGTTCGACGATGTCTTGCGGAGCAGCGTCGATCGACTTCGCCAGGCACGCCAGCAAGGGCGTCGGGTTCACGCCGGTCGCCGCCGCCCAGGCCCGCACCTTGTCGTCCAGGCTCGCCATGCGCGAGATGCCCTGCGCCCGACTGCGTGCGACGGGCACGATCCTCCCCTCCAGCTTCGCCTCTGCCGCTCCCGCCAGCAGGCGGAGGATCGCCGCCCGATCGACCTCGTGCCGGTCTTCATCGGCGACCACCCATCGCACCCGGACGAACGCTCCGCCGACCTGCTGCTCCTCGACCACCGATCGCAGCACGTCGAGGTCGGGCTTGCCCTCGAACACGATGTCCAGCGTGCGCCGTGCCGGCGTGGGCTCCAACGCGCAGCGCGCCCCGTCGGGGCCGACCTCCCAGAGCAGGAAGCCCTTGTCCCCTTCCTCGCCGTAGTGAAACCGGCCGATGGAACCCGGGTAGGCGATGCACCGCTGCCCCGCCGCGCCGTCAACCACCCACGACTGATGCCTGTGGATGTGCCCGAGCATGAAAGCCTGGGCCTCGGCCCCGAACAGCGCACCCGTGGTGAACTCGTGGTCGAAGCCCGCCATCGGCACACCGTGTTCGCTGATGCAGCCGAACACCGTGCCGTGCGACACGCCGATGGTGGGCAGGCCCTGCGCCCGGGCGGCGCGATGAATCGGCGCGTAGCCGCCCAACACGTCCGCCAGGTGCTCTCCCACCGCCTGCGCGGCATCCGCCGGACCGACCACCGCAGCCACCGCCGCCTTGTTGACCGTCGGCACGCAGCTGAACAGCGCGCAGGCATCCGGCGGTAACGCATCGAAGCGCCAGCCCTTCGAATCGATCCACTCAGCGCGCACCGTCAGCGCCACCTGCCCAATGCGGTCGGCGACGTGCACCGGATGCCGCCCACCCAGCAAGCGGAAGACCGCCAGCGTGCCCGGAGGTTCGTGCGAATACGTGCCCTGGAGCAGCAGCACCGGACAGTGATCGGCCAGCCGTCGAACCTGGGCGATCAACCGCACCGCCGCTGGAGCATGCAGGTCCAAGGGGTGATCGGTGGCGTCGCCGGAAATGACGGCGGCCTCCACCCGCAGCGCAATGGCCCGGTCGATCGCAGCGCCGAAGCAGCGGTCGGCTTCGACCAGCGTCCGGGTGCCGTAGTGCAGGTCAGAGAAGTGCGCAACGCGGATCATGTCGGCCACCTTCACGACGCTGCCTGCAGTTCGCTCTCGATCTTGTCGAGGTAGCCCTGCGGATCGTTGCGGTAGCGCTCGAGCTCGTTCCAGGCCCGGGCTCGTCCATGAGGATTGATCTTCCAGCCCGCGCCCCATCGGCGATCGGCATAGGTCTGGTACAGGTCCGGGGCGATCCCGCCTGACTGCACGCGGGCCATCAGTTGCTCGAGGGTCGGGTGTCCTGCGCGCAGTGGTGCCTCGACGGACGCAGGCATCACCACGGCCGGGCTCGGTGCTTCGAGCGCGACGGCCGTCACCGACTCTGCGCGGGACACCCTTCGATCGCTCTCCAGGATCTGGCTCGCCAGGTTCGCCTGCACGAGCGTCGCTTCGATGTCCTCGTTTTCGCGGAGCAAGGTGGTCACGTCCACCGGCGCCTCCAGGTCGATGATCCACTGCGGCACGCGCACGGCACGCCCGTGCTCGTCGATGTGGGCCACCTCCATCAGCGTCTTGGTCAGGTAGAACGGCGTGCGCTGCCGGTCCAGGAAGCCCGAGATGCGCCCGCCGCGCAGGAAGCCCACGGTCTCGAATTTCCGGATCGCCGCGTTCATCGCGTAGAAGCTGTTGGTGTGCAGCTCGAAGGCGCTGATCGAGCGGACGCCGGGGATGAAGAACAGGAAGCGGCCGCTCAGGTTGCACTGGCGCTGCTGGTACTCGGGGCAGGACTCCGGCTCGCAGACGCCACCGTTGGCGTCGCGAAGCACGGTCTTGCGCCCGCCGAAGAGGCGGATGGTGCGGCGACCCGTGTCGTCGACGGGCACCGGTGCATGGGTCATGCAGTGGCGGACCCTGCCGTCGGCCGAGTACTGCGACCAGAAGTGCTTCTCGTGCGTTCCCCAGGCTGCGAGTTCGTGGGGCATCACCGTCTGCCAGTGGTCCGTCGGAAACACCACCGGGAATCGGTAGAGGCGACGGCCCTCGCCCTGGTCCTCGCCATGGGCTTCGAGAATCTGCATGGCGACTTCCGGGTTGGGGAAGTCCTGTGCCCGCACCGTGAACCACTGGACGTTGCGTGGCACGAGTGGCGTCTTCAGGTCGGGCAAGGCTTCGGCGATCGCGCGCTCGATCTGCTCGAAGGATTGGCCCGAGGCCACCCCCTGGTCGTAGATCGCCCGTGCCTTGGGCTGCTCGGCCGCCTTGCGCGTGAGCACTTTGATTCCGGCGCGGATCTTGCCGCCTGTGGGGATGCGGGCGGGGCCTTGCCCCAGGAGAGTCGGCGCCGCGATCGAGCCGCCTTGCTCGACGAGAACGCGTTGTGCGCTGGGAGGGGCCATGACGGCGCTCCTTCATGGGCGTCGGGACATTCCGACGATTCATGCTCTCGTGTCATTCCGGCTCATCAACCCCTTCGCTGGCGCCGGACCACTCCATCTGCCCGCGGGCATGCGAAACGTCGCGCGCATCGACGGCTCTCAAACGCGCGCGCCCGCGAGTTGGTACCGGGCGTCCGTCAACCCCCTACGATGGGCGCAGCATGAGCAACACCGAACCGCCCACCCCACATCACGAAACCCCGGCCTTGATCGCGGCATTGAGCGACAGCGCGCTGTGTCGCGCCAGCAGCGCTGCGATCTTCCAGCGCGGCAAGACCTACGCCACCTCCGGCGCCGTGCAAGTGCTGTCCGAGGAACCCGGCGATACACCGGCCATCTACGCCCAGGTCGCCGGCAGCGACACCTATGAGACCGAGGTGTGGATCCACGAAGGCGAGGTGGAAGGCGCCTGCGACTGCGCGAACGCCCAGGACGGCTGGTTCTGCAAGCACCAGGTAGCCCTGGCGCTGGTCTGGCGCGAACGGCTGAGCGGCGAGGCGCCGGCGGTCGACGACGAGGCGCGCATGACCGTGCAGGCCGGCGCCAAGCGGGCGAGGACGGTTCAGGACCGCCGCCAGGCCCTGCAAGAATTCCTGCAAGCCCAGGGCGCCGCGGTGCTGGCCGGCCGGCTGCTCGACCTGGCCGATCGCGATCACGAGATCGCGCGCGAGTTGCAGCAGTGGCGCAAGCTCAGCGAGACCAGCGACGGAACGGCCGACCCGAAGGCGCTGAAAGCGCTGGTCACCGAGATCCTGTCGCCTGGCCAAGGCTTCGTCTCCTGGCGCGAAAGCCACGCCTACGTGCACCGCGCCGAAGCGGTGCTGCCCTTGCTGGCCCAGGCCCGCGCGCAGGACCCGGCCGGCGCCGTGGTGCTGTGCCTGCAAGCCATGCGCCGCGGCTGGGCCGTGCTGATGCAGGCGGACGACTCCGACGGCAACATCGGCGGCCTGATCCAAGCGATCGGCGCCGAGTGGGTGGCCGCGCTCCAGCGCGCCGGCCCCCAGCCGGCCGCGTTCGGTGACACCTACCTGCAACTGCTGCTGGACGATCCTTTCGGGTGCTTCGACACCGCAGCGGCGGAGGCGGCAATGGGCCAGCCCGCCCTCACCCGCTACCGCAAAGCGCTGGCCGAACGCTGGCGCCAGGCCAAGGACGCCACGGCCGCCGCCAAGGCCGAGCACGACGAGTTGATGACCCAAGCCGGGGCCCGCCGGCAACGACCGCCCCCGACCGAGCGCGACACCGAACGCAACGTGCGGCTGTGGACACTCGAACGCATGCATCTGGCGCAGTTGGATGCCATGGGCGACGTCGACGGCGCCCTGGCGGTGATGCGTGGGGACCTGTCCGAGGCGGCGGGCTATCACCAGGTGACGGAGTACCTCGAACGGCACGGGCGCCTGCGCGAAGCGTTCGCCAATACGGAACTGGGGTGCAAGGCCTTCCCCGAGGACTCGCGGCTGCAGGAGGACCTGCTGCGGTGCTACGAGCGGGACGGCTGGGTCGAGGAGGTGCTGGCGTTGCGAAGGCGCCGCTTCGACGACAGCCCGAGTGTCGAGCGGTACCTCCAGGCGCTTCAGGCCGGCGCGGCGGCCGGGCGAGACGTTGCGGCCTTGCGCGACGAACTGCAGGCGGTGCTTCAGGCACGCGAGGAAGCGGCGATGAAGCAGGGATCAACAAGGCTGCCGTTTCTCGGCCGGGTCAACGGGCCGGGCGCAGGGCAGAGGGATGTTTCACTCAGAGCCGAGGTGTTGTGCTCGGAGGGCTGTTGGGAAGAAGCGCTGGTGCTGGTGCAGCCGCCGGCGTACTGCCGCGACGGGGTTCTGGCCTACATGGCCCGGAAGTTAGACCAGGACCACGAGGCACAGCGGGTCGAGTTGCTGAAGCGGGTCCTGGAGAGCGAGATGCGCGGCTCGAAAAGCCCGTATCGGCGCGAGCTCGAGTTGGTCGAGGAGATTGCGAGCCTTCTCGAACCCGCCCTGCGCGCCGCTTGGCTCCACCAATTGCGGGTCGAGTACAAGATCAAGAAGAACTTCGTTCGGGACCTGCCGCCGAGTTGACTTGGGCCGGTACGAACGCTGCTGAATGTCCGGTGTCGAGCGCGTAGGCGGGCAGCCGGACTCGGCCATCAAGCGTCGCTCACGACGGTCGGCTAACCGGAAACTCCATTGATTTGATCGGAAAGCTTGGCCCGGCTTGCGCAAGGTCTCATCGTGTGCCTAACAGCATCAGCGCCGACGACGCAGGCCGAACGTCTTGAACGCGCGCGCTCAAGGCGCGACAGGTTGATGCAAACGTCGACGCACAGGTCATCGCATTGCCCGCGACGCGGGAAGTCCGGCCATCACCCGGGTGATTCACGCGTGGATGAACCGAGCGACACGGCGCCCTCGACCAACACCCCGCCGCCGCGTCGACTCTCGATGACCAGGCTTCCACCTACATCGGCCATGCGCCTGCGCATGTTGAAGAGGCCGTGGCCGCCGGCCGCCGGGTCCTGCCCAAGTCCGGGACCGTCATCGCTGACGCTGAAAACCAGCTCCTGGCCGTGGACCCTCAGCGTCAATTCGATCCGTGCGCGGTCTCCAGCGTGCTTGGCCGCGTTCTGCAGGGCCTCGGCGCAACAGTAGTAGACCGCCTGCTCGACGGCGCCGTCCAGCCGTTGGACCGGCTCGATGTTCACGATCACCGGGCGCGACGACCGATGGGCCAGTTGCGCAAGCGCCGGAGCCAGCCCCTCCTGCAGCAGCAGCCCCGGCGCGATGCCATGCGCCAGTTCGCGCAGCTCATGCAGGGCGGCATCGATGTCGGGGCCGGTTTCGCTCAGGAGTTGAGCGCCACGTGTCGGATCGGAATCGAGCAGACGCTGGACGACCGTGAGCTTCATGCGCAGCGCCAGCAGCCGTTGTTGCGCTCCGTCATGCAGGTCGCGTTCCAGGCGTTCACGCTCGGTTGCCGCTGCCTGGGCGGCCTCCCGGCGGGTCGAGCGCAGGGCGGCCTCGAACTGGTGGCTGGTCAGCGCCACGCGCATGCTGGCCGCGACCGACTCCACCAGCGACGGTACCTCGAGGAGCGCGGCGTCGTGGATGAGGACGGCCGCCGCTTCGCCACGCTGGCCGGTGATCATCTGCGTCGCGCGCCGGGTATTGCCGGCTTCCGGCAGGCGCAGCTCGCGCCCATGGCCATCGACCCAGCATGACGTTTCGGGGCGCCAGTAGCCGACCTGCAGCGTGGGGTCGCCGAGCGCGCGGGCCGTCAACGGCTGCAAGGTCTCGCGCGACGGCGTGCTGCGCAGCCCGCTGACCAGTTCCTGCAGCGTGCGCGCGATCCACAGTCGCCCGGCCAGCAGGCCCCAGCCAATCGCGGCCGGCACGGCAGCCGTCAGCAACACCGGCAGCCAGGAAAGGCGCACGGTGGCCACAACGATGGCGAGGCTCAGCATGCGCAGCACGAAGACGATGAGCACCGGAGCCAGCATGCGCCGCATCAGCGGCGATGCCAGTCGCAGCCGCTGCACGAGCCGCGCCACCGCGCCCAGCAGCAGCAGCACGGCCGCAGCCCGGAACGCGACGACGAGCGCGCTGGCGAGTTCAGGCCGGTCGCTCACGAAGAGCACGTTGCGGGGGCACTCGCCATCGCAGGCCAGCACCGGTCCGCCGATGGGGATCAGCGGCGTGAAGAAGTTGATCGGCAACCACAGCAGCAGCACGCAGGCCGCCATCACCCCCAGCAGTCCGCGGTCCAGGCGCGTGCCGAGGCGGCCGCTCGGGAAGGCCAGCATCACCCAGACCAGCATCAGCTCGCTGGCCATGCGCGCCACGCGGGCCAGCGTGAACAGATAGGGGTTGGACGATCCGCCCAACGCCGGGTGGATCGCCAGCAGCGCGGTCAGCATGAACAGCAGCGTGGCCATCGGACGCTGCGGGTAGCGCGTGCGAACGGCGATCGCCACCATCCAGGTCAGCAGCACGCCGACCGCAGCCAGCCCCGCATTGATCCAGCGCGCCGGGCTCGGCACCTCGGTGGCGAAAAGCAAAGTCGCCGTCGCCAACGCGATGCCGGGCAACCACAGGGGCGACCAGGCGACGCGCAAGACGGTCATGGTGCGTCGTCTTCGGCCAGGAACAGCAGCGTCGCGTGCACGCGGCGGCTGATCGATTCATCGTTGGCGATGCCCAGACGGCCGAAGATCTCGTTGACGTGTTTCTCGACCGCTCGCTGCGTGACGCCGAAGTGGCGCGCGATGGCCAGGTTGCTGCGACCTGCCGCCACGACGGCGAGGATCTCGCGCTGGCGGGGCGTGAGCGCCTCGAGCGGCGCACGCGGACGGGCCCGGTGAACCAGCAGACCGTCCACCAGTTGCGGATCGATGCGGCACTCGCCGGCGGCCACCCCTTCGATCGTCGAGACCAGATGGTCCAGGTCGTGGATGCGGTCCTTCAGCAGGTAGCCGCGCCCGAGGGAGCCGCCGGCCAGCACGCGCGCCGCCGAGTGTGCGCTGCCGTGCTGGCTGAGCACGACGACACCGACGTCGGGATGCCTGGCTCGCAGGACTTCGGCCGCACGAAGACCCTCGTCGGTGAAGCTCGGCGGCAGGCGGATGTCGAGCACCACGACATCGGGTGGATCGTTCGCGACCCGCTCCAGCATGGCCTGGGCCTCGTCGAAGCGCCCGACCACCGCCAGTTGCGGCGCGAGTGCGAGCAACTGCGTAAGGCCCTCGCGGATGAGGTAGCTGTCGTCGACGATCATCACGCGCAGCGGGCTGCCACGGGGGGCCACCGTTGGATTCTTCGGGTCCAGCGTTTTCGGCTTCATGGCCTCGGAAGTGTAGGCGCCGCCGACGCTGCCGGCTTCGCGGCGACCCAGTGAGAGCCGCCCAAGCAGCGCTCGCCGGCCGGGCTGCCCACGCCGGGCGCGCACCGGAGCATGAAGCCAGCCTGCAGCGTCTGCCGCGCCGTCTCGTTCGCATATCCGCAGGCGGTGTCTGCCGGCCGGCGTGGCAAAGCCATGAACCCCGGCGCGCGCGTGAACTTCGTTGCTGCCGGCACGCTGGCGCCCGCGCTGCTTGGGTCGGCAAGCGGATTCGCTGCCGATGCCGGCTGCGACGCCGGTTTCTGGGCCGGGTCGCGTGCGGACGGGTCGATCAGCACCGACCAGGCTGCCGATGGCTCGGGCCGATCCAGCCCTTGCATCGCCTGCCGCATGGCCTGGGGTGGGCCGGATCGCGCGATCTCGACCGGCAGCGCGGAGCAAGCAGCCGACCAGGGGTACGGCCCGTCCCTCAGGCCAGCAGGCCATCGCAGGGAAGGGGCATCCCGCTGCCCCGTCAGGCCGCAGGCAAGACCTGCGGCCCTTCCTACGTCTGGTGACTGTCTCGCGCGGCCTCCACCCGTTCGAGCTCGACGACAGCACCGACCCGGATCAATCCGCCTGTGGTCACGCGCGCGGTCAACCCACCGTGGCCGCGCAGCGCGTTGTATCCACCCAGACCCAGCTCGGTCTCCATGCGTGAGCACGGCGGGCAGGATCCGGTGACCTCGATGCAGACTTCCGGCCCCACGCGCCACACCAGCACCTGGTCGGCAAACGGCGAATGCATGGCAGCCAGATTCAGGCCGGAGATCACCAGGTTGCGCCGCAGCCGCCGCGCGTCGACGGCCTGCTGCAAGGTCCAGGCGCCGATCAGCGGCAGGTGTTCGTGCTGGATCAGCGTGAGCTCGCGGTGGCGTTGGGCCTCGGTTTCAGCCAGCCGCTGCCCGCGGTGGTCGCCGATCAGGCCTCGGCCAGGCTCGGCCCGCACCTCGTCGACGAAGACGGCTTGCGCGCGCCGCTGCGGCCTGAGCACGATGGCTTCGACACGGCCGCCGGCTGCAAAGCGGGTGGTCAGCCCGCGCAGTCCGAGCGCACCCGCCGCGCGCTGCTCGACCATCACAGCACTTCGTCGACCGACAGCGTTCGGCCGCGAAACTCGATCTGGTCACCGGCGCCGGCGCCGGCAATCGCCTGGTAGATGGGCGCTTCCGCCGAGATGCCCATGAACGTGCGGCCGTCGCACTCGAAGGCATCGGTCGCCACGCCGATGACGAACCAGCGGCCACCGATGTTGACCGCGGCGCCTTCGGTCACTTCGTCCTTCGGCCCGAAGTCGATGCGGCCAAGCGTGGCCAGCGCGTGCTCGTGGGTGTGGATCGGGCACTCGAACGACTGCGCCAGCACAGCGCTGTTGTGCGCTTGAGACGAGGCGCCGGCCTCGCCGCCCTCGTCGCCGCGGCCTGCCGCACCGGCCAGGTACCGGGCATAGGACTGTTCGGCAAAGCGAAGCTGTTCCGCGCGCAGCGCCAGCATGGTGGTCTTCAGATGGGTCTTGTCGGTCATGGAGGTGTGCTCCTTGGATCAATCGAATACAGGTCGAAGTCGATGACGCCGGCCGGCTCGCGGTAGCGCCAGGCTTGTGAAGGCTTCATTGCGGATCGGCAGGACAACGCCAGACCGCCAGCGCATACCCGCGGCGCTCGTCGGTGAGCAGCTGGGTACTGTCGAAACCGCTGAGTCGCGCCAGCCGCTCGATGCTCCGCGGCGAGTACTTCTGCGACTGCTCGGTGTAGAGCGTCTCACCGGCCGCGAATTCGAACTCGCGGTCCAGCACTTTGGAGGCGACCACTTGCTGCACGCTGCTGACCAGGAAGCTGCGTGCAACGCCTTGCAGCGGGCAGTAGCTGGCGAAGTGAGTGAAGGCCTCCAGGTCGAAGTTCATGCCCAGCTCGCGGTTGAGCCTGCGCAGCAGGTTCAGGTTGAACTGTGCGGTGACGCCCTGGGGATCGTCGTAGGCGGCCTGGATGACGTGCGGGTCCTTCATCAGGTCCAGACCGAGCAGCAGGACATCGCTCCCACGCAGGCGCTCGCGGATGCGCTGCAGCAAGGCCACGGCACTGCCCTCTTCCAGGTTGCCCAGGTTGCTGCCCAGCAGCATGGCCACCTGGCGTCGATTCGGCGAGGTGGTGGGCCAATGCTCGAAGTAGTCGGCCAACATGGGCTCGAACGCAGTCCGGGGAAGGTGTCGCTCGAAGCGCTGGGCGAGTTCGGCCAGCGCATGCGTCGACACGTCCATCGGCCGGTAGATGAAGTCCACGCCTTGGTCGTGAAGCGCCCGGCACAGGGTCAGGGTCTTCTCGCCGTCGCCGCTGCCCAGCTCGATCAGCTCGAGCGGATGATGGTCCGCGCCGATCCGCTGTGCCAGCTCGTCGGCGCGCTGGCGCAGCAGGTCGTGCTCGACGCGGGTGAGGTAGTACCCGGGCAGGGCCATGATGCGCTGGAAGATGCGCGAACCCGCGTCGTCATAGAACCAGGCCGAGGACAGCGCCTTTTGCGGCGCGCTCAGCCCCTGCAGCACATGCTGCGCCAAGGTTTGTTCGTCGGTCATTCGTGGCCCTGATCCCGCACGTCGCGTGCCGGTCGGATGCCGGTGAACTGCCAGCGCTGCGGCGTCTTGAGGAAGTTGCGATAGGTCAGGCGCGCATGACCCGGTGGCGTGGCGAACGAGGCTCCACGCAGCACCTGCTGGTCGACCATGAACTTGCCGTTGTATTCACCGACGGCACCCGCACTGCGGCGAAACCCCGGGTAGGGCTGGTAGGCGCTTTGCGTCCATTCCCAGCGGCGGCCCCAGGCCAGGTGCGCAGCGCCTGCCTCCCATTCGAACTCTGTCGGCAGCCGCCAGCCGGCCCACTGGCAGAAGGCAAAGGCTTCGTAGTAGCTGACATGGCTGACCGGCGCCGTGCTCCTCTCCAGCGGCTGCACACCACCGAGCGTGAAGTGCTGCCAGCGGCCGCTGCCGTCGGGGTGCCAGTACAGGGGTGCCTTGTGGCTCAGCGTGCGCACCCAGTCCCAACCTTCGGCATGCCACAGCTCGTGGCGCTCGTAGCCGCCGTCGGCCATGAAGTCCAGGTATTCCTGGTTGGTGACCAGCGCCAGGCGCAACTGCGTGGCGCCCACCAGCACGGTGTGGCGCGGCGACTCGTTGTCGAAAGCAAAGCCGCGGCCGGTGTGGCCGACTTCGATCGTGCCGCCGGCTACGTCGATCCACTCATCCAACGGTGGGCAGGTGCCGTCGTGCTCGGCCGTCAGGTCGAGTGCACTGCGGCCCTGTGGGTCATACAGCGCGGGCCGTGCATTGACACCGAGGATGAACTTGATGTCCGTGACCAGCAACTCCTGGTGCTGCTGCTCGTGCTGCAGGCCCAGCTCCACCAGATCGGCCACCTCGGGCTCCAGCGGCTGAGACAGCAACTCGCCCATGGCCGCATCCACATGCGCCCGGTAGGCCAGCACTTCGGCCACCGTCGGGCGGCTCAGATGCCCGCGCTGCGTGCGCGCCACCCGCACACCCACCGACTCGTAGTAGCTGTTGAACAGGAAGTCATGGTGCGCATCGAAGACCGCGTAACCCGGGCGATGGGGCAGCAACACGAAGTGTTCGACGAACCAGGCGGTGTGTCCAAGATGCCACTTGGGTGGGCTCACCTCGGGGGTCGGCTGGGGCACATGGTCCTCGATGGACAGCGGCGCGCACAGCCGCTCGGTGCGCTGGCGCACGCTGCGATAGCGCTGGGCGAGGATCTGCTCCCGGGAAAGGATCGACATCTGGGAAAACTCCGGAAAACGACGGGCTCAGCCGCCAAAGCGTTCGGTGCGGATCGCCTGGTCGGGCACCTGCAAGGCGCGCAGCATGGTGATCGCGCTCTCGACGAAGGCATTGCTGCCGCAGACGTAGACCGACGCCGACTGCGTGGAACTGTCGCCCAGGTGTTGCAAGGCGGCGGCCAGATCGACCTCGCGGATTCGACCGGCATGGTCCTGGGCCCGCTCGACCACCGACTCGCGCGACAGGGCCAGGCGGCTCTGGAAGCCGCTGTTGTGGGCTTCCCAGCGCTGCAACTCAGGCCACAGCAACACGTCGGCCATGGTACGCGCGGCCACCACGAGCACCATGGGCGCGGCGCCGCGCGACTGCACGCGGTGCGCGGCCATCGCCAGCAGCGGCACGACGCCCGAGCCGCCACCGATCAGCAGCGTGGGGCGCCCGTCCTGCACGCGCCAGACGAAGTGTCCGCCGACCGGGCCGAGGATCTCGAGCGACTCGCCCACCTGGGCGGCGTCGTGGAACCACGGCGAGACCTCGCCTTCGGCCAGGCGCTCGACGCCGAGCTCGTACACGCCATCGCGCTCGGGGGGCGAGAGCAACGAATAGCTGCGCTGCGCCTGGTAGCCGTCTTCGGCGGTGAGCCGCACGTCCAGGTGCTGCCCAGCCAGCGGGCGCCACCAGCGCTGCGGGCGCAGCACCACGCGGCGGATGGTGGGACTCAGGGGTTCGAGCGCTTCGATGCGGGCGGGCTGCCAACTCAGGCGATGCGAAGCTTCATCGCCCGCATCAGCCATAGCGCTCTTCCTTGAACGGGTCGCCGCGCATGTGATAGCCGCGCAGCTCCCAGAAACCCGCCTCGTCGGCCTTGGTGAACTGCAGTGCATTCACCCACTTGGCCGACTTCCAGAAGTACAGGTGCGGCACCAGCAGGCGGGCCGGCCCACCATGTTCGTGCGCCAGGGGCTTGTCGTCGAAGTGCGTCGCCACCAAGGCACGCCCGCCCGCCAGGTCGGCCAGCGGCACATTGGTGCTGTAGCCGTCCAGCGAGTGCGCCAGGATCCAGGGCGTGGGCGGCTGCACGCCCGCGGCAGCCAGCAAGGCGTCCACGGTCACGCCGCGCCAGCGGGTGTCGAACTTGGACCAGGTGGTCACGCAATGGATGTCCACCACGATCTCGGTCTGCGGCAGAGCGTTGAATTCCGCCCAGGTCCAGGTGCGCAGCGGCTTGGGCCCGACCTTCAACGTGAGGCCCCAATCGGCGAGGCTGGGCGGGCGCGGCGCGGGCCCAGCGGTGAGGACCGGAAAACCATCGGTCAGCGACTGGCCGGGCGGCAGTCGGCCTCCATGGTTGTCGACGCCGCGGTTGCGGCCACCGAAGGATCGGTTGATGGGCATGGCTGGGAACTGTGGGGCGTTAGTTGGCTTGGAGGGGCTTGCGCCGATCGATGATGGTGGGCAGGAACTCGGTCACCGTGGGATGCACGGGCAACGCCTCGCGCACCGCTTGCCAGGTGCCGCCGCTGGCCATCACCAGGCTGATGGCCTGGATGATTTCGTCGGCCTGGATGCCCAGCATCGTGGCGCCCAGGAAGTGACCGCTGTCCTCGTCGATCAGCAGCTTGATGGTGCCGATGGTTTCGCTTTCCTCTTTGGCCCGACTCACCTGCTCCATGGCATGCACCGCCTGCGAGATGCGCCGCCCCTGCGCCACCAGGCGCCGTGCCTCGGCCTCGTACAGGCCCACGTGGGCCAGCGGTGGGTCGGTGAACATCGCGTAGACGGCGGTGCGATCATCGGCGCTGCGCTGGCCGCCGGCCAGGTTGGCCGCCAGGATCTCGTGGTCGTGGTAGCTGGTGTGCGTGAACGCCCCGCGCTGGTTGATGTCGCCCAGCGCCCAGATGCCTGGCACATCGGTTTCCAGGCGCTCGTTGGTCGCGATGTAGCCGCGCATGTTGGGCTTGAGCCCCACGCTGTGCAGCCCCAGGTCGTCGGTGTTGGGCACCCGGCCGGTGGCCACCAGCAGGTGGCTGCCGCCGATGATGCGGCCATCGGCCAGCTCGACGCAGCTGCCGCCGGCGAACTGGCCCGGGCTCACGCGCTGGATGTCCAGCCCGGTGAAGACATCGATGCCTTCGGCGCGCAGCATCGCGGTGACGGCCTGCGAGACGTCTTCGTCTTCGCGCATCGTCAGGCGCGGGCCGGTTTCGATGATGGCCACCTTGCTGCCCAGGCGGCGAAAGATCTGCCCCATCTCCAGGCTGATGTAGCCGCCGCCGATGATGACCAGCTTGCGCGGCAGTTCACGCAGCGCCAGCAGGCCTTCGTTGTCCAGGTGCGGGTTGTCGAGCAGGCCGGCAATGGGCGGCAGGTACGGGCGCGTGCCCGTGTTGAGCACCACCTTCGGCGCGGCGAGCCGCCGCTGGTCGGCCTCGACCACAAACCCGGCCTCGTTTCGGCCGGCCAGGCGGCCGTGGGCCTTGATGATGGTCAGCCCCTCGAGACCACCCAGCCAGCTCTGCAAGCCTGCACGCGACTCGTCGACTCGCTGCTTCATGCGCTGCATGGCCGCCGCGAAGTCGACCTCGACCGGCCCCACGCGCACGCCGAACTCGGCGGCGCGGCGCGCCATGTAAGCCACGCGCGCCGACTTGCGCAGCGTCTTGGTGGGTGTGCAGCCCCGGTTGACGCAGGTGCCGCCCAGGTCACGCGATTCGATCAGCGCCACCCGGCGACCCTGGGCCACCAGCTTGGCCGCCAGGAACGGGCCGGCCTGGCCGGCACCGATGACGACGGTATCGAATGCCTCGGTTCCGGTCATGCCCGCACCTCGACGCCGCGCCAGAATGCCATCCGGCCGGCCACGGCCTCGGCGTCGGGCTTGGGCTCTGGGTAAAACCACGCGGCGTCGCGGTTGAGCGCATCGCCGACCTTCAGCGTGTAGTAGCTGGCACGCCCCTTCCACGGGCAAGTCGTGTGGTTGTCGCTGGCCAGCACGTGCTCGCGGCGCAGCGATGACAAGGGGAAATAGGCATTACCCTCGACCTCGACGATGTCGTCGCTGTCGGCAATGACGGTGTCCTTCCAGATGGCTTTCATGCGGATGACTCGAAGTGGTGACTCAAACGTGTGGGGTTGTGACGGCTAGCGTTCTGGGTTCAACCGGGTCACGATCACCGGCTGGCCTTCGAGCGTTCGGTGGACGGGGCACAGGTCGGCCACGCGCAGCAGGTCGCTGCGCTGCTCTTCGCTCAACGGCCCTTGCAGCGTGATTTCCCGGGTGATGCGCTCCACCCGCCCGCTGCGCCCGTCGCACTCCGTGCAGTCCTGGGCATGCAGCCGCTCGTGGCGCAGGACGGCCTGGACATCGTGCAGCGAGTAGCCTTTGCGCTTGGCGTACACGCGCAGGGTCATCGAGGTGCAGGCCCCCAGCGACATGAGGAGGAGGTCGTAAGGGCCGGGACCGCGATCACCGCCCCCCAGTTCGCCCGGTTCGTCGGCGTCCAGCAGGTGGGACCCCGCCCGCATGGTGCGCCAGAACGCATGATCGCGCTCGCCGATCCAGACCGACCCGCCGGGCAGCTCGGCCGGGCCCGGCACAGGCGGCTGCACAGCAGCATCCACATAGCGCCCCGCCCAGGCACTGACGACGTCGGCCACATAACCGGCGTCCGCGCCTCGGGTCAGCAGATGATCGGCATCGTCGAGACTCACGAAGCTCCTGGGATGGCTCGCCGCGCTGAACAGCGCATGCGCCTGCTCGAGGCCCACCACCTGATCGTGGGGTGCGTGCATCACCAGCAGGGCGCGGCCGAGACCCGCCGATGCCGCGGCATCGCTGGCATGGTTGCTCAGTTCGCCGATGAACTCGGCACTGAGGGAAAGGTCGCGCCCACCGAGCTTCACTTGCCAGTCGCCTTGCGCGTCCACCATCGCGCCCTTGAATTGCCGCAACAGGTGCTTGGCCGTGGCCGGCGCGCCGATGGTGCACACGGCCTTGACCTGCGGCAGCTGCCGCGCGGCCAGCAGCGCCGCCGTGCCACCCAGGCTGTGCCCGACCAGCAGGCTCGGCTGGCCCTGCGTGGCGCCCATCCGGTGCACCGCGGCGACCAGGTCCTCGACATTGGCCGTGATGCCGGCCTGGCCGAGTTCACCTTCGCTGTCGCCCAAACCCGTGAAGTCGAAGCGCAGCGTCGCGATGCCTCGCGACGCCAAAGCCCGGCTGATCTTGGTCGCGGCCAGCGAGTTCTTGCCACAGGCGAAGCAATGTGCAAAGACGGCAAAGGCACGCGGCGCCGCCTGGTCCGGCAACTCCATGACGCCGGCCAGTCGATTGCCACGGGTGCCGGCAAATTCCACCTTGCTGCTGCTCATGAAGCTGGCGTCGACCTGGGGGTGTTGCAGCCCGTGGCCACGGCCTCAGCTCCCGACCTTGTTCAGAGACAAGGCGTTGATGCAGTAGCGCAGCCCGCTGGGCGCCGGCCCGTCCGGAAACACGTGACCCAGATGGGCATCGCAGACGTTGCAGGTGGTCTCCACGCGCGTCATGCCGTGGCTGTGGTCGGCATGGTAGGCCACCACGCCGGGCACCACCGCCTGGGTGAAGCTGGGCCAGCCGCTCTTGCTGTCGAACTTGGTGGAAGCGTCGAACAGTTCGGTGCCGCAGCTCCCGCAGGCATAGCGCCCCGGCTCGAACAGGCGACACATGGACGAGCTGTGCGCCCGCTCGGTACCCTTTCCCCGCATCACGTAGAACTGATCCGGTGTCAAGCGTTCGCGCCATTGCGCCTCGCTGAGTTCCACGCGCCGCGGCGGCTGCGGGTTGCCCTTGCGGGTGAGCTCGAGCACGCCGCGCCAGGTGAGCGTGTCGGCATCGGGCTGCGGCGCCCGTGGCGCCGCCTCGGCGCGCTTGAGCGACGCAATGAGCTTTTCGGCGTCGACGCGGAAGTGGTTGTAGATCACGACACCGGCCGGATCGATCAGAATGAACCAGGGCGTGCCGCCGTTGCGATAGCGCTGCATCAGCACCGAGCCGGCTCCCTCGCGTCCCTCACCGGCGTCGTGGCCGAACGGGATGGGCAACGCATACTTGCTCTGCGCCGCCACCATGCGCTCGAAGGTGTTGGATTCGAAGTCCTCGAACACCGTCTGCACGGCGGCAAAGCTGATGAACGACGAGCCCCTGAAGGTCTGTACCAGCTGCGCCAGCGCCGGAAACCCCGTCAGGTGGCAGCCGGGGCAGGCGTCCTGAAAGCAGAAGATCAGCTTGTAGGCGCCAGGCATCTTGTCCAGGCCGTACGCGGCCAGCGGCTGGCCGGAGGGGCCGATCCACTGGGTCACACCCAGCTCGGGCGCAGCTTCGTCCATGATCCCGGCGTGCGGGGCAGTGTCGTTTGCCATTGTCAAACCTTGGTTGGGGACTGATCTCGGTGGCGGCAGCCTGTTTCAGGTGCCACAGAAAGTACGGTAGGAGGCTGTTTGTTGAGCAGGTGCGGGTTCGGAAAAGACCTGATCGGACTCACGCTCATCGAATGGTTGCCGCAAGACCGACAGCAGCGTCTCGAACGGCGCCAAATCGTCGTCGGCTGTTGCGGCAGTCAGTGCAGCCTCGACCTGATGGTTGCGCGGGATGTAGATCGGGTTGGCGCGGCGCATGGCGGCCAGCCTTTCGGCCCCGGCCGTGCTCGTACCCGCACCCTGGCCGACGCTGCCCAGGCGCACCTGCCAGCGGTCGAGCCAAGGCTCCAGCGCCGCAGCGGACTTGCCGAACAGCGTGCGCAGGGCCGTGCTGTCGCCCCGCGCAGCATCGTTCAGGCGCCGAAAACCCAGCGTGAAGTCGATGCGGTGCGCCTGTAGCAGCGCCAGGTAGTCGTCCGCCAGCACGCGGTCGGCCTTGTCGGTGCCGTCCAGGCCGAGCTTGGCGCGCAGCACCTGGGTCCAGTCCGCGTCGAAGCGCTTGGCAAAGCCGTTGACGATCTCGGTGGCGGCCTCCACGGCGCGCGCGGTGTCGCCGTCCGGAGCGATCAGCGGCAGCAGGGTTTCGGCAAAGCGCGCCAGGTTCCACTGGGCGATCTTGGGCTGATTTCCGAAGGCATACCGGCCACCGGTGTCGATCGAGCTGAACACGGCCTCGGGATCGAAGTGCTCCATGAAGGCGCAGGGACCGTAGTCGATGGTTTCGCCCGAGATGGTCATGTTGTCGGTGTTCATCACGCCGTGGATGAAACCAATGCCCATCCAGCGCGCAACCAGCGCGGCCTGGCGTTCGACCACGGCCTGCAGGAAACCCAGGTAGCGATCAGGCATGCCGACGAGCTGCGGGTCGTGGCGCGCGATGGCGTAGTCGGCCAGGCGGCGCAACAGCGCCTCGTCCTCGCGCGCGGCGAAGAACTCGAAGGTACCCACCCGCAGGTGGCTGGCGGCCACGCGGGTCAGGATGGCACCGGGCAGCACCTGCTCGCGCTGCACGGTGGAGCCCGTGGCCACGGCGGCCAGCGCCCGCGTCGTGGCGATGCCCAGCACATGCATGGCCTCACCCAGCAGGTACTCGCGCAGCACCGGCCCCACGGCGGCCTTGCCGTCTCCGCGGCGCGAGAACGCGGTGCGCCCCGAACCCTTGAACGCGATGTCGCGGCGCTGGCCACTGCGGTCGATCAGTTCGCCCAGCAGCAGCGCGCGACCGTCGCCGAGCTGGGGCGAGAAGCCCCCGAACTGATGCCCCGCGTAGGCTTGCGCCAAGGGATCCGCTCCGGGCGGCACGACGTTGCCGGCCAGTACCGACACGCCCGCGGGCGAGCTCAGCGCCTGCGGGTCGAGGCCAAGCTCGTGCGCCAGTTCGGGGTTGAGCTGCAGCAGACGGGGAGCCGGCGAGCCCGCAGGCTTGCTCCGCACGTAGAACCCCTCGAGCTCACGCGCGTAGGTGTTGTCGAAGGCAAGACCAGCCGGCGGCGGCGCAGCAGGGTCGGAACGCTCTTCGATCGATGGGTTCACTGCGGCTTGCAAGTCATGTCTCCGGTTGGGTGCGCCCTGGCGCGAGTCCTATGCGGCCCGGGCCTCTTGGTCGTCGCCACCGAACGCCTGGATCAGCCGCTCGCCGTCGAGACGGAAGTCGCTGTGCAAGACCTCGCCCAGCGGATCGAGGACGATGAACCAGGGTGTGCCGCGCGTCTTGAAGTCCGTCATCAGGCTTGGACAGCGGCCCACCGCGGGGTCGTGCCCGAAGGGGATCGTCAACCCGTAGCGCTGCTGGTTCTCGCGCAGGCGCTCGAAGGTGTTTGTCTCCGCGCCTTCGAACACCGTCTGCACGGCGGCAAAGCCGAAACCCTTGCCCGACAGCGCCTCGTGCAAGACCCCGAGCGTCGGGAACCCATGACTGTGGCAGCCCGGACACCAGTGCTGGAAGCAGTAGATCACCTTGAAGCCGGGGCCCAGATCGGCCAGCTTCAGCGGTTGGGTCGTCGGTTGCCCGCCGGTGTCGATCCACCGAGGAACTCGCAGCTCCGGGGCCTTGACGGGAAATTCATTGCGGTTCATGGAGTCCTTTGATGTCGAGAGCATGTGGCCTGAAACAACAAATGGCGCGACCCGCTCAGGTCGTGGCGGATCCGCGCTTGGGCAGCTTCCAGTTGGCACGCGGGTAGTGGCAGGTGTAGCCGTGGGGATGCCGGACCAGATAGTCCTGGTGCTCGGGCTCGGCCTGCCAGAACGGGCCAGCCGGCTTCACCTCGGTCTGCACCTTGCCGGGCCACAGCCCGGAGGCGTCGACGTCGGCGATCACGTCCAGCGCGACCCGCTGCTGCTCGGGCGTCGTGAAGTAGATGCCCGAGCGGTAGGAACTGCCCCGATCGTTGCCCTGACGGTTCAGCGTGCTCGGGTCGTGGATCTGGAAGAAGAACTCCAGCAGGTCGCGATAGCCGATGCCGACCGGGTCGAACACGACTTCCACGGCCTCGGCATGGGAGCCATGGTTGCGGTAGGTGGCGTTGGGCACATCGCCTCCGCTGTAGCCCACACGCGTGCCGATGACGCCAGGCAACTTGCGCACCAGATCCTGCATGCCCCAGAAGCAGCCCCCTGCGAGGATGGCGGTTTCGGTCATGCTCATGTTTCAGCTCCTGTAGGCTCCGTCGAAAAAGGAACGACTTGCAAGCTGGGCCGCGCTTGTGCCGCTCTGCGCCACTCGAGGCGCTCATGCGTATGGCCTCGCCGACCAAATCACAGATTGGAATTGATGTCAGGGCAGTACGCCCGACCGCAATGCTGCACATCGTCTTGTCAGGCATGCAGCACGTCCACTTCGCGCGACGCCGGGGGGTCGACTGCAATGCGTGGATGGCGACAGCAGGTCGTGGTCGCCGTGCGCGGCAGGCGTAGGCGTGTCGCGTCCAGACTGGCCGTGGCTTGCGGTCACGGGGACCGCGCGCCCTCCACTGGACGATTGGTCGATCTCGGTGGACGACGGGTGGCATCTGGCCTGTCAGGGCTGCACATGCCGAACGACCGATCCAGTGCAGTACGCGGCGTCCTTGGGCGGACCGGCCGGCTGCGACGAAAGGCATCGCGCATGAAGAGACCACTTCCGGCTGCCACCTCGAAGCGAGACGGCAGCCTGCCTATAGACCTGCGCCGCATCTTCGACAACCCAGCGGTTCGGCTCAACATGATCAGCAATCTGCCGATGCCGGCGTTGCTGATCGATCGATCCGGCGTCGTGCGCCTCGTCAATGCGCAAGCCGCGGTGCTGATGGGACACACCGCGACCGGCAAGCGACTCAGTGAGTGGTTCGCTGCGATTCAGGGTAGTTCCACTGACTGTGGATCTTCTGCCCACGTCGAGGTCCTGCGCGCACCATCAATGGCAACCCGGGCAATGCGCATGTCGGGTTGGATGCGGACGGTCGATTCGCGATGGGCCGCGGTGGACCTCCGGGTCGAGCGCTTGGCCCCGATCGCGATTGGCGGCGCACATGCCGAGGTCATCGTCGTAATGCGCGTACGCGGGCCGACAATGGCGCCTGCCGCCCGTCGAGGCTCGGAACTTAGCTGATTCCAAGTCGCGTGCGCTGCCACGCACCGGGCGGCACGCCGGCCGTGCGCTGGAAAGCGCGAGCGAACGCGGCCACACTTCGATAGCCCGTTTGCGTGGCCACCACCTTGACCGGTTTTCCCTCGGCCAGCAGGCTGCGCGCCAGGCTCATGCGCCAGCCGGTCAGGTACAGCAGCGGCGGCACACCCACGACCTGCGCAAAGCGCTGGGCGAAGGCCGAGCGCGACAGATTGGACAACGTTGCCATCGAGTCCAGTGTCCATTGGCGCCCAGGTGCAGCGTGCAGCGCCTCGAGCACGGCGCTGAGCCTGTCGTCGGCCATGGCATCCAGGACACCACCTTGCAGCATGTCGTTCTCGACCAGGTGACGGATCACGACAACCAAGGTGTACTGCAGCAGGCGGTCGACTGCGGCGCCGTAACCGTAGGCGCGGTCGTCGGCCTCTTCGAACATCAACTCCACCGGCCTGCGCAGACGCGCCGTGGTACGCAGATCGACCACCGTGATGTCGGGAATCACCATCGACAACGGCGGCGCGAGGTCGCTGAGCGTGGCGCACATCAGATCGACGCCGGCGGCGCCAAGCCCTTCGACGCGGTGCTCTAGCGGGCGCGGCATCAACACCACACAAGGCGCCTGCACGAGCAGCGGCGCCTCACGTTGACGCGTAAGACTGAGTTCGCCTCGGCTCAGCAGATGAATGGACCCGTCTGAAGTCCCGTCGACATCGGGCGAGAGTCCGCACAGCGTGCCTGAATAGAACATCTTGGCCACCGGTGCAAAGCGCAACATGTGGCTCAGCAGTGCGTCTTTCGGGGAAGCGTTCTCGGCCATGCTGAGATGTTCCATGTGGCTGGACGATGGGTGCAAGGAATCGGACGATCGGTCGCGCGACCGTCGCTACAGTGAGTGAACCCAACAGGCCGGATTCGCTAGCCCGCGCAAATGCGCAGCGGCGCAATTCCGCCACATTGTCCGCGATGACCATTCTGCCCGCCGTCTCCTTGCCCATCGCGCTTGCCTGGGGTGCGCTGCCTGGGGCAGGCATCGTCGCCGGTGCCCTGCTGGGTGTATACGCACCGCTGTCGCACCGCTCGGTTGCACGCGCGATGGCGCTGGGCGCGGGGCTGCTGCTCGCGGCGGCGGCGGTGGAATTGGCTGCCGAAGTGACTCGAACCCATCCATGGATCGGTGTCGCCGCCCTGCTCGCCGGCGCGGCCACATTCAGCGCTGCCAATGCATGGCTGTCGCGCCGCGGTGCGAAGCACCGCAAACGTTGCGGTGAGTGCGTCGCTCAATCCAGCGAAGCGGATGTTCCCAACAGCGGCCTGGCCATCGCGATGGGCACGGCGATGGATGCCGTCCCTGAGGCCATCGTGCTGGGTCTGAGCCTGCACGCACACGGGCCGAATGCCGCGCTCATCGCCGCCATCACGCTGGGCAATCTGCCCGAGGCCATGTCGGCGTCCGCGGGTATGCGCGCTGCGCGCCGCAGCGTGCGCTGGATCCTCGGGTTGTGGCTGTTGATTTCGGCGGCGACGACCCTGCTCACGGGCGTGGGCTATCTCTTCGCGGGTGTGCTCACGGCTCATGACGCGCTGCTGATGCAGGCCTTTGGCGCCGGTGCGCTGTTGGCCATGGTCAGCGAAACGCTGCTCCCCGAGGCTGCGCACGAGGCCCCTGGGTTCTCGGGCTTGGTCGCTGCCACGGGCTTTGGCGCCTTGCTTCTGATTTCCGCCTACGCACACTAGCCGGCCGATGATCGATGTCGAGAACGCCGTGAACGATGCCGGCTCGCCGAGCTTCCTGCGCGCGATCATCGAGCAGGACCTGCGCAAGGACCTGCATGCGCGGCGGCACTGGGCCGGCTCGCCGGGAGATGCGGCGCACCACAGCGCGGGCCAGCTCGACCCGGCACGCGTGCGCCTGCGTTTCCCGCCTGAGCCCAACGGCCACCTGCACATCGGCCACGCCAAGAGCATCGGCCTGAATTTCGGTTTGGCGCGGGAGTACGGTGGCGCGTGCCATCTGCGGCTGGACGACACCAATCCGCAGAAGGAAGAACAGGCCTATGTCGATGCGATCATCGAGATCGTGCGCTGGCTGGGTTGGGATTGGCGGGCGTTCGGCGTCGAGCACCTGTACCACGCCAGCGACTATTTCGACTTCATGTACACGGCCGCCGAGGCGTTGATCGACGGCGGCCTGGCCTATGTGGATGAGCTCAGCGGCAAGGACCTGCGAACCGCCCGCGGCGACTTCACGCGGGCCGGCACGGCGAGCGTCTGGCGCGACCGGCCGTCTGCCGAGAGCCGGGCGCGCTTTCGCGAGATGCGCGACGGTGCACACCCCGATGGCGCGATGGTGCTGCGGGCCCGCATCGACATGGCCTCGCCCAACCTGCAGCTGCGCGACCCGGCGATCTATCGGATCCGCCACAGCGCGCACCACCGCACCGGCGGCAAGTGGCGCGTCTACCCGACCTACATCTACGCCCATCCGATCGAGGATGCGCTGGAGAACATCACGCACAGCTTTGCCACGCTGGAGTTTGCGGAGCACCGCCCCTTCTACGACTGGCTGCTCGGGCACCTTGCTCGCCTGGGCCTGGTGCAGGAGCCGGTCCCCAAGCAGTACGAGTTCGGCCGCCTCAACGTGACCCACGTGATCACCAGCAAGCGCAAGCTCAAGGCCCTGGTGGACGAGGACCACGTGCAGGGCTGGGACGACCCGCGCATGCCCACCCTGGCGGGCCTGCGCCGGCGCGGCTACACGCCAGCGGCGCTGCGCAGGTTCGTCGAGGACAGCGGGGCCAGCCGCCATGCCATCTGGTTGCCCTACGCGGCGCTGGAGCAGGCGCTGCGCGACGACCTGGAGCCCAGCGCCCCGCGCGCCATGGGCGTGATCGATCCGCTCGAGCTCGAACTGGTCAACTGGGAGGAGGTCTTCGGCGGCGCGCCCACCGAAGCCTGCACGGCCCCCGTGCACCCACACCGCCCGGAACTCGGGCAGCGGGCCTTCTCGCTCGGGCCGCGGCTGTGGATCGATCGGCAGGACTTCGCCGAGGTGCCGGTCAACGGCGAGCATCGCCTGACGCCGGGTGAGCATGTGCGGCTGAAGTACGGCTTCATCGTCGAGTGCCTGGGCAGCCGAAAGAACGAACAAGGCCAGGTCGTGTCCGTCCAGGCGCGTGTCCTGCCCGGTACCAAGAGCGGTACCCCAGACGCCGAGCAGACCAAGGTCAAGGCCACCATCACCTGGGTGGGCCTGCATGAGGCCGTCGCTGCCGAAATTCGCCTGTTCGAGCACCTGTTCGTCGTGCCGCGGATGGACGAGGTCGACGACGGGGACTTCCGCCGCCACCTCAACCCGACCAGCCGGCGCATCGCCCATGGCTGGGTCGAGCCGACCCTTGCTGCCCTGGCGCCCGAGCAGCACGTGCAGCTTGAACGCCTGGGCTACTTCGTGAGCGACCGCTGCGACCATCGAACCGATGCCGCCGTGTTCAACCGCGTGACCTCGCTGCGTGGCCCGAGGCCGCGGTGACGGCGCTGCGCAGGTCTCCAGTCGCGTGTCGAACCGACTCCCCTGGCCGGTGCCGCCCAGGGCAAGCCAAGGCCCGGAGGGCGTCGGTGCTGCCCACGCACCATCGAAGCCGACTGCTGGCTGGAACGGAGCCCCGGCCCATGAGAGTCCGCACCCGACGTTGGGTCGTTCAAGCGGTCGACTGCCAAGGCCCCGGCAGGGATGGACGGAACCAGCCGTTGAGTCGACGCATCGCAGCCCAGCGGCTGCACGGCATCAAGCTGACAGGCGTCATGCGCTTGCCGGTGCAGCGCTGCGCGGTGCCGGTCCTGTCTTCACAAACGGCCGCGACCATGCGTGCCAGTTGCTGCAAGCAGCCCGGCCGCGCCCGCGTGAGGGCGCCGCCGCGTCGGCCCACATGCAGCCTGGCGCCTGCGGTGAGGCACATCGATGGGAATGCCGTGGGAAGGTGCAAGCACCATGGAGACGCCTTGCAAGGAGGAAGTCATGCTCGCCGCGGCACAGTTGCAGCAAGCTGTGGGACAGGACGCGCCGCGCTCGAAGAAGGCGTCGAACTCGGCCGCGGCCTGGCGTTCGGCGCCGGCATCCCATTGGAGTTGGCGAGATGCAGCCTCCGGGCTGCGAGGCCATCGTGCCACGGCGGCTGGAACGACAACACCAATGGTCCGTCGCTTTGGGCTGTACCCGGCTCGTCCGCAAAGGAAGGATGATTGGCAAATCATTCGCGACGCATGAGCAAAGAGGTGGTGTGATGATCCGTCCTCCCTCAGCAAAGCCGTGGCACATGCCGTGCAACTTTGGGACACCCAACCCTAACGGAAATCGGAACGACGAATGAAACTCGTATCAAGCATGCCCAAGCATGGGACTTCTACCGCAGCAAAACGTGGAGCACTGGCTTGTGGCCTCGTTGCGTTTTCAATGCTGGCGGCGGGTGCGGCCCTGGCCGCAGATACCGCGAAGATGGGGAAGAACCCCAACTATCCGCAGATCGAATATCCGCCGGTGTTCAACGACAAAGGAGAACTGCTGCAACCTGTTGATTTCCGTGAATGGGTTTTTCTCGGCTCTCCCCTGACCCCGCATGGATTGAACAACGGCAAAGCCAATTTTCCCGAGTTCCACAACGTGTATGTGCAACCGTCGGCTTTCAAGGCTTACCGCGCCACCGGCAAGTGGCCTGAAGGCACCATCATGCTGAAGGAATTGCAGTTGGTCAAAGCCCCATCTGAGTTTCCCGATGGATCTCGCTTCGAGAGCTCCGGCCGAGGGTATTTTCCAGGCGCGGTCAATGGAATGGATGTGGCGGTGAAGGACAGCAAGCGCTTTGCCGCAAGCAAGAACTGGGGTTATTTCAACTTCAACCACAGTGCCCCGCCCTACCTGAAGGCGGCGTCTGTGCGCCCGGTCGCGGAGTGTGCCGGTTGCCACATCGCCAACGCCGATGAGGATATGGTGTATGTCAACCTCTACAAACCCCTTCTGACGCCGCTGCCGCGTCCCTGATCGTTCCTCCACAAACAAGAAGAAACGTTGATGCGAAACTACGTCCGTTGCGCGCTTTTGGCGACCTCAACTCTGGTGGCAACGGTCGTAGCTGCGGCCGGCCCCGCCAAACCCCAAAAACGCACAAATTTCAGCCCCATCGTCGACACCAGAGGCGATATCAGTTTCCCGGCGAGATTTCCTGAAGGCTATCAGCATATCGGTACTTGGGCGGTTCTTGGCGCAGAGGGGGTGGCCGATACCCACAACGTCTATGCGCGCCCTAAGGACGTCATCTACTTCCGCAAGAACGGCCGTTTTCCGGATGGTGCCGTGATCATCAAGGAAGTGCTTGAAGCCATTGGCTCCGGTCATACAACGGGCAAGGCCTATTGGGGCGAAAGGGGCAAGACCTGGTTCGTCATGGTCAAGGACACCCACGGGCGGTTCACCACCAACCCGTTGTGGGGTGACGGTTGGGGCTGGGCGCAGTTCGACCCCAAGGACCGCTCCAGGCAAATTGCCACGAACTACAAGACGGACTGCCTCCAATGCCACGTCCCCGCCAGGGAGATGGATTGGATCTACGTGTATGCCTACCCGGCGCTCGGAGAAAAGGCCTTGCGCTTTACCCCCGAGGCGGCCCGCACCGGGGGTTTGAAAGCCGGTGAAGGGCATCGTGTCGCGGTTGCCGACGACGCATCCAGCGGCACGTCGACGACCGCTGAGCAACGAAAGGTGCTGGCGGGCAAGCAACTGTTCGACAGCGCCTGCATGGCTTGTCACTCGATCAAGGCCGGCGAACACGGCATCGGGCCGTCGCTGTTTGGTGTGATCGGGCGTATGGCAGGAAGCGCGCCGGGTTACGCTTACTCCGATGCGATGCGCAATGCAGGTGTAACCTGGATCACAGAGAACATGGTCAAACACTTGATGGATACGCGTGGATTCATCCCCGGAAATCGAATGGGAAGCATGTTTAAAGGGGTTTCCACGAGCAACGATGGTGATTCGATTGCGGCTTACCTTGCCACATTGAAGTGAAGCAAGCTTGCCAGGCATTCACCCGTTCTTTGGCCCTGGAAAGCCTGCAAGGGCGGCCAGGGCGAGCGAATCATGGCTGGTATCGAAACGCCCAAGCAGGGTGGTGTCTGCGAACAATCCTGCAACCAATGTCTGGCCGCACGTGTGGTGGATGGGTGAGCCTGCTCGTGCGTTGAAATGCGCACTGGAACGGACCCTATGGACGTGATGTCGGACGGGTCAGTGACCACCCCTCGGCCGGCCGCCGTACGTGTAGGCCACCTGCTCGTCATCGGGCTGATGCTCACCGCCATGCTCTGCGGCCAGCAGGCGTTCGATTTCAGCTCGACGCCGCGTGTACTGACGCGCGATCAGTTCTTTGCACTGCACCGCGCGGCCGGGCTGATGGTGGGCATGTTGGTGGTCGTCTGGCTCTGCTTGCGACGCAAGAGTTGGCGTCGCGGCTGGATCGGCCTGTGGCATGCGCTGCTGCTGAGCGTCGCGCTGCTGATTCCGCTTGCACCCTGGCTGGCGCGAATGCTCGAGGGCCGTCTGGAGGAGGCGTTTGCTCTGGCGCCGGCGTACAACCTCGTCTCCCGACCGGAGAACGATCTGGCTTACCTGTTGCTCCACTGGCACCGGATGATCATTGATGGTTTCCTGACTCTGCTGGGCATCCATGTCGCGGCAGCCTTGTTTCACGCCGTCGTCTTGAAGGACAGGTTGCTTTCACGAATGTTTTGCGGGCGCCCCCCTACATGATTGGGGTGCAAGCCAGCGGCCGTTCACAAGACCGGGCCTGGATTTGCGCTGTCCACCCACCCAGGTCCAATCGGGCGTGCGACCGAGTGGCGATGGACTACTGCACGGCAGACATGACGGTCCCGGCCGGAATCTCGAACCAGAAGTTGCTGCCTCGTCCCGGTTCGCTGCGCACGTCGATGACGCCCTTCATCGCCTCGATGATGCATTTGGAGGTCGCCAGACCCAGCCCGGCACCTACAAACGTCGAGCGGATGGTGTGGTTCTCCTGCGAAAATTCGACGAAGAGTCGGTTGAGGGCCTCTGCCGCAATCCCCTTGCCGGTGTCCTGCACCTCGACATGCAGTCGCGTCGACAACGCCGACTGTTCCGCGCAGGCGCGGGCCCGCACCACCACCGAACGGGTCGAGGTGAACTTGAGTGCGTTGGACATCAGGTTGCCGAGCACCTGCCGCAGTCGGTGCGAGTCGAACGACAGGATCTGCGGAACCGAAGGGTCGATGGCCACTTTGAGGCTGACCCCCTTGAGATCGGCCACCGGCTTGAAGGCATCGGCGCAGTCAACCAGCCAATCGTGCACCTTGACCGGCGCGAGCCTCAGCGCGAACTGTCCCCGCTCGATCTGGGCCAGGTCCAACAGGTCATCGATCAGCAGCAGCAACGACTCGGCAGACCCGTCCAGCAACGCGAACCAGCGTGACTCCTGCCGGTCGCATCGGGAACCGACACCCCGGCGGGTCTGCGTAGCGCTTCACGGGGAAGCGGAAGACGCCTCGCAGATTGATCCCCTTAAGCCGCGTGGGTGCGATGCCTCCGACCTGCTGCCGCGGCACGATCTGGCGCCGATGGACCCACCGATCCGGCACGGCCTGCGTCTGTGCGTTGTTCCACGCCATCACGACTGCACATCGGGCGCAAGAAGGTCGACCCGACGGCAAGGCCGATCGCCAACTCCAGCCTTGCCAAGTGAGGGCGGCGCAGAGCCAGTCCGTACGCGGCCCGGAGCCTGCGCCGGGGCCTGCCGATCCGGTTCGGGACTTCTTGCACCCCCACGGCACAGAACCGGATCCTTACCCTTGTTCGTCCGGGGCCTGAACTTTCGGCAGGTCTGTCGCAGCGCCGCTCGGAAACCGGGCCTGGAGCAGTGAAGGCACGGGCGCCATCCATGGCAAGCCACCCTCAATGGGTCTCGCGCCGCAAGAGGAACGGCACAGGAAGGAGCCTGACGAGCGGGTAGTCGAAGAACGTGATTCCGAGCAAGGTACTGTCATCGATCATTCTGAGCTCGTCCGTCGCTCGACACCATGGGTGGCGGGTTTCCTTGGGGTAACTGACGACAAATGCCGGCTGTTTGTCGATGGCCGATGGTGCGATCCGTGCCGTCATGGAATAGCGCTCGCTGCGTTGGGCGCCTTCACCAAACAGGTTCATTCCAGCCAGCACGCTCGAGTCACCACCGCGTTGGCGAAAGATCTTTCCGTACCAACCACCGAATCCGGCCAGACGCATGGCCAGCGGCGCCGGCACACGCAAGGGTGCGGGACCGATGTATTCAGCGCGAAACGCACCCGTGAAGGCGGTCAGGGATTTCGGCAGGGGCAGTCCACGAAATGCCTTGACCAGCGAATGAGGCATGCTGTGCAGGTTGACGGTCATGATTGGTCAGGATGTTCCCGGCTGAAGAAGACTGGACACCAAGGGTTGAGGCTTCGCTCCGGTCGACGCTGGTGGCGACGCCAAGGCGCATCGGCTGCCCGCACTGCGTGCACCGCAGGCCGGTGGCCCAGGCGCGCCTGCGTCAGAGCACGAAGGGAATCAGCCACCAGCTGCGCTGCTTGTAGGCGGCCCACTCGGGGTAGCGCGACATGCTGGCTTCCTTGAGCAGCATGTTCACCGCGAACAGCCCGCACCATACCCACGCCAGCACCAGTACCGGGAACCAGTGCCAGACCATCATCGCGAAGCTGCCGTAGATCATCATCTCGCCCAGGTAGTTAGGGTGGCGCACGTAGCGGTGCAAGCCGTCGGTGATGAGGCCGCGCTTGACGCGCAAGGTGTAGAACTTCTGCGCGTCTGCGGCGATCATGAACACCGCCCCGAGCAGGCACAGCGTGATGCACAGGCAGAACCACATGGGTTCGGGCAGCGGGTAGTGCGGTTTGGACACGCCCGAGATCAGCAGCCAGCCGAACAGCCAGTACGGCCCCAGCACGAACAGGAAGGCGTTGATGCCGCCGCCGATGGTGACCCGCTCCTGCCAACTCGGGTCGGGGAAGGTCATGTCCTTGAGCAGCCAGACCAGGCCGTAGCCGCCGTGCAGGGCCAGATAGATCCAGGCGGCGGTCGAGGTGTTGCCGTACCAGGCCATCAGGGCGCCCAGGAAGAAGAAGGTGCCGCACTTCTGGAAGTTCACCACCCAGGCCAGCTTCCACGGGCGCGGGCCGCCGCCGAAATCGCGCGAGATCCAGGTGGAGAGCCGGCGCATGGCCAGGGCCCATGCGGGCGCCTGGGCGGGGGCCGCGGTCGCGTTGTGTCGTGTCTCCATGGCGTCTTACCCCTTCGGCGGCACGATGGCAAAAGTCCCGGGTGCCTTGTCGATCAGCGAGAGAAAGCGCCCCAGGTCGATCTTGCTGCCATCGATCTTGGTCTCGCTAGACATCAACAGATCCGAGGCCCCGGCGCCGCCGGTCATCATGCGCAGGAAGAAGGGCTTGGTCAGCGTGAGCGTCGCATTGGCATCGCCGGCGGCCTGCGTGACCTTGGTGTGGCGCATCACCGAGCGACTGAGCGTGAGGACGTAGGCCTCCTTGGTGTCCGAGAAGACCAGGTTGATCTTCATCGTCAGTCCCTCGGCCTTCGGGCCGTTGATCGATGAAGCCATGGCCTCCAGGAAGCGCTCGGTGTCGGTGTACTTGAGCATGTCCACCAGCATGGCCTTGGACACGCCCTTTTCCGGCGGGCCGGCCTCGAGCTCGCGCGCACCGGTCAGGTAGAAATTGCGCCAGGTCGATGCCTCGGCGGCGTAGCCCAGCTGCTGATAGGTCTTGACGAGCAGCGCGCGCGCCTCTGCCTGGGCCGGCTGGGCACGCAGCGTCCAGTCCAGCAGCTGCGCGGCCCAGCGCAGGTCGCCCTTGTCGAAGGCCGCCTTGGCCGCGGCGGTGGCCTTGTCAGGGCCGCCGGCGAGCTCGACGATGCGGCGGCCGACCTCGGTGCGCGGCAGGGTATCGAGGTTGGCCGGATTGCCGTCGAAGCTGCTGAGGTAGAACTGAAAGACCGCGCGCACGTTGTGCCGCAGCGATCCGTAGTAGCCGTGGGTGTGCAGGAACTTGTCCAGCTCGGCCGGCACCTTGAGCTGGTCGGCGATCTCCTCGGCGTTCATGCCGCTGTTGAACATGCGCACGGTCTGGTCGTGCAGGTACTTCATGACGTCGCTTTGTGCGGAGATGAAGTTGCGGATGCGTTCGGCGCCGAACACCGGCCAATGATGCGAGGCGAAGAAGACGTCCGAGCCCTTCACGTGCTCGAGCGCCTCTTGCATGTAACCCGCCCAGTGCAGCGCGTCGCGCACCTTGGCGCCGCGCGGCGTCATCACGTTGTGCAGCGTGTGGGTCAGCATCTCGGCGCCGCAATAGGCCTTGAGGTCCGGGATCTCGAAGGTGAACTCCGAGGGTGCCTCGCTGCCCGGCACGTTGTGGAAGACGAAGCGCACGCCGTCGATGGTGAGCTCCTGGCGCGGCTGCTCCACCACCAGGGTCGGCGGCAGGATGCCGATGTGGCCGAAGGACGTGGTCTTGCCCAGGCCGCCGTCGATCATGCCCTCGGGGCTGCGCGGCAGGTCGCGCCCGAACTGGTACATCGCCCGCCGGCCCATGGCGGTGCCGGCGATGATGGTCTCGCTGGTGGCCTCTTCCATGAAACCGGCCGGTGCCACGATGGGCAGCTTCCTGGCCGCCGCGTCTTCGGCGCTGATGATGCCCAGCGCACCGCCGAAGTGGTCGACGTGGCTGTGCGTGTAGATGATGGCCGAGACCGGCTTGTCGCCCAGGTGCTGGCGCGCGAAGGCCATGGCGTAGGCGGCCGTCTCGCGCGAGGTGAGTGGATCGATCACGATCCAGCCGGTCTTGCCCTGGATCAGCGAGATGTTGGCCAGGTCGAAGCCACGCAGCTGCCAGATGCCTTCGGTGACCTTGAACAGGCCGATCTGGTTGTTGAGCTTGGCCTGGCGCCACAAGCCCGGATGGGCGGTCAAGGGGGCATCGCCCTTGACGAAGGCAAAGCTGTCGAAGTCCCAGGCGACCGAGCCGTCTTCGGCCTTGATCTGTCCCTTCGGTGCGGCGATCAGGCCCTTGGTGGCATCGGCGAATGCCGGGGCGTCAGGCCAGTCGTGAGCCGCGACCAAGGCCTTGTGAGCATCGGGCGACATGCCGCCGCCGGAGGCAGCCGGCGGCGCCTGGTTGCGCTGGCAACCGCTGAGCAAAGCGCCGCTCAACGCAGCGGCAAGCAGGATCGAAACGGTCTTGAGTCGGTGCATCGGCGTCTCCTTCGATGAGTGGTCTGGTGTGGGGCGGCGCAGCGGGGTGTTCAGCTGCGGCGCAGGTCGGCGGCCAGCCGCTGGGCGTTGCGCAAGGCGGTGGCGTAGATGGTCATCTGCGGATTCAGGCCGATCGAGGTCGGGAAGATCGACGCGTCATGCACCGACAACCCCGCCAGCCCGAAGTGGCGACCCCCTTGGTCAACCACGCCGTCGGCGGGCTTGGCAGCCATGGTGCAACCGCCCATCACATGGGCCGATCCGCGCGACAGCTTCAGCGGCCCGAGCTCGGCGCCGGCCAGCCATTGCTTGGCCGCGGCAAAGCTCGTCAGGCGCGGCATGTCGACGTGCCAGGGCCGCAGTTCCAGCGCGCCGGCCGCGAACTGGATTTCCATCAGCTTCTCGAGTGCGAAGCGCTGACCGTCGATCAGGAACGGCGTGACGGGGTAGTCCAGCACCGGACGGCCGCCATCGCCCAGCTCGACCGTGCCGCCGGTCTCGAAGTCATTGAAGCCATCCCGGCCCAGCGCATCGATGCAGTGCAGGAACGGCAGGCTGCGCATGATCTCCGCATGCTCGGCGCCCAGTGTCTTGTCGCCCATCGCGCCGGCCGTGACGGGCAGCAGCGGAATGGTCTCGACCTTGAAGCCCAGCCGGCCCGAGGCGGCCTTGTCGCCCGGCCACATGAACTGCTCGGAGTAGACCGTCTGCGGCGCGCCGTAGAAGGCTTCCACCGGCTCCTTGAAGCGCGCCCAGGCGATCGTCACCGGGTGCAGGAAGGTGCGCCGCCCGGTCTTGCCCGAAGCGTCCGGCACCTTGGATTGCATCAACAGCGCAGGCGTGCGGATGCCGCCGGCGGCCAGCACCACGTGGCGCGCGGTGACGCGAAACCTGCGGCCGGTGGGGTTCACGCCGGCCACATCCAGCGCCACGCCCTCCACACCCTGGGCGCGCTTTCCATCGTGCAGGATCTGCGTCGCCCGTGCGCCCACCACGATCTGCGCGCCGGCGTCGAGCGCGGCCGGAATCGTGGTCACCAGCTGCGACTGCTTGGCGTTGAGTGGGCAGCCGTTGCCGCACTGGCCGGTGTTGCCGCAACCCTTGACGTTGCGCGGCACGCGCGCATGGTGGTAACCGAGCTTCTCGCAGCCTTGCGCCAGCAGGTTGTTGTTGCCGTTGGGGGGCACTTCGGTCCACGGGTTGACGTTGAGCCGCTCGCGAACCTGGGCCAGGTACGGCGCCAGCTCCTGCGGGCTCATCTGCGTCAGGCCATGCACGTCCCTCCAGTGGGCCAGGGTCTGCTCGGGCGGCGACAGGCAGGTGGTCCAGTTGACGGTGGTGCCGCCGCCGACGCTGCGCCCCTGCAGCACCGTGATGGCCTGATCCTTGGTGCGCTGCGCGCCGGCCTCCTGGTACAGCGCCGGCAGCGCCTGGGCCTCGTTCTGCACGAAGGTGCGCGCCGTGTGGTAGCGCCCCTCTTCGATCATCACCACCGATAGCCCGGCCAGGGTCAGCACCTCGGCGGTGAATCCGCCGCCCGCACCGGTGCCGACGATCACCACGTCGGCGTTGAGCGTCAGATCGGACTGCAGGGCCGCGGCGTCGTGAATCTTGCGCTGCTTCATCGTTGTCATGGCTGCTTTCTCATACATCGACCCCTGGGCCCGGCGCAATGGGGCCGCGATAGCCGATGGCGTCCCAGGCCTGTGGCAGTGCGTAGTAGCTGGACGTGACCAGATCGTGCAGGGTCAGAAAGATCAGGCGCCGCAGCTGCAGCGAAGATCCGCGCAGATCTAGCAGCCAGACCTGCACCTCGGCCACGCTGGCGTCGGCCCAGCCACTCCAGCGTCCGGTCAGCAGCGCGCGGCCAGGCGCCAGCGTCAGCATGCCCAACAGGTCCCTGAGTTCGGCCTGGGTGTGTGGCGGCAAACTGGCGATGCCCTGATCCAGCCTGGTCAGAAAGGCATCGATCATGGCTTGCCGTGGTTCGGCGCCGCTGGGCAGCATGTCGTTGAGCACCGCCTCTCCCACCTTGGCCCACAGGAGCTGTGCGCCAGGGCTCAGGTGCGCGGCCTGCGGCAGTCTGGCTTGGGGCGAGCCGTCAGTGATGCGGGTGGCGACGTAGCCACCCACCGCGAGGGCCGCAGTACCGATCAGGCCCAACTTGAGCAGCGAGCGTCTGCGCGTGGAGGTCGTCGGTGTAATGCTTGGCATGGCTGCTCTCAGGCTGCGGACTTCAGGGCTTTGACGAGATAGCGGAACTCGTCGGCGCAACCTTCTTCGATCTGGCCCTGCGCGAACCTGGCCACCGTACCGCCCACCAGCGGAATGCTGCACTTGACGACATGCTCGATCTGGTAGACGCAGCCCTTGCCCGCAGGCTGAAGACTGAACTCAGCCGTCATCTTGACGGGCTGCCCGACGATGTCCATCGTCAACTTGCCCGTGTAGCCGCCGCCGTCCGGCGTCCAGGTCTCCTCGAACTGCAGGTCGGACTCGGGCGACAGCACCTTGGCCACCAGCGCCGGCAGCTCGCGCTTGACGTGGCGCTTCATCGATACCGCGACACCCTTACCCGCCTTCTTGGTCGTGACCTTGGCCGAGATCTCGCCCAGCGCCAGGCTGCGCGCTTCCAGCCACTTCGGGTCGGTCAGCAGGGAAAACACCTTCTCGATCGGCGCGCTGTACTTCTGTTCCATGGTCATCTCCTGTGGGTTTGTCGGGCGTGTCCGCAAGGCGCGCCCTTGTCGCGTCAATGAATTGAACGATCTGTCCGAGCGCCGCCTTGGACTCGGGCAGGAAGTCGAACAGGGGGAAAACGTGCGGCATGTCGTGCCACACCTGCAGCTTGGCGCCGGGGTGGCGCTGCGCGAATCGCACCGAGTCGTCCAGCAGCAGCTCGGAGCTGCCCACCTGCAGCAGCAGTGGTGGCAAGCCGGCCATGTCGCCGAACAGCGGTGAGGCCAGCGGCCAGGTGCGTATCGCGTCATCGGGTGCGACGAAGCGGGACAGGGTCTCGAAGCCACGCGCGGTGAACATCGGATCCAGACCGTCATTGCGGCGCACCGACTCGCCGCTGAAGGTGGCATCGGTCAGCGGCGACAGCGCCACGGCGCAACTCGGCACCGGCAGCCCTTCATGCACGATGCGCTGCAGCAGGCCGAGCGCAAGGTTGCCGCCCGCCGAGTCGCCAGCGACGACGATCTCGCGTCCGGCGTATCCACTTGCCAGTAGCCAGCGATAGGCCGCCATGGCATCGTCGGGCGAAGCTGGGAACGGGTTCTCAGGCGCGAGCCGGTAATGCGGCATCAGCGCGGCAGCCTGGGCAGCCCGCGCCAGCCGGGCGACGAAGGCGCCGTGCAGCCGCGGCGTCTCGACGACGAAGGCGCCGCCATGCAGGTAGAGGATGACGCGGCGCGCACTGGCTGCCTGTTCGGCGGGAGCATTGAACCAACTCGCCGCGCAGTGCTGGAGCGCCACGACCTGCCACAGTCCGCCGGTCTCGTCGTGAAAGAGCGCGCGGTCCAGGCGTGCGGCCCAGTCGCGGATGGCGCCGACATCGCCACTTTCCTGCAGCGTGTCACGGAACAGGCGCATCGCCGGCGCGAAGACCTCGCGCACGACGCGCTTGCGAATGCGGGTGATCGGCATCTGCCTGCCCTAGCGCTTCGCGCGCTTGCCGAGTTCGTCGAGTTGCACCAGGCTCTCGCGCGGGCCGACGTGGCGCATCAACTGGATCACCGCCTGCCACTCGCCGAGCGTGGCCTTGAGCTGCGTGACCTGCCGGCGCACCAGTTTGCGCACCCCCTCGTACGAGCTGCGACCGGCCTGCTGAAGGGCGTCGAGATCCTTGCGGCGCGCGTCCACCGGCACGGCGGCGATTTCGGGCAGACCGCGGCGCGCCGCTGCCTTGGCTGCGACGGATGCGGTCTTGCGCGTAGCGCGCGGTGCGCCGCTCGGGGCGGTGGCGCGGCTCGCCGACGTCTTCGGCTTGGGCCTGCCGGAAGCAGAAGCAGAAGCGCCCTTGCGTGGCGATGTGGTGGTGGTGGTCATCGTCATTCCCCTCTGCCCTTGGCAGCCGGCCGTGCGCGCGCGCTCCCGGCGAAGCGGAAACGCACCGCCATGTCGAACGCCGTTTTCGTGAAGGCCAGCACTTCGGCGAACTCTTCGTCGCTCAGGCGCCGGGCGTCGTCGTTGCCGCGGTAGAGGTTGGCCAGCTCGCGCTCGCGCCCGGCCTGCACCACCAGGCGCCCGACGCCCAGGTCGTCCATGGCCTTCCACAGTTGCGGGTTGTAGGCGCGCGCGAGCTTCATCGTCGCGGTCAAGGGGTCGCTGCGGCCGAGCACGCCGCCCAGGCGCAGCACCACCTCGAACGGCAGCGCGGCCACGCCGCCTTCGGCGGCGGCCAGCATCTCGGGGTCGCTGAGGTCGACGGCACGCGCCAGCTCGTCGACGGTCAGGCCGGCGGCCTCGCGCATGCGCTTGAGCGTGGCGCCGGCGCGGCCGATCACGGCCTGCTTCTTCGGGTCGCCCGTACGCGCCTTGACGATGCCCAGGGCCATCTCGGTGGCCGGCCCGGCAACACCCAGCACCGAGTCGGTCCAGCCGCGCAGCTGCTGCGCCAGGTTGACCAGCGGCGCGCTGACCATCGCCAGCGGCTGCCTCACGCCCGCGCGCGACGAGGCGGCGGTGGCCGCGCTTCGTTTCGCGCGCTTCTTGGCGGCGGGGGGGCTCACTTCTTCGCCTCTCTCAGCTCGCGGCGCAGGATCTTGCCCACGGTCGACTTGGGCAGCTCGGTGCGAAACTCGACGATCTTGGGCTTCTTGTAGCCGGTGAGCTGTGCCTCGCAGTACCCGCGCACAGCCGCCTCGTCCAGCGCCGGATCCTTCCTGACGATCACCAGCTTGACCGCCTCGCCGGTCTTGGCATCGGGCACGCCGACGGCGGCGCACTCAAGCACGCCGGGCATCTTCGAGATGACGTCCTCGATCTCGGTCGGGTAGACATTGAAGCCGCTGACCAGGATCATGTCCTTCTTGCGGTCCACGATCTTGAAGTAGCCGCGCTCGTCGACCACGCCGATGTCGCCGGTGCGGAAAAATCCGTCCTGGGTCATCACCTTGGCCGTCTCGTCGTCGCGCTTCCAGTAGCCGGCCATCACCTGCGGCCCGCGGATCGCGATCTCGCCGGGCGTGCCCATGGGCACCTCGCGGCCGTCGTCGTCGAGCAAGGCCAGCTCGGTGTTGGGCAGCGGCACACCGATGGTGCCGGTGTAGGCCGTCGAGTCCACCGGGTTGCAGCTCGCCGAGGGGCTGGTTTCGGACAGGCCGTAGCCCTCGCAGATCGGGCAGCCGGTTTTCTCCAGCCACAGCGCCGCGGTCCCGCTTTGCACCGCCGAGCCTCCTCCCACCGACAGCACCAGGTTGCGCCATTTCACGCTGCCGAATTCCGGGTGGTTGGCCATCGCGTTGAACAGCGTATTGACAGCCGGGAAGCTGTGGAAGACCTCGCCCTTCAGATCCTTGAACACGGCGCCCATGTCGCGCGGGTTGGCCACCAGGATGTTGCGCGAGCCCATGCGCATGCCCAGCATGATGCAGGCGGTGAACCCGAAGACGTGGTAGATCGGCAGCGCGCACACCACTGTGAACTGCTGGTCCTTGGGCACCTTGGCCACCGCCGGCCCGTACCAGGCCTCGGATTGCAGGATGTTGGCCACCAGGTTGCGATGCAGCAGCATCGCGCCCTTGCTGACGCCGGTGGTGCCGCCGGTGTATTGCAGCACCGCGATGTCGTCGGGCCCGACCTTGGTCGCCTTCAGGGACATGCGACGCCCCTCGATCAAGGCCTGCTTGAAGCTCACGCTGCCCGGCAGGCTGAAGGCGGGCACGAGCTTCTTCACGCGGCGCACCACGGTGTTGACGACCAGGCCCTTGAGGCCCAGCAGGTCGCCCATCGAGGCGACGATCACATGCTTCGTGGGCACCTTGGCTGCCACCTGCTGCAGCGTGGTGGCGAAGTTCTCCAGCACGACGATGGCCTTGGCGCCGGAGTCCTTCAACTGGTGCTCGAGTTCACGCGGCGTGTACAGCGGGTTGACGTTGACCAGCACGAAGCCCGCGCGCAGGATGGCCGCGATGGCCACCGGGTACTGCGGCACGTTGGGCAGCATGACCGCCACGCGGTCGCCGCGCCTGAGGCCTAGCGACTGCAGGTACGCGCCCAGCGCCCGCGACCAGGTGTCGACCTCGGCAAAGGTGAGGGACTTGCCCATGAACGTGTAGGCCACCTTCTGGCCGTGCGAGGCAAAGGCCGCTTCGAGCAGCTCGACGAGCGAGGCGTGGGCCGCGACGTCGATCGTTGCGGGCACGCTCTTTGGGTACTGCTCCAGCCAGATCTTGTTCATAGGTGTGGTGCGTTGAATCGTTGGAGCTCGGCGTGGGTCGGCGCCTCAGCGGGTGAGAAAGCGCAGAACGAAGTCGGCCAGCCGGCCGTACGGGGGGGTCAGCAACTTCCCGCTCGACAGCCGCGCCTGGTGGTACACCGGGCGCAGCTTCGAGAAGGTCTGGAAGCCCTCGTAGCCGTGGTAGTGGCCCATGCCCGACTCGCCGACGCCGCCGAAGGGCATGTCGTCCTGGCCGACGTGCATCAGCGCGTCGTTGATCGTCACGCCGCCGGACATCACGCGCTCGACCAGGCGGTCGATGCGGCCGCGTCGGTTGCTGAAGGGGTAGATGGCCAGGGGCCTGGGCCCGGCGTTGATGGTCGCGATGACCTCGTCGAGTTCGCGGTAGGCCAGCAGCGGCAGGATCGGGCCGAAGATCTCGCGCTGCATCAGTGCGCAATCGGGCGGGGCGTCGAGGACGATGTGCGGCGCGATGCGGTGGCGGGCCTCGTCGACGGGCGGGCCCGGTAGCAGGGGTATCACGCGCGCCCCACGCGCGCGCGCCTCCTCCAGCGCCTCGGTCAGGCGCTCGTAGGCGCGGCGGTCGATGATGCTGGTGTAGTCGGTCGATTCTAGGCTCGCGTAGCGTTGCGGCACGATCCGGCGCGCATGCTCGACAAAGGCCTCGACTTGTCCTTCGGGCAGCCAGGCATGGTTGACGGTGGTGCAGATCTGGCCCGCGTTGAGGTACTTGATGAACAGGATGCGTTCGGCCGCGAGGCGGATGTCGAAGTCGTCGCAGACGATGGCCGGCGCCCTGCCGCCGAGCTCCAGCGTCACCGGACACAGGTTCTGCGCCGCCGCGGCCATCACCGCGCGGCCGGTGATGCCCGAGCCGGTGAACAGCAGGTGGTCGAAGGGCAGTTTCGAGAACTCGATGCCGACGCCACCGGTCTCGTCGAAGAACTGCAGCTTCTCGGGCGCAAAGTAGCTCGGCATGCGATCGATCAGCAGCCGCGCCAGATGGCGCGAGTTTTCGCTCATCTTCACCATCGCGCGGTTGCCGGCGGCGAACACGCTGGTCAGCGGCACCAGGCTCAGGTTGATGGGGAAGTTCCACGGCACGAGCACGCCCACCACGCCCAGCGGCTGCGGGATCACGCGGTTGCTGCCCAGCCCGTAGGTGAGCCGGTCGACGTGCCGGCGCTGCGGCTTCATCCATGCGCGCAGATGACGCAGGGTGTGGCGGATGCCGGCCAGCAGCGGGCTGATCTCGGTCAGCAAGGTTTCGTGCGACGAACGATGGCCGTAGTCGGCCGACACCGCGTCGATCAGCGCCTGCCTGTTCTCTTGCACGAAGCGCGCCAGCTGCTTGAGATCGGCCTGGCGTTCGGCCAGCGTCGGCATGGGCTGCGCCAGATAGGCCTGGCGCTGGCGATGCAGCGCGTCGCGCAGCGGCGCGGCCATCGGGTGGACGGGGGCGAGGGTGTCGGCGTGCATGGTGACGATGTCCGGTGGTTGGCGCTGCAGCGCGCTCACTGCGGCGCCAGGGCCTGCAGCAAGGTGCGCGCGGACCCGCGGTCGAGGTAGCGCGGCACGCCATAGGTGCCGTGGGCCTCGGCGAAGGCGTTGTCGACGATGCGGTCGAAGTCGGCGGACTGGATGGCCTGGATGTGCTGCGGCATGCCCATCTGCGCATTCATCGCATGCACCCATTCGATCAGCGCGTCGGCCAGCTCGGCGTCGGACTGGCCACTGGTGGCCAGCCCGGCCGCGCGGGCCAGGGCGGCCATCCGCGGTGCGCACTCGGGCCGGTAGTACGACAGCACGCGCGGCATCACGATCGAGTTCACCAGGCCGTGCGGCAGGTGGTAGATCGCGCCGATCTGGTGCGACAAGGCGTGCACATAGCCCACGCCGGCGCGGGTGAAGGCCATGCCGGCCAGCGTGGAGCCCACCAGCATGTCCTCGCGCGCGCGCAGGTCGCGGCCATCGGCGTAGGCCTTGGGCAGGGCGCGCGCGATCAGGGTCGTGGCGGCCAGGGCCCAGGCATCGGTCTGCGCGTTGGCCATCGTCGACAGATAGGCCTCGACAGCGTGCGTCAGTGCATCCATGCCGGTGGGCGCGGTGATGCTCGGCGGCAGGCCCACGGTGAGCGAGGGGTCCAGCGCCACCATGTCGGGCAGGGTCTTGGGGTCGACGATGGTGCGCTTGCTCTGCGCCGCGTGGTCGGACACCACGGCGGCCATGGTGACCTCGGAGCCCGAGCCCGCCGTGGTCGGCACGGCGTAGAACGGCAGGCCGCGCTTGCGCGGCAGCGCAAACAGCCACAGGCCGGTGAGCTTGGACGGATGGCAGCCATTGGCGTGGCTGAGGTTGATGACCTTGGCGCAGTCCAGGGGCGAGCCGCCGCCCACGGCCAGCACGGCCTGCGCGCCGCTGGTGCGCAGCCGCTCGATGCCGGCCTCGACCATCGCGTAGTCGGGATCGGGCGCGATGTCACTGAAGACATCGACATGCACACCCTCGGCCGCCAGCGCCTGGCGCATGGGCTCGACCAGGCCGAGCTCGAGCAGCGACGGGTCGGTGACCAGCAGCAGGCGCCGCGCGCCGGTGCCGGCGATCACGCGGCACAGCGTCAGCGACGCGCCGGGTCCCGTGAAGGTCAGCGGCGTCGGGATGCTCAGCAGCGGAACAATCGCGGCATTGGTGGCGACCCGAAGACGGCTGAGCGTGTTCATGGGGACCTCAGCAGGGACAGGTGCATCGGTGTGACCTGGAGCAGGCGTTCATGCGCGACAACACGCAGGATGTGCGCTCACTTCGCATCGAGTGCCGCGGCTTCGGCCGCGCAGTCCGCCGTGGGCCTTGCGCCGGCGGCGCGGGCCGTGGCGACTTCCTTGCGGGCCTGCGCGAGCTGCGTCAGGAACTCCTCGTTGCCGTGCAGCTGCGCCACCACGGCGGCACCGACGTCGCGCCCGGCGTCGACGTCGCTTTGCCAATGCACGCCGCAGGCCACGCGACTTTGTGCGAACTCGCGGCCACGGCGCGCCAGCTGGGTGGCCCGATCCGGCGCCGTCTCGACCAGCACCAGCGACAGCCCCCAGCCGACGGCTGCATGCCCGGAGGGGTAGGAGCGCCGGGCCTCGGGCCCGGTGCTCGTATAGCCCGGTGTGCAGCTCGGTCCGTTGTGGACCGCATAGGGCCGCGTCCTGCTGTAGTGGTCCTTGCCCTTGTCGTAGGCGACGCCGATGTCGGTCATCGAGCGCCGGGCCAGCATCAGCAGGTGCGGCGTGTCGCGCTCGGTGATGTCCACACCCAGCGCGCAGGAGAAGTTCTGCAGCGCCTTGTGGATGTTGCGTTCCTCGGCATCGAGCACGGCCTGGCGCCAGCGTGGCGAGTCCTTGGCGGCCACCGCCGCCCTGTAGGCCTCGTCGTCGGCCGCCTGCGCTGCCGAACCGGGCTTGGGCGGCGGGGCGACCACCGCGATGGCGTCCAGCACCTCAGGCGGCTTCAGGTAGCCCGGCACCATGCCAGGACGCGGGCCTTTCAGTTCGGCCTGGTTGGTGGTGGGCAGCGGCGTCGGTGCGGCACAGGCGGCCAGCATCAGTGCTGCCGCGGTCATGGCAAGCGCAGGGCTCTTCATGCTGGCTCCTACTCGACGCGCTGGACGCCGGGCGGCAGCCACTTGCCATCGATGATGTCGGCCTTCGGCCAGTACGCCCGCAGCACGAGGTGGAAGTTGCCGGCGCCGGAAGGCAGCCAGTTGCCGACCTTGTCATCGCTCGGCCTGTCTTTCTGGATGTAGATCGGCAGGCTGCCGTCGGCGTCGAACTTCAGGCTCGTGGTGCGGTCCCCCACGGCGTAGCGGTTGATCGCGTTGTCGATGAAATTGAAGGTCTGGTCATACATCGTCACCGACCAGAACGCGTTCACCGGCGGTGTCTGCCCCTTGGGGAAGCGCAGCACGTACTTGTTGGCATCCGACAGCGGCTTGCCGTCACGATCCATCAGCACCGCGGGATACACGTTCTCTTCCGGGTCGTGGGTGACGAAGCCGCCGAAGCTCTTGGCGCCACGCACCAGGTAGTCGCCATCCACGCCCGGGCGGCCCCAGTTCGACGGCGTCATGCCCCAGCCGTCGACGAACTGGCGGCCGGCCTGATAGAAGGGCGAGCTGGTCACGATCATGCGCGCGGTGGCCGATGCCCGCACCAAGCCCCGCTTGACGGCGTCGTTCACCTTGTCGACGTTCTGGCCGGGGCCGATGCCGATCTGGGAAAACATCTTCACGAGCTGGGCCTCGCGCGGCGGCGGCGGCGATTCGGTCAGCGCGCGGTTGATCATCTTCCAGTCGGCCAACGGGTCCACGTCCCGTCGCAGGGGCGGCGGCGCGACGTACGGGGCCGGAGTAGCGGGCGCAGTCTTGCCCATGAACTCGCTGAGCGGCTGCAGCCGGATCTGGTCCTGCAGCTGGCGCACCTCGCGCAGTTCCGCGTCGCCCTCTTCAACCAGGATCCGGATCAGCACCAGGATCCAGGGCGTATGCGCGGGTTTCACCGCCCTGACACCTTCCGGCAGCGTTCCCTTCCAGTCCGGCCCGACCAGGGCGTAACTGCCGCCTTGCTGGCCGGTGCTGCGCGAGCCGATGTAGTCGAAGTTGTCGGAGTCGAAACCCACCAGCTGCACGTTGTAGTAGCGCTTGCCGAAATGGGGCATCGTCAGGACCAGTGGCTCCTTGCGCAGGTCGGCCCAGGCCGCCGAATACAGCGTGTCCGTATTCGGGCGCCCACCGTCGCGATAGCTGGCGTCGGTCAACTTGCGCTGGTGCGAGAGGCGGTTGGGCAGTGCCTTCGCGGGCTCGATGTCCGACAGGCCCTGGGTGGACCAGCGCCAGCGCAGCAGTGAGTTGTAGACCCAGGGAAACGCGTAGACATAGGCCTGCACGCCCAGCGAGTACGCATACTCCTCCTCCCACTTGGGGTCGGGGGACGCACCCGTGATCGGGTTGACGCGCGGTGCCGGCGGGCCGGCAGCGGGCGTGGCCTGGCTTTGCGCCCAGAGGCTCGCGGTCATCGACGTCAACAGCGCGACGATCGAAAGGCTGCGCAGGTGTAGTTTCATGACGAATTCCTTTGTGGGGTCTTGCGAGGGCGCGAACGTTTCGGGGCAGGGGCGATCGGAGACCCTGTCGGCGCTTCGGCACCCGCAGCCGCCAGCTCCTCGAACGCGCTGACGGTCAGGTCGGCCAGGCGCTGGATGTCGGGCACCTGGGCCGCCAGGCCCAGGAACGCCAGCTGCAGGCCCTGGTCGTAGGTGGCCGCGGTGACATTGAGCGACTGCCCCGGGGCCAGCACCGGCAGCGGCAGCGCCATCTCGATCTCGGCGCCGGCCGAGTAGCGGCGCTCGGGCAGTCCGAAGGGGTTGGAGATCATCATGTTGGCCAGCTTCGGCCCGCGCTTGAAGTTCAGCGCCTCCATCAGTGCTGGCACGCCGTGCACCGCTGCGGTATAGGTCACCAGGGCCGTCGCGTCGGTGCGTTTGACGTGCGACTTGACCTCGGCGGTGCGCGCGCGGATCTGCGCCAGCCGCTCCAGCGGTGATGCCGCCGCCGCGCCCATGGCGAACTGCAGCACCGCGATGCTGTTGCCGCCGCTGCCGCCTTCCTTCTTGGGCAGCGCCACCGGCATGTCCACCACCAGGGGCGGGGCGTCGGCGCCGCGACCATGCTCCAGCAGGTAGCGGTTGAGCGCCATGTCGAGCACGGTGAGCAGCACGTCGTTGACGCTGGCCTCGTGCGCCTTGCCGAACGCCTTCATCCGCGCCAGCGGCAGCACGCAATAGCCGAGCGTGCGGCGCACCGAGGGCCGAGCCTGCAGGGCGTCGGGCGTGGCGACGAAGGGCAAGGGCATGCCTGGCGACAACTTCGTCGACGCGAGCGTCTGGCGCAGCAGCGCCAGGTACAGCGACACGGCCGACTTGGCCGCCGCGGCGGCCCGGGCGGTGAGCGCGGCAACATCGATGCCCGACCGCATGCCGGCCTCTCGTGCCGGCCGCTGCGGCGGCCCTTCCCAGAGTGCGCGTGCGCTGCGGTCGGCCGGGTCGGTGTTGAACCAGCGCGTACACAACTCGACGAAGCCGCGCCCGTCGATGATGCCGTGGTGCACCTTGGCATAGAGGGCGATGCGGCCGCCTTCCAGGCCGTCGAAGATGTAGAAGGCCCAGGGCGGGCGTGAGCGATCGAGCCGCGCCTCGTGCAGGCGGCAGACGGCTTCGAACAGCTGCGCGTCGGTGCCCGGCGCCGGCAGCGTCACCCGATGGCAGTGCGCGTCGAGGTCGACCTCGGCCACCGTCTCCAGACAAGGCAGCCCCTGCAGTCCCGCCGGACGGTAGCGCAGGTTGAACGGGGCACCGACCGGGCGTGCCTTCATCTGCTTCATCAGCCGGTCGGCGAAGGCCTTGGCGCTGCGTGTGCGCGCTGGTGGCCGCAGGATGGCCAAGGGGCCCACGTTGGACATGCGCTCGCGCGTCTCCAGCATGAAGAACGCCATGTCGAGAACCGACATGGGCTTGCGCTTGCCAAGGAGCGGGAGCGCTGAAGGCGTCATGAAGACTCCGTGCGGCGTTGTGCAGTTGCGAAGATCACACCGATCGAATGCACGCCATCCGCCATCGGGTCTGGCGCGGACGGCCGTGCAGAGCCGACCGCCCTGGCGATGGACTGTGTCCTAGAAGCGATAGCCGAGGGCGAACGACACCGTGCTGCGGTCCTTGCTGTTGTTGTAGGCCCCGCCCCAGGTGGGTTGCCAGGCCAACTCGGCCACGAAGGCCTTTTGGAACTCGGCCTTGAGCGAAAGAAGCGCGAACTGCCGGCCTTCATTGATCGATCCGTCTTCGGACCAGCCGCTCACGTCATGGCCGAAGACCAGGCTGGGCGTGAGGTCGACGCCCTCGAAGACCTGCGGGTAACGCAGGGCGGCGCGCAGGCGGTAGGCAAATGCGTTGGCCGAGACGTAGCCATCGGTCGAGCAGGTCTTGGCGCTGGACGTCGCCGGGCATGGCGCAGCACCCACCGGCGCCTGGCCATACACGTCCGGACGACGGAAGCGCGTGACCGAAGGATCGGGCAGGTCGGGAACATGCTTGAAGGCGAACTCGGCCCCCACATTGCCGCCGGCCGCGCCAAGCAAGGCAGGCAAGCCATGCAGTACCGCCATGTTGAGTTGCACCGCCTTGTGGCGTTCGTAGCCGTCGAAGGCCGCGCCCGCCGGCGTGGTCGTCGCTGCGGCACGCAGTGGCGTGGGGCCTGCGGCCGAGGCGAACGCATTCAGCAGATCGACGGTGTTGTACTGGTACGGCTGATTCGGGCGGTAGGACAGCTCCGCCAGGATGACACCCGCGGCCAGCTTCTTTTCGAGCGTCAGACCGATCGTGCGGATGTTCTCGGGGTAGGAAACGAAGTACTGCGGGTTGAGGCCGCCCGGATCGTTGGGTATGAAGGGAGGGCCGGTGCGTTGCGACTTGATGGCGTTGAGGTAGGGTACACGCGAGTGGAATTGCGCGACGTACAGACCCACCTCGGCACCCAGCGCGTCGACCTTCTGACGCAAACCCAACCCGCCCTGGCCCGAGTCCGACGACTGAACGTCACCTGCACGCTTGATGTAGGTGCCGGCAGCAATCGACGCGGGATCCGAGCCGACGCCCAGAAGACCCTTGTCACAGCCGCTGGTCACGAAGTCGTTGGCCGAGAAGAAGGTGCCGCAGCCTGGCAGCGCGGAGGCGCGAAAGCCGAGTTGGACGAATGCGTCGAGTGTCGTGGCGGGCGTGATGGCCAGGCTTGCCGTCAACGCCGGCACCGGGACATGGAGGTCATCGGGCACGGCGCCGGCGCGGCGCAGCGCCGGCAGGTCGCGTGGCGAGAGGTCGCCCAGGCCGCCCGGGATGGTGAAACGGCTGCCCCACTCGAGCTTCTGCGCGCCCGCCTTCCAGTCCAGTGCGCTGTCGCCCAGTGCCGTGCGCCCGAACACATAGACATCGTTGGCCGTGACGCCCGAGAACTTGGACCGTGTCTGAAAGCCCTTGTCAGACAGGGGCGCGCCCGCGGCATAGCCGTTAGCCAGGTTGCCGAAGGGGCGAGCGCCGTCGGTCAGTGCGAAGTCGTGCCAGCCCTTGATCTGCCCGACGAACCCATATCCGTCGCGCCGGTACGCCACTTCGAGCGTGCCCTTGAGCGCGCGGGACACCGCATCGCCCTTGGCGAAATTGAGGTTGCCGTCGTCCTGGTTCTTGCCGCCGACGGCGGTGCCGGTGGCGCCGACGAGCGCCGCGTTCGGCGCGGGCAGGAGCTCGGCGTCGCGGTCATCCATGCGGATCACGGTGCCCACGAAGATCGAGCCACTGACGCTCAGGCGACCGCCTGCGATGTCGAAGTCCGTCGCCATCGAGGGGCCGGCGGCGATGGCGATCAGCGCTGCAGTCGCAAGTTGGCTCTTGGAGTGAGATGTGCAGTTCACGGCTGTCTCCGGATGAACGGGATGTCGTCGACCCGCAGTCCGGCCGGCGCACCTCGCTTCGGTGGTGTGATCGCTGCGGCGCCTGTCGACGTCGCGGCCGAACTGTGCAAGCAGCCGGCTGGATACGCGATCGTGCCTGCACCACCGCGGGGGTTCGGGTTTCTGGTGTGTGCGGGCCGACACCACGATGCGTGCACGAGTCCTGAGCGAAGCAAGCGCCATGTGTCGTCGCTTATGTCCGCTTAGTTCCATGCAGCGGAATGCGGCGTCGCAACGCATGACGCGTCAGAACGCTTCGGTAATCGTCGGGCTTGGGGCGCGACCGGTCGCTTTATGTCGATCAGATCTGGGCAGTGGGTGTCCGCGGTGGGTCGCTATGGATAGCTTTGCATAGGGAGGGGTGCGAAGCCCGTTCCCGCGCCGGCAGCGCGGGCGTCATCCCGGGATCGGCGTCAGCAACACCGGCAACGACGGCATCGCGTCTTCGGTCCGCCACACCCAACCCACCGCACTATGGGCCGCAATCGCCCGCTCCTTGGAAGCGCGCTCCGTCGGATTCATGAACGGGCTCAGTAGATGCAGTGGCACCGCAGTGGGGCCAGCATCGAGCAGCAGCGCATTCGCAAACTCCGAGACGCCCCTGGCGTCGTAGCGCAGCGGCTTGACGAATCGACGCTGATGCGCCACCAGCGCCTGGATGAGCGGCAGTTCGTGCACGCCCTCCACCGGTATCCAGTGTTCGCTGGTCAGCATCATGCAGAGGGATTCGACTTCGTAGGTCTGCTCCCTGCGGGCACGGATGAGGGCGGCCATCATGAGGTGAACCCCGACGCCCGTGTCGGCATCGCGCGCCTCGAACAGCGGACCGAAGACACGCTCGGTGCGCTCCCACAGCCGGTTCGAGGCCAGCAGCGGCACATCCGGCATGTGCCTGATCCAGATTCGCTTGCCGAGGGCCGTGTCGTCACACGCCTTGAACTCGCCCAGCACGACGGCCAGGGGCCAGTGCCCGTCGTGCGGGCTCAGGATCGCGAGCTTGGCGCGCCGGCGTTGGGCAGCGTCGGCCTTTCGTTGCTCGCTGAAGTGCTCCGGGACATAGAGCCTCTCGCCCAGCGTCACACCCTTGACCAGAACATCCTCGGCCGCCTCCATCAGGTACTTGTGGAGCACACCCTGATTGCGCTTGCCTTCCATGGCCGGACTCCACCGATTGAACCCGGCCCGCTCGAACAGGAAGTGCATCAACGCGCGAAGACTCATGCGCCGGCGTGGCTGCGTGACCTCAACGGGCTCCCCGGGTTCGCCGCGCGCCACTGACCGACCCGTCATGCGCTCCCACGGGAAATCGACCCGCAGTTCGACGCGTCCGGGCTCAACCTCGATCACGGCCTGGCCGACCAACTCACCGAGCCCGGATTGGCCTGCCTCGGGCTCGAACGACGGGCATCCGGGGTGATGCCGGTCCCCGGTGTCGGGCATGCGTTTGATCACGTACTCACGGTGGTGCGCCACGTACATTTCGACGCCGCCGGGAACACACAGGCAGCGCGGACGCGAGGGCGATTGGTAGGCACGGGCCAGCGCGTCCTGCAGCTGGACGTCGTCCGCACCGATGACGCGCCCGTCGATCGCAAATCGGTGCAGGTCCATGGCAACGCCCCCCTGAAACCTGCATCCTTCCGCGCACGTGGCGCCGGGCGCCACACACATCAGCCACGAATTCGCGCCGCTTTCGCGATCGGCGCCGCGTGGCGCCGTCAGATCACTTCGTCGAGCAGTTCGGCCAGCATGGGTTTCGGCCGGGGCAGTTGCTCCCGCACCGCGCTGCGGTCGGCGATGCCGAGGATGACTCCGACCTGGTCCTCGTCGGCGCCGCGCGCGTACATCCTGGACATCAGCGTCAGCCTCGCCGACTGCGTGGACAGGCCCTTGATGTCCGCGTATCGGAACAGCTTCCGGTAGATCTCCAGAACGGCGCGGCACACATGCCTCTTCTGCCCTGGCTCGCCGTTGGGCGTGATCTGGTACGGCTCACCCGCCGGGCCGAGGAACAACCGACTGTCGGGATCCAGTCCCCGGTAGCGGTCCGGCGTTCCAAGGCCGTGTCCATCTTTGAACCGTTCCTGAAAGTACGCGTCCAGCGCCTCGTCCAGCCTGCTGTTGATGAAGTACAGCGGGCGAGACTTGCCGTTGATCGCCGCGTCCTCCCGCAGCTCCGACTCCCGGCAGACGCTCCCGTCGACGCGGACGTAGTCGCGAACCTCCAGCCGCGCAATCTCGAGCGGGCGCAGACCGGTCGCGAACAGCAAGTAGTACAGCGACAGGTCGTGCCAAGTGCGTGATGCGCGCCCCTTGATGCGGGTTGCGCCCTGGGCCACCTCCGTCTCCGAAAGCACCCGGGCCGGTCGCTCACCGGAAGGGGCGGCGGGGGTGAACTGGTCCAGCGCCACCAGGATCGCGTCCCGGCGCAAGCGTAGGCGGCGCACGAAGGCGGCGCCCTCTTCCTTGAGGCCGTCCACGCCGACCTCCTGGGTCAACTGGACGGCGATCGACTTGATCCGACGTTCGACAGCGGTCCGAGAGATCCCGAACTGCAGCGCGACGGCCTCGTAGGTGGCGCCGTCGACGACCGATCGCAGCATCTGGATCGAATGGCCTGCGTTTTCGCGGTGCCTGGTGATCTCCTCATCGTCTTCCATGATGTTGTTCTCCCTTGAAGACTCGCACGCCGCCAGCCTGAAGGATCGAAACCGCGCACCGCGGGCGCCACCGGAAATCGACCGATCGCGCGGGGGATTTCGTCATCGGTCCAACCGACGGCGCTGTGCTGCTAACGCTTGAGCAAGATGTCTCGATGTCATCGCTGGTGACAGGTGTGACTCGCCGGCCCGCGCATCGGCCCGGCAGCGCGCGGGCCCGGGCGCTGCCGATGCTCAGCGCACAGCGCACGCAGCATCGACTCTGCGGGCAACCCGTTCGCAGGACGTGTCCGATTGGTGTCCACACGCGTAACTTCGATGCCCAGGCCTTGCTGCGTGTATCAGACCGAGATGCCTTGTTTCTCGATCCACTGTCGGATGTCCTCTGCACGCCACACGGTCACCCGCTCGGAGAGCTTCACGGGTTCCGGAAAGGTGCGCGCCTGGACGCGGCGCCATAGCGTCGACTTGGAGATGGGAACGAACGCCAGCACCTGCGGTTGACGCAGGAACCCGGTGTCGGGCAACTTGAGATTCGGCGCCGGCGCGCCGGTGGCCGCAGTCGTCGCGGCGATGGAGAGTGTGTCGTGCACGATCGAGCCTCGTCCCGGCGTGGGCCGGCAAAGGTCATGACCTGCTCTGTCGCGGCCGCGCTAGGTCAGGTTGGCGCGAGCCGATGGGGAACGCTGAACTCGACGGCACGCTGCGCGCGTCCCGGTATCGCGGCGTGGTGGTTTGCAGATGACGGTGCCACAAGCGTCGTGACGCTCGGCAACCTGCTGATTCCGATGACTTGCGATCCGGCGGTGCGTCTGCCGAAGTTCGATGCGCACGCGGGTCGGGGTGCAAGAGGCAGGTATCGACTGCGACGCCGCCCGACAGCGGGCGGAGGCTCCGGTCACGTACAGCAGGCGCCGACAGCATGGAACCTGGCTACACCGTATTCAATCTCGCAGGTCGCAGCAAGACGTCCTCGAGGGTTGCCACCGAAACCACCGGGAAAGACCGCCGATTGCGCGTGGCAGACCTTGCCCGCGGCTACTCCTCGACGGCGACGGGCAACTCTGCTGCTGCCTCCGGCGTCACCATCGGCGCGGCAGCGGCCTCGCGCATGACGTCGACGCCGCCTTCCGTCGAACTCTCGGGTGACTGCTCCGTTTCGGCGTCGGTGACGTCCTCTCGTGCCGACTCACCGTTGCGCGCATCCAGGGCGTTCATGCGTCGCCGCAGTCCGATCGCGAAATTGCGTGCGCCGTTGGCGATGTCGCGCACCTGGCGCTTCAGACCCGCACGCTGGATGTCGACGGCCTGCGCCGTGATCACCTCGTGGATCTCCAGCGTCTGCAGCAGCGGCATCAGTTGGTCGAGCTTGCCCAGCACCTCCAGGAAACGCCTGCTGGCGGACGACAGCACGTGGACCTCGATGTCCAGTGGCACCGTGTCGTAGGACGCCGCGCTGGTGATGCCATGGGCCTTGAAGAGCGCCTCCGCACCGTCGATGGCCTTGTTCAGGCTGGCGGCGGCCGCCTCCGTCTGCGCCCGGATCGCCGCCTCGATCTTGCCGATGTCGTCGTGGTCCAGCCGGGTGCGCGCGATCACCGAGATGAAGTGCGTGTTGAGCTGCAGCGTGTTGAACATCCGCACGAAGGAGCGCTTTCCCTCGGCGCTCGTGAAGCGCGTGGGCATCTTCACGCTGGCCGCCTCGACCCGCCGGAAATCGACCTTGGCCTCTTTCGCGAGGATGCGGGCATTGACGCCGCCCTGGTCCAACTTGACGATCTCGATGTCTGGCATGCCGTGCTCCTGCAAAGGCGATGGTCGGAGCCATCTTCCCGATCACCGTGCGCAATCGCCACGCGATATGGCCGGCACTTGCGGGTGCTTTCGGGATCAGGCCCGGATCGTCGGCGTTTCGGCATTGACCTAGTGCTGGCGCCGGTCTACCTTTGCGTCATGCAGCAGCTGGCCCTGCATTCAAACAAGGCAAGCCCTGGAGTTTTCTGGTTGACGCATGGATAGCGACGGCTGTGAGGCCCCGTCCCGGGACCTCACACGATCGCGCCGTGCTCCGAACCTGACGGCACCGTCGCCGGTGTCCGTCTGTCGCTTGCCGTTGAAGCCAGCCTTCGAGGCAAGGGCTGCGCGTTGTCGCCGCGCCCTTCCCTCCAAGGCTTTCCTCGATCGGTAGCTGGCGCACCGATCAAGGCGGTTCGCACCGCCAAGCCAAGCCAGCCCTGGAGTCACCCTCCCATAGCGCCGGTCTCAGCGCCGGTTGTTCGTCACCCCCTGGGGGCTCTCGCCCCCACCCGTGGTGCGCGTTGCCTCCTGCCTTTCCATGGAGTCAACGATGCTGCAAGCCAACGCATCCCCCGGAGCATTCCGCCCAGAGTCCGCTGGGCATCGGTTCCACCCCTTCCATGGGGTCTCGCCACAGCACCCGGCCGCCCTCCCCGACGGCATCGCCGATGAGGCGTTGCCCGACGACGAGGACGCACTCATCGAGTGGAGCGAAGACGACATCGTCTTCCTGCACTGGCGATTGCTTCAGGAAGTTCGGCACCTGGCCGACCCGGCCACGCCGCTGGAAGAGAAGCTCGACACCCTGCGCTGGGTGTTCACCGAGCGCGAGAAGGACGCAGCGCCGTTCTCCTTCGTCAGCTGCCTGCGCGTCGTCGGCTGCAGCCCGCTGTCGCCGATCGCCTACTGCGGCCTCGTCGACGCCGAAGAGGTGCGAGACCGCATCCGCAACGGCCTGAAGACCTGGCTCAACGCCACCCTGGAGCGCTACCCCGACTGGGTGCGCAGCGCCGTGGCTGGCAACCCCGAGTGGGTCGAGGCCCGCCTGACCCGAAACCCGCAGTGGATCAACGAGCAGCTCAAGCAGATGTCCGTGCAAGGCGACCTGTTCGCCTGATCCCTTCCCCCACCCGGGCCCGGCGAAGAAGCGCCAGCCCATCCCGTTCAAGGAGTTGTTCATGTTCACGTTCATGAATGCCCTGCGCATCGGTCCCGATGCGCCACGCCTGCTGACCGTGCAGGCCCCGGAAGACATCGAGTACCTGGTCAAGGAAAGCGAAGTGCTCACCGGCCAGGCCGGACGCACCTTCGTCATCTCCGGCGCCGACTGGCTCGTCTACCGGGTGAGCTTCTGCGAAAGAACGCACCCGAGCGGCCTGAAGGTCGAGCGGCTCGACGCGCATGGCCGCGTCGTGAGCACCCAGCACCTGCAGGTCTGGGAGTTCCTGGACCACAGCCTGGTCGAGGCCCAGGCCGCCGGCCAGTTGTTCACCCCACCGGTTCGCCGACACGGCTGACCGAATTCGTCCATTCCCCCCATCCGGCGGGCTTGTCCCGCTGGGGACGGGGCCCGCCTCCACCCATGGAGCATGTCATGCAGATTCAGGTTCGAATCAACGAGGAAGGCGCCCTGCGCAACCAGCGCTACGCCTTCACCAACCGCTTCACGCTCGTCTCCGAGCTGTTGCAGAACGCACGTCGCGCCGGCGCGGCGTGCATCGAGATCCACTACGACGCGGCGACTCAGGTGCTGAGCGTCCACGACGACGGTTGCGGCCTGGAGGACTTCCAGAAGCTGCTGAGTTTTCACGAATCGGGCTGGGACGCCGCGACCGCTGCCGAAGAGCGCCCGTTCGGTGTCGGCTTCTCGAAGTGCCTGTACGCAGCCACGCGCTGCGTCGTCACCTCGGGCGGCCAACGGGTCGACATCGACACCGAAGCCGCGCTCGCCAGGGCGCTGATCACTGTCGAGCAGGTACCGGCAAGCGAGGCGATCAACGGCACCCGCGTGGACCTTTACGCTGTCGACCTGCCCGACCTGGGCACGCGCGTCGAGGAGCTGTGCCTGGGGTTCCCGGTGGCCGTGCTGTTCAACGGCCAGCCGCTGAAGCGGCCCTTGGCCGAAGGGCACCTGGCCACGCAGGCCAGTCCCATCGGTGCGGTGCACCTGGCGGGCACGCTCGACGGCAAGTACAGCCACGAGACGATGGTGTTCCTGCAGGGCTTCTGCGTCCTCAAGCCGACGTACTGCCTGCGCGACGAGCTCAACGTCGTGCATCTGGACTCGCGCCAGTTCATGGCACGGTTGCCCGACCGCGACAAGCTGATCGACGAGGACGTGCAGCGCAAGCGCATCGATGCCGAATTGAAGGCCTGCTGGCGGAACACGCTGGAGATCGCGAGGACCCGACTGTCACCCGAGCGCTTCGTCGAGACCTACTACGCGGTGATGCGCGGCTGGGGGCAACTGGACCTGCTGAACGACCTGGACGTGTTGCCGGCCGAGCTGTGCGATGCAATCGTCGGCTATCCGATCCAGGACGACCACGGTTCACGCGAATTCGTCCAGCAAGTGGCCGCCGCGCCGACGCGCAGCGATATCGAGAGCGGCGCCGTGCGGCTGGTCGCCCTCGACTGCGTCGGGGACGAGAACGGCGCACGCTGGATGCTGGCCCGCAGCAAGGGCTATCTGGTGTTCGACTGGATCGGCCTGCATCACGAGCACTGGGCGCAGCGCCACGTTCGCTTTCTCGAAGAAGAGCGCGTGCACGTCGAGGCGGTAAATGAACAGGTGCGCACCGCGCTGGAGGGACGCTGGGTCTGGCCCGACGTGATCCTGTGCGAAGCCGTACGGATCCGGGTCGGCAAGGACGAGGCCGTGATCGTCGACGAGGGGGTGTGCCACGAGGGCACCCTGTACATCCCTGCCGGTGAAAGCACCGGCACGCCGGTGCAGCAACTCTCGTCCTTCACCGACGAGCACGATCAGTTCCTCGATGCCGATTGCGACGCCGACCGTGACGCGCTGGCCGACCTCATCCGTCGCCTGCGCTCGGTCGACCCCGTGCAGACGCTCGACTCGTTGCTGCAGGACCTGCGGCTGGGCAAGTACCCGCTGCTTCACGGCAAGATCTTCCAATTGACCGTGGGCGTGGGCGTGTCGCCTGGCCATTCCATCGAACTGATGGAGGCCGACGGGCTGGCCGTATCGGCCGAGAGCGGAGGCCACCATGCACGATCATGAGTACGCCGGCCGCATTGACGCGGTGAAGCAGCGGGCGCATGGCCGGTGGAGCGAGATCCTCGCCAGCGCGGGCGTGGAGGAGCAGATCCTGAAGCATCGCAACGGGCCCTGCCCGCTGTGCGGCGGAACGGATCGGTTTCAGTTCACTGACAAGTTCGGCGAGGGCAACTACCACTGCCGCCAGTGCGGGCCCGGTGGCGGCTTCAAGCTGCTGCAGGCCGTCAAGGGCGTGGACTTCAACGCCGCATTGCGCGACGTCGAGCGCTGCCTGGGTCTGTTGCCCGAAGCGGCGGCAGCGCGGACGAGCGAGCCCTCGGGCGACCGCATGCGCAAGCTGGTACAGCGCATCTGGGACGAAGCCCGGCCGGTGACGGCCGGCGACGAGGTCGATCGTTACCTCCGCGGCCGCGGGCTGGCCCTGCCGGTGGTCCCGGCCGTGCTGCGGTTTCACCCGGCGCTGGGCTATTACGAGAAGGACGAGGCCGGCAAGTCACGCAAGCTGGCCGAGTACCCGGCCATGCTGGCCTGCATCCAGGGTGAAGACGGGCATGCGGTGACGCTGCACCGCACCTACCTGAAGGACGGCGCGAAGCTGAAGGCAGCGGACGCCAAGAAGGTGCTCTCCGCCGGGATCAACGGCGCGGCGGTCCGCCTCTTCGAGGCAACCGACGAGCTGGCGGTCTGTGAAGGCATCGAGACCGGCCTCGCGCTGCACCTGGCCACGCGCAAGCCGGTGTGGGCCGGTATCAACGCCGGCAACCTGGAGAAGCTGTGCCTACCGGACACGGTGCGCAAGGTGTGCATCTATGCCGACAACGACGCCGACGGCGACTTCGCCGGCCAGTGCTTCGCCTTCGCACTGGCGCGTCGGCTGAAGCGCGAAGAGAAGACGACCGGCGCAAGGCAGGTGCGGGTGTTCGTACCGCGCCACGCCGGCACTGACTGGGCCGATGTGTGGTGCCAGCGCAGGACGGCGCCGGCATCTGCCTCGGTACCGATGCCCGGTGTCGGTGAACAGGTGAGTGAGTGATGTGGGGTGCGGCCTGTCGTGTTGACGGGGCCGCACCCGCTTTTTCGGCGGCACTGGATCGATTCGACCCGGTGCCGGCGAAAAGGCTTCGACGAGTTCCCCCACTGGTAGTTGTCAAACCAGGCGGCGCCTCACGGCGTCGCGAAGACAGCCCTGGAGTTTTCCGCGCGATTCGATTCGCGCACATCGTGGACCATCCTGCCAAGGTGCAGCCGGTCCGTCATCAGCCCTTGCGGGGATGCGCAATCCCGCAAGAGGGTCGTGCCGTCCCCGCTTCTTCATCCTTCAAGGAGTTTGATATGAAAAGCGGACGTACTCTCGTGAGCCTGGCCCAGGAACTGGAGCGCCAGTTGCACTCGAAGAAGGACCTGGTCGTGCCCTCGCAGCTCGTGCACCACAGCACGGGCGATGGTGGCGAGACCCACCTCGTCATCGACGAAGGCGGCGGCGCCGTGCATTACGGCGTCATGCCGTTGGCGCGTCGCCAGTTGGCCGACAAGCTGAAGATCCCGTATGCGTACTTCGAACGCATGCGCGAGGAGCAACCGGTCCTGCTGGACCGCAACGTGAACACCTGGCTGCAAAGCGAGGACGACCGGCGCATGCTGCGCACGCTGGACGGCAAGGTGCGCGCGGTGTTGTCCGACCGCTACCGCCGCCTGGACAACTTCGACCTCGCCGAGAGCGTGCTGCCCATCCTGCAGCAGTTGCCCGAGGTGCGGTTCGAGTCGGTCGAGCTGACCGAAACGCGCATGTACCTGAAGTGCATCACGTCGCGCCTGACCTACGAGATGGCACCCGGCGATGTCGTGCAGGCCGGTGTCGTGATCTCGAACTCCGAGGTCGGCCAAGGCACGCTGTCGGTGCAGCCGTTGTTGTTCCGCCTGGTGTGCCGCAACGGCCTGATCGCCGCTGACCGCACGCTGCGCAAGACCCACGTAGGCCGCGCCCTCGGCACCGAGGACGAAGGCCTGCAGGTCTACCAGGACGACACGCTGCGTGCCGACGACAAGGCCTTCTTCCTGAAGGTACGCGACGTGGTGCAGGCGGCCGTGTCGGAGGCGACCTTCCGCCAGACGGCGCAGAAGCTGCAGAAGACGCTGAAGATCCCCCTGATCGGCGACCCGGTGAAGACGGTCGAGGTGCTGGCGCAGCGCTACACCCTGAACGATGCCGAGCGCTCAGGCGTGCTGCGTCATCTGATCGCGCAAGCCGATCTGTCCGGCTACGGCCTGGTCAACGCGGTGACGCACTTCAGCCAGGAGCTCGACGACTATGACCGGGCGACCGAGTTCGAGGCCTTGGGCGGCAAGCTGATCGAGCTCAGCGCACCCGAGTGGAAGGGGTTGGCCGAAGCGGCCTGACGTGCCCTCGCCGCTCGCTGCGCCAGCCGCGCCCACACGTGAACTCGTGCCGCCTGCGTGCGCCGTGATCCTCGCCGCTCACGCATTCGACTGCAGATCCAAGGGATTGCGGATGGCAACGCGGTAAGCAGATGCACGGGCCCCGATCGGCTATTGCGACCCGCGACCGAGGCCACTTATGCTGAACCACGCGTCGCAACGCGCGCTTGCACTCCCATCTTGACCACGACCAGGACCGCCATCGACAACCCACACCACGCCCCTCCCGGGCCTCACTCAGGGACGAACCATGAACCACGCGCAACTCTCCGATGTCCAGATTGCGAACCTGACGCTCCTGCTCACCATCCGTGACGGCGTCCTTCACGACAAGACCGCCGCCTGCTGCAAGTTCGCGCTCGACGCGACGCAGGCTGACCGGCTCGGCGCCATGAGCATCCAGCAGGTCATGGCCATCGTCGCCAACGTCGGCGACGCCACGCTGTTCCCTCCCCGACGCGACCTGGTCGCGTTGCTGGACATGCCGCTGCCGCTCGCGCGACCGCTGGCCGCGGTGCACGCCGCCCACCATCTGGCATCCTGATGCTTGTCGTCCAACGGAGCTGCCCATGCAGTCCCGAGTCGACCGCCAGATTCGCGCTCTCGCGCTGGCCCAGCAATGCGCCGCACACGGCGCCCGCGTGCGCACGATCAGCCGCATCACGGGGATGAACCCGCGCGATCTGCTACGGCTGCTGTTCCCTGAGCGGCAATCCGTTCCGCGCGGGCGCGCGCCCGACTCACCCGAGTGGTACCACGGAGCCAATCTGCTGTACCGCGCGGAGGCGTCCATCGTCATGTCGATCTATCGCCGCCTGCGCACCGCTGACTTCAGCGGCGGCGAGGCGCTGCTGGGCGCGTACCGCCAGTACGTCGGCGTGTGCCAACCGCCCCACCGCATCAGCTTCGACCGCGCGTTCGACTTGGCGGCCCACACCGACGGCCTGTGGCTCACCGAGTCGCGGAGCTTCTCGCTCGTCGTCTGCCCGACCTGCCACAGCGAGTTCCTGGCGGCCTTCGGCTCGGTCGCGATGTCGAACGACCAGTGTCCATTCTGCAAGCTGGTGCAGCGCTATGGCACCGACCCGCGCGTGCAGTCGTCGTTTCCGGCGCGTCCGCTGGTCAATCCTTCGCCGATCCAGCTGGGTATGTTGACCCTGCTGCGGGCCAGCGACCACATGAGCACCCGGTCACGCGAGTCTGGGTGAAAACCGTGCCGATCAGCGCGGGCCAGCATGCACCCGTTAGCGACCCTCGCCTGCCCTTCGCGGCGCCGACGTGACCCTCGGCAGTGCAGCGGTTGCTGCCATTCCGCCCTTGGAGGCGAATTGACGCGGAGGGCCATGAAGCTGACGATGGGTGCAGAAGACGGGGTCCGCTGGTCGCTATTGACGAGGTGTTCTACTACTTCAAAAACCATCCCCAGAACCTAGACCATGGGCCTCTGGATCGCACGTTGCCGTTGGCCGGCGTAGTCCGAGGCGAGTCCATTGGTGCAGGCGTCGAAGCGGCGCTGTAGTACGACCGCTTCGCGCGCTTGTCACGGCTTCGTTCGGCATCGACCTGAGCATCGGTCCACGAACCGCACTCAATGACGCGATTCCTTTTGATCACATAGTGCGAGCGGCAGTCCTGGTTCCAGTTACCCACCGATGGATTGAGCGTGACGGACTCACCGTCGAACGTCATCGCCCAGTCCGTGGGCGTAAACGGAGTCACCACGCGCTCACCACAGCCGCAGCAGCACGAGTGCACCGCGGTCGCGTATTCCATCGAGATGTACAGTACGCTAGGCTCCAGCTCGCGCGGCGCGTTCCGGACGAACCGGTGCTGCAGCGTCTGGTGCCGCATCATGACTGGTCTCCGTTGAGCAGCATGCCACCGTCGGTGGTGTAGGTGCTGTGGTGCTCCTGCTCCAGATCACGGTAGAAGCCGCGCAGCTTCTTCCACTTCACGACCGCCAGGCATGCGTTCAAGGCATTCAGGTCTGCCACCTGGATGTTGGATGCATACGCGTCCTGACCACCACCGCCCGCAAAGGAGATGCGCCCCTGGTGCAAGTGCTCGCGCTTCGTAGGCGTGCTCGTCGTGACACGCAGGATGCCGCCGAGGCTGCCATTGGTGAGCTCTAGCCCCATGCCGACGTCAATCAATGGCACGCCAAGCGCTTCGAGCTTGGCCACGACGGCGCGCTTCTCCTCGCCCGCGTCCATGCTGAGGAACGCGAACGTGATGCCGTCCAGAAGGCCAAGCGTGCCCGCGTTCATTTCCACGGGGTACGCCTCGATGTAGCGGTGCATGCGCTCGTAGATTCCCTTCAGGTAGTGCACCTTTTTCGGGGCATCCCGCAGCTCCTCCAGCGTCGGCGCACCAGGTGCACGGAAGGCGTTGTGCGACAGGAAGACGTCGGGATCGAACAGGCGAATCTGCTTCACGGGCGTCTTCGCGACGAAGTCGAGGATGTAGCCGCCGGTGCCGCCGAGGCCGATGATGGCCACGACCTCTTGCTCCAGCTTGCTGGCCAGCGCTCCAATCCCGACGCGGCTGGACGCCGTGTCGAGGTAGTTGAAAACGCTGGCCTCCTCTTCCTCGTCGCCGCCGCGGAACACGCGCGGGCTGATGCCCGGCTGCAGCACCGCGGCCGGCCCGGACACGATGGTCGCGTAGGTCGACATCTTGGCGTAGTAGTCCGGGTAGCCCAGGTCGCTCGGCTTGCTGGAGAAGCTGTGCCGCGCCGTGAGGCCATGGCCGAGGTCGGTGTTCGGCGCCGAGTGCGAGATGCCGGGCAAGGGCGTCCCGTCGGCATTGCACGGGAAGTCGCCATCCCAGTGCATGACGTGCGTCTCGGGCTTGCGGGTGCGGTCCCCGGCCAGGTCGAGGCTCGACACCAAGGTGCCGAAGCGCACCTGGCGCTGGGCGTCTACGTAGGGCACTTCCAGCATCACCAGGAGGCTCCCCTGGATGCGCATGAAGTAGCCGTCCGAGCGGAGCCCGGCCAGGTCGGTATTAAGACTGAACAGTGCGCGTGACATTGAAGATGGTCCCCTTCTTCTTGACTTCAACAGAGCCGCCCTCGCCGAGTTCACCTGCGTGGGGGAGCGAGGCCGCATTGCGGTAGGTCATCGAAAACGTCACGTTGGTCTCGGCCGGCGCGTTCGGGTACGCCAACTTGACCACCTGCTCGAAAGTGACGTGCTTGTCGGGCACGGTCTCCTCGACGGAGTTGACCAAGATGAGGTAACCCGTCTGCGGCTTCGGCGCCGTGATGAAGCGCTCGATACCCGGCGCGTCGAGGTTGACGCGGTCGTCCGGGTCGATGAGCCGGTCTTCACCGCCGCGGACCTCCAGGAACACCGCCTCGTCCGGCGAGGTGTCAGCGAGTTCGTACAGGACGCTGCCCAGCATGTCGGCACGGCCCCACGCGAGCTGGCGGTCGTTCAGCGAGAACTTGAAGTCGCGGTCCGACTTGAACGCGATGAAACGTTCAGCGCCCTTGCCGCGCAGGTCGAAGGGCTCGTCGAGGCGGATGTCCTCGAAGTCGCCCGTGTCCAGGTAGGCGTACAGGATGTAGTCGGCGCGGTGGTCCAGGCCAGCGCTGGCCAGGACTTGCCGGCCGGTTGGAACCGGGTCCGGCACATCAATGTTGCGGAAGGTCAGCCCTTCAAGGGCAAACCGGATGCGGTAGGCCGAAGCTTCCCGCAAAGCACGACCCTCACGAATCGCGTCACCAACGTCGTCGTAGTTCGACATATAGTCCTTTTGAGGTTCGTAGGTAGCTCCATTGCTGCCGTACACCTACTCAATCGGACCCACCGGACCACGCCGGTAAACTTTTTAGAAGGCCTTCACCAAGGTCCCCTGCGGCAAGGCGCCGCACACGAAGAAGGCCGGGCAGTTGGGGCACGTCATGTCCGACGCCTCTGCCGGAAAGGTTCCACTGCGGATGTCGCGCAGGATGTTGCCCAGCTTGGCCTGACGGCCGCTCAGCTCCCTGGCCGACAACACCAAGGGCTTGGCCTCGGCGTCGGCCAGATACACCAGCTCCACGACCGCATCCGGAAAAGCGGCACGAGCCGCCAGGATGAAAGCCGCGGCGCCGACGTCCTTGCCTTCCTGGCTCGTAGCATGGCCGGTCTTGACCCGGCGGAGCGTGCGAACGCCGTCGCGCACCAGGACCTCGTCCGGCCTTACCTCCACTTCGTGGTTGTCGAAGGTGATGCGCAGCGCGGTGGGCGCTTCCACTAGCGCGCCGGCCCGCGACTCCAGGAAGTAGCCCAGCATCGACGACGCCATGGCACGGTAGTCCTCGACGTAGCCGTGGTCGTGAAGCCCGTGGATGACGAACGCCTCCGCGAGAAGCGCCTCACACTGGCCAGCCGAGGCCGCGCCCTGGGCAATGACCGCCCGATAGACGTCCCGGATCGCCTCGTGCATCAGCATGAAGGCGCTCATCCGCCGCCGGCCGCCGACCTGCAGTAGATGCGTGTACAGGAACCGCCGCCCGCACGACTCATAGAGCGCAACCGCCTCGGAACTGAAGCGCGGCGTCCCTGAGAATGTCACGGGAATGTGCGCGACGTCTGGGGCCGGAGGCAGGACCGTCAATGGCGTGACCGTCCGCCGGTTAAGGGCGCCAATGCGGTCCAGGAACTTCGACAGCGGCCTGGCGGTGCCGTTGGACTTCGCCGTGGCGCCGTAAAACGCCAAGCGGTCCCTCGCCCGAGACATCGCCACGTAGAAGAGGCACTCCTGCTCCTCGTTGTGCGCGGCCCGGGCGGTTTCGTCCTGGCTGCCCTCACCGCCGATGACCAAGCCGTTCGGCGGCGGGCACTTGGGGGGGCGGAGGGCGCCGGGGATGGAGTCCTGGTTCACGCCCACCATGTGAACGACGGGGAACTCCAAGCCCTTGGAACCGTGGATCGTCATCAGGCGCACGGCGTCGATGCCCTGGGCAGCGGCAGGCAACTGCCTGAGATCCCTGTCGTCCCGCAAGCGCAGGAGCCGCCGCACGCGGTCGGCCAGCCGCTGGATCGGCAGGCCCTGCCCGTTCTGCTGGACCCGCACGAAGTTCATGAACTGCCAAATCGCGATGCCTTGAGCCTGGTCGGGAACGCTGGACGACGATGCGATGCGCGCCGCCATCCTGGTTCGGTCGAGCAGGAGCGTCGTAAGCACCGTCCATGGCTGGGACGTGGCGTCGAAGCCATCCAGGGCGGCACTCAGAGCAGCCAGGGCGGCCTGTCCAGCGGGAGTGACGTCCGGTGCCCCCTGCCGCCATGCGCCAGGGGGCACGTCAGCGCCGCGCACGCGCTCAAACACGCGCACGGCATCTTCGAGCGTCATCGCGAATTCGGGCCAGCAGGCGGAGCGAATCAGGCCCATGGCACGCCGGTCCACGAGGAGCATGAGCATCGCAACGAGGTCCTTAATCTCGGTGCGCTCGAAGAGGCTGCCGAGGAACAGGACGGGCACGCCGGCCCGCTCAAGCTCCTGGCCAGTGTCGGACAGCCGGTCATTGCCCCGGCACAGAACTGCCTGGTCGCGATACCGAAACCCAGCCGCTCGAAACTGCTCGATGCTGTCGACCAGCGCCGACGTGACGAGCGAGCCATCGGCCACCGTGATGACCTCCGGCCGCGCGCCGCCGGCGCCACGGTCGGCTTCAAGCGCGGTTGGCCCGTCGGCAGCACTCATGCTGGCCGCGAAGGTGGAGAAGACGCCGACGATTTCTGACGTTGAGCGGTAGTTGATGTCCAGGCTGTCTCGAACGCCTCCAGGGAAGTCCTGGCGGCCGAACCGCGCCATGTTGAACGACGAGGCGCCTCGGAAGCGATAGATGGACTGCTTGGCATCCCCAACCACCCACAGGTTCTCTCCGGTGGGTTTGAGGGCCGTCAGGAGCCGCACGCTGCTCCGGTTCACGTCCTGGTACTCATCGACCAGGACGTGGTCGTAGTCGCTTTGGAGCCGGGTCCTGACCGCTTCATCGCGCTCAAGGAGGAGTACCGGTTGCATGACCAAGTCCCCGAAGTCGACGCACCCCGAGGTAGCTTTGAGTTCTTCGTAGCGCGCGTAGACCCTGACAACCTCTTCAACCTTCTCAGCAGCTTCGGTGGCTGCTGGGTCGGTCGCGGCCGCGCGCATCGTCTGAGCCAGGGCGAGGTAAGCCTGAGGGCCGACGACCTCGTCTTTTGCTCGGGAGACCGCGGTCAGGATGTCGGCCACCGTCTGCGACGGGTCGTAGAGGTTTCGGTAGTGCTTCAGGCCAAGCCGCGGGAACTCGATTTCGAGCAGCTCAACGGCCTCGGTACGGTCCATCAACCGAGGGTCGGTGGGCAGTCCGCACCTGTCGTTGAACCGCCTGAGGATGTCCAGGCCGAAGCTGTGGAAGGTGCCGATGCACAGCGCGGCTGCCTGCTGCGGGCGCTTCTCGGCGATCCGCTCGGCCATCTCACCTGCGGCCCTGTTTGAGAAGGTCAGGAGGAGGATGCGCCTGGGGTCAACGCCATCATCGAGCAAGCTTTCGACACGGGCCACGAGCGTACGCGTCTTCCCCGTGCCAGGCCCGGCCTGGAGCAGGAACGCGGCGCCGCGGTGGGCGGCGGCGGTTTCCTGCTTCTTGTTTAGGGGAATTTCGACCGGGTCTGTCGCGGCGACGACCGGGAAGGCAGGGAGCAACAGGGCGTCCAGCATCTGCTGCGCGACGACTTCGAATGGAGCCCCAAGGCGCGTTGCTATGGTGGAGCACGTCTGGCCCTGGACCACGTGCAGGTCGACCACCACGTGCATTGGTAGGAGAAGCTCCCGCGCGAAGAGGTCCATCTGGACCTCCCGCCGCTGACGCCGGCTGTAGTCGACGACGCGGTCCATCCCGACCGGCGCAGCTTCCGAGGTGCGGGCCGGATCGACGTTGACCGCGGGTTCGGGCTCCTCTTCGCCGTCGCCCAGTTCCGCGTGCCCGATTTCGTGCGCGACCAGGAACGCCTGGTCGAAGAGCGAGCCTTTGGTCTCGTGGACGATGAGCGGAACGTCCGGGAAAAAGGAGGCCCGCCCACCGTCGAGTAGCGCCCCACCAGGAGCGCAGGTTTCGACTCTGATCCCGAGGTCTTTGGCTATGCCAACAGCGAATTCATACGGGGACCACGGATCGCGCCCGCGCTGGACGGCCTCATCGTGCAGCCGCCGAGCGTGCTGACGACCCAGCTCAATGGGGTCCATGGCTACTCCTTGCGGAGTAGGTTCGAAATACTCTGGTCATCGAGGCCGGCGTCTCGCAAGACCCTTTCGAACGACACCTTCTCAGGGGCTGTTGGCTTGACGGTCGACTTCCTCGCGCGAGCCATAGGGGCCATCGCGGGAAGCGCGAGATACGAGAGCAGCGTTTCGGTCGACGTTTTCAGCGCCTCAGCCACCTTCGCGGCCATACGCTGGGGCAACGTCGAGACATCAACGCGTCGCTCCCGGAACGCAAGGCCAACCTGCATGGGCAGAGCGAGCAAATCGCTGGCGTCGGTGAACACCTTAGCAGGGGCAGCTTGCAGCGCCTGGAGCGTGACAACGTTCTCCCGAAGACGCGCCATGCCTGCCGCCACGAGGTCGAGCTCGGCGACGCCAGGGGGAACATCGTCGTCAAACTCGCGAGTCAGCTCCATGGAGAGGTCTATCAAGGCCATGGAGTGCTCGGGGTACTGGGCAAGGTATCGCTGCAGGACGCCTGCACCAGGCTCGAAGTCCATGGCGAAAGCTCTCAGGACGTCGTCTGCCGTGACCTGGGCACGCTGGGCCATCACATCTTCCCCTTGCGCTCGAGACGCAGCTTCAGAGACGCATAGGCCTTGTCACGATGCATGCGGATGCTCTTTTCCGATCTCCCCAGCGCCTTGCTGATGGACTCAACCGAAGGTTCTTTGGACTCGATGGGAATCTCTTGGCGCAGCATCACGACGATCCTCCTATGGAAATCAGGCAGGCTGTCAATCGCATCGTCGAGGAGGAGCCGGTAATCTTTTTTGTCGAGTTCGTCGGCGTCGAAGGGATCGTACTTGCCGGCGGCCGATTCGGCTTGGGCGGAGACCTCATCGTCCTCGGTCTCGAGTTGAGCGGTGCGATTCTCGTGTTTCCAGTGGCGAGCATTTGCGTCGTGACGATCCGCCGCGACAGCGCTATTGAAGTTGACCTCGTAATAGTCGAGCCGGTTGTCGTACTGCTTGCGGTCGCTGAGGAGGAGGTCGACGAAGTGGTCGCGGACCTCTTCGCGAATGTTCATCCTGGTCAACGAGACGGTGTCGCCTCCGGAGTTGGCGACTGAAGGGACTCGGCGGGCCACACGCACGAGAAGCTTCTCGGTCAGCTTTTCGCGGTGGGGGCTGGCGGTCGTGTTCCGCACGAAGTACAGCAGCGCTTCGGGCGAGACGAATCCGGGGTCGCTGGCCTGCCAGAGGCCGGCGCAGCGCTCCAGTTCTTCCGGGCTGATTCCCGCAAGGGCTTGAATTTCGGCTTCGACCTTGCCACGCCGGAAATACGGCGTTCCGTCGGGCCTGACCTTACGAAGGGGGCGTGACACGACTATTCCTCCATCTCGTGCGCTGGTGGCCCCTCTTGGAGGGCTGGAATTGAATGTAGCAGCAGGTCAACGTAACGCTCACATCGAGGCGTGGAGTCGCGGTCGATGGACGCGGGCAAGACCGCCCTTGTGCGGCAGATCCGCTCAGCGGCGACCGTCCACTCGGAGCACAACATCGAAGAGCAGCTCTGGGCGAAAGCAGACCTTCGCGGTCAAAGCCCGAGCGGCAGCCCACAGTCTGAGGAGCCCCTCGGGCGCCGAACTTACTCGGGCGCTGATGTCCGTCAGTGTGGGTCCAGTGACCCACGCTGAACGACCGTGCTGCGGCCTTGCATCTGGCGCACCCACTGGGCCGCATAACAGCAAAGTGCAGGCAGGCGGCGGCTCGGATCACGGGACCGCCTGATCAGAGGATCTGAAGCGCGTATCACCCTCGTCGCCGGCCGATTTCGGGTGACGCGTCACCTGATCCCGAAACAAGCCCTCTGCGCCTGCCGTTTTGCCAGGACATCAGCAAGCGTGACTTCAAGAATGAAGACCCTGCCCGATGCATTGACGCGATGTCCCCCCAAGTTCCGGCTGGAAGTTCGTTCCCTGCCGCCGACCCCGGCTTCGCCGCCCTGCCGGTCGCCGAGCTGCTGGCGTCGGCTGAGGACCTCATCGCGCGAATCCGCCTGTGCTTCGGCATCGACCGCGGCAGCTTCGACAGCGACGTTCAACCCTTGCTGCACCGCTACGCCGCCTACGTGCACCTGCTGCCCGCCACCGCCGACAACTACTTCAGCGCACCCGGCGGGTTGCTGAGGCTGGGCCTCGAGGTCGCCTTCTTCAGCCTGCAGGGCACGGACGCCCACATCTTCTCCGGCCGCTCGACGATCTCGGCGCGCCGACAGCTTGAGCCGCGCTGGCGCCAGGCGACGTTCATCGGCGGCCTGTGCTGCGAGCTGCACCGGGTGCTGAGCCACGTCATCGTGACCGACGCCGGGGGCGACGAGTGGCCGGCGTACCTGCAGCCGCTGGCCGACTGGCTCGCGAGGCGTGGTGCCGATCGCTACTTCGTGCGGTGGCGTCCGAACGCCATCGAGTCCCGCGGTCTGAGCGTCTTTGCCCTGCCGCATGTGGTGCCGACGGCCACGCTGCAGTTCCTGAACGACGACAACGCGGTCATCGTGCCCCACTTGCTGGCCAGCATCGGCGGCACACCGGTGTACCGGGATCACAACGTGCTCGACAGCCTGGTGCGGCGCTCGCTAGCGCTTGTCGTCGACCGCAACCTGCAGGCCAACGCCGACCGCTATGGCGCGCCGCAGTTTGGATCGCACCTGGAGCGCTACCTGGTCGACGCATTGCGGCGGCTGGCCATCAGCCACTCGGGCTGGGTGCCCAACCGCGAGAAATCGCGTGTCTGGTTCGGCCGCGAAGGCTTGTTCCTGCTGTGGCCCCAGTCCGCCGGCGACGTGCAGGCCCTGCTGGAAGCAGACCAGTTGCCCGGCATCCCGAAAGCCCCCGAGACCGTCCTCGAATTGCTGCTGGCCGCGGGCGCCTTGGAACGCCAGGACAGCGAGCACGTGACCTGGACGATCCTGCCGCCCGAGGCAAAGACGCCGATGGAGGCCGTCAAACTCGCATCGGCGGCGATCCTGTTCTCCGGAGTCGATGCGCCACCACCGACGCTCGAAACGCGATTGGTGTGCAGGCCGGGTGATCCGTTGCCGACGCGGCCCAAGCCGCCGACCATGCCCGCCGCGCCGCCGGGCACGCAGCTGTCCCTGATCGCGCCGGCAGCCCCCTCCGACGCGCCGGACGGATCGGCCGCCGAAGCACCGCGACACGAGCGCGTTGCGCCAGCGCCCCCGTCGCCCGCGTCCACTCAGCCAGGCCCTGAGCCGCCGCCCGCCCCTACACCGGTGGCACCGCCACCCGATTTCAAGCTGAACGCGCCGCTGCGACTGAATCCCGCCGTGCGTGACGCACTCGCAGCAGTAGTGCAAACGCTCAACGGCCCCGGCGCCTCGGCGGCGGCCTGCGCCGTGTCGAACGGTCTCTTCATCCCGCTGCGTGAACTGGAGCGGCGCGGCATTCAGCCCGCCGTCGCGATGCGGGCCTTGTCCGACGTGCGCATGCTGGTGCACCAGGATCGCGGCCGCCCACCCACCGTGTCGCACGATTTCGGTGGCGACATGACCGTCGGACTGGTCATCGATCCCCGCTGCGTCGATGGCTTCGACCTGGCGGCCTTTGCCGTGCCCGAACAACAGGGCCACTGACATGTTGGTGCGCCGCTACGAGATGCCCTGGCGCCGCGCCTACGAAGGCTACGCCGGTATCGGCTGGCTGGCGGCCATGGCGTTCTTCGTGATCGTCGGCGCCACGTTGCGACTGCCACGATCGCTGGCACTGCCACTGGCCGTGCTGTGTTTCTGCATGGGTGTGCTGCGACTGGTCCAAGCGGTGCGCACGCTCGTGTTGCGCGCGTCGCTCTCCGGCCGCGGCATCCAGGTCATCACCACCACGGAACTGGCCCGCTGGTGCCGCAAACCCGACGAGGTGTTCCTGGGCTTCGGCTTCGAGTGGCGGCCGGTGCACTCGCAGCGCCTGTACGAACTGGCCAAGATCGACTACCGCGAGTTCACGGTCTCACCTCGCCTGCTGACGCTGCTCGGCTACCAGTCCAAACCCCAGCCCGATGCCGAAATCGGCCTGCCGTACATCCACGGCGTCGAGCCGCGAGAGGTGGCGCTGCACCGGCCGCTGCAGAACTTCGAAGGCGGAACGCTGCTGGTGGGCACGACCCAGTCCGGCAAGGGCGTGGCGCTGGCCAGCTTGATCACCCAGGCGGTGCGGCGCGGCGATGTGGTCATCGTGATCGACCCCAAGAACAGCCGGCGCCTCAAGCGCGTGACGCAGCGGGCATGCGAAGACTGGCGCGAGACCGACACGTTCCTCGAGTTCCACCCCGCATTCCCCGAAGCGGGCGTGCGGCTGGACTTCACCTTCAACTGGCAGAAGCCGACCGAGATCGCCTCGCGCATCCAGTCCATCATGCCGCCCGATACGGCGGGAGCCTTCTCGGCCTTCGGCTGGGATGCCGTCAACGTGGTGGTGCAGGGACTGGTCGAGCTGGAGGAGCGGCCCAACCTGGTCAAGCTCACCAAGTACATCGAAGGCGGGATCGAGCCCGTGCTAGAAGGCACCCTGCGCCGCTACTACGAGCGAGCACTCGGCGCTGGTTGGCGCGAACTGCCGGAGGTGAAGAAGCTGCTGAACGACGCGCACCGCGGCAACATCAAGCGGCCGTCCGAGGCGGCCAGCGCCGACCTGCTGGCCTTCGTGGCGTACTACGAGCACCATGTCGCCCAGTCGCAGCGCAACAAGGTCCTCGACGCCCAGGTACGCACCTTCCGCCACAACCGGGAGCACTACCAGAAGATCACCGCCAACCTGCTGCCGGTGTTGTCGATGCTGACCTCGGGCGACCTGGGTCGCAGCCTGTCGCCCGAGCCCTTTGATGCCGACGACCGCCGGCCGATCATGAACTTCGAGAAGATCGAGCGTGCCGGCCATGTGCTCTACATGTGCCTGGATTCGCTGCCCGATCCGTCCGTGGCCACCGCCATCGGCGCGCTGGCCCTGGCCGACCTGGCCGCACAAGCAGGCATGCGCTACAACCTGGGCGGCTACCGGCGCATCTCGCTGTTCGTCGACGAGGTCTCGAACGTCATCAACCAGCCGCTGATTGAGATCCTGAACAAGGGCGCCGAGGGCGGCATCTTCACCACCTGCGCCATGCAGACCCTGGCCGACCTGGCCAAGCGTCTGGGCAGCGAAGACGCCGCGCGCATGGCGCTGGGCAACCTCAACAACCTGATCGCCCTGCGCTCGAAGGACCGGCCGACCCAGGACTTCGTGGTCGAGACCTTCGGCAAGACGGCGATCCACACCATGCGTGTTGGCCTGAGCAGCGGCGCCGACGCGCACCTGGGCGACTTCTCGTCGAGCTACTCCACCCAGTTGAGCGAAAGCTTCGAGGAGATGGTGCCGGCCGACGTGCTGGGCAAGCTGCCGAACCTGCAGTACTTCGCCTCGGTCTCCGGCGGCCGCATCATCAAGGGGCGGTTCCCGATCCTCGATCCGGATCCGCCGAGTTCGTCGGACGCTCCAGCAGCCACCGCAGAGGCAATCCGATGATCCGCGCCGTCGCGGTGATCTCGTTGGTCTGCCTGCTGGTGCTGGTTCTCTACCTGCCATCGGCGCATCCGCCCGAGCGCTTCCTGGCGCAGTTGCGTACAGAGCATGAGGCGACCGCCGCGTACTGGGGCGACGCCCCGGCGCTGCGCATCTTGTCGCGGGCGCTGAGCGTGCAGGACTCGGCACGACAGGCCGCACCCATTCCGTCATCCGCCGACGCCCCACCGGCCAACGCGGTGGACGGCGCCGTCGCGCGCGAGATGGCCACGGTCAACCAGCGCCTGTTCAACAACGCCTATTTCAGGTCGATCGACGCCCTGCTGCTGCTGGCCAGCTTCCGCTTCGCCACACTGATCGAGTGGCTGCCGTGGTTGCTGGCGTTCACCGCCGCCGTGCTGTTGGATGGATACATCGTTCGGCAGATCAAGGCCAAGGAGTTCCGGCAGCACGACCCCGAGTTGTTCGCGCTCTACACCTGTGGCGCGATCGTATTGGTCTGCGCGACGGTGGTCGGCTTCGTCGTGCCGTTCACCCTGCACCCGCTGACGATGCCCTGCGTGCCGCTCGTGGTCAGCCTGCTGCTCAGCAGGGCATTGGGGAGTTTCCATCGAAGGGGAATGTGACTGTTACCAGCCCGACGCCATCGGTGCACAAGCCTGCGTGGCCGCGGAGCGGCCTGGCACGCCTCACTCTGGACCCGTTGCCGTCACTCGACCTGCCGCCATCACCGACAGCAATGCAGCGTGGCCAGCCCTTTGATAGCGGCCGCCGCGCACTTCCACGCACAAGGCCAGTTCTCGCTGATCGCTGTACCACTTCGACTACCGCAGCAACCTCAAGATGAAGCGCTCGCCATCCTCGATGAGGACCGGCTCCGTACCGTTGTGCTCACGCATGCATTTCACGATCTTTCTTGGAACGCCCATACCGGAGTTTTCGAGGTAACGATAGTCACGCATGACGTCCTTGATCAGTTGATTGCGCGCCGCTCGACAGCCGCTAAGCATTCGTGCCGGCGTAATGCCGTTTGGCAGACGACCGGGCGAGACAATCTCCATCCGGTCGTCATAAATCGTGAGTTCGATGTCGGTGCTTGACAGCAGGTAGTCGCGATGGACGAGCGCGTTGACGACGGCCTCGCGCACGGCCTCTCTTGGAAAGGCCGAGACCTCTTCCCGACGCGCGCCGCCCTCTTCGAGATGGCCAGCGACGGCGGTGTTGCGCTGCACGAAAGCGAGCGCTTGTTCCACGAGCCCCGCTTCTACGATCTCGTCAGCATCACTCAGCAACGGCGTGAGGGCGCCACGCAACGCGCTTCGCTCTCGCGCACCGTAATCTTTGCTGTTGCCTGGAAACGCGGCAGCGTCAATGCCTGCTTGGGGAAGGAATCGATTGGGCGTGCGCCCGAAGAGAAGCATTCCCGACACGGTTATGCCATCCTCGACCATGATCTCCGTATTGAACAGCAGCGTCGCCCAGCCAGCTTCATCGTCGTCGGCTGGTACGTCTTGCTGCCGAACCCGAACGAAGTAGTTCTTTAGTCGGCGGAGGTCAAGGTCCGCGAACACAGCACCCGACACCGGGCGCAGCTCGGCACGGAACGTACCGCGTTGCTGGAACAGGCGACTCAGCTCTTCTGGCGAAGGCTCGCGACTCTGCGTGCCCACTCGGATGTAGTACGCGTTCTTGTTGTTGTGCCATAGCGTCTGGACATCGAAGCCGCGAGATACCCGAACAACAGCAACATCCCTTCCGGGCTCAACGTCCTTGACGACCTCATAAAAGGGGATCAGCCCTGGCCGAACTTTGTCGCGGCAGGCCGTCATCACCCATTCTTCGGGGTTGTCCCGAGTGATTCCACTGACGCTGCCGTCGTCCTCGACGCCCAGCAGAACCACTCCACCCTGGAAGTTCGCAAAGGCCACCAGCTCCTTGGCGAGATCATGGTTCTGGATCACGTCTCGCTTGAATTCCACGCCGGAGTTTTCTCCGTTGTGGATCATCTCAAGGAGTTCAGTGCGGGTCATGCTCATCTCTAAAACCCATATTTCTGGCGGCGCATCTCAAACGCAGTCTTGCCGCCTTCAAGAATCTCTTCGACCATCTCGCGCACCGGCTGCATGTCGATTGATCCCATGTGCCGTTCGCTGACGCGTCCTTGCACGGTCTCGTTCTGTATGCCCGTCGAGAGCCCAATGATCAACTCAGCATCACCGAGGACCGGGATGTTTGCATTGTGCGTAGAGAAAACGAACTGCCGCTTGCGCTTCTCGTCCTTCATCGTCGGCACCACTCCGTCAGTGATGAAGCGGTTGTCGAGATCGTCTTCAGGTTGGTCGACGACGAGCGGCGCCTCAGACTCAAGCAACAGCAGAAGCAACACTGCTGTCGCCTTCTGGCCCGTCGAAAGTGCTTCGATCGTCTGCCACGTTTCCGGCTCGCCTTCCGACGACGTGTTGAGCTCCACGCTCGTCGTTGCCGGCAACTCCAACTCTTCCAGCTTCATGAACACGTCGGGAGCGGCTTGAGCTAGGCGTTCGGCTGCAGCCGGCGGAAAGTTGTAGGCGCTGATTAGCGCGTCCTTCCCCTCGCGGCAGCGCTGCGCGAAGTCAAGCAACGACAAACTGTCTCGGCTCTTGAGCCTCTCCAGCAGCGCGGCCAAGTTCCCGCCGACCGATTCTCGTAGCAACTTTTCGAGGGGCTCGCGGTTGCCGCCCATCGTTACCATGGCCCGTACCCTGCCCGTCAGCTTTCTGGTTACGCGCTTGGCGGCTTTCTCAAGCGCACGGTATTCCGCAGACTGAAGGTTGAACCACTCATCCAGCAAATTGCGCCGGCTTCCCTGATGAGCGGCAAGGTCGCGGGTAAGGTTCTCCTTCTTCTCCCGAAGGGGTCTCAGCTCCTCGATTTGCCTGCGCAGGCGAATGAACTCCTCGCCGTCGATCTTCGACTTCTGAAGTTCCCGCAGGAGCGCCTGATAGGTCGCCTCCACCGCCTGCTTCTTCTCGTCCCATTTGCCACGCAGCGCAGACACCTCCCCATCAGCCGCGCCAAGGGCCTTCTCCATTTGCTCGGAGCAGCCGCGAACTTGCGCGGCGAGCCTGTCGAGGATGCCCACTCCCTCCGCCAGAATGGCGCCATTTGGCAGGCCATCGAGTGCCTTGGTAGACAGGAAGGCAGTATCGATCGGCACCAGGTCCGCCAACTCCTGTCGCAGGGCCGCAATGGGTGCAAGCCGTTCCCTAATGGTCGCCAGAACGCGCTCCTCGCGCACAAGCAGGCTCTTCTCTTTGAGACGCTCCTCCAGGCCGGCCTCCTGAAACCGCTTCTGCGTCTCTTCGAGGCTCGGGAGCAAGCCAAGACGCTCTTCGATCAATTTCATTTCGCGCTGTACGTCCGTGATCCTGCCCCGCGAGCGTTCCAGTTCCAAACGCAGCCTCGCCTTCTGCGCGCCTGCGTTTGGATCGCGTTCAACGAAACGCTCTAGTAGCAGCGTCAGCTTCTCGCGACTCTTCGTGAGCTCGGAGATTTCATGCTGGCCGAACACTTCGACGCCTGGAACCACGTCTCGCGGCGACAGGTTCAGAACATCGCCGAACTCGTCCTTGACGACTGGCGGGTTTGGAATCGTTCGTTCAATTGTGTAGTCATGTTTCGCGGGATGATGCGAGCGCACGAGCAGAGACACCTTCGTGCCGCTCTTCAGGACGTACTTCAGCACTCCCTGATGGGCTTTCGTCGCTTCTTCGCCAATTGGATCAATCGCCAGCGCGTAGCGCAGGCTCTCTATAACGGTGGACTTTCCGGTGCCTCGGCCGCCCACCAGCACATTGAGGTTGCCGTTGAAGTGCAGGCGGGTTCCATCAAGAAAGCCACCCTCCCACGCCATCGCAATGAACTCGGCGTGTGGCTCCGGCCGGGGATCGCTGCTCAGACGAATACGCGAGCCAGGATCGAGAAAGGCCTGACGTAGCCCCTCGACGGACAGCGCCGACATCTTTATGTAGCAGCTCGATCGGGGATCGACGAGATCCTCCGGACTGTTTACATCGGAGGCGTTGATGGTGGCGACCGGCCGGTCCCGCTTGTGCGCAGCGTCCTTGTTCTCAAGGATGGCCCGTACGTTCTGCGGCGCATCGCTGGCAGGCCCTGGCAGTGCGCAGGCATGCAGGTCTGGCGACTTCCACGCATTCACGCGGGGCTGCCCCTCAAGCGTCGCCAGAAGCCCGTTGTCGGCGGCGACATGGGCAGCGATGCAGATGCCGCCCTGCTCACGGACGCACTCCATCAGCTTGATGCAGTTCTTGTCGCCGTTTGGCGAGAGGACCTTGTGGTCGCGAACCCCAAGCTGACCGATCATCCGCTCCAAGCTGCTGTCCTTGTCGGGGTCGTAGAGGCAGAGGAAGTGGACGCCGTCGTCCGACGCTGCCTCAAACCCTCCGAACACGAAGATACCGGCTGCCCGCGCCGCCTGGATCAACCCCAGAGAATCGCTGATTCGGTAGTGGTCCGTGACCGCGATTGCCTCAATGTGGTTCGCGCGGCACGCCTCGACCATCGCTGCGTTGTAGTCCGCTTCGTTCTGAAACTGGCTTTGTTTGGCATGCCGGCCGTGGTACGCAAAGGGGTTGACCTGGAGCGCACAACGGTAGAAGCGTGCCCCGTTCGGTTGCTTCAGTGCCTCGATCAGCGCTTTCGACCGCGTCTTGTTGCTTTCAGTCATCGTCATCTCCTGCCCGCATCCATAAGCATTCTTGGGTCAACAAGCAACTAGCCCACGTTCACGGGCACGAGCGTCATCGTGTCATTGCCAAAGATGTCGATGACCTTGACGGCCACCGTGTAGCGCCCCGGCCGATCGTAAGTGTGCAGGGCCGTGGTTAGATCAAGCTCGCGACTCTGCCGCGTTCGGAAGCTCTGCCACTCGTTCTCGAAGATGTACCCGCCGGTCCATCGCTCCTCAAACTGCATGGACAGTTCGCCCTGCGGTCCCTCAAAGCCCGGCAACGTAGCGACACCACCCAGGCCCGTACCAACGGGGACCTTGATGATCTCCTTACGCTGCAGATAGTCGAAGTCGACAGCCCAGTAGTCGACCCAGTCCGTCCAGTGCTTGGTGAGTCTCTCTTTCTTGACGATGCCGTCCTTGCTCTTGCTGACCTTGTAGAGCTGCCCCTGCTCGCACATGACTTCGCTCTTGCCTTCCTTCATCGCGGCAATCGCGGCTTCAGCAGCACCCTGGGTGTAATAGACGGAGAAGTCGGTCAGCTCGATCCTGACCGCGAGCTTGGCCTTCTTGTCGTAGCGCGGCGTGGCTTCGACGAAGCTGATGTCGTGGAAGACCACCTGGCCCCTGTCCACAGCGCGCTTGTCGAACACTTCGGCAGGGATGTATTTCGGCGTGAGATCGATGCCCTTCCCACGGGCCTCTTCCAGAACGGCGGGGAACAGTCCCATTTCGAACTCGAAGGCCAGAATGTCCACACGTGACGCACCGCGCTTGCGGCATTCGGTGATGACCTCTTCGACGAACAAGCGCCCGACGGGCAGATTGATCGGGCCGATCACCACCAGACGCCCGTTCCGCGCGCCGTGGAAAAAGCCGTCCTGCGCTTGCCCGCTTTGGCCTCCGCCGAAACCGGTGGCCTTGTAGGCCCGCAAGATCAGCTCGCGGAACTCGGCTTCCTTCTGCGCCAGCGCTTGCGCCTTCTGGGATCCCGTCAAGCGTCCACCGACGTTGAGATAGGCCTGCCGCTCGTAGCGGCCAAGGTTCAGCACCTCGAAGGCTCGGAAATCTTTTTCGGCGGCCTTCTTCTCACGTTGCACGCCGATTAGGCGCTTGCGCGTAGTGTGAATGCCGAACTTGCCTAAATCGGTAGTGATCCATTTGCGGCCAAGCTTCTCGGCAACGGCAGCGGTCGTTCCAGAGCCGCAGAAGAAATCGGCGACCAAGTCACCTTCATTACTACTGGCTTTGATCACTCGCTCTAGAAGCGATTCCGGCTTTTGGGTTGCGTACCCGGCAGACTCCTTTGCCTGCGAGTTGATTGGGTTCAGATCAAGCCACATGTCTTGAATGGGAACACCGAGCATTTCATCGAGATAACGCTTGTAGCGGGGCACCGCTCCCTCGCTCGGCTGAACGATTCGCCCTTGCTCGTAGAGATTCTGCATGCGTTCGCGCTTGAAGCGCCAGAACCGCGTGATCCCGAGAAACTCGTATCGCGGGTTCCCCTTCGACGCACCGCCGGGCGCGTTCAGATCAGCCAGCTCGAACCTACGGTTTGTGCCCTCCTCGACATTCTTGTAATGTGTCCGAAGGTATTCTTGATCGTAGGGGGTGTACTGGACATTCCACGTGTATCGATCGCTCTTTGTGTAGAGCAGTACCACGTCATGCAGTCGTCCGAGGTGCTGTGACCCTTGGCCGCTGTCGCTATGTGCTGTTTGACGCTTCCAGATAATCTGGTTGACTGCGCGATCCTTACCGAACACCTCATCCAGAATTCCTCGTACATAGTGCGATACGCCCCATCCCATGTGAACGTAAATCGTGCCATCGTCCGCCAGGAGGTCACGCATGAGGATCAGGCGTTCGTAGAGCATTGCGACGAAGCTATCTGCGCCGCGTCCCCAGGTGTCCCGGTACGCAATTTGCTCCAACAGGTTAGCCTCCTTGTGGAAGGTCTCATCGCCGATCTCGATGTCCATACTGAAATCTGCACCTACGTCGAATGGCGGATCGATATAGATCAGCTTGAGGCCCCCTGCGTCCTCGATTTGTTCACGTAGCGCGCCTGCCTTGAGTGACGAGAGAATTAATTTGTTGTCGCCCCAGATCAGCTTGTTTGTCCAGCCCCGCTGCTGGCGGCCCCGGCTGTCGAACAGGTCTTCCTGCGTCTTGGTTTCAGCGCGCGGCTCGTCGATATGCTCGAGCGTTTGGAAGGGCAGCACCGTCGTGCATACGTCCCGCGTCTTCCCGTTCCAGACCAGCTCAATCTCGCGCTTGTCCTCGAAGAGGATGAAGCGGTATTTCTCCGGCAGCGCCTTGCCCTGCTGGATCAACGTGACCAGGTCGCGCTGTTCGGCTTCGCTCAGGTCGTAGGACTTCTTGTCTTGCTTAGCCATCATCAGTTCTCTTGATACTCGCGGAAGGTGCTCGCCAGCCCCGCGAACGACGACGGCTTGTGCTGATCGAAACTCTCCTGATCGACGTAGACGAAGCGGTATCGCGGCCCGCCATCGTCCTTCGTCGCGGTCGTGGCGTCCTCGCACCACTGGCGCAGTCGCGCCATTTTCTGGGGCAGATCAAGCTCTTCGCGACCCTTGGTCTCGACGACCCAGATCACACCGTCCGTCGTGCGCACCAGGAAGTCCGGCGTGTAGGTCGACAGCTCGCCGTTGCTCTTGACGTATTCGATCTTGAAGCCGACGGCCATGTAGTTCTTGCCGAACGCCTGCACGTCCGGTGCGGACTCCAGGAACGCGGCAAAGGCTAATTCCAGGCCGTCGGCGTTCACTTCGCCGACGATGCGGTTGAAGACCGACTTGCGCGCCTGCACGAAGCCGCGCGGCTCGGTACGGAAGGGCCGCGTGTCGCGCAGGCGGATTTGGCCGTCGATGCGCGAGCTGCCGCCCTCATAGATCGTCAGCTTGTTGATCGCGGCGCGGAACTGATCGAAGACCACCTTGCCGGCTTCGGGCTCCGACAGGTTCCGCAGAATCACCGGGTCTTCGAGGTCGACCGCAGCCTCGAACAGGTGGTCGCGGATGAACTCCTTGACCTTGGGATAGATCTGGTCGTAGCCGCCGACCAGGCGCAGGTCCTTGAGCAACTGGCGGGCGAAGAAGGCCACGACCGAGCGGTAGTCGCCCGATCCGGTGCCATCAAGATGCATCGTGTGATCGACCTCGCCCTCCAGCATGGTTTTGAAGACGATTTCGCGGGTCTCTTCCGGCGTGAAGGCCTTGAGCGGCAGCTTCGCGTTGCTGAAATGCTCCGGCTCCAGCTCGGTCAAGTCCTTGAATTCACGGTTGAAACGCCGGGTCAGGCGCGGCACCGCGATATCGAGCCGGTCGATGTTCTTGTCCGTGGATTCGGTCTCGACTTCGACTACCAGCGAGTCCTTGCGCTCCTTCCCGCCCGCGCCACCCATGGGCACACGATCGAAGGTGACGCCTTCGTTCTGGATCGACTCGACAAACTCCATGAAGGCTGGCGTCCCCATGACCGACACGGTTTCGCGCTGCTCGCTGCCGAAATACATCCGGCGCAGGCCTCGCCCGAGGGTCTGCTCCGGCAGGATGTTGCTCTTCGCGGCATACGCGCGCAGGCCGACGATGGTGGTGACGTTGCGCACGTCCCAGCCTTCCTTGAGCATCAGCACGGAGACGATGGCCTTGTAGGGCGACTTCCAGGTGTCGATTTCATTGGACTGCCTGCGCAGAATCTCCAGCTCGTCCTTGTTCTTGCTCGACGCAGCCTCGGAAATCTCGCCGTTGGCCTTGGTGTGGATGACCAGCACCGCGCCCTGCAGCTCTGGGCAAATCTTCTCCAGGTGCAGGCCGACCTCGTCGCAGTTCTTGGTGTCGTCCACCATCACGAACAGCACGGCCTTCTTGCCGAGCTTTTCGTGCTCGGTGTAGCTCTTGCGCCACTCCTCGACGCCGAGCTGGAGGTAGTCTGCATACTTCTCGGTGATGAGCGGGCTCTTGTGCTCCGTGAGCTTGGCGCGGCTGGCCGCATCCGGCAGCACCGGATGCTTGACCACGTTTTGCGCGATGGCCTCGACCAGAGGGTAGTCGCTGACGGTCTGCACGAAGATCGCGCCGTTGTCATGGCGCGGCGTCGCGGTCACGTCCACCTGTATCGTCAGCCGCAGGTCCTTCTGCAGCATCCGGTGGTGAATGTCCTGAATGCACTGAAACCAGGCCAGGCGGTTGTCGTGGATGTGGTGCGCCTCGTCGTTGAACACGGCCAGTTCGTCGATTTCCCGGACGACCTCGCCCAGATCGACGGCGCTGTCGTTGGTCTTGCCGACCGGCCGGTTGCCGAACGGAGCCAGGAAGTAGTCGCGCAGATCGTCGTCATCGAGGGACGGCTCGGGCACGTCGCCGAGATAGACACGGTGAATGTTGGTCAGGAAGATGTTGCCGGTCGGGCGGACGATCCGCACTTCGTCCTGAATGTGCAGCGCCACCTGAAAGTCATCGCGCCAATTTTGCCCGGCATGGCCGTTGTCCGGGAGCACGGGGTCGTTGAAGAAGATGCGCAGCCCGTCGAAGTCGGCGCGCAGGCGATCGAGTACGATGATGTTGGGCGCGATCAACAGGAAGTTGCGCGCCAGTGTTGAGTTGGCCTCGTAGCACTTGTGAAAGTAGCACCAGGCCATCAGCAGCGAGAGCACCTTGGTCTTGCCCGCGCCGGTGGCCATCTTGACCACGAAGCGTGGCCAGTCTTCATCGAACATGTTGCTCGACACCGCGCCCGACGCATCGAAGCGCAGCAGGTCGAACTTGTCGCGCGCGCCGCGCACGTCGTAGAGCCAGATCACGGTCTCGACTGCTTCGCGCTGGGCGAAGTAGTAGCGAAACTGCATCTGAGTTCCGTCGGCCAGTTCGCTGGTGTGGGCGGTCTCGAACCACCAGGCCAGCAGCGCGCGCGACGTGGCGGATGCTCCCGCGTACTTTGCGTCCCGCCACGCCTCGACCTCTTCGCGGACCTTTGCCACCAGCGGCGGCAGCAACTTCTCGTATGCGGTGCTGCGAAGCTCTTCGGCAGCCGGAAACCAGCGGAGCTCTGGCTTCAGGACTTCGTAGGGTGATCGAGGGAAATCTTTGTGGAGAGCCATGTACTTGCCTTACCGCGTGCGGACCGGTTCAAAGCTGATCTTGAGCTTCGCGCCGATTGCCTGCGCGAACTTCTCGAGCGTCCGCGTGGAAGGTGTCGTCCGGCCGGCCTCCATGCGCGCGATGTTGCTCTGAGTCGTGTGCATACGCTCCGCTACTTCAGCCTGTGTGAGGCCGGCACGGCCGCGCGCCTCGGCAATGGCCTCTGCCAGCGCAAACTCCTCGTCCAGTGCGTCGTAGGCCTTGCGATAGCTCGGTTCCTTCGACCACTTCGTATGTAGGTCTCTCAGCTTGGTCACTTGACCTCCTTCGCCCGCTACAAGGCAAGTTCCAGTTCGTGGTTCTGTGGCCCGACACGAACAACTTGAGCGGCACCACTCTCTGCGTGGACCGCCCGCAACCGTGTCATTCACACGAGGCTATCATATCGAAAATGATATAAGCGGTAAGCAAGAATGTCCGCGCCACAGCCCGCGGATGCCGAGTTCCTGTCGCGCACGATCTACGCCTGTCGTTGTGCCTTGCAGTTTTCAGGGAAGCGCATTTCTTTGGCCTTGTGTTGGCTACGCAGCGTTCTGTGGCTTGCCGCAGGGTTCGCGAGCGACGGCTCTCGTGGCGCTACCTGAGAACACGTTGGGGCGAAAGGCAACAATAAGACCGATTGCCGAATTCCAATGCGGCCAAGCAGGCGATCGACCGGGACCAATGCAGCCGCTGTCGCTCCGACTGCTGCCGGCCCTCTGAGAGCACCCACGATTCCCCAGTCGCGTCCCATTGGCCAGCAGCTCCCCCGATCCCGAAAACCCCCTCACAAACCCCGCATTCCGCGCGGCTCCATGGCGCACCCCACCCTACCCTTCGGTCACGCGCTCGACAGAGCACCGCCAGCAGCCACCGACCCGAGGGAAGCGCCATGTTCTCCGCACTGCCAACCGCCCGCCAGGAGCAAGCCCCGCACGGCGCCCCGGAGGCTGAGCACCCGGACACCATCGAGACCCGCCTCTGGCTGGAAGAACACGAGTGGCTGTACGGCCTGCTGCGCAGCAGCGACAACGTCTCGCCGACGTTCCGCTTCCCGGACCTGATCAGCGCCTGCGTGTCGCTGGTGTTCGCGCAGGACGACGCAGCCCAGCGCATCTTCGACTTTCTCGGCAGCCAGCTGGTGCTGCGAGCGCCCGCCACACCGAGGCGGCGCGAGTCGATGTGGCGCCAGCAGTACGACCTGCTGCTGGCCGTGCAGCGCTCGCCGGCCAACCGCCACCCGCATCCGAAGTTCCAGCTCGACCAACTGACCACGGCCTGCGTGGCGCTGTGCCGCCAGTTGGAGCGCGCCGGCACCCTCGTCCTGCAGCAGGCACGCCTGAACATGGCCGATCGCTCGACGCGCTGGCGACTGCCCCGCGCTGACTGATAGCGCTGCGAGCCTGGCCCCGCCGCCCAGCGTCACCCGACCTCACCCTGCCGGCCAGCGTCCCGGCCCTACCCGAACCCGACCCAGGCCGTACCGACGGCCCAGACCTCCCCTCGCCAGCCCCCCGGCCGGCGGTTGTTCTGTCCTGGAGTTCACGACGGGTTGAGCCATGCGTTCGCGTTGCCTTGCCGGATCGATCCTGCTGCTGTGCGCACCGCTGCACGCCATGGCGTGCTGGGAGCAGGCGGCGCAACGCTACGGGCTGGCCGCAGAACTGCTCTACGCCGTTGCGCGCGTCGAGTCGAACCTCAACCCGCGTGCCGTCAACCGATCGCATCTGCAACGCACGGGGTCCTACGACGTCGGCCTCATGCAGATCAACAGCTCGCACCTGCGCACGCTGGCCCGCCACGGCATCACCGAGGCGCAGCTGTACGAGCCCTGCACCAACATCCACGTCGGTGCCTGGCTGCTGGCCCACTCGTTCGCCCGCAACGGCGTCACCTGGGATGCCGTGGGCGCCTACAACGCCGCGTGCTCTGAGCTCAAGGGATCGGCCTGCACACAGGCGCGTGCCCGATACGCGTGGCAGGTCTACCGCAAGCTGCCGGCATCGCGCCCGATGTCGGCTGGGGACGCCGCGACCATGCCTTCAATCGCCGCGCCCCAGCACGCGGCTGTGCCGGTGGCGTTGACGGCGAGGGTGTCACCGTGAAGGCCACTCTTGCGCGTGTCGTCGGCGCCTTCGTGCTCGCCGCCGCGAGTGCAGCCTTGGCTGCATCCTGCAGCGCGCCTATGGTCGCAACCGGCAGCCTGGTGGCGCCGTCGCGCGGCCCCACTCCCGTCGCCGCGGTCCACGTCGCGCAACTCGACTTCGGCCGGCACGCCGGTTTCGCGACGTGTTTGCCGCCGGCATGCCCTGCGGTCACGCCCAAGACGCTCCCCGGCGAGCCACCACCCACAGCACCGGTGCCACCTGCCGTCGGGCTCTCGGAGTCACTCGGTCGCGGCGAGGCGGTGCTGCTCGCCGAACAGAGCCGTGACGTTCCAGCCGTACCCGCAAACCGAGCCACGCCCCTCTCCGACGCCGCCAGCGCAGCAAGTCAAGTCGTGGTTCATTTCGCCTTCGGCAACGCGACGCTCAGCCCGACCGCCCGAGCCCTGATCGACGAAGCCGCCGAAGCCGCCCCCACGTCACGCCGCGTCGCCATCAGCGGCCGCACCGACAGCGTCGGACCTCCGCAGGTCAACCAGGCACTGGCCCTGGCCCGCGCCGAAGCGGTACGCGAGCACCTGCGAGCTCGACATCCCCGTCTGGCGCCAGTCTTGACCGTCCAGGCCGAAGGTGCCTGCTGCTACGCCGCGTCCAACGACAGCGCGTCAGGCCGCGCCATCAACCGTCGCGTCGAAGTCGTGTTCGAGCGTGACGCGGAGGACCTGTGATGAATCCACGTACCACCACAGGCCACTGGCCACGGGTTCGACCCACGCCACCCGCCTCACCTGCCGTCATCACCCGCTCCGACCCGCTGTCGACCCGCTGTCAACCCATGCGCCCCTGCAACCCACCGGCCCCACCGGTTCGGCTGACGGTGCCTACCCCCATCTCGTGTCATTCGCTCAACCACATCTGGAGGACTCCATGAGCACCGTCACTCTCGCTTCCGTATCCACCGTCCGCCTGTCGCCTCGCCGTCCGCTGACGGTGATGGCCCTGTTCGGGCTGCTCGTGTTGGGTCTGGGCGTGGCCTTCCCTGGCCATGCGCTCGACCTCGTCGGCTTTGTCGGCATCGCCGGTCCGATGACTTCGGCGCTGGCGCAGATCGCCGCGCTCGGGCCGAGCATCAAAGCCCTGGTCGGCTTCGTCGGCTTTGTCGTCGCGCTGATCTCGCTCTCCGCGCTGCGCAACTTCGGTCCGGTCCTGTTCTACGTCGGCCTGGCCATCTTTGCGGCCGTGGGCCTGGTGATCGCCGGCGCGATCATGGGCGCGGTCATCTGAAGCTGCTGCGCGACGTATCCCAGGGGGCCGCATGCAAGCCGACACCTACATCCCGCGTCGCCTGGATGACCAGTGGAAGATCGGCTTCTGGGACGTCGACGTCGCAGCGCCGATCCTCTTCGGCCTGTTCCTCGGCTACATGTCCGGCTCGAAGGTCTCCTTCGCGCTGTGCATCGCGACGGGCCTGCTGACGTCGCGCTGGATCGCGCGCATCAAGGCCGACAAACACCCGGCCTTCGCGATGCACTGGCTGTACTGGCACCTGCCCACCAGCCCGATCACCGCGATGCGCGCCACGCCGCCCTCCCACATCCGCCGGATGGTCGGCTGAGGCCCGCGCGAAAGACCCCCATGGACTTCGAACGTCTCAACGGCGACATCAAGGAGATGCGCCGCCGCAACCGGGGCCTGGGCCTGACGGTCGGGCTGCTGGCCGGCGGCCATCTGCTGGCGCTCGTCGTGATCCTCAACCTGCTGGGCACGGTGCGCACGGTGGTCGTGCCGCCGTCGATCAACAAGTCGTTCTGGGTCTCGCGCGACAAGGCCAGCAGCGAGTACCTGGAGCAGATGGGCAGCTTCATCGCCTGGCTGGTGCTCGACGTGACGCCTGCTTCCATCGACTGGAAGAAGGACATCCTGCTGGGCTACGTCGAACCCGAGCAGCACGGCGAGTTGAAGACGCGGCAGGAGTTGGAAGCGGCGCGCCTGAAGCGCATCAACGCCAGCACCTTCTTCATGCCCCAGCAGCTGGTGCCCAGCGAGGACGCCCAGTCGGTGGTGGTCCGCGGGCGCCTGCGCACGATGGTGAACGGCCTGGAAACGTCCAACGACCTCAAGGCCTACCAGGTCGACTTCGGCTACAGCGGCGGGCGAATGCACCTGAAGACGTTCAAGGAGGTGCCGAATGCGGCCAAGTAACGACATCGCCCAGCGCGCGTGGCGGCCAGCGGCGTCGACGCTGATCCTCTGTGCGGCCTTGTCGCAACCGGCGCATGCGCTGCAGGTGCTCGACGCCCGCGATGGCGTGGCCATCGAGGCCATCCTGTCGATCAAGGAACCCACCCGCATCCGAATCGAGGGCGCGCCGATCACCGACGTGTTCGGCAACATCCACTCGAGCAGCTGCGGTGCGGGCAATGCCGCCGCGACGCCTGCCGGCATCGTCACGCCCGCGGCCAATCCGGGCGGCGAGATCGTGCTGGAGTGCGACCGCGACAAGGGCGAGATCTACATCCGACCGGTCGGGGACTCTGCCAAGCCGGTCAACCTGTTCATCTCGTCGGCGCAGGCCACCTACACCCTGGTGCTGCGCCGCTCGGACACGCCGGCCGACACGATCGTCATCCGCGACAGGTCGCTGCGCCCTGCCGCGGCCGGCACCGGGGTTCCGCAGAGCCTGCAAGGCATGACCGGACCTTCAGGACCGTCAGGCCCCTCCGCCAACCACATCCGCGCCATGAAAGCGATGCTGGTGGCGATGGCCTCGGACCGGGTGCCACCCGACATCCGGGTCGACGAGGTCAACCGACCGATGCAACTCTGGGCCGAAGCGCGGTTCGCACTGATGCGGCGCTACGAAGGGCGCGGCCTGCTCGGCGAAAAGTACCTGCTGCAGAACGTGAGCCAGACCGTCATGGTCGTGGCCGAGCAGGAGTTCGACCGCCCCGACAGCAAGGCGGGCGGCCAGGTGGTCGGTGTTGCGGTGGAGAACCACAACCTGCGCCCCGGCGAAAGCACCAACGTGTTCGTGATCCGACGCGGAGGCGAGCGATGAGCGCGCCGCTGGTCAACGCTGCGGCCTCGGCAACAGGAACGGTGAAGGGCGCGTTCAGGGCGACGCTCGAACGGCTTTCACCCAAGCAGCGCCAGTACGCGATGCTGGGCGCCATCCTGCTGGGCGGCGTCGGCATGCTGTGGCTGATCTTCGCGTTCACGGACAACGGGGCGAAGGACAAGATCGCCAAGTCACCCGCCGGCACCCTCGGCACGGTGACCAACATCGGTGTGATGCCGCCGGGGCAGCAGGTCAACCCGGTCGACCAGTGGGTCGGCACCGCGGGCAGCAAGCTGGCCCAGTACGAGAGCGAGCGCGAGGAACAGGGCCGGCTCAACAAGGACCGGCAGGCGTTCGAGGCGCGCACGATGCAGCGCTTTTCGGACCTGGAGCAGCGTCTGACCTCCGCGGCGCAGGCCGCGCAGGCACCGGCTTTGCCCGCGCCGCCACTGCAACCTCCGGTCACTCTGCCGCCTGCGGCCAGCCTGCCGTTGCCACCGCCACCCACAACGTCCTCTCTTGCCGCCGGTCGGCCGCTGTCTCCCTCAGCGATGCCGCCGGGACAGCCCAACATGCCGATGGCGCCTTCGATGCCCATGCCGGTGGCGCCGGTTCTGAGTCGCGTGACCCTCGTCGACAGGTCTGTCCCACCACCCGCCCCCAACGGCTCACAGGCCGCTGCCAGTTCGTCGGCCGAACCACGCACGGTTTCCACCTTCCTGCCCGTCAGCTTCACTCGAGGCACGCTGCTCGGTGGTCTGGATGCGCCGACCGGCGGGCAGTCGCAGTCGAACCCGCACCCGGTGTTGATCCGACTGTCCGACAACTCGGTGCTGCCCAACCGTTTCCGCGGCGAGTACCGCGACTGCTTCGTGATCGCCGCCGGCTACGGCGACATCAGTTCCGAGCGTGCCTACCTGCGCACAGAGAACCTGTCGTGCGTGCGCTCCGATGGCGCGGCACTGGAAGTGAAGATCCAGGGCAGCGTCTACGGCGAAGACGGCAAGGTCGGCATGCGCGGCCGCCTCGTCACGAAGCAGGGCCAGATGCTCGCCAACGCGCTGCTGGCCGGCGTGGTCAGCGGCATCGGCCAGGGTCTGGCCACCTCGTCGACCAGCTACAGCACCTCCGCGCTCGGGACCATCGCCAGCACCTCCGGCGCCGACGCGTACCGCGCGGGCCTGGGCGCAGGTGTCGGCCGGGCGCTGGACCGACTGGCCCAGTACTACATCAAGCTGGCCGAGAACACCTTCCCCGTGATCGAGGTCGATGCGGGCCGCGAGATCGATGTCGTCATCACCAAGGGCGTTCGCATCGATGTGCCGATGGCGGGCAACGCCGATCGCGCCTCTCGGTCCGACGCCGCGCCCTACGACCGCACCCAGGAGGCTTCCGACGATGGCAACTACTGAACAGGCGCGCCGCACCCTGCCGCGCCAGAAGCTCTTGCGTGTCCTTTGCGCATTCGCGGTCGGTGTGGCCGGCGCCGCGGCATTCGCTGCGACACCGGACGAGGCCCGCCTGCTGGCGGCGCTGAAGAAGGCCCACCCCGGAACCCAGTTCAGTCAGGTGACGCGCTCTCCGGTGGACGGCGTCTACGAGGTCTGGATGAACAGCAACGTGGCCTACGTGGCAGCGAGGAACCCGCGCTACTTCTTCTTCGGCCGCGTGTTCGACACGCAGACGATGCGCGACCTGACGGGGCCCAAACTCGTCGCGGCTGCCGCGTCGCAAGGCGCCGCGCAAGGGGCTGGGCCAGACGGGGTTGCCAAGCAGTCGGTCAGCACCGTGGCGCCGCTCGTCTTCGACCAGTTGCCCTTCAGTGACGCGATCAAGACCGTGCGGGGCACCGGACAGCGGCGGGTCGCCGTCTTCAGCGACCCGGGCTGCTCGTACTGCCGCCGGCTGGAGCCGGAACTGGCCGGCCTGGACGACGTCACGATCTACACCTTCCTGGTGCCGTTCCAGGGGCAGGCCCGGCCGGTCGCCATCTGGTGCGCAGCCGACCGAGAACAGGCCTGGCATCGCTTCATGCTCCAGGGCGATACCTCGATGCTGAGCGTGGCAGCCGCCTGCGATCACCCGGTGGACCGCAATCTCGCGCTGGCGCACCGACTGGGCGTGCAAGGCACACCGACCTTGGTCTGGGCCGACGGGTCTCGCACCGACGGCTATGTCGATCGCAGCGTGCTCGAAGCACGGCTGAGGCAAGTCGCGGAGGTGCGGCCATGAACGCGATGCGTGCATCACCCTGGCGAAGCTGTATTGCCGTCTCCGCTGTGGCGTTCGGCGGCTGCGCGAACATGTCTGGGCTGAGCGGCAGTTCCGACTATGCATGCAAGGCTCCGGAGGGGGTCACCTGCGACTCGGTCTCCGGCACCTACGCGAACGCGATCCAGAACAACCTGCCGAGCCAGCGATCCCGCTCGGCGGCGCCGGGGTCCGCGAGCGGCTCAGCCGCGTTACCCGCGCCGGGCACGCTGGCCCTGCCACCGGTCCCGGCAAGCGCCAGCACCGCCTCCGGCTCGCTGGTTCCGCTGCCGATCCCTCTGCGCTCCTCAGCGCGCATTCTGCGGCTGTGGTTCAAGCCCTGGGAAGACGCCGATCGCGACCTCTACGACCAGGGCTACGTGTACGTGCAGATCGACAGCGGCCAGTGGCTGATCGAGCACGCCCAGCGCCAGATCCGCGAAGCCTATGCCCCGCTGCGCCCGCCGCCGCGCGGCACAGGGTCGGCCATTGACCCGAAGGACGGCGCCACCGCGCCACCAGCCCTTAAGGGAGCGCCCCGCCTGCCGTCCGCCGAGAGCCTTCTGCCGGGTCTGGCGCCACCTGCAGGCCGCCCTGATGGACGTACCGACGGCAACGAGTGAGGACCGCGCCATGCCCTTCCCGCACACATCTTCCCGCCCACCGTCGCCGCAAGCGGCACGGTCCGCATGGATCGGCTTCGGTCAGGCCATGGACTCACCGGCCGAGCAGTTCGCCTCCTGGCTGCCCTACTCCGCCTACCTGGCCGCCGAGAAGCTGTTCGTCAACCGCGACAGCGTGGGCTTCATGCTGGAGGTGATGCCGCAGTCCGGCGCCGACGAGCGCATGGCCGAGGTGCTGATCTCGCTGTATTCGACCTGCCCGCCCGGCACCGGCATCCAGTTCCACCTGTTCGCATCACCCCATGTGCGCGAGCAACTGCGCCGCTACGCCAACCTGCGCGTCGAGGACACCGACCAGGCCGACAAGGCCAAGCACTGGGGGCGCCCGGCGCGCAACGACAACCTCTTCCACCGGCTGGCACGCCAGCGCGTCGGCCACCTGCTGCAGGGTGCGCAACAGTCGCTGACGGCAGGCTTCCACTACACGATCCGCGACTTCAGGCTGATGATGAGCGTGGCAGTCACCGCCGACGCCGAGGACCTGACCCGGCGCGACGCGTTGATGGCGCTGCGGGAGTCGATGTCGTCCACGTTGCGCTCGGCGTCGCTGCCCAACCGCGTCTGCGATGCGGCCGACCTGATCAACTGGTGCGCCCTGTTCACCAACCCCGACCGCGTCTCGCAGACCGACGGTCCCAACCTGCACTACGACGACGGCCGGGAGATCCGCGACCAGATCATCGACTTCGACACCATCCAGGACCCGCACCCGGCCGGCCTGCGGCTGTGGAAGGAGAACGGCGCGGACGTTCTCGAGGCGCGCTTCTACTCGATCAAGTCATTCCCCGAGCGCTTCGCGCTCTGGCAGATGGGATCTCTGATCGGCGACCTGATGCAGCCGGCGCTGCAGTATAGCGCACCCTTCCTGCTGACCATGGGCGTGCACGTGCTCGACCCGAACGTCATGAAGTCGGTCGTCACCGCCAACCACGTGCGCGCGACGCAGAACGCCAAGAGCAAGATGGCCGACGTGATGCCGGACGTCGGCAAGAAGCTGCAGGACTGGACGGCGGCAGCCAACGCCATCGACATCGGCAGCAGCCTGGTGAGCCTGTACCACCAACTCGCCATCTTCTCGACGCCGGGCAAGTCCGTGGCGGCCCAGGAGACCGCCAACGCCATCTGGCGCGGCCGGGGTTTCCAGCTCAACGCCGACGTCTACATGCACCGGCAGGCGCTGCTGGCCAGCCTGCCGATGACGCTGTCGGAGAAGTTCCACAAGGACCTGGCCAAGATGCGCCGGGTCTCGCGCAAGACGATGGCCAACGCGATCCACCTGGCGCCGCTGATCGCCGAGTGGCGCGGCACGCGCACACCGGCACTGGTGTTCGGCGGCCGGCGCGGCCAGCTGATGACGCTGGACATCTTCGACAACGACCTGGGCAACTACAACTTCGCGATCATCGGCGCGCCCGGGTCGGGCAAGTCGGTCTTGATGAACGAGATGGCGTGGTCCTACCGCGCCATCGACGCCAAGGTCTGGATGCTGGACCTCGGCCGTTCCTTCGAGAAGCTGTGCCGCAAGGCCAAGGGCACCTACATCGAGTTCAAACCCGATGTGGACATCTGCCTGAACCCGTTCACCCACATCGTCGACATCAACGAGGACATCGACATGCTGGTGCCGGCCATTTCCAAGATGGCCTCGATGTCGCGGCCGCTGGACGAGGTTCAGTACAAAGCCATCTCGGCGATGGTGCTCAAGCTGTTCAGAGCCCATGGCAACGACCTGACGGTGACCGCGCTGCGCGACGCCTTCAAGGGCGGGACCATCGAGGAGCTCGGCGCGATCAACGACCCGCGCATCAAGGACCTGGCGATCATGCTGAACCCGTATGCGCGGGGCGGCCAGTACGAGCGCTTCTTCGAGGGCCGCAACAACATCGACTTCGCGAACGACTTCGTCGTCATCGAGAACGAGGAGCTGAAGCGCCGTCCCGACCTGCATGCGGTGGTCAACATCCTTCTGCTGCACCAGATCACTGGCGAGATGTACCTGACGCGCAACCGGCGCAAGGTGCTCTTCATCGACGAACTCAAGCAGCAGCTCGGCGACATCGGCGCCGACGACCCGGTCAAGGCCGCGGTAGTGGAGGAAGCCGCCAGGCGCGCGCGCAAGTACGGCGGTTCGCTGGGGACCGCCACCCAGAGCGCCGACGACTACTACGGCTCGGCGCAGATGGAGGCCGCCTTCAACTGTTCGGACTGGGTGTTCCTGCTGCGCCAGAAGCCCGAGTCGATCGAGATGCTCGACCGCAAGGGGCGGCTGTCGATGGACGAGCCGAAGAAGCGGCTGCTGAATTCGCTACGCACCGAGCCCGGTGTGTTCTCCGAGGTCTACATATCCTCGCCCGTGGGCGAAGGGGTAGCGCGCAACATCCTCGACCCGGCCACGCACCTGCTGTTCTCCAACAAGCTCGAGGACAACGCACCCATCGACGAACTGCGCGCGCAGGGCCTGGGCATCGATGAGGCCATAGCCGAGTTGCTGCGGCGACGGGGGCATCAGGTATGAAGGCGCTGCTGCTCAACGCCGCTTTCGCCTTGCTGATCGTGTTCGGCACGCTGGCCGCCTACGACCAGATGGTGGTGCGACCCGCGCAGCGCGTTGGCGTCGTCGATGTCGGCGAGGTCTATCGCCAGAAGGAAGCCGAGTTCACGCAGATCCTCACCAAGGCCGGGTCCGAGGGCGAGCGCGACAAGGCGTTCGCGATGGCACGCACTTTCTCCCAGCGCCTCCCGCTCGCCCTGGAAGAGCTGCCCCGGGAATGCGGCTGCCTGGTGGTGCTCAAGAGCGCCGTTGCCGGGCCGACGCCGCGCACGGTGGACTTGACGGCTCAGTTGCGCCGCAAGGTGGAGGCACCATGACCAGCACGCCATCCCGCCCGATGGGGAAGTTCGTGGGCCAGTTTGCCGAGTTCCTGCGGCACATGCGCGCCCGCTGGTTCCTCTACGTGCCGATCTTTGCCGTCTGGGGTTTTGCGTACACCCGGTTGTTCGTCGACCCGACGCCACGGGTGCCGGTGCTGTTCAACTGGACGCCGAGCCTGCCCTACAGCGTCGCGGTGATGCAATACGGACCGCACGACCTGCAGCGCGGCGACTACATCGTCTTTGCGTTCGCCGGGGAGGCGCGCACCGACTATCCGGGGCTCAGCGGGCAACCGTTCTTCAAGATCGTGCGCGGCCTGCCCGGCGACACCGTGACGGTCTCGGGGCGAACGGTGGCGATCAACGGCCAAGTCGTCGGCACCGCCAAGACCCATGCCTTCGACCGGCGGCCGCTCGACCCGATTGCGCCCACGGTGATCCCGCCGGGTCACTACTACGTGCAAGGCACGAGCGCCGACTCCTTCGACTCGCGCTATCGCGCCAGCGGTCTGGTGCGCGCCGAGCAGGTGCTGGGCACCGTGGTGCCGCTGTTCTGAGGGGGTGCGATGAGTAGCTTCATCGTCCGCAGTGCAGCCCAGGCCGCGGCACTCAGCGTCACGCTGGCGTGCGGGGCTGCCGGCGCCGCACCACCATCGGTCGCCGACGACATGCCGATGGCCGACTACCTCGGCCTGCTGGCCCAGATTGCGCCGGCGGCCGAAGAAGGCTCCAGGGCCTATCTGCAGGCCTACCAGCAACGCTGTGGCCGGCATCTGGCCACGGCCGACCTTCGGCGGGCGATGTCCGACGGCGACGGCGATCCGATGCTGATGGCGATGATCCGGGCGAGCCACCTGCGCGACAGCGCCACCCTGGCCCAGTTGGCTCAGCGGATCGCCTGTGAACGGCGGGCCTCACGATGATTCCGGTCGTCGCCTCTTGCGCCGCACTCGGCTTGGCCCTGCTCCCGACCATTGCGGGCGCGGCCGACCTCGGCACGCTGGGGCCTACCTACGGCATCGCAGAGCCGCATCTGCTGAACTTCATCGAGCAGCGCCTGCGCGACAAGGAACGCAGCGGCGAACTGCAGCGCCTGATGCAGGAGGCGCAGTCCCGTGGCATCGACGCCGTGAAGCGACCCCAACCCGTGGCAGGCCTGCGTGCGACTGAAGGCCCGCGCACCTTCTACGTCGATCCGACCTTCACGCTGGACCGCAACCTCGTCGACGCCCAGGGGCGGCTGCTGTTCGCCGCGGGCACGCGCAAGAACCCGCTCGAGGTGGTCTCCTTGTCGAAGCACCTGCTGTTCTTCGACGCCCGGGACCCACGCCAGGTCGCGCGGGCACGCGAGCTGATCGCCAGCCATGGCGGCAGGGTCAAGCCCATCCTCACCGGTGGCTCCTACCTGGACCTGATGAAGGCCTGGCAGGTGGCCGTGTACTTCGACCAGCAGGGCACGCTGACGCGGCGCTTCGGCATCCGGCAGGTCCCGGCCCTGGTCTCGCAGGAAGGTCAACGGCTGCGCGTCGACGAGGTGGTGCTGCCATGAACGTCTGCCGCCCACCGTGCCGCTTTGTGCTCGCGATCACGCTCGCGCTGACGACTGGCCTGCTGCCCACGCTCTCCCGAGCCGCCGACACCCTGACCTGCACCGGGCGCTTCCCGAATCCCATCACCGAGATCTGCTGGAGTTGCATCCTGCCGATCAGCGTCGGCAGCGCGACGATCGCCAACGTCGACGGACAGGAGGACATCGCCAACCCGCCGAGCCCTGTCTGCAGTTGCGGCGTCAACCCGACGATCGGCCTGTCCATCGGGTTCTGGGAACCGGCCCGCCACGTGGAGGCGGTGCGCAAGCCCTTCTGCCTCGCGTCGCTGGGCGGCATCGATCTCGACCCGGGCATCTCGGCCCCGGCCGCCGCGCGTTTCACGCGGGCGGAGGGGGACGGCGACGGCGGCAGCTTCTACCAGGCCCACTTCTACGTGAACCCGGTCCTGTACTGGCTGGAGGTGGTGACCGACTTCCCCTGTCTGGAGCGTGGCTCCTTCGACCTGGCGTACCTGACCGAGGTCGATCCGCTGTGGAACGACGACGAGCTGGCCCTGATCCTGAATCCTGAAGCCGTGCTCTTCGCGAACCCGGTGGCGGTGGCGGCGTGCGCCGCCGACTGCGTGGCCGCCACCGCAGGGTTCGGCATTGCCGCGATGTTCTGGTGCGCGGGGTGCCAGGGCGGCATCTACCCCTTCGACGGCCACGTGCCGTACCACATGGGCGGCGTCCGCACGGCGGCTCTGATCGCGCAGCGCCTGACCGCCAAGATGCACCGCGAGCTGCTGGCGTGGGGCTGGCATGGCAAGCCGGGGCTGTGCGGCCCCTACTTCCTGCCGGCGATGGACAAGACCGCCTACAAGACCCAGCTCACCTACCCAGTGGCCAACACCGCGAAGGACGGGGGCCGCTGCTGCCAGCCCTTCGGTCGCAGCACCATCGTCTGGGGCGCCGGCAAGGAGTACCCAGTCCGCGGCGAGGACTTCGCCTTCATGCTGTTCAGGAAGCGGAACTGCTGTGTGGGCTACTGATCGCCTCCTGGCCCGCCGCCGGACCACACGCGCAGTGCTCTGTGCCGCTGCAGCGCTGGTGCTTCAGAGCGCGGCTCTCGGCCAGGCCCTGCCCAAAGTGACGGACGCCGACATCGAGCGCGCGCGCCAGCAGCACCCGATGCCCACCGACGCCGAGCTGGCCCGCGTTCCCGTACCTTCGACGCCACGAATCGACGCCCTGCCCCAACCCGTAACCAGGACGCCTGTCGACCTGGAGGCGCTGGCCAAGGGATTCGATGCGCAGGCGGACAAGCCGGTTCTCGGTGCGGCCTCCGGGCCCAGCCTGCTGGTCTTCGTCAGCTTCGCAATGCCCGAAGCCACGATCACGCGGCTGCTGGACCAAGCCTCTCGCGCACGGGCCACGCTGGTGCTGCGCGGGCTCGTCAACGGCTCGCTTCGCGACACGGTCGAGCGCATGCAGCGCCTGATCGGCAACCGCCAGGTCGCCGTGCAGATCGACCCGCAGGCCTTCGACCGCTTCTCGATCGTCCGCACGCCTTCGTTCGTACTGGTGCGCGACGGCGCCGCATCGAAGCCCTGCGCCGCCGGCATGTGCATCGCCAGCGACCAGTTCGTGCTGGCGGCCGGCGACGTCAGCCTGGACTACGTGCTGAGGTTCTTCGAGCGTTCGGCACCCGGCATGGCTCGCGACGCATCGTCCTACCTGCAGCGCATGAAGGGGGCGGTGCGATGAGCTTGCGCAAGGTGGTCGTCTGGTTCACGCTCGTCTGCTTCGTGACGACGCAGACCGCGAGCGTGGCAGGTCCGCACGAGGAAGGTGTCGCCGCCGGCCAGGCCGCGAACCCGGTGGCGCGCGGCAGCGTCACCGCCTCCAGCGCCACTGGCGTCGTGCCCGGCTACACGACCACGCCGCCGGAGCGGTCCTACTACCGACAGCCGAACCTCGCGTCCCAGGGCAACGCACGCCTGGCGCTGTGCGCGACGCTGCCGAACGACCCGACCTGCCAGGCGCAGCGCGGCGCGCTCGCTTCAGCGAACACGCCCCGACCTGCGGTCTCTCCTGACGATCCTGCCGTGGCCGCCGCCCGCGATATCGGTCGCAGCCCGTCCAGCGTCCTCGGCAGCCTGGCCGCGTACTACAGCGGCTGCACGACCACGGTGACCAACCAGCCCGCCACGACCCAGACTCGCAGTTGCCTGCGCTACCTGGGTGTCGGCAACTACAGCTGCGCCCGGTCGCTGACGGTCGCCACCGATCGCACCACGAGCTGCACGCCGGGCGACTGGTTCGCCCACGCCGGGTCCGGCCGCGCCGGCATCGACGTGCAATGTCTTCCCGACCGGCCGGAAACAGCGCAGCACTTCCGGGTCACACAGGACAGCAACCCGCTGACCTTCTTCGACGTGAACATGACGACGCCGGTGGTCTTCCCCGAGATGGTCGCGGTGCTGGAGACGAACTACTCCGGCATGACCGGTCTGCCGATCCGCACCGGCGTGTGGGTGGCGAACAAGTCCTGTGCCGGCAGCACCTGCAGCCTGACCGCGATGATCGCCGCCGAGGTACAGGAGATCTGCACCGGCAACGGCGACTCGGGCTTCAGCTGCACCAGCGCCGAGCCCTTCCTGAAGATCTACGCGGCCTGCCGTGCCGGCACACAGAGCGGCGACAACATCCAGGACACCCTGTGTCAGGGCGACAACGGCTGCACGACGACCGTACTGGATGGCGCCAGGTGTTATGCGCCGGCCGGCGGCTGGACACCCTACGCCGGCACCGACATCACGGGCACGGTGCCGGGCTACTACTGGAACATCGACGCCGATCGCGCCGTGGTCGGTTGGGCACCCAATCCGGCCTACGGCCCGATCCCGACGATGCGGTTGACCTACACGCGGGCGACCACGGCCGTGACCACAACCGACCGCTGGGACGACCAATGCCCGGCGCTCGCGGCCGGTGGCCGCTGCACCGTCAGCACGGCCGCCGTCTGCACCGACGGCCCGGCGACCAAGGTGATCGACGGCGTCTCGGTGTCTCGCGACTGCTGGGAGTACACGAGCACGATGACCTGCAGCAATGGAGCGCCGGTCGACCAGTGCGCGCCGCTGGTGGCCGCCGGTTGCACCCCGCTGAGCTCGGCGTGCAAGCAGACCAACGCCACCACGGGCGTCTGCGAGGTCGTTGAAGACGGCTACAGCTGCCCGGTGCCGGCGCAGAGCGTCACCACGGCCAGCAACTGCCCGTCCAACGTCTTCTGCCTGAACGGCAACTGCTTCGACATCAGCGCACCGAACGACGCCGACTTCGCGCGCAGCATGTCGATGCTGGAGGCGGGCCGGGAGGCGGGCGTGTATCTCGACTCCGACCGCATGCAGGTGTTCAAGGGCGAGGAGAACCGCTGCCGGGACCGCCTGCTGAAGAACTGCTGCTACGCCGACGCTGCGGGCGCGGGCATGACCAACCAAAGCCTGTTCGGCAGCGGCTCCCGCCTGGTCTACGACGTGCTGATGAACTCCGAGAACCGGGAGTTCCTGTATCAGGGCATGTCGGCCCTGCTGTCCGGCGCCGGCTTCAGCGGCAGCTTCACGAGCTACGGCGTGACGGTCGCGGTCAACGGCACCGCACTGCCGGCTGGCTCGTCCGTGCTCTATGCCGGTGACAGCCTGGTCGTCGCCTTCGACCCCTGGTCGTTGGTCATCGCCGTTGTCATCTACATCATCCTGTCGATGATGTCCTGCAACGAGGACGAAGGAAAGCTGGCGATGAAGGAAGGCGCCAAGCTGTGCCACACGATCGGCACCTGGTGCTCGTCCTGCATCCGGATCCTCGGCGCCTGCGTGTCCTGCATCGAACACACGACCTCGAAGTGCTGCTTCAATTCGATGCTCGCGCGCATCGTCAACGAGCAGGGCCGCGCGCAGATCGGCAAGGGCTGGGGTGGTGCGCAGAGCGCCGACTGCTCCGGCTTCACCGTCGCGCAGCTCCAAACGCTCAACTTTGCGGCGATGGACCTGTCGGAGTTCTACGCGTCGCTGGTGCCGATGCTGCCCGACGTGGCCACGCTGCAAGGCAACGGCGCCAGCCGCATCCCGACCTGCTACTACGGCCAAGGGAGGTGCCAATGAAGCCGCATCCAGTCCTCGCGCTGGCGATGGTCATCGGCGTCGGCTCGGGAGCCATGGCGCAGGACCGCACCCCGGTGCAGGACGCCAAGCTGCTGCTGATCGCCGCCATCGATGCGCCGAGCGGGCAGGCCCAGGGCGTTCTGGTGGGTGAGATCGCCGACGCGATCACGCAGCGCTTCAAGGGCACCACACCGATCTACATCGACGTGACCACCGAGCGGCGTTATGCCCAGGCAGGCTGCAGTCGCCTGAAAGTGCGCTTCTGGCAGGACGGTGTCCAGCTGCCCGGCGTGCCGGCACCGCGTCGGCAGACCATCGACTTCGGCATCAACTACTGCCGTGACGGGCAACAGCCCAAGTCGTTGTCGTGAGGGGCCGGTGATGAAGCGGATCCTCGTTTCGCTGTCGTTGCTGTCGACTGTCATCTTGCCGTTGACCGCCGAGGCGCAGGCCACGGCGTCGCGCTACTGGTCCGATGCGTGGCGCGGCTGGCATTTCTACGAAGAGCCCGAACCGGAACCCGAGGACCGACCCTCACCGCCACCCAAGGTCACCCCTTCCGCTTCGAGGCCCACTGCCGGCAAGCCGCCCGAGATCGTCGAGTTCGAGCGCCTGCAGAAGTCGCTCGAGGAGACCCGGAACATCGCCATCATGCGGCCGACCGAAGCGAACGTGCGTCGCTACATGGAGCTCGAGGCCAAGGTGGTGGCGCGCGCTTCCACCTTCGCCGACGTCGCCCAGCGCATCGCCTGGGCCACGCCCGAGCTGGATCCGACCCTGCACGGCCGCCCCGTCAACGCCAAGGCATTGGAGGTCTTCGACCAGCTGCAGATGTCCCAGCGCAGCGAGTCGATCGGTGCGCTGGGACGCGACCATGTGCTGTTCTTCTTCTTCCGCAGCGACTGTCCCTATTGCCATGCCTTCGCGCCGACGCTGGAAGCGTTCCAGGCGCGCCACGGCATTCGCGTGGTGGCGATCAGCGTCGATGGCGGGCCGATGCCCGGCTTCCCGTACGCGCGGCGCGACAACGGCATTGCGACCACGCTCAAAGTCACCCAGGTCCCGGCCGTCTACCTCGCCCAGCCCTTCACCGGAAAGATCACGCCGATCGGCTTCGGCGTGCTGTCGGAAGCGCAGTTGGTGGAACGGATCGCCATCGTCGCGGCAGCACCCGCGGAGTCGGCCACGTCCCTCCTCGCGCGGCAATCCGGGCCACCCTGACGACTCAAGAGGAGCACCCTCATGAACTCACTGAAAACGCAACGCATGGCCGGACGCGCCAGAGCGACGATCGCGACGGTCGCGGCCACCGCACTCGCCCTGTCGCCGATCAACATGCGTGCCGGGGACCTGAACACCGAGGTGAACAACATGTTCAACAGCCTCGGCGCGATCGGCAACTACACGGCGCCTGGCGCGTTCCGCGGCCAGACCTTCAACACCTATACCGGCGGCAGCCTGTTCATGCGCGCGCCCAACAAGGTCTACCAGCTCGCGGCGATCCAGTTCCCCAGCGCCAAGGCAGGCTGCGGTGGCATCGACGTGTTCGGCGGTTCGTTCTCCCACATCTCGGCCGCCGAGTTCAAGAACATGCTGCGCAACATCACCGCCGCGCTGCCGGGCATCGCCTTCCAGCTGGCGCTCGAATCGGTCTCGCCCTTGCTAGGGGGCCTGACCAAGTGGGCGAAGGGGCTGGAGACCTGGATCAACAACGCCCGCATCAACTCCTGCGAGACGGCCAAGGCCATCGTCAGCACGGCGGCCGAAGCGGCAGGGTACAGCTCCCAGGAGGCCTGCGCCGATCTGGCGATCGAGACGGGGCTGGAGAGCGACCGCGACGCGGCGCGCCGGCGCTGCGCCACCGACCGCACCAGCATCCTGGCCACCGCCCGCTCATCCGGCGACGCCAATGTGCGCAACAAGGCGCCCTTCGTCGGCAACCTGACCTGGAAGGCGCTGCAGCGCACAGGCGCCTCGCTCGACGATGCGGAACGCGAGCTGATCATGAGCATCGTCGGCACCGTGATCTTCCACGCCGAGGAGGACGCGCGCGACCCCGAGCCGATCGCGCCGACCATCACCTCGATCAGCCAGTTGCTCTACGGCCAGGCCCCCGGCGCCGGCACCGACGTGACCCAGCACATGCTGCGCTGCAACGACTATGTCAACTGCGACGTGGTGACGCTGAACCCGGCCTACACGCACACGCCGTTCACGGCGCGGGTGGAGACCATGATGCGCTCGATCGCCGACAAGATCGCCACGCGCGCCGCCATCCCCAACAACTCCGCCGAAGTCGGCTTCGTCAACCAGACCACCGAGCCGGTCTACAAGATGCTGTCGATCGGCGCCACCATCCCCGGGTCGGGCCTCTCGGACAGTCTGATCGGCCAATACCGCGACGTCATCGCCGCCGACTACGCGTACGTCTTCCTGGAGCGCAACCTTCGCGTGGGCATGGCGGCGCTCGACAAGGACTACACGCTGCAGCAGACCCAACGCGACCTCGCCAACCACGTACGTCAGCGCGCGCAGGCCATGCTGCTTCAGTTGTCGCAGGAGAAGAACCTGCTGTATCAGAAGGTCGGCTCGTTCCGGGCCGTGTCCAGTCACCTGGAACAGCTCGAGCGCCAGCTCCGATCCAGCATGCCGCAACACGTGATGGACATGCTGGGCCAACAGGCTGCCTTCCTGTCGCGATAGACGGCAGCGTACTTGGCGAATCCGGGGGCTCGTCATGTGGGAGATCTACGCCTACCAGAACTCCGACAGCCTGTTCGGCATCTTCAACGCGGCCGCGGCCATCCATGCCTCCAGCGACTACATGGCCGCCGCGGCGGCGGTCGCCTTCTGCGGCTTCGCCGCCGCGCTGATCGCCTATGCGTTCGCGCCCGAGAAGCTGCAGGGCTGGAAGTGGCTGGCGACGGTTCTTATCGTGTTTTCGGTGCTCATCGTGCCGCGCGTCACCGTGGGCATCGTCGACAAGACCGGCGGATCGGCGGTGAAGGTGGTGGCCAACGTGCCCTTCGGCGTGGCCATGCTGGGCAGCATCACCAGCACCATCGGCCACACGCTCACGGGCCTGTTCGAGACGGCCTTCCAGGTCATCCCGGGTGTTGGCGGCCTACCCAGCGAACTCACCTACGAGAAGAACGGGCTGATGTTCGGCAACCGCCTGATCCGCGACACCGGCAGCGTCGTGTTTCAGGACCCGAACTTCCGCACCGATCTGATCAACTACATCCACAACTGCACGATGTACGACCTGATCGACGGCACCGTTGATCCCGGGGCGTTCTCCGGCTCTGACGATGTCTGGACGCTCATGGGAACACCGAACCCGGCGCGTTTCACGACCCTCACCGGCGCGGGCGGCGCCGTCACGGTGGACACCTGCCCGAACGCCTACACGAACCTCAACGTCCGCCTGCCGGCACAGATCACCCGCATCCAGGGAAAGCTGGCCTTCCAGCTGAACCCGACGTTGCCCAGTGCGGCTGCGGCAGGGGCAATAGCCGGCCAGATCCAGCAGGCCTATGTGAAGAACAGCATCGCCAACGCCGCGGCGACCGCGGCGGACCTGATCCGCCAGAACGCAGTGCTCAACGCGATCAACGACACCAGCAGCATCATCGGCCAGAGGGTCAACGACCCCGCATCGATGGTGCTGGCCGTCGGTCGCGCCCAGGCTGTCGCGCAGCAGAACGCCACCTGGCTGAACTACGGCAAGGTCGCGGAACAGGCACTGCCGGTGTTCCGCAACGTCATCGAGGCAGTCACCTATGCCCTCTTCCCGCTGCTGGTGCTGTTGCTTCTGCTGACCAGCGGCCGCGAAACCATGATCGCGTTCAAGGGCTACGCCGCGATCCTGATCTGGATCCAACTCTGGCCACCGCTCTACGCCGTCCTCAACTACATGGCGTCGATCTACGCCGCCTACGACCTGGCCGCCGCGGCCGATCTGGGGACCGGCGCCAAGGCGCTGTCGCTGCAGACCGCGTCGACGATCTACTCGCGAGCGATCTCGGGCGAGGCGGTGGTCGGCTACCTGGCGATCAGCATCCCGTTCATCGCCTGGGCTGCGCTCAAGCGCATGGAGAACTTCGGGACAGCGCTCGTGGGTGGCCTGTCGGGCCTACAGGGCATGCTGTCCGGGTCGACGGGGGCCGCCGCGGTCGGCAACGTGAACATGGGCAACGTGGCGATGGACCAGATGCAACTGGCGCCGAACCGGACCTCGGCGTTCATGAGCAGTTGGCAGAATGACCTGAGCGGCAACACGTTCTCATCGAATGCGCTGACCGGCCGCACGGCGGTCAACCTATTGCGCAACCAGGGGTATGCGTCGCGGGTGGTCTCGATGCGGGTGTCTGAGCAGGACGTTCAGGACGCCAGCCGGCAGGTCGACGCCGCGAGAGGCGAAGCCGTGGCGGCAAGCACGGAGCGCTCTGCTGTCCTGTCCGAGGCATTCAGCCGCGGACTGTCGAAGCTGAGATCCACCCGCAACACCACCGGCTCGACGTCGAGCAGTTTCGAGCAACTTGGACAGACGCTGAATCGGCTGGATCAGATCACGAAGAGCGTCGCCGACAGCACGGGTTTGACGCAGTCGCAGGTTGCGCGAATCGCGATTGGTGCCGCAGGCCACGCAGGCATCGACGCTCGATTTGTCGGTGCCAGGTTGAATGCCAGCGCAGACAAGTCCTATCTATCCGGCCTCTCAGCTGATGAGCGCAAGGTGCTCAGCACGCTGAGCACGGAACAACTGTCGGAGTTCAAGCAGTTTGGCGACCGGGTGTCCCGGGATGCAAGTTTCGCCAACCTTGTCGCTACCGACTCGCGCGAGGCGCGAGAGCTGGCATCCAGGCTCACTGCAACAGCAGCGCGGTCGGCCCGCGCAGATTCCAGCCTCGCAGAGCGCACCGCGCTCTCAGAACGAGTGTCCAACGCATACGAGAAGGGCGAGGCGATCTCAATCGACATCGCCCAAGACCCGCACAACCTCGCGATGTTTACTCGCTACGCGGAACAGTATGGAGGCGACAGTGCGGCGGCGCACCTGCTCATGAGCGCTGAACTTGCCAGGCAATCGCTCAAGCCGAATCGCACCTTTTCGGATGGGACGGGCATGCCGACAACCTTCGAGCAGGTTCGGGGACGGCATCTTGTTCAAAGCAGCGACACCGCCCTCTCACCAGATGTCGATGCCAGGCATCGCCTCGACGATCAACGCGTCGAAGGCTTTCAGCGCGGAGCGCAGTTGCAGAAGGATGGCGCTGCGGCGCCTTCATCAACCCGTCGTGAGGTACAGGCAGAAGGCGCAAGTATCCGCACGGCCGTCGGTTCGAGGAGGGCGGGATTCAGTGCGATGTCAGAGGTGTCCGAGACTGAGGATGGCACTCTCGTGTCAAAACGGTCATTGATGAAGCAGAGCGCCAAACAAGTTGGCAAGGACGCCGGCGCGACGCTCGAAGGTGCCAAAGACGCAGTCAAGGACCTGCTCAAGAAGTAATTCGTGTGGAGCACTCAAAGTACCTGCATTCATGGGCACCAGCAGGGTCCGCTTCGCCCGCGATCGACTTCACACTGCCGGCCCTCTGCTGACCTCCGAGGCGGCCAGCCTGCCGGCAGCATCAGACTGGACGCAGTCATTCCAGCTTGGGGAGCTGGCTGTCCGCTGCTCGCATCAGCTGCCGGTCGGCATCTGCTGCACTCAGCGACTGCGCCACGTTCGTGAGGGAAGCGTTGCTCTAGCCGGCGGTGCCCGACGAGCACATCGCAGCGGCGGTTCAACCAGTCGGCATAACGGCTCCACACTAACCGGTGGGCCAGTCTGTGTCGCGGCAGGCTTTGGCCGTAGTTGTTGGACAATCCGGGCACAAGGGCGGCGCGACAGTCGCCCGATCCACCTACTTCTGCAACTGTCGATTTTGGTAACTCACGCCGAAGAGTCCTCTTTGGGACTGCCCTGCAACGACGCCATTCGGCTCCTCAAGGCCATCGCGCGGCTTCGGGCCTTAGATTTCTCTGGCATTGGCGTCGTGTTCTATGAGGACTTGGCTCAGCTCCCTCACCTTCAACTCACCAATGACGAGCAGAAGCCCACGGTCGCTGGACTAACGGGAGGCGACTTGGCATCGCAGCTAGCAGGGATCTCTGTTATGTCCAGCCCGCTGCACGATGGTTTCCACTTCGTCGACGTTCGCTGCTGGCAACTGACCCACATTGCCCAGTTCATCTCTCCGCCCATCCCCCGCGATGTGGACCAGCGCATTTCTGGGACCGGCGCACGGTTGATGGCTGCAGCTTTGACCTCGCTGCTACCCGGCATCTCATGCGTGGGACTGACGTCGCAGACCGGTGAAGTTCACCTCTTCAGGGGCGGCGTTGATGTCGCGAAGCGAGAATAGAAGATGGCAAACGTCTCCCTCTCGACAGGCGAGCTGAAAAAGGCTCTCCTGTTTGTATCCCTGATGACAGTGGGCGTCGGTGCAGCCGTCGGCTTGGTGCGTCACTACGCCTTTGGTGCCGACCCAACTGCGGCGCTTGTGGTCGGACTAATATCCGGCGCGAGTTGGTCGGTGCTGTTCTCGTCTTGGGCGCTTCGTCGGACTTGGACTTGGAACTGGCTTGCTTGGGCCACCGGACGCCCGATCATTCACGGCGTCTGGTTTGTAGCGTTGGCAAGCGCATACCGATTGCGTTCGTGATCAGACAGACGTTTCTCGGCTACTCCTTGCTTTCGTACACCGAACGCCAAGACAGCGTCACCCTCGCGGAAACACTCGATGTCGACGACAAGCATGACACCGTCCACCTGCGCTACATGTACCGCTTCCAGATCATGCGCGAGAACGAGCGCAAGCAAACTACTGGCGCTGGCGAGCTCAAGCTGATTGAGAACGGCACCAAGCTAAAGGGCCACTACCTGACTGACTCGCCAACGCAGGGCTCGGCTGAGCTCGCCTTAGTTCAACGGGAAGTAGATGGTATCGACACCTTCCGGGCGGTGCATGCGCTGCACCAAACCAGATTGTCCACGCCAGTCCTCAGCGGTCCGCTTGGACCCGCTACGCTCGTGAACTTGTCCAACGTCATCACGAAGCCATCTGACAAAGCAGACTAGGTCGAGAACAGTTTGAGATTCGCGTGCAGGCACTTCGAACACAACTCCAACTGGTGAGGCAAGCCTGATGGGTCAAGCCTCGAAGCTATTCAACGGGAACACCGACCAGACGCTAATCGGACGCGTCACCCCGACGGCGGGGCAGCGGGAGTTCCTACAGCAGCAGTGGAACGACCTCGCCGAGTACTTGAGGCAAGCGCTTGCCAAGCACGGCTACACCATCTCTACTTGGCTTCAGGGCTCCTACAAATACGCCACGCTCATCAAGCCGGTTCATTCCGAGGAAGAATATGACGTTGACGTCGGCGTGTACTTCGAGTGGGACGACGACCAAGATGCAGAACCAACGCCCAAGCAACTTCGGGATTGGGTTCAAGCCGAGCTACTTGAGTACGAGAAGGCATGCCAAGAGCTGAAGAAAGTCGAAGTGCCGCCCAAGGAGCGCTGCTCGCGCGCGTCATACGTTCGACAGTTCCACATCGACACGCCGGTGTACCACCTCAACACGGACTCAGATGCTCGGCGGTTAGCTTGTCTGTCGGGGAAGTGGGAGAACAGTGACCCGAAGAAGCTCTACAAGTGGTTCAAGGAAGCGGTCAGCGGCGACGACCGTGACCAGCTTCGGCGGCTTGTTCGGTATCTCAAGGCCTGGGCAGCGGTCTCGTTTGACGACGCCCCCAACTCCCGGCCGTCATCCATATTCCTGACAGTCGTCGCCACTGAGGCCTATCAGGACCTGTGGGCGCAGCGCCTTCTAGGGTTGGCTGATGACGATGCGCTCTTGGCGGTCATCAAGAAGATGCACGACCGATTGTTCGATGACCGCAAGGTCGAGAATCCGGTCGACAAGAACGAAGACCTCAATCGAATGTCGGTGGAGACGTGGGACGGGTTCCTGCCCCGGCTCGCCGCGCTGCAAGACATCGCCGAGCGCGCCGAGGATGCCGAAGACGAAGCGTCGGCCGCGCTTGTCTGGTCAGAGGCGTTCTCCTTCCTCATGCCGCTGCCTGAGACGGATCAGGTCGAGATGGTCGACGAAGGCTCTGGGCGAGCAGTCATGCAGTTGCCGGAGGTGGAAGTCAAGGTGTTCACTGGCAACCCCGGTCGCCTCGTGGCGACGCATCGCAACGAGGTGCCGGGCGTGGCGAAGGACTGCTCCCTCACCTTCACCATCGTCAACCCACACGTGGTGCCGGAGTTCGCGACGGTAGAGTGGACTGTTCGCAATGAGGGCCAAGAGGCCGACCAGCGAAGCGACTTGGGGCACAGACGCGTTGGAATGCGCTTGTTCAGCGCTGACGAGCACACTGCGTACGTGGGGCGGCACTTCATGGATTGCGTCGTTCGCCTGAACGGGCAGGTTTACGCAGTCCGGCGCGTGCCGGTCACCATTCGCGACATTCAGCATGTGGCGCGTAACCCTCCCAGGCCTCCCTACACAAAGCTCCGAAGCCTTTTCCGCCGGCGCCGATGACATGTCGAGTTCTCATGATGTTCGGTGCGGAAGCAGTCGCGAGCTCCTGAAACTGCCTTGCGATTGGCCCACAGCAGCTACACCTCGAACAGTGCCCAGTTTCTGGCGCCACTCGTCGCCTCGCCCAACGACCGCTTGGTGCCGGTCAGCGTGAGTTGACCCGTCGGCGGCCACCGACTGCAATCGCTGCACTCCGGTCGGCGGCGCGGCGAGCGGCATCGGATGTTGTGGGTCGTGAAGGGCCACTCGATCCCGCACCCGAATGCTGACGTACGGCGGCAACCCCAGTTCAGTCTGACAAGGCAACCTCTCCCGAGGCTGGGTCACGCCGAGGGAACGCGGGGGTCATCTGAGCCGGGGTTCGCAGGGCCTCGTCCGAAAACTGCAGAACAGGCCTGCTCACCACCTTAGCGAGGGCTCCCTGGATCCGAATCCGCGTCAGGCGGTTTCATGAACGGCGGGTAACCATTGTCGCGCCAGAAGTTGGCGGCCAAATCCTCTGATGTCACGCCCATACCAGGGATCGGGTCGCTTTGCCATGAAAGCGCCTTCTTCGACCAACCGAGTCGTGTCAAGGCGCCTCCAATTGCTGCACCGAAGAGCGCTCCAACCGTACCAAGGACCGTCCGTGTCGCCCAATCGTCGTTGGCGGCGGCGAGCAACCCGACCAGCGCGCCGACAGCGACGATGCCGATAAAGATGAGCTTTCGCATGTCTGCAGTTTCCCGGGCGCAAAGCGTACTCCCTCCGCCCCGATCTGAAAATCCACCGCCGCCGGTGTTGTGCCTCGAGGCAGAACTTGCCACCCGAAACAGTGCGTTCAGCCCGTCAGCGCCCTACGAGCTTCGGGATCATCGCGGTCGCTTAGAAGCCAGACAGACTTCGCCCCAGCATCCTTGCTAACGCCACATCCTGCTCCTCGAAGTTCCTCGCGCTCGACTATTGCTGTAGTGCCAGGTTGCTCAGCCCGCAGCGCATGCCCGGAACTTCACCCCTGACGGATCCGCTGATATCGCAGCCCAACTACGACAAGTCCTTCATTTCAAAGCTTCCATGTGGCTCCCTTGCTGACCGTAGCCCATCAAGCCGTGGCAGTCGACTGACGGGACGCGGTGGGTGGTTCCGCGCTGGCGGTGGCGGCCGTCGCCGCGGCCAGTCTTTCGATCTGATCGGCCAGATACTGGAGCGCGCGGCGCCGCTCCTCGGCCATTTCGTGGTGGTGGTACGCAGCGGTAACCTTGTTGCGCTCGGCGTGCGCCAGCAACAGTTCCACCACATCCCGACTGAACCCATGCTCGCGCAGCAGCGTCGCCGCTGTGCCGCGTGTGCCGTGCGGCGAGAAGTCCGAGACGCCGAAGTCGAGGCGCTTGAAGAAGTGGTTCAGCGTCGCTTCGCCCAGTGGCACAGACGACCGCAGGATCGATGGGAAGACGTAGGCCTGCGGCTCCGACCCCAGCGCCTTCAGCAAGGTCAGCAATTCAACCGCCTGGCGCGACAGGTAGACGCGATGCGGCTGCTTCATCTTCATGCGCTCGGCGGGCAGATCCCACTGCCCCTTCTCCAGGTCGAACTCCCGCCAGCGTGCGCGCAGGACCTCCGACTTCCGGCACATGCTGTACATCAGCAGCTTCGTCGATGCGATGGTTGCGAAGTGCGCGCCCTGCCGCTCAACGGACCGCCAGAAGGCGCCCAGTTCGGGCTCGCTCAGGTGGCGATGGTGCTCAGCCGGCGGCACCTCGATCACGCCGCGCAGCGGCAGCGCGGGGTTCACTTCCACCAGCAGCTTCTGGATGGCGTAGTTGTAGATCTGCTGGATGATGGCGCGCAGGCCCTCGGCGGTCTTCGGTGTGTCGCGCCGGCCTTCGATGATCTCCAGCACGTCGGCCGGGCGCACGGCGTTCAGTGCGCGGGTTCCGATCGCAGGCCAGATGAACCGTTCAAGTCGGGACTCGATCTGCTTGCGGTAGGTGTCTGACTTGGTGGTCAGACGCTCTCGGACCCAGCGTTTGGAGAACGCCTCAAAGTCGTTGCCGGCCGACTTGCCCTCGGTGGCACGCTCCTTCTGCTCACTCAGCTTCTGGCGCCGGGAGTCGAGCGGATCGATGCTGCGCTCCAACAGAGACCTCAACTCGAAGTGGCGGTCTCGGGCATCCGCAACGCCGACCTCTGGGAACTTGCCGATCGTGACCTCACGGCGGACACCACCGAAGCGGTATTGGTATCGCCAGGTCTTCAGACCCGCCGCGCTGACCTCGATGAACAGCCCACCACCATCGGTGAGTTTGTAGAGCTTGCCTTTGGGCTTGGCGTTGTTGATCCGGGTCGGGGAAAGGGTGTAGTTGCAGAGTCTCATGTCGCCTTCTCTCGTCCAATTTGCGGCCCCTCCAAATGGAGGAATTTGGAGGATTTCCCTCCGCTATACCCGCCTTATTCCCCTCCAAAGTGGTGGGATTTCGTGGTCGGCCGTGAGACGAGCTGAAAAGCAAAAGCCCCTGATTTCTTCAACAAAATCAGGGGCTTACGGGGCGTCATGAGACGCCGTGAAACGAGATCACATGTGGTCGATCATCACCTGCCCGAAGCCCGAGCAGCTGACCTGGGTGGCACCTTCCATCAGGCGCGCGAAGTCATACGTGACCTTCTTGCTCAGGATGGACTTTTCCATGCTGCTGATGATGAGGTCGGCAGCCTCGAACCAGCCCATGTGGCGCAACATCATCTCGGCACTGAGGATCTCGGAACCCGGGTTCACGTAGTCCTTGCCGGCGTACTTGGGCGCGGTGCCGTGGGTGGCCTCGAACATCGCGATGCTGTCGCTGAGGTTGGCGCCCGGCGCGATGCCGATGCCACCCACCTGCGCGGCCAGCGCGTCGGAGACATAGTCGCCGTTGAGGTTCAGCGTGGCGATGACGCTGTACTCGGCCGGGCGCAACAGGATCTGCTGCAGGAAAGCATCGGCGATGCTGTCCTTGACCACGATGTCCTTGCCCGTCTTCGGGTTCTTGAACTTGCACCACGGGCCGCCGTCGATGGGCTGCGCGCCGAATTCCTTCTGCGCCAGTGCGTAAGACCAATCACGGAAGCCACCCTCGGTGAACTTCATGATGTTGCCCTTGTGCACGATGGTCACGCTGGGCTTGTCGTTGTCGATGGCGTACTGGA